>PVMJ01000106.1_pt1 | contig 610072 bp, 514 predicted proteins | sample 1853361 | NCBI WGS metagenome assembly PVMJ01 (sample SAMN08533506, study PRJNA380276) | Synthetic metagenome, whole genome shotgun sequencing project. | isolation source: mock microbial community containing genomic DNA from 20 ATCC strains | collected 2017
GACCTGGTAGGTCAGGCTCGGGTCGGCATCGCCGTAGACCTTGGTCTTGGCGTCGGCGATCACGTTCAGCAGCGCCTTGGTGATGGTCAGGTTATTGCCCTGATAGCTCAGGTCGTAGTTGCCGCTGTTCAGTGCCAGGTCGCCCTGGTTGATGCCGTACACGCCCACGTTCTCGCCCGCGGCACGGTTCAGCCCGCCGGTGAGGATCGCGCCGGCGCTATCGCCGTTCTTCAGACCGCTGACCTGGTAGGTCAGGCTCGGATCGGCGTCGCCATAGACCTTGCTCCTGGCGTCGGCGCTGACGATCAGTTGCGCCGGGGTGACCGTCAGCTTGCCGTCCTGGCGTACCAGCTGGTAGCGCTGGCTGAAGTATTCGCTGCCGTTGGCATTGCCGGTGATCGCGTACTGCCCGACGTTCGACGCCTGGGTCGCAGTGGTGCTGGCGGTCACCTGGTAGAGGTCGTTGAACTGGCTGTTGACATAGGCATCGATGGCATTGATGCCGGACATGGTCGCCGTCAGCGCCGGGTTGGCATCGCCGTAGACGCGGCTGGCATCGCCGGCGGTCAGGGTGGCGGTCTGCTGGCGCGAGAGAATGTCGCCAGCGGTGGTAGTGGTCTTGAACATTTCCACCTGGGCGCGCTCGGCAAAGCTGCCGAATGGCCCCTCGCGCATGAACAGGTCGAGGCGGGTGTCGACGCGGCTGGTCTTGCCGCCCAGGCCGAAGATCAGTTCCTCGGTCAGGCCGGTGCCGACGTCGTACTGCAACTCGTCAGTCACCCCGATCACCCCGCCGAAGCCCTTCACGCCCCAACTGGTGCCCCAGTTGCCGGCCCAGGTGGTGACGCTGCCGTTGCCGGCGGCGACGGTGAAGCCGCTGGGCGTGCCGCCGGTCGGCGTGGCCGTGACGTCGCTGCCGTTGACCCGGTAGCGCAGGTTGGTCACCAGGTAATCCGACGAGTCGTTGGTCGGGAAGCTGGCGGAGCCGCTGACCCGGCGGTAGGGCAACGCGGTGAAGACCAGGCGGTCGAACTCGCTGTTGCCGTCGGCGGTCAGGGTGTAGTTGCCGGTGGTGCCTCTGCTGTTGGCCTCGAGGACCCGGGTACCGACGCTGGAGACGATGTTCTGCGCGGTGCCGGTCATGCTCTGGCTGGCGATGAACGGATCGAACACCGTGCCGCTGGTGGTCACACCGGTGGAGTTGCTCTGCCGGTACTTCAACGCGCCATTGAAGGTCTGCAGCGCCAGGTTGCCGGCGTAGTTGTCCCAGGAACCGAGATCGATGCTGCCGGCACGACCGGCCAGGTTGGCGGCGATCAGCGCGGTACCGGCCTGCTGGCTGATCTTGCCGGTGGTGCTGGTCTGCATCCACAGGGTGCCGCTGCCAAGGTCGACGATGCCACTGGTCTGCGGGGTGCCACCGCTGAGGAAGTTGATATTGCCGCCGGCGCGGATCGCCAGGCTGCCGTTGCGGAACAGGATCGGCGCGGAGATGTCCACCGCGCCGGCCGGGCCGGTGGCGATCAGCTCCAGGCCACGGCTGGCGCCGCCCAGGTTGTTGGTGATCAGCGGCGCCTCGACCGACAGCCGGTCGCTGGCGCTGAGGGTAACCCGGCCGCCGGCCAGCGCGCCGGTGACCACCGAGGCATTGACCGTCGCGTTGCCGCTGGCGCCATTGGCTCCCCCGACCGAGCCGGAGGTGCCGCCGGAGGCGACGATGCGCAGGGTGGTCGGGTCGAGCAGCCAGGTGCCGCCGTTGCCGTAGGGTGCCGCGACGCTGACGTAGGCGCTGTCGGCGATGCTCAGGTTGACCTTGCCGGAGGTCTCCACCAGGCCGCCGTTGCCGCCCTGGGCACCGCCCCGGGCGAGGATCCGCCCGTCCATGCGGGTATTGCCGTCCGACCAGACCACGGCGAGGCCGCCGTTGCCCTTGCCGGTTGCGGAAACGTCGATGCTGGCGCCCTTGTCCAGCGTGGTGTTCTTCGCCCGGGGCAGTTCGCCGCGGCCCTGGAAGTCGCCGCCGATGCGTACGCTGCCACCCTGGGCGGCGCCGCGCGCATCGACGCTGGCGCTGCTCGCCAGGACCACCTGCTGGCCGCTGACCAGCACGTCGCCACCATTCTTCGGTCCGCTGACGTCGATCTTGCCGGCGACCTGGATGTCCCCGGACTTGCTCACCAGCGCCACGCTGCCCTCGCGCACCTCGGTGCCGCGGGCGAGGATCACGCCGGACAGGTTGACCGCGTTATCGACCACCCGCGAGGCCTGCTCGGCGGTGATCAGCACGCTGCCGCCATCGGCCTGGATGGCCCCGCCGTTGCTGACCAGCGCCTGGGCATCCTGCGGCTTGCGGGTGACCGGGTCGGTCACCGCGATCGACACCAGGCCGTCGCCGTAGAGGTCGATGGTGGCGGCGTTGCCGGCGGCCATCGCCACGGTGCCGAGGCGCGCGTTGATCACGCCGTTGTTGGCCACCGACGGCGCGACGAAGGCCGCCAGGCCTTTCTCGGCGACGCTGATGCTGCCGTCGTTGACGATCCGCGCATTGGGGTTGCCGGGCTGGTCGAAGATCAGCTTGCCCTGGCGGAAGTGTTCGTCGCTGATGTTCGCCGTGGTGGTGATCAGGGAGCCGACGTCGACCTTGGCCGTGCCGCTGAATACCACGCCGTTGGAGTTGTAGATGATCACCTGCCCGGGCGCCGAGATGCGCCCGGCGATCACGCTTTCCTGGCCGGCGGTGACCCGGTTCAGGGTCGACGAGGTCACCCCGGGCTGGTTGAAGCGCACCGCTTCGTCGGCGGACACGTCGAAGCCCTTCCAGTTGATGATCGCGCGCTGGGTGCTCTGGTCGATCAGCGTGGTCTTGCCCTGCTGGGTGATCTTGATCTCGTTGGGGTTGAACTGGGCACCGGTGGGCGCCGCCATGGCCGCATTGATACTGGCGATGGCGAACATCAGGGTGCTGCTGGCGGCGAGGACGAAACGACCCTCCCTACCGGCTTTCGAAGTGGTGCGCTTGTCGCGCTGATTATCCGGACGGACCATGAAAATCTCCCTATCTACGTGGCGCACGTCAGTTTTCCAGCACTTCATTTCGTCAGTTAAATGACGAAAATCTGAGAAGTAATTCACATGGCGCCCTATGTGCCAAAAAAATGCCTTCCAGATCAAAAAATGTCCACTTGAAAGGGCGACCGTTCGTCGGAGCGACTCAAAAATGACACTACGAAGGTTAAATATGTAACAACGTCAAAAAACCGACAATACTTTCGAGATAATCACTGTCAAGAAAACCGGAAAGCCCGCCTGGCGCGGGGGTTTGCTAGGCTAGGCAGCCTTCGCTCGCTGCCGCCAAGGACCTTCCATGAGCCATTCCCTGCGCGCCGTCTTCCTCGACCACGCCTCCCTCGACCTCGGCGACCTCGATATGCGTGCCCTGCATGCCGCGTTCGACGAACTCATGCTGTACCCCTCCAGCCAGCCGCAGGAAGTCGCCGGGCGACTGCACGGGGCGCAGGTGGCGATCAGCAACAAGGCGCCCATCGATGCGCAATGCCTGGCCGCCAATCCCGAACTGCGGCTGATCCTGGTCAGCGCCACCGGCACCAACAACATCGATCTTGCCGCCGCCCGCGAGCGTGAGATCGTCGTCGCCAACTGCCATGGCTACGGCACGCCGTCGGTGGCCCAGCACACCCTCGCGCTGCTGCTGGCGCTGGCCACCCGGCTGCCGGACTACCAGCAGGCGATACGCGCCGGACGCTGGCAGCAGGCCAGCCAGTTCTGCCTGCTGGACTTCCCCATTGTCGAACTGGAAGGCAAGACCCTCGGCCTGCTCGGCCACGGCGAACTGGGCGGCGCGGTGGCGCGACTGGCGGAAGCCTTCGGCATGCGCGTGCTGCTCGGCCAGTTGCCAGGGCGGCCGGCCCGGGCGGACCGGCTGCCGCTTGGCGAACTCCTGCCGCGGGTCGACGCCCTGACCCTGCACTGTCCCCTGACCGAGGCTACCCGCGGCATGCTCGGCGCCGCCGAACTGGCGCTGATGAAGCCCGGCGCGTTCCTGGTCAATACCGCCCGTGGCGGACTGGTCGACGAACAGGCGCTGGCCGACGCGCTACGCGGCGGACACCTGGGCGGCGCCGCCACCGACGTGCTCAGCGTCGAGCCGCCGCGAAACGGCAATCCGCTGCTGGCACCGGACATCCCGCGGCTGATCGTCACCCCGCACAACGCCTGGGGCAGCCGCGAGGCGCGGCAACGCATCGTCGGCCAGTTGGCGGAAAACGCCGAGGCCTGGAAGGCCGGTCGCGCGCTGCGGGTGGTGAATGCCGGCTGAAACGGGCAGAGGAAACCCGGCACGGATGAACGGCAGTCATCGCCGACAATCCAGGCGGGTATGCCAGGCCCAAGCCTGTTAAGATTTCCCATTTTTTCCGGAGCCCGCATGGACCCACGCAGTGAAGTGCTGCTGCGCCAGCGCCACCTCTTCGCCGCGCCGACGCTGCTGGCCGGCCTGCCCGCCGACGACCTGCTCGCCGAGCTGCCGCTGGCCCACGGCTGGAGCTGGCACGCCGGCGAACAGGCGCAACTGGACGCCCGCTTTCCCGGCCGCAGCCGCTTCGACACCCGCGCGCCGGTGGGCGCCTGGTCGGCGGCGGTACTGTTCCTGCCCAAGTCACGCGAACTGGCCGACTACCTGCTGGCCAGCCTGGCCGCGCGCCTGCCCGGCGGCGAACTGTTCCTGGTCGGCGAAAAGCGCGGCGGCATCGAGCGCGCCAGCAAGCAACTGGCCGCCTACGGCAGGCCGCGCAAGCTCGACAGCGCGCGACATTGCCAGCTCTGGCAGGTACAGGTCGAACAGGCGCCGGCCGAACCCGACCTGCTGGCCCTGGCCCAGCGCTACAGCCTGCCTCTGGCCGATGGCGAGCTGCAGGTGGTCAGCCTGCCGGGCGTATTCAGCCATGGCCGCCTGGACCGCGGCAGCGCGTTGCTGCTCGAGCATCTGGACGACCTGCCCAAAGGCCACCTGCTCGACTTCGGCTGCGGCGCCGGCGTGCTCGGGGCGTTGGTCAAACGACGCTATCCCGCCAGCCGCCTGACCCTGCTCGACGTCGACGCCTTCGCCGTCGCGAGCAGTCGCCTGACCCTGGCCGCCAACGGCCTCGACGGCGAAGTGATCGCCGCCGACGGTATCGACGGCGCGCCGCGCGGCCTCGCCGCGATCGTCAGCAACCCGCCCTTCCACCAGGGCGTGCATACCGACTACCAGGCCTCCGAGCGCCTGCTGCAACGAGCCGCCGAACACCTGGCGGCAGGCGGCGAGCTGCGCCTGGTGGCCAACAGCTTCCTGAAATACCCGCCGTTGATCGAGCGCCATCTCGGCCCTTGCCGGACGCTCGCCGAAGGCGATGGCTTCCGCGTCTACACCGCCCGTCGCCCCTGATTTCTGCCTGGAACCCTCGTGAATGAAGCTTTTCCTCTCCCTGCCCGTCCGCCCGCAGCCATTCCCTTTCGCGGCCCCTCGCCGGGAGGCCGCCGATGACTGACCTCAACGCCAGCCAGGGCCAGCAACTTCGGCGGGTACTCAAGCCGCGGCACCTGAACATGATCGCCATCGGCGGCTCCATCGGCACCGGGCTGTTCGTCGCTTCCGGGGCCACCGTGGCCAGCGCCGGCCCGGGCGGCGCGCTGCTCTCCTACGCACTGATCGGCCTGATGGTCTACTTCCTCATGACCAGCCTCGGCGAGATGGCCGCCTACATGCCGGTTTCCGGCTCGTTCTGCACCTATGGCAGCCGGTTCGTCGAAGATGGCTTCGGTTTCGCCCTCGGCTGGAACTACTGGTACAACTGGGCGGTGACCATCGCCGCGGAACTGGTGGCGGCGCAGCTGGTGATGAGCTTCTGGTTCCCCGACGTGCCGGGAATCTACTGGAGCGCGATCTTCCTCGGCATCATGTTCGGCCTCAACGTGATCTCCGCGCGTGGCTTCGGCGAAAGCGAGTTCTGGTTCGCCCTGATCAAGGTGGTCACGGTGGTCATCTTCATCGGCGTCGGCCTGGCGACCATCTTCGGCATCATGCATGGCGTGGAGTCGCCCGGCTTCAGCAACTTCACCCTGGGCGACGCGCCCTTCGTCGGCGGCTTCCAGGCGATGGTCGGGGTGGCGATGATCGCCGGCTTCTCGTTCCAGGGCACCGAACTGATCGGCATCGCCGCCGGCGAGTCGGAAAATCCGCGGAAGAACATCCCGATCGCCATCCGCCAGGTGTTCTGGCGCATCCTGATGTTCTACATCCTGGCGATCTTCGTGATCGGCATGCTGATCCCCTATACCGACCCGAACCTGCTGAAGAACGACGCCAGCGACATCAGCGTGTCGCCTTTCACCCTGCTTTTCGAGCGCGCCGGTTTCGCCGCCGCCGCAGGGGTGATGAACGCGGTGATCCTCTCGGCGATCCTCTCGGCCGGCAACTCGGGGATGTACGCCTCGACCCGCATGCTCTACAACCTTGCCCTCGAGGGCAAGGCACCGCGCCTGTTCTCCCGCGTCTCGCGCAGCGGTGTGCCGCGCAACGCGCTCTACGCCACGACCCTGGTCGGTGCCCTGTGCTTCCTCACCTCGGCCTTCGGCGACAGCACCGTCTACACCTGGCTGCTGAATACCTCGGGCATGTGCGGCTTCATCGCCTGGCTGGGCATCGCCATCTCCCACTACCGCTTCCGCAAGGGTTACCTCGCCCAGGGCGGCCGCCTGGAAGACCTGCCCTACCGGGCCAAGCTGTTCCCCTTCGGCCCGCTGTTCGCCTTCGCCCTGTGCATGGTCATCACCCTCGGACAGAACTACCAGGCGCTGGTCGGCGAGCGCATCGACTGGATCGGCCTGCTGGCCACCTACATCAGCCTGCCGCTGTTCCTAGCGATCTGGCTGGGCTACCGCTGGAAGAAGCGTTCGCGCTTCGTCCGCTACAACGAGATGGACGTCAGCCCGACCAATCCCTGAACCGCAGAGTACTCCGGCGATCCGCATGGTTTCGCCGCGGTTCGCCGGCATTTGGCCGCACGATCCCGCCTCCCCCTGCGCCCGGCCCAACGAAAGTTCCCCCCTTGGGCTTGCCCAAGCCGCCCGGCTTGGGCAGAATGCGCCCCGTCCTAGGGGAGTAGTCTCCCGCGAGCGCCGTCCAGGCCTCGCCCGGCACGCGTCAACACACTTGGTCCGCAGACCATGGCGCGCGCGACCCAAGCCTGCCCAGACAGGCCAAGGGTTTGACAAGACCTATGACACGCACGATCTGACCCGGGGCGGGCAGATGGCGCGTGTCATGGTGATTAGTCGACCCGCCCCTTAGGAAGCCTGATGGAATCGCTGTTCGTCCCCACCCTGATCGTTGCTCTCGCGGAAATCGGCGACAAGACCCAGTTGCTGGCGCTCCTGCTCGCGGCGCGGTTCCGCAAGCCATGGCCGATCATCGCCGGCATCGTCGCCGCCACCCTGGCCAACCACTTCGCCGCCGGCGCGGTAGGCGCCTGGGTCGCCAGCTTCTTCTCCGAAGCCACCCTGAGCTGGATCCTCGCCGCTTCCTTCATCGCCGTCGCGCTCTGGACGCTGGTCCCGGACAAGCTCGACGACGAAGAGTCCGGGCTGAAGAAATACGGGCCCTTCCTCACCACCCTGATCGCCTTCTTCCTCGCCGAGATGGGTGACAAGACCCAGGTCGCCACGGTGATGCTGGCCGCCCAGTATCCGCATTTCTGGCTGGTGGTGATCGGCACCACGCTGGGCATGCTGATCGCCAATGTGCCGGTGGTGCTGATCGGCAACCTGGCCGCCGACAGGTTGCCGCTGGCGCTGATCCGCCGCCTGGCCGCGGCCGCCTTCGCCGCGCTCGGCCTTTACGCCGCCTGGCACGCCGCGCGATTGACAGGCTGGCTCTGACGGACCGCGCCGCCGGGCCCGGTTGGCTAGGCGGCCAATGCAAAATGCATGGAAGCGGCTAGAGTTCAGGCAGGTACCGGATGCCTGCCCGACCACCCGCCCGCGAGAGCCGGAGATGCCCGCACACGACCTGAAACGACTCGCCCGCCATCACATCGAACTGTCCTGGAACAAGGGCCGCATGGCGCTGGTGGAGCAACTGCACAGCAAGGATTTCCTCTACAAGAGTTCGTTCATCGGCCATCCCCTGGATACCGCCGGCTATGTCCGCCTTGTGCAGGACATCCGCACGGCCATGCCGGACCTGGAGGTGGTGGTCGAGGACTGCATCGGCGAGGAGCGCAAGGTGTTCACCTGGAGCACCCTGATCGGCACCATCGTCCGGCCGACCCTGGGCTATCCGGCCAGCGACAAGGTGCTGAGCATTTCCGCGATGGGCTTCTGGGTGTTCAACCCGCAGGGCCAGCTGCAGGAACTGTGCACCATGTTCGACATGGAGAGCTTCCGCGCCCAGCTGGGACTGCAGACCCGGCCCTTCGCGGAAAAGGCGCTGCCCTAGGTGTTGAAATAGCCGTTGTCGCGGAACCAGTCGATGGCGCGCAGCAGGGTGTCGTCCAGGGCGGTGGTGGAGAAGAAGCCGAGTTCCTCGCGGGCCTTGCGTCCATCGAGGAACTGCCCTCCGGCCATCACCTCGATAGCGGTCTCGTCGAGCAGCGGCAACTGGCCGCTGACCCGGTAGCGCAGGCGGCCGAGGGTGGCCAGGGCGCGAGCCATGGCCATCGACATCGGCTGCGGTGCCGGCTGGCCGAGCAGTTCGGCGATGCGCCGGGTCAGGTCGGCCATCTCCAGGTTGTGCCCGGTCAGCAGGTAGCGCTCGCCGATGCGCCCGCGCTCCAGGGCCATCAGCAGGCCGCGGCCGGCTTCGGCGGCGTCGATGACATTGCGCTGGCCGGCGACGTAGTGGGTCATCTCGCCATTGCCGATGGCGGTGATCACGCGCCCGGTGGTCGGGCCGATGTCCAGTTCGCCGAGGACCATTCCGGGAATCCCGATCACCACCGGCAGGCCATTGCGCGCCTGCTCCCGGGCCTGCTCGTCGAGCGCCCACTTGCACAGCACGTAGGAACTCTTGCCGCTCGGCAGGCTGTCGTAGAACAGCCCCTCGTGTCCCGGCAGGCCCTGCGGATGGCGCGGCATGGCGTAGGCCGAGCCGACATAGAGGATGCGCGGCACCCGCGCCTGCAGGCAGGCGGCGTAGAACGGATTGGTCTGGCCCAGCGCGCTGGCCACTTCCTCCTGCCAGCGGCGTGGCCGCGACGGATAGTAGCCGGCGCTGAAGATCACTCCGTCGAGGCCGCGCAGCGCGCGCTCCAGGCCGGCGTGATCGAGCATCTCGGCGACCCGGCACTCGGGCTCCAGATAGGCGAGACGCTGGATCTGCGAAGAAGGACGGTGGACCAGCACCAGATCGTGACCGGCGGCCCTGATGGCGCGCGCGGCGTGATGTCCCAGCAGGCCGGTGGCTCCGAGTACGGCGTATTTCACATGAGCTCCAGGGCGTGAGAGTGACTGTTCGTCCACGGGTCCCGCGAGCGGGTCGGCCAGCAGTCTAGGCCGAACACCGGCGAGATACCAAACAGCGGGTTACGGAAATACACATCGCGCGTTTCCGACGGTAAGCCTGTCGGCGCGCCGGCCGCCCCGCGACCGCGCGCGCCTGGCCTCACTTGCCGCGCCTGGCCTGCTGGTAGAGCGGCATCACCTTGGGAATCGCGGCCTGGAGGTTGGCCATCCGCGAGCTGTCGGAGGGGTGGGTGCTGGTGAACTCCGGCTGGCCGGCGCCGCCGCTGGCCTTGCCCATCTTCTGCCAGAGGCTGATCGCCGCTTCCGGGTTGTAGCCGGCGCGGGCGGCCAGTTCGAGGCCGATCAGGTCGGCTTCGTTCTCGTTGGCCCGGCTGTTGGGCAGGGTCATCAGGTATTCGACCCCGGTATTGGCCAGTTGCAGGCTTTCCTGGCCGAGCCCGGCGAGGGCGCCGATCTGGCTCGCCAGCTGTACGCCGTAGGCCTTGGACATGGCTTCGCGGCCATGCTCGCGCAGGGCGTGGGCGATCTCGTGGCCCATCACCGCGGCGATCTCGTCGTCGGTGAGCTTCAGCTTGTCGATCAGGCCGGTGTAGAAAATGATCTTGCCGCCGGGGCCGCAGTTGGCGTTGAGCTCGTCGCTCTTCACCACGTTGACTTCCCAGTTCCAGCCGGTCGCGTCCGGGCGGAAGGCGGCGGTCTGCGGGATCAGCCGCTGGGCGATCGCCTTGACCCGCCGCGCGTCGGCGCTGCTGGTCTCGAGCACGCCGGCGCTCTTCGCCTCGCCGAGGGTCTTCTGGTACGACTGGGCGTACATCTGGTCGACTTCCTGGCTGGACAGCATGCTGAACATGTATTGCTTGCGGTCGACGCCGACGGCGCCGCCACTGGTGGTGTTCACTGCCTGGCAACCGGCGAGCAGCAGCGCGCCGGCGAGGGTGGCGAATCGGAAGGGATGAGCCATGGTCCTTGTTCTCCTCTGAAGGCCGGAGCGCATGGTAGGCCCCGGCTCGCACGGCGGCAACAGCCGCTGGAGCGGAAACCCGGGAGCGCCGATTAAGGATTTTCCGGGCTCCTGCCGATAACCCTCCCTGAGACAATTCCAACAAGGGTCGGAAGTCCCATCATGAAGCTCAAGTCGATCCAGTTTTCTGTCGCCGCCCTCGCCGGCGCCAGCGTTCTAAGCGTCGTCGTGGTGCTGGTGCTGTACGCCCTGTTCGCCGGCGCGCGCACCCAGGAGCTGGTGCAGCAGCGCACCCAGGGCCTGTTGGAAAAGGTCATCAACGAGCGCCTGGTGGCGCTGGCGCGCGCCCAGGTCAGCCAGATCCAGCGCGAGCTGGAATATCCGCTGACAGTGGTGCATGGCCTGGCCAACAGTACCCGCCTGCTCGGCGAGCCGGGCGCCGACGGCATGCCGCAGCTGAACGCCAGCCGCGACGAGATTTCCGCGCTGCTGCGCAGCACCGTGCAGAACAATCCCAAGCTGCTCGACACCTTCATGGCCTGGGAGCCGGACGCCTTCGGCAGCGACGCCGCCTTCGCCGGCCAGACCGGCAAAGGCTACGCCCCGGACGGCCGCTACCTGCCCTGGTGGTACCGTGGCGCCGACGGCCAGCCGATCGTCGAGTCGATGGTCGACACCATAGACAGCGAGAAGCTGCTGCCCACCGGCGTGCGCGAGAACGAGTTCTACGCCTGTCCGAAGGAGCGGAAGCGGCCCTGCATCGTCGACCCAGCCCCCTACGAGATGGGCGGCAAGACGGTGATGATGTCGTCGTTCAACGTGCCGATCATGGTCGGCGACCAGTTCCGCGGCGCGGTCGGCGCCGATCTCTCGCTGGCCTTCATCCAGGACCTGCTCAAGCGCGCCGACCAGCAACTCTACGACGGCGCCGGGGAAATGGCGCTGATCGCCAGCAACGGCCGGCTGGTGGCCTATACCCGCGACGACGGCAAGCTCGGCGAGCCGGTGAGCAGCGTTCTCGACAGCAACGAAGTGGATAATCTGAAGAATCTCTCGCTCGACCAGCCGCTCTACGACGTCGACGCCGAACATGGCCACATCGAGCTGTTCCTGCCCTTCACCATCGCCGACACCGGCGTGCGCTGGACCCTGATGCTGCAGATTCCCCAGACCGCGGTGTTCGGCGAACTGCAACAGTTGCAGGCCGACCTGAGCAGCCAGCGCCAGCAGGACATCCTCGGCATGAGCCTGGCCGGCCTGGTGGTGGCGGCCCTCGGCCTGCTGGTGGTATGGCTGGTCGGCTACGGCATCGCCCGGCCGCTGCGCCAGCTGGTCGGCATGCTCGACGACATCGCCCAGGGCGAAGGCGACCTGACCCGCCGCCTGAGCAGCGAGCGCGCCGACGAGCTGGGCTCCATCGCCAATGGCTTCAATACCTTCCTCGGCAAGCTGCAGAACATGATCGGCCAGGTGGTGCAGTCGGTGCAGAAGGTCAGCGACTCCTCGGAACACACCGCCGACATCGCCATCCGCACCAACCAGGGGGTCCAGCAGCAACTGGCGGAAATCGAGCTGGTGGCCACCGCGGTCCACGAGATGACCGCCACCGCCCAGGACGTGGCGCGCAACGCCACCCACGCCGCCGAGGCGGCCAACCACGCCGACCAGGCCGCGCACCAGGGCAAGCAGATCGTCGAGAGCAGCTCGGCGGCGATCCAGGCCCTGGCCGGCGAGATCGGCCGCGCGGTCGGGGTGGTGCAGAACCTGGCCAAGGACAGCGAGAACATCAACGCGATCCTGGTGGCGATCCGCGGCATCGCCGAGCAGACCAACCTGCTCGCCCTCAACGCCGCCATCGAGGCCGCCCGCGCCGGCGAGCAGGGGCGCGGCTTCGCGGTGGTGGCCGACGAGGTGCGCAACCTGGCGCAGAAGACCCAGCAGGCCACGGAAGAGATCCAGAGCATGATCCAGCAATTGCAGCAGGGCACCCGCGACGTGGTGAAGGTCATGCAGGACAGCCAGGACCGTACCGACGACAGCGTGCGTCATGCGCGCCAGGCGGCCGAGGCGCTGGAGTCGATTACCCAGGCGGTGTCGGTGATCAACGACATGAACACCCAGATCGCCAGCGCCGCCGAGGAGCAGAGCGCGGTCGCCGAGGACATCAACCGCAACGTCAGCAACATCGGCCAGGTCGCCAACCAGGTCGCCGGCGGCGCCGACGAGGCATCCCAGGCCAGCGCCGAGCTGACCCGGCTGGCCGAGCAGCAGCGGCGGCTGGTGAATCAGTTCAAGGTGTAGCTCAGGCCGGGGTCAGGCACTCCGGCCCGTCGGCTTCCGGCTGGTTGACGAAGCCGGCCAGGGCCACGCTGCGCAGGTTCGCTTGCGGCTTGGCGAGCAGGCTGATCAGCGCCGGCAGCGGCGTGTCCGGGGCCAGCCAGGTGTCCTGTTCGGCCTCGTCAAGCAGCAGCGGCCGGCGGAACTCGGCGGCCGCCTGGGACACCTGGGCCACGCTGAGCCAGGTCTGTCCCTGCACCGGATAGGCTTCCCAGATCCCGGCGAAGAACAGCAGGCGCTCGCCGGTGGAGACCCAGTAGGGGCGCTTGCGCACCCCGCGCCATTCATAGAAACCGTTGGCCGGCAGCAGGCAACGGCGTCGCAGGAACGCCTCGCGGAACATCGGCTGCTCGGCAAGGGTTTCCGCCCGCGCGTGGCTGGGCGTTCGCGACAGGTCGGTGAGCCAGGCCGGGGTCAGTCCCCAGCGCGCCAGGTCGGCGCGGCGCGCGCCGCCCTCCGCGCGAACCATCAGCACCTGGTTCGCCGGAGAAATGTTCCACTGCGCCCGCCAGTCCGCCGGGAACCCCGGCAGCGCCGCCAGCGCGGGATTCCAGCGGAACAGCGCGTAACGACCACTCATGCTTGCCACCGCCTGGTGAAGGAAAGCCGCACAGTGTAACCCGAAGCGCCGCGCCGGCCTTGCCGAACGAAAGCTGAATGAAACCCAATCTTCACTTGACGCGCCTATCCTCCGGGCTTAACGTCCCCGCCCGCATTCCGCAACCCACACAGGAGTCCTGCATTGGACAACAGCCCCAGTCGATTGCGACAGGTCCTTCCGGCGAGCTAGTCCAGCAGAACCCTCTGCCACTGCTCGCCGGACATGGCGGACAGTGGCGATCCGCATCCCGCACGGGATGACGCATCCCCATTTTCCCATCGTGACCCTTCCCTTCGCGCCGCCGCGCCGGGAAGCCACGCACCTGCGCAATCCATCGCCCTTTTGACCGCGCGCGCCGACGGCTCGCGCCAGCCCCGGCCGTCGGCCGGCAACGAGGTGGAACATGATGGATTGGAAAGTATTTCTCCTGCGCGTCGCGGTCGCGCTGGTCCTGGGCGCCCTGATCGGCGCCGAACGCCAGCTGCGCCAGCGCCTCACCGGCCTGCGCACCAACGCGCTGGTCAGCACCGGCGCCTGCCTGTTCGTGCTGATGACCCAGGGCGTGCCCGGCCTGGCCGGCGACGCCTCGCGGATCGCCGCCTACGTGGTCTCCGGGATCGGTTTCCTCGGCGGCGGCGTGATCATGCGCGACGGCCTCAACGTGCGCGGCCTGAACACCGCCGCCACCCTATGGTGCACCGCCGCCATCGGCGTGCTGTGCAGCATGGGCCTGCTGCTGGAGGCCAGCCTCGGCAGCCTGGTGGTGCTCTGCGCCAACATCCTGCTGCGCGATATCGCCCAGCGCCTGAATCGCCAGGACATGGTGCCGGCCAGCGAAGCCGAGCAGCGCTACGAGGTACAGATCGTCTGCCGCGCCGAGGACGAGATCCAGGTCCGCAGCCTGATGCTGCACAGCCTGGGCAGCAGCGGCCTGCGCCTGCAATCGCTGCACAGCGAGGACCTGGACAACCCGGCCAAGCTGGAAGTCCGCGCCGAACTGCTCGGCACCCCGGAAGCCCCGGCGCAGCTGGAACGCCTGGTCAGCCGGGTAAGCCTGGAGAAGGGCGTCAGCTCGGTGCGCTGGCAGGTCTTCGAACTGGCGGCCGACTGAGCGGCCGCCGCCTCAGCACAACAGGCTGCCGGGGCCACAGGGCTCCGGCGGCTCCTCGGCCAGCGGGGCAGCAGCGTTGTAGGCGAGGATCAGCTCCCGCGCCCGCTCCGTCTGCTCGTCGGCCACCAGCAGCGCCAGCAGCCCGCCGGGAGGCAGTTCGCCGATGGCGCCGACCAGGTGGCGGCCGCTGACATGGGCGGCGATCCCTTCGCTGGCGAGCATTCCCACCAGCATCTCGGCCTCCAGCAGGTCGGCCGGTTCGTATACGCGCTGCATCAGTCGTCCTCCCGGTGAACCTCGAGTGACCAGTCCTGCCCATCGGTGCGCAGGTCGAACAGGATCGGCCGGCAGCACACCGGGCAGTCCTCGTAGTACTGCTGGTCGCCAGCGCTCAGGTCGAGCAGCGCCTCGGCCGGTTCCCCGCAGTAAGGGCAGCTGTAGGCCTGGCTTTCGAGCATCGCTGCACCCCCCATGAGTTCCGTTTATAATCGCGCGGTTCAAATTTCGGCCGCCCCCTGGGACGGCCTTCGCAGCATCCATATGGAACCAGAAAGCATGATGGGCGAGTTCGAAGCCATCCGACCCTACAGTGACGCCGAAGTCCCCGCGGTATTGCAACGCCTCCTGAGCGACGACGCCTTCCTCGGCGCCCTGGTCCGCTACCGCTTCCCGCGCCTGGCAGGTCCCTTCGGTTGGCTGCTCAAACCTCTTATAGCCCATCGCCTGGCCCGCGAGGTCACCGGCATCCGCAGCGTCGCCACGCTGCAGGACAAGTTCGAACCCTACGTCGACCATACCATCGAGAAGGCCACCGACGGCGTCACCTACTCCGGGGTCAACCGCCTCCAGGCCGGCTGCGCCTACCTGTTCATCGCCAACCACCGCGACATCGTGATGGACCCGGCCTTCGTCAACTACGCGGTATACCACGCCGGCCTGCCGACCCCGCGCATCGCCATCGGCGACAACCTGCTGCAGAAATCCTTCGTCAGCGACCTGATGCGCCTGAACAAGAGCTTCATCGTGCACCGTTCGCTGAGCGGCCGCCGCGAGAAGCTCGCCGCCTACCAGACGCTCTCCGCCTACATCAATCACTCGATCCGCGAGGACCGCCAGTCGGTGTGGATCGCCCAGGCCGAGGGCCGGGCCAAGGACGGCGACGACCGTACCGACTCGGCGATCCTCAAGATGTTCCACATGAGCCGCAAGGACGAACCCTTCGCCGAAATGGTGCGCGCCCTGCATTTCATCCCGGTGTCGATCAGCTACGAATACGACCCCTGCGACCAGGCCAAGGCCCGCGAACTGCACACCCGCGCCAGCACCGGCGAGTATCGCAAGGCTCCGGGCGAGGACGACGCCAGCATCGCCCTGGGCATCACCGGCTACAAGGGCCGCGTGCACATCAATTTCGGCGCCGAACTGCAAGGCGAGTTCAGCGACGCCAAGCAACTGGCCGCCGAACTGGACCGGCAGATCCTCGGCAACTACCGTCTGTTCCCGGTGCACTACCTGGCCTACGAAATGAGCGAGCACCAGGACCCGAGCCTGGCCGTGCCCAAGGCGGAGACTCTGTTCGGCGCCGAGGAGCTGGAGAAGGCGCGCAAGGAATGGGGCCGCCGCCTGGAACAGTGCCCGCCCGAACAGCGTCCCTGGCTGGTGCTGCAATACGCCAACCCGGTGCTCAACCAGTACCGGATCAAGCGACAGTCCTGAAATTGAAAGCCCGGCGATGCCGGGCTTTTTCATCGGGCCACGGCTTCGCGGCAGCATGCGCCGGGCGAATAACGCCATCGGCGTTACCCGCCGATATCTACCGGTACCACCCCATGCAGGCGTGCGGTTCGGATCGACCAGGCAGGGCCTCTCAGAACCGCGTGCTGGCCCAGCTGACCAGCAGTGCCAGGCCCAGGCAGGTAGCGCCGAAGCGGTAGAAGAAGCGATTGATCCGCAGGGTCGCCTCGTCCACCGGCAGCGCGGCCTCGTCGTCCAGGCCCGCCTCGCCCTCCGCGGCCCAGCGCGCCAGGGCACGGCGCTCGCGCACGCGGGTGGCGAGCAGCAACCAGGCGCCGGCGACCCCGAAGAACAGCGCGAGGCCGTTCACGGCCTGGGCGGGATGGGTGAGGAACAGCGCCCACAAGGCTTGCAAGGACATCGATAACCTCCACAACAGGACAACACGCCGGGGCTATCGAACAACGCCATGGGTGAGCTGGTGACAGAACGGGCCGTCGCAACGGCGGGAAAGGAATGCCCGGATTCTATCCAGGATGCATGGCGGCCGGCCAGCGGCAGCCGTCCTGGCGCGACGAAGCGCAGCGGTTAGCAGCAATGGATCTAAAAACTTCGCGGCTTCGTCATAGTGACCAGCTAGTCTGAAAGTGCTTTTCCGGTCACGCACCCCGCCAGGCGAATGACAACACAGGAGAGTCGTCATGCTGGAAACCGCTCCCCACGAACATAACTACCTGATCGACCATCTGGACGAAATCGAGGCCGTCATCGTCGACCTCTCCTTCAACGTCCAGGACGACCGCTGGCTGGTGTATTGCACTGCCTGCGGCCATGAACACCTCGACCTGCCCGAGACCGACGAACGCATCGGCGTCAGCGAGCCGGATCCGTTCCACCAGGCCGCCTGACCTCTCTCGCGATGAAAAAAGCCCGGCATGCGCCGGGCTTTTTCGTCAGCGCCAGCTCACTGCTGGCCGAGGGTCTGGCCGATGGTCGGATCCTTGAACACCCGGGTCAGGGCATCGCTGAGCACGTCGCTGACCAGCTTGCTGTTGGTCGCCTGGTTCGGCGCCATGCCGAAGCGCTGATTCAGCGAGGCGCCATAGCGACCGGTGTAGCGGCGGCCGCTGTTCTGCACGTCGGCGCGGAAGGTCGCGGTGATGTCGGCCTGGGTGACATAGACGCCGTCCTTGGGCGACTGGTACTTCAGCTCGGCCAGCGTCAGGGTCAGTTGCGGCGCGTTGTAGGCGTTGGCCGACGGCGTATAGCCGAGCAGGCGCACGGCGGTCTCGGCCTGGGTCTGGAGCTTGGGCACCACGTCCTCGCTGCGCACGGTCAGGGTGCTGGTGTCGGCGTAGAGGCCGCCGCGGGTGCCGAGGGACGGGCCGGGCCGACCATCGACCACCTTGACCACCACCGGCTGGCCATGGCCGACGGCGGTCAGCGGTCCTTTCAGGACCGGTTGCGGGTCCAGTTGTTGCGGGCTCAGGGCGCAGCCGCCGAGAACCAGCGCGCTTGCGGTCATCAGGCTGAGCAACAGGCGATGCAGCATGCTCATCTCTCCATGGGTTGGGCACGAATGGCCGGCAGTATAACGGCGCCGCGAAGGCGCCGCAGCATTGCCTTGGACGTCCGCCACGAGGGCGTGGTTCCTCGCCTGTGCCGGGCGACGCAGGGCACGCGGGCGCGGCGTTTGGCCGAGGCGGCGCGGCGGATTGTCCCAGGGGGCTTTCGCCGGCGGGCACTTCGTGACCGGGAATGGGAAAAAAGTCTAAGGAGCGGGGTATTTTTCGTTTTTCACCGTTATAATCGCCCCCCGATTATAAGGACGCCTCCTGATCGGGTCCCGGCCCCGCGCCATCCCCCACAGAGAGCCGCCATTAGAGCGCTGCCGCAAGAGGCAGACGCCCTGAAACGCCTGTAGCGAGTTTTTCGGCAAGGAGTGCCGCATGACCCCGCACCATTCTGCGAAGGCATGCCCGCGACAGACGAGCCCTTCCGGCACATGCCTCCAAAAGAGCATGGATCGAAGGTATTTCACTACTTCACGAGAGTGTGGCGAGCAATGAAGAGTTTTGCGTCGGTAAGTGCACCATTAGCGCTTGAAACAGCCTCCCGCAGACGCGACCGCAGCGGATACCTCATGACCAGAGCCTGACGGCCCGTTCCGTCGCGAATGTGCTTGCACGACCGGATGCCCGCATGAACCGGCCAGGCGGCCAGATCGCCAGCCCCGCCCCGGCATCCACAGGCGATGACGCCCGGCGTCGCGCCGCTGTTGCGAAGAATCGGACATGACGGCTCCTTCCGCCGCTGCCTGCCGGCCCGTACCGGCCTCGGCCCCGCCCCGTCTGTCGTCAATTTGGTGCTGAAGATTTTGGAGAAGCGTTAATGGCGCAAAACGATCACGAAACAGTCGACATGCTGCTGGTAGGCGCCGGCATCATGAGCGCGACCCTGGCGGTCCTGCTCAAGGAACTCGACCCCAACCTGAAGATGGAAGTCGTCGAGCTCCAGGAGTCCGGCGCCATCGAGAGCTCCAATCCGTGGAACAACGCGGGCACCGGCCACGCCGGGCTGTGCGAGCTGAACTACACCCCGCAATCGGCCGACGGCAGCATCGATATCAAGAAGGCCGTGGGCATCAACACCATGTTCGAGGTGTCCAAGCAGTTCTGGTCACACCTGGTCGCCAAGGGCACCTTCGGCTCGCCGAAGGGCTTCATCAATCCGGTGCCGCACCTGAGCTTCGTCCGTGGCAGCGACGGCATCGCCTACCTGAAGAAGCGCTTCGAGTCGCTGACGAAGCACCACGCCTTCGAGACCATGGTCTACTCCGAGGACAAGGCCACCCTCGCCGAGTGGATGCCGCTGATGATGCCGGGCCGCCCGGCCGACGAAGCGATCGCCGCGACCCGCGTCGAAGGCGGTACCGACGTCAACTTCGGCGCCCTGACCAACCAGCTCCTGCAACACCTGGCCCAGCAGCCGGGCGCGCAGATCCGCTACAACCAGAAGGTCACCCACCTGCGTCGCGCCGACAACGGCTGGCGGGTCACCGTCAAGGACACCCGCAACGGCGGCGACCGCGAGATCCAGGCGCGCTTCGTCTTCCTCGGCGCCGGCGGCGGCGCCCTGCCGCTCCTGCAACTCTCCGGCATCCCGGAAGGCAAGGGCTTCGGCGGCTTCCCGGTGAGTGGCCAGTGGCTGCGCTGCGACAACCCGGAGATCGTCAGGCAGCACCAGGCCAAGGTCTACAGCCAGGCCGAGGTCGGCTCGCCGCCGATGTCCGTGCCGCACCTGGACACCCGCGTGGTGGATGGCAAGAAATCCCTGCTGTTCGGACCCTATGCCGGCTTCTCCACCAAGTTCCTGCGCCATGGCTCGTTCCTCGACCTGCCGCTGTCGGTTCGCCCGGGCAACATCCTGCCGATGCTCTCGGTGGCCCGCGACAACATGGACCTGACCCGCTACCTGATCGGCCAGGTCATGCAGTCGCCGGAGCAGCGCCTGGAGGCCCTGCGCAAGTTCTACCCGGAAGCCAGGGCCGAGGACTGGCGCCTGGAAGTCGCCGGCCAGCGCGTGCAGATCATCAAGAAGGATCCGAAGAAAGGCGGCATCCTGCAGTTCGGCACCGAACTGGTGGCCGCCCACGACGGCTCCATCGCCGCCCTGCTGGGCGCCTCGCCGGGCGCTTCGGTGACCGTCTCGATCATGCTCGGCCTGATCGAGCGCTGCTTCCCGGAACAGGCCCGCTCGCCGGAGTGGAGCGCCAAGCTGAAGGAAATCTTCCCGGCCCGCGAGAAGGAGCTGGAGAACGACGCCGAGCTGTACCGCCGCGTCAGCGCCCACAGCAGCGAAGTGCTGGAGCTGACCGCGAAGAACGACGTGCAGGCTCCGGTCAACGCCGGGTAAGCAGAACGTCGCTGAAAAAGCCGCCTCCGGGCGGTTTTTTCATGGGCGACTCAGGCTCCGGCTTCGCAATTGATCATCCAGGACACCCCGAAGCGGTCGACCAGGGTGCCGAAACAGGGCGACCAGAAAGTCTTGCCCAGTTCCAGCTCGACCCGCCCACCGTCCTCCAGCAATGCGTCGTAGCAGCGCCGCGCCTGTTGCGGGTCGCGGGTGTTGAGCGAAAGGGAGATTCCCGAGATCGCTTGCAAGGCCGGACCGTATCCGTCGGAAGCCATGATCTGGCTGTCGCCGATCTGCAGGTTGGCGTGCATCACCTTGTCGCACCAGCCTTCCGGCACCACCACCGGACCGGGCGCCTCGTCGAAGCGGAACAGGAAGCTGACCCTGGCGCCGATGGCGTGTTCGTAGAAACGCAAGGCCTCTTCGCAACGGCCGTTGAAGCAGACATAGGGCTGGACGTACATGGCGACCTCGACAGGCGGTTTTTCACTTGAGTGTAGAAACCCCGGCACGACCTGTAGGACTAACGCCGCCATCCCTCCGAAACGGCGGATAAGCGCATCGCGGCCAACCGCCCGACTCCGGGTCAGGCGCGCCAGCCGCCGACGCGCAGTGCGAATGCGCCCCGCGTTATCCGTGGCTGGACCAGCGAGACGGCGGCCGCGGCGCACCGACAGGAAGCCCGCCGCAGGGCGGGCTGCGGAAAGCGCGAGGACTCAGGCGCCGCGGGCCGTCTTCACGGCCTCGATGTAGGGCTCGGCCTGGCGCTGGTCGGCGATCAGCGCGATGAAGTCGTTGCCCTTGGCGTCGCGCGCGTCGAGATCGTAGCCGGCCTCGCGGAAGAAGGTGAGGAAACGCTCGAAGTCATCGATGCGCAGGCCGCGGTAGGCCTTGACCAGCTTGTGCAACGAAGGCGGCGTGTCGTCGGCCGGCTCGACGCCGAGGAACAGCTTGATCGACTCGTCACTGATCTCTTCGCCAATGATCTGCTTCTTGTCTTTGCGCATCGCTCTCTCTCAACGGCTCTGGGGCCGGGCTCGCCCGGCGCGGGATAAGGCCAGGCAGTTTACTCCCGGCGCGCGGCGCGGCTCAACGCGCGCGTACCGTGCCGGTGTGCAGGTCGGCCCAGACATGCCCGTTGGGGTAGGCGAGGAATTGGCAATAGACCGTCTGGTTGCGCAGCAGGTCGAGCAACGCCGGGTACTGCGCCAGCGGATAGTTGAGCGTGAGGGTGCGGGTCCGGGGATCGTAGACAGGCTTCTTCAGGCTCTTGCCTTCGCTGTCGAACTGGATCAGCACCTGCGCCAGGGTCGCACCCTTGCTCAGCGGCTTGCCCTTCAGGCGCAGCAGGGTCGGCGTGGTGATCGGGATCGGCTGCTGGTTGGACTGCCGCTGGTTGCCCAGCACCACGCTGTACTCGGTGATCTGGATCAGTTGCTGCTGCTCCGGCGCCTCCTGGCGCGACTGGCCATCGTCGGGCGGCAGGAAGCGCGCGTGCATCGGAGGGTTCTCGGCGGCCAGGCCGGCCAGGCTGACGAACAGGAGCAGGGAGCCGCACAGGCTACGGGCGAACATCGGGACCTCCGGACAGGGCGAGCCGGCACTCTAGCATGGCTGCCGCCCCGCCGCCGACGCCAAGCGCTCAGGGGAACTGGGCGCGCATCCAGTCCCGGTAGGCCGGCGCATCGGCGCTGCCCTCGGCGGGCGCCCAACTGGCGAACTCACCCTCGCCGAGCGGCCGGTAAGGGCCGGCCTTGCATTCGAACAGGATGCTGTCCGGCTCCAGCACCACCAGGGCGTGGAACACACCCGGCGGCAGGTCGACACCAGGGCAGTCGCCAGCGGCGCTCAACTCGCGCTTGTCGAGGACCTGACCGTCCTCGGCGAACAGCAGCAGGCCGAGGCGCCCCTTGAGTACGATCAGCGCCTCGGCCTTGCCGGCATCCAGGTGCCGGTGCGGCGGGATGTAGGTGTGCGGCTGGAGCCCTACGGCCATGCGATGGCAGGGCTCTTCCATATGATGGAAGTTATGGTGCTGGCGGCCGCGCGGCGCATTGCCCGCGGCGACAGCCAGCTCGGCGAACAGCTGCTGGTCGAGGTAGCGCGGGCCGCTCATCTCAGAGCCCCTTGACCGCGAAGATGCCTGCGGCGTTGCGCCAGTAGCCCTTGTAGTCCATGCCGTAGCCGAACACGTAGCGGTCGGCGCAGTAGAGGCCGGTGAAGCTGGCCTTGAGGTCGGGACGCGCCTTGCGCTCGTGCTCCTTGTCCACCAGTACCGCGGTGTGCACCGCGCGGGCGCCGGCATGCTTGCAGAAGTCGATGATCGCCGAGAGGGTGTGCCCTTCGTCGAGAATGTCGTCGATGATCAGCACGTCACGGTCGATGAAAGAGATTTCCGGCTTGGCCTTCCAGAACAGTTCGCCGCCGGAGGTCTCGTTGCGGTAACGGGTCGCATGCAGGTAGGACAGCTCGAGGGGGAAGTCCAGCAGCGGGAGCAGCTTGCCGGAGAAGATCAGGCCGCCGTTCATCACGCAGAAGACCACCGGGTTGGTCTCGCCGAGATCGCGGTTGATCGCCTCGGCGACGCGACCGATGGCTGCCTCGACCTCGTCGTTGTTGAACAGGCAGTCGGCTTCCGCCCTGACTTGGCGGATGTGCGCGAGATCGACGGACATGGTGCTTCTCCCTGGCTGGGCTGAGAAAAAGTCGGCAAAGGTACTCATCCGGTCGCCATCGGGCAACCCCCGGCGGTCGAGTGCGAATCAGAATAATGGTCCAGACTGTGCGGAATGCATTACGCTAGCGCAATTTTTTTGCCCGCCCCCGTTGGAGACCGTCGCCCATGCCCGTACATGAGATCCGCCACCCCCTCATCCGCCACAAACTGGGCCTGATGCGCCGTGCCGATATCAGCACCAAGAACTTCCGCGAACTGGCCCAGGAAGTCGGCGCCCTGCTGACCTACGAGGCGACCAAGGACCTGCCCCTGGAGCAGTACGAGATTCCGGGCTGGGCCGGCCCGGTGACAGTGGAGAAGATCTCCGGGAAGAAGATCACCGTGGTACCGATCCTGCGCGCCGGCATCGGCATGCTCGACGGCGTGCTCAGCCTGGTTCCCGGTGCCAAGGTCAGCGCGGTCGGCGTCGCCCGCAACGAAGAGACCCTGGAAGCGCGCACCTACCTGGAGAAGCTGGCGCCGGACATCGCCGAGCGCCGCTCGCTGATCATCGACCCGATGCTCGCCACCGGCGGCTCGATGGTCGCCACCATCGACCTGCTGAAGAAAGCCGGAAGCAAGGAGATCCGCGCCATGGTGCTGGTCGCCGCGCCCGAAGGCATCGAGGCGGTGCGCCAGGCGCATCCCGACGTGATCATCTATACCGCTTCGATCGACGAGAAACTCGACGAGAACGGCTACATCATCCCGGGCCTCGGCGACGCCGGCGACAAGATCTTCGGTACCAAGCAGAAGGAAGCCTGAACATGGGCGATGCCTTCCAGGAGCCGCTCTGGCGCCAGGTACTGTCCGGCGCGCAGATGCTCTTCGTCGCCTTCGGCGCGCTGGTGCTGATGCCGCTGATCACCGGTCTGGATCCCAACGTGGCGCTGTTCACCGCAGGTCTCGGCACCTTGTTGTTCCAACTGGTGACCGGGCGCCAGGTACCGGTGTTCCTCGCCTCCAGCTTCGCCTTCATCACCCCGATCATTCTCGCCAAGGGCCAGTTCGGCCTGGCCGCGACCATGGGCGGGGTGGTCGCCGCCGGCTTCGTCTACACCTTCATGGGCCTGGCGGTGAAGATCAAGGGCACCGGTTTCATCGATAGACTGCTGCCGCCGGTGGTGATCGGCCCGGTGATCATCTCGATCGGCCTGGCGATGGCGCCGATCGCCGCGAACATGGCGATGGGCAAGGCCGGCGACGGCAGCGAGTTGCTGCCGTATCGCACCGCGATGATGATCTCGATGCCGGCGCTGCTCACCACCCTGGTGGTGGCGGTGTTCGGCAAGGGCATCTTCCGCCTGGTGCCGATCATCGCCGGCGTGCTGGTCGGCTTCGCCCTGTCGTTCGTCTTCGGCGTGGTCGATACCGCCGCCATCGTCGCCGCGCCCTGGCTGGAGCTGCCGAAATTCACCGCGCCGGAATTCAACTGGCAGGCGATCCTGTTCATCGTCCCGGTCGCCCTGGCGCCGGCCATCGAGCATATCGGCGGGGTCATCGCGGTGGGCGGCGTCACCGGCCAGGACTACCTGAAGAAGCCCGGCCTGCACCGCACCCTGCTCGGCGACGGCCTGGCCACCTCGGCCGCCGGCCTGTTCGGCGGACCGCCCAACACCACCTACGCGGAAGTCACCGGCGCGGTGATGCTGACCAAGAACTACAACCCGAAGATCATGACCTGGGCGGCGCTGATCGCCATCACCCTGGCCTTCGTCGGCAAGTTCGGCGCGATCCTGCAGAGCATCCCGGTACCGGTGATGGGCGGTATCCTCTGCCTGCTGTTCGGCACCATCGCCTCGGTCGGCATGAACACCCTGATCCGGCACAAGGTCGACCTCTCGGAAGCGCGCAACCTGGTGATCGTCTCGGTGACCCTGGTGTTCGGCATCGGCGGCGTGCTGATCGGCAGCGGTACCGGTCCCGACGACATCGGCCTGAAGGGCATCGCCCTGTGCGCCATCGTCGCCATCGTCCTCAACCTGCTATTGCCGGGCAACGACGGCTGGCAGAACAAGGCGCTCGACGAACAACACAAGGATTCGCACTAAAATCAACGGACGGAACACTTCGCTGTTCCGTCCGTTTCCACCCGCCTCGTTATTTTTAGTCGATCGCCTACTACCTGCCCCCGGCATCTGCCGGACAACGGGGTCCGCTGCACGCTCAACGCCACCTATACCATCGGCTTCGACAACGGCAGCAGCTTTAGCGGCGGCTGGCGGCGCATGCTCAGCGGCGCCAACGCGATCCAGTACAACCTCTACAAGCTCGGCGACGCGACGATCTGGACCACCACCAGCACCCAGCCCGGCACCGGCAGCGGTGCCGCGCAGAACGTGCCCGCCGGCATCTACAGCGATACCGTGCGGGTCATCCTCACCTACTGAGTCAGGCCGGCTGCCGGGACGCCTTCCAATCCTCGCCGCCCTCGCCTTCCCGCCTCAGGCTCCAGTCCTTCAGGTGCTCCAGGCTGGCGCGATAGGGCTTGAGGCCGATCCCCAGCAGGACTACTGCGCCAAGCACCGCGGCCAGGGTCACCAGCAGCAGCGAGTAGCGCAGCGCCATGTCGTCGGCGAAGACGAAATCGGTGACCAGCGCCACCGCCGTCGGCCCCACGCCGAGACCGAACAGGGTGACCACGAACAGGTAGATCGCCGAGGCCTGGCCGCGCATCGCGTTGGGCATGATCTCCTGGATCGCCGCCGGGGCCACGCCGAACGGCATGCTCAGGAAGAACACCGTCGGCGCCATCAGCGCCGCCGCCCAATTGGCGTTGTCCAGCAGCGGATAGACCAGGGTGAAGGGAATCACCGCCCAGGCGGCGAGCAGCCCGACACGCATGTTCGCGTCGCTGCGCCCGCGCTTCGCCCAGTAGTCTGCCAGGCGTCCGCCGAAGACGATGCCGAGGCAGCCGAACACCGCGACGATGCTGCCGTAGACCACCCCGACATGACCGGCGTCCCAGCCGTGGGTGCGGACGAAGAAGGTCGGCACCCAGGCGCCGCTGCCGTAGCCGGCGAAGGACAGGCAGGCGAAACCGAAGTTGTGGCAGAGCACGGTCTTGCGGTTGGCCCGCAGGTAGGCGCCGACCTCGCCCAGCGGCACCGCCACGCCTGCGCCGACTCCGCGCCGGGCCGGCTCGCGGATCGCCAGCAGCAACAGGCAGAAGAGCACGCCGGCGGCGCCGAGGATAAGGAAGATCAGTTGCCACGGGCGCACTTCGCCGAACAGCGGCAGGTGCACGTCGCCCTGGGCCGAGGCGAACTTGATCACCAGCCCGCCGAGCAGGAAGGCCAGCCCCGACCCCAGGTAGATGCCCATCGAGTAGACGCTGATCGCCGTCGCCCGACGCTCGCGCGGGAAGCTGTCGGCGATCAGCGAATAGGCCGCCGGCGACAGCGCCGCCTCGCCAACCCCGACGCCGACCCGGAAGGTGAGGAATTGCCAATAGCTGCGCGCCAGGCCGCAGGCCGCGGTCATCGCGCTCCACACCAGCACGCCGAACAGGATCAGGCCGCGCCGGCTGCGGTTGTCGGCCATGCGTCCGAGCGGGATACCGCAAAGGGTGTAGAACAGGGCGAAGGACAAGCCCATCAGCAGGCTCATTTCCGTATCGCTGATGGCCAGGTCGCGGCGGATCGGACCAACCAGCAGGTTGAGGATCTGCCGGTCGATGAAGGACAGCACATAGGCGACCATGAGGATCGCCACCGTGGTCCAGGCCGCAAGGTTGGAGGGATAGCCGTTATTGTTGTTATGCATGCCGAACTCCTGGACGCCGCCGAAGCGGCGGATGCGAAGGGAGGGGTCGACAGGCAGGATAAGCCGGCAACATCCGGGCTTATACCCAGGGCAAGGGACTATAGAACTGCTGAATGCGAGAAGCGGGCTCCGGCGAATGACCGCCAGGTCATTCGCCGCCGCGTGCGCTCAGAGCCTGTCCATCATCTCGCGAGCTGGAGTTGGAGCAGGACAGGGCTGAAACCCTGCTTTCAAAGCCGTCATACCGCGAAGCGCAGCGGATCGTGGACAGCTTCTCACAGCGGCCTGGCCAGGCGTCCGCTCATGTCGGCCAGGGCGCCGACCCAGGCGGGGTGGTCGTTGAGGCAGGGAATCAGCACCAGATCCTCACCGCCGGCGCTGATGAACTGCTCGCGGCCACGCATGCCGATTTCCTCCAGGGTCTCGATGCAGTCGGCGACGAACGCCGGACACATCACCAGCAGACGCTTCACCCCACGCTGCACCAGTTCGTCGAGCTTGGCGTCGGTATAGGGCTCGATCCACTTGGCGCGCCCCAGGCGCGACTGGAACGACACCGACCAGCGCCCCTGCTCCAGGCCGGCACGCTCGGCGAAGGCCTCGGCGGTGCGCAGGCACTGGCTGCGGTAGCACAGGGCGAGGGCTTCGGGGCTGACGTTGCGACTGCTCTCGGCCAGCAGGTCGTGGGCAGGATCCTTCACCAGCTTGCGGATGTGCCGCTCGGGCAGGCCATGGAAGCTCAGCAACAGATGGTCGTGGGGCTGCTGCAGGTACGGATGCACGCTTTCCACCAGGGCATCGAGGTACACCGGCTGGTCGTAGAACGGCGGCAGCGTACTGACCTCCAGCTCCAGGCGATGGGCGGCGATCACCCGGCGCACCTCCTGTTCGGCGGTGGTCGTGGTGCTGTCGGCGAACTGCGGATACAGCGGCGCCAGGGTCACCCGGCGGATGCCGCGGCGCGCCAGGTCGAGCAGGACCTTCTCGATGGCCGGCTGGCCGTAGCGCATCGCCAGTTCCACCGGCCCATGCGGCCAGTGTGGCTTGATCGCTTCCTGCAGGCGACGACTGAGGACGATCAGCGGCGATCCCTCGTCCCACCAGATCGAGCTGTAGGCGTGCGCCGACTCGGCCGGGCGCTTGACCAGGATCAACGATACCAGCAGGCGTCGCAGCGGCCAGGGCAGGTCGACCACGTAGGGATCCATGAGGAACTGGTCGAGATAGCGGCGGACATCCTCCACCCGGGTCGAATCCGGGGAGCCCAGGTTGAGCAGCAGCAGGGCGTTCTCGGTCATGCCTGATCCTTTCGTCGGTCGTCCAGGACATCGGCCAGCGCCGCGTCCAGGTCGGTGAATTGAAAACGGTAGCCGGCCTCCTGCAAGCGCTGCGGCAAGGCTCGCTGGCCGCCGAGCAGCAATCCGGACATTTCCCCCAGCCCCAGGCGCAGGACGAATCCGGGAGTCAGTATCCGCGCCGGCTTGTGCAGCGCCCGGCCCAGGGCCTTGGCGAAATCGCGGTTGCGCGCCGGGTTGGGGGCGCACGCATTATAGGGACCGCTGGCATCGGGCCGCCGCAAAAGAAAATCGATCAGCTCGATTTGATCCTGGATATGGATCCACGGCATCCATTGCCGGCCGTCGCCCAGCGGTCCGCCCAGGCCGAGCCGGTAGAGCGGCAACAGGCGCCTGAGGAAGCCGCCCTCGGGCGCCAGCACCAGGCCGGTACGCAGCAGCACGACACGGATGCCGAGCTTTTCCGCCTCGCCGGCGATCTGCTCCCAGGCGAGGCACAGCTCGCTGGCGAAGTCCTCGCCGGCCGCCGCGCCCTCCTCGATCACCGGGCGCTCGCCGCTGTCGCCATACCAGCCCACCGCAGAACCCGATAAGAGCAGGTCCGGGCGCTGCTCGCGGCTTTCCAGCCAATCCACCAGGCGCTCGGTAAGGCGTACCCGGCTTTCCCACAGCAGCGCCTTGCGCTTGTGGCTCCAGGGTTTGTCCGCGATCGGTTCGCCGGCCAGGTTGACCACCGCATCGAGCGGCTGCTCGCCGTACTCGTCGAAACTACCGATGCCGCGCACGCCGGCGCCGCACAGCGATTCCACCTGCTGCGGCCGCCGGCTGAACACGGTCAGCCGGTGCCCGGCCTGTCGCCAGCGGGCGCACAGGCGGCGGCCCATCAGGCCGGTACCGCCGGTCAAGAGAATGTGCATGGCTGTCTCCTCGTTTTGCCTGCGTACCCTTGCAGTCTGGACCATCGATCTGCCCGATGACGCTGCATCCGCCCCGCATTCCGGCGTTATCCTGTGGCTGGACGATCCGTCGGCTCGGGCCGGGGAACCCTGGCGTCGTTTTCGACTCAGCCAAGGAACAGGGCTTGCATCGCACTGGTGCCTAAATGAACGGCGCCAGCCGTCTATTCTTCAGATAACTCGGTTGATACTTCCGAACGGAACGTCTGAAGGTTCGACAGGCCAGGAAGCGAGCCGTGCGCCGCAAGCGCGCCACCGGCGCGACGCAAGGTGCGCCTCGAAGCACGCGCAATACTGTACATCAAATAAAGTTTGTACAAGAAACCTGATTCGCCTGTCCAGACGCTACACAACCAGAGAGGCATGTCATGAGCGTCCCCATCGCCATCATCGGTACTGGCATCGCCGGGCTTTCCGCCGCCCACGCATTGAGGTCCGCCGGCCAGACCGTGCAACTGTTCGACAAGGGCCACGGCAGCGGCGGCCGCATGGCCAGCAAGCGCAGCGAGGCCGGCACGCTGGACCTCGGCGCGCAATACTTCACCGCCCGCGACCGGCGCTTCCTCGACGCCTTGCAACACTGGCGCGAGGAGGGCTGGGTGGACGAGTGGCAACCCGCGCTCTACCAATATCGCGACGGCCAGTTGAGCCCGTCCCCGGACGAGCAGCCACGCTGGGTCGGCATCCCACGGATGAGCGCGATCACCCGCGCCCTGCTCACCGATCTGCCGGTGGTCTTCTCCTGCCGCATCACCGAGGTCTTCCGCGGCAAGCAGCACTGGCACCTGCAGGACGCCGAGGGACAGAACCACGGTCCGTTCAACCAGGTCCTGATCGCCCTCCCGGCACCCCAGGCCACGCCGCTGCTGGCCAGCGTGCCGAAGCTGGCGGCCACCGCCGCGAGCGTGGTCATGGAGCCGACCTGGGCGGTGGCGCTGGGCTTCCGCGAGGTCCTCGACACCCCGGTGCAGGGCTGCTTCGTACACGACAGCCCGATCGCCTGGCTGGCCTGCAACCGCAGCAAGCCGGGGCGCGACACCGCCCTCGACACCTGGGTGCTGCACGCCACCAGCCAATGGAGCCGGCAGCACATCGACATGGCCAAGGAAGACGTGGTCGAGCACCTGCGCTGCGCCTTCGCCGAAGTGATCGGCTGCGCCGTGCCGGAAGCCGCCTTCAGCATCGCCCACCGCTGGCTCTATGCGCGCCCGGCGGAAGCCCACCAGTGGGGCGCCCTCGGCGATCCCGACCTGGGCATCTACGCCTGCGGCGACTGGTGCTCCAGCGGTCGCGTCGAGGGCGCCTGGCTCAGCGGTCAGGAAGCCGCGCGGCGCCTGCTGGAACATCTCTGACGGGGTCGGGCCGTCGCCTGGCGGCCCGATGCGAACGAATATACCTGTACAAAACTATTGACCTGTACAAGATAAGTCCTAGGATGTGTCGTATGTCCGTCACGCTGTCGAGCGGCGCGCCGGCCACCTTTCCCAATGGGAGACGACACCGATGCACGAATCTCACCTTTCCCTGACACCCCGGCTCGGCATCAGCGCCTGCCTGCTCGGCGAGCCGGTGCGCTTCAACGGTGGACACAAGCGTTCCGCGCTTTGCGAGGAACTGGCGCGGCACGTCGAGTTCATCTCCTTCTGCCCGGAACAGGCCATCGGCCTGGCCACGCCGCGTCCGGCGATTCGCCTGGAAGGCACTCCGGAAGCCGCCGAGGCGCGGAGCCGCGACGGCCTGGCGGTCGGCGGAGCGCTCGCCGAATACGCGCGGCGGGTGACGCAACGGACGGACACGCTGGACGGCTTCATCTTCATGCAGCGTTCGCCATCCTGCGGACTGCAGCGGGTCAAGGTCTACCCGGAAGGAGGCGGCGCGCCGCGCGCCGAAGGCCGTGGACGCTTCGCCGCAGCCCTTTGCGAAGCCTTGCCGGAGCTACCGGTGGAAGAAGAAGGCCGGCTGCACGATCCGGTCCTGCGGGAAAACTTCCTCACCCGGGTGTTCGCCCATGCCCACTGGCAGGCCCTGCGCCAGCGCGGGCTCAGCCATGCGGCCATCGTCGCCTTCCACAGCCGCTACAAGTACCAGTTGCTGGCGCATTCGCCGGAGCACTACCGCAGCCTCGGCCGCCTGCTCGGCGAGGCCGGCCACCACCCGCCGGAAGCTCTCGGCAAACGCTACTTCGGCGCGCTGATGCAGGGCCTGCGCCGCTGCGCGACCCGCGGCAGCCACGGCAACGTGTTGCTGCACCTGAGCGGCTACCTGAAACGCAGCCTCGCCGCCGACGACAGGCGGGAACTGCGCGAGCTGATCGAGCAGTACCGACACGGCAGCGTGCCGCTGGTGGTACCGCTGACCCTGCTGAAGCACCACTTCCGCCGCCACCCGCAGGCGTACATCGCCCAGCAGGCCTACCTGCAACCGCACCCGGCCGAACTCGGCCTGCGCAACTCGCTCTAGGACGCCCTGATGAACCCACCCCACGCCGAACGCGGCGGCCTGCCGATCCGCGAAGTCACCCGCCTGACCGGCGTTCACCCGGTCACCCTGCGCGCCTGGGAGCGCCGCTACGGCCTGGTGGTGCCGCAACGCACCGGCAAGGGCCACCGGCTGTACAGCGAGGAGCAGGTCGAGCGCATCCGCCGGATACTGGTCTGGCTCGAGCGTGGCGTCGCCATCAGCCAGGTTCGCGCGTTGCTGGAGCGGCCGGAGGAAACGCCGGCGGCGGATGTCGAGTCCCCCTGGGAAGGCCTGCACGAACAGTTGCTGGAAGCCATCGCCGCACTGGCCGAGCGCCGTCTCGACGATCTGTTCAACCAGGCCGCCTCGCTCTATCCGGTAGCGACCCTCTGCGAAAAGCTCCTGCAACCCTTGCTGCTGCACCTCGAACGACGCTGGCAGGGACAATTCGGCGCGCGCATGGAGCGCGCCTTCTTCTTTTCGTGGCTGCGCAGCAAGCTGGGCGCCCGTCTCTATCACCAACAGCGGCTGCAACAAGGCGCGCCATTGCTGCTGATCAACCAGTCGGAGCTGTCTCTGGAGCCAAGCCTGTGGCTCTGCAGCTGGCTGCTCGGCAGCGGAGAGGTGCCTCTGCAGGTTTTCGACTGGCCGCTGCCCCCGGCCGAGCTGGCCCTTGCCTGCGAGCGGCTGGAGGCACGTGGCGTACTGCTGTACGCCAGCCACCGCCTCAACCCCGAGCACCTGCCGCGCCTGCTGGCGGGGGTGGAATGCCCGGTGCTGCTGGCCGGGCCGGCGGTGGAGATCCAGCGCGACGCCTTGGAGGCCCTTGCCCTGCCCGGCCTGCTGCTGGCGAACTCGCCGCTGGAGGCCCGGCAGCTGCTGGCTGAACGGGGCCTGCTGACACCATGAGGAAGGTACCCATGAACCTGGTCTGGTTCCGCTGCGACCTGCGCACAAGCGACAACAGCGCCCTTCTCGCCGCCGCCGACGGGCGCCCCTGCGTGGCCCTCTACCTGCTCAGTCCGGCACAGTGGCGGGAACACGACGATGCGCCCTGCAAGGTCGACTTCTGGCTGCGCAACCTGAGTGAACTGCAACGCCAGCTCGCCGCACTGAACATCCCGCTGCTGGTGCGCGACTGCGAGCACTGGCGGCAGGCCCCGACCGTCCTCGGCCGGCTCTGCAGCGAGCTGGGGATCGGCGCGGTGCACGTCAACCAGGAATACGGCGCGAACGAACAGCGCCGCGACCAGGCGGTCGCCCGCCACCTGCGCGAACAGGGCGTGGCCTTCCACGAACACCTCGACCAGCTGTTCTTCGCTCCAGGCTCGGTGCTGACCCGGGGCGGCGGCTACTTCCAGGTGTTCAGCCAGTTCCGCAGGGTCTGTCACGAGCGCCTGTACCAGGCGCTGCCAGCTGTCCAGCCGCGGCCGCAACCGCAGCCACCGCACCGCCTGCTGCCCGGTGATCCGCTGCCGGATGCCGTTCCCGGCTTCGCAGCGCCGGGCGCTGGCCTGCGCGCCCTCTGGCCGGCCGGCGAGACGGCGGCGCAGCAGCGCCTGCGCGATTTCGCCGAGCAGCATCTGGACGACTACCATGAACAGCGCGACTTCCCGGCGCTCCCCGGCACCAGCCAGTTGTCGCCCTACCTGGCCGCCGGCGTACTCTCGCCCAGGCAATGCCTGGACGCCGCGCTGGTCGCCAACCGCGGTGAGTTCAGCGGCGGCCGGCAAGGCGCCGCGACCTGGATCAACGAGTTGCTCTGGCGCGAGTTCTACAAACACATTCTGGTCGGCTACCCGCGCGTTTCCCGGCACCGTCCGTTCCGCGAAGAGACCGAAGCCCTGCGCTGGCGCCAGGCGCCAGCGGAACTGGAGGCCTGGCAACAGGGACGCACCGGCATTCCGATCATCGACGCGGCGATGCGCCAGTTGCTGGCCACCGGCTGGATGCACAACCGCCTGCGGATGGTGGTGGCGATGTTCCTCAGCAAGAACCTGCTGATCGACTGGCGCGAAGGCGAGCGCTGGTTCATGCGCCACCTGATCGACGGCGACCTCGCGGCGAACAACGGCGGCTGGCAGTGGAGCGCCTCCACCGGCACCGACGCAGTGCCCTACTTCCGCCTGTTCAACCCGCTCTCGCAGTCCGAACGCTTCGACCCGCGCGGCGAATTCATTCGCCATTGGTTGCCGGAACTGGCCGGCCTGGAGCGCAAGGCGATCCATGATCCGTCTCGCCTGGGACTGTTCGCCGGCGTGGACTATCCGCAACCGATGGTCGACCTGAAGGCCAGCCGCGAACGGGCGCTGGCGGCCTTCCGCGACCTGTCGCCAGGCGGCAGGCAGCCCTAGGGAAGTCAACCGCCATCGCCCCACGGCCACGGCCAAACGGCGGCGGCGGGTCGCAAGCGATCGTCCGCCAGGCCAACCGCCCGCCCCATGTCGCAGGCATGAAAAAGCCGGGATGGACCCGGCTTTCTTTCACCTGTGGACAAGTACCGACTAGATCGGGATCTTGTAGAACAGGCTGTAGGACTCGATACCATCGTTCGGCTGCTTCAGGCCGGCGTTGGAATAGTGGATCGCGCGTATGCCGACCGACTGGCCGTTGGCGAACTTCAGGCCGGCACCGATGCGGTCTTCGAAGTTGAACGAGGAGCCCAGGTCCCGGTCGCCGACCCGGGTGCCGGAGAACGCCGCCACGCCGATACCGGCTTCGATGAACGGCTTGATCGAATCGCCGGCGAACTCGTAGACGAACACCGGGGCGAACGACAGCGAATGCTTGCCGGCGCCTTCGTCGCCACCTTCCCAGTAGGTGTAGCCCGCATCCCAGTAGCCGGTCAGGCGGCCGGTGGAACTCTGCCACCAGCTCTTGTCCCAATCCCAGCTCAGGCCCAGGCGATAGGTCATGCCCGACTGGCCGGTCGCACCGACGGCGGCCGAGACGTCAGCCGCCTGGGCCGACGCCACGTGGACGGAGGAAAGTGCGGCCAGAACGGCCAGCGGAAGTAGTTTCTTCATTGAAACGTCCTTTTCGAAAGTTGCATGAAAGCCCCCGCATTCAAGCTGCGCATTATAAGAGCGCACTTACTAAAGCAGATACTAGACCAAACGCTTTAGTTCAAAAAATCGCTGACAAGTCTGCCAGTAACAGCTAAACGTCTAATTTTCCTACACTTTCCTGGCTCCCCCAGAGAATCGGCAGGATTCTTTCCATCTCCTCCGGCAACGCGCTGGTCCAGAAACGCGGTGCCGCGGCCTGGCCAGAGGCCAGCAGCGCTCGCGTCGACAATACGCGCTCGAGCTGCCGGGCGACAGCCGCTCCCGTGTCGATCACCGCGATATCCGCCGGGATCAGCTCGGCCAGCAAGGGTTTGACGAAGGGATAGTGAGTGCAACCGAGGATCAGCGTATCGCAGCCCTGTTCGAGAATGGGACCCAGCAGGCGCTCCAGCAGCGCCCGGGTCCTCGCCCCGTGGAGATCGCCGGCTTCGATGCGCTCGACCAGCCCCGGGCAGGGCTGGGTGAAGACCTGCACGTCGCTGGCGAAACGATCGAGCAAGGCGGCGAAGCGCGCGCTCTTCAGGGTGCCGGTGGTGGCCAGCACGCCAACCCGGCCATTGCGGGTAGCCGCCGCCGCTGGCTTGACCGCCGGCTCCATGGCCACCAACGGCACCTGCGGATAGCGTTCGCGCAACTCCGCCGCAGCCGCAGCCGTCGCTGTGTTGCAGGCCAGCACCAGGGCCTTGGCGCCCCGCTCCAGAAGGAAATCGCCGATCCGCTCGCAGCGCTCGCGGATGTACTCCGCACTCTTCTCGCCATAAGGCACGTGGGCGTTGTCGGCAACGTAAAGCAGGGATTCGGCCGGCAACCGCGCGCGGATCTCGCGCAGCACGCTGAGCCCGCCGACGCCGGAGTCGAACACCCCGACCGGCGCCGACTCAGCCGCCATGACGTTGCCCGCAGACCGCGCAGGACGGATCGCGACGTACCCGCAGTTCGCGGAAGCGCGTGCCCAGGGCGTCCACCAGCAGCAGCCGGCCGATCATCGGTTCGCCGAAGCCAGCCAGCAGTTTCAGCGCCTCCAGCGCCTGCAGGCTGCCCACCAGTCCCACCAGCGGGCCGATCACCCCGGCTTCGCTACAGGTCAGCTCGGCCTCGCTGCCGTGGCCGTAGAGGCAGTGGTAGCAGGGGCTTTCATCGCGGCGGGTATCGAATACCGAAAGCTGGCCTTCGAGACGGATCGCCGCGCCACTGACCAGCGGCTTGCCGGCGCGCACGCAGGCGACGTTGACCGCCTCGCGGGTGGCGAAGTTGTCGGTGCAGTCGAGCACCAGGTCGACCGCCGCCACGGCTGCATCGAGGGAGTCCTCGTCCAGCGCGGCGCCATGGGGAACCAGGCGGATGTGCGGATTCAAAGCCTGCAGCCGCCGGATCGCCGAATCCACCTTGGCGACTCCAACACTGGCGCCGTCGTGGATCACCTGGCGTTGCAGGTTGGTCAGGTCGACGCTGTCGAAATCCGCCAGGTGCAGTTCGCCGACCCCGGCCGCGGCCAGGTACAGCGCCACCGGCGAGCCCAGGCCGCCGAGGCCGACGATCAGCGCGCGGCTGCGCTTCAGGCGCAGCTGGCCCTCGACGTCGACCTGCGCCAGCAGGATTTGACGGCTGTAGCGCAGCAGTTCCTCGTCGCTCAGCATGTCCATTGTCCGAGAGTGATCCGCTCGTTGCCGCCGAGGTCGCGCAGCGTGCGCACTCCGGCGAAACCGCGGGCGCCGAGCAGGTCGCGTACCGCGGCTCCCTGATCATAGCCGTGTTCGAGCAGCAGCCAGCCTTCGGCCAGCAGGTACCTTGGCGCCTGCTCGACGATCTGGCGGATATCGTCGAGCCCGTCGTTGCCGGCGACCAGCGCGCTCTTCGGCTCGAAGCGCACGTCGCCCTCGCTCAGGTGCGGGTCGCTGGCGGGAATGTACGGCGGATTGCCGACGATCATCCGGAAACGACGCCCGTCGAGTGCGGAAAACCAGTGGCTGTGGCACACCTCGACGTTCTCCAGCAGCAACCGCTGGCGATTGCGCTCGGCCAGCGCCACGGCCTCCTCCACACGGTCCACCGCAGTCACTGTCCATAGCGGCCGCTCGCTGGCCAGGGCCAGGGCGATGGCGCCGGTGCCGGTGCCCAGGTCGAGGACGGTGGCGCTGTCCGCCGCGAGGGTCGCCAGCGCGGTTTCCACCAGCAACTCGGTGTCCGGGCGCGGGATCAGGGTATGCGGCGCAACCTCCAGGTCCAGGCTCCAGAAGCCCTGGTGGCCAAGGATGTAGGCCACCGGCTCGCCGTTGCGGCGACGGGCGATCCAGTCGTCGAACAGTTCGTTGGCCTCGCGCGGCACGATACGCTCCGGCCAGGTACGCAGGAAGCTGCGCGGCTTGCCCATCGCCGCCGCCAGCAGCAGTTCGGTGTCGAGCCGGGCGCTGGGTGAATCGGGCAGTTGGGAATCCTTCAGAAGGGTGCAGATGGTGGTCATGTCAGTCGCCCAGGGCGGCCAGCTGATCGGCCTGGTATTCCTGCAGCAGCGGCTCGATCACCTGTTCCACCGCACCTTCCATCACCTCGCCCAGGGAATACAGGGTGAGGTTGATGCGGTGGTCGGTGACCCGCCCTTGCGGGAAGTTGTAGGTACGGATGCGTTCGGAACGGTCGCCGGAGCCCACCAGCAGCTTGCGCGTGCTGGCGATCGCCTGCTGCGCCGCGGCCTGCTGCTGGTCGTTGAGCTTGGCCGCCAGCCAGGCCATGGCCTTGGCACGGTTCTTGTGCTGCGAGCGCTCTTCCTGGCATTCCACCACGATGCCGCTGGGCAGGTGGGTGATGCGCACCGCCGAATCGGTCTTGTTGACGTGCTGGCCGCCGGCGCCGGAGGAACGGTAGGTGTCCACCCGCAGGTCGGCCGGATTGATCTCGATCGCCGCCTGCTCGTCCGGCTCCGGCAGCACCGCGACGGTGCAGGCGGAGGTGTGGATGCGGCCCTGGGATTCGGTTTCCGGGACCCGCTGCACACGGTGCGCGCCGGACTCGAACTTGAGCTTGGCGTAGACGTTTTCGCCCTCGACCCGGGCGATCACCTCTTTATAACCGCCATGCTCGCCCTCGTTCTCCGACAGCGTCTCGACCCGCCAGCCCTGGCGCTCGGCGTAGCGCGAATACATGCGGAACAGGTCGCCGGAGAAGATCGCCGCCTCGTCGCCGCCGGTGCCGGCGCGGATTTCCAGGAACACGTTGCGGCCGTCGTTGGGGTCCTTGGGCAACAGCATGCGCTGCAGGCTGTCGCCTAGGGCGGCCAGGCGCTCGCGCGCCTCGGCGACCTCCTCCTCGGCGAGATCGCGCAGCTCCGGATCGCTGTCCTTGAGCAGCGCCTGGGCGCCCTCGAGGTCGGCCTGCACCTTGCGGTAGTCGCGGAACGCCAGGATCACCGGCTCGACCTCGGCGTACTCGCGGGAATAGGCGCGGAAGCGGGTCTGGTCGCTGATCACTTCGGCGTCGCCGAGCAGCGCCGTCAATTCTTCGTAGCGATCGCTGAGGACATCCAGCTTTTTCAGCAGAGAAGCTTTCATGCAGGCATAGGTACCGGTCAGTGGCGCGGCGCGCCCTCGTCGAGGGCGAACAGCTCCTGGGCCAGGGCCAGCGCATCGATGCGGCCCTCGGCGGACATTTTCTTCATCTGCACGCTGGGCGCGTGCAGCAGTTTGTTGGTCAGGCCGCGAGCCAGTTGGGCCAGCACCTCGGCCGGGTCGGCGCCGTTGGCCAGTTGCCGCTGGGCCTTGCCCAGTTCGTCGTCGCGCAGGCGCTCGGCCTGCTGCCGGTAGGCGCGCAGCACATCCACCGCAGCCAGCTCGCGCAGGCGCTGCATGAACTCGGTGACGCCGCTGCCGACCAGTTCCTCGGCGGCCTGGGCGGCGCCCTGGCGGCTCTTGAGGTTCTCCGCGACCACTTCGTGGAGGTCGTCGACGCTATAGAGGTAGACGTCGTCCAGCTCGCCGACTTCCGGTTCGATGTCGCGCGGCACGGCGATGTCGACCATGAACATCGGCTTGTGCTTGCGCTGCTTCAGCGCGCGCTCCACCGCGCCCTTGCCGAGGATCGGCAACTGGCTGGCGGTGGAGCTGATGACGATGTCGCTGTTGGCCAGTTCCTCGGGGATCTCCGAGAGCAGCACGGCGTGGGCGCCGAACTGCTCGGCCAGCAGGCTGGCGCGCTCCAGGGTACGGTTGGCCACCACGATGCGCTTCACGCCCTGCTCGAACAGGTGGCGGGCGACCAGGGTGATGGTTTCGCCAGCGCCGATCAGCAGCGCCTGGCTGCGGTGCAGGTCGCTGAAGATCTGCTTGGCCAGGCTCACTGCGGCGAACGCCACGGACACCGGGTTCTCGCCGATGGCGGTGTCGGTGCGGACGGTCTTCGCCGTGCTGAAGGTGGCCTGGAACAGGCGGCCGAGCAGCGGGCCGACGGTGCCGGCCTCGCGCGCCACGGCATAGGCCGACTTCATCTGGCCGAGGATCTGCGGCTCGCCGAGGACCATCGAGTCGAGTCCGGAGGCCACGCGCATCATGTGGCGCACCGCGTCCTCGTCCTGGTGCACGTAGGCGCAGGCGCGCAGCTCGTCGAGGGTCAGCCGGTGGTAGTCCGCCAGCCAGGCGAGCACGTCGTCCGCGGTCGGGTGGTCGATCTCCAGGTAGAGTTCGCTCCGGTTGCAGGTCGACAGGATGGCCGCCTCGCGGCTGGTGGTCAGGCGGCAGAGCTGCTGCAGCGCCTCGACCATCTGCTCCGGAGTGAAAGCCACGCGCTCGCGGACAGCCACGGAGGCGGTCTTGTGATTGATGCCGAGGGCAATGAAGGCCATGCAGGATCGCTGAGCTAATCGGGGAAACGCGCAATTCTCCTACTTCGCCAGGGGCAGGACAACCACTGCCGATGTATTGACCCCATAGACAGCTTCATCGACGCCCCGTCCCGGCCCCCTTGGGCTTGCCGGACGGCTTATGTCATGATGACGCCACCCTCGCAGGTTCAAGGCCGGCTTTCTTCCTCTATGAACAAATCCCTTGCGCTGCTGACCGTCACGCTGCTGCTCGGCGGCTGCCAGTCACTTACCCACAAGACCCCCGATGGCACCCCGCCGGTGGAAGACACCGCGGCCGAGACCCAGGCCAAGCCGGAGAAGTATGGCTCCTTCAGCGAGGACAGCCTGTATTCGCTGCTGGTGGCCGAACTGGCCGGGCAGCGCAACCGCTTCGACATCGCCCTGAGCAACTACGTGGTTCAGGCGCAGAAGACCCGCGATCCCGGGGTTTCCGAGCGAGCCTTCCGCATCGCCGAATACCTCGGCGCCGATCAGGAAGCCCTCGACACCTCGCTGCTCTGGGCGCGCAGCGCGCCGGACAACCTCGACGCCCAGCGCGCCGCCGCGATCCAGCTGGCCCGTGCCGGGCGCTACGAGGAATCCATGGTGTACATGGAAAAGGTCCTCAACGGCCAGGGCGACACGCACTTCGATTTCCTCGCCCTCTCGGCCGCGGAAACCGACCCGGACACCCGCGCCGGCCTGTTGCAGAGCTTCGACCACCTGCTGAAGAAGTACCCGAACAACGGCCAGCTGCTGTTCGGCAAGGCCCTGCTGCTGCAACAGGACGGCCGTCCCGACGAGGCCCTGAGCCTGCTCGAGGACAATTCCGCGAGCCGTCACGACGTCGCCCCGCTGCTGCTGCGCTCGCGCCTGCTGCAGAGCATGAAGCGCAGCGACGAGGCCCTGCCGCTGCTCAAGGCCGGGATGAAGGAACACCCGGACGACAAACGCGTGCGCCTGGCCTACGCGCGCCTGCTGGTGGAACAGAACCGCCTGGACGAAGCCAAGGCCGAGTTCGCCGGTCTGGTCCAGCAGTTCCCCGACGACGACGACCTGCGCTTTTCCCTGGCGCTGGTCTGCCTGGAGGCCCAGGCCTGGGACGAGGCCAGGGTCTACCTGGAGGAACTGGTCGAGCGCGAGAGCCATGTCGACGCCGCCCACTTCAACCTCGGCCGCCTGGCCGAGGAACAGAAGGACACCGCACGCGCCCTCGACGAATACGCCCAGGTCGGCCCGGGCAATGACTTCCTCCCGGCACAACTGCGCCAGACCGACGTCCTGCTCAAGGCCGGGCGCGTCGACGAAGCCGCCCGGCGCCTGGACAAGGCGCGCAGCGAACAGCCCGACTATGCCATCCAGCTGTACCTGATCGAAGCCGAGGCGCTGTCCGGCAACGAGCAGCAGGAAAAGGCCTGGCAGGCCATCCAGGAAGGCCTGAAGCAGTATCCGGAGGACCTCAACCTGCTCTATACCCGCTCGATGCTGGCGGAAAAGCGCAACGACCTGGCGCAGATGGAAAAGGACCTGCGCTTCGTCATCGCCCGCGAGCCGGACAACGCCATGGCCCTCAACGCCCTCGGCTACACCCTGGCCGACCGCACCACCCGCTACGCCGAGGCCCGCGAGCTGATCCTCAAGGCGCACAAGCTGAACCCGGACGACCCGGCGATCCTCGACAGCATGGGCTGGATCAACTATCGCCAGGGCAAGCTGGCGGATGCCGAGCGCTACCTGCGCCAGGCACTGCAACGTTATCCCGACCACGAAGTCGCCGCACACCTGGGCGAAGTCCTCTGGGCCCAGGGGCGCCAGGGCGACGCCCGGGCCATCTGGCGCGAATACCTCGACAAGCAGCCCGACAGCGACGTGCTGCGCCGCACCATCAAGCGCCTGACCGGCGCCGAGACCCCTTGAAGCCATGCGTCTACGTCTTTTCCTCGCCGCCTCCGCGCTGGCCCTGCTCAGCGGCTGCGCCGGCCTGACCTCCCACGAAGCCCTGGAAGGCCAGGGCGATGCGCAGACCTGGAAAACCCACAAGCAACAGCTCAGCGAGCTGGATGCCTGGCAGATCGACGGCAAGGTCGGCATCCGCGCCCCGCGCGACTCCGGCAGCGGGACTCTGTTCTGGCTGCAGCGCCAGGGCTACTACGACATCCGCCTGTCCGGCCCGCTCGGCCGCGGCGCCGCCCGCCTGACCGGGCGTGAAGGCGCGGTGAGCCTGGAAGTCGCCGGGCAGGGCCGCTACCAGGCGGAATCCCCGGAAGCCCTGCTGGAACAGCAGCTCGGCTGGCGCCTGCCGGTTTCGCACCTGCTCTGGTGGGTGCGCGGCCTCCCCGCGCCGGACAGCAAGAGCCGCCTGACCCTCGACGCCGACAGCCGCCTGGCGCGCCTGGAACAGGACGGCTGGCAGATCGAATACACCCGCTACGCCGAGCAGAACGGCTACTGGCTGCCCGAGCGCCTGAAGCTGCACGGCCAGGACCTCGATGTCACCCTGGTGATCAAGGACTGGCAGCCGCGCCAGCTCGGCCGCTGACATGGCCGTGCGTCTCAGCCTGCCGGCGCCGGCCAAGCTCAACCTGTTCCTGCACATCCTCGGCCGTCGCGCCGACGGCTACCACGAGTTGCAGACCCTGTTCCAGTTCCTCGACCACGGCGACGAGTTGCATTTCGAAACCCGCGAGGACGGCCAGGTACGCCTGCACACGGAAATCGCCGGGGTGCCTCACGACGACAACCTGATCGTGCGCGCCGCGCGCGGGCTGCAGGAAGCCTCCGGCAGCCCGCAAGGCGTCGACATCTGGCTGGACAAGCGCCTGCCCATGGGCGGCGGCATCGGCGGCGGCAGCTCCGACGCCGCCACGACGCTCCTGGCCCTGAACCATCTCTGGAGCCTCGGCTGGGACGAGGATCGCATCGCCGCCCTGGGCCTGCGCCTGGGCGCCGACGTGCCGGTCTTCACCCGCGGACGCGCGGCTTTCGCCGAAGGCGTGGGGGAAAAGCTCACCCCGGTGGACATCCCGGAGCCCTGGTATCTCGTCGTGGTTCCGCAAGTACTTGTCAGCACAGCAGAAATTTTTTCAGATCCACTGTTGACACGCGATTCTCCCGCCATTAAAGTGCGCACCGTTCTCGAGGGGGACAGCCGAAACGACTGTCAGCCGGTAGTCGAGAGGCGTTACCCAGAAGTTCGTAACGCTTTGATCTTGCTAAACAAATTTGTTTCAGCTAGATTAACCGGCACTGGAGGTTGTGTGTTTGGGAGCTTCCCAAACAAAGCTGAAGCTGATAAAGTCTCGGCCCTTCTTCCAGACCACCTTCAGAGGTTCGTCGCCAAGGGAAGCAACGTCTCGATGTTGCACCGGAAGCTGGAAACTCTGGTCTGAGAAAGGAATGCCGAAACGGCATTCGAGCAATACCACAGGGGCGTCGCCAAGCGGTAAGGCAGCAGGTTTTGATCCTGCCATGCGTTGGTTCGAATCCAGCCGCCCCTGCCATTTTCCTCTTCTGTATTTCATCCGGATCCCTTCGGTCGACACAGGTACCTGTAGCGTGTCCAAGATGATGGTCTTCACGGGGAACGCTAACCCCGATCTTGCACGACGCGTCGTGCGTCAGCTGCACATTCCTCTTGGCGATGTTTCAGTTGGCAAATTCTCCGATGGCGAAATCAGCGTCGAAATCAACGAAAACGTCCGCGGCAAGGACGTATTCCTGATTCAGCCGACCTGCGCGCCGACCAACGACAACCTGATGGAACTGGTGGTGATGGCCGATGCCTTCCGCCGCTCCTCGGCCACTCGTATCACCGCCGTCATCCCCTACTTCGGCTATGCCCGCCAGGATCGCCGTCCGCGCTCCGCCCGCGTGGCCATCAGCGCCAAGGTAGTGGCCGACATGCTGACCGTGGTCGGCGTCAACCGTGTCCTCACGGTCGACCTGCACGCGGACCAGATCCAGGGCTTCTTCGATATCCCGGTAGACAACATCTACGGTTCGCCCGTGCTGGTGGACGATATCGAGGACCAGCGCTTCGAGAACCTGATGATCGTCTCCCCGGACATCGGTGGCGTGGTGCGCGCGCGCGCCGTGGCCAAGTCCCTGGGTGTGGACCTGGCGATCATCGACAAGCGCCGTCCCAAGGCCAACCAGTCCGAGGTGATGCACATCATCGGTGACGTCGAAGGCCGCACCTGCGTGCTGGTCGACGACATGGTCGATACCGCCGGCACCCTCGGCCACGCCGCCAAGGCCCTGAAAGAGCATGGCGCCGCCAAGGTCATCGCCTACTGCACCCACCCGGTGCTGTCCGGCCGCGCCATCGAGAACATCGAGAAATCCGTACTGGACGAGCTGGTGGTGACCAATACCATCCCGCTGTCCGCCGCTGCCCAGGCCTGTGGCCGCATCCGCCAGCTGGACATCGCTCCGGTCGTCGCGGAAGCCATGCGCCGGATCAGCAACGAAGAATCGATCAGCGCGATGTTCCGCTGAGGCCCCGGCCTCGGCGAACGCGCCTGAACGAAAACGCCCCGCTGCGGCGGGGCCTTTGAAATCGCCCGAACGCTGGTCGCAAGCGTTCGGGCGCATTGTTATTTTTGGAGAGACACAATGGTCGACTTTATTCTGAATGCCCAAGTGCGTTCCGATCTGGGGAAAGGTGCGAGCCGCCGCCTGCGTCGTAACGCCGCTCAGGTTCCCGCGGTAATCTACGGCGGCGACAAAGAGCCCCAGTCCGTTACCCTGGAACTGCGCGAAATCGCCAAGCTGCTGGAAAACGAGGCTGCCTTCAGCCACGTGATCGCCCTGAACGTTGGCGGCGCCAAGGAAACCGTACTGATCAAGGCCCTGCAGCGCCATCCGGCGAAAGGCTTCGTGATGCACGCCGACTTCCTGCGCGTGGTCGCCGACCACAAGCTGACCGCCCACGTACCGCTGCACTTCATCAACGAAGACGTAGCCGTTGGCGTCAAGCAAGCCGGTGGCGAGATCTCCCACACCATCTCCGAAGTCGAAGTTTCCTGCCTGCCGAAAGACCTGCCGGAATTCATCGAAGTCGACATGGCCAAGGTCGAGCTGGGCCAGATCGTTCACCTGTCGGACCTCAAGGCTCCGAAAGGCGTCGAGCTGGTACAACTGGCCCACGGCAACGACCTGGCCGTTGCCAACATCCACGCCTCCCGCGTGGTGAAGGAAGAAGGTAGCGAAGAAGGCGCCGCCGAGTAATTCATTACTCGATCGCCTTTTTATAGAGAGGGGCTCCCGTCGTGACTGCCGTACAACTGATCGTTGGCCTGGGAAACCCGGGCCCTGAATACGACCAGACCCGGCATAACGCGGGGGCCCTTTTCGTTGAGCGCCTGGCGCATGCCCAGGGCATCAGCCTCGTGGCTGAGCGCAAGTATTTCGGCCTGGTCGGCAAGTTCAGCCACCAGGGCAAGGACGTTCGTCTGCTGATCCCGACCACCTACATGAACCGCAGCGGCCAGTCCGTGGCGGCGCTGGCGGGTTTCTTCCGGATCCCCCCGGACGCCATCCTGGTGGCCCACGACGAACTCGACATGCCCCCCGGCGTCGCCAAGCTCAAGACCGGCGGCGGGCACGGCGGGCACAACGGGCTGCGCGACATCATCGCCCAGCTCGGCAATCAGAATTCTTTCCATCGCCTGCGGCTTGGCATCGGCCATCCGGGGCACAGCAGCCTGGTGTCCGGTTACGTGCTCGGCCGCGCCCCGCGCAGCGAGCAGGAACTGCTCGACACCAGCATCGACTTCGCCCTCGGCGTGCTGCCGGAAATGCTCGCCGGGGACTGGACCCGGGCGATGCAGAAGCTGCACAGCCAGAAGGCCTGATCCACTTTTTCTAGCGCCCACCTCTGCGCGCGAGGGACATAGCATGGGATTCAACTGCGGCATCGTCGGCCTGCCCAACGTCGGCAAGTCCACCCTGTTCAACGCCCTGACCAAATCCGGCATCGCGGCGGAGAACTTCCCGTTCTGCACCATCGAGCCGAACAGCGGCATCGTGCCGATGCCCGACGCGCGCCTGAACGCCCTGGCCGAGATCGTCAAGCCCGAGCGCGTGCTGCCGACCACCATGGAGTTCGTCGACATCGCCGGCCTGGTGGCGGGCGCCTCCAAGGGTGAGGGCCTGGGCAACAAGTTCCTCGCCAACATCCGCGAGACCGATGCCATCGCCCACGTGGTGCGCTGCTTCGAAGACGACAATGTGATCCACGTGTCCAACAGCGTCGACCCCAGGCGCGACATCGAGATCATCGACCTCGAACTGATCTTCGCCGACCTCGACAGCTGCGAGAAGCAACTGCAGAAAGTCTCCCGCAACGCCAAGGGCGGCGACAAGGAAGCCCTGGCGCAGAAAGCCCTGCTGGAAAAGCTCATCCCCCACTTCACCGAAGGCAAGCCGGCGCGTTCGCTGTTGAAGAACCTCGGTGACGAGGAGAAGCGCCTGGTGCGTAGCTTCCACCTGCTGACCAGCAAGCCGGTGATGTACATCGCCAACGTCGCCGAGGACGGCTTCGAGAACAACCCGCACCTGGACGTGGTGAAGGCCATCGCCGAAGAAGAAGGCGCGGTGGTGGTGCCGGTCTGCAACAAGATCGAAGCCGAGATCGCCGAGCTGGAAGACGGCGAGGAGAAGGACATGTTCCTCGAATCCCTCGGCCTCGAGGAGCCCGGTCTGAACCGCGTGATTCGCGCCGGCTACGGCCTGCTCAACCTGCAGACCTACTTCACCGCCGGCGTGAAGGAAGTACGCGCCTGGACCGTCCGTGTCGGCGCCACCGCCCCGCAGGCCGCCGGCGTGATCCACACCGACTTCGAGAAAGGCTTCATCCGCGCCGAAGTGGTCGCCTACGATGACTTCATCCAGTTCAAGGGCGAACAGGGCGCCAAGGAAGCCGGCAAATGGCGCCTGGAAGGCAAGGACTACATCGTCAAGGACGGCGACGTGATGCATTTCCGCTTCAACGTCTGACCCCGCCGCCCGTATAGAAGCCCTCTGAAGCCAAGCGCTCCAGAGGGCTTTTCTTTTTCCCTGCGCGACCTTCAGGGCTGCTTGGAAAGCAGGGCCTGGTCATGGATTCGTTCCAGCGCCTCCACGCGTCGCCGTTCGGCCTCGTTGCCGAAACTGCTCCGGCGCAAATCGTCCAGCTGGCGCTCGCGATCCTCCTCGCTCAACCCGGGTGTCTTCAGCAATTCGTCGCGCTGCGCATACCAATCGCCCATGCGACGGTCCCAAGAGGCATTTTCCTGGTCCAACACTTCGAGCCGCGCGGTCGCCTCCGCGCCCAACAATCCCTGGCGGATCTGGTGCAACTCCTCCGCCGATCCGCCACGCTGTTTCCAGTCGTCCGTCAACGTCTTCAGGTTCAGGTACTGATTCATCGCCTTGAGCGAGTCCTGGATGTCATCCGGCAACTGTCGCTCCAGTTCCGCCAGTTGCTGCGCCCGCGCCTGCGGCGAAAGCTCCTTGTTGCGCATGAGCTCCAACCGCGCCAGCGTATAGCGATCATAGGCGTCCTCATCGCCGTAGAAGGCCGCGATGACCTCGGCAGACAGATACTGCATTCGAAGTGTCCGCACCCGCTCCATCCGCTGGCGGAGGGCCCCCATGTCCAGCGCCCCCGCCTCCTGGACGCCCTCGCTCTGCTCGAACTCCGCCATACCGCTCATATAGGCGAGATAGGCCGCCAGGATCTGCTCGGCCTCGTCCCGCGCCGGCTCCTGCAGGCGGCTGCGCAGTTCGGCGCGGATACGCGCGGCTAGCACCTCGACACGCTCCTCACCGATGGCCGCGAGAAAATAGTCGAAGCACAGTCGAAGCCCCTTGGTTATGCGGAGATGACCGTCGGCTCCAGTTTCGACCGGACAATTCACCTCGGTGCCCAGCAGCGAGGCCGGCAGGCTCCGGGGCGGCGCGGTGGCGGCGCGGGAAACGGCAGGGGCGGCTACCGCAGGCGTCGCGAGCCGCGGCGGCACCTCGGCGACCTTCTGCGGTTGCGCAGCCGGGGGGGCCTCTTGCAGCCACCACCCCAGTCCGGCGCCCGCCACGGCCAATACGCAGGAGCCAAGGATCATAAGCACGGTTCTTTTCATATGGACTCCGGTTGTGTCGCGGCAAGCGCCAGGGCCGGCAGGCCCCGGCTGCTTCTGAGCGATGCTCCTTCCTGGACCTGTCAGAACCCGGCCAGCTTCAAGCGGTTCGCTTGCTGGAGATAGACCGTCTTCGGATTGGTCTCGATCGGAGAGACGATACCCAGCAAATGGTTGACGCTATCGAAGTGGTTCATCATGTAATCGTCGCGAATCACCATGCCGAGGTGGTTGGAGCATTTCGGCACCACGCCGTCATTGGGCTGCCCCAAGATCAGCAGGCTGGCGCTTTTCATCCACCAGTCCGAAGGGTCCAGGACACTGGTGAGATGCTTCGCTCCCCCCCAGGAGTAGTAGCGAACCCCATTGGCTTCGGCCGGACCGGCGCCGCAGGCGGTCGCCGGTATCCCGCCAGGGAAGCGCTGGTTGAAGGCCAGGGCGCCACCGCTGGTCAGGTCGCGCATGGCGCCCAGCGAGTTCTGCGCGCTGCCCGAACCGTCGCCGAGCGCGTCGATCATCCAGGTGATGGCGTTCACCGCACCGGCAATGACGTCCGCCCCAAAAGGCCCTACTACCGAGGCGATGCCCTGGACCACGTCCGCCACCGGAGTGCCTTTGTGCGGCGTACTGACGGAAGTCACCGAGGCCACGAGTTCTGGCGCCACCCCGGCCACATAGCGGATGGTCATCCCTCCCTGGCTATGGCCGATCAGGTTGACCTTGTCCGAGCCTGTGATGGCCCGAATCTCCTTGACCTGAGCCAGCAATTGCTCACCCCGGGAGTCGTTGCTCTGCGCCGGCGCCTGGGCGGTGACGAAGACCGTCGCGCCATTCTCCCGGAGTTCATTGGGTATACCGTACCAATACTCTATCGGGCCGATGTTGCTGAACCCGAAAAGGCCATGCGCGAAGACGATGGGGTATTTGGTCTTGGCATAATCGGAGTAGGCGTGAGCAGGGGCTGCACCCACTGCGGCAGCAACCAGCACCATGGGAGCTATCAGTTTCTTCATAAGGACCTCGTTTTATGCTTGTTCTTTCGGTCGCCGGGTAGCAAGGAGCCCTGAGGCGTCCTCTTGGCAGTCTTGGCAATTCGGCCCGTAGGCCACACAAGCATTACGGAGGCGCCATGGCGGGGAAAATGAGGAAAACGGACATTGATACTGTCGGTCTGGGACATGTCCCTGTGGCGTCATCCGCCCGGGAGCGACATTGCGCGGCCTTCACGGCCAGGCTACAACTGGAGAAACAACGAAACGCTCACCAGTCCCCAGACACCAGCATGAAGCACTTCACACCGAGTCCGGCTGCCCGCAATGCCATGGCCGAAGGGAGCAAGACCGAGGGTTTCTTCCTTGCCAGCATCCTTCTGGACGCGTTGGAGACGCTGCGTGCCCGCGACATCGACGCCGAAGCCATCGGCCAGGCACTCGGCCTGAATCTGCACAGCCTGCTGGCCGATCCCAATGCCTGGCTGCCCACCCAACTGCTGGAAACCATCCTGCGCAAGGCCCTGTCGCTCTACCCCGACCCGCTCATGGGTCTGCATGCCTCCCAGTCCGAGCGCGACTCCGCCTTCGGCGTACTGGGCTATCTGGGACAGACCTGCGCCACCCTGCAGGAGGTCTTCACCACCAAGGCCCGCTATGAACGCCTGGTGAGCAACATCGGCACCACCACACTGCGCCAGGAGCCAGGCGTCGTCCTCTGCTGCTGGAGCTGCAATACCTGCGACCCGCTGTTCGCCAGGCACGCCACCGAGTTTCTGCTGGGCCAGTGGCTGCGGCATATCCGATCGATCCGGGAGCAGAAGCGGGACCTGCTGCTACGCGTGCATTTCCGTCATGCGGCTCCCGACGACCCGAAACTCCTCGACGAGTACCAGGCCATTTTCGGTTGCCCGGTGCTGTTCGAACAGCCGGAGTCGGCACTGGTGGTCCCGGCTCCGGTCATGAACCTGCGCCTGCGCACTCCCGATCCAGGTCTGCAAGCCACCCTGGAGCGTCACGCCCATCTGCTGCTCAACGAACGCCACGGCACGCCCTCGCTACTCGACCAGATCCGCTCGCGCATGCGAGTACTACTGATGGAAGGCAGCGTCTCCCGCGACCACCTCGCGGAAGAACTCGGCATAAGCAGCCGCCATCTACACCGGCAATTGCAGAAGGCCGGCAGCAGCTATCGGGAATTGGTCGACGATATCCGCATCGAGCTGGCCAAAACTCTCCTGCACGACAACGGCCTGACCGTAGAAACCATCAGCCGACGCCTCAACTTCAGAGAAGGTCCCTCCTTCAACCGCTGGTTCCGCGAGATGACCCAGCAGACGCCCGGTGAGTACCGGCGGCAACTGCGGTCTGCGGAAACCGCCGCTCCCCGCAGCCGCCCCTAGGCAGCAAGGAGGCAACGGCAGCCCGGCAGCCAGCGACCGGGGCCGAACCTTCCGTCTAAACGTTTGAAAGAACAGAAAATTATCTATGGCCAGGGCTTGACAGTCCCGACCGGGATACGGAAAATGCGCGCCACTCGGCTACATAGCTCAGTCGGTTAGAGCGCAGCATTCATAATGCTGATGTCCCAGGTTCAAGTCCCGGTGTAGCCACCATATTTTTCAAGGGGTTAGCGCAAGCTAACCCCTTTTTGTTTTGGTCGGCAGACTACAAACCGACTACAAACCGTCTACGCCCCCCTTTACCGATTTACGGTTCGCATAAAAAAGCCCCGCATCTGCGGGGCTCTCCGATCCACGTCACCGCTATCCGTGAGCAAGCAACGGCTCAATCTCATGTTCGATCTGCTCGCCATTCGCCGCATAAGCAGTTGCTAACGAATACTCACTCTGGAGATTCATCCAGAACTGAGCGGACGTATCAAAGTAACGCCCCAGACGAATCGCCATATCTGCGGAGATACCACGCTGCTCACGAACGATATCGTTCACTGTCGGGGCGGAGACGTTCAAAGCGCGTGCTAGAGCAGCTGGAGAGATATCCAACTCCGTCAGAAACTCATCGCGCAATATTTCCCCAGGATGGATGGGGCGCATACCATTGGTAGCCATGGTCCACCTCCTCAGTGGTAATCAACTATTTCGACTTCTTCGGGACCCGCATCTGTCCAGACGAAACAGACACGCCACTGGTCATTGATCCTGATGCTATGTTGGCCAGCCCGCTTTCCCTGCAACGGCTCCAACCGGTTTCCAGGTGGAGAGCGCAGGTCTCGAAGCTCCGTAGCCGCATGAAGCATTGCGAGCTTACGCGTAGCGACTGTGAGGATGGCTCCCCACCGCCTCGAAAGACCCGTCTCAAAAACCTGACGAGTCTCGTCGCATCGAAAGGTCAGAATCATTCATTAACCCTTAACGTTAAGCGTTAACTTCACTACAGATTACCACAGATCCTCATGTGGTCAATTTGTAGCCAGATTGAGTAATCGGAGAAAAGCGCATCGCCGATTCCAAGTGCTCCGGCGATAGGTGCGCATACCGCATGGTCATGGTGATCGAGGAATGGCCGAGGATCCGCTGTAGGGTCAGGATATCCCCTCCCCCCATCATGTAGTGGCTGGCGAAGGTATGGCGGAGGATATGGGTCATCTGGCCCGGCGTCTGGAACCCGCAACGCTGATAGGCGCAGCGGAACGCGGCGCGGCAGGACATGAACAGGCGGCCAGACCCAGGCATGCCCACCTTGAGCATCAGCCTCTCCAACTCTGCCGGAATCGGCACTGATCGGCTCTGCCGATTCTTGGTCCGGTGATAGTGCACCTTGCCGCCATGCACAGCGCTCCGCGTCAGGCTTTCCGCCTCTTCCCAACGGGCTCCGGTGGCAAGACACAACAGCGCGACCGGATAGGTATGGTTGTTCGTGCTGGCCTTGCACTCTTCCAGTAGTCGAGCGACCTGATCCAAGGTCAGAAACGTCAGTTCGACCTGATCCGTCTTGATTTGCCGGACCTTGCCCAGCGGGTTTTCCTTGTGCCAGGAGCCCAGGCGAATCAGTTCAGAGAAGACCGCCGACAGGTAGCGTTGCTCATGATTGACCGTCTCCGGCCTCGGTCTGTTCGGTTAGAAGAATTCGCCGGTCCGGTACCCGGTGATGAAGGCGCCGGCGAAGAACGCCCCCAACCACACCGACCAGAGCACCCGTTACGCCTTGCGCAACATGCTGTAGATCAGACCGGCGACGGCCAGGATCACCAGGGCGCCAACGATGTAGCCGCCAATGGCCTTCATATCGCCCTGCCCATCGGTGATCGCCGATTCCACCGCGCTGGTGTCGATCACCCCGGCGAAGGCCGGCAGCGAAGTCGCGGCAGTGACGGAACCGGCGATGCACAGGTTGCGGTACGAGGCGACCGGGCTGAACTTGGCGATGCGTTGCTTCATTGCTTTCATGGTGTTTCCTCTCTACTTGGCTTTACGAAGAAGTGACGCGACCCAGCCAATCAAAAGCCCCGTCACGAACGATCCCAGGACGCCAGCGGCACCAATGCCGAAGGCTTCCGGGGAGAAACCACCGTTGACCAGGATGTCCACGTATCCAGCGGCCTCGGGCGGAATCAGGTAGGCCTGTTGCCATGCGAGTTCGCGACACGCCATGAAGCCCTCGGAGGTCGAGGTCCACGCGGTACACACCTGCACAGCGACAACGCCTGACATAGCGATCAGTCCTCAAACACCCAGGGAGGCCGCCAGGCCGTCGATCCAGCCCCAGGCGTAGCCGGTGGCCAGACCTACCGCGAACAGCGAGAGATAGCGGAGCATCGCGGCCTCCTACGGCTTACGCCTTGGCGTCCGGGACTTGTCTTGTTTGTCCTGGCCCTGCGGCTGCTGGGCCGGGCGCGGGGCTTGGGCCTGCGCTTGCGGGCGGGCCGGGGCTTGGGCGGTCGGCGCCACCGGCTTGCCGCCCACAGCCAGCAGATCCACAAGGACCTGGGTATTGGTGATCCGGCCGAAACGGTCTTGGGTCGGGCGGACCACGCTGGCGAACTTGCAGAGCACCGGCTGGCCTTCGAAGACGATGGCGTCCAGCAGGGTCGGCTCGATGTTGTATTCGCTGATCTCGAAGCCCTTGGCGTTGCCACGGGCACCTTCCGGGATCGGGGCGATGGACTGGACCGAGGCGTAGATTTCCCCGGTCTTGGTCGAGGTATAGATGTCGGTCTTGGTGACCCACAGTTCGACGACGCCGCCTTGGGTTGCAAACATGTTCATCGGTGTTTCTCCTTCAATTCGCCTTTTTCGGCGTGAGTTGTCCCGCTGCTGCAAATTCGGCTGTTTCGCCTTCATTCAGCGGTGTTGGGTGAAAGTGATGTGTTGGGCGATCCCTTCGGGCCGGGCTCTATTCGCTAGCGAACCAAGCCAACCACGGGTGTTCGTCTCGGCCCATTCGGGTAACGATCCCTATCGCAACGTCGTCTCCGACGGCCAAGGGGAACGCTTCCCCTTGGAACCCGCAGAGCAACACCAAGGGCTCCGCCCTTGTCATCCCGCTCTTGCCGCCGAGGGCTCGGGAGCGCGGGGCGGAGGAACTGCCCCACACTCCCCAGCGGAGGCTGTTTCAGGGGGGAGGCGTTCAAGGGTGCGCTCCGCCCGTGCTTCCGTTCGCCGGAACGGTGAAGCTGTTCCGACGAGCCGGGAGCGCGGCCCTTGACCGGATCGGCCACGGCGCGGACGGTTTGGATCAAGCAGAGCAGGAGCAGCGCTTTCAGGGGCTTAGCGAACATGGGTCAGCCCTCTAGTTGGAATGCTTCGCGCACGGGCACGAAGGGCGTAGGTTTCCCGCTGTCGTACACAACGTGCCAGTACTTCGGCGGACGCCGGGACGGGTCGTGTTTCGCGCAGAAGGAACGGGGACGGCAGAGCCAACGGCCATCTTCCCGATAGGGCAGCCCAGGAGGCCGGCAGTCCGGCAGTCCGGACACGGCGACGGGCTGTGCAATGGGATGGCCTGCCTTGCGGACCAGCACACAGAGCAGACGCAGTCCGGGGCGTGGGTTTGGCGTAGGTAATAAGTGGAGACCATTTCGCTCCCCCTCTCCGCCGAGGCGATCACTCAGCATCGTAATCACCCTGGCAGAAGATCGACTTGCCCCGGTCGAGGTCGCGGCGGATACGGTGCAGGTTCACCACGCGGCGACGGCCAATCTTGGCAGTCGGGATCGTCTTGGTCTCCACCCAGCCCCGCACCACGTCTTCCGTGATGTCCTCCAAGCCCAGCATTTGGGCGAAGACCGCCTGCGAGCAGAACGGCGCGGTGCGGAAGTCCGTGACCTTCTCCACAGCACCTGTGACGGTGAACCCCACTATTCCAGACTCTTCCATGGTTTTGCCCTATAATGAAAATCGCGCCTACTGAGTAATTTTTACTAAGTAGAGCAAACCTTACACCTTGATTGTTACTAAGTACAATCTACTGAGTAGAATTTTTAGGCATGATAAAAGACCGCCTTATAACCTTGTTCAACAAGGAGCGGACGAGTGTCTGGTTTGAGAAGCAGACCGGGATTGATCGCTATCGGTGGGGTAATGTCCGAAACGGGAAAGCCAGGATCACCGACGCTGAAATCGAGGCGGTGATAGAGATTTTTCCGCAGTACGCGCTTTGGCTGGTGACGGGCAACATCGCCCCTGAAAGCGGGCAGACCAGCCCAGACTATGACGAGGCAAATCGAAACTTGGCCAGTCCAAACGCGGGATAGCGATTACCCAGGAAGTAGCTAGGCGCTGGTACGCCCGAAGGAATAGGGGGTCAGGGATAGCGTGAGAACCCACAAAGGGAAGGGAAGGCATCGACAAGCATGTCGAGACAGGGAAATATTCCTTGAAGGGAATGTCCACTGTTGGTAGTGTCCGCGCGCGCATGGAGGATGAAATGCCTAAAACAGCACAAGTGATCGCAGCCGTGTATGACGAAGACCACGACGCCGGAAGGGTCGTCGGACGGTCACTCAAAAGCCTTCGTGAAGCAGTCGGATTGACCCAGCTACAGATGGCTCGAAAGCTTGGCGTAGGCCAGGCAGCTATTTCCAAAATTGAAGCCCGAGGTGATGTGCAGATTTCTTCTTTGAAGAAATATGTTGACGCACTAGGAGCATCGCTACGGATAGAGGCAGCATTCAAAGCAGATAGCGAGATATCTACTCGCCTTCGAGAAGAGCTGGCATTAGAAGAGCACTCAGATAGACAGCTGGTGCTACCAATATTTAGTAGTGATGAGATATTTCTTGAAGAATCTAAAGATTTAATCCTGAGCATTCATCCGAAATACTCCGATAAGATTCTGGCAGGTAAAAAAACTGTTGAGTTGAGAAGAAGATTCCCATTGACGACAGCTAAGGGGACAAAGGTTTATATTTATTCAACATCTCCTGTTAGAGCTATAGTTGGTTCAGCGGAAATTGCAGGAATAATAAAGCTCCCAATAAAGGATATGTGGAAGAAATATTCAAAGTGTGCATTCATTAAAAAACAGGCTTTTGAATCTTACTTTGAGGGGCTAAGTGAAGGTTTTGCGCTGGAGTTAAAGAATGCACAAGCTTTTGATAAGCCTATTGAGCTTTTGGAGTTAAGGGAGCGCTTTAACTTTACTCCGCCTCAATCATTCATTTACGCAAAGCAGGAAATGCGCAGAGCACTCATGGATGAGCAGACAAGCCTATCTAATTGATACTAATGTAATCATTGGCCTAGAAGACAATAAAGCTGTTCAGCCAGCTTTTGCAGCTTTCATGAAGCTAGCCACAAAGCACAAGGTTGACTTCTATATTCATGAGGCCGCAAGAGATGACATCGCACGCGATAAGGATGTCCAGCGGCGCGAAATATCTCTAAGTAAATTAGAGAAATTTAGCTGTATCAATAAGGTTCGCGGATTTAACGCGCACGTATTAGGCGACGAGTTTGGGCAGATACGGAAGCCGAATGACATAGTCGATGTGACGTTGCTTCATGCTCTGCACATCGGTACTGCTGACTTCCTTGTAACTCAGGACAGAGGGCTACACGAGAGAGCCAGGCGCCATTCATCAGAGCTAGGGCGCAGGGTACTCCATGTCGCGGATGCTGTAGAGCTTCTCAAGACGACATTTGAGCCTATAGAAAGCCCAGTAAGATTTGTTGAGGAAGTGGCTGCGCATACTATTCCTCTGAGTGACAGCATATTCGCTAGCCTAAGAGAGGATTATCCGCCATTTGATCAGTGGTGGAAAGATAAGTGTGTTCGCGAACATCGAACATGCTGGATCATTTCAAGTGACCAGAACCAAAATATAGCAGGCTTGGTTGTCAGAAAAGACGAAAGCCCTGAGAACACTGACGCTACGCTTCCTGCAAAGAAAATCCTGAAGATATGCACATTTAAGGTACGCCCTGAAAGTCGTGGCTTTAAGCTCGGAGAGCTTCTTTTAAAGAAGGTGTTCTGGTTTGCTCAAAAAAACTCGTACGATCTAGTTTATGTGACTACATATGATGGCCAGGCTGCTCTTATAGATTTGCTTGAATATTATGGCTTTCAGCATACGGCTACCAAGCCAGATGGTGAGTTGATATATGAAAAGACTTTCTCCCAAGATGTTCTAGTTCGCAATAGCGGAGAAGACCTTTTTAAGACTGCGCGGTTAAATTATCCTCGTTTTGTGACGGATCAAGATGTAAGGGCTTTTGGGATACCCATTAAAGAGGGTTATCACGATATCCTTTATCCGGACTTGAAATCTGACTATCAAGGAGATTTGTTTGAAAATGCTGGATTGGTAGGCCCGCAGCGACCAGGAAATACTATTCGGAAAGTATATCTTTGTCGTGCTAAATCAAATTTGGGGGAGCCAGGCTCGCTTTTGTTTTTCTACAAGGGAAAATCCAAGCACGACCCATCTCAGGCGTTTACTACCATTGGCATTCTTGAGGAGGTTGCAACCGCAAGTTCAACAAAAGAGCTTATGAAGCTAGCAGGTGGCCGTTCGGTTTACAGCGAAAAACAACTAGAAGACTGGGCCGCTTCTAGTCATAACCCTATAAAGGTTATTAATTATCTGTTGGCGTGCTATATAGATCCTCCTGTTGGAATGATTGAGCTCCAAGAAATGAATGTGTTTGCTGGTCATCCACCTCAATCTATTTTTGAAATTAAAGTAAATATTGATCGCCTGCTTGCGAGATCCGGAGTCGGATTTAAGGTCTAAGGCATTAAGCTTTAAATCTTGCCTACAATTTTTTTGGTCACATCTGCAAATACTTCTTGAGTTGGCTGGAAAAGAATCTCTAAGGGTAAATTTAGGGTCTCACATATCAATTTGGCGTGAGCTCTTTCTGCTTCAAGAAATAAAGCGATGTCTACTGTGCTCTTGGAATCATCTCTGGAGGATAGGCGAGAAGAAATTATTTCTGGAGAGGCTTCTATAAGAATAACTCCAGTTAGATTTAGGTCCTTAAAGACGGAGGGTGGGAGGCGTATAAATTCAGCATGAGGGCCTATTAGAACAAAATGGCCGTCAAGAAGTAGTGAATTACCCTGCTCAGAGATTCGCCGAACTGCAGCCACCAGAGCTACTTGATTGTCGTCAACATTGACGACCTTCTTATCAGTACTCCAATTGAGTTGATTCTTTTCTTTACGAATCAGGCTGCTGGCACTCTCATGTAAGACATCATGCGCTTGCGCATATTTTTCGCATAGATAGCTTTTACCAACACCGTGTACCCCTGCGACGAAAACGGTCATGACGCATCCCAGTGAAATGTAAGGTCAACGGATGCTAATTGGCCATCACGAAGGAAGTAAAGGGCTAGGGGTGACTACATTGGTCGCATTTTCTGGAAAGGACTGGTCTAGCCAGCGTAGAGGAGGGATGGACTGCCCGTTTTATGGGGCTTTCCGGCTCAGTGGGGCGGTTCGTAACGGATTCATAATGCTGATGTCCCGGGTTCAAGTCCCGGTGTAGCCACCACATTTTTCAAGGGGTTAGCGCAAGCTAACCCCTTTTCTTTTGCCTGTGGTGACTACAAAGTGACTACAGCGTGTCTACCAAGCTAAAGACCACAGTTGCAACCAGCCTCCTTGCTCGCATTTGGTGTCAGCCACTCCAGGGATTAAACAGCTCAACACCGAAGCTCTGGAAGTGACGGATATTGCGGGTAGCAACCGGTACGCCGTGCAACTTGGCTATCGCTGCAATTTGCCCGTCAGCCATATCGGCTATCTTTCCCTTGCCCTCACTCTCTGCCGCCAGCTCTGCGTAATGAACAGCGGCATCCGCATCGAATGGCAAGATCCTCCCGGCAAAGTCCTCTTCGAACATGGCAATGGCCACGTCCTGTAGTGCTTGCCTGCGCTTACCCTCCGGTATTCTGGCGATACCATAGAGGATCTCTGCCACCGTGATCGAACTGATGAGCAAATCCTGGACAGGTTGAGCGTCGACCCAAGCAACCACCACCGGATCCGGCTTCGCTCTCATGAGTTCTGACAGGACATTGGTGTCGAGCAGGATCATTCGTCGAAGTCCGCAGCCCGAGCCTTGGTATTACGAGCGGGCACCTCGATATCAGCCCCACCAACCAACGCAAAGCGGGAATGAATTCGGCTTCCCAGCCCACCACGTTTCTCTTCCCGAGAAAGTGCTTGGGCGAGGATTATCCGGACTTCCTCTTCCATCGAGCGGCCATGGTTCGCAGCGACCACTCGAAGCTTGGCCTTGAGGTCTTCGTCTAGATTTCTAATGGTGATACTGGCCATATTCCCTCCAGTGCAATCAATGAAATCACTGATAGCATACAGCAGACTGTCCAAGCTGAGCGAGCGGCGACAGACGCATGGCTGATTCAAGATGCTCCGGCGATAGGTGCGCATACCGCATGGTCATGGTGATCGAGGAGTGTCCGAGGATCCGCTGTAGAGCCAGGATGTCCCCTCCCCCCATGATGTAGTGGCTGGCGAAGGTATGGCGGAGGATATGGGTCATCTGGCCCGGCGTCTGGAACCCGCAACGCTGATAGGCGCAGCGGAACGCGGCGCGGCAGGACCTGAACAGGCGTCCAGCCCCAGGCATGCCACCTTGAATGTCAGCCTCTCCAACTCACCTGGGATCAGCAGGTGGCTTGTAGTGACTCATAATGCTGATGTCCCAGATTCAAGCCCCGGTGTAGCCGGCATGTTCTTCAAGGGTTAGCGCAAGCCAAACCCTTTTTCTTTGGCCTGTGCCGACTCCAGCCCCGGGACGATCCATAAACCCCATGAAACAGGGCCAGGGACGCCGGTAGATCCCGCTCCCTCTTTCCGGAAAACTTGGGAATATCCACCTCTGCAAAAATCAGAATTCCCTGACTGACGTCCCCCTTTCCCCTGTGAAGTAATGGGCGTTTCCGTCAGCCCAAGGGAGAAGTCCCCATGCAGGTGCATATATGGAAACGCAGGGAAGGTGACATCGTCACCCTCAAGCTGGCCAGCGACGGTGACGAACACACGTTGCTCCAGCAGTTGCGCGGCGAAGGTATCGAGCTGATCTTCGGACCGAACGACAGCCAGGTCACCGAAGTCTGCGTGCGTGCACCGGCATCGCTGAGGGCGCGGATCGACTCGGATGCGATCTGAGCGGCTAGCACGTCGAGACCGGTGCGCCAACTACCTGATCTGGATCCGACACCTCGCCCGCTGAGCCTGGAAAGGCGTGGCGATCTGTGCATCAATAGCCCTCTGCCAGTATTTGCGCCTTTTCGAGTCCGGGGCTCCGCTCCGGGCTTTCCTTCGCGCTCGTTGCCACGGCGAGCGCGGTCGGACCAGGGCGCCGTTCCCGCTTCACCCGTGCCCGACGCACGCCAAGGATAGGCATCGACATGGCCCAGTTCTTCCCCGCCCGCAACGCCTGTCGCTTCGACAGCCCCGGCGAACGGCGCCTCGCCGAACGCCTGGAAAAGAAACTCGACGACGACTACCTATGCTGGTTCAACGTCCCGGTCGGCGACAACGCCCTGCATCCCGACGTGATCCTGGTCCATCCGCAGCGCGGCATGCTGGTGCTGGAGGTCAAGGACTGGAGCCTGGAGCGGATCACCTTCATGGACAAGGCGCAGGCGCGGATCCGCGACGGCGCTGGCGAGCGGACCCACAAGCATCCGCTGGAGCAGGCGCGCGAGTATACCTTCGAGGTGGTGAAGACCCTGCGCAAGGACGCCGCCCTGAAGCAGCCGGAGAGCGCCGCGCGGCCGGGCCAGCTGGTGATGCCCTTCGGCTTCGGCGTGGTGCTCAGCAACGTTACCCGCAGCCAGTTCGAACAGACCGACCTGCACGAAGTACTCGACCCGCACAAGGTGATCTTCCAGGACGAAATGACTGAGTCGGTAGACAGCGAGGCCTTCCAGCAGCGCCTGTGGGACCTGTTTCCCTACCCCTTCCACTGCCAGCTGTCGCCGGAGCAGCTGGACCGGGTGCGCTACCACTTGTTTCCCGAGGTACGGGTCAGCCAGCAGTCCGGGCAGTTCGGCCTGTTCAGCGCCAGCGAGGCGCCTCTGCCGAGCCTGATCAAGGTCATGGACCTGCAGCAGGAACAGCTGGCCCGCTCCCTCGGCGACGGTCACCGGGTGATCCACGGCGTCGCCGGCAGCGGCAAGACAATGATCCTGGCCTACCGCTGCAAGCACCTGGCGGCGCTGGCGAGCAAGCCGATCCTGGTGCTCTGCTACAACCGCTCGCTGGCCGGGCGCCTCAACCAACTGATGGTCGAGCGCGGCCTGGGTGACAAGGTAAAGGTGCGCAGCTTCCATGCCTGGTGCCGGGAATTGCTGGTCGAGCACGGTCTCGAGCTGCCCGGAGCGACGCTCTCGGTCAACGAGAAGATGGAAACCATGGTCCGCCAGGCCGTCGACGGCGCGAACGACGGACGCATTCCCGGCGCACGCTACGCGGCGGTGCTCATCGACGAAGGCCACGACTTCCAGCCCGACTGGTTCCGCCTGGCCGTGCGCATGGTCGACGGCGACAGCGGCTCGCTGCTGGTGCTCTACGACGACGCCCAGTCGATCTACCGGCCGAAGGGCGGCAGGCGCCTGGACTTCAGCTTCGCCAGCGTCGGCATCCGCGCCCAGGGCCGCACCACCATCCTGCGGACCAACTACCGCAACACCCTGGAGGTGCTCAGCGTAGCCCGCGCCTTCGCCCACGACCTGCTCGCCGCTCGCGAGGACAGCGACGATGGCGTTCCCACCCTGGCCCCGGAAAGCGCCGGCCGCCGCGGCGCCTTCCCGGAACTGATCCACTGCGCCAGCGAACGCAAGGAATGGCAGTGCCTGGTCGAACGCATCCGCGACGCCCAGGCCCACGGCCGCGCGCTCAGCGACATCGCCATCGTCTATCGCCACCACACCCAGGGCCAACGCGCCGAGCGCGCCCTGCAGGAGGCCGGCATTCCCTGCGCCTCCGGCCTCTCCACCCAGGGCCGCGCCAGCCTCTACGGCGCCAGCGATTCGGTGAAGCTGGTCAGCATGCATTCCAGCAAGGGGCTGGAGTTCGGCCTGGTGCTGATTCCAGGTCTGCACGAGATGCCCAGGACGAACGAAGACGAAAGCGACGAGGCGCGCCTGCTCTACGTGGCGATGACGCGGGCGATCGACCGTTTGGTGATGACCTATAGGGAAGGCACCGGATTCACCGGGAGGGTTGCAGAGGCGATAGGGGTCGCGCGGGGAGTGCTTGCCTGAGGGGGTAGGCGGGCTCGCGACTGGTCCAGTCGCCGGCCTCTTTCTGCCCCTCGTTTCCGAACCATCGTCAGGAATGCCGTCTTGTTTGGCTACCAGGCAAGGGTCGCTGAAACAGTTCGTATCATTTGATAATAATTATCAATTTGTTTAGCTTTGCCGTCGACAAAACAACAGCAAATCGGACACCCCTCATGCCCCGCTCCATTCCTTCGCGCCCGGCTCCCCTGGCGCTTTCCCTCTCCCTGTTCGCTTCGTTTTCCGCTCCCACGCTGGCCGCCGATCCGGTGGAGCAGCAGATGGTGGTGATCGGTTCGCGCGCGCCGACCAGCATCAGCGAGTTACCCGGCACGGTCTGGGTGATCGAGCGCGAGCAACTGGACCAGCAGACCCAGGCCGGCGTGCCGCTGAAAGAGGCGCTGGGGCAATTGATCCCAGGCCTGGACATCGGCTCGCAGGGCCGCACCAACAACGGCCAGAACCTGCGCGGGCGCAGCGTGCTGGTAATGATCGACGGCGTGTCGCTGAACAGTTCGCGTGGCATCAGCCGGCAGTTCGACTCCATCGATCCGTTCAACATCGAGCGCATCGAGGTGATGTCCGGCGCCAGCGCGGTCTATGGCGGCGGCGCCACCGGCGGAATCATCAATATCGTGACCAGGAAGGGCGTCGGCGGCGACACCCGCTTCAACACCGAACTGGGCGCCCGCAGCGGCTTCCAGAGCCACGAAGACCACGACCTGCGCGCGGCGCAGTCGATCAGCGGCGGCAATGATCTGTTCAACGGCCGCCTGGCCATCGCCTACCAGAAGAACGGCGCGGCCTACGACGGCAATGGCGACCAGGTGCTGACCGACATCACCCAGACCGACCTGCAATACAACAGGTCGGTGGATCTGATGGGCAGCCTCGGCTTCACTTTCGCCAATGGCCACAGCCTCGATCTCGGCCTGCAGTACTACGACTCCGGCTACGATGGCGACCGCGGCCTCGATCTCGGGCGCAACTTCGACGCCCTGCGCGGACGGGCGCCCTATTCGATCAAGGGCGGCGTCGACCTCGACCGCGAGCCGGAGAGCAAGCGCCACCAGTTCAACGCCACCTACCACGCGCCGGAAGTGCTGGGCCACGACCTCTACCTGCAGGCCTACTACCGCAACGAGAAGATGGCCTTCAACCCCTTCCCCACCATCCGTTACAACAATAGCGGCGCGATCAACTACGGCACCTCCTACTACTCCGCCTCGCAGCAGGACACCGACTACTATGGGATGAAACTGGCCCTGGTGAAGACTTGGGAGCGTGTCAGCCTGACCTACGGGGTGGATCTGGACCGGGAGAAGTTCACCTCCGACCAGATGCTCTTCAACCTGCCGCTCGCCGCCGCCAGCGGCGGGCTGGTCGCCAGCGAGCAGGCCAAGCTGGGCCGCTACCCGGACATCGATACCGACAGCCGCGCGTTCTTCCTCCAGGGCAGTTGGAAGGCCACCGACGACCTGACCCTGAGCGCCGGCGTGCGGCGCCAGTCGATGAGCACCGACGTCAGCGACTTCGTCGCGGCGAACCAGCAGATCCTCATCGCCAACGGCCTCGGCAAGTCCGCCGACGCGGTTCCGGGCGGGAGCAAGGACTACGACGTCAACCTGGTCAACGTCGGCGCCATCTACAAGCTGAACCAGCAACAACAGGTCTGGGCCAACTACAGCGAAGGCTTCGAGTTGCCGGACCCGGCCAAGTACTACGGCTTCGGGCGCTACGGCGCAGCCGACGGCAACGGCCACTATCCGCTGCTGCAGGGCGTGAGCGTGAACGATTCGCCGCTGGACGGGATCAAGACCAAGCAGGTCGAGCTGGGCTGGCGGCACACCGACGGTGCGCTGGATACCCAGGTGGCGGCGTTCTATTCCTGGTCGGACAAGAGCATCAAGTACGACTCGAAGACCCTGGCGGTGCTGCAGCAGGACACCAAGAAGCGCAACTATGGCTTCGAGGGCCAGGCCACCTACTGGCTGGACGATCACTGGCAGGTCGGCGTCAACGGCCTGGCCATCCGCTCCCAGGAGAAAGTCGATGGCCGCTGGCTGAAGCAGGACGTGACCTCGGCCAGCCCGTCCAAGGCCGGCGCCTTCGTCGGCTGGAAGGACGACCAGCGCAGCCTGCGCCTGCAGGGCGTGCGCACCTTCAACCTGAACGACGAGGCGGGCAACAAGATCGACGGCTACGCGCTGTTCGACCTGCTCGGCACCCATGCGCTGCCGGTGGGCAGCCTCACCGCGGGTATCCAGAACCTGCTGGACAAGGACTACACCACGGTCTGGGGACAGCGCGCCCAGGTCTACTACGGCGGACTCGCGCCAGCGGGGCTGTTCGATTACAAGGGGCGGGGACGCACCTACAGCCTGACGTATAGCGTGGAGTTCTGAAGCTCTCCCCTCTCCCCGAAGGGAGAGGGGGCCGATCGGAGCGAGGCGGTGACCATGGCTGGCACCGCCGCGCCTCTCAGCAGCAACTTCCCAGCGGACTCAAGCGATACTGCGGCGGCAACTGGTCGAGGCCGCTGACCGTGACGTTGAGGTTCTTCCACAGGCCATCCTTGATCCCGTAGATGCAGCCGTGCACGGACAGCGGCTGGCCACGGTGCCAGGCATTCTGGACGATGCTGGTGTGGCTGACGTTGGCCACCTGCTGGATCACGTTGAGCTCGCAGAGGCGGTCGACGCGCTCCTCCTCGGTCGGCAACTGTTCCAGATGCTCGCGGTACTCGTAGGCGAGGTCGCGGATGCTGCGCAGCCAGCCGTCGATCAGGCCCAGCTGGTCGTTGTGCAGGGAGGCGCGCACGCCGCCGCAGCCATAGTGACCGGTGACCAGGATGTGCTTGACCTTGAGCACGTCGACGGCGAACTGGATCACCGACAGGCAGTTGAGATCGGTGTGCAGCACGACGTTGGCGACGTTGCGGTGGACGAACAGGTCGCCGGGCAGCATGCCGACGATCTCGTTGGCCGGCACCCGCGCGTCGGAGCAGCCTATCCAGAGGTATTCGGGGGTCTGCTGGCGGGCCAGCTTGGCGAAGAAGTCCGGGTCTTCCTGCTTGATCGCTTCGGCCCAGCGGACGTTGTTCTCGAACAGTTGCTGCAAGTCGCTCATGGCATGCCCCTCGTTTGACCGGTGCAGCACCTTACGGAAGGCGGCGCCCGTTTGACAAGCGTCACAACGCGGCGTGGCTGCGCCACCAGCGCGGTTGCGCCAGCGGCTGCGCGGCGGCCTGTTCCTGCCAACTGGCGTGCCAGGCGGCGGCGTCCTCGGCCAGGCGCTGCCAGTCGGGCCGCTCGAGGCCGGCGAAGAGCTCCCGCTCCAGCCAGTCGCGGCCGCTGCGCAAGGCCTGGCGGAAGGCGCGGTCGCGGAGCGCGCGGCGATGCACCGCCTCGAAGCGCCACCAGGGCGAGTCCTGCACCGCGTCGCGCGGCTGGCTGAGCACGGCGGCGCCGGAGGCCGGATCGAAGGACAGCGGCTGGAACAGCCCCAGGCACGGCGCCGAAGTACCGCTGGCGGCCAGCAGCGGGCCGTCGTCGCGCAAGCGGGCGACCAGGCTGGCGGTGGTCTGCGAGGGCCGCCAGAAACCGCCGGCGTGCATGCACACCTGGCGATTGTTGTGGCGACTGAAATGATCGCCGCGCGGGCCGTGGTGGCGCAGCGCGGCGAACAGCGCATGCCAGTCCGGCTCGCCGGGCAGGCTGTCGAGGAAGCGCTGGTTGACCCGGCAGCGCTGGTGCGCGCCGCCGACCCAGGGCAGCAGGCGGGTGTCGAAGACCCGCGCGAAGTGGAAGTCGCCGCGGCCGTCCCAGCAGCCCTGGCGGCGCGCCTGGTCTTCGAGGTCGCGGCTGCACAGGTCGAACTCGTGGCCAAGGGTCAGGGCGTTGGAGATGGCCCAGCGCTCGACCTTCTTCGCCGCCCACAGGTTGCCGGCGGTTTCCAGTACCCAGGCCTCGCCGGGGTCGGCGATGAGGAAGCTGTTGTCGTAGCGCAAGCGCTTGTCGCGGTAGCCGGCCGGGCCGCCCTGGCCGTAGCGCTGCAGCAGGCCGGTGATCACCTCCAGCGCCTCGCGGGCGCTGGCGCCGCGTTCCAGGCCCAGACGCAGCAGGTCCATGCCGAGCAGCGCGGCGCCGCGCTGGCGGGTCAGCCTGGTGAACACCGCTTCGTTGCCGATCGCCACGCCGTGTTCGTTGACGCCCATCTCCGCGCCCCAGATCCAGCTCGGCTGGCTGATCACCAGCGCATGCCGCCGGGCGACCTGGGGGATGTCGAGGTAAGTGGTGCGCAGGCGCGCTTCCGGATCGTTGCGCACCGCCGGCAGGCGCAACAGGCGCTGCGGTTCGGCGGGCTCGCGATCGCTGTTCTTGGCGAACCAGGTCTGGCCCTGGTGGCGAAGGATCAGGGTGTCGCACATGGGGGAAGCTCCAGTCTGCGCATCCTGCCACCGGCCACTGTCGACCTGACTTCGCACTCCCGCGAAGGGCTGCCACGTGAAGGGACCTGCCTGCGGCATGCAGGCGAGAATCGGAACGCTGGTAAGGGTACGACGGTGCCAGAAGGCCAGCTAGCTACCCCATGTGATAGCTAGTTGCCGGTAGCGCAGCGGAGCATGGCTCAATCGAGCAGGGTGCAGGCCATCACCAGGGCGTCCTCGCGCCCGCCGACCGCCGGGTAGTAGTCGCGGCGGCGGCCGATCTCGTTGAAGCCGTAGCGCTCGTAGAGGCGGTAGGCGGCCTGGTTGGAGGCACGCACTTCGAGGAAGCACTCGCGGGCCTGGTGTCCGGCTGCCTCGCGCATCAGGTGCTCGAGCAGGCGTAGGCCGAGGCCACGACCCTGGCTCTCCGGCTTCACCGTGATGTTCAGCAGGTGCGCCTCGTCGAGGATGATCTGGATGACCCCGTGACCGACCTGCTGGCTGCCTTCGAACATCAGCCAGCAACGATAGTTCTTCAGGCCTTCGCTGAAGATGCCGCGGGTCCAGGGATGGCTGAAGGCGGCGTATTCGATTTTCAGCACGGCATCGAGGTCCGCCTCGGTCATCGGGCGGAAGGAAATCGCATCGCTCATTGAATCTCGCTCGACCAGCGCTGACGGACACGGCGCATGGCGCGCCATAGCTCGCCCTTGAGGGCGGGCTCTTCCATGAGGGTTTCCAGGCCCGGAACCGCCCAGGCGGCGCCCAGGCCCTCCACCTGTAGCTCGCGGAACAGGCTGCCCTCGTCGCCCTCGCCAGCGAAGCGGATCGCCGGCAGGCCGACCAGCCACAGGCAGCGGCTGCGCTCGCCCTCTTCCAGGCGCGCGGCGACGAAGCTCTGGACGAACTCCAGGGCCGCCTGCGGGCCCTGGTCGAGATTGCCGCGCGCCAGCAGCGGCCAGCGCACCGGTTCGCCGATCAGCCGCGGGCTGTCCGGCAGGCCGGCGGCGCGCAGCAGGTCGCGCAGCAGCAGGTAGCCCGGATCGCGGCTGGCGAAGGGCTCGCCGGTGGGCAGTTCGACCAGCAGGGCGCAGGGCCCGGCCTGCAACAGTTGCAGAGCGAAACGCGGCGGCGGCGCCTGGACGACCGGCGGCTCGGCCGGGGCTTCCTCCACCGGCGCGAGCGGCTCGGCCTTCTTCGCCGCCGGGGCGCCCGGCTTCGGCAGGCTGATCGGAATCCCCCGGCCCTCCGCCGGCACGACGGGCGCCACGCTCGAAGCGGCGGTCGGCGCTTCGGCCTGCGGCACGCGGGCCTGTGGCAGGTCGACCGCGGCACGCGCGGACACCACCGGCTCCTCCCGCGATGGAGTCTCCAGCAGTTCCAGCCGCGACGGCGCGGCGAACGGCAACGGCTGGCGGGGCAGCCAGCTGGTTATCTGCATCGCGCCCAGGAAGGCGCGGCGACGCTGTTCTTCGATCAAGTCTCGGGCACCGGCAAATAGGCGATGCGCGGGAGATGCTGGCATCCCCCGGCGTTCAGGCTGGCCATGATAACGGTTCTTCGACCTCGGCGGAGCGGCTTTGTCCCGTCGGGCGACGGTTCGTCGCTCAGCGCGGGGCGACGGTGAAGATGTTGACGTTGCCCTGCAGCTTCAGGGTGCCGTCGATGCGCGCGCTGACCAGGTTGGTCTGCACCAGCCCGGGGTCGGTGCCGCGCGCCTTGTTGGCGCCGGCGATGGTGAAGCGCAGGTCCTGGAAGCTGGTGTCCTTCAGGCCGACGCGCAGCACCGGGCGGTTGAAGGCGGCGCCGTCGCCGCCGAAGCCGTCCTTGATGGTCACCACATCGAGGGTCACTTCGTCGAAGCTGAACTTGCCGCTGATATCGTCGATCACCAGGTAGTTGTTGCCGCTGCCGGCCGGCTGGATCGCCAGGCGCGCGCCGCAGCCGCCGGCGCAGCGGGTCTGCGAAGGATTTTCCTGGAGATTGAGCGAGGCGCTGATGCTGATCCCGGCCTGGCCGACCACGTCGCCCAGGTCGCTATCGCCCAGCGAGCGCAGCTCGGCCCCGGCCGAGGCGCTGAACAGCAGCGTCAGCGCCGCGAGGATGCCGATGCCGCCTGCCTGTGGATGAGTCTGCCTGGCCATGTGCTGTGTGCCTCGTTTCGCGCCGCCACCTCAGAGGTTGTGCGACGTCACCTTCAGGTAGTTGAAGCTGAGCCCGGAAATCTCGTTGCGGCCCATGTCGTAGCCGCCGGTGGGCACCTGCCCGTAGCCCGGCCGGGTGCCACCGATATTGAGGTTCTCGATCACCAGGCTGGTGCGCGGTGCGTTGGCGTAGAAGTCGGCGGCGTTGGCCAGGGTCAGCTTGGGCAATTCGAAGGTGAAGTTGCCGTCGGCGGTGACCGAGAACAGCAACGGCTGCGACTTCCCGTAGCCCAGCGCGACGCTGGCGTAGGCATTGGTCAGGTAGACGGTGCGCGCGGCCTGCTCGGCGGCGCTGACGCAACTGGGCGAACCGGCGCCGCAGGACATGATCTCGAAGGTCTTGGCGTAGAGGTTCAGGCGCATCTCGCCGACCAACTGGCTGCGCGCGTTGGCGCCCCAGAAGCGCAGGTAGGAGCCGTCCATCGCCAGTTCGGAGAAATCCAGGTTGAGCACGTCGGTGCGCGTGGAGGTGACGCCGAAGTCGAAGCGGATGCCGGCGTCGACCTTCTCGCCGGCGCGGCTCGAGCAGTTGCTGCCGGCCCCTGCGTAGCCGGCGATGCACGGCTGGCCGCCGGCGCCGTTGACCAGGCTGGGAAAGGCCAGCTCGATCACGTCCGCGTTGTCCGGCAGGGTACTGACCAGCCGACCGTCGTCGAGCTGGGTGGTCAGTACCGAGCCCTTGGCCAGGTTCAGCTTGAACGGGAAATTGAGACGACCCAGGGTCACCGGCGCCAGGGCGCTGCCCTTGTCGCTGCCGGTGGCGGCGAGGTACAGCTCCTTCACCGTGATCGGCACGTTCTGCCCGGTGCTGGTGTTGGTCACGCCGTTGATCGCGACGGTGGCCTTGTTGCCGTCGAGCATGGCGTTGTCGAGGACGAAGCCGATGCCGGCGCCCTGCACGTCCGACAATTGCTCGTCGTCGAGGGCGGTCATCTCGGCATGGGCGAAGGGTGCGGCCAGCAGGGCCGCGAGCAGATAGGCGCGGCTCATCTCAGCAGCCCTTGTTGAGGCCGCCCAGGCAAGTGTCCTGCCGTGGGATGCCATTGAAGGCCTGCCCGAAGTCGACCTTGATCGGTGCCGTTCCATCGGCGTTGCGCGACATGTTGAGGAAGGCGCCGGCCAGCGCGGCGACCAGCTTGGACGGATCCTGCTGGTCGCGCCACTGGACGTTCTGGCTCTGCATCGAGATGAAGAAGCCTTTCGACGAGTCGATGAATTTCTGCGAATTGTTCGGATCCACGGTGCCGATCGGGAACGACTGGTACTGGGCGAGGTTGAAGCAGGTCTGGGCGCCCATCAGCTTGCAGTCGTTGGAGGTCAGGAACGGCAGCAGGACGTTCACCAGGCTGCCGATGATGGTGCTGTCGTGCATGTCCAGCGCCGTGCCGTTCTTCAGGCCGATCATGGTGGCGCGGATCGGATCCGGGTTGCCGGAACTGTTCACCAGCTCGGCCTGGGCGGTGTACTGGGAACTGCCGGTGAGGGTGATGGCGGTCTTCGCCGCCAGGCAGTCGAGGGCCAGCAGGCCGCAGGAAATGCTGCCGCCCAGCTGGCTGCCGGTGCCGTACAGGTCTACCGGCACGTTGCCGGTCAGGCTCTTGATGTCGCCCGAGAGGTAGCCCTTGGCCTCGCCGAAACCGATGCGGATGCCGACCATCCTGTTGCCGTCGTAGGCGAACTCGATGTAGGGGTTGCTGATGAGGAACGGGTTGATCGCCCCGGTGGCGTCGTTGACCGTGCCCAGGGCGAAGTTGTCGATGGCGATGTCGGCGCTGCCGGCGGCCTCGCCGGCGCGGTTGTACTGGCCCAGCTGGAGCTTCTTCATGTTCAGCTGGGTCTCGATGTCGGCGCCGAAGTTGATGCGGGTGAAGTTCAGCCCGTTGGCGGCGTCGGTGGTCAGGTTGATGAAGGCCTGGCCGACCACGTCGGAAAGCTGCTCGTCGTCCAGCGACTCCATCCGCGCCTGGGCGGTCGTGGCCAGGAGAGCGACGCCGCAGAACAGCGCGCAACGCAGCAGGAAGGGCAGACGACGGGACATGGGCACACCTCTTGTTCTTCTCGTGGCCACGGCGAAGGCATTGCGACCTGTAGTCACTATAGAAAGCCCCGGGCGAATCGGGGCCGACCCATAGTCGAGAAAAACCGCCGAACGACGCGTTCGCCGCGACCTGCGCGGCGGACGAGCGGTCGTCCCGCCGAGGCGGATGTTACCCATCGTCACACGGGGTAACGCCGGCCCTTCACTGCTGGCGGAACAGACCGATCAGATGGTCGGCGATGGCGCCCTTGATGGCGTTGAGGCTGAGCATGGAGTGAGCGCCGAGACGGGCGGGATTGATCCGGTGCAGATGCAGCGAGGGCATGCGCGCCTCGTACTCGCGCAGGTCGCCCTTGACCAGGATCGGCAGGAACACGTCGTCGTGGACCTGGTAGCGCTGGATCAGCAGCTTCAGCCCCTCCTGGAACGGCAGCTCCTTCGACGCCACCAGGCGGTGCTCGCCGGGAATCTTCAGGTACAGCCCGCGATAGCCCATGGTCTCGCCCGGCAGGATGTGGATACCGGTGGGTTCCACCGCGGCCAGCGGGATGTCGTGGAAGGTGTCGTGCCAGGCCTGCTCGCTGGGCAGGATGGTGATGCCGCCATGGTCGCTCTCGGGAATCACGAAGCTGTAGTTGCTGTAGAGCTTCTCGACGTAGGCCGAATAGATGCACAGGCGGTTCTCGAAACGCTTGAGGAAGGCGATCGCCTCGCTGCGGTTGGTAATGGCATCCAGGTCCCAGGCAAGGTCACCCTGGTTCTGCAGTTCGGCCCAGCGGGCCTCGGCGTAGGCGGCGTCGTTCAAGAGTCGGCATTCATTTGGAATAAACAGGCCAGGGGGCTTCAGCAGAAAGCGTGCCAGCCCCCGGCAGCCCCATTCCCCGGACCAGGCGGGGCAGGAATACCCTGGCGCGGTCATAAACTGCCGTTTTTCGACACCCGAATAATGGCCAGGCGCCACCCATGCCGGCAGTCGCCGGCAGGGCCTCCGCCAGCGGCGGCGCAGAGCCGCCGGCGACGGCAGGCGCACTCATCGGCGGCGTCTGCGTCGGCCGCGCCTTTGCAGTACAATCGGTGCTTTTTCCACGGACCGGCCCTCCCGATGATCGACCCCCGACGCGTACTGCGTGCGCTTGCCGAACACTGGGCCCTGCTCGAGCCTCTCTGCGAGCGCTTCGATGCCGGCACCCTGAGCCTGGCGGAGCTGCGCAGCCAGCTGAACACCCAGTTACCGGAAAGCAATCCGGCGGAAATCACCGCCCTGCTCGACCAGTGGATCCGCCTGGACATCCTGGTCCCGGTGGCCAAGAGCCCCAACCGTTTCGAGCTGAACGCGCAGATCCACGACTTCCTCGCCTATCTGCGCCACGAGCACCGCCTCGGCCTGTGCCTGGAGATCGAAGCCTACCTGCGCCATCTGGAGCGCCTCGCCGGCTATATCCAGGACGCCTTCGAGACCCGCGACAGCCAGGACCTGGCGCGTCAGCTGCGGCTGCTCGACATGCGCGTGCGCGACGTCCTGAAGAAGCTCGGCAACGACGAGCAGGCGCTGATCGGCGTGGCCGAGCGGGCCAAGACCAGCGACCGGCAGATTCCCCTGGCGCAGCGCTACGCCGAGGTCCTGGCGACCTGGGACGAGTACGTCGAGCCGATGATCCAGCTGGTCAGCGCCGACGGCGCCTTCGAGCAGGGCGTGCGGCGGGTCGAGCAGGTCCTGCTGCGCCTGCTCGGCGAACAGCAGCGGCTCGGCCACCTGGTCGACGACGACCTGGTGCTGCGCACCCATGCGCGCATCCTGGAAATGCAGACCAACGCCCAGCTGACCCTGCGCCGCGCCCGCGAACTGCTGCTGCCGCTGCGCGAAGAGGCACGCCGGCACAACGCCGTGACCCGCGGCGCCGCCCTGGCGCTGGCGGCGATCCGGCGCAAGGGCCTGGACGCCGTGCCGCAGGCGGCGATGCCGCTGTTCACCCGGCCGCAGAGCACCTTCCTCGGCACCGCCTCGCAAGTCGAAAGCTACGTCTTCGCCCTCGCCCGCTTCGAGCCGAAGCCGGCGCAGTTCCCCAAGTCCAGCGGCCCGCGCAAGAGCAACGGGCCGGCGCGACCGCCGCGCACCGCGCGCGAGATGATCGAGCGCTGCCAGGCGGCGCTGCCGCTGCCGGACCTCATGCAGTGGCTGCTGGCCCAGGAGCCGGACGGCGCCACCGACGAACTGCTCTACTGGTTCTCCCGGCTGTCGCGCGACGCGCGCTTCCAGCGCGAGCGCCTGCAGCGCCGCGAGTACGAAACCACCGAACATTGCGTCAGCCTCTGCTCCTTCGCCCTGAATCCCGCCGCCAAGGACAAGGGCCAGGCCAGGGACGCAGACACCCTTTCCGCGAGCGAATCCCATGCATCTTGACCTCTCCGAACTGACCCAGCTCGCGCCGATCTTCCGCGAACTGTTCAAGGGCTACCACATCAGCCACCGCGACCCGGAGCTGTACACCCAGCTGTCCTCGCAGCAGGACCAGTACCGCGGTCTGTTCCGCGCCATGGGCTTCGAACTGGTCTGCGACACCCGCGGCTTCTACTACTTCGTCCCGGAGCAGGTCGGCGCCCAGGTCAACAAGACCGCCCAGCGCCTGGCGCTGTTCACCTTCATCCTCGTCGAGCATCTCGCCGACCAGGGCCGCGACCCGCTGTCCGTGCTGGACGGCGGCAGCATCGGTCGCGAGGAACTGCCGCCGCTGCTGGAGAAATACCGCGACCTGTTCCTCCAGGCCGAAGTGCAGACCCAGGAAGAACTGGAAGAGAAAGTCATGCGCCGCCTGACCCAGCTCGGCTTCGCCTCCGAGGACAACGGCGTGTACCGCTTCATGCCGCCGATGCACCGTTTCCTCGACGTCTGCCTGTCGGTGCAGCAGGACCGCAACCTGTCCGCCAGCCTGCATGCCGACCTGCCGTTGCAGACCCCGGTGCTGGTCGATGACGGCGAGATCGAAGCGCTGATGGCCAGCGACGAAGAACTGGCCGAAGAGAGCGAGGAAGACGCCCTCGCCCGCGCCATCGCCGAAGAACACGCGCAACAGGAGGCTGACGCATGAGCCAGACCCGCTACGGCATCCGCCGCTTCGCCCTGCTCAACACCGCCGGCTACAGCCTGGGCATCTTCCCGCTGGAAAACCCGCTGTCGATCTACGGCGCCAACAACCTGGGCAAGAGCGCCTCGATCAACGCCCTGCAGTTCCCGATCCTTGCCCGCCTGTCGGACATGAGCTTCGGCAAGTACAGCATGGAGCAGTCGCGGCGCTTCTACTTCGCCTCGGATACCAGCTACATCCTCCTCGAACTCATGCTGCCCCACGGTCCGCACGTGATCGGCGTGGCCGGGCGCGGCCCGGGTGGCGGCTTCGGCCACCAGTTCTTCGCCTACGCCGGCGAGCTGAGCCTGGACCACTACCAGAAGAACGGCACCTGCCTGCGCCAGCGCGAGCTGTTCGCCAACCTCGAGCGCGAAGGCATCAAGGCCTACGAGGTGAAGCCGGAAGAGCTCCGCCGTCTGCTGGTCGGCGGGCATACCTCGATCCCGCTCGACCTGACCATGATCCCGCTGCGCTCCACCAGCGAGCAGAGCCTGAAGACCTTCCGCTCGCTGTTCATCAACCTGCTGCACATGCGCGAGATCACCGCGGCCAAGCTCAAGCAGCTGTTCCTCGACGCCTTCGAGCACAGCCTGCGCTCAGGCAACGTCGATTACATCGCCGCCTGCGAGGAAGCCTTCCGCGACGTGCGGCGGATGGAGCAGGACTACCAGGCGCTGGTCGCCGCCGGCCCGCTGGTGGAAGCCCTGGCCAATGGCGTGACCCAGCGCGACGTGCTGCGCGGCAAGATGCACCGCCTCTCGCCGCTGCTCGACAGCCTGCTCGGCACCTGGCACGACTATGCAGGCGCACGCCGCGAGGAACTGCTGATCCAGCATGAGCAGTACCGCGCCGAACAGGACGGATTGCAGAACGAACAGCGCGGCGGCACCCAGGAGCTGATGCGCCTGGAGCGCGAGATCGCCGGCATCCAGCGCTGGCTCGGCGAGCTTTCGGTGCTCAAGACCCGTTTCGCCCTGGTCGACGACGCCAAGGTCCTCGAACAGCAGCTGCTCGCCGCCAAGGACGCCCACGATGAACTGGCCGGCGCCCTGGCCCATTCGCGGCAGTTCTCCAGCGAAGACCTGGAAGAGCGCCTGCGCGACCTGGAAAAACGCCTGAAGAGCGTCCGCCAGCAACTCGAGCACGCCGACAACAACAGCTACGCACGCCTGCGCGAAGAGTTCAGCCAGCAGGACGTGGAGCGCCTGATGCGCCTGTTCAACGGCGCGCTGTTCAGCCTGCCGCTGGGCGAGAACGGGGTGAGCCTGGATGACGGCGACGTCTGGGTGAAGAGCGTCGAAGCCATCCTCGACCACTTCAAGGGCGAGCATTTCGAGGCCCCGGGCCTGAGCATCGACCTGTCGCACATCGAGCCGCCGGCGTTGCAGGCCCTGGCCGACCGCGCCGCCCTGCGCGACCAGAAGGAGCGCCTGGAGAAGGAGCTGAAGCAGCTCAAGACCCAGCAGAGCGTCGCCGCCGACCGCGCCGCGAGCAAGGCCCAGGCGGAAAAGCTGTACCAGGACGTGCTGGACGCGCAGAAGGCCTTGGAAGACTTCCGTCGCACCCAGACGCTGACCGCCGAGGAGCCCGGGAAGCTCGCCGAACTGGCCCAGCTGGAGGCGTCCCAGGACGAACTCAAGCGCTCCAGCGACGCCTTCGCCGAGCGCGTCCAGCAGCTCTCCGCGCGCCTGCAACTGGTGGCCCGGCAACTGGGCGACCTGGAGGCCAAGGAACGCACCCTGGAAGATGCCCTGCGCCGTCGCCAGTTGCTCCCGGCCGACCTGCCCTTCGGCACGCCGTTCATGGAGCCGGTGGACGACTCGCTGGACAACCTGCTGCCACTGCTCAACGACTACCAGGACACCTGGCAGGCTCTGCAGCGCATCGACGGGCAGATCGAGGCGCTGTACGCACAGGTGCGCCTGAAGGGCGTCGCCAAGTTCGACAGCGAGGACGACACCGAACGCCGCCTGAAGCTGCTGATCAACGCCTACGCGCATCGCCAGGACGAGGCCCTGACCCTGGCCAAGGCGCGCCGCGCGGCGGTCACCGACATCGCCCGGACCCTGCGCAACATCCGCAGCGACTACGACAACCTGGAACACCAGCTGGCCCTGTTCAACCGCGAGATCAACAAGCGCCAGGTCTCCAACCTGCAGAGCTTCCGCATCGTCCTCGCGCCGAACAAGGATGCGCTCAAGCACATCGATCAGATCATCCACAGCGCCGGCCAGTACGAGGAGGGCGAGAACCTCTCGGTGTTCGACCTGACCCAGAGCGCCGAGCAGGACGCGAAGAACGAGGAGGCCAAGGAATACCTGGCGCGCCTGGTCGCCGCCAACCACAACCAGTTGGGTCTGAAGGACCTGTTCGAACTGGCCTTCGAGATCACCAAGGTCAACGGCCAGCCGATCATGCATACCGACATCGACGGCGCCGCCTCCAACGGCACCACCATGACCATCAAGGCGCTGACCAACATGTACCTGTTGCTGCACCTGATGGACCGCGAGCAGGCCGGGCGCGTGCGCCTGCCCTACTACCTCGACGAGGCGGCGGACATCGACGAACGCAACCAGGCCGCACTGCTGGAGACCAGCCTGCAACTGGGCTTCGTGCCGATCCTGGCGAGCGTGAAGCCACAGGTTTCCGCACACGTGGCGATCGACCTGGAAGGCGGTAGCGGTCCGAACGGCATCTATATCGACGAAGCCGACTGGAAATACATCCGTCGCCGCGATACCGCCGCCAGCGGCGAAACCCGCGCAGCCAGCGAGCCGGAGGAAGCCGGCGAACCGGCGTGAAGCGTCTGCCACGGCCCCGCTCGACGGGGCCGTGGACTTTTCCGGTAGGCCCGGAGCCCCCGCGAAGATATAATTGGTTACATTCGCATTTGTAGCCCACGGGGAGAATCCATGCCTGTTCGACTTCTCAACCGTTTCCGCCACGCCGCCCTGGCGTGCCTGCTCGGTTCGCTTTCCCTCAATGCGGCGGCCGATCCCGTCACCCTTACTCTCTACAATGGCCAGCACGCCGCCACCGGTATCGCCATCGCCAAGGCCTTCCAGGACAAGACCGGCATCCAGGTGAAGATCCGCAAGGGCGGAGATGGCCAGCTCGCCAGCCAGATCACCGAGGAAGGCGAACGCTCGCCGGCCGACGTGCTCTACACCGAGGAATCGCCACCGTTGATCCGCCTGGCCAGCGCCGGCCTGCTGGCCAGGCTGGAGCCAGAAACCCTGGCCCTGGTCGAGCCGGAGCACGCCGGCGCCAACGGCGACTGGATCGGTATTACCGCCCGCACCCGGGTACTGGCCTACAACCCGAAGAAGATCGACGAGAAGGACCTGCCGAAGAGCCTGATGGATCTTTCCGATCCGTCCTGGTCCGGCCGCTTCGGCTTCGTGCCCACCAGCGGCGCCTTCCTCGAGCAGGTCGCCGCGGTGATCAAACTCAAGGGCCAGGAGGAAGCCGAGGACTGGCTGACCGGCCTGAAGGCCTTCGGCTCGATCTACACCAACAACGTCACCGCCATGAAAGCCGTGGAGAACGGCGAGGTCGACATGGCGCTGATCAATAACTACTACTGGTACACCCTGAAGAAGGAAAAGGGCGAGCTGAACTCGCGCCTGCACTACTTCGGCAACCAGGACCCGGGCGCGCTGGTGACCGTCTCCGGCGCCGCGGTGCTCAAGTCCAGCAAGCACCCCAGGGAAGCCCAGCAGTTCGTCGCCTTCATGCTCAGCGAGGAAGGCCAGAAGGCGATTCTCAGCCAATCCGCCGAGTACCCGATGCGCAAGGGCATGCAGGCCGATCCGGCGCTGAAGCCGTTCGCCGAGCTGGACCCACCGAAACTGACCCCGGCCGACCTGGGTGAGGCCAGCGAGGCCCTCAGTCTCGAACGCGACGTTGGCCTGAATTGATCGGCGCCGCCTCCACGCCCGTGCCCCTGCGCACGGGCTCGCGCCGACGAACGCCGTTCTGGCTGCTCCCGCCGGTCCTGCTCCTCGCCCTGCTGGCCAGCCTGCCGCTGCTCTACGTCGCGGCCAAGGCCTGGGACGCCGGCTGGCATACAGCCTGGCAACTGCTCTGGCGTCCCTACGTGTTCCGCCTGCTGGGCAACACCCTGTGGCTGATGCTCGGCGTGACCCTGCTCAGCGCCCTGCTCGGCCTGGCCCTGGCCTGGTGCGTGGAGCGCAGCGACCTGCCGGCGCGGCGCTTCTGGAACGTGGTGCTGTGCCTGCCGTTCGCCATCCCGGCCTTCGTCAGCAGCTTCACCTGGGTTTCGCTGAGCCCGATGTACGAAGGCCTCGGCGGCGCCATCCTGGTCATGACCATGTCCAAGTACCCGCTGGTCTACCTGCCGGTGGCGGCGACCCTGCGCGGCATCGATCCTTCCCTGGAGGAGTCGGCGCGGATGCTCGGCCTGTCGCGGCGCCAGGTATTCCTGCGGGTCACCCTGCCGCTGCTGCGCCCGACCCTGGCCGCCACCGGGCTGCTGGTGGCGCTGCACATGCTGGTGGAATTCGGCGCGCTGTCGATCCTGCGCTACCAGACCTTCACCACCGCCATCTATCAGGAATTCGAACTGGAATTCAGCAACGCCACCGCGGCGATGCTCTCCTCGGTGCTCCTGGCGCTGTGCTTCCTGCTGCTCTGGCTGGAGTTGCGCATGCGCGGCCGCGGCCGCCTGGTGCGCACCGGCCAGGGCAGCGCGCGACAGGCCGAGCGGGTTCGCCTGGGGCTGGGGAAATGGCCGCTCCAGGCGTTGCTGGTGGCGCTGGTGATCGTCGGCACCGGCATCCCGCTGGTGATGCTCGGCTACTGGCTGTACGAAGGCACCTCGGCCAGCTTCCCGCTGATGGAAATCGCCTCGACCCTGCTCTCCTCCCTGTCGCTGGCCTTCGGCGGGGCCCTGCTCAGTTGCCTGCTGGCGTTGCCGGTGAGCATCCTGGTGGTGCGCTACCCTGGCGCCCTGGCACGCTGGACCCAGCGCCTGCCATACCTCCTGCAGGCGCTGCCGGGCCTGGTGATCGCCTTGTCGCTGGTGTATTTCTCGCTGCACTACCTGCCGGCCACCTACCAGACCACCGGCCTGCTGCTGGTCGCCTACGCCCTGCTGTTCATGCCGCTGACCCAGGCGCCGATCCGCGTGGCCCTGGAAAAGGCCTCGCCGCAACTGGAGGAAGCCGCCCGCACCCTCGGCCAGACGCCGCTGATGGCCTTCCTGCGCATCACCCTGCCGATCATCTCGCCGGCCATCGGCGCCGGCTTCGTCCTGGTCTTCCTCGATACCATGAAGGAGCTGACCGCCACCCTGGTGCTCGGCCCCACCGGGCTGTCGACCCTGGCCACCTCGGTCTGGGTGCACACCGCCAACCTGGAGTACGCTGCCGCCGCGCCCTACGCCGCGCTGCTGATCCTGATCTCCGGCTTGCCGGTGTACCTGCTGACCACCCGGGCGCATCTCAGCGCTCACTGACACACACTCCCCACCAGCAGGCATGCATGAACGAAAACGCCGCTTACCCAGGTAAGCGGCGTTTCTTTTTGCCGGTCCGACCATCAGCGGCGGGCGGTTTCCTTCAGAGGAATCTTGGGCGCCCACTCCAGCCACTCGTCGTTGGCCGAATCGAACAGGGCGAAGGTCTGCCCCGGCTTGGCCGGTTCACCCATCTGCGCATTGTTCGGGGTGGCGAAGGCAATGCCGCCCTCCATCAGCGCCTCCATCGACTCGGTGCGCAGCGACAGGCCCTTGAACAGACTGGCGTCGACGCCGAAGCCGCTGGCATTCCAGAAGCGGCTGCCGGTACGCACCAGCGGTACGTAGCGCGGCTCGATGAGGATGTCGATCAGCACCCGGTCGGCTTGCTGGCCGAGGGCGAGGTCGATCACCTTGCCCACCGGTATCTGCCGGTAGGTCACCAGGTTGCCCGGCTTGATCGAGCCCTTGCGCGGCGCGCTGAGGGTCAACCGCAGGCCGCTTTCCCGGCCCAGCAGGTTGGGCGCTTCGGCGAGGGTCTGGAAGCGTGCCTGGCGCTCGCCCGGCGTGCTCGACGGCAGCGCCTCGATATAGGGGCCGCTGACCAGGGTACCGAGGTTCTCGGTACGCAACAGGCCGAGCGCCGGACGCACCACCCAGAAGCGGGTTCCGCTGCGGGCGACGCGCTCGCCAGCGGAAGTCAGGCGAGCCTTCATCAGCACCCCGGAGAGGTCCGGATTCAGCTCGACGCTTTCGATCTTGCCGATGTCCAGGCCCTTGAAGCGGATAGGCGTGCCTTCATGCAGGCCGTCGGCGTTGTCGATGCTCAGCTGGATCTCCACGCCACGGGCCATGGCCGCCTCCTCGCTGTCGAAGAGAGTGAAGCGGCGCACCCTGGTCACCGTCGGCGCCTTCGGATCCAGGGTGTCGAAGGAAATCCCCCCGGTGATCAGGGTCTGCAGCGACTCGCTCTTCACCTGCACGCCACTCAGGTTGCCGGTCAGGGTGATCCCGCTGGAGTTCCAGAAGCGCGTCGAGGTGTTCACCAGGTGTGCGTACTCCGGCTCGATGTGCACGCCCACCACCACCCGCTGGCGGTCACGCGAGAGCTGGTAGCTCTGCACGCTGCCGACGCGGACCTGGCGGTAGAGGATCGGCGCGCCGATATCGATCGAGCCGAGCTTGTCGCTGGTCAGCACCAGGTGCAGGCCGGGCGCGTCGGTGTTCAGCGGCGGCGCTTTCGGGCGGATGGTGAACTCACGGCTCGGCGCACCGCTCTTGGCGAAGCGCACATCGATGTAGTTGCCTTTGACCAGGGCTTCGAGACCGGTTATCCCGGCCAGCGAGATGCTCGGCTTGACGGTCCAGAACTCGGTGCCTTCGAGCAGCATGTCCTCGACCCGCGGATCCATCGCCAGGTCGGCGGTGGCGCTGCTGTAGTCCTTGCCCATGTCGATCGACTTGACCAGGCCGACCTGCACGCCGTTGAACATCACCGGCGTGCGGCCCGGATCGATGCCGCTGACGTCGTTCATCTTCAGCTTCACGCGCAGACCGGCCTGGGCCGCGTCGTAGTCGTCGTACAAGCGGAACGGCTTGCTCGGATCGGTGGGCGGGCTATCGGCACGGTTCTCCGGAGTGGAGAAGGCGATACCGCCGGCAACCAGGGTCAGCAGCGACTCGCTGTGCACCTTGAAGCCGGACAGGCCGCCGGAAATGGAGATGCCGCTGGCGTTCCAGAATCGCGTGTGCTTGCGCACCAGGTCGGCGTAGGCCGGCTCGATATGCACCTTGATCTCGATGGTGCGCTGGTCGTCGCCGAGCTGGAAGCTCTTCACCTGGCCGACCTGGATCTGCCGGTAGAACACCGGGCTGCCCTGCTCCAGGGAGCCCAGGCGATCGGCCTTGAGGGTCAGGTGCAGGCCGGGCAGCTTGTCGGAAAGGGGTGGCGGCTCCTTCAACGCGGTGAAGTAGCGTTCTTCCTTCTCGCCCTTCACCGGATCGACCGCGATGTAGACGCCGGATACCAGGGTTTCCAGGCCGGTGACGCCAGCCAGGGAAACGCGCGGCTTGACCAGCCAGAAGCGGGTGTCCTTGCTCAGGTATTCCTGGGCTTCCTTCTTGATCTCGATGGTCGCGACCACACCCTTGATGTCCTTGCTGACATGCAGGTCGGTCACCTTGCCCACCGAGATGCCCTTGTACAGCACCTCGGTCTTGTTGGCCTGGATCCCGTCGCCGCTCTCGAAGCGGACCTGGATGTCCACCCCGGCCTGGTCGAAGGCACGCCAGGCCAGCCAGGCGCCGATCGCCAGGGCCACCAGCGGCAGCACCCAGATCGCCGACCAGTTCGAGGTCTTGTGTTTCTTCGGACTTGGCAGATCAGTCATTCTCGTCATCCAGATTGGTATTGTCCCAGATCAGCCGGGGATCGAAAGTCACGGCGGCCAGCATGGTGAGTACCACCACGCTGGCGAAGGCGGCGGCGCCGAGGTTGGCCTCGATGCTCGCCAGGTTGCCGAAGTTCACCAGCGCCACGAGGATGGCGATGACGAAGATATCGAGCATCGACCAGCGCCCGATCCACTCGATGAAACGGTACATCAGGATCCGTTGGCGTGCCGACATCGGCTGGTGCCGCTGCACCGAGTAGAGGAGCAGGGCGATGCCCACCAGCTTGAAGGTCGGCACCAGGATGCTGGCGACGAACACCACCATGGCGATCGGGAACATGTCGGCGTGCACCAGTTCGACCACGCCCTCCATGATGGTGGCGGGCATCCCGCTGCCGAAGAGGTTGACCGTCATGATCGGCAGCAGGTTGGCGGGGATGTAGAGGATCGCCGCGGTGATCAGCAACGCCCAGGTCCGCGTCAGGCTGTTCGGGCGCCGGGCGTGCAGCGTCGCGCCGCAGCGGCTGCAGCGTGGGTGTTCGCTCGCGTCGGCACGATTCAACTGGTGGCATTCGCCGCACACCAGGATCCCGGCATCAAGGGCGCGCATCGTCGTCCTCGCCTCCCAGCGCTTCCCACACCTGGTGCGGCGACATGGTGACCTCCAGCCAGACCTGGGTGAACAGCAGTGCCACGAAGCAGGCCAGGCCGATACCCAGGCTGAGGTCGGCCATGTCGACCAGCTTGACGATGGATACCAGAATGCCCATGAGATAGACCTCCAGCATCCCCCATTCGCGCAAGTGGTGATAGCCGCGATAGAGCAGCATGCCGGTATGCCGGGCAATGCCGAAGCGCACGCTGATCATCACCAGCAGTTGGCAGAGCAGCTTGATCAGCGGAATCACCATGCTGCACAGGAATACCAGGATGGCGACGCCCTGCATGCCGCTGTCATAGAGACCGAGGACACCCGTCCAGACCGTGTCGCTGCGGGTCTGGCCCAGCAGGCTGAGATTCATGATCGGCAGGAAGTTGGCCGGGATATAAAGGAAGAGCGCCGTCAGAACCAGTGCGAAGCAACGGCGTTTCCATTGATGGCGATGGGCAGCCAGTTCGAAGCCGCAACGCGGGCAATTGGCCTTCTCGCCCGGACCGAGAGGCTCCCGGCGCATCAACAGGTCGCACTCGTGGCAGGCGACCAGTTCTTCCAGGGGAAGATCCTGCAAGCCACGGACATCGGTATCGGACATGAATGAGCTCGGCTGGATTTGTCGGCTATTGTAGACGAGCGCACCGTGCAAATCGCGCCTCTGAAGGCCTCGGAAGTACGCCGCCCGGCAGCTCTCGAAGTTTTTCGATTATCCTCCGCGGCGCCGCTCGCCTGCCACTTTTCCGCGCGCCAAAGCAAAACCCCCGGCCATAGCTGGCCAGGGGTTTTGGGATAGGAGCTTGACGATGACCTACTCTCACATGGGGAGACCCCACACTACCATCGGCGATGCGTCGTTTCACTTCTGAGTTCGGGAAGGGATCAGGTGGTTCCAACGCTCTATGATCGTCAAGCAATTCGGTTGGATATCCGTTTGCTTGTGCTTACGTCTATCCGGATTCAGGTATGTGATTTCAAGGTGTTTGCGGTTCATGCGAACTTTCGGTTCGTCGACTTCACCTTACAACACACAATCGTCAGATTGTTTGGGTGTTATATGGTCAAGCCTCACGGGCAATTAGTACTGGTTAGCTCAACGCCTCACAACGCTTACACACCCAGCCTATCAACGTCGTAGTCTTCGACGGCCCTTCAGGGGAATCAAGTTCCCAGTGAGATCTCATCTTGAGGCAAGTTTCCCGCTTAGATGCTTTCAGCGGTTATCTTTTCCGAACATAGCTACCCGGCAATGCCACTGGCGTGACAACCGGAACACCAGAGGTTCGTCCACTCCGGTCCTCTCGTACTAGGAGCAGCCCCTCTCAAATCTCAAACGTCCACGGCAGATAGGGACCGAACTGTCTCACGACGTTCTAAACCCAGCTCGCGTACCACTTTAAATGGCGAACAGCCATACCCTTGGGACCGGCTTCAGCCCCAGGATGTGATGAGCCGACATCGAGGTGCCAAACACCGCCGTCGATATGAACTCTTGGGCGGTATCAGCCTGTTATCCCCGGAGTACCTTTTATCCGTTGAGCGATGGCCCTTCCATACAGAACCACCGGATCACTAAGACCTACTTTCGTACCTGCTCGACGTGTCTGTCTCGCAGTCAAGCGCGCTTTTGCCTTTATACTCTGCGACCGATTTCCGACCGGTCTGAGCGCACCTTCGTACTCCTCCGTTACTCTTTAGGAGGAGACCGCCCCAGTCAAACTGCCCACCATACACTGTCCTCGATCCGGATCACGGACCAGAGTTAGAACCTCAAGCATGCCAGGGTGGTATTTCAAGGATGGCTCCACGCGAACTGGCGTCCACGCTTCAAAGCCTCCCACCTATCCTACACAAGCAGGCTCAAAGTCCAGTGCAAAGCTACAGTAAAGGTTCACGGGGTCTTTCCGTCTAGCCGCGGATACACTGCATCTTCACAGCGATTTCAATTTCACTGAGTCTCGGGTGGAGACAGCGCCGCCATCGTTACGCCATTCGTGCAGGTCGGAACTTACCCGACAAGGAATTTCGCTACCTTAGGACCGTTATAGTTACGGCCGCCGTTTACCGGGGCTTCGATCAAGAGCTTCGCTTGCGCTAACCCCATCAATTAACCTTCCGGCACCGGGCAGGCGTCACACCCTATACGTCCACTTTCGTGTTTGCAGAGTGCTGTGTTTTTAATAAACAGTCGCAGCGGCCTGGTATCTTCGACCAGCCAGAGCTTACGGAGTAAATCCTTCACCCTAGCCGGCGCACCTTCTCCCGAAGTTACGGTGCCATTTTGCCTAGTTCCTTCACCCGAGTTCTCTCAAGCGCCTTGGTATTCTCTACCCGACCACCTGTGTCGGTTTGGGGTACGGTTCCTGGTTACCTGAAGCTTAGAAGCTTTTCTTGGAAGCATGGCATCAACCACTTCGTCATCTAAAAGACGACTCGTCATCAGCTCTCGGCCTTGAAACCCCGGATTTACCTAAGATTTCAGCCTACCACCTTAAACTTGGACAACCAACGCCAAGCTGGCCTAGCCTTCTCCGTCCCTCCATCGCAGTAACCAGAAGTACAGGAATATTAACCTGTTTCCCATCGACTACGCTTTTCAGCCTCGCCTTAGGAACCGACTAACCCTGCGTCGATTAACGTTGCGCAGGAACCCTTGGTCTTTCGGCGTGGGTGTTTTTCACACCCATTGTCGTTACTCATGTCAGCATTCGCACTTCTGATACCTCCAGCAAGCTTCTCAACTCACCTTCACAGGCTTACAGAACGCTCCTCTACCGCGTCACTTACGTGACACCCGCAGCTTCGGTGTGTGGTTTGAGCCCCGTTACATCTTCCGCGCAGGCCGACTCGACTAGTGAGCTATTACGCTTTCTTTAAAGGATGGCTGCTTCTAAGCCAACCTCCTAGCTGTCTAAGCCTTCCCACATCGTTTACCACTTAACCACAACTTTGGGACCTTAGCTGGCGGTCTGGGTTGTTTCCCTTTTCACGACGGACGTTAGCACCCGCCGTGTGTCTCCCATGCTCGGCACTTCTGGGTATTCGGAGTTTGCATCGGTTTGGTAAGTCGGGATGACCCCCTAGCCGAAACAGTGCTCTACCCCCCAGAGTGATACATGAGGCGCTACCTAAATAGCTTTCGAGGAGAACCAGCTATCTCCGAGCTTGATTAGCCTTTCACTCCGATCCACAAGTCATCCCCTACCTTTTCAACGGGAGTGGGTTCGGTCCTCCAGTCAGTGTTACCTAACCTTCAACCTGCTCATGGATAGATCGCCCGGTTTCGGGTCTATACCCAGCGACTAAACGCCCTATTAAGACTCGCTTTCGCTACGCCTACCCTATTCGGTTAAGCTCGCCACTGAATATAAGTCGCTGACCCATTATACAAAAGGTACGCAGTCACCTAACAAGTAGGCTCCCACTGCTTGTACGCATACGGTTTCAGGTTCTATTTCACTCCCCTCTCCGGGGTTCTTTTCGCCTTTCCCTCACGGTACTGGTTCACTATCGGTCAGTCAGTAGTATTTAGCCTTGGAGGATGGTCCCCCCATGTTCAGACAAAGTTTCTCGTGCTCCGTCCTACTCGATTTCACTTCAAAGATCCTTTCGCGTACAGGGCTATCACCCACTATGGCCGCACTTTCCAGAGCGTTCCGCTAAAATCAATGAAGCTTAAGGGCTAATCCCCGTTCGCTCGCCACTACTAAGGGAATCTCGGTTGATTTCTTTTCCTCAGGGTACTTAGATGTTTCAGTTCCCCTGGTTCGCCTCTTGCACCTATGGATTCAGTACAAGATACCTAGGTTATCCTAGGTGGGTTCCCCCATTCAGAGATCTCCGGATCAAAGTCTGTTTGCCGACTCCCCGAAGCTTATCGCAGGCTACCACGTCTTTCATCGCCTCTGACTGCCAAGGCATCCACCGTATGCGCTTCTTCACTTGACCATATAACCCCAAGCAATCTGGTTATACTGTGAAGACGACATTCGCCGAAAATTCGCGCTTGAACTCGCAAATTTTACCTTGACTTGAATGATCACCAGTGAAAGAGATCATTCAGTCTTACTTCTATCACATACCCGAATTTTTAAAGAACAGTTCTGGTGCAAAGACCAGAAATCAATGTTCATTCACGAACATTCATTTCTGAGCTTTCGACGATTGTTAGATGGTGGAGCCAAGGAGGATCGAACTCCTGACCTCCTGCGTGCAAAGCAGGCGCTCTCCCAGCTGAGCTATGGCCCCGTATCGGATCACGCAGCACACCAACAATTGGTGGGTCTGGGCAGATTCGAACTGCCGACCTCACCCTTATCAGGGGTGCGCTCTAACCAACTGAGCTACAGACCCAATCGTCTAACCAGTGAATCAAGCAATTCGTGTGGGAGCTTATGAAGAAGCTGGGATCTTCGATTAAGGAGGTGATCCAGCCGCAGGTTCCCCTACGGCTACCTTGTTACGACTTCACCCCAGTCATGAATCACTCCGTGGTAACCGTCCCCCTTGCGGTTAGACTAGCTACTTCTGGAGCAACCCACTCCCATGGTGTGACGGGCGGTGTGTACAAGGCCCGGGAACGTATTCACCGTGACATTCTGATTCACGATTACTAGCGATTCCGACTTCACGCAGTCGAGTTGCAGACTGCGATCCGGACTACGATCGGTTTTATGGGATTAGCTCCACCTCGCGGCTTGGCAACCCTTTGTACCGACCATTGTAGCACGTGTGTAGCCCTGGCCGTAAGGGCCATGATGACTTGACGTCATCCCCACCTTCCTCCGGTTTGTCACCGGCAGTCTCCTTAGAGTGCCCACCCGAGGTGCTGGTAACTAAGGACAAGGGTTGCGCTCGTTACGGGACTTAACCCAACATCTCACGACACGAGCTGACGACAGCCATGCAGCACCTGTGTCTGAGTTCCCGAAGGCACCAATCCATCTCTGGAAAGTTCTCAGCATGTCAAGGCCAGGTAAGGTTCTTCGCGTTGCTTCGAATTAAACCACATGCTCCACCGCTTGTGCGGGCCCCCGTCAATTCATTTGAGTTTTAACCTTGCGGCCGTACTCCCCAGGCGGTCGACTTATCGCGTTAGCTGCGCCACTAAGATCTCAAGGATCCCAACGGCTAGTCGACATCGTTTACGGCGTGGACTACCAGGGTATCTAATCCTGTTTGCTCCCCACGCTTTCGCACCTCAGTGTCAGTATCAGTCCAGGTGGTCGCCTTCGCCACTGGTGTTCCTTCCTATATCTACGCATTTCACCGCTACACAGGAAATTCCACCACCCTCTACCGTACTCTAGCTCAGTAGTTTTGGATGCAGTTCCCAGGTTGAGCCCGGGGATTTCACATCCAACTTGCTGAACCACCTACGCGCGCTTTACGCCCAGTAATTCCGATTAACGCTTGCACCCTTCGTATTACCGCGGCTGCTGGCACGAAGTTAGCCGGTGCTTATTCTGTTGGTAACGTCAAAACAGCAAGGTATTAACTTACTGCCCTTCCTCCCAACTTAAAGTGCTTTACAATCCGAAGACCTTCTTCACACACGCGGCATGGCTGGATCAGGCTTTCGCCCATTGTCCAATATTCCCCACTGCTGCCTCCCGTAGGAGTCTGGACCGTGTCTCAGTTCCAGTGTGACTGATCATCCTCTCAGACCAGTTACGGATCGTCGCCTTGGTAGGCCTTTACCCCACCAACTAGCTAATCCGACCTAGGCTCATCTGATAGCGTGAGGTCCGAAGATCCCCCACTTTCTCCCTCAGGACGTATGCGGTATTAGCGCCCGTTTCCGGACGTTATCCCCCACTACCAGGCAGATTCCTAGGCATTACTCACCCGTCCGCCGCTGAATCCAGGAGCAAGCCCCCTTCATCCGCTCGACTTGCATGTGTTAGGCCTGCCGCCAGCGTTCAATCTGAGCCATGATCAAACTCTTCAGTTCAATACTGCTTGGGTTTTGAGAAAACCCTAAACTTGGCTCAGCAATCGCAATTAACTCTTGTGAATTCACAGAGTTACTTGTGTTGCTGATAATCTTGCGATCACCAGTCTTACATCACAAGCACCCACACGAATTGCTTGATTCGACTTGTTAAAGAGCAGTTGGTCAAGGCTTTCGTCTCAACCGAGGCCGCGCATTCTACAGCAACCTCTCTTTCCGTCAAGCGTTATTTTCGAAAATTTTCTTTTCTACTCAACCGCTTGCGCCGACCTTCAAACCATCTTCCGATCAGCGGGAGGCGCATTCTACAGCGTTCAAACTCGCTGTCAAGCACCTCGGCGAAGCTTCGTTCCGAATCCCTTCCGGGACCGAACCGCTGCGGCGAACAACCTGCCGGAGCGCTTCACCACCCCTGGGAGAGAATCCGTAAATCCTTGATTTTCAAGCATTTACTCTTCGTCGTCGCCGGGAGTGGTGCGCATTATAGGGAGATAAAAACTGCCGTCAACACTTATTTTAAAGTTTTATTACGAAACATCAGGACGCCCTCGGAGCCTGGGCAGGCGGCGTGCGATCGAGGGTAGCCGCAGCAGCATGAGCGAAGCTCCGGTCACGGCGTACAAGGTCCACTCCTCCAGGTCCGCCCGCACCACCCAGAGCATGTGCAACAGGCCGAGTCCGAGGATCAGGTAGACCAGGCGATGCAGTTTCTTCCAACGACTGCCGAGCTTGCGCATGGCAAAGCGGTTGGAAGTGATCGCCAACAGGAACAGACAGATGAATCCAAGCATTCCTACGATGATGTAGGGGCGCTTGCTCAACTCGATTCCCAACTGCCCCCAGTCCAACCCAAGGATGAACACGCAGTAAGCGCTCAGATGCAGCAGCGCGTAGGTGAAGCACCACAACCCCAACTGGCGGCGCACGGCGATCCAGCCCGGCCAGCCGCTCAACTTCTGCAGTGGCGTCATCGCCAGGGTGAGCAGCAGCAATACCAAGGCTCCCAGCCCCAGTCGATCGACCAGGGTCTTGCCCGGATCCGGTCCGAGGGCAAAGATCCAGGCTTGGTACAACCACCAGGCCGGCATCGCCAACGCCCCGAGGAATACCGCAAGGCGCAGATACCAGTAGCGCATCAGTAGTACTTCCTCAGATCCATGCCGCTATAAAGGGAAGCGACCTCGCTCCCGTAGCCATTGAACATCTGCGTATCCCGCACATTGGGGCTGAACAGCCCACTGGGCAGGCGCCGCTCGCGGGCCTGGGACCAGCGCGGGTGGTCGACCTGCGGATTGACGTTGGCATAGAACCCGTACTCGTTGGCGGCGATGCTTTCCCAGGTGGTCTTCGGCTGCTCGCGTACCAGACTGATACGCACGATCGACTTGATGCTCTTGAAGCCATACTTCCATGGCACCACCAGGCGCAACGGCGCGCCATTCTGGTTGGGCAACGGCCGCCCGTACATGCCCACCGCCAGAATTGCCAGGGGATGCATCGCCTCGTCCATGCGCAAGCCTTCTATATAAGGCCAGTCGATTACCGAGAAACCGGAGCGCTGTCCGACCATCTGTTCCGGACGCTGCAGGGTTTCGAAGCGGACGAACTTCGCCTGCCCGTTGGGCTCGACCCGCTTGAGCAGGTCCGCCAGGGGAAAGCCCAGCCAAGGGATCACCATCGACCAGGCTTCCACGCAACGCAGCCGGTAGATACGCTCCTCCAGTTGGTAGGGTTTGACGAAATCCTCGAGGACATAGGTACCCGGCTTGCCGACCTCGCCGTCGATCACCACCGACCAGGGCTCGGTCTTCAGGGCAGAAGCGTTTTCCGCCGGATCGCCCTTGTTCGGTCCGAACTCGTAGAAGTTGTTGTAGTGGGTGGCGTCCTTGAATGGAGTGATTGCCTCCCCCTGGACATCCACCGCCTGCCAGCGGGTCTGCGGCAGCTTTTCGGCAAACCACGCCGGCGCCGGCACAGGCTCGACGCCGGCATAGCGCTGTTCGTCGGCAAAGCCCAGGCGCGGCAGACCGCTGGCCAACGCCAACCCGGCGAGGGAACCGCCGAGCAGGCGCCGACGGGACAGGTAGAGGGTTTCGGAGGTGACTTCCGACTCGGAACAGTCGGAACGGGAGGGAATCTTGATCAACATGACGGGCTCCGCAATGACCAGCGTTGTGCCAGTAGACTACGGAGCCCGTTGGAAATTACATCAGCTCGGCTGCTTCCGGCGACGCAGTTGCAGCAGGTATTGCACAGGGCCGGAGGCCGCGTAGGCAAGGAACAGCAACAGGAGAATGCGCGGCGGATCGGTAAAGACCACGGCGAAGGCCAGCACCACGATGAGGATCGCCACGAACGGCACGCGGCCGCGCAGGTCGAGATCCTTGAAGCTGTGGTACTTGATGTTGCTGACCATCAGCACGCCGGCGGCGGCGACCAGCAGGGCGACGAGGAAGGCAACCTTGGCGCCCTGGATCTCGAAATCGCTGAACGCCCATACCGTACCCGCCACCAGCGCCGCGGCGGCCGGACTGGCCAGGCCGATGAAATAGCGCTTGTCGGCCTTGCCGACCTGGGTGTTGAAACGAGCCAGACGCAGCGCGGCGCCCGCAACGTAGATGAAGGCGACCATCCAGCCGACCTTGCCGAGGCTGCCAAGCGCCCATTCGAAGGCGACCAGCGCCGGCGCCACACCGAAGGCGACCATGTCGGACAGCGAGTCATACTCGGCACCGAAGGCGCTCTGGGTGTTGGTCAGGCGGGCCACGCGGCCGTCCAGTCCATCGAGGACCATGGCCACGAAGATAGCGATGGCGGCGTTGGCGAACTGGCCGCTCATACCATTGATGATGGCGTAGAAGCCGGAAAACAGAGCCGCCGTGGTGAACAGGTTGGGCAGCAGGTAGATACCGCGGTGACGAACCTTCCGCCCTTCGGCGTCGTGCCCTTCTTCTATATGTTCGTCGATGGGCAGCAGGCTTTCTTCGTCGGAGGCCTTGTTCGGCTCCTCGGGACGTTCACTCATGGACAATTCCTTGGGAACTGATGGGGTGCGAATATGCCGACAGACTCTTCTGACTAGGAAGACAGTTCCGCCGGCCCAGGCTTTATACCAGATCGCCAGGCAAGAACGAAAAAACGCGGCCGGGGCCGCGTTTCTTCGTATGTCGCCGGAGCCGCTTAGTTCTTGCTCTTGTCGACGATCTTGTTGGCTGCGATCCACGGCATCATCGCGCGCAGTTTCTCGCCGATCTGCTCGATCGGGTGAGCAGCGTTGTTGCGGCGGTAAGCTGTCATCGACGGGTAGTTCGCCGCACCTTCGGTGATGAACATCTTCGCGTATTCGCCGTCCTGGATGCGCTTCAGGGCGTTGCGCATGGCAGCGCGGGATTCGGCGTTGATCACCTCCGGACCGGTTACGTACTCACCGTACTCGGCGTTGTTGGAGATGGAGTAGTTCATGTTGGCGATGCCGCCTTCGTACATCAGGTCGACGATCAGCTTCAGCTCGTGCAGGCACTCGAAGTAGGCCATTTCCGGTGCATAACCGGCTTCGACCAGGGTTTCGAAACCGGCCTTGACCAGCTCCACGCAACCGCCGCAGAGAACGGCCTGCTCACCGAACAGGTCGGTTTCGGTCTCGTCCTTGAAGGTGGTTTCGATGATACCGGTACGGCCGCCGCCCACGCCGCAGGCATAGGACAGCGCGACGTTCTTGGCATTGCCGGAAGCGTCCTGGTAGATGGCGATCAGGTCAGGGATGCCGCCGCCCTTGACGAACTCGGAGCGCACGGTGTGACCCGGGGCCTTCGGCGCGATCATGATCACGTCGAGGTCGGCGCGCGGGACGACCTGGTTGTAGTGGATGGAGAAGCCGTGGGCGAAGGCCAGGGTCGCGCCCTTCTTCAGGTTCGGCTCGATCTCTTCCTTGTACAGGCGACCCTGGAACTCGTCCGGGGTGAGGATCATGACCACGTCGGCGGCGGCGACGGCGCTCTTCACGTCGGCGACCTTCAGGCCGTGCGCTTCGGCCTTGGCCACGGTGGCGGAGCCGCTGCGCAGGCCCACGGTGACGTCGACGCCGGAGTCCTTCAGGTTGCAGGCATGGGCATGGCCCTGGGAACCGTAACCGATGATGGCAACTTTCTTGCCCTGGATGATCGAGAGGTCACAGTCTTTGTCGTAGAAAACGCGCATGGGAATTCCCCTTCAGTAAGGCCTCGCGGGCCTGCTTTCAGTTCAGATGCTCAGAGTCTTGTCGCCACGGGCGATGCCGGTGACGCCGCTGCGGACCACTTCCAGGATCGACGCGGTGCCGATGGCCTGGATGAAGCTGTCCAGTTTGTCGCTGGTGCCCGCCAGTTGCACGGTATAGACGCTACTGGTGACGTCGACGATCTGTCCACGGAAGATGTCGGTGGTGCGCTTTACCTCGGCGCGCTGGGCGCCGGTGGCCTTGACCTTCACCAGCATCAGTTCGCGCTCGATATGGGCGCTTTCCGACAGATCGACCAGCTTGACCACCTCGATCAGCTTGTTGAGGTTCTTGGTGATCTGCTCGATCACCTCATCGTGTCCCACGGTGGTCAGCGTCAGACGCGACAGGGTCGGGTCCTCGGTCGGCGCCACGGTCAGGCTTTCGATGTTGTAGTTGCGTTGGGAGAACAGGCCGACCACGCGGGACAATGCGCCAGGCTCGTTTTCCAGCAGCAGGGAAATGATGTGTCGCATGATCAGGTACGCTCCGTCTTGCTCAGCCACATGTCGCGCATCGCGCCGTCACGGATCTGCATCGGGTAGACGTGCTCGCTGGCGTCCACCTGGATGTCGAGGAAGACCAGGCGGTTCTTCAGGGCGAACGCCTCTTCCATCTTCGGCTTCAGGTCCTTCAGGTCGGTGATGCGCATGCCGACATGCCCGTAGGCTTCGGCAAGCTTGACGAAGTCCGGCAGGGATTCCATGTAGGAATGCGAATAGCGGCTGTTGTACTGCATGTCCTGCCACTGGCGAACCATGCCCAGCGCACCGTTGTTCAGATTGACGATCTTCACCGGCAGGTCGTACTGCAGGCAGGTCGACAGCTCCTGAATGTTCATCTGGATACTGCCTTCGCCGGTCACGCAGGCTACGTCGTCGTCCGGGAAGTTGAGCTTGATGCCCATCGCCGCCGGGAAGCCGAAGCCCATGGTGCCGAGGCCGCCGGAGTTGATCCAGCGGTTGGGCTTGCTGAACTTGTAGTACTGCGAGGCGAACATCTGGTGCTGACCGACATCGGAAGTGATGTAGGCGTCGCCATGGGTGACTTCGTAAAGCGTCTCGATGACGGTCTGCGGCTTGATGATGCTGCCGTCTCCCTTGTCATAGGGGAACAGCCCGCGAGTGCCGCGCCATTCGTCGATCTGCTTCCACCAGGCGACCTGCGCCTCCTGGTTCGGGGTCTCGCCGATTTCCTTGAGGATCGCGACCATTTCGGTGAGGACGCTGTCCACCGGGCCGACGATCGGGATATCGGCCTTGATGGTCTTGGAGATCGATGCCGGATCGATGTCGATGTGGATGATCTTGGCGTTCGGGCAGAACTTCGCCGCGCCGTTGATCACCCGGTCGTCGAAACGCGCGCCCACGGCGAGGATCACGTCGCTGTGGTGCATCGCCAGGTTGGCGGTGAAGCTGCCGTGCATGCCGAGCATGCCGAGGAACTGGCGATCCGCGCCCGGATAGCCACCCAGCCCCATCAGGGTGTTGGTCACCGGCAGGTTGAGCATCTGCGCCAGCTCGGTCAGCGGCGCCGCGGCATTGCCCATGATCACGCCACCGCCGGAGTAGACCACCGGGCGCTTGGCCGCCAGGAGCATCTCGGCGGCCTTGCGGATCTGCCCGGAATGGCCACGCACGGCCGGGCTGTAGGAGCGCAGCTTGACCTTCTTCGGATAGGAATACTCGAACTTCTGGGTCGGATCGCCCATGTCCTTCGGAATATCCACGACAACCGGCCCCGGACGACCCGATTGCGCCAGGTAGAAGGCCTTCTTGATCACCTCGGGGATCTCCGAGGGATGCTTGATGATGAAACTGTGCTTCACGATCGGCCGGGAAATGCCGACCATGTCGGTTTCCTGGAACGCGTCGGTGCCGACCATGTTGCTCGGTACCTGGCCCGACAGGATCACCATCGGGATCGAGTCCATGTACGCGGTGGCGATGCCGGTGATGGCGTTGGTCGCGCCCGGGCCGGAGGTCACCAGCACGACACCGGGCTTGCCGGTGGCGCGGGCGTAGCCGTCGGCCATGTGGGTAGCCGCCTGCTCGTGGCGCACCAGGATATGGGTCACGTCGTGCTCCTTGAAGAGCGCGTCGTAGATATGCAGGAGGGCACCACCCGGGTACCCGTAGATGTACTTAACGCCTTCGTCGCGCAACGAGCGGACGACCATTTCAGCGCCAGATAAAAGCTCCACGTTTTCACCTCTAGAACGCTATACGGCCACCCAGGGGCGGGCGACCGAAATTCGGTTGGCTGCCCGGCAGAGCATGGGTGACGGTAGTCACCGGCTACGTCAACTGCCGATTGAGCGAACTTGGAAGGGCGCCTGGTGTTACGGAGCTCTTCCACCCAGCGCGAGGTAACGCGAAGCAGGGTGTAACTTTCGGCGCGGGTAGGCACCTCATGGTCTGCCGGAGAGGGGACTGGGTTGCAGACGGCCCGCTACAGCGAGCTTGGATTCTTCGCATTCGCCGGACGCAAGTCAAGCTTTATTCTGAAATTTATCAAAAAAAATTCCACGGAAGCCGGCATACCCTTCCATAAAAAAGCTGATCAACTAACAAAAACAGATTTTATGGCTAGAAAATTCTGATTTAGAGCAAACATTGCCAAAATGCCCATGATTCCCGCGAGGACTTGCCAAGGCGTGGCCGTCTCCGGCGGCGGTTGTGATGCCGTGCAGCATGCCGGGCCGGCGGATTTGGTTATAGTTAGCCGCAGTTAGCGCATTCCAAGGACTCCGCATGCGACGCATGATCCTCCCGGCCAGCCTGTTGCTCGCCCTCTCCTCTTTCGCCATGGCCGCGCCGATCTACAAGTGGGTCGACGCCGAGGGCGTCACCCATTTCGGCGCCCAGCCGCCGCAGGGAACCCAGGCCACCACGGTGAACACCCAGACCGCCCCGCCGCAGAACGACTTCCCGCTGCCCGCCTCGGTACCGGCGCCGACCATCGAGCGCAAGCCGGCCCTTGAGGAAAAGCCGGCCGACCCCGAACAGAAGGCGATCGACGACAAGGTGAAACAGCAGGTGGCGAAGGAGGAAGCCGAGCGCAAGCAGTTCTGCGAGGAAACCCGCAACAACCTCGCGCAGTTGAAGAACAACCCGCGCGTACGGGTCGACGAAGGCAAGGGTGAGCTGCGCCGCCTGGGCGAGGAAGAACGCCAGGAGCGAATCGCCAAGGCAGAGAAGGCGATCCAGGAAAACTGTCGCTGAGACGAGAACGAGCCGGCCTCGAAAGCATCGGTCCCGACGCCGCTGCGCGGTGCGGTGCCAGCGTCCGGCCTCTCCGGCAGGAAGAAACCCGGCTACAGGCCGGGTTCTTCTTGCCGGGGCGAGTTCATGACGACTCGCCGATCAGCCGATCGAACTCGCCAAGCGCCGCCAGCAGGCCGGCGACCTTCTCACCACGCTGCGCATAGACCACCTCGGCCATGGCCAGGATGCCCGAGGCTTGCGGCAGGGCGCTATCGCTCTCGAGAATCAGCTTCATCCGCGGCAGGAAGATCCATTGCAGCCATTCCTCCAGGGCCAGCGTGTCCACGCAGAACGGTTCGGGACTGGCCAGCGCCTCTGCGGCGGGACTGCTTTCGCTCCACCAGTGGAGGGCACGCAGCTCGCGCTCGATCAGCAGCAACTGATCGGCCAGCGCATGGACCCGCCGATCCATCACGAGCTTGCCTTGGCCTTCTGCCGGGCCAGCGCCGCGCCGGCGGAATCACCCTGCTTTTCCCGCGCCTGGGCGATCAGTTCCCAGAGCCCGGCCTGCAGGGTCGGTCGGCCATTGGCATAACTCAGGCCGCGACGTGCGACCTGCTCGGCCTGCGCCGCATCGCCCTGGGCCAGGCGCACCTGGGCCAGACGATAGAGCACCTGCGGCTCCCTCGGGGCGATACGCTGGGCACGCTCGAGACTGGCGGCGGCACTGTTCAGGTCGCCGCTGCCCTGCTGTTGCTGGGCGGTGGTGAGCATCGCCAGGACAGGTCCGTCCAGCTGCTCGTCGGCCGCCAGGCTACCGGCCGAGCCGGAAGCCGGAATGCCGCTGGGCGCGGCCCGGGGAGCGCTGCCGGGAGCGGTGCTGGGCGGCATGCTGTAGCTGCCGCCCAGCGGCGCCGTGGGAGCGTTGCCGGACGGGGCCTGGTACGAGGTGCCGGACCCGGTCGGCGCGCTGTTGATCGGCGCAGCGCCGGACTGCGCCGGGAAGGTCTGGATCGGCGCGGCATTGGCGCCCTGCGGCACCATCACCACCACGCCGGAGTCGCCGCCCTGGGGAATCCCCTGGGCCGCCGCGCCTTGCGTGCGCGGCACCTGTGTCCGGGTGATGCGGAAACCGCCGCTTTCCTGGTTGGAAACCGGAGTACCGGCATCCACCACCGGAATCGCGCCGTGTTGCGGACTGGCGCAACCCGCCAGCAGGGCGCTGCCGGCGAGCGCGGTGAGCAGGAAAATCTTCTTCACTTCAGGTCCTCTCGGATCAATTCAGCCAGCCACGCACCCAGTCCATAACCTCGCCGGCCGGGTTCTGGATCCCGCAACCGGGGCCCTGGGCGGGCTCGCTGCCACGAATATAGGGCATCTGCACGGCGTTCGGGCAGTCCGCCGCCGAGCCCTGCCCGGTCTGCGCATCGACCCAGGCCAACACCACGTTCTCCGGCATCGGCATCTCCAGCGGTTGCGGATGGGCCTTGCGCATGAAGCTGGTCCAGACCTGCAGGGCGCCGGTGGCACCGGTCAGGGGAGTCTTGCCGTTGTCGTCGCGACCGAGCCAGACCACCGCCTGGAGGTCGCCGCCGAAACCGGAGAACCAGCTGTCGCGGGAATCGTTGCTGGTACCGGTCTTGCCGGCCAGGGTCAGCGACGATGGCAATTGACTGTACACCGAACGCCCAGTGCCTTCGCGCATCACCCGCTGCATGGCGTTCTGCACCAGGTAGACGGCGCCCGAGTCGAAACGCTGCTCGACCTGGAACGGATAGCGCTTGAGCGGCTGGCCGTCGGCGGTCAGCACGCTGCGGATGCCCCGCAGCGGCGTGTTGAAACCGCCGCTGGCGATGGTCTGGTACATGGTCGCGACTTCCATCGGGCTGAGCGAACCGGCGCCCAGCAGCATCGACGGGTAGGCCGGCCAGTCGCGGTTGATGCCCAGCCGGGCGACGGTCTGCAGCACATTGGGCACGCCAACGTCGAGGCCGAGCTTGGCGGTGGACAGGTTGTAGGAGTTGGCCAGGCCCTGGTACAGGAAGATCGTCCCATGCGAGCGCCGGTCATAGTTCTGCGGGCGCCAGACCTGGCCGTCCTGGCCTTTCACCGCGAAAGGCTCGTCCTGGACCCAGGTGGTCAGGGTGTACTTGCTCGGCCGCTCCAGGGCGGTCAGGTAGACCGCCGGCTTGATCAGCGAGCCGATCGGCCGCACTGCGTCCAGTGCCCGGTTGAAACCGGCGAAGCGCGGGTCGCGGCTGCCGATCAGGGCCTGGATCTCGCCGGTCTCGGGATTGGTGACGACCATCGCCGCCTCGACCTGGTCGACGCCCTTGCGCCCGCTGAGGCGCTTGAGCGTTTCGTTGACCGAGGTCTCGGCCTTCTCCTGCAGGATCGGGTCGAAGCTGGTGAAGATGCGCAGCCCTTCCTCGGTCAGGTCCTCGTCGCGGTAGTCCTGGCGCAACTGGCGCTTGACCAGGTCGAGGAAGGCCGGATACGAACTGTCGGCCATGCTGCCCTGGCGGGTTACGCCGAGCGGCCGCTGCTTGGCGGCGTCGACTTCCTGCCGGGTCGCCACGCCCTGCTCGGCGAGCACGTCGAGCACCAGGTTGCGCCGCGCCAGGGCGCGGTCCGGGTAGCGCCGCGGGTTGTAGTAGGATGGTCCCTTGACCATGCCGACCAGCAACGCCACCTGGTCGAGCTTGAGCTCGGCCAGCGGCTGGCTGAAGAAATACTGGCTGGCCAGGCCGAACCCATGGATGGCGCGCTGGCCGTCCTGGCCGAGGAACACCTCGTTGAGATAGGACTCGAGGATGTCGCGCTTGTCGTAATGCAGTTCGAGCAACACGGCCATCATCGCCTCGTTGAGCTTGCGGCTCAGGCTGCGCTCGTTGCTCAGGAAGAAATTCTTCACCAGTTGCTGGGTCAGGGTGCTGCCGCCCTGGCGCAGCTGGCCGGCGGTGGTGTTGACCCAGACCGCGCGGGCCACCGACTTCAGCGATACGCCGTGGTGGTTCCAGAAGTCCCGGTCCTCGACCGCGACCAGGGTATCGATGAGGTAGGTCGGCACCTGGTCGAGCTTGACCAGGATGCGGTCTTCGTGGTGAGCCGGATACAGGCCGCCGATCAGCAACGGCTCCAGCCGCGCCACCGCCAGTTCCTTGCCGCTGGCCTCGTTCAGCCCGCTGACGTAGTTGCCGTTGAAACGCACGCGCACACGCTGGGCCGGTTCGGCCCCTTCGTAGAACTGGAAGCCACGGGTATTGAGCTCAACCGCGCTGGCCGCCACCGATACGGTGCCGGGCCCGGTCACGCTGGGCTCGCGACGGTAACCGAGGGCGTCGAGTTCGCGCAGGAAGTCTTCCTTGCTCAGCTTGAGGCCGTTGAACAGCTCCAGGGGACGGGCATAGACCTTCGCCGGGATGGTCCAGCGCCGGCCGGAGAATTTCTCCTGGACCACCGCATCGAGATAGATGGCGAAGCCGGCCAGGAGCACCAGGCCGACGAGGCCGAGCTTGAGTGCCCAGCCGAGCCACTTGTTCAGGCCGGGAGCCGGGCGTGCTTTTTTTCCGTTACGGGAGCGGGGGGATCGGGGACGCGTCATGGCGGCGCATTATACGTACTTTATCCACAGCGGACAGACACCGAATCGAGCGGCATCCACGGTCTGCGCGGCCCCGGTGGATAGGCGCGGCGGCGGCGCGGCGCATTCGACCGGCGATCCGGCAAATGGTTGCCATCCGCCAGCAAGGTTTGCACTGTCACCCCTTCCCGCCATAATGCGGGTTTCGCATATTTCCGAGGCAAGGATATCCCGTGAGCCAGACCCTGATCGCCGCCCTGCAGAACCCGGCCCTCTACCCCCACCCGGTGGAGCGCTTCGAGGTCATCGAGACGCACATCTCCTGGGTCCTGTTGACCGGTCCCTACGCCTACAAGATCAAGAAGCCGATGGACTTCGGCTTCCTCGATTTCACCAGCCTGGAAAAACGCCGCTTCTATTGCAACGAAGAGTTGCGCCTGAACCAGCGCCTGACCGACGACCTCTACCTGGAGGTCCTGCCGGTGACCGGCAGCGAACAGGCGCCGCGCATCGGCGGCGACGGCGAGGCCATCGAATACCTGCTGAAGATGCGCCAGTTCCCGCAGGACAACCTGCTGGCGGCGATCCAGGGGCGCGGCGAGCTGAGCAACCAGCACATCGACGAACTGGCCGAGCAGATCGCGCACTTCCACCAGACCACTCCGAAGGTGCCGCTGGAGCATCCGCTGGGCACCGCCGAATCCTGCATGGCGCCGGTGCGGCAGAACTTCGAACAGGTCCGCCCGCTGCTCAAGGACAAGGCCGACCTGCAGCAGCTGGACGCCCTCGAAGCCTGGGCCGAGAGCAGCTTCGAACGCCTGCTGCCGGTACTCCGCGAACGCAAGGAGCAGGGCTTCATCCGCGAATGCCACGGCGACATCCACCTGGGCAACGCCGCGCTGATCGACGGCAAGGTGGTGCTGTTCGACTGCATCGAGTTCAACGAGCCGTTCCGCTTCACCGACGTCTGCGCCGACTTCGCCTTCCTCGCCATGGACCTGGAAGACCGTGGCCTGAAATGCCACGCGCGGCGCTTCGTCAGCCTCTACCTGGAACGCACCGGCGACTACCAGGCCCTGGAACTGCTGAATTTCTACAAGGCCTACCGCGCCATGGTCCGCGCCAAGGTGGCGCTGTTCAGCCTCGGCTACCAGACCGACGCCGTGCAGCGCGCCGCGACCCTGCGCCAGTACCGCAACTACGCCAACCTGGCGGAAAGCTACAGTGCCATTCCCTCGCGCTTCCTGGCCGTCACCCATGGAGTTTCCGCGGTCGGCAAGAGCCAGGTGGCCATGCGCCTGGTGGAGGCCCTGGGCGCGGTGCGCCTGCGCTCCGACGTGGAACGCAAGCGCCTGTTCGGCGAGCAAGCGGAGAACGACAAGGGCCGGTTCGCCGCCGGGATCTATAGCACCCAGGCCAGCGAGGCGACCTATGCGCACCTTCACCAGTTGGCTGCGAAGGTCCTCCAGGCCGGTTACCCGGTGGTGATCGATGCCGCCTACCTGAAGCAGAACCAGCGCCAGGCCGCTTGCCACATTGCGGAAGAAACCGGCGTGCCGTTCCTGATCCTCGACTGCCAGGCGCCCGAAGCGGTGATCGCCGGCTGGCTGGCGCAGCGCCAGGCGGAAGGCCGCGATCCTTCCGATGCCACCCTCGACGTGATCCGCACCCAACAGGCCACCCGCGAGCCGTTGTCGGCGGCCGAGACGGCACAGAGCAAACGCGTCGATACCCACGACGCGGCCAGCCTGGACGGCCTGGTCGACGGCATCCGCCAGCGCCTGCCCGGTCTCTGAGCACGGTCCAGCGCCGCCCGCTCCGTCCGGAGCGGGCGCTGTGCCACTACTCTTCTATACTCTGGGCGAGCCTTCCGCGCAGGACGCCGCCCATGAACGCCCCCCGTCAGCTCGATTCCCCGCTCTACCAGCTGTTGCACGACGAAGACATCGAAGGCTTCAACCGACAGAAACCGGCCGACGGCTGGATCGACCTGGCCGGCGGCGATTTCCGCGGCCTCGACCTGCGCCTGCTGGATGCCGCCCGGGTCGACTTCAGCGATGCCTATTTCCGTGGCGCCGACCTGCGTGGCGTGGATCTGCGCGAGGCACGCCTGGAAGGCGCCAGCCTCGCCCACGCCCAGATCTCCGGCACCTACTTCCCGCTGCGCCTGGCGGCGGACGAGATCCGCATGTCGGTAAGCTTCGGCACCCGCCTGCGCTACCTGCCCGAGGCCTGACACCCAGCGGCCACGTTTTGCCGGAGGACCGCTACACTTCCCGACAGGTATCCGGCCGGCTGAGGACCGGTCCCGGACCGCATCCACCGGTCCCGGGCCGGTTCCTGGCAGTTCCGCGCCATCACGCTTCTGAGCGGCATCGCAAGGACCGACGATGAACGACGAACTGCTGAACCTGAAGAACCTGGGCAAGACCTCCACCCAATGGCTGCATGCCGTGGGCATCCACAGCGCCACCGACCTGCGCCGGCTCGGCTCGGTGGGCGCCTACCGGGCGGTCCGCGCGCGCGGCTTCCGCGCCTCGAAAGTACTCCTCTATGCCATCGAGGGCGCCCTGCTGGACGTGCACTGGAACGAGCTGTCGGCGGACCACAAGGCCGCGCTGCTGGGCGAGCTGGAGACTTTCCCCGCACGAAACAAGAGCTAGCTCACACCTGCCACGGGAAGACATTTACTCCTCCCGGACGCCCACCTATCGTCTCGTGGACGTTCGTACCTCCTCTCCCGCCCAGGCAGCTCAAGGAAATGGCCATGTATCTACTCGGCGAGCAACCGGCTTATGCCGATCAACTGATCAACCGCCTGCAGGGAATCCCCCACCGCTTGCTCGAAGGCCTTTCGCCCAGCGGCCCCACCCTCGAGGTGGAGCGCAGCGACGACCTGGAGCACGAACTGCCCGACGACCGGGTCTTCCTGGTGGAAAGCGGCCTGCTCCATGCGCTGGTCGACGGGCGCCCGCTGTTCTACCTGCAGGAAGGCGACCTGCTCGGCCTGCGCCGCGGCCTCGACCTGCCCGCCTGCCGGCATGCCAACGAGGAACCGATCCGTCTGCGTCCCTATTCGCGCAGCGAGGTGCTGCGGCACTTCCATGCCAACGAAGGACGCCAGGAACTGCTGCTGCAATACCTGATCGGACAGACCGCCCTGCTCGGCGACGCCCTGGCGCACCTGAAGCAGCCGGAAATCCGCCCGGCCACCGGCTTCCGCCATTTCGCCGCGGGCGAAGCGCTGATCCGCCAGGGCGACGAGGCCGACCATGTGTTCATCATCATCGAGGGTCACGCCGAGGCGCTGGTCGATGGGCAGAAGGTCGGCGACGTGCAGAAGGACGAGATATTCGGCGCCATGGCCGTGTTCACCCGCGAGAAGCGCAGCGCCACGGTGGTCGCCAGCGAACCCTGCACGGTGATGGTGATTCCCAAGGAACAGTTCCTCGGCCTGATGCAGAACAACCCGCGGATCGCCCACAGCCTGATCGAAGGCATGGCCCGGCGCATCGACCTGCTCAACCGCGAAGTGACCCAATTGCGCCTGCCACGCAGCGCCTGAACCTTTCCAGAGGCCTCGCGACTAGCTAGCAGAAAAGTTTCGCGAAAGCGTTTGACATGGAAATGAGAATCATTATTATATCACTCAACTGGTCGCGAGATCAGCCGGTAAGCTGAGAGACCCACGCAGTCGGACTCTTCAGATTATCTCCTCATCAGGCTAATCACGGTTTTTGACCCGGCACTTTGCCGGGTCTTTTTTTGCCTGCGATTCGGCCCCCGGACGACCGTTCATCGGCTGGGAATGGAATGAATGAGAACCGACTTGACCCGATAATGAGAATAGTTATTATTACACCACCTGGCCGCGAGGCCAGCAGGTAAGCTGAGAGACCCACGCAGTCGGACTCTTCAGATTATCTCCTCATCAGGCTAATCACGGTTTCGACCCGGCACTTTGCCGGGTCTTTTTTTGCCTGCGAAAAGCCTCTCGCGTCGCCAGTCTTTCAGCGCGCCTGCATGTCCGCGCAATAGTCCTTCTCCGGCAACGCCGGCGTATACCAGGCATAGTCGGCCTCGCGCGTCGTCACCGCCTGGCCCGCTTCGACCAGCAGCAGCACCCGCACCTCCTGCACGCCAAGGTCACGCAGGTGGACCGGCACGCCAAGGTCGCGCCGCGCGTGGAACCCGCCGGCGACGAGCAGCGCCGGCAGCGGCGCATCGCGAAGGCGCTCGGCCATGCGCCGGTCGCGTTGCTGCTGGACGGCGAGCATTGCCGGCAATTGGTCATCGGGAAGCATGCCGCAGTGGGATTCGCGAATCTGCGCGAGTAGCGGCAGGCGCACGCTGTCGCGCCGGGAAGCCGTTCCCGCGGGCAGCGGGCGTTCCTTGTAGATCCGCATGATCTCGCTCCGCTCGAGATTCGCCGCGAGCAATGGCGCGGGTTGCGCGAGCGCCCAGGTCACCAGGGGTCCGTACTGAGACCAGTCCCAACCTTTCCGCCAGTCCAGGGCCTGCTCCAGGTTCGCCACCGGCTTGCCGGCCTTACGTTGCGCCCTGATCGCATCGACACGCGGCTGCTGGTCGGGACCGAGCATTTCCAGCAGCAGGCTGCCTTGCGCCCGGCGTTCGCCCAGGGCCCGCGCCAGCCATAGTTCGAGGGCGTGATGGTCGGGGTTGTCGTGCTTCTCGCCAACGATCACCCGTGACGCCACAGCCAGGCGTTCGAGCAGTTGCCCGGGGGTCAACGTCGCACCGCTGCGCAAGTCGACGATGCGTCCCTCCGGACCTTGCCACTCGGGCAACGGCGGCAGCTGGGACTGGCAACCGCCCAGCAGCAGGCAGAGGGCGAACAGGCGAATGCGCATGGCAGCTCCTTCAGCGGGCGACGATCAGCGGATGACCTCGCTCGGGATGACGTTGGACCAGGACTTCGAGACCGAACACCGCGCGCAGCGGCTCGGGGCGCAGGACCTCCTCGGGCGCGCCGAGCAGGTGCGGACGGCCATTCTGCAACAGCAGCAGACGGTCGCAATAGCGCGCGGCCAGGTTCAGGTCGTGGAGGATCACCAGCACCGAGGCGCCGCGCCGGGCGAAATCGTGCACCGCCTGCAGGGTGGTGTGCTGGTGCAGCGGGTCGAGCGCCGAGGTCGGCTCGTCGAGCAGCAGTACCTGCCCCGCCGCTCCCGGCCAGAGCTGCGCCAGTACCCGCGCCAGATGCACGCGCTGGCGCTCGCCGCCGGACAGAGCCAGGTAGCTGCGCCCGGCCAGATGGCTGGCATCGGCAGCCGCCAGCGCCTCGGCGATGATCCGTGCGTCGCGCTCGCGGCCACTGGAATGCGGCAACCGGCCGAAGCCGACCACCGCCTCCACCGGAAACGCGAAGCCCAGCGACGAACTCTGCGGCAGCACCGCCAGGCGCTGCGCGCGGGCTACGCCCGCCCACTGGTCGAGTCCGCGCTCGTCAAGCAGGACTCGTCCCTCGGCCGGCTCCAGTTCCCCGCAGAGCGCGCCGAGCAGGGTGCTCTTGCCGGCGCCGTTGGGGCCAAGCACACCGAGCACCTCGCCGGCCCGCAGCTCCAGCTCCAGGCCCTCCAGCACGGTCTTTCCGCCACGGCGGATGGACAGGTTCTCCACGCGCAGCATCAGGCCCGCCCTCGCAGCAACAGGTAAAGGAAGAACGGCGCGCCGATCAGCGCCGTGACGATGCCGATCGGCAGCTCGGCCGGTGCCAGCGCCAGGCGCGCCAGCAGGTCGGCGAGCAGCAGCAGGGTGGCGCCGGCCATCATCGAAGCCGGTAGCAGGGTCCGGTGGTCAGGGCCGGCGACCAGGCGGATCAGGTGCGGCACCACCAGGCCGATGAAACCGATCATTCCCGCCGCCGCCACCGCGGCGCCGACACCGAGTGCGGTACAGAGCACCAGCTCGGCCTTGAGGCGCTCGACATCGAAGCCCAGATGGCGCGCTTCCGATTCGCCGAGCAGCAGCGCGTTCAACGCGTCGGCCCGGCGCGGCAGCCAGCAGGCCACCAGCAGCGCCACCAGCAGCAGCGGCCACAGGCGCGGGTAGCTGGCGCCATTGAGGCTGCCGAGGTTCCAGAAAGTCAGGGTGCGTAGCGTGGCGTCGTCGGCGAGGTAGGTGAACAGCCCGATCACCGCGCCGGACAGCGCGGTCAGGGCGATCCCCGCCAGCAGCATGGTGGCCACGCTGGTCTGGCCATCGCGGCGGCCGAGTCGATAGACCAGCCAGGTAACCCCCAGGCCGCCACCGAAGGCGCACAGCGACAGCAGGTAAGGCGCGAGGACCGCCGGCAAGCCGCCCAGCGAGGCGCCGAACACGATCGCCAGCGCCGCGCCGAGCGCCGCGCCGCTGGACACCCCGACCAGGCCGGGATCGGCCAGCGGATTGCGAAACAGGCCCTGCATGGCAACGCCGGACAGCGCCAGCACGGCGCCCACGGCCAGGCCGAGCAGGGTCCGCGGCAGGCGGATCTGGCCGAGGATCATCTCCGCCTGGGCCAGGCCCGCTCCATCGAGTGGCAGACCGGCCAGGCGCAACGCGGCGCGCAGGGTATCGCCCAGCGGCAGGCTGACGGGACCGAGGGCGAGGGACAACCAGAGGACCAGGACGAGCGAAATCCCCAGCGCGCCGAACAGCGCGCGGGGACGAACAACCGATTTCAATGGGCGGCTTCCGTACTCAGCGGTTTCGCGGAAGGATAAAAGGCTGCGGAAAGCGCCGCCAGGCCATCCGGCAGGCGCGGACCGAGACCGCCTACCAGCAGGGTCGGGTCCAGCACCAGCAGGCGCCCGTCGCGGGCCGCGCGGGTCGCGGCGAGGCCTGGGTTCTGCTTGAGCAGGGCGGCGCGCGCGGCGTCGCCCTCCAGGCTGCGGTCGGCGATCACCAGCGCGGCAGGATCGAGCGCCGCCAGGGCTTCCACCGAGATCGGCTTGTAACCCTCATGGGCGGCCAGGTTGCGCGCCCCGGCCCGGTTCAGCACCCAGTCGCCGCCGGTGTTGCGCCCGGCCACCAGCACCTGCCCGCCGGCATTGCCGATCACCAGCAGGACGCCCGGCGCCGGCTGGCTCTTCTGTGCCGCTGCGATCCAGTCGGCCTGGCGTCGCAGGCGCTGGCGGTAGTCGAGTTCGGCGGCCTCGGCGCGCTGCGGCACACCGAGCCAGTCGCCGAGCTTCTTCAGATTGCTTTCCAGGGCGTCCAGATCCGCTTTGGCGGAAAGGGTCTCGACCCGCACACCGGCACCTGCGAGCTGCTCGAGCACCGGCGGCGGGCCCATTTCCTCGGTGCCGATGAGGATATCCGGACGCAACGCCAGCACGCCCTCGGCAGCCAGCTGGCGCTGGTAGCCGACGCTCGGCAACTGTTTCAGCGCCTGCGGATGCTGGCTGGTGGTGTCCACCCCGACCAGCTTGCTTTCGCCACCCAGCGCCACCACCCACTCGCTCAGCGAGCCGCCGGCGCTCACCCAGCGCTGCGGCAGGCCATCGGCCCGGGCCACGCCAGCGCCGAGCAGCAGGCCCAGCGCCAGGCCGTTGAATAGTCGTTCGATACGCATGTTCTCTCCTCAGAGCGCCTTGAAGGATTCGGCCAGTTCGCGCCAGTCGTCGCGCTCGGGCTGGCCGGGCTTGCGCGCGCCGAACAGTTGCACGACCAGTTCGCCGTCGGCGTCGAAGGCTTCCCAACTGGTGACGATGCCATCGCTGCTCGGCTTGCGCACCCGCCACAGCTCGGCGACGCCGCTGGTCTTCAGATGCAGGTTGAAATCCGGATCGAGCACGTTGAACCAGTCGTCCAGCCATTTCAGGTTGCACACCGGCCCGGTATGGATCTGGATGCAGTGGGCATTGCCGACGAACACCATGATCGGCAATCCGCTTTCGGCCGCCGCCTCGAAGAGCTTCGGCAGATCGCCATTGTCCAGGCGCTCGGCCCATTCGCCGCCGGCCAGGCGCAGCGCCTGGGTGCGCTGCGCGCCATGCTTCTTCAGCAGGGCGTGGAAATGGTGGGTGTCCTTCAACGCGGCCCAGCCTTCGCGCAAGGCGGCGGCATCGATCTGCGCATCGGCGACCGCCGTCGCCGGCGCGCTGGGCTCGCGCAGCGCCAGCACGGCATCCTGCCCGGCAGCCCGCAGGCGCTCGACCAGCGGCTCCCAGGCGCGGACGGCGCTGGCCTCGGTAAGAAATACCTTGTGTACCGCCACGCCCTGCTGGTCGAACACCTGAATGCTGCGCTGGATACCCCGCGGCGTCTCCTCGGTAATGGCGAAGGCGGCGTTCCAGCCCCCCAGGAACAGGCGCAGGTCGATGTCCGGGGAAACCACCAGGCCCATTCGGCCGTTGGCCGATACCGTCACCTCGCGATACGGCCCCTTGCGCTCATGGACGCAATGTTCGTTGCGGGTGAGCGCCATGATCGGTCCCAGTTCGCCGAGCGCCGGCAGCAAGGCGGACCAGTCCGGGCGCAGGCGCACGGCATCGATGCCGACCCGGCTGGCGACCAGTTCGCCCTCGCTGACCCGCAACTGCGCCGCAGCGTCCCGCGCGCGCAACTGCGGCCGCTCGGCGCGCAGGTCCTGCCAGGCCCGGTAGAGCTCGGCGGGGGAATGGGAAAGGGTGGGAGTGCTGCTCATCGACGGTTCCTCGGGCATTTCCGGTTCGGTAGCGCAAACGCGCAAAAACAGGTGAACTTTGCCATAAAACGCATATCTGAATCCATTTGATAATTATTTGCATTAGCGTTTTTCTGGCAGTACCTTGTGCGCCCGACGTCCCCCTGGCTATCCGCCATCGGCCCGACCCAAGGAGTCCCACATGTCGCTCGCCCCGCCCTTCGCCCTGCGCCCCTGCCTGGCCCTGCTGCTGCTCAGCCCTTCGCTGGCCCTGGCGGGGAATGCCGTCCCGCTGACCCCGACCACCATCACCGCGACCCGCACCGAGCAGGCGGTGGACGCTGTGCCGAGCACCGTCAGCGTCCAGACCCGCGAGCAACTGGACCGGCAGAACGTCAACAACATCAAGGAACTGGTGCGCTACGAACCCGGTGTCTCGGTCGGCGGCACCGGCCAGCGCGCCGGGATCACCGGCTATAACATCCGCGGCATCGACGGCAACCGCATCCTCACCCAGATCGACGGGGTCGAGCTGCCCAACGATTTCTTCAGCGGCCCCTACGCCCAGACCCACCGCAACTACGTCGACCCGGACATCGTCAAGCGCGTGGAAATCCTCCGCGGCCCGGCCTCGGCGCTATACGGCAGCAACGCCATCGGCGGCGCGGTGAGCTACTTCACCCTCGATCCATCAGACATCATCAAGGACGGCAAGGACGTCGGCGCCCGCCTGAAGACCGGCTACGAGTCGGCCAGCCATTCCTGGCTGACCTCGGCCACCGTCGCCGGCCGCGCCGACGACTTCGACGGCCTGCTGCACTATGGTTACCGCCAGGGCCACGAGACCGAATCCAACGGCGGCCACGGCGGCACCGGACTCTCGCGCAGCGAAGCCAACCCGGAGGACGCCGACAGCTACAGCCTGCTCGGCAAGCTGGGCTGGAACTACGCCGAAGGCAGCCGTTTCGGGCTGGTCTTCGAGAAGTACAAGAGCGACGTCGACACCGACCAGAAGAGCGCCTATGGCGGCCCCTACGACAAGGGCAAGCCGGCGATACCGCCGAGCGTGCTGCCGGGCGGCATGTACCAGTGGCGCAAGGGCAACGACACCCTGACCCGCGAACGCTACGGCCTGGAACACCACTTCCTGGTCGACAGTCCGGTCGCCGACCGCATCCAGTGGAGCCTCAACTACCAGGTGGCGAAGACCGACCAGGCGACCCGCGAGTTCTACTATCCGATCACCCGCAAGGTCCTGCGCACCCGCGATACCACCTACAAGGAACGCCTGTGGGCGTTCGACAGCCAGCTGGACAAGAGCTTCGCCATCGGCGAGACCGACCACCTGCTGAGCTACGGGATCAATCTCAAGCAGCAGAAGGTCACCGGCATGCGCAGCGGCACCGGCACCAACCTGCAGACCGGCGCCGAGAGCCCGCGCGACGCCCTGGAGCGCAGCAGCGACTTCCCCGACCCGACGGTGAAGACCTACGCCCTGTTCGCCCAGGACAGCATCAGGTGGAACGACTGGACCTTCACCCCCGGGCTGCGCTACGACTACACGCGCATGGAGCCACACATCACCGACGAGTTCCTGCGCACCATGAAGCAGAGCCAGAACACCGCGGTCGACGAGTCGGACAAGAAATGGCACCGGGTCTCGCCCAAGTTCGGCGTGACCTATGACTTCGCCCAGCACTACACCTGGTACGGCCAGTACGCCCAGGGCTTCCGCACGCCCACGGCGAAGGCGCTGTACGGGCGCTTCGAGAACCTGCAGGCCGGCTACCACATCGAGCCGAACCCGAACCTCAAGCCGGAGAAGAGCCAGAGCTTCGAGACCGGCCTGCGCGGCAAGTTCGACGAAGGCAGCTTCGGCGTGGCGGTGTTCTACAACAAGTACCGCGACTTCATCGACGAGGACGCACTGAACACCGCTGGCACCGGCGGCAACGGCCAGACCTTCCAGGCCAACAATATCGAGCGCGCGGTGATCAAGGGCGTGGAACTCAAGGGCCGCCTGGAGCTCGGCGCCCTCGGCGCGCCGCAGGGCCTCTACACCCAGGCCAGCGTGGCCTACGCCCATGGCCGCAACAAGGACAACGGCGAGCCGATCAACAGCGTCAACCCGCTCACCGGCGTGTTCGGCCTCGGCTACGACGAGGCCGACGGCAACTACGGCGGCCTGCTCAGCTGGACCCTGGTCAAGCGCAAGGACCGCGTCGACGACAGCACCTTCCACACCCCGGACGGCACCGCCAGCCAGTTCAAGACCCCGGGCTTCGGCGTTCTCGACCTCAGCGCCTACTACAAGTTGAGCAAGGACCTGACCCTCAACGCCGGCCTCTACAACCTGACCGACAAGAAGTACTGGCTGTGGGACGACGTACGCGGCTACGACGGCGTCGGCGAGGCTTCGGCGCTGTCCCCGGCGAACCTCGACCGGCTGTCCCAGCCGGGACGCAACTTCGCGGTCAACCTGGTCTGGGACATCTGAGTCTTTCCCCTTCGCACACGGAAGTGCCCCTATCCCCGCGCCCGGCTCCTGCCGGGCGCTTGCATGGCGGACAGGTGAAAGCCGCCCTCCGGATCGGGGATAATCCCGGCAAACGGAGCGCCCATGATCCACCTGTGTCCCTCTTCCCTGCTCGCCGAAGGCACCAGCCGCGGCTTCCGCGTCGATGAACGCCGCCTCTTCGCGGTGCGCCGCGACGGCCGCGCTTACGTCTACCTGAACCGCTGCCCGCACCGCGGCATCCCGCTGGAGTGGCAGCCCGACGCCTTCCTCGACGACAGCGCCAGCCTGATCCGCTGCGCCAGCCACGGCGCACTGTTCCTCGTCGAGTCGGGGGAGTGCGTCGCCGGGCCCTGCGCCGGGGAGCGGCTGCGCGCCCTGCCCTGTCGGGAAGACGCCGAGGGACTCTGGGTGGAGCTGGACGACTGACCCAACCCGGGTTGGGCGGCAGGCCGCGCGCCAACGACTAGGCTGTGCGGCACAACGACAAGAAGAGGAAGGAACGCGCCATGCGCCGATTCAGCCTGCGCCTCGCCCTGCTGCTCCTGTTCGGCCTGCTGCTCTACGCCTGCCGCAGCGATCCGGACCCTGTACGCCTGGCCCCAGGAATAGCGGCGACGAATTACCGAACCTTCTTCATCCAGGCGGTACGCGCCGAAGGCCACCGCATCGACTTCGAGGAGCGCTTCGATACAGCCGTGCGCCGAGCCCTGGAGGCCAAGGGCTATCGCTACCAGGCGGAACACGGCGACCTGCGGGTGATCTATGCCCTCGGCCTGCGGCGCCAGCCGGGCCTGGAACTGCGCCCGGTGATAACCCGGGATGGCGTCTTCACCCAGACCCAGTTGACCGAAGACAGCGAGGCCAGGCTGGCCCTGCGCATCCTCGACGAGCGCGACGGCCGGATCCTCCTGGAAAGCGTGCTCGGCCGTCGGCTGCACGATCCGGCGCTGACCCAGGAAGCCTTCGACAGAGGCGTGGCGCAACTGCTGAAGGGTTTCCCGGCACGCCAGCGCTGAGCCTCAGAGCCCGTCGAAGTCGTCCTCGCGACGCTCGGCGCGCTCGACGGGCGCCGCTGCGGGCAGCGCAGCCGGCTGCCGCTGCAGCCACCACAGGGCGGCGATGCCGAGCAGCGCCATCGCGCCGCGGAACGCCAGGCCGAACAGGTTGGCGTCGGCGGCCATCCCGCCTTCGATCCAGGCGATCAGCAGGCGCGACAGGGTCAGGATGGATTGCAGCAGCACCACCAGGATCAGCGCCGGCTGCACCAGCGATGCCCGGCGCAGGGCGAACAGCAGGAACAGCGCCAGGGCGAACTGATGGCCGCCGTAGAATACCCGCGCATCGCTGACCGCCGAATCCTCCATCAGCAGCATGCCGCTGAGGTTGGCCATCTCGTAGGGGCGCACCCAGTACAGCACTCCCAGGGCGCCCCAGACCAGCGCCTGAACCAGCAAAACCAAACGGGCGAAGAGCATCCCCTTTCTCCTCGGGCCTGTTGCCCCCTGCAATCAGTTCGACACCGGCGGCGCACGCCCCGGCAACCTCAAGGACAGCAGACCTGAAGCGCGCCGGCGAGTTCGCTGCGACGATTCGTCCCTGCCCGACGGCAGCCCGGCACGCCGGGCCGCGGAACGCTTCGTCACAAGTGGATACAGCTCGCCGGCTGGGTGGCGCCGTGCGCCGGGGGTATGCTCGCGGCATTCGCTCGCCGCAAGGAGACTCTCATGCGCCGCTTCGCCCCCCTGGCCGTCCTGGCCGCCACCCTGCTCCACGGTTCCCTGGCCCAGGCCGCCGAACCACTGGCCATCGACGTGCATCGTGACGCCAATTGCGGCTGTTGCAAGGACTGGATCAAGCACCTCGAAGCCAACGGTTTCAAGGTCAACGACCATGTGGAAGCGGACATGAGCGCGGTCAAGACCCGGCTCGGCGTACCCCATGGCATGGGCTCGTGCCATACCGGGGTGATCGATGGCAAGTTCGTCGAAGGACACGTCCCGGCCAGCGATATCCTCAAGCTGCGCGCGCGCGCCGACCTGATCGGCGCCGCGGTGCCCGGCATGCCGGTCGGCTCGCCGGGCATGGAAATGGGCGACCGCCAGGATGCCTACCAGGTCGTCGGCCTGAGCAGGAGCGGCCAGGCCTCGGTGCTGGCGGAGTACCCCGGACGCTGAGCGGGCTTCGCAACCCAGCAACGAAAACGCCGTTTCCCCTGGAGGAAACGGCGTTTTTCTTTCCGCTTCGGCGTGAAGGTCACTCCGCCGCGCTATCGGCCTTCTTCGACGGCGCCAGCAGCCCATCGGCGCGGAACATCGCCTTGATCCCGCGCACCGCCTGGCGCAGGCGGTCGCGGTTTTCGATCAGGGCGAAGCGCACATGGTCGTCGCCGTAGTCGCCGAAGCCGATACCCGGCGACACCGAGACCTTGGCATCCTGCAACAGCTTCTTGGCGAACTCCAGCGAGCCCAGGTGTGCATAAGGCTCGGGAATCTTCGCCCAGACATACATCGAGGCCTTCGGGTTCTCCACCATCCAGCCGGCCTCGCGCAGCCCCTTCACCAGTACGTCGCGGCGCTGCTGATACTGCTGGGCGATATCGCGGACGCATTGCTGGTCGCCCTCCAGCGCGGCGATGGCCGCCACCTGCAGGGGCGTGAAGGTACCGTAGTCGTGGTAGCTCTTGATCCGTGCCAGGGCCGAGACCAGCTCGGGATTGCCGACCATGAAGCCGATCCGCCAGCCGGCCATGTTGTAGCTCTTCGACAGGGTGAAGAACTCCACGGCGATGTCCTTGGCACCCGGCACTTGCATGATCGACGGCGCTTTCCAGCCGTCGTAGACGATGTCGGCATAGGCCAGGTCATGCACCACCATCACGTCGTACTGCTTGGCCAGCGCCACCACGCGCTCGAAGAAGTCCAGCTCGACGCACTGCGCGGTGGGGTTGGAAGGGAAGCCGAGGATCATCATGCGCGGCTTGGGAATCGATTCGCGGATCGCCCGTTCCAGCTCGTTGAAGAAGTCGATGCCCGGCACCAGCGGCACCGAGCGCACCTGGGCGCCGGCGATCACCGCACCATAGATGTGGATCGGATAGCTCGGGTTGGGCACGAGGATGGTGTCGCCGTGGTCGAGGGTCGCCAGCATCAGGTGCGCCAGCCCCTCCTTGGAGCCGATGGTGACGATGGCTTCGCTCTCCGGGTCGATCTGCACGTCGTAGCGGTCGCGGTACCAGTGCGAGATGGCCCGGCGCAGGCGTGGGATGCCGCGCGAGGTGGAATAGCCGTGGGTGTCTTCGCGCTGGGCGACGGTGCAGAGCTTCTCGACGATGTGCGGCGGGGTCGGCCCGTCGGGATTGCCCATGCTCAGGTCGATGATGTCCTCGCCACGGCGGCGTGCGGCCATCTTCAGCTCGGCGGTGATATTGAAAACGTAGGGGGGAAGGCGGTCGATGCGCGCGAAACGGCGCGCAGGGCGTGATTCAGCCATGCTGTCCTCGGAGTAACGTAAGCGCCCGGAACCGTCCGAGCGACGCCAGCCGCTGTGGCGGCCTGGAAAGCGCCAGCCAGGCGCTTTCTTGTCGGCGAACATAAAGGCCGATAGGCTGCTTGTCGAGTCCCCCCCGCGTTTTTCATTCCATTTCACAGGGAAAGGCCCATGTCCCGACGCTACTGGCAACTCGATGTGTTCGCCGAGCGTCCGCTCACCGGCAACGGCCTGGCCGTATTCGACGACGCCAGCGCCCTCGATGACGCCACCATGCAGGCCTGGACCCGCGAGCTGCGCCAGTTCGAGACGATCTTCCTGTTGCCGGGCGACGACCCGCAGGTCTTCGGCGCGCGGATCTTCACCCTGGAGGAAGAACTGCCGTTCGCCGGCCACCCGCTGCTCGGCGCTGCGGCCCTGCTCCATCATCTGCGCGGCGACGCCGGCGAACAGCGCTGGACGCTGCACCTGGCGAGCAAGTCGGTGGCCCTGCGCAGCGTGCGGGCGGGCAGCGGTTTCTACGCCGAGATGGACCAGGGCCGCGCCGAATTCGGCGCCGCGCCGGACGCCGGGACCTGCCGCTGGTTCGCCGAAGCCTTCTCGCTATCGGCCAACGACCTGTCCGGGCATCCGCCGCGGGTGGTCAGCACCGGCCTGCCCTACCTGCTCCTGCCGGTGACCGCCGAGGCGCTGGGTCGTGCCCGCCAGGTCAACGATTTGCAAGAGGCGCTGGATAAACTCGGCGCGGCGTTTGTCTATCTGCTCGACGTCGACGGGCGCGAGGGCCGGACCTGGGACAGCCTGGGGCTGGTGGAAGACGTGGCTACCGGCAGCGCTGCCGGTCCGGTCGCCGCCTACCTGGTGGAACACGGGCTGGCCGCGCGCGGCGAACCCTTCGTCCTGCGCCAGGGGCGCTATCTCGGCCGCCCCAGCCGGCTCGACGTGGAGGTCGCGACGGACGGCAGCGTCAGGGTCGGCGGCCACGTCCAACTGCTCGCCCGCGCCGAGCTGCTGGTTCCGGCCTGACGGCCGGAGTGGCGCAGGCGGCGGACGGCGACAACACTGATGAAGCGAAACGTACAGGAGAATCGCCATGCTCTGGCGCAAAGGACGACGCAGTGACAACGTGATTGATGCCCGGGGCGAAGGCGGCGGTGGCGGCATGCGCATCGGCGGCAAGGGCCTGAGCCTGGGTGGGGTGGCGATCGTGGTGGTGGTCGGCCTGCTGATGGGGCAGGACCCGATGCAAATCCTCGGTTCGCTGCTCGGCCAGATGGACACCCAGGCCCCCGCCACCCAGCAGCAGGCCGGCGGTCGGGCCCCGGCGGCCAACGACGAGCAGAGCGAGTTCGTCCGCGCGATCCTCGGCGACACCGAGGACACCTGGGAACAGATCTTCGCCAGCGGCCAGGCCCAGTACCAGCAGCCCAAGCTGGTGCTGTTCAGCAATGGGGTGAATTCCGCCTGCGGCTTCGCCTCCTCGGCCACCGGGCCGTTCTATTGCCCGGCCGACCGCCGGGTCTACCTCGACCTGGAGTTCTTCCGCGAGATGGAGCAGCGCTTCTCCGCCGCCGGCGACTTCGCCCAGGCCTATGTGATCGCCCATGAGGTCGGCCACCACGTGCAGAACCTGATGGGCATCTCGGCCAAGATCAGCGCCGCCCGCCAGCGCGGCGCGCGCATGGAAGGCGCCAACGGCCTGTCGGTGCGCCAGGAACTGCAGGCGGACTGCTTCGCCGGGGTCTGGGCCAATCGCGCCCAGCAGCGCCTGAACTGGCTGGAGCCGGGCGACATGGAGGAAGCCCTGAACGCTGCCAACGCCATCGGCGACGACCGCCTGCAGCGCCAGGGTCGTGGCATGGTGGTGCCGGACTCCTTCACCCACGGCTCCTCGGCGCAACGCATGCGCTGGTTCAAGACCGGTTTCGAGAGCGGCTCGCCGGCCAGCTGCGACACCTTCAAGGCGCAGACCCTCTGAGTCGACGCCGGCCGGGATTCACCGCCCCGGCTGGTTTCTCAGCGCGTTCAACTGGTCGGCCAGCTCGCCGGCCTCGTACGCCGAGCCCAGCCCGCCGAGATAGACCTTGCCGTTGCGGATCGGCTCGCGCACCCGCGGCGCCAGGCGCAGGCGCCCGTCCACCAGCACCGCCAGCGCGCGCCCCTGGGCCTCCTCGGTCAGCGCGGCCAGGCGACGAGCAGCCTGTTCGGTGAAAGTGACCTCGACACCGGGGCGGCCGTTCTGGTCGTAGAGGACTTCGGCGCGCAACACATCGGCCTGGGTCAGGCTCGGCTTGACCGCCACCAGCAACGCCTTGCCCTGAGGGTCGGCCAGGGTGCGGAACGCCGCGGAAGGCTTGCTGGCGGTGGCGTAGACCCCGAAGCTGTGCTGTGGGATCGGCAACGGATCGCTGGCGCAGGCGGCCAGCAGCAGCACCAGGCCCAGTGGAAGGAATGCGAGTGTCGAGCGTTTCATGATGAGGTACTGCAGGGAGCCGGAGCGGGGCGTCCGCCCGGACGCCGCCACCCATGATAACGCCGCCCGCGCCGGCCGGGCGAGCGGGCCGCTGCGCGAAGCGACGATTGTCTAGACTGGCGGAAATTCACCCGTCTTCCGCGAACTGGTATGATGCGCGCCTTTTCGAGCCGTATGAACCCCACGCAGGCCGCCGCGAGGCCCCTGGCGTGCGTGGGTCGTTTCATGCGGCTCGCGCATTTTCGGGACTCAGCCGTCTGCCGGGATCGCTCGCGATACCGCGCCGACGAGACAGCGATGCATCGCCCGCCACGCGGAAATTTCGGTTTCCCCTGGCCGGCGGCCGGCTCCCGGGCCTCCGGCAGCGGCCACGCGTCATGGGGATCGTTGCAGAGCACATTCAGGGGAAACCAACATGCTGGAAAAGCTGTTCCAACTCAAGGCGCACAACACCACGGTGCGCACCGAGATCCTGGCGGGGATCACCACCTTCCTGACCATGGCCTACATCCTCTTCGTCAACCCGAGCATCCTCGGCGAGACCGGCATGGACAAGGGCGCGGTGTTCGTCGCCACCTGCCTGGCGGCGGCGATCGGCTCGACCATCATGGGCCTGATCGCCAACTACCCGATCGCCCTGGCGCCCGGCATGGGCCTGAACGCCTTCTTCACCTACACCGTGGTGCTGCACATGGGCCACAGCTGGCAGGTCGCGCTGGGCGCGGTGTTCATCTCCGCCACCATGTTCTTCCTGCTGTCGATCTTCCGCATCCGCGAATGGATCATCAACAGCATCCCGCTGCCGCTGCGCTCGGCGATCGCCGCCGGGATCGGCCTGTTCCTCGCGCTGATCGCCCTGCAGAACGCCGGCATCGTGGTGGACAACCCGGCGACCCTGATCGGCATGGGTGACCTGACCAAGCCGGCGCCGATCCTCGCCACCCTCGGCTTCATCCTGATCGTCGCCCTGGAGGCCCGCAGCGTCACCGGCGCGGTGCTGATCGGCATCCTGGTGGTCACCGCCATCGCCATCCTGCTCGGCGTGACCCAGTTCGGCGGCGTGGTGTCGATGCCGCCGTCGCTGGCACCGACCTTCCTCCAGCTGGATATCAAGGGCGCGCTGGATATCGGCCTGGTCAGCGTGATCTTCGCCTTCCTCTTCGTCGACCTGTTCGACAACTCCGGCACCCTGATCGGCGTCGCCAAGCGCGCCGGGCTGATGGGCAAGGACGGCCACATGCCGAAGATGGGCCGCGCGCTGATCGCCGACAGCACCGCGGCGATGGGCGGTTCGCTGCTGGGCACCTCGACCACCACCAGCTACATCGAGTCCGCCGCGGGTGTCAGTGCCGGCGGCCGCACCGGCCTGACCGCCATCGTGGTCGCCATCCTGTTCCTCCTCGCGCTGTTCTTCGCCCCGCTGGCGGGCAGCGTCCCGGCCTTCGCCACCGCACCGGCGCTGCTCTTCGTCGCCGTACTGATGGCCTCCGGCCTGGCCGAGATCGACTGGGAAGACATCACCGTCGCCGCTCCGGTGGTGGTCACCGCGCTGGCCATGCCGTTCACTTACTCGATCGCCACCGGCATCGCCTTCGGCTTCATCTCCTGGACCGCTATCAAGGTGCTCTCCGGGCGCTGGCGCGAGCTGAACCCGGCGCTGGTGATCCTCTCCATCCTCTTCGTGATCAAGCTGGGCTTCTTCAACGCATGAGCCGTCCGCAGTTCGACCCCGCCGCCTACGCCGCGCAACTGGAAGACAAGAAGGCCCGCCTCGCCGGGTTGCTGGCGCCGTTCGCGGCGCCCGCGCCGGAAGTCTTCGAGTCGCCGCGCGAGCACTACCGCCTGCGCGCCGAATTCCGCCTGTGGCGGGAGACCGGCAACGAGAATCGCCACTACGCGATGTTCGAACAGGGCGACAAGCACACCCCGATCCTGATCGAGGACTTCCCCATCGCCAGCCGCCGCATCAACGAGCTGATGCCGCGCCTGAAGGACGCCTGGGCCGAGCCGGCGCTGGGCTTCAAGCTGTTCCAGGTGGAGTTCCTTACCACCCTGGCCGGCGACGCCCTGATCACCCTTTGCTACCACCGGCCGATCGACGCCGCCTGGCAGCAGGCGGCAGAAGCGCTCGCCGCGGAACTGGGCGTGAGTCTGGTCGGCCGTTCGCGCGGCAAGCGCATCGTCGTCGGCCGCGACTACGTGGAAGAGGAACTGCTGGTCGCCGGCCGGCGCTTCCGCTACCGCCAGCCCGAAGGCGCCTTCACCCAGCCCAACGGCGAAGTGAACCAGAAGATGCTCGGCTGGGCCTACGAGGCGCTCGGCGAGCGCGAAGACGACCTGCTCGAACTGTACTGCGGCAACGGCAACTTCACCCTGCCGCTGGCCACCCGGGTGCGCAAGGTGCTGGCCACCGAGATCAGCAAGTCGTCGGTCAACGCCGCGCTGGCCAACCTGGCCGACAACGCGGTGGACAACGTCAGCCTGGTGCGCCTGTCCGCCGAGGAGCTGACCCAGGCGCTGAACGAGGTCCGCCCGTTCCGCCGCCTGGCCGACATCGACCTGAAGAGCTACGCCTTCGGCAGCGTGTTCGTCGACCCGCCGCGCGCCGGCATGGACCCGGACACCTGCGAGCTGACCCGGCGCTTCGAACGCATCCTGTACATCTCGTGCAACCCGGAAACCCTGGCGCAGAACATCGCCCAGCTGCACGACACGCACCGGATCAGCCGCTGCGCGCTGTTCGACCAGTTCCCCTACACCCACCACATGGAAAGCGGCGTCCTCCTCGAACGCCGCTGAGCGAACTGGCCGCGCCTCAGAGCCCCACCGGGAGGCGCCGCGCCAGGCGCAATCCTTCCGTAGTCACCTCGGCGCCATAGGCCAGCACCTCGACGCCCGCTTGCGCCGCCTCGCGCAGGGCCTTGCCGTAGGCCGGATCGATCTCGTCGGCGGGGCGCACCGCCTCGATCCCGGACAGGTTCACGCAGTACAGCTGCACCGCGCGGACACCGTCCCGCGCCAGCGCCGCCAGTTCGCGCAGGTGCTTGGCGCCACGCAGGGTGACGGCGTCGGGGAAGGCCGCCACGGCGGTTTCGTCGAAGCCCAGGGTGACGCTCTTCACCTCGATGAACAACGCGCCGGCGGGATACTCCAGGCGAAAGTCGGCACGGCTGTTCTCCACCCCGTACGCCACTTCCCGGCGCAGGCTGGCGAAGCCGGCGAGTTCGGGGATGTCGTCGGCCAGCAGCGCTTCCTCCACCAGGCGGTTGGCCCGCGCCGTGTTGACGCAGGCCAGGCGGCCCTGCGGGGTCTCGCTAAGCTCCCAGGTCCCCGGCAGCTTGCGCCTGGGATCGTCGGAGCGGCTGAACCAGACCCGGCAGCCCTCGCTCATGCAATTGAGCATCGAGCCGGTGTTCGGACAGTGGATGGTCAGGCGCTCGCCGCCGGCGCTCTCGATATCGGCGAGGAAACGCTTGTAGCGGCGCAGCAGGCGCCCCTCCTCCAGCGGCGGATCGAAACGCATCAGGGCCGCCAGCCCTTCAGCCCGCGGGCGATCCGCTCCACCGCTTCCTGCAGGCGCGGCAGGCTCTGGGTATAGGCGAAGCGCACGTGGTGGCCGGCCTGGTGGCGGCCGAAGTCCAGTCCCGGGGTGAAGGCGACATGCTCGGTCTCGATGAAGTGCTTGCAGAAAGCGTAGGCATCGCCGCCGAACGCGCTGATATCGGCATAGAGATAGAAGGCGCCTTCCGGCTCCACGGCGATCCCGAAACCCAGCTCGCGCAGGGCCGGCAGGAGGAAGTCGCGACGGCGGGCGAACTCGTGGCGGCGCTCCTCGAGGATGGCGATGGTGCCCGGCTCGAAGCAGGCCAGCGCGGCCTGCTGGGCCATGCTCGGCGCGCTGATGTAGAGGTTCTGCGCCAGCTTCTCCAGTTCCGGCAGCGCCGCCGGCGGCGCCACCAGCCAGCCCAGGCGCCAGCCGGTCATGCCGAAATACTTGGAAAAACTATTCAGGACGAAGGCCTCGTCGTCGACTTCCAGCACCGAGGCGGCATCCACGCCGTAGGTCAGGCCGTGGTAGATCTCGTCCACCACCAGGTGCCCGCCGCGCCCCTTCAGGGCGGCCGAGAGGCCGGCCAGTTCGTCGCGGCCGAGCAGGGTCCCGGTGGGATTCGCCGGCGAAGCCACCAGAGCGCCTACACTGTCTGAGTCCCAGTGCCGCTCGATGAGCGCCGGGGTCAGCTGGTAACGGCTGTCCGGCCCCACCGGCACCAGTTGCGCGGCGCCTTCGACCAGGCGCAGGAAGTGCCGGTTGCAGGGGTAGCCCGGATCGGCCAGCAGCCAGTGCCGGCCCGGGTCGACCAGCAGGCTGCTGGCCAGCAGGAGGGCGCCGGAGCCGCCCGGGGTGACCAGCACGCGCTGCGGATCGAGATCGACCCCGTAGCGCTCGCCGTAGTATCTCGCGATCGCCTCGCGCAGCGCCGGCAGGCCGCGCGCGGCGGTGTAGCGGGTATGCCCGGCGGCCAGGGCGGCGCGCCCGGCCTCGATGATCGGCTCGGCGGTGGTGAAGTCCGGCTCGCCGATTTCCAGGTGGATCACGTCGTGGCCGGCGGCCTGCAGCTCGTTGGCACGGGCCAGCAGGGCCATGACGTGGAAAGGCTCGATGGCCCGACTGCGTGCGCTATAGGAGGTAGCCATGGATATTCCGAACTTTGCGGGGAAAAACCGATTCTAACCAAGCCATTACGCGGGTGACACCAGCCTCGACAACCGGGAGTAGCGCCAAGGTTGTCGTTCTGGTAAGTTCGCCCGCTTGCGACCGCGGGGCCGGAGAGCCGGCGAGGGAACCCTGCCGCGGACAGGATTAGCGAAAGTGAGAGGCGGCCATTCATGTCCACCAAAGCAAAACAACAGAGCAGCCAGCAGATGACCCGCGGCTTCGAGCCCTACCAGGAAACCAAGGGCGAGGAGTACATGAGCGAGCGCATGCGCGCGCACTTCACCGCGATCCTGAACAAATGGAAGCAGGAGCTGATGGAAGAGGTCGACCGTACCGTGCATCACATGCAGGACGAAGCGGCCAACTTCCCCGATCCGGCCGACCGCGCCAGCCAGGAAGAAGAGTTCAGCCTGGAACTGCGCGCCCGCGACCGCGAGCGCAAGCTGATCAAGAAGATCGACGAGACCCTGCAGCTGATCGAAGACGAAGAGTACGGCTGGTGCGACTCCTGCGGCGTCGAGATCGGCATCCGTCGCCTGGAGGCCCGCCCCACCGCGACCCTCTGCATCGACTGCAAGACCCTCGCGGAAATCCGCGAGAAGCAACTCGGCTCCTGAGCCGGACCGACGGGGCGCCAAGGCGCCCCGTTTCGTTTCCGTCGTTCCCCGCCACCGCCCGCGCCATGACCTCTTCCTACGTAGGCCGCTTCGCCCCGACGCCCAGCGGCTACCTGCACTTCGGCTCCCTGGTGGCGGCCGTCGCCTCCTACCTGGACGCCCGCGCCGTCGGCGGCCGCTGGCTGGTGCGCATGGAAGATCTCGACCCGCCACGGGAGGTCCCCGGCGCCCAGCGGGCGATCCTGGAGACCCTGGAGCGCTACGGCTTCGAGTGGGATGGCGCGGTGGAACGCCAGAGCGAACGCTTCCCGGCCTACGCCTCGGTGATCGAACAACTGCTGCGCAGCGGACTGGCCTACGCCTGCACCTGCTCGCGCAAGCAACTGGAAGATTTCGCCGGTATCTACCCGGGCTTCTGCCGCGACGCCGGGCACGCCCGCGACGACGCGGCGATCCGCCTGCGCGTGCCTGAGCTGGAATATCGCTTCGTCGATCGCGTGCAGGGCGAAGTCTGCCAGCATCTCGGCCGCGAGGTCGGCGACTTCGTCATCCAGCGCCGCGACGGCCTCTACGCCTACCAACTGGCGGTGGTGCTGGACGACGCCTGGCAGGGCATCACCGACATCGTCCGCGGCGCCGATCTGCTCGACTCGACCCCGCGCCAGCTCTATCTCCAGGAACTGCTGGGGCTGAGCCAGCCGCGCTACCTGCACGTACCGCTGATCGTCCAGCCGGACGGGCACAAGCTGGGCAAGTCCTACCGCTCCCCGCCGCTGCCCGCCGAACAGGCCGCCGTGCCGCTGACCCGCGCCCTGCGCGCGCTCGGCCAGCGGCCGCCGGCCGAACTGGCCGAAGGCAGCGCCGGCGAGGCGCTGGCCTGGGGCGTCGCGCAGTGGGACGCCACGCGCATCCCGCGCTGCGCCACCCTCCCCGAGGAAAGCCTGTAGCCCGCCCGGCGGCTTGCCGGCACCCACCCGCAGCCTGTAGCCTGCCGGCCCAAGCATGAGGGAAGCGGCATGTACATCTACCGACTGGTCCTGCTCCTGGTCGTGGGCATCTATCTCTTTTCCCCCGCCATCATGGACTGGTGGATCGACCCCAACGGCGCCTGGTACCGCCCGTACCTGCTGTGGCTGATCCTCATCGTGGTCACTTTCATCCTGCAGAGCCAGCGCGATGCTGACGAGCTTTAGCCTCACCCAGCTGATCCTGATCAGCGTCGCCTATCTCTTCACCCTGTTCGGCATCGCCTGGATCGCCGAGCGCGGCTACGTGCCGCGCCGGCTGGTGCGCCACCCACTGGTCTACACCCTGTCGCTGGGGGTCTATGCCAGCGCCTGGGCCTTCTACGGCACGGTCGGCCTGGCCTACCAGTACGGCTACGGCTTCCTGGCCATCTACCTGGGGATCTCCGGGGCCTTCCTGCTCGCCCCGGTGTTGCTATACCCGATCCTGCGGGTGACCCGCGCCTACCAGTTGTCCTCGCTGGCCGACCTGTTCGCCTTCCGCTTCCGCAGCACCTGGGCCGGTGCTCTGACCACCCTGTTCATGCTGATCGGCGTGCTGCCGATGCTGGCCCTGCAGATCCAGGCGGTCGCCGACTCGATCAGCATCCTCACCCGAGACCCGGCCCAGGAGCGGGTCGCGTTTGTCTTCTGCACCCTGATCACCCTGTTCGCGATCCTCTTCGGCGCCCGCCACATCGCCACCCGCGAGCGCCACGAGGGGCTGGTGTTCGCCATCGCCTTCGAATCGCTGGTCAAGCTGGTGATGCTCGGCAGCATCGGCCTCTACGCCCTGTACGGGGTCTTCGGCGGACCGGAAGGCCTGGAAATCTGGCTGTTGCAGAACCAGACCGCGCTGACCACCCTGCACACCCCCCTGGCCGAGGGGCCGTGGCGGACGTTGCTGCTGGTGTTCTTCGCCGCGGCCATCGTGATGCCGCACATGTATCACATGATCTTCACCGAGAACCTCAACCCGCGGGCGCTGATCTCCGCCAGTTGGGGCCTGCCCCTGTTCCTCCTGCTGATGAGCCTGGCGGTGCCGCCGATCCTCTGGGCCGGCCTGCGCCTCGGCGCCTCGACCACGCCGGAGTACTACACCATCGGCCTCGGCCTGGCGGTGGACAGCCCGGCCCTGGCCCTGGCCGCCTTCGTCGGCGGGATCTCCGCCGCCAGCGGGCTGACCATCGTGATGACCCTGGCGCTATCGGGCATGGTCCTCAACCACCTGGTGCTGCCGCTCTACCAGCCACCGGCGCAGGGCAACATCTACCGCTGGCTGAAGTGGACCCGGCGCCTGCTGATCGTCGCCATCATCATGGCCAGCTATGCCTTCTACCTGCTGCTGGGCGCCGAGCAGGACCTGTCCAACCTCGGCATAGTGTCCTTCGTCGCCACCCTGCAGTTCCTCCCCGGCGCCCTCTCGGTGCTGTACTGGCCGACCGCCAACCGCCGCGGCTTCATCGCCGGGCTGATCGCCGGGATGCTGGTCTGGGCGATCACCATGCTGCTGCCGCTGATGGGCAACGTGCAGGGCCTGTACCTGCCGCTGTTCGACATGATCTACGTGCTGGACGACTCCAACTGGCACCTGGCGGCGCTGTCCTCGCTGGCGGCCAACGTCCTGGTCTTCACCCTGGTCTCGCTGTTCACCGAAGCCAGCGACGAAGAGAAAGGCGCGGCCGAGGCCTGCGCGGTGGACAATGTGCGCCGTCCGCAGCGCCGCGAGCTGTTCGCCGGCTCGCCGCAGGAGTTCGCCAGCCAGCTGGCCAAGCCGCTGGGCGCGAAGACCGCGCAGAAGGAGGTCGAGCAGGCCCTGCGCGACCTCCACCTGCCCTTCGACGAACGCCGCCCCTACGCCCTGCGCCGCCTGCGCGACCGCATCGAGGCCAACCTGTCCGGGTTGATGGGGCCGAGCGTGGCCCAGGACATCGTGGAAACCTTCCTGCCCTATAAGACCAGCGAGGAAAGCTACGTCACCGAGGACATCCACTTCATCGAGAGCCGCCTGGAGGATTACCACTCGCGGTTGACCGGTCTCGCCGCCGAACTCGACACCCTCCGCCGCTACCACCGGCAGACTCTGCAGGACCTGCCGATGGGCGTCTGCTCGCTGGCCAAGGACCAGGAAGTGCTGATGTGGAACCGCGCCATCGAGGAACTCACCGGGGTCGGCGCGCAGAAGGTCGTCGGCTCGCGCCTGTCGGCCCTGCCGGAACCCTGGAAGGGCCTGCTGGAACGTTTCATCGACGCCCCCGACGAGCACCTGCACAAGCAGCGCCTGGTCTACGACGGCCACACCCGCTGGCTGAACCTGCACAAGGCGGCGATCGAGGAGCCCCTGGCGCCGGGCAACAGCGGCCTGGTGCTGCTGGTCGAGGACCTCACCGAAACCCAGTTGCTGGAAGACAAGCTGGTCCACTCCGAGCGCCTGGCCTCCATTGGCCGCCTGGCCGCCGGCGTCGCCCACGAGATCGGCAACCCGATCACCGGCATCGCCTGCCTGGCGCAGAATCTACGCGAGGAGCGCGAGGGCGACGGCGAACTGACCGAAATCAGCGAACAGATCCTCGACCAGACCAAGCGCGTCTCGAGGATCGTCCAGTCGCTGATGAGCTTCGCCCATTCCGGCAGTCACCTGCAGGCCCTGGAGCCGGTGTGCCTGAGCGAGGTCGCCCAGGAGGCCATCGGCCTGCTGTCGCTGAACCGGCGCAGCGTCGAGGTGCAGTTCTTCAACCTGTGCGATCCGGCGCACTGGGTCGAGGGCGACTCTCAGCGCCTGGCCCAGGTGCTCATCAATCTGCTCTCCAACGCCCGCGACGCCAGTCCGCCGGGCGGGGCGATCCGGGTCCGCAGCGAAGCCTCCGAACACACCGTGGACCTGATCGTCGAGGACGAAGGCAGCGGCATCCCGAAAGCGATCATGGACCAGCTGTTCGAGCCGTTCTTCACCACCAAGGACCCCGGCAAGGGCACCGGGCTCGGCCTCGCACTAGTCTATTCGATCGTGGAAGAGCATTATGGACAGATAACCATCGAGAGCCCGACGGATCACTCGCGAGAAGGCGGCACCCGCTTCCGCGTGACCCTGCCGCGGCACCCTGGCCCGACGGCCGAGCTGTAGACGAGCACGTCGAGAGAGCTGAATACATGGCACATATTCTGATCGTCGAAGACGAAACCATTATCCGATCCGCATTACGGCGCCTGCTGGAGCGCAACCAGTACCAGGTCAGCGAAGCCGGTTCGGTGCAGGAGGCCCAGGAGCGCTACACCATCCCCTCCTTCGACATGGTGGTCAGCGACCTGCGCCTGCCGGGCGCGCCCGGCACCGAACTGATCAAGCTGGCCGAAGGCATCCCGGTGCTGATCATGACCAGCTACGCCAGCCTGCGCTCGGCGGTGGATTCGATGAAGATGGGCGCGGTGGACTACATCGCCAAGCCCTTCGACCACGACGAGATGCTGCAGGCGGTGGCGCGTATCCTCAAGGACCGCCAGGAAAACCGCAGCGCCGCGCCGGCCGCGGCGGGCGCGGGCAAGGCCGGCGGCGAGCGCGGCGCCAGCCCGGCGGCCGACGGCGAGATCGGCATCATCGGCTCCTGCGCGCCGATGCAGGAGCTGTACAGCAAGATCCGCAAGGTCGCGCCGACCGACTCCACCGTGCTGATCCAGGGCGAGTCCGGAACCGGCAAGGAACTGGTCGCGCGCGCCCTGCACAACCTGTCGAAGCGCGCCAAGGCGCCGCTGATCTCGGTCAACTGCGCGGCGATTCCGGAAACCCTGATCGAATCCGAGCTGTTCGGCCATGAAAAGGGCGCCTTCACCGGCGCCAGCGCCGGCCGCGCCGGCCTGGTCGAAGCGGCCGACGGCGGCACCCTGTTCCTCGACGAGATCGGCGAGTTGCCGCTGGAGGCCCAGGCCCGCCTGCTGCGCGTGTTGCAGGAGGGAGAGATCCGCCGGGTCGGCTCGGTGCAGTCGCAGAAGGTCGACGTGCGCCTGATCGCCGCCACCCACCGCGACCTGAAGACCCTGGCCAAGACCGGGCAATTCCGCGAAGACCTCTATTACCGCCTGCACGTGATCTCGTTGAAGCTGCCCGCCCTGCGCGAGCGCGGCAACGACGTGATGGAGATCGCCCGCGCCTTTCTGGCCCGCCAGTGCACCCGGATGGGGCGCGCGCCGCTCAGCTTCGCCCACGATGCCGAACAGGCGATCCGTCACTACCCCTGGCCGGGCAACGTGCGCGAACTGGAGAACGCCATCGAGCGGGCGGTGATCCTCAGCGAGAGTCAGGAAATCCATGCCGACCTGCTGGGCATCGATATCGAGCTGGACGATCTCGAGGATGACTTCGCCGCCGACCTCGGCCTCGGCCCGGCAGGCGCCGCGGCCAGCAACCACGAGCCCACCGAGGACCTGTCGCTGGAAGACTACTTCCAGCATTTCGTCCTCGAACACCAGGACCACATGACCGAGACCGAGCTCGCGCGCAAGCTGGGCATCAGCCGCAAGTGCCTGTGGGAACGCCGCCAGCGCCTGGGCATTCCGCGGCGCAAATCGGGGGCCTCGGCCGACTCGTAACACCCTGCAACCTGTTACCGCGGACGTGCCGCGTAACAGAAACCGGGTTCATCGGTAACGGGAACCCGGTTTTTTTGTGCCCTGCGGCAACCCACCGAAAACCTCAACCCCTTGATTTTACTGGGTTTCGAAAAACTGGCACGGCATCTGCTTATGTATTGGCACAACAACAATAACAAGCAACGACGAAGACAATAAAAACAACACGTAACGACTCCAGCACAACAAAAACAAAATCGCGGAGGCGCAGCTAACTGATTCTTTTGGAGAGGAGTTGCTGTCGGGACCATCCCGCAGCCAGTCGGAAGAAGAATAAAACTGCCTCGAGGCAGCGCACAGACTGGTTGGATCGCTTGGCGATCATGGCGGCATCAGCGACCAAAGCAATCCGTTTGCTATTGAACTCCCAGCCTGGGAGATATCCCTGAAGCGACTGGCTCAAGGGACGGGTCAACAAACAAAAACAACAAGCCCGAAATCATAACAAAAACAAAGCACGCACCTACTTGGGGGGGAGCTTCGGCTCCCCCAGTAGCTTCTCCCCCTTCCCTCCGTTTTCTGCCGTTCTCCCTTCGCCTTACACCATTTCCCCATCCAATGCTAGAATCCGCGCAGACTATGCGGCCATCCGCATGCCTTGCCAGACTCACCGCAGCCTTTGCGGCCCTCTCCCGCCTCGCGGCAATGGATGTACGGCCCCTGTTCGTTTCTGTCAGGATGCATGGCGCAGTCGGTTCCGGCGCCCGGGACACCCTGTGCGTCCCGGGGCCAAACATTCAACGGGTACAGAACACGCCTCGCCCGAGAGGTCCTGATAATGCCGTGGCATTACCCGACGTCCGTCCTGCTTGAGCAACGCAGGCGTGCAACCACCCACATCGTGCTCCCGATAACACATCCATGCTGAAAAAGCTGATCCAGACCATTCGCTCCCCCCTGCGCCGCCCGCGCGCCGTCCGTACAACGCCGGAAGTCATCGGTAACAACCAGCATTCCCTGCGCCGGGATCAGTTCAGCCGGAACGCCGTCAAGGTCGTCGAGATCCTCCAGAGAGCCGGCTACCAGGCCTATGTGGTGGGCGGTTGCGTACGCGACCAGATGCTCGGCATCGCCCCCAAGGACTTCGACGTCGCCACCAGCGCCACGCCGGAGCAGGTCCGCGCCGAGTTCCGCAACGCACGCATCATCGGCCGCCGCTTCAAGCTGGTGCACGTGCATTTCGGCCGCGAGATCATCGAGGTCGCCACCTTCCGCGCCCACCATCCGGAAGGCCAGGACGACGGCGACAGCCGCGCGTCGAGCAACGAAAGCGGTCGCATCCTGCGCGATAACGTCTACGGTAGCCTGGAAGACGATGCCCAGCGCCGCGACTTCACCATCAATGCCCTGTACTTCGATGTCACCAGCGAGCGCCTGCTCGACTACGCACACGGCGTGCACGACATCCGCAACCGCCTGATCCGCCTGATCGGCGATCCCGAGCAACGCTACCTGGAAGACCCGGTGCGGATGCTGCGCGCGGTGCGTTTCGCCGCCAAGCTCGACTTCGAGATCGAGAAGCACAGCGCCGCGCCGATCCGCCGGCTGGCGCCGCTGCTGCGGGAAATCCCTTCCGCCCGCCTGTTCGACGAAGTGCTCAAGCTGTTCCTCGCCGGCCGAGCCGAGCGTACCTTCGAACTGCTGGTCGAATACGAGCTGTTCGCGCCGCTGTTCCCGGCCAGCGCCAAGGCGCTGCAGGCCAACCCCGACTACACCGGCAAGCTGATCCGCCAGGCCCTGGCCAATACCGATGCGCGCATCCGCCAGGGCAAGCCGGTCACCCCGGCCTTCCTCTTCGCCGCGCTGCTCTGGCCGGCCCTGCCGGCGCGTGTCGCGCAATTGCAGGAGAAAGGCATGCCGGCGATCCCGGCGATGCAGGAAGCCGCCCACGAACTGATCAGCGAGCAGTGCCAGCGGATCGCCATTCCCAAGCGCTTCACCCTGCCGATCCGCGAGATCTGGGACATGCAGGAACGCCTGCCGCGCCGCCAGGGCAAGCGCGCCGACCTGCTCCTGGAAAACCCGCGCTTCCGCGCCGGCTACGACTTCCTCCTGCTGCGCGAAAGCGCCGGCGAGCAAACCGACGGCCTCGGCCAGTGGTGGACCGACTACCAGGAAGTCAGCGACAGCGAGCGCCGCAACATGATTCGCGATCTGGCCGCCGGCCAGGAAGACGGCGGCGCCCCGCGCAAGCGTCGACGCGGCGGCAACAGCGGCCGCCGGCGGCGCGGGCCGCGCAAGGAAGGCAGCGGGAGCGGCGAATGATCCAGCGCGCGTATATCGCGCTGGGCAGCAACCTGGCGCAGCCCCGGGAGCAGATCCAGGCGGCCCTCGAGGCCCTGGCGCGTCTGCCGGATAGCCGCCTGGTCGCGGTCTCGCCACTCTATATCAGCGACCCGCTCGGCCCCGCCGATCAGCCACGCTTCGTCAACGGCGTGGCCGCCCTCGATACCGCCCTGGCGCCGCTCGACCTGCTCGACGCGCTGCAGGCCATCGAGCAGGAACAGGGCCGTGTCCGCGACCTGCGCTGGGGACCGCGCACCCTCGACCTCGACATCCTGCTGTACGGCGAGCAACTGCTCGACCTGCCGCGCCTGAAGGTACCGCATTACCACATGCAGGCCCGCGCCTTCGTGCTCTATCCTCTCGCCGACCTCGCCCCCGACCTGCTGCTGCCCGACGGCCGCCACCTGCCGGAGCTCCTCGCGGCCTGTCCCTTCGAAGGCATCGAACGGCTTCCAGCCGCCTGACGCTGGCCGCCGCAACTACCTCGCGGCGGGCTCTTCACACTGTTACCGAAAAGCTGGCGAACGACGCCGCGGATGCGCGTACACTGCGCGCGCAACCGCAGGCGGCGCGGCGTCCGCCAGTGGCAGTAACGCCGTAACAATGCGGTAACACCTGCAATTGACTTCGAGCCACCCCATCCGGACTATAAGTGGCCGTTCGCCCCGCGCCGGCTCATCACCGGCCCAACGAGGAGCCTTTCCATGCCTGATGTAACCCTGACCACCCTGCAAGGGTTGAAGCAGAGCGGCGAGAAGATCGCCATGCTGACCTGCTACGACGCCACCTTCGCCCACACCGCCAGCCAGGCCGGGGTGGACGTGCTTCTGGTCGGAGATTCGCTCGGAATGGTACTGCAGGGCCACGACAGCACCCTGCCGGTCAGCAACCAGGAAATGGCCTATCACACGTCCTGCGTGAAACGCGGCAACAAGGGCGCGCTGATCGTCACCGACCTGGCCTTCGAGTCCAGCCATTCCCTGGCCCAGACCCTGGCCGACGCGGTCCGCCTGATGCAGGCCGGCGCGCACATGGTCAAGCTGGAGGGGGGAGCCTGGCTGGCGGAGCCGATCGCCCGCCTGGCACAGATGGGCGTGCCGGTGTGCGCGCATCTCGGCCTGACCCCGCAGGCGGTCAACCTGTTCGGCGGCTTCAAGGTCCAGGGCCGCCAGGAAACCCAGGCGCGCCAGTTGCGTGCCGACGCCATCGCCCTGGAGCAGGCCGGCGCCGCGATGCTGCTGCTGGAGTGCGTGCCCAGCGTGCTGGCCGAAGAGATCACCCAAGCGGTGAAGATCCCGGTGATCGGCATCGGCGCCGGCCCGGCGACCGACGGCCAGGTGCTGGTCATGCACGACATGCTGGGGCTCTCGCTGACCGGCCGCTCGCCCAAGTTCGTCAAGGATTTCATGCAGGGCCAGGAAAGCATCCCGGCCGCCATCACGGCCTATGTCCGCGCCGTCAAGGACGCGTCCTTCCCCGCCGCCGAACACGGATTCAACGCATGAACACCGTCAAGACCGTCCGTGAACTGCGCGCCGCGGTGGCGCGCGCCCGCAGCGAGGGCAAGCGCATCGGTTTCGTGCCGACCATGGGCAACCTCCACGCCGGCCATGCCGCGCTGGTGAAGAAAGCCGGCGAACGCGCCGACTTCGTGGTCGTCAGCATCTTCGTCAACCCGCTGCAGTTCGGCCCCAGCGAAGACCTCGACAAGTACCCGCGGACCCTCGCGGCCGACCAGGAACGCCTGCTCGAGGCCGGTTGCCACCTGCTGTTCACACCCGGGGTCGAGGAAATGTATCCCGACGGCATGGACGGCCAGACCCGCATCCATGTTCCCGGCGTCTCCGAAGGCCTTTGCGGCGCCAGTCGTCCCGGCCATTTCGAAGGCGTGGCGACCGTGGTCAGCAAGCTGCTGAACATGGTCCAGCCGGACCTCGCGCTGTTCGGCGAAAAGGATTTCCAGCAGTTGGCGGTGATCCGCAAGCTGGTCCGCGACCTCAACCTGCCGGTGCAGATCTTCGGCGAGCCGACGGTGCGTGCCGCCGATGGCCTGGCGTTGTCCTCGCGCAACGGTTACCTCGACGAGCAGCAGCGCGCCGCCGCCCCGGCGATCTACCGCACCCTGCGGCAGCTCGGCGAACGCATCCGCGCCGGCGCCGAGGACTTCCCGGCATTGCTCGCCGACGCCCGCCAGGCCCTGGAACAGGCCGGGCTGCGCCCCGACTACCTGGAAATCCGCGAGCCGATCAGCCTGCGCCCCGGGGTACCCGGCGACCGCCAACTGGTGATCCTGGCCGCCGCCTACCTGGGCGGTACGCGCCTGATCGACAACCTTTCGGTACAGCTCGACTGAACCGCCCCGGGCCCCCGGTTGCCGGGGGCTTGAGCGTCAATCACGGACTCGCCATACTCTGCCGCCCCGCGGACCCGATAGGAGTCGCCCCATGCACGCCATCATGCTCAAAGCCAAGTTGCATCGCGCCGAAGTCACCCATGCCGTCCTCGACTACGAAGGCTCCTGCGCCATCGACGGCGATTGGCTGGACCTCTCCGGAATCCGCGAATACGAACAGATCCAGATCTACAACGTCGACAACGGCGAGCGCTTCACCACCTATGCGATCCGCGCCGAGAACGGCTCGAAGATGATCTCGGTGAACGGCGCCGCGGCACACAAGGCCAAGGTCGGCGACCGCGTGATCATCTGCGCCTACGCCCACTACGGCGAAGCCGAACTGGCCAGCCACAAGCCGCGCATGCTGTACATGGCGCCGGGCAACCAGCTCAGCCATACCAGCGAGGCGATTCCGATACAGGTCGCCTGACCTCGCCCCCTCTGGATAAAGCCCGGTTTCATCCGGGCTTTTTCATGTTCAAATAAGTGCGCCATCGAATTCCAACCAGAAGGTCAGCCATGAAGCACCACCTCACTCCGCTGGATGCCACGCAACTCGACAGTTGGCGCGCCCTGGCCGCCCATCGCCAGGAACTGCAGGACTTCAGGATGCGCCAGGCGTTCATCGACGATCCGGAGCGCTTCAAGCGGTTTTCCTTCAGCGCCTGCGGGCTGTTCCTCGACTTCTCGAAGAACCTGGTGCGCCAGGACACCATTGACCTGCTGGTGAAGCTGGCCGAGGAAGCACGGCTCAGCGACGCGATCCGGGCGATGTTCGACGGCGAGGCGATCAATGCCTCCGAGCGCCGGCCGGTACTGCACACCGCGCTGCGTCGACCGATCGGCGACAAGGTGCTGGTCGATGGCGTCGACGTGATGCCGGAAGTCCACCGCGTCCTGCACCAGATGACCGAACTGGTCGGCTACGTGCACAACGGCCTGTGGCGCGGCTATACCGAGAAGCCGATCACCGACGTGGTGAACATCGGCATCGGCGGCTCCTTCCTCGGCCCGCAACTGGTCTCCGAAGCCCTGCTGCCGTTCGCCCAGAAGGGCGTGCGCTGCCACTACCTGGCGAACATCGACGGCAGCGAGTTCCATGAGCTGGCCTGCCGCCTGAACGCCGAGACCACCCTGTTCATCGTTTCCTCCAAGTCCTTCGGCACCCTGGAAACCCTGAAGAACGCCCAGGCCGCGCGCGCCTGGTACCTGGCCCAGGGCGGCACCGAGGAAGAGCTCTATCGCCATTTCATCGCCGTCTCCAGCAACAAGGAAGCCGCCATCGCCTTCGGCATCCGCGAGGAGAACATCTTCCCGATGTGGGACTGGGTCGGCGGCCGCTACTCGCTGTGGTCGGCCATCGGCCTGCCGATCGCCATGTCCATCGGCATTTCCAACTTCAAGGAGCTGCTGTCCGGCGCCTACAACATGGACCAGCACTTCCAGACCGCCCCGTTCGAACGCAACATCCCGGTGCTGCTCGGCCTGCTGGGCGTCTGGTATGGCGACTTCTGGGGCGCGCGCAGCCATGCGATCCTGCCCTACGACTACTACCTGCGGAACATCACCGACCACCTGCAACAGCTGGACATGGAGTCCAACGGCAAGAGCGTGCGCCAGGACGGCACCCCGGTCACCAGCGGCACCGGCCCGGTGATCTGGGGCGGCGTCGGCTGCAACGGCCAGCACGCCTATCACCAGTTGCTGCACCAGGGCACCCAGCTGATCCCGGCGGATTTCATCGTCCCGGTGAGCAGCTACAATCCGGTCGCCGACCACCACCAGTGGCTGTACGCCAACTGCCTGTCGCAGAGCCAGGCGCTGATGCTGGGCAAGAGCCGCGAGGAAGCCGAGGCCGAGCTGCGTGCCAAGGGCCTGCCGGAAGCCGAGGTGCAGCGCCTGGCGCCGCACAAGGTGATCCCCGGCAACCGGCCGAGCAACACCCTGGTGGTCGAGCGCATCAGCGCCCGCCGCCTCGGCGCGCTGATCGCCATGTACGAGCACAAGGTCTACGTGCAGAGCATCCTCTGGGGCATCAACGCCTTCGACCAGTGGGGCGTGGAACTGGGCAAGGAACTCGGCAAGGGCGTCTACTCGCGGCTGGTCGGCAGCGAGGAGAAACCCGCCGAGGACGCCTCGACCCAGGGCCTGATCGACTTCTTCCGCGGTCGCCACCGCGGCTGATCGACCCGCTCGCGAAAGCCCGGCCCCGCGCTGGGCTTTTTCGTTGGCACCGGCGCCCTCCCCGCTCGCCCCTTTGCCACTTGAACATGGCACTCGCCTGGCCCACCCTTGGTCGAACCTGGAGAGGGGCCGCGCGCGGTCGCCTCGACACCTTGCGGAGCAGAAAAACAAAGGAAACCGCCATGTTCGAGATCAGCGTCCACCCGGTGCCGGAGGCCGTCCGCCAGCGTGCCTACCTGAACGATGACGACTACCGGCGCCTGTACCGCCAGTCCGTGGAAAATCCCGAGGAATTCTGGGGCGAGCAGGCCAAGGCCTTCCTCGACTGGTTCAAGCCCTGGCACAGCGTCCACCATGGCGATCTGAGAAAGGGCCAGGCCAGCTGGTTCAAGGGCGGCCAGCTGAACGTCGCCTACAACTGCATCGACCGCCATCTGGAGCGCCGCGGCGAGCAGATCGCCATCGTCTGGGAAGGCGACAATCCCAGCGAATCCGCGCATATCACCTACCGCAAGCTGCACCACAACGTCTGCCGCCTGGCCAACGTGCTGAAGAGCCGCGGGGTGGAGAAGGGCGACCGGGTCTGCATCTACATGCCGATGATTCCCGAGGCCGCCTACGCCATGCTCGCCTGCGCCCGCATCGGCGCGGTGCACTCGGTGGTGTTCGGCGGCTTTTCGCCGGACTCGCTGCGCGACCGCATCCTCGATGCCGACTGCCGCACCGTGATCACCGCCGACGAGGGCGTGCGCGGCGGCAAGTACATTCCGCTGAAACAGAATGTGGAAAAGGCGCTGGAGGATTGCCCGGAGGTCTCCACCGTGGTGGTGGTCGAGCGCACCCAGGGCGACATCCCCTGGGTCGAAGGTCGTGACCTCTGGTACCACGAGGCACTCCACGCGGCTTCCGCCGACTGCCCGGCGGAAGCGATGGACGCCGAGGACCCGCTGTTCATCCTCTATACCTCCGGCAGCACCGGCAAGCCGAAGGGCGTGTTGCACACCACCGGTGGCTACCTGCTCGGCGCGGCGATGACCCACAAGTACGTGTTCGACTACCACGACGGCGATGTCTACTGGTGCACCGCCGACGTCGGCTGGGTCACCGGGCACAGCTACATCGTCTACGGCCCGCTGGCCAACGGCGCCACCACCCTGATGTTCGAGGGCGTGCCCAACTACCCGGACGCCTCGCGCTTCTGGCAAGTGATCGACAAGCACCAGGTGAACATCTTCTACACCGCGCCGACCGCGATCCGCGCCCTGATGCGCGAAGGCGACGGGCCGGTGCGCCAGACCTCGCGCAGCAGCCTGCGCCTGCTCGGCTCGGTGGGCGAACCGATCAATCCGGAGGCCTGGGAGTGGTACTACCAGGTGGTCGGCGAGAAGCGTTGCCCGATCGTGGACACCTGGTGGCAGACCGAGACCGGCAGCATCCTGATCACCCCGCTGCCCGGCGCCACCGCGCTCAAACCGGGCTCGGCCACCCGGCCGTTCTTCGGCGTGCAACCGGTGCTGCTCGACGAGAAAGGCAAGGAAATCGACGGCGCGGGCAGCGGCGTGCTGGCGATCAAGGCCAGTTGGCCGAGCCAGATCCGCAGCGTCTACGGCGACCACCAGCGGATGATCGACACCTACTTCAAGCCCTACCCGGGCTACTACTTCAGCGGCGACGGCGCGCGCCGCGACGAGGACGGCTACTACTGGATCACCGGCCGGGTCGACGACGTGATCAACGTCTCCGGCCACCGCATCGGCACCGCCGAGGTCGAGAGCGCGCTGGTCCTGCACGACGCGGTGGCCGAAGCGGCGGTGGTCGGCTGCTCGCACGAGGTGAAGGGTCAGGCGATCTATGCCTTCGTCACCCTGATGGCCGGCAGCCAGCCCGACGAGGCGCTGCAGCAGGAACTGCTGGCGCTGGTCGGCAAGGAGATCGGCAGCTTCGCCAAGCCGGACCACCTGCAATGGGCGCCCAGCCTGCCGAAGACCCGCTCCGGCAAGATCATGCGGCGTATCCTGCGCAAGATCGCCTGCAACGAGCTGGACAGTCTCGGCGATACCTCGACCCTGGCCGATCCGGGAGTGGTGCAGGGGTTGATCGACAACCGCCTCAACCGCTGACCCGCGCAACCGTCCCGCCGCCCTGCGGCGCGGGACGGTTCCAGTCGCTCCGGCGCCTGGGTTAAGCTCGGGCCTGACCAGCCGTAGCGAGCCGCCCATGGAAAGTGTCCGTCGCCACATCGAAAGCCAGGTGCTGAGCCTTACCGGGCTCGCCGTGGGCGGCATCGACTTCGAGTCGCCGAAGGGCGATCCCGGCCTGTTCGGTCCTGGCGCGGCCTGCTGGAAAGTCCACGGCGACTTCAGCAGCATGATGATCGGCGGCATCGGCGCGCTGCTCCTGCAGATGCTCCATCCGCTGGCTCTGGCCGGGGTCTGGGACCATTCCAACTTCCGCGACGACCTGCTCGGCCGCCTGCGCCGCACCGGCCAGTTCGTCTCGGCCACCACCTACGGCCCGCTGGCCGATGCCGAGCGACTGATCGAGCGGGTCCGGCGCATCCACGAAAGCGTCACCGGCCAACTGCCCGATGGCACGCCCTATTCCGCCAGCGATCCGGACCTGCTGACCTGGGTACACGTCGCCGAAGTCAGCAGCTTCCTCAAGTCCTACCTGCGCTATCTCAACCCCGGCCTGGCGGGCAGCGAGCAGGACCGCTACTACGCGGAAATCGCCCAGGTCGCCGAACGCCTCGGCGCCCGCGATGTACCGCGCAACCGCCGGCAGATCGCCGCCTACCTGGAACGCATGCGCCCGCAACTGCGCTGCGACGAGCGCACCCGCGAGGTGGTACGGGTTCTCTTCGACGCGCCGGCGCCGAGCACCCTGGCCAAACCGTTCGGCGCACTGATGCTGCGCGCCGGCGCCGAACTGCTGCCGGCGTGGGCCGCGTCGATGCTCGGATTCTCCTTCAGCCCGCTGCGCCGCCGCCTGATCCGCAGCGGTGTCAGGCGCAGCGTACCGCTACTGCGCTGGGCGGTGCGAAACGCCTCCATGCACCGGGCCTGTCGACGAATGGGGCTGCCACCGGTGAGCCACTGATGGGCGAGGCCGGGAAATTTCGTGCCCCAGCGGCAAGAATACCCGTCCAAAGGCTCTGAATCGGCGCGAATCGCCGCCGGAACCTTGAGGCCGTGCCATACTCCAAGGCACCGCTTAGAACGGAAAATGAAATAGAGCCATGCCCAAAGGACTGAAACGCGCTGTCAGCGCCCTGCTGATCACCTTCCTCGTCTATTGCCTGCTGGGCTTCCTGCTCATCCCCGGCATCGGCCTGCGCGTCGCCAACCAGCAACTGGCGCAATACGCCACCGTCCCCGCGCGACTCGAACGCATCGAGTTCAACCCCTTCAGCCTGGAATTGACCCTCTGGGGCCTGCGTCTGGGCGACGAGAAGAACCCCCAGGTCGCCTTCCGCCGGCTGTACGCCAACCTGCAGCTGGACAGCCTGTGGAAGCGCCAGTTGCACCTGGCCGACGTCGAGCTGGAAGGCCCGCATACCGAATTGCTGTTCGACGAGAAGGGCCAGCTCAACCTGGCCAGCCTGTTCAGGATCCCGCCGAGCGAATCGCCCGAGCCCGAGCAGCCGAGCGATCCGTTCCCGCTGCGCATCGACCGCATCCAACTGGCCGAGGGCAGCCTGCACTTCCAGGACCTGCGTCCGAGCGAGCCGGTCGACTTCAGCTTCGACCCGCTGGGCTTCGAGCTGCACAACCTCAGCACCCTGCCCGACGACGGCGCGAAGATGACCCTGGTCGCCACCGGCCCGAATGGCGGTCGCCTGGACTGGGAAGGCGACCTGACCCTGGTGCCGATCACTTCCAGAGGCCACCTCAGCATCAAGGATATCCAGCTCAAGGCCTGGTGGCCCTATGTCCGCGACAATGCCCCGCTGGTCCTGGAGAACGGCGTGGTCAGCCTCTCCAGCGACTATCGCCTGGACCTGTCCAAGGACACCCAGCTGCTGCTCGACAAGGCAGCCCTGAAGCTGGCCGACTTCAGCATCAATTCGCCCCAGGGCAAGCCACTGGCCAAGCTCGCCAGCCTCGACGTGGCCGCTACCACCCTGGACCTGGCCAAGCAGGAAGTGGTGCTCGGCGAAGTCCGCAGCCAGGGCCTGGAAGCCTGGGCCGCGCGGGAAAAGGATGGCCAGCTCGACTGGCAGAAACTGTTCGCCGATTTCACCCCGCCGCCGCGCAAAGCGCCTGCACCCAAGCCGAAGGAAAACACCGATCCCGCCGCAGAACCAGCCGAAACGGCGAAGGCCGCCAGCGAATCGGCGACCGACCGCGCCGCCAAGGCAACGGCGATAGCCTCGGGCGAAACGAGCAAGGACAAGCCGGCGGAGAAGGACGCCAGCGTCGCCGAGACGGAAAAGGCAGCGACCGGCAAAGAGCCCGCCAAGGTCGCGGAAAGCGCTGCCGGCAAGGGAGCCAGGCAAGAGACGAGCAAGGCTTCGGAGACCGGCAAGGCAACCGGACAGGAAACGGCCAAGACCGCGGAGATCGACAAGGCGGCCAACGACACGGCGCAACAACTCGCCGACACTGCAAAGGCGCCTCCGCCCGATAGCGCGAAAGGCGCTGCGGAGACGCCTGCCAAACCCTGGCACGTCATCCTGCGCGACGCCCAGTTCCGCGGCTACAAGGCGCACCTGGTGGATCGCCAGCCAGCCACGGCGGTGCCGCTGGAAGTCGGCCCGCTGGACCTCGACCTGCAGAACGTCGACAGCCTCGGCAAGACCCCCTTCGACCTCAAGCTCAAGACCGGCCTCGGCAACCGCGGCCAGGTCCAGGCCAGCGGCCAGGTGGTGCTCGATCCGATCAGCGCCCGGCTCAAGGTCAGTACCCGCGACATCGATCTGCGCGTGGCCCAGGCCTACATTTCGCCATTCATCCGCCTGGAGCTGCGCAGCGGCTTTCTTGGCAGCGAACTGGCGGTCGACCTGAAGAGCGTCGAGCCGCTGGCCTTCAGCATCGACGGCAGCGCCGAAGTCAGCCAGTTGCACACCCTGGACACCCTCAAGGACCGCGACTTCGTCAAATGGACCAAGCTGACCCTCAACGGCCTCGCCTATCGGCATGAGGACAGCCTGTCGATCCAGAGCGTGTCCCTGGAGGAGCCCTACGCCCGCTTCATCATCAACGAAGATCGCAGCACCAACGTCAGCGAACTGATCATCCCGCAACCAGGCAGCTCGACCGGCAAGGCCGCCGCCGAAAGCGGGAATGCGCCGGCGGGCAAGCCGCTGGGCATCCACATCGGCGGCGTGCGGATCAACAACGGCTCGGCGAACTTCGCCGACCTGACCCTGATGCCGCCGTTCGGCACCGCCATCCAGCAGCTCAGCGGCGAAGTCGGCACCCTCGATACGCGCAACTCGCAGCCGGCCAAGATAGATATCAAGGGCAAGGTCGACAAGTACGCGCCGGTGACCATCGTCGGCGAGCTGGATCCGTTCGACCCGCTGAAGAAGCTCGACATCACCACCAGCTTCAAGCGCGTCGAGCTGACCACCCTGACGCCCTATTCCGGCAAGTTCGCCGGCTACCGTATCCGCAAGGGCCGGCTCAACCTCGACCTGCACTACCAGATCGAGCGCAGCCAGCTGAAAGCGGAAAACAAGGTCCTGCTGGAAGGCCTGCAGCTCGGTGAAAAGGTCGACAGCCCGGATGCCGTCGACCTGCCGGTGAAACTGGCAGTGGCCCTGCTCAAGGACACCAAGGGCAACATCGACATCCAGCTGCCGGTCGCCGGCGACCTGAACAACCCTGAATTCAGCGTCATGCCGATCGTCTGGCAGACCCTGCGCAACCTGGTCCTGCGTGCCGTACAAGCGCCATTCAAGTTCATCGCCGGACTGGCCGCCGGCGGCGACGAAGACCTGGGCACGGTGCCGTTCGCCCCGGGCAGCGACGAGCTGTCGCCGGAGGCCCAGGCCAACCTGGACAAGCTCGCCGGTGCGCTCAAGGACCGCCCGGCGCTGCGCCTGGAAGTGGAAGGCGTGGCGTCCGCCGTGGCGGACGGACCCTCGATCGGCGCCAAGCGTCTCGAACTGGAATACCAGAACACCTACTACCGCATGTTGCAGCGGCGCGGCGACAAGGTACCGAGCGACGCCAAGCAGCTGGAAGTGCCGGAGAACATGCAGCCGGCGCTGCTCGAAGGCATCTACCGGGCCCGCCTGAAGCAACAGCCGCCGGCCGAGTGGAAGGAACTGGACAGCGACGAGCGCAGCGCGAAGATGCGCGAAGCGGTGATCGCCTCCTGGGCCAAGAGCCAGGTGCTGCTGCGCCAGATCGGCCAGGCCCGGGCCACCCGGATCAAGGACTACCTGGTGGAGAAAGGCCAGATGCCGGACGAACGCATCTACTTGATCGACGTCAGTTTCGCCGAAGGCGAGGACAAGGGTAATGTCGACACCCAACTGCACCTGGATAGCGAGTAATACCGTGCGCAAGCGATTCACCGCCCTGGCGGCCCCCCTGTTCCTCCTCGCCTGCGCTGCCGCGCAGGCCGACACCATGCGCTGCGGCAGCGCGCTGGTCAGCGTTGGCGACCGCGCCTTCGAAGTGCAGCAGAAATGCGGCGATCCGGATCACCGCGACGATGTCGGCTATACCCTCGGCAGCCATGATCGGCGGGAATTCAAGGTCGAGGAATGGGTATACGGACCGCGCAACGGCGTCACCTACATCCTGACCTTCGAGGCCAACAAGCTCAGACGCATCGAGTTCAAGCGTTGAGCCGCGCCCTCCTCTACGCCGGCCTTCTGGCGCTGCTGCCGCTGGCCCAGGCGCAGGCCGATTCGCTGCGCTGCGGCAGCCGGCTGGTCAGCAGCGGCGACAGCAGCAGCGATGTCCTCGAGCGCTGCGGCGAGCCACGCAGCCGCGACAGCCTGGGCTATCGCGAGGTCGTCGGCGAGTGGGGCAAACGCTACGAGGTGGAAGTCCAGGAATGGGTCTACGGCCCATGGAACGGCATGCTGTATTTCGTCCGTTTCGAGGGCAACCGCCTCAGCGCCATCCAGAGCCGCCGGGGCAACTGAGAGCCCTCATGAAAGAAGCCCCGCCGGGCAAAACCCGGCGGGGCTTCCTTACTGCCTGGGTTACAGGCGGTCGCTGAAGTCGCGGACTTCCTGTTCGGCCCGTTCCTTGGACCATCCATAGCGTTCCTGCAGCTTGCCGACCAGGTACTCGGCATGTCCGTCGGCAGCCTGGAGATCATCGTCGGTCAGGTCGCCCCAACGCTCCTTGATCTTGCCGGTGAGTTGCTTCCACTTGCCTTTGATCACATCGGAATTCATCGGTGGTCTCCTGAGTGACGTGGGAAAAGGATTCCGTTCGGCTCGACCGTGATTATTCGACCGATTTCAGGCCGTCGGCGGAAACGGCCTTCACGCCCTTGATGCCCTTGGCGGTCTCGATCGCCAGGTCACGCTCGGCATCGCTCTTCACGTTGCCGGACAGGGAAACCACACCCTTGTTGGTTTCGACCTTGATATCGACGCCACTCACGTTCTTGTTGGCGATCAGGCTGGACTTCACCTTGCTGGTGATCCAGGTGTCGGAAACCGCTTCTTCGGTTTTCTGCATAGTGTCGTTGGCCGCCAGGCTGATGGGCTGGGCAGCGAACGCATTGGCCATCGAGAAGCTCAGAGCAGTGGCAGTAGCAGCGGCAATAGCGAGTTTGCTGAATTTCATCGCGGTTTCTCCTATGGATTTCGAAAAACTGCAGCCATTCCTGGCGGCAGTTGCATAAGAGATATCGCAAGCGCTGTGCCAGTTTTTTTCAAAAATAAAAACCTTTAAAAACAATAAGTTATAAAAATTGCGGAAAGCGAGACGGTTGCAGAATGCCGAATTCGCCCGGTTTCGGCTTGCAAAATGCAAGGATTCCCCGCTTCACCCGGACCGACTCCCACGGCAGAAACGAAAACAGGGCCCGAAGGCCCTGTTTCGATTCGATCGCGACTCGACTTATACGCCGGAAGCTTCGGCGGCAGCCACGTCCTTGATCGACAGCTTGATGCGACCACGGTTGTCCACGTCGAGCACCAGGACCTTCACCTCCTGGCCTTCCTGCAGCACGTCGGTGACCTTGTCGATGCGCTTGTCGCTGATCTGCGAGATGTGCACCAGGCCATCCTTGCCCGGCAGGATGTTGACGAAGGCACCGAAATCGACGATGCGCTCGACCTTGCCGACGTAGATCTTGCCGATCTCGGCTTCCGCGGTGATCGCCAGCACGCGCTGCTTGGCGGCCTCTGCGGCTTCCTTGGTTTCGCCGTAGATCTTCACGCTGCCATCGTCCTCGATATCGATCGAGGCCTTGGTTTCTTCGCAGATCGCACGGATGGTGGCGCCACCCTTGCCGATGACGTCGCGGATCTTGTCCGAGTCGATCTTCATCTGCAGCATGGTCGGCGCGTTCTCCGACAGCTCGGCGCGCGGCCTGGCGATGACCTGGTTCATCTGGCCGAGGATGTTCAGGCGAGCTTCCAGGGCCTGGCCCAGGGCGATCTCCATGATCTCTTCGGTGATGCCGTTGATCTTGATGTCCATCTGCAGGGCGGTGACGCCCTTGTCGGTACCGGCGACCTTGAAGTCCATGTCGCCCAGGTGGTCTTCATCACCCAGGATGTCGGTCAGGACGGCGAACTTCTCGCCTTCCTTCACCAGGCCCATCGCGATACCGGCAACCGGCGCCTTGACCGGCACGCCGGCGTCCATCAGTGCCAGCGAAGCGCCGCACACGGAAGCCATGGAGCTGGAACCGTTGGACTCGGTGATCTCGGACACCACGCGAATGGTGTAGGGGAATTCGTCCTGGGTCGGCAGCATGGCGGCGACGCCGCGACGGGCCAGGCGGCCATGGCCGATTTCACGACGGCCCGGGCTGCCCATGCGACCGCACTCGCCTACCGAGAAGGGCGGGAAGTTGTAGTGCAGCATGAAGGCGTCCTTGCGCTCGCCTTCCAGGGTGTCCAGCAGCTGGGCATCGCGGGCGGTGCCGAGGGTGGCGACCACCAGGGCCTGGGTTTCGCCGCGGGTGAACAGCGCGGAGCCGTGGGTCTTGCCGAGCACGCCGACTTCGATGCGCAGCGGACGCACGGTACGGGTGTCACGACCGTCGATGCGCGGCTTGCCATTGACGATGTTCTCGCGAACGGTGCGGTATTCCAGCAGGCCGAACACGTCCTTGACCTCGGAAGCCGGGAACTTGCCCTCTTCCTCGCCGGCGAACAGCGCCACGGCCTGGTCGCGCAGCTCGCCCAGGCGGTTGTAGCGGTCCTGCTTGATGGTGATGGTGTAGGCCTGGGAGATCGCCTCGCCCAGCTCGGCCTTGATGGCGTTGACCAGCACGGTGTTCTCGGCCGGGGCTTTCCAGTCCCAGGCCGGCTTGCCGGCTTCGGCGGCCAGTTCCTTGACGGCACGGATCACCGCCTGGAATTCGTCGTGGGCGAACAGCACGGCGCCGAGCATCTGGTCTTCGGTCAGCTCGTCGGCCTCGGACTCCACCATCAGCACCGCGTCTTCGGTACCGGCCACGACCATGTCGAGGCTGGAGCTCTGCAGTTGCTCGTAGGTCGGGTTGAGGATGTAGCCGATTTCCGGGTGGAAGCCGACGCGTGCGGCGCCGATCGGGCCGGCGAACGGAATGCCGGAGATCGCCAGGGCGGCGGAGGTGCCGATCATCGCGGCGATGTCCGGATCGGACTTCTTGTTGGTGGAAACGACGGTGCAGACGACCTGCACTTCATTCATGAAACCTTCGGGGAACAGCGGACGGATCGGACGATCGATCAGGCGCGAGGTGAGGGTTTCCTTCTCGGAAGGACGCCCTTCACGCTTGAAGAAACCGCCGGGGATACGGCCTGCCGCGTAGGTCTTTTCCTGGTAATGCACGGACAGCGGGAAGAAGTCGCGGCCCTCGGCCGGCGACTTGGCGCCGACCACGGTGACCAGCACGCTGACGTCGTCCATGGTGACCAGTACGGCGCCGGTGGCCTGGCGAGCGATACGGCCGGTCTCGAGAGTGACGGTCGACTGACCGAACTGGAATTGCTTGGTTACCGGGTTCACGGTGTCTTTACCTTCTATGTTGCCTTGGGGGAAATCGGTGGAATGCCGGGAGTCGGACCCGAATCGATTCCTAGAAAGCGCGAAGCTGGAAGCCCGACGCCGATACCCGCCTCGTGTGCGGGTACCGACGCCAGACTTCCAGCTCCTGCTTCAAGCTGCCGACCGGCGTCGCTTAGCGACGCAGACCCAGACGGCCGATGAGGGCGGTGTAACGGGATACGTCCTTGCCCTTCAGGTAGTCCAGCAGCTTACGGCGCTGGTTAACCATACGGATCAGACCACGGCGGGAATGGTGATCCTTGCCGTTGGCCTTGAAGTGATCCTGCAGCTTGTTGATGTTGGCGGACAGCAGGGCTACCTGCACTTCCGGGGAACCGGTGTCGCCTTCAGCTTGCTTGTATTCGTTAACGATCTGCGCTTTTTCTTCAACGCTCAGTGCCATGATGGGCTTCCTCTGAGTGAACAGGCCGGGAATCGCTTCCCGTGTTTTAAAAGGAGGAATGACCGTGCCTGCTGACAGCCACCCTCGTATCGGCCTTATGACCGAATCAGTCGACGCGGGGCGATACGCCCGTCGTCGGTCACTTCACCGATGCCGATGAAACGACCTGTATGATCCTGCACCCGCAACCAGCCGAACTTCGGCGCTTCCGGGGCTCGCACCGGCTGCCCGTGCAGCCAGTAGTACGCACTGTGCTCGGACAACTGCAGCACCGGCCAATGCAGCAGGCCGCTGTCTTCCGGCATCAGGAACTGGTCCAGCGCTTCCGGACCACCTTCGGCATGCACGCGCTCGAGCGTCTCGAGGGTGATCGCCTGGGCCAGGACGAACGGCCCGGCCTGGGTCCGCCGCAGTGCCGCGACGTGCGCGCCGCAGCCCAGGACCTGGCCAAGGTCCTCCACCAGCGTACGCACGTAGGTGCCTTTGCTGCAGGAAACGGCCAGGGTCGCGCAGGGCGGCTCGAAGGAGAGCAAATCCAGGCGCGTAATAGTAACAGAACGCGCCTCGCGCTCCACTACCTCTCCTGCACGAGCGAGCTTGTACAGCGGTTGCCCGTCCTTCTTCAGCGCCGAGTACATCGGCGGCACCTGCTCTATGTCGCCACGGAAGCGCGGCAGGGCCTGCTCGAGATCGTCCCGACCGACGGTCACCTCGCGCTCGGCGAGCATCTCGCCCTCGGCGTCGCCGGTGGTGGTGGTGATGCCCATGCGCATCACCGTCTCGTAGCCCTTGTCGGCATCGAGCAGGTACTGGGAGAACTTGGTCGCCTCGCCGAAGCACAGCGGCAGGACGCCAGTGGCCAGCGGATCGAGGCTGCCGGTATGGCCGGCCTTCTCGGCGTTGAGCAGCCAGCGGACTTTCTGCAGGGCCTGGTTGGAACTCATGCCGCGCGGCTTGTCGAGCACCAGGATGCCACTGATGGAACGGCGGATACGCTTCACCTGGGCCACGCTCAGTCCTCGGACTCGTCGCCGTGGCGACGGTCTTCCGCCACTGCGCGCTCGATCAGCGCGGACAGCTCGGCGCCACGACGGATGCTTTCGTCGTAGTGGAAATGCAGCTGCGGCACGCTGCGCAGCTTCATCGACTTGCCGAGCAGCATGCGCAGGTAGCCCGCCGCGTCGTTGAGGATTTCCATGTTCAGGGCGACCCGCTCGGCGTCGTCCTGGCCCATGACCGTGATGAACACCTTGGCATGCGCCACGTCGCGGCTGACCTCGACACCGGTGATGGTGACCAGGCCCAGGCGCGGGTCCTTGATCTCGCGCTGGATCAGTTGGGCCAGCTCGCGTTGCATCTGATCGCCGATACGCTGGGTACGGCTGTAGTCTTTTGCCATTTTTCAACCTGCCTCCAGCGACACCCGGTCACTGGAAAAAAAAGCGACAAACGCCCGGGACAGCTGGAAGCCGGCCCGGGCGCTGTGGTTACGCACTCGCCATCAAAGGCTGCGTGCGACTTCGACCTTCTCGAACACTTCGATCTTGTCGCCGACCTTCACGTCGTTGTAGCTCTTCACGCCGATGCCGCACTCCATGCCGGCACGCACTTCGGCGACGTCGTCCTTGAAGCGACGCAGGGATTCCAGCTCGCCCTCGAAGATGACCACGTCGTCGCGCAGCACGCGGATCGGGCGGTTGCGGTGCACCATGCCCTCGGTGACCATGCAGCCGGCGATCGCGCCGAACTTCGGCGAGCGGAACACGTCGCGCACTTCGGCGATGCCGAGGATGTTCTCGCGCAGGTCGCTGCCGAGCATACCGGTCAGGGCCTTCTTGACGTCTTCGATGATGTCGTAGATCACGTTGTAGTAACGCATATCCAGACCTTCGGCTTCGACGATCTTGCGCGCGCCGGCGTCGGCGCGCACGTTGAAGCCGAACAGCACCGCGTTGGAGGCCAGCGCCAGGTTGGCATCGGACTCGGTGATGCCACCGACGCCGCCGCCGACCACGCGGACCTGCACCTCGTCGTTGCCCAGGCCGCTGAGCGAGCCTTGCAGGGCCTCGAGCGAACCGCGCACATCGGCCTTGAGGACGATGTTGAGGGTCTTCTTCTCTTCCTGGCCCATGTTCTCGAAGATGTTTTCTAGCTTGCCGGCATGGGCACGCGCCAGTTTCACCTCGCGGAACTTGCCTTGACGGAACAGGGCGACTTCGCGGGCCTTCTTCTCGTCGGCGACCACGGTCATCTCGTCACCGGCGTCCGGCGTGCCGTCCAGGCCGAGAATCTCGACCGGGATCGACGGGCCGGCTTCCTTGATCGGCTTGCCGTTCTCGTCGAGCATGGCGCGGACGCGACCGTAGTTGATGCCGACCAGCACCATGTCGCCCTGACGCAGGGTACCGTCCTGGACCAGCACGGTGGCCACCGGGCCACGGCCCTTGTCCAGGCGCGACTCGACCACCACGCCACGGCCCGGGGCCGACGGAGTGGCTTTCAGTTCGAGCACTTCCGCCTGCAGCAGGACCGCTTCGAGCAGTTCATCGACGCCAGTACCGAGCTTCGCCGAAACCGGGACGAAGGGAGCGTCGCCGCCCCACTCTTCCGGGATCACGTCGAGGGCGGCCAGGCCGTTCTTGATGTTGTCCGGGTTGGCTTCGGGCTTGTCGATCTTGTTCACCGCGACCACGATCGGCACACCTGCCGCTTTCGCGTGCTGCACGGCTTCCTGGGTCTGCGGCATCACGCCGTCGTCCGCCGCGACCACCAGGATCACGATGTCGGTCGCCTGGGCGCCACGGGCACGCATCGCGGTGAACGCGGCGTGGCCAGGGGTGTCCAGGAAGGTCACCATGCCACGCTCGGTTTCGACGTGGTAGGCACCGATATGCTGGGTGATGCCACCGGCCTCGCCCGCGGCGACCTTCGCGCGGCGGATGTAGTCCAGCAGCGAGGTCTTGCCGTGGTCGACGTGGCCCATCACGGTCACGACCGGCGCGCGGGTGACCGCTTCGCCTTCGAACTTGAGGGACTCGGCCAGTTGTTCTTCCAGCGCGTTCTCGCTGACCAGCTTGACCTTGTGGCCCAGCTCTTCGGCGACCAGTTGCGCGGTTTCCTGGTCCAGGACCTGGTTGATGGTCACCGGGGAGCCCATCTTGAACATGAACTTGACGACTTCGGCGCCCTTGACCGACATCTGGGCGGCCAACTCGGCTACGGTGATGGTCTCACCGATGTTCACTTCACGCACGATAGGTCCTGTCGGGTTCTGGAACCCGTGCTGGTTGCGCTTCTTCAGCTTCGACTTGCCACCACGGCCGCCACGACGGTAGCCATCGCTTTCCTCGTCGGTGCTGCGCGGGGCTACGCGCGGAGCCGGAGCCTTTTCCTTTTCCTTGACCGAAGGACGGTGCTGCGTGTGCTTGCGGTCGCGGCGCTCGTCGTCCTCGTCACGCTTGGGCACGCGACGCGGTTCTTCCTTCTTGCGCTCTTCGGCGGCGGCGGGCTTGGCCACCGGCTCGGCCGCGGCGACCTCGACGGCAGCCGCCGGCTGGGCGCTGACCGCCTCTTCCGCAGCCTTGGCACGCGCGGCTTCTTCCGCCTTGCGGGCTTCTTCCTCGGCACGCTGGCGTGCCGCAGCCTCTTCCGCCTTCAGGCGTTCGGCTTCTTCCGCGGCGCGCTGCTCCTCGAGCTCACGCTGGCGCTCGGCCTCGATCTCGTCGGGGCTGCGCTTGACGTAGGTTTTCTTCTTGCGAACTTCAACGCTCACCGTCTTGCTGCCACCGACCTTCAGGGTGGTGGTGGTCTTGCGTTGCAGGGTGATCTTGCGCGGTTCGCTGGCGCGATCGCCATGGCTGCCTTTCAGGTGGGTCAGCAGCGCTTGCTTCTCGCTATCCGTTACAACTTGTTCGGCACTGGTGTGCGGCAGACCTGCGTCACGCATCTGCAGCAGCAGGCGCTCCACCGGTGTGTCGACCACCTGGGCCAGTTCTTTCACCGTGACTTGCGTCATGCACTTCTCTCCTCAGGCCGCGACTGCTTACTCGAACCAATGGGCCCGGGCGGCCATGATCAACTTGCCGGCACGCTCTTCGTCCATGCCGTCGATGTCGAGCAGATCGTCGATCGATTGCTCGGCCAGATCTTCACGGGTGGTTACGCCACGCAGCGCCAGGTCCAGGGCCAGCTCCTTGCTCATGCCGTCGAGGCTGAGCAGGTCTTCTGCCGGTTGTGCGTCGGCGAGCTTCTCTTCGGTCGCAATGGCCTTGGTCAGCAGGCGGTCCTTGGCACGGGAGCGCAGCTCGTTGACGATGTCTTCGTCGAAGCCATCGATGCTGAGCATCTCCTCCATCGGTACGTAGGCGATTTCCTCAAGAGTCGTGAAGCCCTCTTCCACCAGTACCTGGGCCAGTTCCTCGTCGACATCCAGCTCGTCGACGAAGCGCTGCAGGATATCCCCGGTCTCGGCCTGTTGCTTGGCCTGGATATCCGCCTCGGTCATCACATTCAGGGTCCAGCCGGTCAACTGGCTGGCCAGACGGACGTTCTGGCCACTGCGGCCGATAGCCTGGGCCAGGTTGTCCTCGGCGACGGCGATATCCATGGTATGGGTATCCTCGTCGACGATGATCGCCGCCACTTCGGCCGGAGCCATGGCGTTGATCACGAATTGCGCGGGGTTGTCGTCCCACAGGACGATGTCCACCCGTTCACCGCCGATCTCGCCGGACACCGCCTGGACGCGCGAGCCGCGCATGCCGATGCAGGCGCCCTGCGGGTCGATGCGCTTGTCCTTGGAGCGGACGGCGATCTTGGCACGCGACCCCGGGTCACGGGCGGCGGCCATCACGTCGATCAGTTGTTCGGCGATTTCCGGCACTTCGATGCGGAACAGCTCGATCAGCATTTCCGGCGCGGTGCGCGACAGGACCAGCTGCGGACCGCGATTCTCGGTGCGGATTTCCTTCAGCAGGGCACGCACGCGGGTGCCGACGCGGAAAGTCTCGCGCGGAATGATCTGGTCACGGGCCAGCAGCGCCTCGGCGTTGTTGCCCAGGTCGACGATGACGTTGTCGCGGGTGACCTTCTTCACGGTACCGGAAATGATCTCGCCGACCTTCTCGCGGTAGGCGTCGACCACCTGGGCACGCTCGGCCTCGCGGACCTTTTGCACGATGACCTGCTTGGCGGTCTGCGCGGCGATGCGGCCGAACTCGATGGACTCGATCTTTTCCTCGATGACCTCGCCGACCTTGGCGCCAGGCTTCTGTTCCTGGACGTCCTCGACGGTGATCTCGGTGGCGGGGTCCTGGTAGTCCTCGTCGGCGACGACGTGCCAGCGCCGGAAGGTCTCGTAGCTGCCGTTATGACGATTGATCTCGACGCGCAGGTCGACCTCGTCCTCGAAACGTTTCTTGGTGGCGGTCGCCAGAGCCAGCTCCAGCGCCTCGAAAATCACGCCGGCCGGTACGCCCTTTTCGTTGGATACCGACTCAACAACCAGCAGTACTTCTTTGCTCATTGTACGCCTCGCCTTTCAATCCATTGGATCCGCGGATTCGCGTCTCAATCAAAACGGGGAATGATGTTGGCCTTGTCGATCGAATCGATCGGCAGCAGGTACTCGTGATCGTCCACCAGGACCACCACTTCCTGCTCCTCCACACCACGGAGAATGCCTTGGTAATTGCGTCGACCCTCGTAGGGCGAACGCAGCCTGATCTTCACTTGCTCGCCGGCATGTTTGGCGAACTGTTCGAGGGTGAACAGCGGCCGATCCATGCCCGGCGAGGACACCTCGAGGGTGTACTCGCCGCTGATCGGGTCTTCGACGTCGAGAATACCGCTGACCTGCCGACTGACGGCTTCACAGTCATCGATGAGGATGCCTTCGGGGCGGTCGATATAGACGCGCAATACCGAATGACGACCCTGGGAAATGAACTCGACGCCCCAGCACTCATAGCCGAGCGCCTCGACCACAGGGGCCAGCAAGGCCTGCAACTGTTCTAGCTTGCTCGACACCTGATCGCCTCGCGTATGTCGTAGAAACAAAAAATGGGCGAAACGCCCATCCCTAAATAGCCACACGGAACCGTGGCATGGACTGTCCAGCTAACAAAAAGCCCCTAAAAAGGGGCCCTGAAAAACTGGTTGCGGGGGCTGGATTTGAACCAACGACCTTCGGGTTATGAGCCCGACGAGCTACCAGACTGCTCCACCCCGCGTCAAAGCTGGTGCAAGATTATACGACCGAGACCCAGGCGGGTCAACCGAACCTTGCGGATACAAACCCCGCAGAGCGGGGGTTTGCTTATATGGTACCGAGGAGGGGACTCGAACCCCTACAGCCTATGGCCACTACCACCTCAAGGTAGCGTGTCTACCAATTCCACCACCTCGGCAGAAACTTTTCTCTTACTTCTGTTCAGGAGCCGCCGGTACATCACCTGCGCTTTCCGCAGGCTTGGACTGCTCCTGAAGTACCGGCACATCGTCAGCGGCCGGTGCTTTCTCTTGCTTCTGCTCCAGGACTGCCGGATCGGGCAGACCGATGTGTTGCAGAGCATCAGACTTCTCTTTAGCGAAGTACGCTAAGCCAAGGCTGGTCAAGAAAAAAACCGCTGCCAGTATACCAGTAATCCGACTCAAAAAGGTAGCGGAACCTTGGCTTCCGAAAACAGTTGCCGAAGCACCGGCACCGAAAGAAGCCCCTGCATCCGCGCCCTTGCCATGCTGGACGAGGATCAGGCCAACCAGACCCAACGCCATCAGCAGGTGCACGACAATTACGACCTTTTCCAGCATTTTCAGCTTCCCGCGGCACGACAGATCGCACCGAACTCATCCGCATTCAGGGAGGCCCCACCTACCAGCCCCCCATCGATATCCGGCATGCCGAACAATTCGGCTGCACTTGCCGCCTTTACGCTTCCGCCATAAAGGAGTCGCACACCTTTTGCGACCTCGGCATTTTCCGCTGCCAGTTGCGCGCGGATCGCCGCGTGCACTTCCTGGGCTTGCGCGGGGGACGCGGTCAACCCGGTCCCGATCGCCCAGACCGGCTCGTAAGCCACGACTGCGCGAGCAAAAGCTCCAACACCCAACTCGTCGATCACGCTTCCCAGCTGCCTCGCGACAACCTCCAGCGTCTTGCCCGCCTCACGCTCCGCCCGGGTCTCCCCGACACACAGCACCGGCACCAGGCCACACGACTGAGCCGCGGCAAACTTGCGACTCACAACCTCGTCACTCTCGCCGAGAATCAGGCGACGTTCCGAGTGTCCCACCAGAACCATGCCGCAACCGGCATCCGCCAACTGACTGGGAGCTATCTCGCCGGTCAGCGCGCCTTGCATCGGCTCGACGGCGCTATTCTGCGCACCTACGCCGATCGCCTTGCCAGCCAGACCCTGAATGACCTGACTGATGAACAAGCAAGGCGGCATCACCGCCACATCGACTCCGCTCGGCAACGCCAGCTGACGCAAGCCTTTGATCAAGTCGGCCACACTGGAATGCGTACCGTGCATTTTCCAGTTACCGGCCACCAAGGGTCGACGCATGCTGTACCTCGCGGGGCAAAGTGGGCGCAGATGTTACTCAACAGTTTCCAGACTGGCAAGCAAAATCAAGCACATACCTCAGAAACAATTTTCGCCAGCTGTTCGGCGTGCGCGCGGACCGTGGCTTCCTCGTCGCCTTCGACCATCACTCGCACCAACGGCTCGGTCCCGGACTTGCGCAGCAGGACGCGGCCGCGCCCACCCATCTGTTCGGTGACCCGCGCGCTGGCTTCCTTGACCGACGGATGCTCGAGCGGATCGCTCTCGCCCTTGAAACGCACGTTGATCAGCACCTGGGGGCACTTGCGGATGCCCTGGCGGGCCTCGGCGAGGGTCTGGCCGCGACGCTTGAGCGCCATCAGCACCTGCAGCGCGGCAATGATCGCGTCGCCCGTGGTGGTGTTCTGGCAGCAGACGATGTGTCCGGAATTCTCTCCACCCAGCATCCAGTTGCGCGCCAGCAGCTCGGCCATCACATAGCGATCGCCGACCTTGGCCCGCACGAATGGGATATGCAGGTCCTGGAGCGCGAGCTCCAGACCGAGATTGCTCATCAACGTACCCACCACGCCGCCCTGGAGGCGCCCGCTTTCCTGCATGTCGCGAGCGATGAGGAAGAGCAGTTCGTCGCCATCGACGATCGCGCCGGTATGGTCGACCATCATCACCCGGTCGCCGTCGCCGTCGAAGGCGATGCCCAGGTCGGCATGATGCTCGATCACCGCCGCCTGCAGGCCGTCCAGGTGGGTGGAGCCGCACTTGTCGTTGATGTTCAGGCCGTTCGGGCTGGCCGCCAGCACGGTGACCTCCGCGCCCAGCTCGCGGAATACGTTGGGAGCGATCTTGTAGGTGGCGCCGTTGGCGCAATCGAGCACGACCTTGAGGCCGTTGAAATCAGTGCTGGTCGGCACGCTGCTCTTGCAGAACTCGATATAGCGTCCCGCCGCGTCGTTGATCCGCGAGACCTTGCCGAGACGGGCCGACTCCACCACGGTCATCGGCGCATCGAGCAACTCCTCGATCATCAGTTCCACGTCATCCGGCAGCTTGGTGCCCTGACCGGAGAAGAACTTGATGCCGTTGTCGTCGTGGGGATTGTGCGAGGCACTGATCACCACTCCGGCCTCGGCGTGGAAGGTTCGCGTCAGGTAGGCGATGCCGGGGGTCGGCATCGGGCCGAGCAGCAGGGTGTCGGCGCCGGAGGCGGAGAGCCCGGCCTCGAAGGCGGACTCGAACATGTAGCCGGAACTACGGGTATCCTTGCCGATCAGCACCCTGCAATTGCCTTGCCGGCGGAACGCCATGCCCACGGCCCAACCCAGCTTGAGGACGAAATCCGGGGTGATCGGGAACTCGCCCACACGACCGCGGATACCGTCGGTCCCAAAATATTTTCTGCTCATTTTCTTGTCTTCCGTGCTCAATCCGCCATTTCCACGGCGGAGATCATTCGCATCACGTCGACGGTCGCCGCCACGTCATGCACTCGTATTATCCGGGCGCCCCTGGCCAGCGCCAGGGCGGCGAGGGCCAGGCTGCCGTAGAGGCGTTCATCGACCTCCCGACCCAGCACCTTGCCGATCATGCTCTTGCGCGAAACCCCGACCAGCAGCGGCAAGCCCATGCCATGGAGAACCTCCATGTGCTTGAACAGCACCAGGTTGTGCTCCAGCGTCTTGGCGAAACCGAATCCCGGGTCCAGCAGCAACCGCTGCCGGTCGATCCCGGCCGCCACGCAGGCATCCACCCGCTCGCGCAGGAATAGCCCGACCTCGGCCACCACGTCCTGGTAAACAGGCGCGTCCTGCATGGTCTGCGGCTCGCCACGCATATGCATGAGGCAGACCGCCAGACCGGTATCCAGCGCAGCATCCAGCGCGCCGTCGCGCTGCAGCGATCGGACGTCGTTGATCAGACCGGCGCCGAGACGGGCGGTTTCACGCATGACCGCGGGCGTAGAGGTATCCACCGAGATCACCACATCGAGTTCGCGGGCGATGCGTTCGACCACCGGAGCGACCCGCTCCAGTTCCTCCGTTGGCGACACATGGCGGGCGCCTGGCCGGGTCGACTCGCCGCCGACGTCGATCAGCGTCGCGCCTTCACGAACCATCCGCTCGGCGTGTCGCAGGGCGTCGTCCAGGCGACCGAAACGGCCGCCATCGGAAAAGGAATCGGGAGTGACATTGAGGATGCCCATGACATGCGGGCGGGACAAATCAAGAACCCGACTGCCGCAAGGCAGTCGGGTCGGGTATTGCGGGTTGCTCATTCAGGGCTCTCAGTGCTCGCCGGCTGGCCCACCGATGGGAGGGGTGTTCTCGCGGCGGCCCGACTCTTCCAGGTTGGCCGGCGGGGTGCCGGTGCCCGAACCACCCTGCCAGTCGCGCGGCTCGCGCGGCACCCGCCCGGCCATGATGTCGTCGATCTGGTCGGAGTCGATGGTCTCGTACTTCATCAGCGCGTCGGCCATCATCTCCAGTTTGTCGCGGTTCTCGTCGAGCAGACGCTTGGCGGTACCGTAGCAGTCGTCGATGATGCGCCGGACCTCCTGGTCGATCATCTTGGCGGTCTCGCCCGACACGTTGGCGTGCTGGCTGCCGGCGCTGCGGCCGAGGAACACCTCGCCCTCCTCTTCCGCATACATCAGCGGACCGAGCTTCTCCGACAGGCCCCACTTGGTCACCATGTTCCGCGCCAACTGGGTGGCGCGCATGATGTCGTTGGAGGCGCCGGTGGTAACACCTTCGAAGCCAAGGGTCATCTCTTCCGCGATACGCCCGCCGAACAGCGAGCAGATCTGGCTTTCCAGCGCGCGCTTGGACAGGCTGTAGCGATCCTCTTCCGGCAGGAACATGGTCACGCCCAGGGCGCGACCGCGCGGAATGATGGACACCTTGTAAACCGGGTCGTGCTCCGGCACCAGACGACCGACGATGGCGTGGCCGGCCTCGTGGTAGGCAGTGTTGCGCTTCTCCTTCTCGGACATGACCATGGTCTTGCGCTCGGCGCCCATCATGATCTTGTCCTTGGCCAGCTCGAATTCACGCATGTCGACGATGCGCTTGTTGGAGCGCGCGGCGAACAGCGAGGCCTCGTTGACCAGGTTGGCCAGGTCGGCGCCGGAGAAACCGGGCGTACCGCGGGCGATGACGGCGGGGTCGACATGGTCGCCCAGCGGCACCTTGCGCATGTGCACCTTGAGGATCTGCTCGCGGCCGCGGATATCCGGCAGGCCGACCACCACCTGGCGGTCGAAGCGGCCCGGGCGCAGCAGCGCCGGGTCGAGCACGTCCGGACGGTTGGTCGCGGCGATGACGATGATGCCGTCGTTCATCTCGAAGCCGTCCATCTCAACCAGCAACTGGTTCAGGGTCTGCTCGCGCTCGTCGTGACCGCCGCCCAGGCCGGCGCCACGATGGCGGCCGACGGCGTCGATCTCGTCGATGAAGATGATGCACGGCGCGTGCTTCTTGGCCTGGTCGAACATGTCGCGGACACGGGAGGCGCCCACGCCGACGAACATCTCGACGAAGTCGGAACCGGAAATGGTGAAGAACGGCACCTTGGCTTCGCCGGCGATGGCCTTGGCCAGCAGGGTCTTGCCGGTACCGGGCGGACCGACCATCAGCACGCCGCGCGGGATACGGCCACCCAGGCGCTGGAACTTGCCCGGATCGCGCAGGAACTCGACCAGCTCGCTGACCTCTTCCTTGGCCTCGTCGCAACCGGCGACGTCGGCGAAGGTGGTCTTGACCTGGTCCTCGGACAACAGGCGCGCCTTGCTCTTGCCGAAGCTCATCGGGCCGCCGCGGCCACCGCCGCCGCCCTGCATCTGGCGCATGAAGAACATGAAGACGGCGATGATCACCAGGATCGGGAAGCTGGCGACCAGCAACTGGGTCCAGATGCTCTGCTGCTCGGGCTGTTTGCCCTCGACCACGACGTTGTTGTTGACCAGGTCGCCGATCAGGCCGTTGTCCTGGATCGCCGGGCGGATGGTCTTGAAGGTGTCGCCGTCGCTACGCTTGCCGGTGATGACATAGCCATCCACGGTCACTCGCTCGACCTTGCCATCCTTGACCTGCTGGATGAAGTCCGAGTAGTTCAGCGTCTGTGGCTCGCTCGGGCTCGAGAAATTGTTCATCACGGTCACCAGTACCGCCGCGATGATCAGCCACAGAATCAGATTCTTTGCCATGTCGTTCAATTGACTACCCTCTGAAGCCGGCTCCGTCCTGGAAACCGCTTCACACGACGGCCAGACTCCTTCCGGCCAAAAGTACTACACAAGCACCTACGCACGCAGGCGTTGTCTGTAACCCTTTATGAACCCTCGCCCGTCCCGGCACAACAGGTCATCGACCAATAGACAGGCTATAGGGTCAATCATTCCAGTCTATTCCCCACGAAAGCCGCGTGCGAGCAGATACTGCTCCCGCGAACGGTCACGCGACGACAGGGGCTTGCGCATCTGTACCTTGTCGAACATTTCCCGGGCCTGCTTGTGGTACTGGTCGAAACCTTCGCCCTGGAAAATCTTGATCAGGAAATCGCCGCCCGGCCGCAGCACCCGGCCAGCCAGGTCCAGCGCCAGCTCGCAGAGATACATGGCGCGCGGTTGGTCGGCGGCCCGCACCCCACTCATATTGGGGGCCATATCGGAAATCACAAGGTCCACCGGATGCTCGCCGATCGCCTCGAGGATCCGCGCGAACACCGCGTCCTCGGTGAAGTCGCCCTGGATGAAGGTGACGTCGGGGATGCTGTCCATCTCCAGGATGTCCGAGGCGATCAGCCGGCCGCGGTCGCCGATCACCCGGCTGGTGACCTGCGACCAGCCGCCCGGGGCCGCGCCGAGGTCGACCACGGTCATGCCCGGACGCAGGATGCGGTCCTTTTCCTGGATTTCCAGAAGCTTGTAGCTGGCGCGCGAGCGATAGCCGTCGCGCTGGGCCATCTTCACGTAGGGATCGTCGAAATGTTCTTTCAGCCAGCGCTGGCTGGTTTTGGAGCGGGCCACGGAATACCTCTTCGGGCACCCCCGGTCGGCGGGGGCAGCATCACTTGGACTAAATCTGGGGTAAAATAGACGACTTTTTCCCAGGGGTCTGATTATGGCGCTCACTCAAGAGCAGAAGAAACAGTTCAAATCTATCGGTCACCACCTGAAACCGGTATTGATCGTAGCCGAGAACGGCTTGACCGAAGGCGTCCTCGCCGAACTCGAGCGCGCACTCAACGATCACGAACTGATCAAGGTGAAGCTGGCGCTGGCCGAGCGCGACGACCGCCGCGCCCTGCTCGACGAACTCTGCGCGCAGTCGCGCAGCGACCTGGTGCAGAGCATCGGCAAGATGGCGCTGGTCTACCGGAAGAACCCGAAGCCGAACAAGAACCTCTCCAACATCAGCCGCTTCGCCGGCATCTGATGTCTCTTCGAGCCAAGGTCGGGATGCCTCCCGACCTGGTTCAGACGCTCTCCTCGTCCCGCCCCGGCACCGGTTGCAATACCAGCAACAGGCCGCACATCGCCACCGCCAGATAGTTGAACAGCAGCCAGCGCGCCGCATCGGGTGCCATGCCGCGCACCAGGAAATACGCCAGGCTGAGCGCCACCACGGCGAGCAGCAACTGCCCCCGAAGGTCGCGCCACAGGCTCATCGGTCCATGACTGGAGACCAGCACCAGCGCCTGCAGTACCGCGCAGAAGCCGGCGAAGCCGATCAGCAGCGGGGTCAGTGCCGCGGCCACGGTTTCCACAAGCAGAGGCGCCAGCCCGGTCTTGCCGAGCGCCGGCAAGACCACGAATTGCAGCAACCAGAGGCCGCCGACCCAGAACGTCTGGGCCAGCAGCCAACTGATCGCGCCCGCGCGCAACGGAGCGCGCTTAGATATGGCGAACCTCGACGATCTCGTACTCGACATCGCCGCCCGGGGTCCTCACCAGCACGGCATCCCCCTCGGTCTTGCCGATCAGTGCACGGGCGATCGGCGAGTTCACCGAGATCTTGCCGCCCTTGATGTCGGCCTCGTCGTCGCCGACGATCTGGTAGGTCACGGTCTCGTCGGTCTCGACGTTGGCGATGTCGACGGTGGTGCCGAAGATCACCTTGCCGCTGTGCGGGATCGCGGTGACATCGATGACCTGGGCGTTGGACAGCTTGGCCTCGATGTCGCGGATGCGCGCCTCGACCATGCCCTGCTGCTCGCGTGCCGCGTGGTACTCGGCATTTTCCTTGAGGTCACCCAGTTCGCGCGCTTCGGCGATGGCCTGGCTGATCTGCGGGCGCAGCACGCCCTTCAGGTGTTTCACTTCTTCTTCCAGGGCGCGGGCGCCCTGGACGGTCATGGGGAACTTGCTCATGCCTTGATTCCTGCGTGGAGATCCTGCAGGCGCCGAACGGTCTTCTCGGGACCGAACTTGAGCGCCTCACAGATCGCCTGCCCACCCGCGATGGTGGTGGTGCAGCAGATCTTGTGCTGCAGGGCGTTTCGACGAATGGAGTAGGAGTCAGCGATGGATTGCCGACCCTCGGTGGTGTTGATGATCAGGGTGACTTCGTCGTTCTTGATCATGTCCACCACGTGCGGACGGCCCTCGGTCACCTTGTTCACGCGACGCACCGGCAGGCCTGCGGCCTCGATGACACGCGCGGTACCGGCGGTGGCTACCACTTCGAAGCCCAGCGCGACCAGGTCGCCAGCCACCTGGGCGGCGAACGGCTTGTCGTCTTCGCGGACGCTGATGAAGGCGCAACCGGCGGTCGGGAGAATTTCGCTGGCCCCCAACTGAGCCTTGGCAAAGGCTTCGGCAAAGCTATCACCGACGCCCATCACTTCACCAGTGGACTTCATTTCCGGGCCGAGGATCGGATCGACGCCGGGGAACTTGGCGAACGGGAACACCGCTTCCTTGACGCTGAAGAACGGCGGGATGATTTCCTGGGTGAAGCCGACCTCAGCCAGGGTCTTGCCGGCCATGACGCGGGCGGCGACCTTGGCCAGCGACTCACCGACGCACTTGGAGACGAACGGCACGGTGCGCGAGGCGCGCGGGTTGACCTCGATGACGAAGATATCCTCGCCCTGCACCGCCATCTGCACGTTCATCAGGCCGACCACGCCCAGCTCCAGGGCCATTTTCTTGACCTGCTCGCGGATCTCGTCCTGGATGTGCTGCGGCAGCGAGTACGGCGGCAGCGAACAGGCGGAGTCGCCGGAGTGCACGCCAGCCTGCTCGATGTGCTGCATGATCGCGCCGATCACCACGATCTCGCCGTCGCATACCGCGTCGATGTCGACCTCGATGGCGCAGTTGAGGAAGTGGTCGAGCAGCACCGGGCTGTCATTGGAAACCTGCACCGCCTCGCGCATGTAGCGCTTGAGCTCTTCTTCCTGGTAGACGATTTCCATCGCCCGCCCACCCAATACGTAGGAGGGGCGCACCACCAGCGGATAGCCGATGGCCTTGGACGCGGCCAGCGCCTCGTCTTCGCTGCGCGCGGTGGCGTTGGCCGGCTGGCGCAGGTTCAGGCGCTGGACCATCTGCTGGAAGCGCTCGCGGTCTTCGGCACGGTCGATGGCGTCCGGGCTGGTGCCGATGATCGGCACACCGGCCTCCTCCAGGGCGCGGCAGAGCTTCAGCGGGGTCTGCCCGCCGTACTGGACGATCACGCCCTTGGGCTGCTCGACGCGGACGATCTCGAGGACGTCCTCGAGGGTCACCGGCTCGAAGTACAGGCGGTCGGAAGTGTCGTAGTCGGTGGAGACGGTCTCCGGGTTGCAGTTGACCATGATGGTCTCGTAGCCGTCTTCGCGCATCGCCAGCGCCGCGTGCACGCAGCAGTAGTCGAACTCGATGCCCTGGCCGATACGGTTCGGACCGCCGCCGAGGATCATGATCTTCTCGCGGTTCGACGGGTTGGCCTCGCACTCTTCCTCGTAGGTCGAGTACATGTAGGCGGTGTCGGTGGCGAACTCGGCGGCGCAGGTATCGACGCGCTTGTAGACCGGCAGCACCTTCAGCTTGTGGCGATGGCTGCGCAGGTTCTTCTCGGTGACGCCGAGCAGCTTGGCCAGGCGCGCATCGGAGAAGCCCTTGCGCTTGAGCTTGTACATCAGCTCGCGATCGATGGAGGACAGGCCGAGGGTCTTGACCTTCTCCTCATCCTTGACCAGGTCCTCGATCTGCACCAGGAACCATTCGTCGATGCGGGTCAGCTCGAACACTTCCTCGACACTCTTGCCGGCGCGGAAGGCGTCGGCGACGTACCAGACGCGCTCGGCGCTGGGCACGGTCAGCTCGCGCTTGAGGATGCTCTGGGCTTCCGGGTCGTTCAGGTCGAGCTTCGGGTCGAAACCGGTGGCGCCGACTTCCAGGCCGCGCAGGGCTTTCTGCACCGACTCCTGGAAGGTCCGGCCGATGGCCATGACTTCGCCGACCGACTTCATCTGGGTGGTCAGGCGGGCGTCGGCCTTCGGGAACTTCTCGAAGGCGAAACGCGGGATCTTGGTCACCACGTAGTCGATGGCCGGCTCGAACGACGCCGGGGTGCGACCGCCGGTGATGTCGTTCTGCAGTTCGTCGAGGGTGTAGCCGACCGCCAGCTTGGCGGCGATCTTGGCGATCGGGAAACCGGTGGCCTTGGAGGCCAGGGCCGAGGAGCGGGAAACCCGCGGGTTCATCTCGATCACCACCATGCGTCCGGTGTTCGGGCAGATGCCGAACTGCACGTTGGAACCACCGGTTTCCACGCCGATCTCGCGCAGCACCGCCAGAGAGGCGTTGCGCATGATCTGGTATTCCTTGTCGGTCAGGGTCTGCGCCGGCGCCACGGTGATCGAGTCACCGGTGTGCACGCCCATCGGGTCGAAGTTCTCGATGGAGCAGACGATGATGCAGTTGTCCTTCTTGTCGCGGACCACCTCCATCTCGTATTCCTTCCAGCCGATCAGCGACTCGTCGATCAGCAGCTCGTTGGTCGGCGACAGGTCGAGGCCACGGGCGCAGATCTCTTCGAACTCTTCACGGTTGTAGGCGATACCGCCGCCGGTGCCGCCCATGGTGAAGGACGGCCGGATGATGCAGGGGAAGCCGACCTGCTCGAGCACGCCGTAGGCCTCCTCCATGCTGTGGGCGATGCCCGAGCGCGGACAGGCCAGGCCGATGTCCTTCATCGCCCTGTCGAAGCGCGAGCGGTCCTCGGCCTTGTCGATGGTGTCGGCGTTGGCGCCGATCATCTCGACGCCGAACTTCTCCAGCACGCCATGGCGCTCCAGGTCCAGGGCGCAGTTCAGCGCGGTCTGCCCGCCCATGGTCGGCAGCAGCGCGTCGGGGCGTTCCTTCTCGATGATCTTGGCCACGGTGGCCCACTTGATCGGCTCGATGTAGGTGGCGTCGGCCATCGCCGGGTCGGTCATGATGGTCGCGGGGTTGGAGTTCACCAGGATGACGCGGTAGCCCTCCTCGCGCAGGGCCTTGCAGGCCTGGGCGCCGGAGTAGTCGAATTCGCAGGCCTGGCCAATCACGATGGGGCCGGCACCGAGGATCAGGATGCTCTTTATGTCTGTACGTTTTGGCATGGGACTCTCGTTGCAATAATCAGGACAGGGTTGCGGTGGCCAGCTTCACACCAAAGCCGACGAACAGGGCGCCGACGCCCGAAGTGGCGCCGGCAGCCAGCCGTTGCCGCCGGCGGAACCAGGCCGCCAGCCGCACACCGGTGAAAATCAGGAAGCTCAGGTAAAGGGCGCTGACCAGTTCCAGGATCACCGCCAGCACCAGGAACGACAGGCCCGGGTAGGCATAGCCGGGATCGACGAACTGGATGAAGAAGGAGATGAAGAACAGGATCGCCTTGGGGTTCGACAGGCTGAGCAGCAGCGCCTTGCGGAACGGCTGGTGGACATCCACCTGTTCCGCCTGCGCCGCCGTCGCCTCGGGGTTGCGCAGCTTGCGCCAGGCGCCCCGCAGCATGCCGACGCCGAGATAGAACAGGTAGGCCGCACCGAGGTACTTCAGGCCGACGAACAGCATCGGCTCGGCCTTCAGCAGGGACGCCACGCCGAGGGCCGACAGCAGCATCAGCAGCGCGTCGCCGAGGAACACTCCGCAGGCGGCCCGGTAACCGGTCGCCACGCCACGCTGGGCCGAGGTCGCGAGGACGAACAACGAGTTCGGTCCGGGCAACAGGATCACGAAAACCACACCCAGCACGTAGGTCCAGAAATCGGTTATCCCCAGGGTCGGCATGGCTCTGCTCCTCAGCGGCGCTCGGCCATCGCCGAGATGAAGCGGTCGAACAACGGGGCGACGTCGTGCGGGCCGGGACTGGCCTCGGGGTGGCCCTGGAAGCTGAAGGCGACCTTGTCGGTGCGCTCGATGCCTTGCAGGGTGCCGTCGAACAGCGACTTGTGGGTGGCGCGCAGGTTGCCCGGCAGGGTCGTCTCGTCGACCGCGAAGCCATGGTTCTGGCTGGTGATCATCACCACGCCGCTGTCCAGGTCCTGCACCGGGTGGTTGGCACCGTGGTGGCCGTGGCCCATCTTCAGGGTCTTGGCGCCGGAAGCCAGGGCCAGCAACTGGTGGCCGAGGCAGATGCCGAACACCGGGATCTCGGTATCGAGGAACTCGCGGATCGCCTGGATCGCGTAGTCGCACGGCTCGGGATCGCCGGGGCCGTTGGAAAGGAAGATGCCGTCCGGGTTCAGCGCCAGCACTTCGCTGGCCGGCGTCTGCGCCGGCACCACGGTCAGGCGGCAGCCGCGCGCCACCAGCATGCGCAGGATGTTCAGCTTGACGCCGTAGTCATAGGCCACCACATGGTACGGCAGCTCTCCGGCCGGGATCTCCGGGTGGCTGTCGTTTTCCAGGTTCCAGACGCTGGAGCGCCATTCGTAGCGCTCGGTGGTGCTGACTTCCTTGGCCAGGTCCATGCCCTTCAGGCCGGGGAAGGCGCGAGCCAGTTCCAGCGCGCGCTCCTCGGTAGCGTCGGCACCGGCCAGGATGCAGCCGTTCTGCGAACCCTTCTCGCGGAGGATGCGGGTCAGGCGACGAGTGTCGATGCCGGCGATGGCGACGGTGCCGTTGGCTTTCAGGTAGTCAGGCAGCGACTGCTTGCTGCGCCAGTTGCTGGCGATCAGCGGCAGGTCGCGGATGATCAGGCCGGCGGCCCAGACGCGGTTGGCCTCGGCGTCTTCCGGGGTGGTGCCGGTATTGCCGATGTGCGGGTAGGTCAGGGTGACGATCTGCTGGGCGTAGGAAGGATCGGTGAGGATTTCCTGGTAGCCGGTCATGGCGGTGTTGAACACCACCTCGCCAACGGTCTGGCCGTCGGCACCGATGGCTTCACCGCGAAAAATGCTGCCGTCGGCAAGTGCAAGTATGGCTGGCTTAGTCAAGAAGACCTCCCGTAAATCAAGCCTGACTGGTCGCGCAGGTGTAAAAAAGCGGGATGACACCGTGAAGAGTCATCCCGCTTTTTTTCGATTCATGCTGCGCTGCTTTTAGTGGACACACTAAAGCTGTAGTTTACAGAATCGCGACATTCCGGTCCACCAATAAGACGACGTGCGGCAGTCTCTCAGCGCAGGCCGAGCACGTCCTGCATGTCGTACAGGCCGCTCTCCTTGCCCTCCAGCCACAGCGCCGCGCGTACCGCGCCGCGAGCGAAGGTCATGCGGCTGGAAGCCTTGTGGGTGATCTCCACCCGCTCGCCCTCGGCGGCGAACAGCACGGTGTGGTCACCCACCACGTCACCGGCGCGCACGGTGGCGAAGCCGATGGTTTCCCGCGCGCGCGCGCCGGTCTGCCCCTCGCGACCGTAGACCGCCACTTCCCGCAGGTCGCGGCCGAGCGCCTGGGCCACCACCTCGCCCATGCGCAGCGCGGTGCCGGACGGCGCATCGACCTTGTGTCGGTGGTGGGCTTCGATGATCTCGATGTCCACCTCGTCGCCCAGCACTCGCGCGGCGGTATCCAGCAGCTTCAGGCAAAGATTGACGCCGACGCTGAAGTTGGCGGCGAAGACGATCGGGATGTCCTTCGCCGCCTCGGCCAGCAGCAGCTTCTCGTCGGCACTGAAGCCGGTGGTGCCGATGACCATCGCGCGGCGCGCCTTGCGGCACTGCTCGATGTTCTTCAGGGTCACGGAAGGGTGGGTGAAATCGATGAGGACGTCGAACTCCTCGCAGACCTTGCCCAGGTCACCGGACAGCGGCACGCCGATCCGCCCCAGCCCGGCCAGCTCGCCGGCGTCGGCACCCACCAGGGTGCTGTCCGGACGATCCACCGCCGCCGTCAGCCCGGCGGCACCGCCGGTCTGCTGAACGGCCTCGATCAGGTTCTTGCCCATGCGCCCGGCGGCGCCCACTACGGCTATACGTCGCATAAACCACTCCACGCGGAACCCGGACGCGGCTGTCAGGCCGCGCCCATGGCTTTGTTTATAGGTCGTCGAAGAAACGCTTCATGCCTTCGAACCAGCCACTGGCCTTGGGCGAATGCGAGGTGTCGCTCTGCAACGACTTGCGGAACTCCTCGAGCAGCTCGCGCTGGCGCTTGTCCAGGTTCACCGGGGTTTCCACCACCACCTTGCACATCAGGTCGCCGGCGCCGCCGCCGCGCACCGGAGCCACGCCCTTGCCGCGCAGGCGGAACAGCTTGCCGGTCTGGGTGCTTTCCGGGATCTTCAGCTTGACCCGGCCATCCAGGGTCGGCACTTCCAGCTCGCCGCCCAGCGCCGCGTCGGCGAAGCTGATCGGCACCTCGCAGTAGAGGTGCTTGCCGTCGCGCTGGAAGATCGGATGCTCGCGCACATTGACCACCACGTACAGGTCGCCCGCCGGACCACCCATGCTGCCGGCCTCGCCTTCGCCGGTGAGGCGGATGCGGTCGCCGGTGTCGACGCCGGCCGGCACTTTCACCGACAGGGTCTTCTGTTCTTCCACGCGCCCCTGGCCATGGCAGGAGCCACAGGGATCGGAAATCATCTTGCCGGTGCCGTGGCAACGCGGGCAGGTCTGCTGGACCGAGAAGAAGCCCTGCTGCATGCGCACCTGGCCGATACCGCCGCAAGTGGTACAGGTGACCGGTGTGGTGCCGGGCTTGGCGCCGCTGCCGTTGCAGGTCTTGCAACCGACCAGGGTCGGCACGCGGATGGTGACGGTGGTGCCGCGTACCGCCTCTTCCAGGTCGAGGTCCAGGGTGTAGCGCAGGTCCGCGCCGCGCTGCGCGCCACCGCGCGCACCGCCACGACCGCCGCCGCCGAAGAAGTCGCTGAACACATCGCCGAAGATGTCGGAGAAGCTCGCCCCGCCGAAGCCGGCGCCGGCGCCGCCGCCCATGTTCGGATCGACGCCGGCATGGCCGTACTGGTCGTAGGCCGCCCGCTTGCTGGCATCCGACAGGACCTCGTAGGCCTCATTGGCCTCCTTGAACTTGTCCTCGGCTTCCTTGTCGCCAGGATTGCGGTCCGGGTGGTATTTCATCGCCAGGCGGCGGTAGGCCTTCTTCAGGTCCGCCTCGCTGGCGCCGCGCTCAACCCCCAGAACCTCGTAAAAGTCTCGTTTCGCCATAACCTTTCCGTCTCAAATAAGGACCCTCCAGACACGCCAACGCGGGAGCAGGCTCCCGCGTGGCGGATCATGCGTACCGGCCGAGGACCGGCACGCGGGGCAGAAGCAAGCCGGGGCTTACTTGTTGTCCTTGACCTCTTCGAACTCGGCGTCCACCACGTCGTCAGCGGATTTCGCCTGCTCGCCCTGGGCAGCGCCTTCGCCCTGCTGGGCCTGCTCGGCGTACATCTTCTGCGCCAGCGGGGCGGAAGCCTGGGACAGGGCGTTCATCTTGGCCTCGATCTCGGCCTTGTCGTCGCCCTTCACCGCCACTTCCAGCTCGCCCAGCGCCTTCTCGATGGTCGCCTTGTCCTCGGCGGTGGCCTTGTCGCCCGCCTCGGTGATCATCTTGCGGGTCGCATGGACCAGCGCGTCGCCCTGGTTGCGCGCGGCCGCCAGTTCCTCGAACTTGCGGTCTTCCTCGGCGTTCGCCTCGGCGTCGCGGACCATCTGCTGGATCTCGTCCTCGGACAGGCCGGAAGACGCCTTGATCACGATCGACTGCTGCTTGCCGGTGGCCTTGTCCTTCGCCGAGACGTGCAGGATGCCGTTGGCGTCGATGTCGAAGGTCACTTCGATCTGCGGCACGCCGCGCGGAGCCGGCGGAATGTCGGCCAGGTCGAACTTGCCCAGCGACTTGTTCTGCGCGGCCTGCTTGCGCTCGCCCTGCAGCACGTGGATGGTCACCGCGCCCTGGTTGTCGTCGGCGGTGGAGAACACCTGCGACTTCTTGGTCGGGATGGTGGTGTTCTTCTCGATCAGGCCGGTCATCACCCCGCCCAGGGTCTCGATGCCCAGGGTCAGCGGGGTCACGTCGAGCAGCAGCACGTCCTTCACGTCGCCGGCCAGGACCGCGCCCTGGATGGCGGCACCGACAGCCACGGCTTCGTCCGGGTTGACGTCCTTGCGCGCTTCCTTGCCGAAGAACTCGGCAACGGTCTTCTGCACCAGCGGCATGCGGGTCTGACCACCGACCAGAATCACTTCATGGATATCGGAAACATCCAGGCCGGCATCCTTCAGCGCGGTGCGGCACGGCTCGATGGTGCGCTGCACCAGGTCTTCGACCAGGGACTCCAGCTTGGCGCGGGAAACCTTGACGTTCAGGTGCTTCGGACCGCTGGCGTCGGCCGTCACGTACGGCAGGTTGACGTCGGTCTGCTGGGTCGAGGACAGCTCGATCTTGGCTTTCTCGGCGGCTTCCTTCAGGCGCTGCATGGCCAGCGGGTCGCCCTTCAGGTTGATGCCGCTTTCCTTCTTGAACTCGTCGACGAGGTAGTCGATCAGGCGGATGTCGAAGTCTTCGCCGCCGAGGAAGGTGTCGCCGTTGGTGGCCAGCACTTCGAACTGGTGCTCGCCGTCGACTTCGGCGATCTCGATCACCGACACGTCGAAGGTACCGCCGCCCAGGTCATAGACGATCACGGTGTGGTCGCCCTTGGCCTTGTCCAGGCCATAGGCCAGCGCCGCGGCGGTCGGCTCGTTGATGATCCGCTTGACGTCCAGACCGGCGATCCGACCGGCGTCCTTGGTGGCCTGGCGCTGGCTGTCGTTGAAGTAGGCCGGAACGGTGATCACCGCTTCGGTGACCGGCTCGCCGAGATAGTCTTCGGCGGTCTTCTTCATTTTCTTCAGCACTTCGGCGGAGATCTGCGGAGGCGCCATCTTCTGGCCCTTCACTTCCACCCAGGCGTCACCGTTGTCGGCCTTGACGATGCTGTACGGCACCATCTGGATGTCTTTCTGCACCACGTTCTCTTCGAAGCGGCGGCCGATCAGGCGCTTCACCGCGTACAGGGTGTTCTGCGGGTTGGTGACCGCCTGGCGCTTGGCCGGCTGGCCCACCAGGGTCTCGCCATCGTTGGTGTAGGCGATGATCGAGGGGGTGGTACGCGCGCCCTCGGCGTTCTCGATGACCTTGACGTTACCGTTCTCCAGGATAGCCACGCAGGAGTTGGTGGTACCCAGGTCGATGCCAATGATTTTGCCCATATTCACTCTCCAGAAACTTTGATTCCGTGCGATCCGTCTGCCGGATCTCCCGCTCGGTTGACTACCCAGATGGGGTCAGCGGAGCAAATTTCAAGCCTGTTCGTCGATCGACGGTGGGGTTTCGCTCGGCGCCTTGCTCACCACGACCATCGCCGGGCGCAGCAGGCGACCGCTGATCAGGTAGCCCTTCTGGAACACCTTCAGCACGCTGCCGGGCTCGGCGGTCGCGCTCTCCTCCATCACCATCGCCTGGTGCTGCTCGGGATTGAAGGGCTCGCCCTCGGGGTTGATCGCCTCCACCTGGTAGCGGCGCAGGGTGTCGTCGAACATCTTCAGGGTCAGCTCCATCCCTTCGCGCATCGGTCTGATCGCTTCGTCGTCGGGATTGGACATCTGCAGGCCGCGCTCGAGGGTGTCGACCACCGCCAGCAGGTCGCCGGCGAACTTCTCCAGGGCGAACTTGTGCGCCTTCTCCACGTCCTGCTCGGCGCGGCGGCGCACGTTCTGCAGGTCGGCGACCAGGCGCAGGGACTGGTCCTGGGCCGCGGCCAGTTGCTCTTCCAGTTCCTGCACGCGGGCGGTCAGATCCTTGGCTGCTTCCGGCGCATCGGTCTGCTCGGGGGCTTGCGGGTCCAGGGTCTGCTGCTGTTCGTCAGCCATGCCACTCTCCTTCACAAAATAAGCTGGCAAATACAAGGCGAACGCATGGGTTCGCTAAACGTTGCCCCCTATATGGGGTCGGGTTCGCCACCTTCAAGGGGGCGAGCGGCAATTGCCAGGCGGAAAAAATACTGTATAAATAACCAGACAAAACCCACGGAGCCGCCCGCCATGCTGGTTCACCTGTCCGTTCACAACTACGCCATCGTCGAGCACCTGGACCTCGAGCTCGCCACCGGCATGACCGTGATCACCGGCGAGACCGGCGCGGGCAAGTCGATCATGCTCGACGCCCTCGGCCTCACCCTCGGCGACCGCGCCGACAGCGGCGCGGTCCGCCCCGGCGCAGACAAGGCCGACATCCTCGCCAGCTTCGACGTCAGCGCCATCGCCGAGGCCCGCGACTGGCTCGCCGAACGCGACCTCGAGCAGGACGGTCCGTGCATCCTGCGCCGGGTGATCACCGCCGAGGGCCGTTCGCGCGCCTACATCAATGGCACGCCCTGCCCGCTCGGCGACCTGAAGAGCCTCGGCGAGCTGCTGATCGATATCCACAGCCAGCATGAGCACCAGTCGCTGCTGAAGAGCGAGACCCACCGCCGCCTGCTCGACGAGTACGCCGGCTGCCAGGAACTCGCCCGCCAGGCGCAACTGGCCGCGCAGCGCTGGAAGCAGACCAGCCAGGAACTCGAGCGCCTGTCGCGCAGCGGCGACGAGCAGCGCGCCCGTCATCAGCTGCTCAGCTACCAGCTGGAAGAACTGGAGAACCTGTCCCTTGGCGAGAACGAACTGGAAAGCCTGGAGCAGGAACAGAAGACCCTGAGCAATGCCGAGAGCCTGCTCGCCGCCTGCCGCCAGGTGGTGGAGATGTGCAGCGAGAGCGACGCCGGCAACGTGCTTTCCGCGCTCAATGCCAGCCTCAACCGCCTGACCTCGTTCAGCAGCCAGCCGGGCGCGCTCGGTGAAGCGGTCAACCTGCTGTCCAGCGCGCAGATCCAGGTCGAGGAGGCGATCGGCGAACTGAACCGCTTCGTCGATCACTTCGACGCCGATCCCAACCGCCAGCAGCAGGTCGAGGAACGCCTCGATGCCATCTATTCACTGGCGCGCAAGCATCGGGTCCAGCCGACCGAACTGGCCGACCTGCAGCAGCGCCTGTTCGACGAACTGGAGGCGCTGAACGCCGACGACGAGGCGGTCGAGCGACTGGGCGACGAGCTGGCCGCCTACGCCCGCCACTACCAGGAAAAGGCCGATGAGCTGAGCCGCCTGCGCCAGGCCGCGGCCGAGCCACTGGCCGCCTGCGTCGAGCAGGAGATGCAACGCCTGGGCATGCCCGGCGGCCGCTTCGCCATCGTCCTGCGTCCCGCCGACACCCACGAACCGCAGGCCAACGGCCTGGAAAGCGTGGAGTTCCTGGTCAGCGCCAACCCCGGGCAGCCATTGAAAGGGCTGGCCAAGGTCGCCTCGGGCGGCGAGCTGTCGCGGATCAGCCTGGCGATCCAGGTGATCACCGCGCAGACCTCGCGCATCCCGACCCTGGTCTTCGACGAAGTCGACGTCGGCATCGGCGGCCCCACCGCCGAAGTGGTCGGCCAGTTGCTCCGACGCCTCGGCGAGCGCGGCCAGGTCCTGACCGTTACCCACCTGCCGCAGGTCGCCGCCCAGGGCCACCAGCACCTGTTCGTGCACAAGGAGCGCGGCAGCAGCGAGACCCGTACAGCCGTGGCCAATCTGAACAAGGCGCAGCGGATCGAGGAGATCGCGCGCATGCTCGGCGGCGTCGACCTGACCAAGGAATCCCTGGCCCACGCGAAGAAGCTGGTAAACCTGGCGGCGCAGAGCTGAGATACCTCCCCGGGCAGAAATGAAAACGGCGACCTTCGGGTCGCCGTTTTCGTATCCGTGCACGCTTACTTTTTCTTGCGTACGTAGAGCACCAGATTGTGATCGACCAGTTCGAAGCCGCGCTCGCGCACGATCTCCTTCTGCCGCTTCTCGATCTCGGCATCCATGAACTCGATCACTTCGCCGGTATCGACGCAGACCATGTGGTCGTGGTGGCCGCTGTCGGCAAGCTCGAACACGGCATGGCCGCCATCGAAGTTGTGACGCACCACCAGGCCGGCGGCCTCGAACTGGGTCAGCACCCGATAGACGGTCGCCAGGCCCACGTCCTCGCCCGCATCCATCAGCGCCTTGTACACGTCTTCGGCGCTCATGTGGCGTTGCTCGGCGGAGTCGAGCATCTGCAGGATCTTGACCCGCGGCAGGGTCACTTTAAGGCCGGCTTTTCGAAGTTCGCTATTTTCAACCATGTCTGCTTTCTCAGCGCGGGATGTTTCGCAGCATCCCGGAATACGGGTATGATCGGGCTTTTATTTGCCCAGCCAAGATAGTGGAAGTCGCTCACCGATGCAAAACGCCAAGCTCATGCTGACCTGTCTCGCTTTCGCGGGGCTTGCCGCACTCGCCGGTTGCTCGTTCCCTGGCGTCTATAAAATCGACATCCAGCAAGGCAACGTCGTAACTCAGGACATGATAGACCAGTTGCGTCCCGGAATGACCCGACGCCAAGTGCGGTTTATCATGGGCAACCCGCTGATCGTCGACACCTTCCACGCCAATCGCTGGGACTATCTCTACAGCATCCAGCCCGGTGGCGGTCGCCGCCAGCAGGAGCGCGTCAGCCTGTTCTTCAACGACGCCGACCAACTGGCCGGCCTGAACGGCGACTTCATGCCCGGCGTCAGCCGCGACGAAGCGATCCTCGGCAAGGAAGGCAGCACCACGGTCACCCAGCCGGCCGACCAGCAGAAGCCGGAAGAACAGAAGGAAGAGCCGCCGAAACCGGGCTCCACGCTGGAACAGCTGCAGCGCGAAGTGGACGAGGCCCAACCGGTCCCGGTTCCCACACCCGAACCGCTGGATCCCAGCCCGCAATAAAGAGCTGGTGGTTCCACGAAAAAGCCCGGCGAACGCCGGGCTTTTTCGTGGGTGCGCGAGACGGACTCAGTCGCCGCGCTCGGCCCGGGCCCGCGCGGCGCGCTGCTTGCGGACCTCCTTGGGGTCGGCGATCAACGGCCGGTAGATCTCCACCCGCTCACCAGCCTCCAACGGCCGCTCCTCCGGATTCGCCAGGGCCTTGCCGAAAATACCCAGCGGACAGCGCTGTATGTCCAGTTCCGGAAAAACCTCGGCGATACCAGAGAGCCGCACCGCTTCGCGCGCGCTGGTCCCCACCGGCACGCTCAGGCGCAGCAGCGCCTGGCGCTCGGGCAGGGCATAGACCACCTCGACGGCGATCTCAGCCATACAGTTGCTTGGCGCGCTGGCAGAAGGCGTCGACCATGGTGTTGGCTGCCTGGGTGAACAGCGGACCGAGGGTCGCCTTGACCAGCGGACCGGCGTAGTCGAAGGTCAGGTCCAGGGTGATCTTGCAGGCCTTCTCGCCCAGCGCCTTGAACTGCCAGACGCCATGCAGTTCGGTGAAGGGACCGTTCTCCAGGTTCATCTCGATGGACACCCCGGGCACCAGCACGTTGCGCGTGGTGAAGCGCTGGCTGAGGCTGCCCTTGGCCACGGTCAGTTCGGCGCGCATCAGGCTTTCGCTCTCTTCCAGCACCTCGCTGGCAGAACACCAGGGCAGAAACTCCGGATAGCGCCTCACGTCGTTCACCAGATCGAACAGCGCGCGGGCGGGATAAGGCAACAGCGCCGAACGCTGGATATGGGTGCTCATAGAACTCTCACTTCTGCTGTCGAGCGGGCGACTCCCCAAGCATAGCCGGCGAGGCGGCGGCAGCCGCTCCGACGGCGCGCTGCGCCCGCCGACCGGGACCAGGGTCCGAGGAAAAGACGTTCCGCGCGGCCTGATGCCACTTGAAGACTTTTCTTACAAAACCTTGGCCAGCGGCCAGGAAAAGAGTGGGCATTGTCCGAAATTCGCCTCTATCCCTCAAGCGCGACGCCGCCCCATAGCGGGGAAGCCGGCGACTCCCTATAATGCGCCGCCTATGGCTAAGCAGAAGAAACACCCTTCGGGGACCATCGCGCAGAACAAGAAGGCTCTGCACGACTACTTCATCGAACAACGCTTCGAGGCGGGCGTCGCCCTGGCGGGCTGGGAAGTGAAAAGCCTGCGCGCCGGCAAGGCCCAGCTGGTCGACAGCTACGTGCTGCTCAAGGACGGCGAGGCCTGGCTGCTCGGCAGCCACATCACGCCGCTGACGACCGCCAGCACGCACGTGATCGCCGACCCGGTGCGCACGCGCAAGTTGCTGCTGCACAAGCGCGAACTGGGCAAGCTGTTCGGTGCCGTGCAACAGAAGGGCTACGCCTGCGTCGCCCTGTCGATGTACTGGAAGAAGCACCTGGTCAAGTGCGAGATCGCCCTGGCCAAGGGCAAGAAGGACTTCGACAAGCGCCACACCGAGAAGGAACGCGACTCCGACCGGGAGATCCAGCGCGCCATGCGCCACGGCAAGGACGACTGACAGCGTCCCTGCCGTGCCCCGCTAGTCTTCCTGCACGCTGCGCCGGCGCTGCGAGCGCTTCATCCTGCGCGCCTCTTCCTGGACCTCCGCCAGGACCTCCTGCACATAGTGGATGTGCTGGTTGGACACTTCCCGGGCCAGCTCCGCCTGACCGCTGACGATCGCGTCGTACAGGCGCTGATGCTGCTCCATCAGCTGCGCGCGGGTTTCCGTGCGCTGCGCGTACATCCCGCCGATATTGGTCACCACGTTGCGCCGCAGCAGGTCGAACAGGCCCTTGATGGTGTGCAGCAGCACTGTGTTGTGGCTGGCCTCGGCGATCGCCAGGTGGAAGCGCGCGTCGGCGGCGCCCTCTTCCGCGCTGACCTGGTCGTTGCGCGCATAGCATTCCTGCAATGCCTCGAAGGCCTCGGTGAGACGCTGGTGATCCAGGGAGGTGGCGCGCAACGCCGCGTAGTAGGCGCAGGATCCCTCCAGGGTGTGGCGGAACTCCAGCAGGTCGCGCTGGGCATCCGGATTGCCCTCCAGCAGGTGCAGCAACGGGTCGCTGAAAGTCGCGCCCAGCGACTCGGTCACATAGTTGCCACCACCCTGGCGGCTGACCAGCAGCCCCTTTGCCACCAGCTTCTGGATCGCCTCGCGCAGCGACGGACGGGAAACCCCGAACTGCTCGGCGAGCACGCGCTCGGCCGGCAGCCGCTCGCCGGACTTCAGCGTGCCCTCCAGGATCATCGCCTCGAGCTGCGCCACGATGTCATCCGACAGACGGCGCTGCCTGACCTGACCAAATTCCATATCCCGACACCTTCAACCGAAGCTTTGTCGCAAAGCCTCTGCCATGCGCCCAGCGCGAAAAAGAGAGGAAGCGTACCGAGCCGCATTCCGCACTACAAGCCAGGCGCCAAAGGCCTGGCCTACCACCTCTTAGACAAAAGTCGTAGACGGGCAAATTGACACGCCGAATGCCTGACTTTTAACCTGAGCGCTCGCTTTTGTAAATTGGTCTTACCAATTAAGCGAACTTCGCCAGATTCGACTGCCCAGCGCCCTTGCACACACAGGTCTCGGCGCCCGTCCGATCTGGTCACAGGCAAACCCAACAACAATTAGGGAGCCAACCCCCATGCAAGCCTGGCAACAACTCTATACCCCCCTGGGCAGTCTCGGCCTGTCGGCCGCCGCCGCCGTCATCCCGATCGTGTTCTTCTTCCTCGCCCTTGCGGTGTTCCGCCTGAAAGGCCACATCGCCGGCAGTGTCACCCTGGCCCTGGCCATCGCGGTGGCCATCTTCGCCTTCCGCATGCCCGCCGACATGGCCTTCGCCGCCGCCGGCTACGGCTTCCTCTATGGCCTCTGGCCGATCGCCTGGATCATCGTCGCCGCGGTGTTCCTCTACAAGCTGACGGTGAAGAGCGGCCAGTTCGAGGTGATCCGCAGCTCGGTGCTGTCGATCACCGGCGACCAGCGCCTGCAGGTGCTGCTGATCGGCTTCTCCTTCGGCGCCTTCCTCGAGGGCGCCGCCGGATTCGGCGCGCCGGTGGCGATCACCGCCGCCCTGCTCGTCGGCCTCGGCTTCAATCCGCTGTACGCCGCCGGCCTCTGCCTGATCGCCAATACCGCGCCGGTGGCCTTCGGCGCACTGGGCATCCCGATCATCGTCGCCGGCCAGGTGACCGGTATCGACGCCTTCAAGATCGGCGCCATGACCGGCCGCCAGCTGCCCTTCCTGTCGATCCTGGTGCCGTTCTGGCTGGTGTTCATGATGGACGGCTGGCGCGGCATCCGCGAAACCTGGCCGGCGGCGATCGTCGCCGGCGGCAGTTTCGCCATCACCCAGTACCTGACCTCGAACTTCATCGGCCCGGAACTGCCGGATATCACCTCGGCGCTGGTCAGCCTGGTTTCCCTGACCCTGTTCCTCAAGGTCTGGCAACCGCAGGGCGCAGCCGCGGTGGAGGCCGGCAACGGCGGCGCGGCGCTGGCCGGCGGCGGGCAGCGCGGCGTGGAACCATCCCCTTACAGCTTCGGCGAGATCCTCAAGGCCTGGTCGCCCTTCCTGGTGCTCACCGTGCTGGTGACCATCTGGACGCTGAAGCCGTTCAAGGCGATGTTCGCCCCCGGCGGCGATCTCTACTGGCTGGTATTCAACTTCGCCATCCCGCATCTCGACCAACTGGTGCTCAAGGGCGCACCGATCGCCACCAGCACCGCGCCTATCGCCGCGGTGTTCAAGTTCGACCCGATCTCCGCCACCGGCACCGCGATCTTCCTCTCCGCGGTGGTCTCGATGTTCATCCTGCGCATCGCTCCGAAAATTGGTATTACCACTTTCAAGGAAGTGCTGATAGAACTGAAGTGGCCGATCCTGTCCATCGGCATGGTCCTGGCCTTCGCCTTCGTCACCAACTACTCGGGCATGTCCACCACCCTGGCCCTGGTCCTGGCCGGCACCGGCGCGGCCTTCCCGTTCTTCTCGCCGTTCCTCGGCTGGCTGGGGGTGTTCCTGACCGGTTCGGATACCTCGTCCAACGCCCTGTTCAGCTCGCTGCAATCGACCACCGCGCACCAGATCGGGGTCAGCGACACCCTGCTGGTGGCGGCCAACACCAGCGGCGGCGTGACCGGCAAGATGATTTCCCCGCAATCCATCGCCGTGGCCTGCGCCGCGACCGGAATGGTCGGCAAGGAATCCGACCTGTTCCGCTTCACCCTGAAGCACAGCCTGATCTTCGCCGCGCTGGTCGGCCTGATCACCCTGGCCCAGGCTTACATCTTTACCGGCATGCTGGTGCACTGACTCGCGCCGACGGGGCCGCGCCGGCCGGCGCGCCCCGCTCCGCGACGAGCCAGGCCCGCAGCCACCACCCATCGGTACGAAAAACATGATCATTTCCGCCTCTACCGACTACCGCGCCGCCGCCCAACGCAAGCTGCCGCCGTTCCTCTTCCACTACATCGACGGCGGCGCCTACGCCGAATACACCCTGCGGCGCAATGTCGAGGACCTGTCGGCCATCGCCCTGCGCCAGCGGGTGTTGAAGAACATGTCCGAGCTGAGCCTGGAGACCCGCCTGTTCGACGAGACCCTGGCGATGCCGGTGGCGCTCGCCCCGGTCGGCCTCACCGGCATGTACGCCCGCCGCGGCGAGGTCCAGGCGGCGCGCGCGGCAGCGGCGAAGGGCGTGCCCTTCACCCTGTCGACGGTGTCGGTCTGCCCGATCGAGGAAGTCGCCCCGGCCATCGACCGGCCGATGTGGTTCCAGCTCTACGTGCTCAAGGACCGCGGCTTCATGCGCAACGCCCTGGAGCGGGCCAAGGCCGCCGGCGTCACCACCCTGGTGTTCACCGTCGACATGCCGGTCCCCGGCGCCCGCTACCGCGACGCCCATTCGGGCATGAGCGGCCCCTACGCCGCCCCGCGCCGCATCCTCCAGGCCATGACCCACCCCGCCTGGGCCTGGGATGTCGGCCTGCTGGGCAAGCCCCACGACCTCGGCAACATCTCCACCTACCGCGGCAACCCGACCGGCCTGGAGGATTACATCGGCTGGCTGGGCGCCAACTTCGACCCGTCGATTTCCTGGAAAGACCTGGAGTGGATCCGTGAATTCTGGAACGGGCCGATGGTGATCAAGGGCATCCTCGATCCCGAGGACGCGAAGGACGCGGTGAAGTTCGGCGCCGACGGCATCGTCGTCTCCAACCACGGTGGCCGCCAGCTCGACGGCGTGCTCTCCAGCGCCCGCGCGCTGCCGGCGATCGCCGACGCGGTGAAGGGCGAGCTGGCGATCCTCGCCGACTCCGGCATCCGCACCGGTCTCGACGTGGTGCGGATGATCGCCCTCGGCGCCGACAGCGTGCTGCTCGGCCGCGCCTTCGTCTATGCCCTGGCCGCCGCCGGCGAGGCCGGGGTGCGCAACCTGCTCGAGCTGATCGAAAAGGAAATGCGCGTGGCCATGGTCCTCACCGGGGCCAAGTCGATCGGCGAGATCAGCGCCGACTCTCTGGTCCGCGAACTGGGCGCCTGAGACGCCCGTCAGAAAAAAGCCTGAAAGCGCCCGGGGCGTGACCGTCGCCCCAGGGCCGAGGAAAGCCGATGAGCCTGCCGATTCCCTTTCTCGAGACCGTCGAGCGGTTGATACCGCGCGAACGCCGCTTCGACGACCCGCTGTCGACCCTGGCCTTCGGTACCGACGCCAGCTTCTACCGGTTGATTCCTAAGCTGGTGCTGCGCGTCGAAAGCGAGGACGAGGTCGCCGCGATCCTCTCCGCCGCCTGCCGCGAGCAGGTCCCGGTGACCTTCCGCGCCGCCGGCACCAGCCTCTCTGGCCAGGCCATCAGCGACTCGGTGCTGCTCGTCCTCGGCGACAACTGGAATGGCCGGGAAATCCGCGCCGACGGCGCGCAGATACGCCTGCAGCCGGGTGTCATCGGCGCCCAGGCGAATGCCTGGCTGGCGCCGTTCGGCCGCAAGATCGGTCCCGACCCGGCCTCGATCAACGCCTGCAAGATCGGCGGCATCGTCGCCAACAACGCCAGCGGCATGTGCTGCGGCACCGCGCAGAACAGCTATCACACCCTCGCCGGCCTGCGCCTGCTGCTGGCTGATGGCACCCGCCTGGACAGCGAGGACCCGGCCAGCGTCGCGGCCTTCCGCGCCAGCCACGGCGAGCTGCTGGAACGGCTCGCCGAACTCGGCCGCGAGACCCGCGCCAACACCGAGCTGGCCGCCAGGATCCGCCACAAGTACCGGCTGAAGAACACCACCGGCCTGTCGCTGAATGCGCTGGTCGACTACGACGAGCCGCTGGACATCCTCACCCACCTGATGGTCGGCTCCGAAGGCACCCTCGGCTTCATCAGCGCGGTGACCTACGACACCGTCCCGGAGCATCCGCACAAGGCCTCGGCGCTGCTGGTGTTCCCCACGGTGGAAAGCTGTTGCACCGCGGTCGGCGTGCTCAGGCAGCAGCCGGTCTCGGCGGTGGAACTGCTCGATCGGCGCAGCCTGCGCTCGGTGGAGAACATGCAGGGCATGCCGGAATGGGTGAAGGACCTGTCCGCCAGCGCCTGCGCCCTGCTCGTCGAGTCCCGCGCGGCGAGCGGCACGCTGCTGCGCGAACAGCTCGGACGGATCATGGCCTCCATCGCCGAATATCCGCTGGAGAAGCAGGTCGATTTCAGCGAGGACCCGGCGGTCTACAACCAGCTCTGGCGCATCCGCAAGGACACCTTCCCGGCTGTCGGCGCGGTACGCGAGACCGGCACCACGGTGATCATCGAGGACGTCACCTTCCCGGTCGAGCAACTGGCCGAAGGGGTCAACCGCCTGATCGCGCTGTTCGACAAGCATCGCTACGACGAGGCGATCCTCTTCGGCCACGCGCTGGAGGGCAACCTGCACTTCGTCTTCACCCAGAGCTTCGACTCGCCCGAGCAGATCGCCCGCTACTCGGCGTTCATGGACGATGTGGCGCACCTGGTGGCGGTGGAGTACGGCGGCTCGCTGAAGGCCGAGCATGGTACCGGGCGCAACATGGCGCCCTTCGTCGAACTGGAATGGGGCCAGGACGCCTACCGGTTGATGTGGCAGCTCAAGCACCTGCTCGACCCGCGCGGCATCCTCAACCCGGGAGTGATCCTCAGCGACGATCCGCAGAGTCACCTGAAGAACCTCAAGCCGCTGCCGGCCGCCGACGAGATCGTCGACAAGTGCATCGAGTGCGGCTTCTGCGAACCGGTCTGCCCCTCGCGCGGACTGACCCTCACGCCGCGCCAGCGCATCGTCATCTGGCGCGACATCCAGGCGAAGAAACGCGCCGGTGTCGATACCACGGCGCTGGAGCGCGACTACCGCTACCAGGGCATCGACACCTGCGCCGCCACCGGCCTCTGCGCCCACCGCTGCCCGGTGAACATCAACACCGGCGAGCTGATCCGCAAGCTGCGCGGCGCCGACGCCCGCCACGGCGGTGGCGCCACCTGGCTGGCGCGCAACTTTGCCGGCGCCATGCGCGGTGCGCGCTTCGCCCTGCTCGCCGCCGACGGCGCCCGGCGCCTGCTTGGCGCGCCCCTGCTGGCCAGGGCCAGCCGCGGCCTCAGCCAGGCCAGCGGCGGCCGCGTGCCGCAATGGACGCCGGCGCTGCCGCAGCCGGTACGCCTGGCGGCGGCGCCTGCCCCGCTCGACGACGGGCGGCCACGGGTGGTCTATCTCGCCGCCTGCGTCTCGCGCGCCATGGGTCCGGCCTCCGGCGACGAAGAGCGCGAGCCGCTGCTGGACAAGACCTGTCGCCTGCTGGAAAAGGCCGGCTACCAGGTGGTGTTCCCCGACAACCTGGACAACCTCTGCTGCGGCCAGCCATTCGCCTCCAAGGGCTATGCGAAACAGGCCGACGACAAGCGCGACGAATTGCTCGCCGCCCTGCTCCAGGCCAGCCGCGGTGGCCTCGATCCGATCTATTGCGACACCAGCCCCTGCACCCTGCGCCTGATCCAGAGCCTGGACGACCCACGGCTGCGGATCCACGATCCGGTGAAGTTCATCCGTACCCACCTGCTCGAACGCCTGGAATTCGTCCCACAGGAGGCGCCGGTGGCGGTGCACGTCACCTGCAGCACCCAGCACCTGGGCGAGAGCCAGGCGCTGATCGACCTGGTCGGTCGCTGCACCCGCGAGGTGGTGGTTCCGGAAGGCATCCACTGCTGCGGCTTCGCCGGCGACAAGGGTTTCACCACTCCGGAGCTGAACGCCCACTCCCTGCGCAGCCTGAAGGACGCCGTGCAGCATTGCGAAGAGGGCGTCTCCACCAGCCGTACCTGCGAGATCGGCCTGAGCCAGCACGGCGGGATCGACTACCGCGGGGTGGTCTACCTGGTGGACCGGGTGACCCGGGCGAAGGGCGCGCCTCGGCAGAGCGAATGACCGCCTCGCGGTCATTCGCCGGGGCATGCCCCGCAAAGGCGGCGGATAGCGTCGCTGGCGCTATTCGCCCTACGTCAGGCGAAATGGGTGCTCCGGCGTCGCTCGACCGGGCCGGGCAAAAAATCCGTCGTTAAGCACCCCTTAAGTCAGCCGCGCCTATCGTGCCTTCCAGCGCGAGGACAACCCTCGCCGAAACGGAAGCAGGAGGCCTTCATGGCAATTCAACCGTTGCGACTCGACCCGATCACCGTGCTCGGCAAGCAACTGGTCATCGAGCTGTTCGACTGCGTCGACACGCGCTTCGACGATATCCAGTGGATCGAGGAAAGCATGCTCGAGGCGGCCCGCCAGGCCAACGCCACCATCATCACCTCGGCCTTCCACAAGTTCAGCCCGATCGGCATCTCCGGCGTGGTGGTGATCGCCGAGTCGCACCTGGCCATCCACACCTGGCCGGAATACGGCTACGCCGCGGTCGACGTGTTCACCTGCGGCGACGTGCTCGACGGCGCCCAGGCCGTGCGCGTGCTCAGCGAGCGCCTGGGCAGCCAGCGGCACCTGATCTCGAGCATGGACCGCGGCCTCGGCGGCCACCGCCTGGGCCTGCTCAGCCGGAGCCTGGCCGGCAATGCCCCGGTCGACGGAGACAGCCCTACCCTGCGCTGGGCGCTGGGCCAGGGCACGGGGGTGGCATGATGGACACGCCGATCGAACGCGCCCCGCTGACTCCCGACCTGAGCCAGGCCCGCTACGCCGTCGACCTTACCGGCCTGGTGCCGGCGGAGGTCGCCGCGACACTGCCGCCGCTGCCGCCGAACCACTTCTACTTCTATCCGCCGGACCCGTTGCTGGAAGGCGACGGCGCGATCACCGCGGTCGAGGACAGCGATCCCTTCGACCAGTACGTCTACCGCCTGCGCCGGGTGCTCTACCAGGGCCGCACGCGCTGGCAGAACGTGCTGATCGCCGACACCTACAACTACGACCGCGTGCTGATGCTCGACGGCGCTATCCAGAGCGCCGAGAGCGACGAGTCGCTGTATCACGAGCTGCTGGTGCAGCCGGCCATGCTCGCCCACGACGAACCGCGCGACGTGCTGATCATCGGCGGCGGCGAGGGCGCCACCCTGCGCGAGGTACTGGCCCATGCCAGCGTACGGCGGGCGGTGATGGTCGATCTCGACCAGGAACTGGTGGAACTGTGCCGCGAACACCTGTTCCAGTGGCACCAGGGCGCCTTCGACGACCCGCGCTGCGAACTGCTGGCCGAGGACGGCCGCGCCTATCTCGAACGCGACCCGTCGCTCTTCGACGTGGTCATCATCGACGTCGTCGACATGCTCGACAACGGTCCGGCCCAGGCCCTCTACACCCGCCAGTTCTACGAATTGCTGCACGCGCGCCTGCGTCCGGGCGGAGTGGTCGCGGTGCAGGGCCTGGAGTTCTCCCACAGCGACGACAAGCCCCACGCTGCTCTCGCCCGCACCCTGCGCAGCGTCTTCGCCCAGGTCCACAGCTACCGCGCCACGGTGCCTTCGTTCCTCTCGTCCTGGGGCTTCCTGCTGGCCTCCGACTGGCTCGAGCCGAACCACTGGCCGGCCGAGGACATCGACCGGCGCATCGAACGCAAGCTCGGCCCGCAGTGGCTCGACCACCTCGACGGCGACTACCTCAAGGCCTGCTTCGTGATGGACCGCGAAACCCGCTTCCTGCTCGCCCAGCCGGGGCCGGTCCTGGAGGATGGCGTGCCCTTCGTCGCACCGCCGGACATCGAAGAGATCGAATTCGGCCCGGCGCAACTGCCGGCCCTGGCGAGGACCTGAGGATGCCCGCCGCCCCCCTGGCCAGCGTCCCGCTGGCCCCGCCCGCCGCGCCCTGCCTGCTGCACCGGGTGCGCTTCAGCCCCGGCACCGACAGCGGCGGCCTGCCACTGCTGGCCCGCCTGTACGACCCGCAGCCGGCTCTGGCGCTGCTGGCGCAGCGCAGTGAGCTGGCGGAAAACGATGAATTGCCGGCGACCGCCGGCGACGACGAACTGCTGGTGGTCTTCGCCAGCGCCGGCCTGCAGACCGGACATGCCTGGCGCCAGCGCCTGGAAGCCTGGATGGCCGCCGCCGAGGGCGACCGCCAGCCGACCCTGGAGGCGCCGTCGTTCGGCGAGCGGGTGCTGTGGCGCCCCGGTCGCGCGCTGATCATCGGCAATCCCGAGCGGTGCCGGGAGCTGCTCGACGGGCTGGTCGCCTTCGCCTGGTACGAAAGCCGCCTGCGCCGGCTCGAGGACGAGACCGCGGCGGCCTGGGAACCGGCCCAGGCCGACATCGAACTGACCCAGCTGCCGCGCGCCGGCCACCTGTCGCGCCAGGCACACGTGAACGAACAGGTGCGACGCACTACACTCTGGCGCATGGGCTACACCCGCCTGGAGTCGCACCTGGAGAAAGCCCCCGCGCACCTCGACGGCGCGGTGCGCCGGCTGTACAACGAGCTGGCCCTGCAGGCCGAGGTTCATGATCGGCTGGCGACCCTCGACGACCGCATCGAAGTGCTGCAGGACCTGTACGAACTGGCCACCGACCGCCTCGGCGAATACCGTTACTTCCGTGGCGAGTTGCGGGTCGAATGGCTGATCGTCGCCCTCCTCCTGCTGGAGGCCGCCCTGAGCCTGTGGGAATTCCTGGATTAGCGATTGAGAGGTCTGCGATGAGAATACTGCTGGCCGAGGACGACCTGCTGCTCGGCGACGGCATCCGCGCCGGGCTGCGCCTGGAAGGCGATACCGTGGAGTGGGTGACCGACGGCGTGGCCGCGGAGAACGCCCTGGTCACCGACGAGTTCGACCTGCTGGTGCTCGACATCGGCCTGCCGCGTCGCAGCGGCCTGGACATCCTGCGCAACCTGCGCCACCAGGGCCAGCTCACCCCGGTGTTGCTGCTCACCGCGCGGGACAAGGTGGCCGACCGCGTCGCCGGCCTCGACAGCGGAGCCGACGACTACCTGACCAAGCCCTTCGACCTCGACGAACTGCAGGCGCGGGTCCGCGCCCTGACCCGCCGCACCACCGGTCGCGCCCTGCCGCAACTGGTGCACGGCGCGCTGCGCCTGGACCCGGCGACGCACCAGGTGACCCTCGCCGGCCAGGCGGTGGAGCTGGCGCCGCGCGAATACGCGCTGCTGCGCCTGCTGCTGGAGAACAGCGGCAAGGTACTCTCGCGCAACCAGCTGGAGCAGAGCCTCTATGGCTGGAGCGGCGACGTCGAGAGCAACGCCATCGAGGTCCATGTCCACCACCTGCGGCGCAAGCTCGGCAACCAGTTGATCCGCACCGTCCGTGGCATCGGCTACGGCATCGACCAGCCGGCCTCCTGAAACCGCCCACCGGAGTCGTCCCGATGTCCCGTGCCGCCGTTCCCTCCGTCCGCAGGCGCCTGCTGGTCAACCTGCTGGTCGGCTTCGTGCTCTGCTGGCTGAGCGTGGCGGCGCTGACCTACCACGTCTCGCTGAAACAGGTGAACCGCCTGTTCGACGACGACATGGTGGATTTCGGCGAAGCAGCCCTGCGCCTGCTCGACCTCGCCAGCGAAGACCAGGCCGGCGAGGACGGCTCGATCAACCAGATCATCGAGCGCAGCCGCGAAGCGATCCAGGGCCTGCCCCTGCTGCGCCGCGAAAGCGCCCTCGGCTATGCCTTGTGGCGCGACGGCCAGCCTTTGCTGGCGAGCCTAAACCTGCCGCCGGAGATCACCGCCCAGGGCCCCGGCTTCAGCACCGTCGAGGCCCAGGGCACCAGCTGGCGGGTGCTGCAACTGAACATCGACGGCTTCCAGATCTGGATCAGCGAGAACCTGATCTACCGCCAGCACACCATGAACCTGCTGCTGTTCTACTCGCTGTTCCCCCTGCTGCTGGCCCTGCCGCTGCTCGGCGGGCTGGTCTGGTTCGGCGTCGCCCGCGGCCTGGCGCCGCTGCGCGAGGTGCAGGCGGAAGTCCAGCAGCGTTCCGCGCGGCACCTGCAACCCATCGCCCTGGACCAGGCGCCGCTGGAAATCCATGGCCTGATCACCGAGCTCAACCTGCTGCTGGAACGCCTGCGCGCCGCCCTCGAGGCCGAGCGCCGGCTGACCAGCGATGCCGCCCATGAGATCCGTACGCCGCTGGCCAGCCTGCGTACCCACGCCCAGGTCGCGCTGCGCTCGGCGGACCCCAAGGCGCATGCCCGCGGCCTGCTGCAGGTGAGCCGCAGCGTCGAGCGGATCAGCACCCTGATGGAACAGATCCTCCTGCTCGCGCGCCTCGACGGCGACGCCCTGCTCGAACAGTTCCATCCGATCAACCTGGCCACCCTGGCCGAGGACGTGCTCTCGGAACTGGCGCCCCAGGCCATCGACAAGGACATCGAGCTGTCGCTGCACCAGGAGGCCGTGTACGTGATGGGCATCGACCTGTGGCTGCGGGCGATGGTCGGCAACCTGGTGGGCAACGCCCTGCGCTACACCCCGGCCGGCGGCCAGGTCGAGATACGTGTCGAGAACCGCGCCCAGCATGCCGTGCTGCGCGTGTGCGACAACGGCCCCGGTGTAGCGCAGGAAGAACAGCAGGCGATCTTCACCCGCTTCTACCGCAGCCCCAGCACCAGCAGCGGCGAAGGCAGCGGCCTTGGCCTGCCGATCGTCAAGCGTATCGTCGAACTGCATTTCGGCAGCATCGGCCTCGGCAAGGGGCTCGACGGCCACGGACTGGAAGTCCAGGTGTTCCTGCCCAAGACCCGGCCGGAGACATCGCGGACGCCCAGCTGAGCTTGGCGCGCCGCGCACCTGCGCATATCTGATAGCCTGCGCCGTCGCCGCGAAAGGGATAGGCTAACGGCTTCGCAACCTCCCAGGAGATTCCGATGAACATCGGTGAAGCGGCGAAGAAAAGCGGTCTGACGCCGAAGATGATCCGCTACTACGAATCGATCGAACTGCTCAAGCCGGCCGGCCGCAGCGCCAGCGGCTATCGCCACTACAACGACAACGACCTGCACACCCTGGCGTTCATCCGCCGCTCGCGGGACCTCGGCTTTTCCCTCGACGAAGTCGGCAGGCTGCTGACCCTCTGGCAGGACCGCCAGCGCGCCAGCGCCGACGTCAAGGCCCTGGCCGCCCAGCATGTGCGCGAGCTGAACCGCAAGATCGAGGAGCTCAGCACCCTGCGCGACACCCTCAAGGACCTGGTCGAACACTGCCAGGGCGACCACCGTCCCGACTGCCCGATCCTCAGGGACCTGGAGTCAGGCTGCTGCCACTGATCCGCAACAGCGGCCAGCGCGCCGTCCAGTCTTTCTCCCGCAGGCGCTGCCGATAGAGTTCCGGCTTGCCGGCGAAATGCGCCGTCGGCCGCACCCGCAGCGCCAGCAGATCGTCGACGCCCAGCGGCGCCAGCAGTTCCAGGCGCTCGCCGGCCAGGCGCAGCGCCACCGCCGTGCACGCCTCCGGCCAGTGGCACAGCGCGTCGGCGCAATCGCGGTAGGGCCGGTCGCCGTTGCGCAAATGCATGCGCGCCTGATTCTTAACCGACCAGGGCGCCGCGCGGCGACGCCGCAAAGCAGCCTCGAAGGCCACGTCGGCCCGTGGATCGAGCTCGTCGGCGGCGAAATACAGCACGTCGATGTCCGCCAGCGGCGTTGCCTCGCGGTAGCCGTGCAGGCGGTCCCACACCGCGTTGCGCACGAAGCCGGCGCCAATCCAGGCATCCTCCGGCCCGACCTCGCGCAGTGCGCGCAGCAGGCCCATGCGCCAGGCATCGGCGGCGACCAGTGCGAGGATCTCCTGCGCCGAGGTCATCCCGTGCGCCGCGCCGACCAGGCGAAGCGCCGCAGGACGCCGGCCGGCAGCAGGGCGATGGCCAGGCCGGCGAACACCAGCGCGCAGGCCAGCAGGCTGTCGGGGTCCAGGTGTTCGCCGAGCAGCAGCCAGCCGGCGAGCAGGCCCGACACCGGCACCGCGAGGGCGAATGGCGTGACCAGGCTGGCCGGGTAGTGGCGCAGGAGGACACTCCAGATGGCGAAGCCCACCGTGGTCGCGCCGAAGGCGATGTAGAGCAGCGCGCCGAAGCCGCCCCAGCTCATGTGCAGCACGGCCTGCTCGATGGCCCGGGGACCTTCGAACACATAGGAAAGCGCCAGCAGCGGCAGCGGCGGGACCAGGCTGACCCAGCAGATCAGGCGCAGCATGTCGGTGGCCCCGGAGCGCTTGGTGGCGATGTTGGCGAAGGACCAGGCCAGCGCCGCCGCGATCACCAGCAGGAACGCCAGCAGGCTGTCGCCCAGCGGCCGCTCCAGGCCGATCAGGAGCAGCCCGGCCGCCGCCAGCAGCAGGCCGAACAGGCCGCGCGGCGAAGGTCGCTCGCCCAGCCACAGGGCGGCGATGAGGATGGTGAAGAACACCTGGCTCTGCAGCACCAGCGAGGACAGCCCGGCCGGCATGCCCTGGGCCATGCCGACGAACAGCAGGCCGAACTTGACCACCCCGAGGAGCACGCCGATCAGCAGGATGCGGCCCGGCGGAGCCGGCAGCGGGCCGCGCAGGAACAGCAGCGGCGGGAAGTCGCCGAGACCGACCTTGATCACGACGAAGTTCAGGCCCCAGATCAGGGTGACCAGCAGGGCCAGCAGGATATGCGCGACGGGCATGGGAGGCTCCGGAAAAACTCGGCCCACGCTAGCAGGTGCGGCGGCGGCGGTCGCGGTACAGATGGCGGGGAAAAACGCCCGCCAGGCATTCACTGCAACCAGGGCGGCGGCGGCTCCTCGCGGTTGCCGCGCGGCTCGTCCTCGGCCTGGCGCTGGGCCTGGCGGCGCGCCTCCTCGCGTTGCGCGGCCTCGATCTCGCGGAGCACCGCGCGCACGTCGGCGGCCTCCTCCGCTTCGACGAAGGTACCGCTGAGCGGGGTTTCCGGCGTCAGCCTGCCGGCTTCGTAGAGCGCCCACATTTCCCTGGCGTAGCGGGTCTGCCTGAGTTCCGGGGCGAAGCGGCCGAAGTAGGCGGCCATGTTGCCGACATCGCGTTCGAGCATGCTGAACGCATGGTTGTTGCCAGCCGCGTCGACCGCCTGCGGCAGGTCGATGATCACCGGACCGTCGGGCCCCAGCAGCACATTGAACTCGGAGAGGTCGCCGTGCACCAGGCCGGCGCAGAGCATGGCGACGATCTGGCGGATCAGGAAGGCGTGGTGGCGACGCGCCTCGTCGGCGTCCAGCGTCACGTCGTTGAGACGCGGCGCGGCGTCACCCTCGGCATCCGTCACCAGCTCCATCAGCAGCACGCCGTCGAGGAAGTCATAGGGCTTCGGCACCCGCACGCCGGCTCCGGCGAGGCGGAACAGCGCCGCCACCTCGGCGTTCTGCCAGGCCTCTTCCTGCTCGCGGCGGCCATATTTCGAGCCCTTGGCCATGGCCCGCGCCTGGCGGCTGTTGCGCACCTTGCGGCCCTCCTGGTACTCGGCGGCCTGGCGGAAGCTGCGCTTGCTGGCCTCCTTGTAGACCTTGGCGCAGCGCAAGCTGTCGCCGCAGCGCACCACGTAGACCGAGGCCTCCTTGCCGCTCATCAGCGGGCGCAGGACCTCATCGATCAGGCCGTCTTCGACCAGCGGTTCCAGGCGTCTGGGTGTCTTCATCGGTGCTACGCGGTTCCTCGGGGCAGGATGGAAGGCAAGGGGTCTGACGTTATACGGCAAACGCCGTGCCGAGCACAGCCGGGCGCAGCGGCTTTCCGCCGGACTGCGCACGGGTCGGCGCACTCAGGCCGGCGGCGGCGCGGTGATCTCGATGCTTTCCGCCACCTGCTCCAGCCGCTGCACCTCCACGTCCAGCGCCTCGGCGCTGTCGGCGTAGCGCCGGGCGACCTCGGCGAAGGCGTCGGCAACGGCGACGAAGGCCTTCACCAGGCGCGGGTCGAATTCGCTGCCGGCGCCGGCCTGGATCAGCAGCACCGCCTCGGCATGCGCCAGCGGCGTGCGGTAGGCGTGCCGGCTGGTCAGTTCGTCATAGCGATCGGCGATGGCGACGATCCGCGCCGCCAGGGGAATCCGTTCTCCGGCCAGGCCTTCCGGGAAGCCTCGGCCGTCCCAGCGCTCGTGGTGGCTGTAGGCGATCTGCCTGGCGAAACGGAGGAACCCGGAAGGTTGGCCGAGCCGGCGCTCGGCATCGGCCAGGGCGTCGCGGCCGACGCGGGTGTGGGCCTGCAGCAGGGCGGTGTCGGCGGCGTCGAGCTGGCCTGGGTTGAGCAGCACCCGGTCGGGCACCGCGACCTTGCCGATATCGTGGAGCAGCGCCGACTTGCTCAGCAGTCCGACGGCCTCAGGGGTCAGCGCGTCGGCGAACGCCGCCTGCGTCGCCAGCCGCTCGGCGAGCAGCCGGACGTAGCGCTCGATGCGCGGCAGGTGGCGGCTGCGCGGGTTGTCGCGGAGATCGCCGAGGGTCGCCAGGGCCTCGATGGTGACGTCCTGCAACTGCTGCAACTGGCGCGTACGGCGGCGCACCTCCAGCTCCAGGTATTCGCTCTTGTCGCGGAGGAAGTCGGCCGTGGCCTTCAGTTGCAGATGGGTGCGAACCCGCGCCAGGACGATCGGCGGGCTCACCGGCTTGCTCAGGTAGTCCACCGCGCCCAGCGCCAGCCCGCGCTGCTCGTCGGCCTGCTCGGCGCGGGCGGTGAGGAACATCAGCGGGATATCGCGGGTCAGCGGATCGGCCTTGAGCCGCTGGCAGACCTCGTAGCCATCCATCCCCGGCATGCTCACATCGAGCAGGATCAGGTCCGGCCGCGGCTCCTCGCGCGCCGCGCGCAGCCCGGCCGTGCCGCTGTCGGCGGTGCGCACGCGGTAGCGCTCCTCGAGCAGCTCGCGCATCAGCAGCAGGTTGTCCGGGGTGTCGTCCACCACCAGCACGAGCTCCTGCTCGGACCTGTCCAGCATGCTTTCCATCGCCCCTCCGACCTTCGCGACGCGGCCGCCCGGCGGCCGTCACTCCGTATTGAAGACGCTGATGGAAACTTCTGCACGCCCGGCCAGGCATGCCAGGCGACCGTTCAGGGCGTCAGGCGGAACCGCAGCAGCGAATCCTCAGGCTCGGCGCCGCTCTCCGTCTCGCCGAAGGCGCGGCGTTCGAGCGGGTCCTGGCCGAAGTACTCCTTGATCGGCGACTCGATGGCCTTGCCGCCAGGACTCACGTGACTGGCGCAACCGCCAAGGAACACCAGGACCACACCGATGACCAGCGCTTTCATCTTCGTACCCCCGTCTGCCCGGCCCGTCCGGACGCTGCGCCGCAGCATGGCGCAGCGCGGCTTAGGGATCGCTTAAGGATTCAGGCGGCGGCGCGGCTGGCGCGCCACTGGGGCAGGCCGATGAGCACCACGGCGCTGATGATCACCACCATCGCCAGAGCTTCCATGCCACCGATGTGCTCGCCGGCGAACAGGGTACCGAGCAGCACCGCCACCGCCGGGTTGACGTAGGCGTAGCTGGTGGCGGCCGCCGGGCGCACGTTGCGCAGCAGGTACTGGTAGGCGCTGAAGGCGATGATCGAGCCGAACAGGATCAGGTACACCAGCGCCAGCCAGCCGCTGGTGCTCGGCCAGTGCTCCATGCGCTCGCCGCTGGCCAGGCTGCCGACCAGCAGCACCGCGCCGCCGACCAGCATTTCCGCGGCGCTGGCCATCGGCCCGGCCGGCAGCGACAGGCGCCGGCTCCACACCGAGCCGAAGGCCCAGGAAGCGGCGGCGAACAGGATCAGGCCGGCGCCGGCGGGGCTGGCCTGGAGGTTCGAGCCGAGGTTGAGCAGGACGATGCCGGACAGCCCGAGGACGATGCCGCCCCACTCCAGGGTGGTATTGCGCTGGCCGAAGAGCTGGCTGAACAGCAGGGTGAACAGCGGCACCGTGGCCACCGCCAGGGCCGCCACTCCGGAGGACACGCCCCAGTGCTCGGCCACCGTCACCCCGCCGTTGCCACAGCTGAGCAGGAGGATCCCGACGATCCCCGCCCCACGCCACTCGCGCCAGGTCGGCAGCGGCGCGCCGCGCCAGCGCAGCCAGGCGAACATCAGGCCGCCGGCGATGACGAAGCGCACCCCGGCCATCAGCATGGGCGGCCAGGACTCGACGCCGAAGCGGATCGCCAGGTAGGTGGAGCCCCAGATGAAATACAGGGCGAAGAACGCACCGAGAAGCAACAGCGGAATGCGACGGGCTGGCATGGAGGACACTCGACAGGACAGGCAGGAGAAAGACCTCATTTTATGAGCCCGCTACCCGGCGGTTAAGGCACAGCCGCTGGTTATCGCGGCGTAACACTTTTCTTTCCACGGAAATCGGCCATGCTTTCCGTCGATTCGACAATCGGGATCCACCATGGACAAATATGACCGCGCGCTCCTCGCCGCCCTGATCGACAATGGTCGCCTGACCTTCGCCGAACTGGCCCGGCGCATCAACCTGTCGCCGCCGGCGGTGGCCGACCGGGTCGCCAAGCTGGAGGCCGAAGGGGTGATCACCGGCTACCACGCCTCGGTGAACCTGGCCAAGCTCGGCCTGCCCATCGAGTGCGTGATCGAACTGCGGATCACCGAGAAGGATTGCCAGTCGGTGCTCGACGAACTGGCGCGGATTCCCCAGCTGACCCTCTGCCACCGGATCACCGGCGACGCCTGCGTGCTGATGAAGGCCGCCGTGGCCTCGATGCCGGAGCTGCAGGACCTGATCGACCGGCTGATGAAGTTCGGCATCAGCAAGACCTCGATGATCCTCTCCACCCCCTTCGCCGACCGCCAGCCGGCGAGCCTGCGGGGACAGGACGGGAATGGCGGATACGCGGCGTGAGCCCTTCGCCGGGGTTGTCCCGGCAGGCGCCGGGAACGGTACCTTCATCACCCCCCGAACCGTAGGGCGGATAACGCCAATGGCGTTATCCGCCGCAGCGGCATTTCAGGCCGATAGCGGAGCCGCCCTCTCCCTTCAGGGAGAGGTTTTTTTTTCGTGCAGGCGTCGAGTTCGATGTCTCCACCGCCATCGGCCAATCCGAACCCGAACCTCAGGGCGCCGGCAAAAAAAAGGCGGTCCCGCTCGCACGGCACCGCCCAAGTCACGGAGTTGCTTACATCGTCGAGCGACAACGCCGCTCGCCCTATTGGATTACCGTTCGATGATCGCGGTCACACCCTGCCCACCGGCCGCGCAGATGGAGATCAGCCCGCGCCCCTGTCCAGCCGTCGAAAGCAGCTTGGCCAGGTTGGCGACGATCCGCCCGCCGGTGGCGGCGAACGGGTGGCCGGCGGCCAGCGAGCTGCCCTTGACGTTGAGCCTGCCGCGGTCGATCGAGCCCAGCGGCTGCTCGAGGCCGAGGCGCGTCTTGCAGTACTCGGCATCCTCCCAGGCCTTCAGGGTGCAGAGCACCTGGGCGGCAAAGGCCTCGTGGATCTCGTAGTAGTCGAAGTCCTGCAGGCTCAGCCCGTTGCGCGCCAGCAGCCGCGGCACCGCGTAGACCGGCGCCATCAGCAGGCCTTCCTCGCGGTTGACGAAGTTCACCGCCGCCGCCTCGCCATCCTTGAAGTAGGCCAGGATCGGCAGGCCGCGCGCCTTCGCCCACTCCTCGCTGGCCAGCAGCACCACCGAGGCGCCGTCGGTCAGCGGCGTGGAATTGGCCGCCGTGAGGGTGCCACGCGCGCCGCGCTCGAACACCGGCTTGAGGGTGCCGATCTTCTCCAGGTCGATATCCGGGCGCAGGTTCTGGTCGCGGGTCAGGCCGCGGAACGGCGTCATCAGATCGTTCTGCCAGCCTTCGTCGTAGGCCGCGGCCAGCTTGTGGTGGCTCTCGAAGGCCAGCCTGTCCTGCTCGTCGCGGGGGATCTGCCAGGTCTGCGCCATCAGTTCGCAGGATTCGCCCATCGACAGCCCGGTACGCGGCTCGCCGTTGCGCGGGATGGCCGGGACCACATGGCGCGGGCGGATCTTCAGCAGGCTCTTTAGTTTGTCCAGGTTGCTCTTGCCACGGTTGGCCTCGAGAAGGATCTTGCGCAACCCTTCGTTGACTCCGATCGGCGCGTCGGACGTGGTGTCGACGCCGCCGGCGATACCGCTGTCGATCTGCCCGAGAGCGATCTTGTTGGCCACCAGGATCGCCGCCTCCAGCCCGGTGCCACAGGCCTGCTGGATGTCGTAGGCCGGGGTTTCCGGGGCCAGGCGCGAGCCGAGCACGCATTCGCGGGTCAGGTTGAAGTCGCGCGAGTGCTTCAGCACAGCGCCGGCCACCACCTCGCCAAGGCGCTCGCCGTGCAGGTTGTAGCGTTCCACCAGACCTTCCAGCGCGGAAGTGAGCATCTCCTGGTTGCTCGCCGTGGCATACACGGTGTTCGAGCGGGCGAAGGGAATACGGTTGCCGCCGACAATGGCGACCCGGCGCAGCTGGGTCATGGAAGAACTCCTTGCTGGAATCGTTTACGCCGAGCCGAGGCTCGACCCGTTAACTGAGCGGTCAGTGGCGCACAGGCTAACCTTAGCCGGTCGCGTCGCATTGGCCGCCCTGCCGTTATCCCGGTCAGCGCGGTCAATTGCGGCGAACAGGTGGCTGCGTAGAGTTGTCCACACTGTTACCCGCGTTCCCTCGGCATCGTTGGCCGGCGGAATCCACCTTCAGCCTTGGAGCCTTTCCACCGGGAGCTCGTTCCATGACCGATCGTTACATCGCCTTCGCCAACTCCCCCGTCGGCCGCCGCCTGGTTGGCGCCGTCGGCCTTCCCTCCCCGCTGCGCCTGGAGCGCTGGCAGGCCGGCCGGGTGCGGCCGGTGGACGGCCCGCTGGTGATCGGCGGGAACGGCGCGCTGGCCGAGGCCGTGCTGCCCTTCGCCGGCAAGCTGACCGACGGGGTATTCGCCGCCGTCGAGGGGCAGTTCGACCTGCCGCGCTGGACCGCCGAACACAGCCCGCGGGCCAAGGCGGTGCTGTTCGACGCCAGCGGCCTGACCCGCTTCGAGCAGCTGGTAGCGCTGCGCGACTTCTTCCAGCCGGTGCTCAAGGGCCTCGACAAGTGCCCGAAAGTGGTGGTCCTCGGACGCGCCCCGGAATCCCTCAAGGACCCGGTCGCCGCCAGCGTGCAACGCAGCCTGGAAGGTTTCACCCGGTCCCTGGGCAAGGAAATCCGCCGCGGCGGCAACGTGCAGCTGCTGTACGTCGGCAAGGGCGCCGAGGACCAACTGGAAGGCGCGCTGCGCTTCTTCCTCTCGCCGAAGAGCGCCTACGTCTCCGGCCAGGTGATCCGCCTCGCCGCCAACAGCGCCCAGGTCCACGACTGGAGCAAGCCACTGGCCGGCCAGCGCGCGCTGGTCACCGGCGCCGCCCGCGGCATCGGCGCGGCCATCGCGGAAACCCTGGCGCGCGACGGCGCCGAAGTGGTGCTGCTCGATGTGCCGCCGGCCAGGGACGCCCTCGAAGGCCTCGCCGCGCGCCTCGGCGGCCGCGCCGTGGCCCTCGACATCTGCGCCGCCGACGCCGGGCAGAAGCTGGTGGACGCGCTGCCCGACGGCATAGACATCGTCGTGCACAACGCCGGGATCACCCGCGACAAGACCCTGGCGAAGATGAGCAGCGACTTCTGGAATTCGGTGATCGATGTCAACCTCAATGCCCCGCAGGTGCTGACCCAGGCTCTGCTCGACGGCGGCAAGCTGCACGACAACGGCCGGGTGGTGCTGCTGGCCTCCATCAGCGGCATCGCCGGCAACCTCGGGCAGAGCAACTACGCGGTGAGCAAGGCCGGCCTGATCGGCCTGGCCCAGGCCTGGGCGCCGGCCCTGGGCAAGCGCGGCATCACCATCAATGCGGTGGCGCCGGGCTTCATCGAGACGCAGATGACCGCCGCCATCCCGCTGACCATCCGCGAGGCCGGCCGGCGAATGAACTCCATGAGCCAGGGCGGCCTGCCGCAAGATGTCGCCGAGACGGTGGCCTGGTTCGCCCAGCCATCGTCCGGCGCGGTCAGCGGCCAGGTGCTGAGGGTATGCGGGCAGAGCCTGCTGGGGGCTTGAGGCGGCCCTGTCGCCCACGGCGACGGCCTCCCGCACCGGGAAAACGCCGGCAGCCCCCTGCGGGCAGGTCCTAGCCGCGTCCCTGTTGCCCGCGCCGGCGGAATTCCACCGGCGTCTCGCCGACCCAGCGCTTGAACGCGCGATAGAAGGTGCTCGGCTCGGAAAAACCGGTGCGTTCGACGATCACTTCGATGCGCTCGTCGGTCTTCAGCAGCAGTTCCTTGGCCAGGCGGCAGCGGTAGTCGGTAACCAGATCGTTGAAGCGCACCCCGGCCATCGCCAGGCGTTCGCGCAGACGTCGGGCCGGCATGCCGAGGCGGGCGGCGACCTGCTCCAGGGTGGCGCCGCCGTCCACCAGCAGTTCGCCGATCAGTTCGCGAACCTGGCGCACCAGGTCCAGGCGCTCGACCTCGGCCAGTTGCCGGCGCGCCAGCGACTCGTGCATGCGCAGCAGTTCCGGGGCGGCATGGCGCGAGGGCTTGTCCAGCACCGCGGCGTCGAACACCAGCGCGTAGCGCGGCATGCCGAGGATCGTCGGGCAGCCATAGACCGCGCGGTAGCGCTCCATCGGCGCGCCGGTTTCGTTCATCAGTTGCACTTCCAGCGGCCTGAACTCGCCCTCGGTGAGCGCACCGAACAGGCGGATCACCGCGCCGGCGAGCATTTCCGGGAAGTGCCGGTTGATCGCCGGCGATTCGCCCAGCGACAGCACCGCGCGCTCGCCCTCCACCTCCAGTTGCGCCTGCAGGGTGTCGGACAGCAGGCGTACATAGCGCAGGGAATGGCGCAGGCCGGCGCCGAAGGTATCGCTGGAGAGGAACAGGTATTCCAGGAGCAGGCCGTGGAACGCCGGCAGGTGCTCGGCCAGGTGCAGGCCGACATGCTCTTCGCCGCACTCCTCGGCGGCGGCCTTCCAGAACAGGTTCTGTGCGGAATGGGGGAAACGGCCGGCCGGCAGGCCACCCGGCGGCAGCCCGACACGGACCAGGACCCGGTCCGGATCGCAGCCGCTGGCGCGCAGGGCGTCGATCACCGGGCGCATCAGCGCTACATCGTCGGTCAGATCACGCATGGTGTTTTTTCTAGTTATCCATGGGGCGGGCCCATCTTAGGCAGCTTTGCCGTCCCCTCTCAAGGAGAGGCCATAGAAATAACCCAACCCGCAGGATGGAAAAACCCTCAGATCGACTAGCCACCGGCGTGGTCGAAAATCTCGATGCAGACGCATCCCGGAGCCGATTGACCGCCCTGCCAGCGGCGCCGGCCAGGCGGCCAATGCCTGCGCCGGGAGCTCGACTAAGCTGACAGCCACCAATTTCGAGGAGATGTCCAATGCCCACCGCCTGGCTCGACCTGCCCGCCCCCCCCGCCCTGCCCGGCCTGTTCCTGCGCGCGGCCCTGCGCCGCGGCATCCGTGGCAAGGTCCTGCCCGAACGCGGCCTGCGCAGCCAGGTCACGGTGGACCCGAAGCATCTCGAGCGCTACCGCCAGGTCTGCGGCTTCCGCGACGACGGCCTGCTGCCGCCGACCTACCCGCACATCCTCGCCTTCCCGCTGCAGATGGCGCTGCTCACCGACCAGCGCTTCCCCTTCCCGCTGCTCGGCCTGGTCCACCTGGAGAACCGCATCGACGTGCTGCGCGCGCTCGGCGGCCTCGGCCCGTTCACCGTGAGCGTGGCGGTGGAAAACCTGCAGCCGCACGACAAGGGCGCCACCTTCAGCATCGTCACCCGCCTGGAGGACCAGCTCGGCCTGCTCTGGATCGGCGACAGCAAGGTGCTCTGCCGTGGCGTCAAGGTAGCCGGCGAGATTCCGCCGAAAGCCGAGCAGGAGCCGCTGCCGCTGGAGCCGGTCGACAACTGGAAGGCGCCCGCCGACATCGGCCGGCGCTATGCCCGTGCCGCCGGCGACTACAACCCGATCCACCTGTCGGCCCCCAGCGCCAGGCTGTTCGGTTTTCCCCGCGCCATCGCCCATGGCCTGTGGAACAAGGCGCGCAGCCTGGCCGCCCTCGGCGAACGCCTGCCGGCCTCGGGCTACCGGGTCGAGGTGCGCTTCCAGAAGCCGGTGCTGCTGCCGGCCAGCGTCACCCTGCTGGCCAGCGCGGCGGCGGCGGACGGCCAGTTCAGCCTGCGCGGCAAGGACGACCTGCCGCACATGGCCGGCCAGTGGAGCCAGCTACAGGGCTGACGCCGGTCTGCCATGCCTTGAAGCTTCGGGCGCAAAGCCCGAAGCTATGCGGCTGCTTCCCGCCACCGCGAAGAACCCCGCATGAACCTGCACGAACTCACCGCGCGCCTGCACGCCATCCGCGACCGCAACGACTGGCGCCAATTCCACAGCCCGAAGAACCTGGCCATGGCCGCCAGCGTCGAGATGGCCGAACTGGTGGAGATCTTCCAGTGGCTGACCGAAGAGCAGTCGCGCACGCTGCCGGCCGACCAGCTCGAGCACGCCGGCCAGGAAGTCGGCGACATCGTCCTTTATCTATTGCTGTTCTGCGCGGAAACCGGCCTCGACCTGGAACAGGTGGTGCGCGCCAAGCTGGCTGACTGCGAAAGGCGCTTCCTGTCATGAGCGACCGCCACTTCGACGAGTTGGCGACGCGCTTCGCCGAAAAGATCTACGGCGGCGCCAAGGGCGCGATCCGCCTCGCGGTGCTCCAGGCGGACCTCGCCGAGGCGCTGCCGCAGCGGCCGCTGCGGGTCCTCGACATCGGCGCCGGGCTCGGCCACATGTCGCTCTGGCTGGCCGCTCGCGGCCACCGCGTGACCCTCGCCGAGCCGGCGCTACCCATGCTCGACGGCGCCCGCCAGCGCTTCGCCGAGGCCGGGCAGGCCGCCGAATTCATCCAGGCGCCCTGGCAGGAACTGCCCGGCCAGCTCACAGAGCCCTACGACCTGGTGCTCTGCCACGCCGTGCTCGAGTGGCTGGCCGAACCCCATGCGATCCTGCCAGTGCTGCACCGACTCTGCGCACCCGGCGGCTGGCTGTCGCTGGCCTTCTACAACCGCGACGCGCTGATCTACCGCAACCTGCTCAAGGGCCACTTCCGCAAGCTGCGCAAGGAACGCTTCGCCGGCGAGGGGCGGAGCCTGACCCCACAGCGCCCGCTCGACCCGCGCGAGCTGGAACAGGCGCTGGAAACGCGCTGGCGCATCGAGGCGCGCAGCGGCGTACGGGTGTTCCACGACTACATGCCGAGCGAGTTCCAGGCCAAGGCCGAGCCGCTCGACCTGGTGGAAATGGAACTGGCCTACCGCCGCCATCCGGCCTTCGCCGGGCTCGGTCGCTACCTGCACTGGCTGTGCCGACCGCAATGAAAGGCGCAGAATGCGGTCTGAGCCTGCAAGGGCCGCCGTCGTAGCGCGGCCACGGAGCGTCGAGCATGCCATCGCGACTGTTGATCCTGCCGTTACTCGCCAGCCTGGCCGTACTCGCTGCCTGCCAGGGCGACAATCCCTATCGCGCCAGCGCCCTGCCCTACCCGCCGCAGCCGGCGGCGGCGGCCAATCCCGGCCTCGACCCCGGCGCCTACCCGGCGGCGCCGCGCGACTACGCCCGCTACCGCAGCTGGGACTGGGCCGCCGCCGGGGTCAGCGGCTTTCCCCAGGGCCTGGACGACAATCAGCTACGCGACGCCGTCAGCCAGCAGCTCGATCAACGTGGCCTGCGTCCGGCGCGGCCGGGCACGGCCGCCGACCTGAAGGTCAGCGCCTTCCTGCGCAACGAGCTGCGCACCCGCCAGGTCACCGACTACTACGGCGGCTACTACGGCAACTACGGCGGCTGGCGCGATCCCTGGTACGGCTATGGCGCCAGCTACCCGGTGACCCGCAGCTACACCGTGCAGGTCACCGTGGTTCGCGTCGAGCTGGCCGACGCCCGCAGCGGCCAGCCGGTGTGGGGCAACAGCGCCGAGTTCGACTCCGGCGACTCCGCCAGCGAACAGGCCAAGGCCCTGCGCGAGGCGGTGAAGCGGGCGCTGTCGAACTACCCGCCGGGCTGATCGGCAAGCGCCCGGCGGCGGATCGCCTCCATCTTCCTCGGCGAGTTGGTCATCACCGCATCGGCCCCCAGGTCGCGCGCGGTGCGATAGTCCGCCGCGGTCTCGATGCCGAACATCACCACCTTCACCGGCTCGCGACGTACGCAGTCCATCGCCTTGCGCGTCCACAACCGCGCCGCCGGCACCTGGTAGGACGACTCGCCGAGGGTGAAGCGCTCGGTCACGGTCAGTTCGCGGCGCAGCTCGATGCCCATCCAGGTGCCCGCGGCCGGCGGCGTCTCGCAGCGCTCGCCAAAGGCCAGGCCGACCAGGCGGTTGCGCGTGGCGTCGCGGCTTTCGAACTGCTGTGCCTTGTCCGCGTAGCGTCGCGCCAGGTAGTCGTTGGCGGCCTTCTCGGTGGAATAGAAACGCACCCGCGACCAGGCCTGCTGGAGCTCCAGCTCGCGGGCCACGGCGTCGACCAGCGGCTCCACCGGCACCGACTTCATGTCGAGGAACACCGGCACCTGCGGCGGGATCACCCGCAGCGCCTGGCGCAGCGTGGGGATCGGCAGCGGCTTCTGGCGATAGGGATAGCTGCCGTCCGCGGCCTTGAACATGTAGCCGGCGTTCAGCTGCGCCAGCTCGGCCAGGCTCGACTGGCCGACCGCGCCGGCGCCCTGGGTCAGCGCGGCGAGATCGGCCGGACGGTAGAGCACCGGATGGCCATCGGCGCTCAGCTGTACCGACAGCCACAGCGCATCGCTGCCGTTGCCCAGCGCCTTGCGGATCGCCAGCAGGGTGTTTTCCGGGTAGTCCGCGGTGCCGGCGCGATGGGCCACCAGCAACGGGCCCGGCGCATCCGCTGGCGGTACCGAGCGCGCCTGCGCACATGCGGTCAGCGTCAGGCCGACGCAAAAGATCGCAACACTTCGATTCATATCCACTCCCCTTCACCTGTATGGCGCTTTCGCGCCGACGTTTTCTCTAGAGACGTTTCGACGCCGCGTTTCCTCTTGCCTTTCATCCGGCGCTGAGCTTGGATGTGAACTCTGACTGGAGAAAAACCATGATCCGCCGAATCCTGCTGCTCGGCCTGTTCCTCAGCCTCGCAGCCTGCGAAACCACCCAGCTCGACCGCGACTTCGACAGTTCCCGCGACTTCGCCGCCTACCGCAGCTGGAGCTGGTCGCAACCCGCCTTCGAATACCGCCCCGACGATCCGCGCATCAAGAGCGACCTCACCGAGCAACGCATCCGCGAAGCCGTCGCCCAGCAGCTCGACCAGCGCGGCCTGCGTCCGGCCCAGGGCAACGCCAGGGGCGACGTCACGGTGCGCGCCTACCTGATCGTCGACGATCGCCAGGACCAGATCACCACCAACTACGGCGGCGGTTACTGGGGCGGCTACTGGGGAGGATACTGGGGCGGCCCGGCGATGGCCGAGACGCGCACCGTGAATTACAAGGTTGCCACCCTCCAGGTCGACCTGTTCGACGGCCGGGACGGCAAGCTGGTCTGGCGCGGCAGCGGCGAGCAGATCATGCGCACCAGCCCGCCGAGCCCGGCCGAGCGCGAGCAGGCGATCCGCGAGACGGTGCAGAAAGTCATGTCGCAATACCCGCCGCGCTGACATGCAGCTCAGCCACCGCCCGGCGGAGACCGGTGACCTGGAGACGGTCGCCGGCTTCCCCCAGGACCGCGACGAACTCTTCTATTGCTACCCCAAGGCGATCTGGCCGTTCAGCGTCGCCCAGCTAGCCGCCGCCATCGCCGAACGCCGCGGCAGCAACGTGGCCGTGCATGACGGGTGGGTGGTCGGCTTCGCCAATTTCTACCAGTGGCGGCACGGCGACTTCTGTGCCCTCGGCAACATGATGGTGGCACCGGCCGCGCGCGGCCTGGGCGTAGCCCGCTACCTGATCGGGGTCATGGAAAACCTCGCCCGCGAGCAGTACAAGGCGCGCCTGATGAAGATCTCCTGCTTCAACGCCAATGCCGCCGGGCTGCTGCTCTACACCCAGCTCGGCTACCAGCCGCGCGCCATCGTCGACCGCCGCGACCCGGACGGCCGGCGCGTGGCGCTGATCCAGATGGACAAGTCCCTTGAACCCTGACACCCACGCCCAGCGCGTCCTCATCATCGTCTCCAGCGGCCCGAGCACCCCGGCCCGCTGCGCCGCGCCCTTCCACACCGCCACCCTGCTGGCCTGCATGGACGCCGAGGTGACCCTGTTCCTCAGCGGCGAAGGCGTGCAGTTGGCGCGCCGCGCCGTCGCCGACCAGTTGCGCGCGCTGGACGGCGGCGAGCCGCTGCGCCACTTCATCCGCCAGGCCCGCGAGGCCGGCGCGCGCCTGCTGATGTGCCGCCAGCCCGGGGTGAACATCGACGAAAGCGAACTGATCGAGGAACTCGACGAGATCTCCAGCGGCGGCGAACTGGCACGGCTGATCCTCGAATCTGAGCGGGTGCTGACCCTATGAGCGCGAACCTGCACGGCCTGGAATTCCCCGACGGGCTGTTCTACGCCCCGGACTACAACCTGTGGCTGCGCGAGGAGACCGACGGCAACCTGACCCTCGGCCTGAGCGCCTACGGCTGCGCGCTGTACGGCGAGATATTCGCCTTCACCCCCAAGCGCGACGGCTGGCACATCGTGCGCGACCGCAGCTTCGGCGTGGTCGAATTCGCCAAGGCCGCCTCCTCGGCCCGCAGCCCGCTGGCCGGGACGCTGGTGGCGAGCAACGCGGCGGTGGTCAAGCGCCCGGCTCTGATCAACCGGGATTGCTACGGCGAGGGCTGGATGGTGCGGCTGCAACCGGACGACTGGGCTTCGGCGAAGGGCGCGTTTCTCCAGGGAGAGGCGGCGCGGGAGGCATTCGCGCAGCGGATGCGGCTGGATGGGTTCGATCCGCAGCATCCGGGGGTGCAGGCGCTGGATTTCTGAGATTCCCCGGGCTTACTCGCACTCTGCATGATCGGCGGATAACGTCGCTGGCGTTATTCGCCCCACCCCAGGTTCCCATCATCTCCAATCTCCCGAATCTCCCCGGAGCCCGCCATGCCCCCACCCCAACCGCCCCGCTTCGACGGCCAACGCTGGAGCAACGCCGACGACGACCGCATCGAGGTGCTGCCTGCCGACCCCGTCTGGCCGCAACGCTTCGCCGCCGAGGCCGAGGCCATCCGCGCGGCGCTGGCGCTGCCCGGGCTGGGTATCGAGCATATCGGCAGCACCGCGGTCCCCGGGCTGGACGCCAAGCCGATCATCGATATCCTCCTGCTGCCGCCGCCCGGCCATGATCCGCGACGACTGGTAGCCCCCCTGGAGGGCCTCGGCTACCGGTTCTGGCACGAGAACCCGGACACCCAGCGGATGTTCTTCGTCAAAGGCATGCCGCCCTTCGGCGATGGCCGCAGCCACCATGTGCATGTCATGCCCCTGGCCGAGGCCGACCGCTACCTGCTGTTCCGCGACTGGCTGCGCAACCACCCCGACGACGCCCGCCTCTATGCCGAAACCAAGCATGCCTTGGCCCGCCGCCACCCGACCGACCGCGAGGCCTACACCCGTGGCAAGGACGAAGTCGTCGCACGGATTCTCGGCCGGGCGCTGGCGCCAAACGACACCGTCGCTAACGGCGGTCGCGAAGGAAGCACGATTCAGGGCGCGAGGGGCTGATATCGCCTTGATGAATCTTTCCGCCCCCCCGGCGATTTCTCCGCGGCTCACGCCCGGGGAGAACCTCCACCGTTGTGCTCCATCCCGAGCTTCATGCCGAATTCATGGCTGCCGGCCCGGTCGCGAACCGGCAGCCCACTCACTCGCGGAATTGCAGTCCGATACGGGCTCGGCAGGCGCGTCTCTCCAGGCTGCCTTCCTTGAAAGCGCCGCAGGCGCGATCCTTCAAAGGCAGCGCCTGCTCGACCACGCTCACCCGCACCCTGGTCGCGGGTTGCCGCCGCTCGGCGGGTCGCGGCGCCTGGCGCAGGCTGAGCAGGTTGTCGGCCCCGCGTGGCTGGTAATTGCCATCGTTGTATACGGTCTGGCGCATGGCGGGAGAGACGCTTTCCTCGATGGCCTGCGGCAGGGTGCTGGTGTTGCGCCGCGCCACCTCCTCGACGATCCTGTCCCAGTCCTTTCTCACGGCCGGGTCTTCGTCCCGCAGCGCCGGCCGGTTGCCATCCTCGGCCACCAGCGGGCTGGCGCCCGCCCGGAACAACGCCCCCGCCGCCAGCAGCGCCGCCAGGGTGATGCCGCCACCGATCGCCGCGAATACCAGCCAGCCGGCGCCCGTCCCTTGCCGGGAAGCGCGCCCGAGACGTGCCGGCGCGTCGCTGCGATCCGCCCGCATGCTCAGTAGAGCCCGGTGGCGCTGCCCCGCTCGAACAGCGGCACCTGGTTGGCCAGGATCATGTTGTAGCTGAGCATGAACGGCACCCCGCCGCCGCTTTCGGCGATCTGGCCTACCCAGCCGATGGGGTTGTTGAACAGCGATTCGTCGGGGCTGAGCACGCCGACGGCGGCGCTGTCCGGGTCGCCGTCCCAGGTCACGTCGCCCCAGTGCCAGCCGAGGCCACGCACGTACTGCGCACCGAGCAGCGCGCCGAGGGTGAAGATCGCCGCGTCGTCGAGGCTGCGCCCCTGCTCCCTCGCATCGCGCACGTAGTCGGTGACGGCGGCGACGATTTGCGCCGGCGTCTCGTCCGCGGCGACGCCGAGCAAGGCGAGCCCCTGTGTCTACAAGTCCGCCAGTTGCTGTTGCAGGTCCGTTGAAAGCGGATTGATCTCGGCCATCCCTGTTCTCCCGAGGCAAGCGTGCGCACCCGTCCGTCGGGCGCGCCATGAAGCGCGTTATCTTACGGCTTCGCGCCGGCAAAAGCGCCCATCCCATGGCACCTGGCGGAACCGCCGAGCCAAACGCAGCGCAGTCGCCTCTTCCCGGTCACGCCGCCTTGGGCTCTACTGGCGACTCTACGCCCCCTGCCCGAGACAGCCCCATGTCACTGATTGCCGCCGCCCAGAGCCGCGCCCACCCCGCCGACCTGCCGCGCAACCTGGCCGACCACCTGCGCCTGATGCGTCTCGCCCAGGCACGGGGCGTGCGCCTGCTGGTGTTTCCCGAACTGTCGCTCACCGGCTACGAACCCACCGCTGCCGCCGCCCTCGCCCAGCCGGCGGACACCCCCCTGCTGCAACCGCTGCGCCAGCTCGCCGAACAGGCGCGGATGACCACAGTGGTCGGGCTGCCGCTGCGCTCGCCGAAGCACGCCAAGCCGCTGATCGCCGCCCTGGTCCTCGGCGCCGACGGCAGCCTCGGCGTCTATGCCAAGCAGCACCTGCACCCGGGCGAAGAACGCCATTTTTCAGCCGGCGAAGGCGGCCCCCTGCTGGAGATCGACGGCCTGCCGGTGGCGCTGGCGGTGTGTGCCGACTTCAGCCAGCCCAGCCACCCGGCCCACGCCGCTCGCGCCGGCGCCCGTCTCTACATCGCCAGCGCGCTGATCAGCGAGAACGGCTACCCGGCCGATTCGGCCATGCTCGCCGGTCATGCCCGCGAGCACGGAATGGCCGTGCTGCTGGCCAACCATGGCGGGCCGACGGGTGGCTGGAAGGCGGCGGGCAGGAGTGCGTTCTGGAATGAGCGGGGGGACCTGCTCGGGGAGGTGCCAAGGACGGGGGAAGCGTTACTTCTGCTGGAACGGGCCGAGAGAGGCTGGCTCGATCGTGGCTACGAGAGATCCTCTGATGGCTGAACATGGGAAAGTGCTAATATTTTCTGGCAAATTTTGCCATTCCAGAGAGACTGGTCCCATGAGCACGATGAACATTTCCCTGCCGGATACGCTCAAGAGCTTCGTCGATGAGCAGGTCAGCCAGCGTGGTTACGGCACCAGCAGCGAGTACGTGCGCGAGCTGATTCGCAAGGATCAGGACCGTCAGCGTCTGCGGGGCCTGCTGATCGCCGGCGCCGAGTCGATGCCTGCGGCGCCTGCCGACGATGACTATTTCGAATCGCTCCGCACACGGGTGCGTAAGGCCCGTGGATGAAGGCCAAGCCAGTCATTCCGCGAGTACTCGCCAATCAGGATGTTGAAGCGGCCGTCGATTACTACCTGAGCGAAGACGCCGAACAGGCCGCTCCGGGTTTTGTCGGCGCCCTGGAAAAGGCATACGCCCATATCGCCCGTCACCCCGGCAGCGGCTCGTCCCGCTATGCCTATGAGCTGGATTTGCCGGGACTGCTTTGCTGGCCACTCAAGCGCTATCCCTACCTGGTGTTCTACGTCGAACGCGACGACCACATCGACGTATGGCGTGTCCTGCACGGCATGAACGACATTCCTTCCTGGATGCAGGCTGGTGAGGGCGTATCGCACTGAAAGTCTTTCGACATCGGCATCGAGCCGCCGTCCCGGTCTGAGCCGGAAGCCTGGAGCCACGCCGGCTGTGGACAGGGGATATGGCGGAAGGCAGTGGGAGTCGAACCCACCCAGGAACGGCTGCCGTCCCCCACCGGATTTGAAGTCCGGCCACGCCACCGGGCGTGATTGCCTTCCTCTTTGATTTGCAAGAAGTTTTCTTCGAGGCGGGAGCTTATCAGGCCTGCGTCCGAAGAAGAAATGCCAGACGTCATGGAAGCCGCCTGCGGCGTCGGGCGAGCAGAGCGTAGCCCACCCGGGGTGCGCTTCACAGGCATTTCGGGGAAAGCCCGACTTCGCGCTGCCCGCCGGCAAGCCAGGGACAGCGCGACGGCGGGCCCTCGCATCAGGACGTGGACCCACCGAGCAATTGTTCGGCCAGCGCCGAGCCCTCGCGCAGGCGGCGGTCATTGCCGATGCGGCGGGTCAGGCCGATGCGGTCGAAATGCTCGAGGATCTGGATGCTGCGCTTGCGGCCGATACCCAGGCGGTCGCGGAACTCCGCCGGACGGATCAGCCCGGACGGGTCGCGCACCTGCAGGGCGATCCCGGCCAACTGGCGCAGGGTTGCCTCCGGGTAAAACAGGTCGCGCACCACCTGCTGCACCTGGCCCAGGCGCGCCAGCTTGCGCAACAGGTGGCGCATGGCGGCTTCGTCCTGGCCCAGCTCGCGAGCCAGGTCGCGGACCCAGGGCGGGTCGTAGCGGCCGGCTTCGAGCAATGGCCAGAGGCGCGCGCGCAATTGTTCCTCGCTGTCGCTCAGGCGTACCTCGTGGCCGGGCAGGTGCAGCCAGGGGCCGCTGCTGTGCACGTCGCCGCCGGCCAGGGCGGCCTCCAGCAGGGCGATGAACACCGGCCGCTCGAGCTGCGGCAGGGCATAGCGGCGCAGGCGGTCGCGGTCTGGGCCGAGTTCGTCCGGCAATTCCTCATGGAAGCGCCGCAGGCCGGCGAGCAGTCGCTCGACCAGGGCGAACCAGCGCTCGCCGGCGAACAGCCGCGGGCCGAGGCGGGTCTGTACCTCGACCATCTCCTCCGGCAGCCGCCAGTGCTCGCGCGGGCGGTTGAACAGTTGCACCAGGCGTTGCGGATCGAGGCCGTTCTCGGCGGCGCCGAGCAGGGTCGGCAGCGCCTCCTCCAGGCTGTCCTGGCGCAGCGCCTGGAGTTGCGCCAGACGCGCCGGGGTTCGCCGGTTGCGCGCCGGCGCGGCGCTGTCGAGCACCCGTCCGCCGCCGAGGGTGCGCTGCGCCGACTGGTCGCGCAGCACCAGGCGATCGCCGTGCAGGGCCTGGATCGGCGCGTTCAGCACCAGTTGGGCGAAGGCGCGATGGCCAGGCTCCAGTTGCTCGCCCTCGAGCAGGGCCAGGCGACCGGTGACGTCCTGGGTCCCCAGGTGCAGGTGCACCGGGGTCCAGTGGGTGAAGTCGCGGAGTTCGTCGGGAAGCAGGCGAAAGTCGATGTCGACCCGCGTGGTCGGCGCGTGCAGCGCTGCCTGCAGCAGCCAGTCGCCGCGCTGGACCTGCTCCAGCGCGAGGCGCTCGCCGGCGATGTTCAGGGCCACGCGCTGGCCGGCCCAGGCCTGTTGCGCGGGCCGGTTCTGCGCGTGCAGGCCGCGCACCCGCACCGGCCGCCCGGCGTTGCCGAGGAGCAGTTCGTCGCCCACCGCGACCTGTCCGGAGAAGGCCGTGCCGGTGACCACGATGCCGCTGCCGGCGACGCTGAAGGCCCGGTCCACCGCCAGCCGGAAATACCCTTCGCGGCCGCGCTCGCGGACTTCGCCGGCAAGCCCGCGCAGAGCTTCGCGCAACGCCGCCACGCCCTCACCGCTGCTGCTGGAGAGCGGAAAGATCGGCGAGCGCGCCAGCGGTCCGGAGGCCAGCAGGTGCTCGACCTGGATCTGCACCTGCTGCACCCGCTGCGGCTCGACCCGGTCGATCTTGGTCAGCGCCACCAGTGCCCGGCGGATACCGAGCAGCTCGACGATCGCCAGATGCTCGCGGGTCTGCGGCATCAGGCCGTCGTCGGCGGCCACCACCAGCAGCACGCAATCGATGCCGCTGGCGCCGGCCAGCATGTTGTGGACGAAGCGCTCGTGGCCGGGCACGTCGATGAAACCGGTGGGGCTGCCATCGCCGAGGTCGGCGTACAGATAGCCGAGGTCGATGGTGATGCCGCGCTGGCGCTCGGCCGGACGGCGGTCGCCCTCGATCCCGGTGAGGGCGCGCAGCAGCGAGGTCTTGCCGTGGTCGATATGCCCGGCGGTGCCGACGATCACGACAGTTCGCCCCGCAGCCGCGGCAACTGGGCGCGGAACGCCGGCTCGTCGTCGAGCTGGCGCAGGTCGAGCCAGAGGGCGTCGTCGTCGAGCCGGCCGATCACCGGCAGCGGCAGGCCGCGCAGGGCTTCCTCGAGGTTGCGCAGGGTGCGTCCGCGCAGGCGCCTGGGCTGCCTCGGACGCAGGCACAGCGCGGCGCTGGCCAGCCGCGCCACCGGCTGCGCGCCGCTGCCGATCATGCCCAGGGCGTCGACCACGGCGACCTCCCAGTCCTCGCCGAGCGCTTCGGCCAGCGCCGGCGCCAGCCGCTCGGCCTGGGCGCGGATCTCGACCGCCGGACGGCTGAGCAGGCGCAGGGTGGTCAGGCGTTCGGCGAGGCGATCGGGATCGCGGTACAGGCCGAGCACCGCCTCGAGGGCGGCGAGGGTCAGCTTGTCGACGCGCAGGGCGCGCTTGAGCGGGTTCTTCTTGATCCGTCCGACCAGTTCGCGGTTGCCGAGGATCAGCCCGGCCTGGGGCCCGCCGAGCAATTTGTCGCCGCTGAAGGTGACGATGTCGGCGCCGTCGGCCAGGGCTTCCTGCACCGTCGGTTCCTTGGGCAGGCCCCAGCGGGTCAGGTCCACCAGGGTGCCGCTGCCGAGATCTTCCAGCAGCGGCAGGCCGTGGCCATGGGCGATGGCCGCCAGTTGCGCGGTGGGCACGCTGGCGGTGAAGCCCTGGACGCTGTAGTTGCTGGTGTGCACGCGCATCAGCAGGCCGCTGCGCGGGCCGATGGCGGCTTCGTAGTCCCGGGCGTGGGTGCGGTTGGTGGTGCCCACCTCGTGCAGGCGCACGCCGGCGCGGGTCATGATGTCGGGAATGCGGAAGGCGCCGCCGATCTCGATCAGCTCGCCGCGCGAGATGATCCCTTCCTTGCGCGCCCCCAGGCTGTTCAGCGCCAGCAGCACCGCCGCGGCGTTGTTGTTGACCACGGTGACCGCCTCGGCGCCGGTGAGCTCGCGGATCAGTCCGGTGATCAGGTCGTCGCGGTCGCCACGCTTGCCGCTGGCCAGGTCGAACTCCAGGTTCAGCGGGTAGCGCGCGGCGAGGGTGATCGCCTCGATGGCCTCGTCCGGCAACAGGGCCCGGCCGAGGTTGGTATGCAACACCGTGCCGGTCAGGTTGAACACCCGCCGCACGCGGCTGGCATGCTGCGCGGCGAGGCGTTCGCCGGCACGGCCGGCGAGCACCGCCTCGCTCAGCTCGATCGCGGCGAGGGCGCCCTGGCGAGCCGGCTCGCGCAGTTCGTCGAGCAGGTCGCGGAGGGTCGCCAGCAGCGCCTCGCGGCCGTAGCGCTGGTGCAGGGGAGCGGCCGCCGCGCTACGCAGCAGGCGGTCGACCGAAGGCAAGCGAACGGAACTCATGGAGAAACCTTATCCACAGGGAAGGGGCCACCGACACGCCCATCATAGACGCGTCGGCGCGGGCCCGCAGCGCCTTCGGCTATTCGCCGCCGGGGGCCAGCAGAAGGTTGGGCGAACGCCGCAGGTAGCCATCCTCGGCCAGGCGCATGTCCAGCGCCAGGCTGGCCAGGTCGTCGGCGAGAGCATCGGCGTGACGGTCGAATTCCAGGTAGAACTGCTTCAGGTAGCCCTGGCAACCGGGGCAGGTCTCGGCGCGCAGCACGGCCTTTTCCGCCGGCTGCCCGTCATGCTCCAGGGACAGGTAGGCCAGGTGCTTGCTTTCCTCGCAGTGGCTGCACTTGATCCGCACGTAGTGCCATTCGCAGGCGCACAGCGAGCAGCTCAGGTAGCGCAGGCCGGTTTCCTTGCCGCCCTGGCGGATCATCCCGGCCATCGGTGGCGAGCCGCAGGCGGGGCACAGGGTCCGGCTCTCGGTCTCGACCACCGCGCCCTCCTCCAGCCCCAGCAGCCAGTGGCTCCAGGCTACCTGCAGGGCGGCGCCGAGGAACGGCACCAGGGCCGCCGGCAGGAGGTCGAACTGACCGCTGAGCAGGGCGATGGCCCAGGCCTTGCGCTGGCCTTCGTCGGCTTCGCGCAATTGTTCGAGTGCCGCGCCGACGGCGGCGTTGGCCGGCGCCGGGTAGCCCGCGAGCAGGGCATCCAGCCAGGGCAGCCAGGCGCCTTCGCGCACCAGCAGGTCATAGGCCAGCGGCGGCATGCCGTGCTCGCGACTCTTGCGCAGGCGCTCGGGATCGAGCGGGGCCAGCGCCGGCGGGTTGTCCAGCAGCGCCTGCTGGAGCTGGCAGAGACCGGCGACCAGGCGCAGGTAGTCGCCCATCGGGTGTCCATCGGCCAGTTGCAGCAGGCGCTCGCCACGGCGGGCGAACAGGTCGCGCGACGGCTGGTGCAGGTGCGGGGGAATGTTGGCGGCGGCTTCGATCTGCCCCGGTTGAAGAATGGTGCGTGACACGGGAACTCCTCGGGTCTGCGCCGGCGGGCCGATGGGCCACGCCGCAACGATCGGGCGCCCGGAGGGGCGCGGAATGAATGCAAAGGCCCCATCGCTGGGGCCTCCGGTCGGGCGATGGCGACACTATACGCGTCAGTGCTCCTCGCCCTTGCCGACTTCCTTCAGCCAGCCGTTGTGGTGCTTGCGCGCCCAGGCGCGGCTGACCTTGCCGTAGAGCATCGCGCCCATCGAGCCCTTGACCCAGATGCCGGCATAGATGTGCACGATGATGCTGGCGATCAGGACGAAGGCGGCGAAGGCGTGCAGCAGCGCCGACAGGCGGATCGCCTCGATGCCGAACCAGGCGCTGAAGTACTGGCGCCAGATCACGATGCCGGTGACCAGCAGGGTCAGCATGCTCAGCAGCAGCACCCAGAACAGCAGTTTCTGCCCGGCGTTGTAGCGGCCGACTTCCGGGAGGTTCTCCTCGCGGTTGCTGACCACGTCGCGCCACTGCCTGAGCCACTGGATATCGCTCTTCTGCACCCGGTTGTGATGGGCGAAGCGCACCACCAGGCCGAGAAAGAAGACGAACATCGCCAGCCCCAGGAAGGGGTGCAGGATACGCGTCCAGGGCCCGCCGCCGAACAGGTTGGTCAGCCAGAACAGCGCCGGGTGGAACAACGCCAGACCGGACAGCCCGGCCATGAAGAACAGGATCGCCACGGCCCAGTGGTTGCTGCGCTCGTTGGCGTTGTAGCGCTGGATTTCATTTTTCATTTCCGACTCCTCGAGAGCGCCGCCGCTGCCGCCGGGTCGCGGAGGACCGGCGGCAGCGCCCGCGCGCAGGCTCAACGACGCTCGTGCGGGTCAAAGGTGTGTACCGACGGATCGACCTGGTGCACCGGTGCCTCGGCTTGCCCGTGGTCTTCCTCGTCGTCCGCGCGGTTGGGGCCGACGCGCACGTAGTGGAAGAACCCGGCGAGCACCGTGGCACCCATGGCCAGCAGCGCCAGCGGCTTGGTCACGCCCTTCCACAGGCTGACCATCGGACTGACGCTCGGCTGCTCGGCGAGGCCGGCGTAGAGCGACGGCTTGTCGGCATGGTGCAGCACGTACATCACGTGGGTGCCGCCCACCCCTTCCGGGTCGTACAGGCCGGCGTTCTCGTAGCCGCGACTCTTCAGGTCGACGATGCGCTCGGCGGCGTGCTCCTTCATGTCCTCCTTGCTGCCGAAGACGATGGCGCCGGTCGGGCAGGTCTTCACGCAGGCCGGCTCCATGCCCACCGAGACGCGGTCGGAACACAGGCTGCACTTGTAGGCCTTGTGGTCCTTCTGCGAGATCCGTGGGATGTCGAACGGGCAACCGGTGATGCAGTAGCCGCAGCCGATGCACTTGTCCTGGTTGAAGTCGACGATACCGTTGGCGTACTTCACGATCGCCCCCGGGCTCGGGCAGGCCTTCAGGCAGCCCGGCTCGGCGCAGTGCATGCAGCCGTCCTTGCGGATCAGCCACTCGAGGTTGCCGGCCTCGTTCTCGTGCTCGGTGAAGCGCATCACCGTCCACGAGTCGGCCGTCAGGTCCTGCGGGTTGTCGTAGGTGCCGTGGTTGTGGCCGACCTCGTCGCGCAGCTCGTTCCATTCCGAGCAGGCGACCTGGCAGGCCTTGCAGCCGATGCACTTGGACACGTCGATCAGTTTCGCCACTTCCTGCTGGTTCCGCACCGAGGGCATCGGCGTGGTGGTCGCGGAGCGGGCGTGGATGTCCTGACTACTCATGTTTCACCTCACGCCTTTTCCACGTTGACCAGGAACGACTTGAACTCCGGCGTCTGGGTGTTCCCGTCGCCCACGAAGGGGGTCAGGGTGTTGGCCAGGAAGCCGTTGCGCGCCATGCCGGCGAAGCCCCAGTGGATCGGGATGCCGACGTGGTGCACGGTCTTGCCGTCCACCTGCAGCGGGCGGATGCGCTTGGTCACCACCGCCACCGCCTTGATGTAGCCGCGGTTGGAGGAGACCTTGACCTTGTCGCCGGCATTGATGCCCAGCTCCTTGGCCAGCGCCTCGCCGATCTCGACGAACTGCTCGGGCTGGGTGATCGCGTTCAGCCGGCAGTGCTTGGTCCAGTAGTGGAAGTGCTCGGTGAGCCGGTAGGTGGTCGCCGCGTAGGGGAACTCGTCGGCCGTGCCGAACAGCTCCATGTCGTTCTTGAACACCCGCGCCGCCGGGTTGCTGATCGCCTTGCGGTTGTCGCGGTGCAGGGGGTTCACCCCGATCGGCGTCTCGAACGGCTCGTAGTGCTCGGGGAACGGGCCTTCGGCCATCTTGTCGACGGCGAACAGGCGGGCCACCCCTTCGGGGTTCATGATGAACGGGTTCATCCCGGCTTCCGGCGGTACGTCGGCCTTGTAGTCGGGCACGTCGGTGCCGCCCCAGGACTTGCCGTTCCACCACACCAGGCGCTTCTTCTCCGGGTCCCACGGCTTGCCGCTGAGGTCGGCCGAGGCGCGGTTGTAGAGGATCCGCCGGTTCGCCGGCCAGGCCCAGGCCCAGCCGAGGGTCTGGCCCATGCCGTAGGGGTCGCTGTTGTCGCGGCGCCCCATCTGGTTGCCCTGCTGGGTCCAGGAGCCGGCGAAGATCCAGCAGCCGCTCGCCGTGCTGCCGTCGTCGCGCAGCAGGGCGAAGCCCGGCAACTGCTCGCCGGCCTTGGCCAGGATCATGCCGTTGGCCGGGTCGACCAGGTCGCTCAGGGCCTTGCCGTTGAATTCCCGGGCCAGTTCGTCCGGGCCCGGCTCGTCGGGCTTGAGGTAGGACCAGTCGAGGCCGAGGATCGGGTCGGGGAAGGCCCCGCCGTCCTTGCGGTACATCTCGCGCAGGCGGTGGAACAGCCCGGCCATGATGGCGATGTCCGGCCGCGCCTGGCCCGGCGGCTCGGCGCCCTTCCAGTGCCACTGCAACCAGCGGCCGCTGTTGACGATCGAGCCATCCTCCTCGGCGAAGCAGGAGGTGGGCAGGCGGAACACGGTGGTCTTGATGCTGGCGGTGTCGACGTCGTTGTACTCGCCGACGTTGCGCCAGAACTCCGAGGTCTCGGTCACCAGCGGGTCCATCACCACCATCCACTTCAGGCGCGCCAGCGCGGCGCCGACCTTGGCCTTGTTGGGGAACGAGGCGATGGGGTTGAAACCCTGGCAGAAGTAACCGTTGACCTTGCCCTGGTACATCATGTCGAAGTAGCGCAGCACGTCGTAGCCGGCGCCCGGCATGTCGAGCTTGGGCAGCCAGTCGTAGCACCAGTTGTTTTCCCTGGTCGCCGACTTGCCGAACCAGGCCTTCATCAGGCTGACGTGGAACTTGCCGTAGTTCTGCCAGTAGGACAGCTGTCCCGGGCGCAGCGGCTTGGCCGTGCGCTTGGCGATGTAGGCGTCGTAGTCCTGCTCGGCGTCCATCGCCAGGGTCAGGTAGCCCGGCAGCGAGTTGGACAGCAGGCCGAGGTCGGTCAGGCCCTGGATGTTGGAGTGGCCGCGCAGGGCGTTCATGCCGCCGCCGGGCATGCCGATGTTGCCCAGCAGCAACTGGACCATCGCGCCGGTGCGGATCATCTGCGCGCCCACCGAGTGCTGGGTCCAGCCCAGGGCGTACATGATGGTCATGACCTTGCCCGGCTTGGAGGTCTCGGCGATTTCCGCCCAGACCTTGAGCATTATGTCCTTCGGCGTACCGCAGATGTTGCTCACCACGTCCGGGGTGTAGCGGCTGTAGTGCTGCTTGAGCAGGTTGAACACGCAGCGCGGGTGGGTCAGGGTCGGGTCGACCTTGGCATAGCCGTCCTCACCGATCTCGTAGCCCCAGGATGACTTGTCCGGATAGGTCCGCTTCTCGGCGTCGTAGCCGTTGAACAGGCCGTCCTCGAAACTGAAGCCTTCCTTCACGATGAACGAGACGTCGGTGTAGTTGCGCACGTATTCATGCTGGATCTTGTCGTTTTCCAGCAGGTAGTTGATCAGGCCGCCGAGGAAGGCGATGTCGGTGCCGGTCCGGATCGGCGCGTAGTAGTCGGCGACCGAGGCGGAACGGGTGAAACGCGGATCGACCACCAGCAGCCGCGCCTTGTTGTGCGCCTTGGCTTCGGTGACCCATTTGAATCCGCACGGGTGGGCTTCGGCGGCGTTGCCGCCCATGATCAGCACCAGATCGGCATTCTTGATGTCGGTCCAGTGGTTGGTCATGGCTCCACGGCCAAACGTCGGGGCAAGACTTGCCACCGTCGGGCCGTGTCAGACACGCGCCTGGTTGTCGAATCCCAGGATGCCGAGGGAACGCATCACCTTGTGGGTGATGTAGCCGGCCTCGTTGGACGAGGCGGACGCGGCGAGGAAGCCGGTGGTCAACCAGCGGTTGACGGTCTGGCCCTGCTCGTTCTTCTCGACGAAGTTGGCGTCGCGGTCTTCCTTCATCAGCTTGGCGATGCGCTCGAGGGCTTCGTCCCACTCGATGCGCTTCCACTCGCTGGAGCCGGCCTCGCGCACTTCCGGATACTTCAGGCGGTTCGGGCTGTGGATGTAGTCCAGCAGGCCGGCGCCTTTCGGGCAGAGAGTGCCGCGATTGACCGGATGGTCGGCGTCGCCCTCGATATGGATGATGTTCTGCGCGACGTTCTTGGCGCCGTCGCCCTGGCTGTACATGATCAGGCCGCAGCCGACCGAACAGTAGGTACAGGTGTTGCGGGTCTCGACCGTGTGCGCCAGCTTGAAGTGGCGGACCTGGTCGGCGAAGGCCTCGGTGGGGGCCATTCCGAGCGCCGCAAGGCTCGATCCTCCAAGGCCTATACCGCAGACCTTGAAGAATTGCCGACGGTTCATATCCATCGTGCATCTCCTGCATCAGGCAAAGGACACCCGGGACATGGCCGGATGTCTCTGGTTGAAAGATAGCCAGCCTGGCGGCGTATGCCAGCCGGGCACGACTATGGGGCAGCGAACCCTACACGAACGCTGGGTTTTTCTGCCTTGACCAGAGTCATTACACGGCGGGGCAAACCTTGTCCAGCAAGGAATCCCGAATTGGGACGGGTCCGAAGGACGCGACGCGCGGGAGACGCAGGCGATATCACTGAGCCATTATACTAATGGCTAGTGCCGGGCTGCCGTCGCAGGGGCGGCCCGGGCATGGGGCCAGAGCCCGATATTCCTAAGACGATTCGCGTGCTGCCGGTAGACCTGGGTCGGGTTGCTCTCGAACAGGCTGACCCTCTTGTTCATTCTCGACACTCCACTGGCATTGCACGGTCAGCTTGGCAAGAGCGCCACAGCGACGCCGAACGGCAGATTGCCAGCACGTACCGAGGCGTCGCCGACCTTGAGTCGAAGGGCGTGCGTCCCCCATTACGCGGCGTAACAGCGGTCGCCGGGCGACGGCTCGGCATATCGCCCGCAAGCCTTCCGATATCTGCCTTGACCGAATTGCCCGCGGGTCGTGGCAACCCGGCCGCATCCGCGTCGGCCGCATCTTTTTTATGGTGAAAAGGCCCAGGCCACCGGACCCATGCCATGCGCACCCCTTACCCGCCGCTGTCCCCCGCTCCCTACCCGCACCTGCTGGCGCCGCTCGACCTGGGTTTCACCCGCCTGCGCAACCGCGTGGTGATGGGCTCGATGCACACCGGGCTGGAGGATCGCCTGTGGGACTTCGGCAAGCTCGCCGCCTACTACCGCGAGCGCGCCCGCGGCGGTGTCGGGCTGATCGTCAGCGGCGGCTTCGCGCCCTGCCGCGAAGGCTGGCTGCTGCCCTTCGGCAGCAGCCTGACCAGCGCCCTGGAGGTGCCGGCCCACCGCCGCCTGACCCAAGCGGTACACGCAGAAGGCGGCAAGATCCTGCTGCAGATCCTCCACGCCGGGCGCTACGGCTACCACCCGATGGCGGTCTCGGCCTCGCCGATCAAGTCGCCGATCAGTTGGTTCACCCCCCGTGAACTCACCGAGCGCGGCATCCACAGGACCATCCGCGCCTTCATCCGCTGCGCCCGGCTGGCCAAGGCCGCCGCCTACGACGGGGTGGAGGTGATGGGCAGCGAGGGCTACCTGCTCAACCAGTTCCTCTGCCCGCGTACCAACCGCCGCGACGACTCCTGGGGCGGCCCGCTGGAAAACCGCATGCGCCTGGCGCTGGAAATCGTCCGCGGCATCCGCCGGATCGTTGGCGAGCGCTTCATCCTCAGCTACCGCCTGTCGCTGCTCGACCTGGTCGAGGGCGGCAATACCTGGGAGGAGGTCCGGCGCATCGCCCTGGCCCTCGAGGAGGCCGGCATCACCCTGCTCAACACCGGCATCGGCTGGCACGAGTCGCGCGTGCCGACCATCGTCACCTCGGTACCGCGCGCAGCCTTCGCCGAGGTCAGCGCGCGGCTGCGCCACGAACTGAAGGTGCCGGTGATCGCCAGCAACCGGATCAATACCCCGGAGGTCGCCGAGGCGCTGCTCGCCGAAGGCAAGGCCGACCTGGTGTCGATGGCCCGTCCGTTGCTGGCCGACCCGCAGTTCGTGGCCAAGGCCGGCGCCGGCCGGGCTGGGGAAATCAACACCTGCATCGCCTGCAACCAGGCCTGCCTCGACCATGCCTTCGCCAACCGCCGCGCCACCTGCCTGGTCAATCCGCGCGCGGCCTTCGAGACCGAACTGCGCTACCGCAAGGCGCGCACGCAGAAGCGCGTCGCGGTGATCGGCGCCGGCCCCGCCGGGCTCTCCGCCGCCTGCGTGGCGGCCGAGCGCGGGCATCGGGTCAGCCTGTTCGAGGCTACCGGGGAGATCGGCGGGCAGTTCAACCTGGCCAGGCGGATCCCCGGCAAGGAGGAGTTCGACGAGACCCTGCGCTACTTCCGCGTGCGCCTGGAGCGCCTCGGCATCGACCTGCGCCTGGGCCACCGGGTGCGCCAGGGCGAGCTGGATGGCCAGTTCGACGAGGTGGTGGTGGCCACCGGCATCCAGCCACGCCGGCCGCGCATCGACGGCATCGGCGGGCCAACCGTGCTCAGCTACGTGGACGTGCTGCGTGGCGCGCCGGTGGGTGAACGGGTCGCCATCGTCGGCGCCGGCGGCATCGGCTTCGACGTCGCCACCTTCCTCGTCGCCGCGCCCAGCGACGGCCAGCCTCGGGCGCTCGGTGAATGGCTCGCGGAGTGGGGCGTGGACCTCGACAACAGCCAGCCCGGCGCCCTCCGCGAGCCCGCCGTGGCGCGACCGGCGCGCCAGGTCTGGCTGCTCCAGCGCAAGCCCGGCGCGCCCGGCGCGCAGCTCGGCAAGACCAGCGGCTGGGTGCATCGTGCGCACCTGCGCCACAATGCCGTGCGCATGCTCGGCGGGGTGGAGTACCTGAAGATCGACGAGCGCGGCCTGCTGGTCCGCGTCGACGGCGAGGAACGCTGGCTGGAGGTGGACAACGTGGTGATCTGCGCCGGCCAGGAGCCGCTGCGCGAGTTGCAGATCAGCCAGGCGGCGGAGAGCCTGCGCTTCCACCTGATCGGCGGGGCGCGGGTGGCGGGGGAGCTGGATGCCAAGCGGGCGATCCGCGAGGGGGCCATGCTGGCGGCGCGCTTGTAGGCGGCTGATGGCGGTGACGCTATTGCGGCCGAGGGGCGGATAGCCGCGCGCGGTCAGCCGCCGGACGGGACCCGATGGGCGCGCGCTGCTCCCGCGTTTTCCTCCACCGCCCGCGCCTGGTGCATACTGTGCGCCCCCCGTACCACTCCGGCCCGTCCCCCGCCCCGCGCGGGGCGCGTTCGCCGTCATCGATCCAGGAGCCTTCCATGCCCACTCCACCCTGGTGGCTGTTCGTCCTGCCCCTGCTCGCCGGCGCCTGCCTGCCGCTGCAGGCGGGGATCAACGGCCAGTTGGCCAAGCAGGTATCCAGCGTGCTCGCCGCGGCGCTGATCTCGTTCTTCGTCGGCACCCTCGGGCTGCTCGCCCTGACCCTCTCGCAGCGCGAGTTCCCCGGCCTGGCGGCGCTGCGCGGGCTGAGCTGGTGGCACTGGTGCGGCGGCTTCCTCGGCATGTTCTTCATCTTCATCGCCGCCTTCGCCGCGCCGCGCATCGGCGCGCTGATGTTCATGGTGCTGGTGCTCGCCGGCCAGCTGGGCATGGCCATGAGCCTCGACCACTTCGGCTGGGCCGGCTTTCGCGAGGCGCCGGTCAGCGCGCTGAAGCTGGGCGGGCTGGCGCTGATCGGCGCCGGCATCTGGATGATCCGCAAGGGCTGAGCTGGCTTGTTGCGCTTGCGCCGGCAGACCTATAGTGGGCGCCGGCGTTCTCCACGCCTCCCCTCCGCGGAAAGGGCTGCGCCCAGGCGATCCACCCCACGCATCGCGCATGCGACTCCCAGGCCTGATGGCGGACAAGGCCGCACAGGAGATCGCATGACCCTTTCCGCACCCACGGCGACGGCCGGATCAACCTCGAACAGCAACGCAAGCGCGCCAAGGAGCTGTTGCGCCAGTGGCGCCGCGAGCCGGCCAGCCGTACCTGGCCCCCGGGACAGGAGCCGCGCCTGGAGCTGGTCGAGATCGATCGGGTGCCGGGCGTCGAGCGCTTCGTCGGCATCGGCCAGCTGGCGCCGGAACTGCTCGCCTGGCTGTGAACCCACCGCCGTCCGCTGGACGCCGAGGCCCTGGCGCTGGCCCGCGCGGCCTGGGACGCCTATCGCGCCCCGTCGCCGCAGCGCTGGGTGCGGCACTGCGTCGACAACTGCGCGAGCTGCCGGCCCTGCGCGACGGCCTGTCGCTGAGCGAGCGCCTGATCCTGGAAATCGTCCGCGACGGCGACCAGCCGAGCGCCGGCCAGGTATTCGCCGAACGGGACCGCCCGGTCTGGCGGGACGCGCCCCGACACTGACGCTCATCGCCCGGACGAGCGCAACGGGCGCGCAGCCACTATCATTGCGCGCCCTTTTTTTCCCGCCTCCGACCGCCGATGAAGAAGATCCCGCTCGCCGCCGCCGACCCCGACCGCCTGGACACCTGGGTGAAATACCGCGAGGGCCTGTGCGGCGGCTGCAACGCGACCTGTTGCACGCTGCCGGTGGAGGTGCGTATCGACGACCTGATCCGCATGCGGCTGGTCGACGAGTTCGAACGCGAGGAACCGGCCAAGCGCATCGCCAGGCGCCTGGAAAAGGACGGGGTGATCGAGCACTTCAACCACAAGCGCGAGATCTTCACCCTCACCCGCATGGCCAACGGCGACTGCCTGTACCTCGATCGCCAGACCCGCCTGTGCACCATCTACGCGCGCCGCCCGGACACCTGCCGCAATCACCCGCGCATCGGCCCGCGCCCCGGCCACTGCGCCTATCGACCGAAGTAGCTTCAGCCTGGCGGCACCACGCCCCGGCAGAGCTGGTACTGCCCCACCGGCGGCCGGCAGTGCAGGCGCTGGCGCAGGTCCTCCGGCAAGGCGGCGAACGAGCGCGAGCGGATCGCCAGCAGCGCGTCGCGGCGCAGCCAGCCGGCCAGTTCGTCGTCCGCCGCCCGTTGTGCCCTTCCGCCGCTGTAGAACGACGCCGAATACGGCCGCTTCGGCCAGAACACCAGCGGCCGCTCGCGCCAGCCGGTATCGCTGGCCAGCAGCGCGGCGGTGGACTTCTGCTCGGCGCGCCCGCCCAGCAGCAGGGAGCCGAGGAACAGCGCGAACAGCAGCGGCGTCAGCGCCAGGCAGGCCAGCCAGCCACGACGCAGCCAGGCGCTGCGTGCCAGCGGCGCGCGCAGCAGGTCGGCGGCGAGCAGCGCCAGGGCCGGCAGGCCGGGCAGCACGTAGGTCCAGAGGACATTGCCGGCGAAAGTGAAGAACAGGCACGGCATCAGTCCCCAGAACAGCCAGTAGCGGCGCCGCGACAGGCGTTGCCCGTCGATCTCCGCGCGCTGGCGCCAGCCCAACCAGAGCAGCAGCGGCAGCCACAGGCTCCAGGGAAACGCCGCGGCCAGCAGGAACAGCCAGACGCTGCCGTAGGGATAGGCGTGCGCATTGCCGTAGCGGTCGCCGTCCCAGCCGGCGGTGACGAAGCGCTGCCAGTGCTCGCCGAGCAGGAAGTAATCGAGGAAGCCCGGCGTCTTCAGCTCGGCGAGGAGGTACCAGGGCAGCGCCACCAGCAGCATCAGCAGGCTCCCGCGAATCCACGGCAGCCCCTGCCACAGGGCCCGCCAGCGCCATTCCAGCAAGGCCCACAGGCCGATCGGCAGGCCGGCCAGGATCAGCGTCAGCGGACCTTTCGCCAGCAGTCCCAGGCCGAGGCCGAGGAACATCAGCCAGCCCTCGCGACGGCGGATCCCCGCCGCGCCATGCAGGCCCAGCCAGAAACCGCGCATGGCCAGGACCAGCGCCAGGGCCAGGGCCATGTCGGTCATCACCGCGCCGGAGGCGACGAAGAACAGCGCCGAGCTGCCCAGCAACACACAGGCGATGCCCGCCAGGCGCCGGTCGTCGCGCGCCAGCCAGTCCCATACCAGCCATAGCACCAGCATGCCGAGCAGCCAGTGCGGCAGGCGGCTGGCGAATTCGTTGGCGCCGAACAGCGCCTGGCCGCCGGCGCTGAGCCAGAAAGCCAGTGGCGGCTTGCCCCAGAACGGCACGCCGACGTCGTACCAGGGGGTGATCCAGTCGCCCAGTTCGGCCATCTTCCGCGCCACCTCGCCGTAGCGGGCCTCGGTGGTGTCCATCAGCGGATAGCTGCCCAGGCTCAGCAGGCGGATGACGAGCGCCAGGCCGAGCAGGCTCCAGGCCAGCGGCCAGCCGCGCAGCGCCCTCACGAATGCGCCCCGCCGACCTGCGCCGGCAGGTAGCGGTCGATCAGGTACAGCGGGCGGCGCCGCGCTTCCATGGTCATCCGCCCGAGGTACTCGCTGCACACGCCGATGGCTAGCAGTTGCAGGCCGCCGATCAGGAACAGCGCGGCGATCACCGGCCAGTGCTCGTGGATCTCCGGCTGGCCGAAGATCCCGGCGAGCAGAGTCGCCAGCGCCGCCAACAGGCTGAGCAGGCCGAGGTAGCCGGCGACCTTCAGCGGCGCGGTGGAAAAGCCGGTGATACCTTCCAGGGCGAAGTTCCACAGCCGCCAGTAGCGCCACTTGCTGTGGCCGGCGGCGCGGGCGGCGCGGCTGTAGACGATGTCGACCTGGCGGAAGCCGACCCAGGCGAACAGTCCCTTCATGAAGCGGTTGCCCTCCGGCAGCTCGCAGAGGGCGTCGACCACCCGCCGGTCGAGCAGGCGGAAGTCGCCGACGTCGCGCGGGATCGGCACCTCGCTGAGGCGGTTGATCACCCGGTAGAAGGCGCTCGCCGAGGCGCGCTTCAACCAGCTTTCGCCGGCCCGGCTGCGGCGTCGCATGTTGACCATTTCGGCGCCGCCGATCCAGGCGTCGAGCATCTGCGGGATCAGTTCCGGCGGATCCTGCAGGTCGGCGTCGATGACGATCACCGCGGCGCCACGCGACAGCTTGAGGCCGGCGCTCATCGCCTGCTCCTTGCCGAAATTGCGGGTGAAGCGCGCCACCCCCACCCGCCGGTCGGCGCCCTGTAGCTGGGCGAGGATCGCCGCGCTGCGGTCGCTGCTGCCATCGTCGACATAGAGCACCTCGTAGTCGTCGCCGAGGCTCGCCAGGGCGGCGCTGAGGCGCTGGTGGAACGCCGGCAGCACCGCCTCCTCGTTGTACACCGGCACCACCACGCTGAGCAGGCAGGGGGCCTCGAGCTTCGTCGTCAGGGAAGGTTCGATCATCATGAGAAGGTCCAGAGTCGGTGGAGGTGATAGGTCGCCAGCAGCAGCGCGCCGGTGGCGGCGAGCTGCGCCAGGCGGTAGTCGAGCCCGGCGAGATCGCCGAGCAGCCACACCAGGGCGGCGCTGCCGAGCACCGAGAACAGGCTGACCAGGAGGAAGCGCGGCAGCGAGCGGAGTAGCGGGCCGCGCTGGCGGAAGGTCCGCCAGCGGTGCCCGAGGTAGGCCGCCAGCGCTCCACAGGCGGCGCCCGCGCTGGCAGCCGGGGCGGCGCCGACGGCGAAGCCTTCGACCAGCAGGGTCAGCACCAGGTAGTGGATGGCGGTGGCACAGGCACCGACCGAGACGAAACGTCCCAGGAGCATGCGCGGCTTCCTCTCGAAACAGCGAACGCCGGCATTCTAGGGAGTCGCGCGAAGCCCCGCGGTTAGCGCTGCGCAAGGTTCCTGACAGGATCTCGCAGGGTTTGCCGCATTGCCCGCGCAAGCCGCTCCGGACAAGGCCGGCGGGTCTGTTACCGGATATGAAAGGCGCTTGCCGCACGCGGCCGCGCGCATCGCTATACTGCCCGGCCGATCCGGAGGACCCCATGAGCCTGTTGCGCGACGCCTGGCGGCACGCCCCCACCCACCACAAGGTCTGGGCGCTGGCCGGGCCGATGATCCTGTCGAACGTTTCCGTCCCCCTGGTGCACCTGGTGGACAGCACGGTGGTCGGCCACCTGCCGCACGCCTACCAGCTCGGCGCGGTAGCCGTGGGCGGCAGCCTGTATACCCTGATGGTCGGCGTGCTCGGCTTCCTGCGCATGGGTACCACCGGTTTCGCCGCCCAGGCCGCCGGCCGCGACGACGGCGGGGCGCTGCGCCTGATCCTCGCCCAGGGCCTGGGCATGGCGCTGCTCCTGGCCCTGCTGCTCGGCGCGCTGGCGCTGCCGCTGAGCGGCTGGGCGCTGCAACTGATGCAGCCTTCCGCCGAGCTGACCGGCGAGGCCCGGGCCTTCTTCCATACCCGCCTGCTCGGCCTGCCGGCGGCGCTGGCCAGCTACGCGCTGGTCGGCTGGTTCCTCGGCACGCAGAACGCGCGGGCGCCGCTGGCGATCCTGCTGGGCACCAACCTGACCAACATCGTGCTGGTGCTCTGGTTCGTCCATGGCCTCGACTGGGGCGTGCAGGGCGCGGCGCGCGCCTCGGTACTGGCGGAATGGAGCGGCGCCCTGCTCGGCCTGGCCCTGGCCCGCCGCGACCTGGCCCGCCGTCCCGGACAGGCGCAGTGGCAACGGCTGCGCCACTGGTTGTCCTGGCTGCCGCTGCTGATGGTCAATCGCGATATCTTCATCCGCAGCCTGGCCCTGCAACTGGTGTTCTTCCTCCTCACCGTGCAGGGCGCCCGGCTCGGCGATGCCACGGTGGCGGCCAACGCCCTGCTGCTCAATGGCCTGCTGCTCACCTCCTACGCCCTCGACGGACTCGCCCATGCGGTGGAGGCACTGTGCGGCCACGCCATCGGCGCGCGCGACCGCGCCGCCCTGCGCCGCGCGCTGGTGGTGGCCGGCGGCTGGTCGCTGCTGGCGAGCCTGGCCTTCGCCGCCCTGTTCGCCCTGTTCGGCCACCTGTTCGTCGACCTGCAGAGCGACATCGCCGGGGTCCGCCAGGTCGCCTACGCCTACCTGCCGTACCTGGCCTGCCTGCCGCTGCTGGGGATGTGGAGCTACCTGCTCGACGGCCTGTTCATCGGCGCCACCCGCGCCCGCGAAATGCGCAACGCGATGCTCGTCGCGGTGGCCGCCAGCCTGCCGCTCGGCTGGCTGCTACAAGGGCTGGGCAACCACGGCCTGTGGCTGGCGTTTCTCACCTTCATGCTGCTGCGCGGGGTGGTCCTGGCCGCCTACGGCTGGCGCCTGACCCGCCGCGACGGCTGGTTCGCCGCCCAGCGCGCCGGCAGCGGACTGTAGGCGAGCATCAGCGGGATACCGGCGGCGTGGGCGGCATGCACCATTTCGTTGGCCAGGCGTCCGCCGGGAAACACCAGTACCAGGTCCGGAGCGAAGTCGCCCAGGACCGCCTCGGCGTGACCGCGCAAGACTTCCTCGCCGCCACTGCGCTCCGGATAGTCGTAGGCGCGCGCCTGCGCTCCGCGCTCGCGGCACCAGTGCGCGGCGGCGTCCAGCAGCCCGCTGCCGGCATGCAGCAGATGACCGAGCAGTTCCACCGGCTGCAGCTCGTGGCAGCGCTCGAGCGCCAGGCGCAGGCGCCCGGCCTCCTTGAAGTGACGTCCCGCGCAGATCAGGAGGCGCATGCCGAACCCTCCTCCGGCCGGATCCCGCCGAACGCTTCGGTCATCGGGTCGATGCCGCTGCGTTCGAGCAGCGGGTAGGCCAGCGCGGTGATGTGATGATGGATGCGCCGGTAGTCGCGGAGCATGCGCTGGAACACATCGCCGGACTCAACCCAGGCGCCACGGTCGTCACGCAGGCGGCGAAAGCGTTCGCGGCTGGCATCGGCCTCCAGCCGTTGCAGCAGTTTCTTGCGCGCCACCAGGCGCAGCGCGGCTTCCAGGTCTTCGCGAAGGAACGCGCTGATCGCCAGGTGCAGGCTCTCGTCGAGCGCCGCCCGCAGCGGCAGCAACTGGCCCAGCTCGAACTCGCCGGCGGCCCGACTGCGCCCGGCCCAGCGCATCGCCAGGGGCATCAGGCTGTTGGCGACGAGGTCGCCGATGTGCTCGATGTTGATCGCGAACAGGAGGATTTCCTGGGCGCGATCGGCGTCGCCTTCGCTCAGGCCGTCCTGGCCGATGTCCGCCAGGTAGGCGCGGATCGCCGCGCTCAACTGGTCGAGGGCCTGGTCCTGGCGCCGCACCTCCGCCGCCACCTTCGCCTCCGGCCGTTGCAGCAGGCCGCTGGCGGCGCGCAGCATCAGGCTGGCCATGTCGGCCAGGCGCAAGACCTCGCGGGTGGCGTTGGCCAGGCCGATGTTGGCGACCGCCAGGCCGGCCTCGTCGAGGTAGTGCGGCATCCCTGGATCGGCTGGCTGCGCCTCCTCCGGCAGCAGGCGCGCCAGCAGCGCCGCCAGCGGCCCGGTGAAGCCGATCGCGAGCAAGGCCAGGGCCAGGTTGAAGGCGCTGTGGAACCAGACCACCGCGCCGCCGCCGAGGCCGGCGGCCAGGTGCCCCAGTGGACCCAGCCAGGGCAGCGCCAACAGGCAACCGAGCAGGCGCACCAGCAGGTTGCCCAGCGGCAGGCGCCGCGCCACCCGGCTGCCGGCGACGCCCAGCGCCGGCAGCGCGCCGCCGAGGTTGGCGCCAAGCACCAGGGCCAGGGCGATGGGTGGCGAGACCAGCCCGGCATGGGCCAGGGAGGCCACCAGCAGCACCACCGCGACGCTGGAATGACAGGCCCAGGTCAGCAGCGCGGCGAGCAGCAGGGCGATCAGCGGATCGCCTTCCAGGCCACGGACCACCGCGGCGAAAGCCGGCGACGCTTCGATCTGCTGCAAGGACTGGCCGAGCAGCGCCAGGGCCAGGAGCATCAGGCCGAGGCCGATCAGGCACTGGCCGAGGCTTTCCAGGCGCGGGCCATCGCCCAGGCGGAACAGCAGCAGGCCGAGCAGCAGGACCAGCGGCGCCAGCAGCGAGGTGTCGAAACTCAGCAGTTGCACCACCAGGGTGGTGCCGACGTTGGCGCCGAGCATCACCGCCAGCGCCGGCGCCAGGCCCAGCGTACCGCTGGCGGTGAAGGATGCGGCCATCAGGCTGGTGGCGGTGCTGCTCTGCAGCAGGCCGGTGATGCCGAGCCCGGCGAACAGGGCCAGCCAGCGGTTGCCCAGGTGGCGGCCGAGCCAGTTGCGCAGGGCGGTGCCGAAGCCGCGCAGCACGCCACTGGAGACCATGTGCGTACCCCACAGCAGCAGAGCCACGGCGCCGGCCAGGTTGATCAGGAGGATGGTTCCCTGCATGGCGGAACTCCGGTTCGGAATGGATCGTGGATGGAACGGGCTCATTCGCCCAGCGCCAGCCTGAGCGAGGCGCGATTGAGCGCGCTCGAGCAGTCCAGCAGGCACTTCACCTCGAGCTGGCTCAGCCGGCCGCTGGCGTAGGCGCGCACGCTGATCACCATCAGCAAGTGCGCGGCCTTCGCCAGGAACCGCACCGCCAGGCCGCATAGGACGCGACGCGGCATCCCCAGGGTTTTGCGCACAGCGTTCATGGCAGGCACCTCGGTGGCAGCGAGCGCCCCGGACGGAGCGCTCCCCGGGCTCAGAAACGCAAGGTCGCCCCCGACACCAGCCAGCGTTCGCGCTCGCCGCGCAGGTGAGCGCCGAGCAGCAGGTCGAGGTCCAGCCGCTGGCCCAGGTGCCAGCGCGGCCCGGCCTGCCAGCCGCTGTCGCCGGCCGACTCGCCGAAGCGCTCGGCGATCAGGGTCAACGGTTCGCCGAGCGCGTACTCCAGGCCGACGCCCCAGTTCCAGCGGTGCTGGCGAGCGCCCTCGGCGTAGGCATGGCCGAGGCCGGCCGAGGCATTCAGGCGCAGGGCGGTGGTTGGCTGGTAGCTCAACGGCAGGCTGAAGCCGGCGCCCTCGAAGGCGTGCCGGCGATCCAGGTAGACATCCGCCGTCAGTGCCAGGGCCAGCGCCAGGCCGAGTTCCTCGCGGGCCAGCAGCGGCGTCTTCAGTTCGGGACTCAGGCGACGCTGCCGCTGGCCGGCGTCGCCCTCGCCCACCAGCGCCGCGCCGAGTTGCAGCGACGGCAGGGCGGAGAAGGTGCAGGCCGGCGCCAGCACCGACTGGTAGCGGTTGGCGTGGCGGCGCTCACGCTGGTGCCAGGTGTCCAGGTTGCATTCGCCGACGGGATTGATCTCGCCATCGTCGACCCGGTAGGCGCCGCCCGCGGCGCGGGCTTCGGACAACAGGGCCAGCAGCAGGACCGCGGCGAGCGCGCCGGCGAGGAAGCCCAGGCGCCAGCGCAGGGCCCGCCGCAGCGGAGCCGGCAGCGGTTCGAACAGGGGCGCCCGTGGGCGCCGTGGGTGCAAGGTCATGAGGCGACTCTCCATACGTGGGTCAGGGGATGGCAGAGAGGCCGGGCGAAGCCCGGCCGATCGCTTAGAACCACTGGCCGAAGCGGCGGATGTAGAGCGTCTTCATGGTCTGCGCGGTGACGCAGTAGCAGAGCAGCGTACCCACCAGCCAGGGGAAGTATTCCCACGGCAGCGGTTGCAGGCCGACCATCGCGCCCAGCGGCGAGAACGGCACGTAGATGCCCAGCGCCATCACCAGGCCGGTCATCAGCATCACCGGCAGCGCCGCGGTGCTCTGGATGAAGGGGATCTTCTGGGTGCGCAGCATGTGCACCACCAGGGTCTGCGAGAGCAGGCCCTCGATGAACCAGCCGGACTGGAACAGCGACTGCATTTCCGGACTGTTGGCGGCGAACACGAACCACATCAGCGCGTAGGTGGTGATGTCGAAGATCGACGAGGTCGGACCGATCCAGACCATGAAGCGGCCGATGTTCTTCGCGTCCCACTTGCGCGGCCTGGCGAGGAATTCCTTGTCCATCTTGTCCCACGGCAGCGACAGCTGGGAGATGTCGTACATCAGGTTCTGCAGCAGCAGGTGGATCGCCAGCATCGGCAGGAAGGGAATGAAGGCGCTGGCGACCAGTACCGAGAACACGTTGCCGAAGTTGGAACTGGCGGTCATGTTCAGGTACTTCATGATGTTGCCGAAGGTCTCACGGCCCTTGATGACGCCTTCCTCCAGTACCATCAGGCTCTTTTCCAGGAGGATGATGTCGGCCGATTCCTTGGCGATGTCGGTGCCGCTGTCCACCGAGATGCCGACGTCGGCGTCGCGCAGCGCCGGAGCATCGTTGATGCCGTCGCCGAGGAAGCCGACGGTGTGGCCGTTGGCCTGCAGCGCCTTGAGCACCCGCGACTTCTGCAGCGGCGTCAGCTTGGCGAACACCGTGCGTTCCTCGGCCAGGCGTTGCAGGCTGGCGTCGTCCAGCAGGTCGATATCGCGGCCGAGCAGCGGCTCACCTACTTCCAGGCCGACCTCGCGGCAGATCTTCGCGCTGACCACCGGGTTGTCGCCGGTCAGCACCTTCACCGCCACGCCGTTCTCGCGCAGCGCGGCGATGGCCGGGCCGGCGGTCTCCTTCGGCGGGTCGAGGAAGGTCAGCAGGCCGGCGATCACCAGCTCGCGCTCGTCGCCGGCGCCGTACTGGGCCTGGGATTGCGTGCGCGACAGGCTGCGGGTACCCAGCAGCAGCACGCGGAAGCCGTCGCGGTTGTATTCCTCGGCCAGCGCCAACAAGGCGCGGCGGCGTTCGTCGTCGAGCGGCAGGTCGACGCCATCCTGGTGCACCCGGGTGGCGATCTCGAGCATCTCCTCGACCGCCCCCTTGCACACCAGCAGGTGCTCGCCGCCGTTGCCCTCGAGGATCACCGAGAGACGCCGGCGGACGAAGTCGAACGGCAGCTCGTCGACCTTGCGCCAGGCGTCCTGCGGGGTGAAGCGCGGATTCTGCTCGACGAAGTTCACCACCGCGCGGTCCATCAGGTTCTTCATCCCGGACTGGTGGAAGCTGTTCAGCCAGGCCAGTTGCAGGACCCGGTCGCAGCGCCGGCCGGCGACGTCGACATGGTGCTCGAGGATGATCCGGTCCTGGGTCAGGGTGCCGGTCTTGTCGGTGCAGAGCACGTCCATCGCGCCGAAGTTCTGGATCGCGTTGAGGCGCTTGACCACCACCTTGCGCCGCGACATCGCCACCGCGCCCTTGGCCAGGTTGGCGCTGACGATCATCGGCAGCATCTCCGGAGTCAGGCCCACGGCCACCGCCAGGGCGAACATGAACGCCTCGGCCCAGTCGCCCTTGGTGAAACCGTTGATCAGCAGCACGATCGGCACCATCACCAGCATGAAGCGGATCAGCAGCCAGCTGACGCTGTTCACCCCGCGGTCGAAGGCGGTCTGCGCCCGCGAACCGACGATGGAGCGGGCCAGCGAGCCGAAGTAGGTGCGCGCGCCGGTGGCGACCACCACCGCGGTGGCCGTGCCGCTGACCACGTTGGTGCCCATGAAGCAGATGTTCGGTAGCTCGAGCAGGTCCTGCTGGTCGGCGGCCATGCGGTTGGCGGACTTCTCGCGGACCGCGCCGAGGGTGTCGTACTTCTCCACCGGCAACGCCTCGCCGGTGAGCACGGCCTGGCTGATGAACAGGTCGCGCGACTCGATCAGGCGAATATCGGCGGGGATCATGTCGCCGGCGGACAGGCGCACGATGTCGCCGACCACCAGCTCGCCCATGGGGATTTCCCGCAGCTCGCCACGCATGCCGCGCTCGTCGCGGCGCAGCACGGTGGCGGTGGTCCGCACCATGGCCTTGAGCGCCTCGGCGGCCTTGCCCGAACGGTACTCCTGCCAGAAGCGCATCAGGCCGCTGACCAGGACCATGCAGAGGACGATGATGACGCCGGTGAGATCGGTTTCCTCACCGTCCTGCAGCGGCAGCCAGAAGTCGGTGAAGAAGCTGATCGCGGAGAGCGTCATCAGCACGTAGATGAAGGGGTTGTTGAACGCTTGCAGCAGTTGCACCAGCACGTGCGGCGGGCGGTCGTGGGCCACTTCGTTGGGGCCGTCGGCATGCAGCCGGGCGGCGGCCTCGGCCTGGTCGAGGCCGTCCTGGCGGCCGCGGACGTTGGAGAGGGTGGTTTCCAGGCTGTTCTGCGCCTCGCGGGCGGCGCGCATGGACAGTCGGTCGTTGCGGCGCTCGGTATCGAGCTGGGTATTGCGTTGGGTCGCTACGCTCATGACTCGGGTCTCCTGTCGCGAGCAGCGCGACGGCGACACGAGTCGGTTGCCGGTCAGGTGACGGGCAACGGCGTGCCGGGTCGCGATGTTCGCGATCGGTGGAAATAAGGTTCGGCTGGTCCGGATGAGGCCCACTGCGCGCGGCCGCTCAGGCGGCACGCAGCAGGCCGACTTGGTGGTTCGTCCATGGCAGGCTCCTTGTGCGAAAGGTTCGGAGGATGGGGAAAGCGTCAGCCGCGTAGCGGGCGGCGGGCGCTCCCGGGGGTCTCGTCGACCTGCGTCTCCAGGCGGCGGCATTCCAGGCGACCGCCGGCCGGGCTGACACGCCAGGCGAGGGTCGCGGGAAGACCATGGGCTGGAGGAACGGCGCCGGGGGACTGGGCGGCGCGCACGCGCATCCTCGCCACGAAGGCGGATACGCCGGGGGAAACCGAATTATCGAAGTTCATGACTCACCTGTGCCCGACGAGCCGGACACGGGTGAGAAGCAGTGGGTCAGCCCAGGATGCCGCTCAACCGACCGACCCGTTGCGGGTTCCGTCGTACGTTGGTTTGGGTCCTCGCACCAGCCGGCGTTTGCATGGCCGGGCGACGACTACTGGGAATACTGTCCATGGCTCTCTTCGTAGGGGGAAAGAAAGTGCCCGGTTCTGCGGGCGGGGCTTTTATAGACCTCTCGCCAGGCGAGGTCAACCGAAAAAGCCGTTTCGTTCAGGCTTCTGTTGAACATCGGAAAATTCCTGCAAGAGACCGACTGAAATCGCCGGCCCAGCCCTTCCTCAGGCAGCGATCAGCCCGGCCAGTCGCCGCGCCAACGCCGGTACGTCGCGCAGCGGATCGAGGCGCAGGCGGAAACGGGTCTGCAGGATGTCCAGCAGTTCGTCGACGTCGCTTACCTGGCGCTGCAGCGTCTCGCCATCGCCGGCGCGCTGGCCGAACAGCCCGTCGGCCAGGGTCAGGCGCAGGTCGCCCTCGCTTATGGCGACCTTCAGGCCCTGGCGGAACACGCTCTGCGGGTGCGTCGAGGTGTACCAGTTGCGCGGGATGTAATCGAGCCACAGCTGCGCGCGCAGGTCGAAGCGGTACAGCGGCAGCCAGCCGTGGCGGCCACGTACGGCGCTTTCGTACAGGCCGGCGTGCGGATCGAGCAGGCGCACGCAGTGGGCCTGGCCGGGATCGCCCTGGTCGCCCGGCAATGGCAGCGCCCGCGGCGGGTTGGCCGAGCCGAAGCCGACGTCGACCAGGAATTCGCCCTCGGCCAGGTAGACACGCAGCATCAGGTGCGATTGCTGGGTCAGCGGCGCGTCCTCCGGCAGGCCCCAGCGCACCCGCGCCACCAGCAACTCGAGACGATAGTCGAGGGCCAGCAACAGGCGTGCGAACAGCGAGTTGAGCTCGAAGCAGTAGCCGCCGCGGCTGCCCTCGACGACCTTGGCGAAGACCTTGTCGGCATCGATCCCGATCGGCCGCTCGAGCAGCACGTCGAGGTTCTCGAAGGCGACCCGGCGCAGGTGCGCATCGATCAGCCGGTCGAGGTTCGCCAGGCTCGGCGGACCGGGATCGTCGACAGCGAGGTGGTTCAGGTAGGCGCGGGTCTGGTCGGACGTCAGCGGGGTCATGGCGGGCTCCGGGAAAGTGGCCAGGTCGATTCTAGACGCATTCCCGGGCGACGCCGGAAGCATAGCCGGGCGCGACGCCACGGGTTCTGCTTGACTGTGCCCATCCCACCCGAGGAACGCCGCCATGGCCCAGGCAATCGCCGCCTACCTGCACTATCTGTCGATCTTCCTGCTGTTCGCCCTGCTGGTCCTGCAGCATCGCCTGCTGCGCCTGCCGCTGGATCTGGAGCGCGCCCGCAGCCTGGCCGCCATCGACCGCGGCTACGGCCTCTGCGCGCTGGCGGTGCTGGCCAGCGGCCTGGCGCGGGTGCTGTGGTACGGCAAGGGCGTCGACTATTACCTGCACAACGGCGTGTTCCACGCCAAGGTCGGGCTGTTCGTCCTCGCCGCCCTGGTCTCGCTGCTGCCGACCGTGACCTTCCTCGGCTGGCGCGGCGCCTTGAAGGCCGGCGAAGTGCCGGTCGTGGCACCGGCCCAGGGCCGCCGGGTGGTACTGGCGGTACGCCTGCAACTGCTGTTGCTGCTGGTCATCCCGCTGCTGGCCTCGCTGATGGCGCGCGGCATCGGCCTGCGTGGCTGAGGCTTCAGTGCTGCCTGGCCCGTCCGCGCACGTCCAGCGCCGCCTGGCGCAACGCCTCGGAGCGGGTCGGGTGCGGACGGCAGGTCAGCGCCAGGGCGCCGGTGGAGTCGGGGATGCGCTGGTCACGCCGGGTAGCGGCGCCGGCTCCGAGCCGGTGGCGATGACGATGTCGCGCGCCTCCAGCAGCGAGTGGCTGCCGTCGGCGTGGGTCACCTCGACCCGCCCCTCGCCCTGTAGCCGCGCCCAGCCCTTGATCCATTGCACCTTGTGCTTGCGGAAGAGGAACTTGATGCCGCGGGTCAGGCCGGCGACGCTTTCGTCCTTCTGCCTCATCATCTGCGCCAGGTCCAGTTCCGGGCTGACCCGGATGCCGAGCCGGGCGAACTCGCCATCGCTCGCCGCCGTGTACAGTTCCGAGGCATGCAGCAAGGCCCTGGACGGCATGCAGCCGACGTTCAGTCAGGTGCCGCCGAGGGTCTCGCGGCCCTCCATGCAGGCCACCGCCAGGCCCGGTTGGCCGGCCCGGCTGGCGGCGTTGTAGCCGCCGGGCCCGGCACCGATCACGATCACGATCACGATCACGTCATAGCGTTGCATCATCCTGCTCCTCGGCTCTGCCGCCGCGCGCCCTCCCCGAAGCGCCGCCACAGCGGTGTGCGGGAGGCCGGGAGAGACCACGACGGCGATTGTATTTCGCTCGTCATGCAAAGTTTATATGATGACCGTAATTTTTCTGCACGCCCTTCCCACAGACGACAGGAGCGACACCATGGACCAGCCCAACCGCGAAGACCGCCTGCATGCCTGGCTCGCCATCGAGCGCGACACCCGTGCCCGCCTGGGCGCCAGCGGCACCCTGAGCCTGCGGCAGGTCGCCGCGCTCACCCCGCGCGAATTCTTCGACCGCATCGGCAACGGCGAACTGCCCTGCCCACCCTATGGCGAACTGATCGACTTCGTGCCCATCGAGTGGGCCGATGGCTACTTCCTCTTCCAGGGCACCCCGGACCGCCGCCACTACAACCCGCTGGGCAGCGTGCACGGTGGCTACGCCGCATCGCTGCTGGATTCCTGCATGGGCTGCGCGGTGCATACCCGGCTCCAGGCCGGACAGGGCTATACCACCACCGATCTGCGCGTCAGCTACCTGCGCGCGCTGACCGACAAGGTCGGCCCGGTGCGCGCCGAGGGCCGGGTAGTGCACGTGGGACGCTCGACGGCGGTGGCCGAGGGTCGCCTCTACGACGTCGACGACCGCCTCTACGCCGTCGGCTCGACCACCTGCCTGATCCTGCAGATGCCCGCCTGAACGCCTGCGTGGCCAGGGATGGCCCCGGGCGGTAAGATGACGGGCAGCATCCCAAGGTAGCGAAAGCCATGCGTTATCCCGAAGACCACAAGCAGAAGACTCGCCAGCGCATCGTCGAGGAAGCCGCCCGCCTGTTCCGCCAGGACGGCGTCGGCGCCACCGGCCTGCAACCGCTGATGAAGGCCCTGGGCCTGACCCATGGCGGCTTCTACGCGCACTTCAAGTCCAAGGACGTCCTGGTGGAAACCGCCCTGCAGCACGCCGCCGCCCAGCTCAAGGAGGCGACCGCCCCGCTGGCCGACAGCGAGCGGCCGCTGGCGGCGCTGATCGGGCTGTACCTGTCGCCGCGCCATCGCGACGACCCCGGTGCCGGCTGTCCCTTGCCGACCCTGTCGGCGGAACTCGGCCAGCGCGGTACGCCGAGCCCGACCAGCGATGCGATAGTCCGCGATCGGCTGGAACTGATCGAGTCCGCCCTGCCGGGAGAAGACGCCGGCGAGCGCAGCGTGCTGCTGCTCGCGGCGCTGGTCGGCGCGCTGCAGTTGTCGCGCAGCGTACAGGACGAGGCGCTGTCGCAACGCATCCTCGCGGCGACCCGCAGGAAGCTGCTGGAACAGGTGGAAAGCAGCAACGGCGGATAGCGCCGCCGCTATCATTCGCCCCCTCGATGCAAGCGGCAGCGACCGGGCTTGCCCACGCCCGGCCGTTCTCCCCCTCTCGTCAAAGTGCGACAGGCCGCTACGGCACCTGCCACTCAGCCCAGGTAGCGCTCCGCCGGCCGCCGCCGCGACAGGTTCGGCCCGAGCTTCGCCCGCGCGCTCATCAGCGCCTGCCAGTCCGCCGCGTCCGGCAGCGACGGGATGGTCACCGCTTCGCCCCGGTCGAAGCCGACCAGCGCCGCGTCCACCAGGTCCTCGACCTCCATCACCATCTCCGCGGGAATGCCGGCGGTTCCGCTCCCGCTGCGCTCCCAGATCTCCGTGCGGGTGACGCCGGGCAACACCGCCTGGACGTACACTCCGCTGTCGGCCAGCTCATGCTGCAGGGACTGGCTCAGGCCCAGCACGTAGGCCTTGGTGGCGCTGTAGACGGCGTTGAACAGCTCCGGCGCCAGCGCCACCACCGAGCCGAGATTGACGATCGCGCCGCCGCCACGGCGGGCGAAACCGTCCGCAGCGCCAGCCGCCAGGCGGGTCAGGGCGACCACGTTGAGGGCGATCATCCGTTCCACCCGGGCCATGTCGGCATCCGCCAGCGAACCGTTCATCGCCACCCCGGCGTTGTTCACCAGCAGGCGGATCGAGGCATCCTCACGCAGGCGTCGCTCCACGCGCAGCACCTCGTCGCGTTCGGTGAGGTCCGCCCGCAGGATCTCCACCCTGACCCCATGCGTCGCGCGCAGGCGCTCGGCGAGATCTTCCAGGCGCAGCTGGTCGCGCGCCACCAGCAGCAGGTCGTGGCCGCGACGCGCCAGGCGTTCGGCATAGGTCGCGCCGATCCCGGAGGAGGCGCCGGTGACCAGGGCGACGCCCTGGCCGATCTTCTCGTTCATCAAGTTAGTCTCCGTTGGGGCGATATGCCGCGACAGGCTGGCGCGGAAGTATGACAAATATAATATTATGATCGACATATTTTTCGTCAAGCGTTCCCGTCTCGGTCAGGCCCGGGGAACCTTCATACAGCCGTCACGGAAAATGCCAATAAAAGGTCGGGACACTCCGGCCCCCACTTGCCCTAAGATGGTTTCGCTCATCGCGGGAGGATCATGCGTCATGTATCACGGTGAAAGACTCAACGCCTGGACCCACCTGGTCGGTGCGGTCGCCGCCTGCTCCGGCGCCGTCTGGCTGACGGTCCTGGCAAGCCTCAACGGCAGTCCGTGGAAGATCGTCGGCGTCAGCGTCTACGGCGTCACCCTGACCCTGCTCTACAGCATTTCCACCGCCTACCACAGCGTGCGCGGGCGGGCGAAGGTGGTGATGCGCAAGCTCGACCACCTGTCGATCTACCTGCTGATCGCCGGCACCTATACCCCGTTCTGCCTGGTCACCCTGCGCGGCCCCTGGGGCTGGACCCTGTTCGGCATCGTCTGGGGCCTGGCGCTGCTCGGCATGCTCCAGGAGATCAAGCCGCGCTCCGAGGCGCGGGTATTGTCGGTGGTGATCTACGCGGTGATGGGCTGGATCGTGCTGATCGCGGTGAAACCGCTGCTCGCCGCCCTCGGCAGCGCCGGCTTCACCTGGCTGGCGGCCGGCGGCGTGCTCTACACCGTGGGCATCGTCTTCTACGCCTACGATCACCGCTTCCGCCACTGGCACGGTATCTGGCACCTGTTCGTGATCGCCGGCAGCCTGCTGCATTTCGTGGCGATCTGGCGCTACGTGCTCTAGATCGCGCCCAACACGTTCCCGTGCGCGGCAGGCGCCCCCGGCAATCAGCCCTTCTTCACCCGCGACAGGGCGATACAGGCCACCACGATCAGCACGCCGCCGGCGATGGTCAGCCCGTCCGGCACTTCGCTCCAGAACAGCCAGCCCCAGCCGGCGTTGAAGACGATGCCGATGTAGCGAGTCACCGCGACGATAGTTGCGCTTTCATGGCTGAAAGCGCGGGTGAGGAACACCTGGCCGAGCAGCGAGACCACCCCGATGGCCAGCAGCAGTCCCCACTCGCGCAACGTCGCCGGCACCACGAAGTCGTTCCACATCAGCGGGATCGCCACCAGGGTCGCCACTGCCAGGAAGTAGAAGACGATCTCGTAGGTATGGTGGCGGGCGCTCAGTTGCCGGATCGCCACCGAGGCGCCGGCGGCGAACACCGCGCTGAGCAGGCCGATCGCCGCGTACACCGAATAGCTGGAATAGCTGAACGGCTTGACGATCATCAATGCGCCGAGCACCACTACCAGCAGCAGTCCATAGACCGCCGGCGGAATCCGCTCGCCGAGGAACAGCGCGGAGAACAGGATGACGAAGAACGGCGACATATGCGCCAGGATGCTCGCATCCGCCAGCGGGATGTGGGCGATGGCGTAGAAATAGCAGACCAGGTAGAGCGCCCCCATCACCCCGCGCACCAGCAGCATTGGCACACCCTGGCGCGACAGGCTCACGCCGGCCTGGCGCATCAGCAGGTAGATCAGCAGTGTGCCGATGGCACTGCGGAAGAACACGATCTCGGCGGCCGGCAGGGTGGCGCTGGCTTCCTTGACCAACGCGTTCATCACGCTGAAGGTGAAGGAGGCCAGCACCGCCAGCAACACCCCACTCTTCAGCAGGTCGAGCACCATTGGCGGTAGATGGCGTCCGCCGCCGGACGGCTGTCGATCGGATACAGGCTTGGATGGCACTGGCTCGCTCCTTGGCAATCGATGAATCGGGACACGGCGTTCTCGTAGCTCGCCAGCAGGCTGCGCGCCTGCGGCATGGCCAGGTCGAAGTGGGCGGCCAGCGCGACGATCAGCGCCAGCTTGCGGTAGTCCTCCAGCGGCACCCGCGGGAGCCGCCAGAGTCCCGCTTCGTCGCGGTAGACGCGGCGGAACGGCACGGCGGAAAAGTCGAAGTGGCGACCCTGCTCGTCGGCCGGCGAAAAAGGATCGACCAGCAATGCCGCGTAGCGCACGAACAGCAGGTATTCCTGGCGCTGCGCGTCGGACTCGAAGAAGCCATCGATGGCCGCGCGCGGCAGCATCGTCTCGTGCACCGGGTAGTTGTCGTCGTTGAGGAACCGCAGCAGGTTCAGCGGCTCGGCGCCCATCCGCCGCAACAGTTCGCTCAGTTCGCACCAAAGGCGCCGCATGGCGCCGATGGCCGCCGGGGTGATCGGGCCTTCCGGATAGAGCTTGTACATGAAGCCCGGCGGTCCCTGCCGGGAGAACACCCGTTCGAGGGCGAACTCGCCGAGGAACAACGGGCTGTGTACATAGGTGGTGATGTTGCGGCCCTCCGCCGCTTCCGGGGACGCCAGGGGCACCACCTCCACCCCGCTACCGCCCAGGACCCGCCGCCAGGTCTCCCGGGCCGGGCAGCGCTGCCGGCTGGAGCCCAGGTAGACCCTGCGCTTGAGCGCCTTGGTCAGGGCCCGCAGCGGCTGTGTCTCGTCGATCACCTTGGTCGCCGCGTAATAGCTGGACAGGCTCAGCACGGTCGCCTGGCACCCCGCCGGCAGGGCGCTGCGCACCAACAGGTTGGCGCCGATGAAGGCCGACATCAGCACCAGCGCGCGGACCCGCCCGAGTCGCTCCCAGGGCAGTTGCCGGACCACCTCCAGGTAGCTGTCGGCCGGCACGCAGAGCACCAGGGTCTGCCATTCGTCCTGCAGTTCGTCGGGCCGCTGGTAGAAGGCGTCCAGCGCCACGTTGCCGGACAGCCCGCGGAGTTGCCCCTGCCCTTCCAGTTGCAGGCAGGCGCCGCGCGCCAGGGCCGCGGCGATCCGCTGGCTGCGCTGGCCGGGATGGTTCAGCGCGGCCAGGCGGCCGACGCCATGCCGGCGCAGGTCCAGCGCGACCTGGATCGCCACCGCGCCCAGACCGACCAACAGGACATTACCCAGGCTCCCATCATCGGCGTTCATCGACCGGACTTCTCCAGGATCAGGGTGTCGTACAGCGGCTGGCTGACCCGCTCCGCGCAAACCCGCCAGCCCTCGAGCTCGGCCGGTTCCACCGGGTAGTTGAACAGACCCTTGATGCCGCTGCCGTGACGCAACAGTACCTTGGCGTCGGCGCGCATGACCTGGCGGATCTGCGCCAGTACCGCGCTTTTCTGCTGCACCAGCGAAGCGATCAGGAAATGCGTGGCATCGCGGGAAAACGCCAGTTCCGCCGGCGGCCGCGAGGAAAACTGCATGCGGGCCTCCAGCCCCTGGCAGCGCGCGATCTCGCGGGCACACCCCAGGGCCTCCTCGTCGATGTCCAGGCAGCACAAATGCGCGCCGACCTCGCGCGCCAGCACCAGGGCCGACGTCGGCAGGGCCCCTGAGCCGACGAACAGGACCCGTGCATCGGCATCTATCCCGGCGCTGTCGAGTTCGCCGCGGATGGATTCCAGCAGGCCGCCCAGGTAGCGGCCCATCTCGCCGGGTTCATGCAGCGCGCCCTGGCAAAGGTGCTTCTCCAGTTCGCACAGGGCCTGCACCGCCGCGTCGCGCAGGCGCAGGCCGAGCGCCTGCAATGCAGGATCGTCCGAATCGGCCTGCCACTGCGCCCGGCTGCAATCCTCCCCGATCAGTCCGCTGAGGCGGTCGAGCTTGCGCCTGAGGATCTCGTAGCAGCCACAGCATTCGCGGGCATAGCCGGTGAGCAGGCGGATCTCGCACTCCAGTTCGCGGAGGGTTTCCAGCAACGGTGGGCGTCCTTGCATGGCGAGGCTTCCTGGCAGCGGAAAAGGGTCAGTAGTTCAGGGTCAGGCTCATGGTCAGGTTGCGCGGCTCGCCGGGGGCGACCCAGACGTTGTTGTAGGAACGTTCGTAGTAGCGGCGATCGAAGATGTTGTTGAAGTTCACCCCGAGGGTGGCATTGCTCGCCAGCGGATAATGCGCGAGCAGGTCGACGGTGGTGTAGGCCGGCAGTTCGAAGCCGCCGTTGCTGTCCCCGGCGCGCTCGCCGACGTAGTTGACCGCCGCGCCGGCGTCGGCACCGCGCAGCCAGCCGTCGGGGAATTCGTAGACGCCCATCAGGCTGCCGCTGTGCTTCGGCACGTTGAGCAGGCGGCTGCCGCGGGCGAGGTTCTCGTCCTTGGTCACCTCGGCGTCGATGTAGGCGTAGGCGCCGATCAGCCGCACCTGGTCGGTGAGCTGGCCGCTGAACTGCAGATCGAAACCCTGGCTGCGCGCCTCGCCGGCGGTCTGCTGGTAGCCGGGGTTGTCCGGATCGGCGGTGAGCACGTTCTTCTTTTTCAGGTGGAACGCGGCAAGGGTCATGCCCAGCCGGCCGTCGAGCAGGTCGAGCTTCACTCCCGCCTCGTAGCCGCGGCCCTCCTCCGGGTCGAAGGCCTTGCCGGCCACATCGGTGCCGCCGTTGGGCTTGAACGACTTCGAGGCGTTGGCGAACAGGCCGATTTCCGCGGTCGCCTGGTACAGCACGCCGATGCGCGGAGTGGTGGCACGCTGGGTCTGCTGCGAGCTGGTGTCACGGAAGTTGCCGTTGTTGAGGCGGGTAGCGTTCATGTCCTGGCGGTAGCGGTCGAAGCGCACGCCGAGCAGGCCGCGCCACTTCTCGCTGAACTCGATCTGGTCCTGCAGGTTGAGGGCCATCGCGTCGACCTCCTCGTGGTTGCGGTCGTCGCGGCCGAACGGCGGCTTCGGCTGGCCGTAGACCGGCCGGCGGATGTCGATGGCATAGGGGTTGCGCGAGGGGATGCTGCGCAGGATCAGCTCGTCGTTGTGGTAGCGCTCGTACTCCAGGCCCATCAGCAACTGGTGGCGGATCGAGCCGGTATGGAGGTCGCCGAGCAGGTCGAGCTGGGTGATGCTGTCGTGCCACTCGAAGTCGCGGTAGCGGTACTCGCGGCGCAGGGTGTAGCCGTCGGCGGCGAGGCTGGAGTTCTCCGAGGCGTAGCCGTCCAGGTGGCCATGCTTGTAGTGGCTGGCCAGACGCAGGCTCCATTGCTCGTTGAAGTGGTGGCGCAGGGTGGCCTGGAGGGTTTCGTTGTCGTTGTCGATCTTGCCATCGTCCGGTTCGCCGAAGAAGCGCGAGCGCGGCAGGCTGCCCAGGTGGTTGTGCGGCGCCACCGTGCCACGGTCGAAGACCTGGCGATTGCGCACCACCTCGGCCTCCACCAGCAGCGAGGTATCCGGATTCAACTGCCAGCTGAACGACGGCGCCACCAGCACGCGCTGACCTTCGGCATGGTCGCGGAAGCCCTTGCTGTCCTCCACCGCCAGGTTCATCCGGTAGAGCAGGTCACCCTCGTCGTCCAGCGGCGTGTTCAGGTCCAGGGTCGAGCGATAGCGGTCCCAGCTGCCGGCGCTGGCATGGAAACGGGCGAAGCGCTCGGCCTGTGGCTTCTTGGTCACCAGGTTCACCGTGCCGCCGGGGTCGCCGCGTCCGTAGAGGCTGGAGGCCGGTCCCTTGAGGATTTCGACGCGCTCGATGGTGGCGCTGTCCGGCGCGTTCATGTAGCCACGGTTGGCACTGAAACCGTCGCGGTAGAACTCCGAGGTGGTGAAGCCACGGACGTTGTACTCGAACATTGTCAGGCCGCCGAAGTTGTTCTGCCGCGACACCCCGCCCGCGAAGTCCAGCGCCCGTTCGATGCGGCTGCTGTCGAGGTCGTCGAGCACCTGGCGCGGCACTACACTGATGGCCTGCGGGATGTCCTCGATACGGGTGTCGGTACGCGTGGCGCTGGCCGAGCGATTGGCCCGGTAGCCCTGCACCGGGCCCTCCGCGCGCTCTGCCTCGGCGGTGACCGTGAGGACTTCCAGCTCCGCGGGGCTTTCGGTTTCCGCCCAGAGCGCCGGACTGCTGCAACCGAGGCCGACACCGAGGACAAGCGACACACTGACTCTCATGGGAAATCGCACCAGAAAAGAAATGATATACTATAACGCTATCAGCTAGATTATCCTGTCGCAATACAATGACCGCTTCCAACCCGCCGCTCTTCAACGGCCTGTGACGCCCATCCACCCTTGCCGCAGCCAGCCCCGCCATGCCCAACGCCTTTTCGCCCTCCGGCCGCCTGCACAGCATCGACGCCCTGCGCGGCCTGGTAATGCTGTTCATGCTGCTCGACCATGTCCGCGAGACTTTCTTCCTGCATCGCCAGGTCGGTGACCCCATGGACGTCGCCAGCACCGAGCCGGCGTTGTTCCTCAGCCGCACCCTGGCGCACCTGTGCGCGCCGGTATTCGTCTTCCTCACTGGCCTGTCGGCATTCCTCTACGGCGAGAAACACCAGGGACGCCAGGCGGTCTCGGCATTCCTGTTCAAGCGCGGATTGTTCCTGGTCGCGCTGGAACTGACGCTGGTGAACTTCGCCTGGACCTTCCAGTTGCCGCCGACGGTGATCTACCTCCAGGTAATCTGGGCGATCGGCCTGAGCATGCTCGCCCTGGCCGCCCTGCTCTGGCTGCCGCGCCCGATGCTGGCTGGGCTCGGCGTGCTGCTGGTCGCCGGGCACAACCTGCTCGACCCCATCCACTTCGCGCCCGGCTCTTCCTGGCACCTGCCCTGGGCGGTGCTCCACGACCGTGGCTGGATCGAAGCCGGCGACGCCCTGCGCCTGCGCACTTCCTATCCCCTGCTGCCATGGATCGGGGTGATCGCCCTGGGCTACGCCGCCGGCCCCTGGTTCGCCAGCGCCACGCCTGCCGCCAGCCGGCGCCGCTACCTGCTGGCGAGCGGCGCCGGCCTGCTGCTCGGCTTCCTCCTGCTGCGCCTGCTCAACGGCTACGGGGAACAGCCCTGGACGCTCGGGGAAACGGCCGTCACCACCCTGATGGGCTTCTTCAACATCACCAAGTATCCGCCGTCGCTGCTCTTCCTCGCCCTCACCCTGGGCACCGGCCTGCTGCTCCTGGCCCGGTTCGAGCGTCTGGACCGGCAAGGGCCCGGCAAGGTGCTGACGGTCTTCGGCGCGGCGCCGATGTTCTTCTACCTGCTGCATCTCTACGTGCTGAAGCTGCTCTATCTGCTGGCGCTGGGCATCTGGGGCGCCAACCAGGGCGCCTACTTCGGCTTTTCCTCGGTGGCGGCGCTCTGGCTCTGCAGCGTCCTGCTGGCAGGGGCGCTGTACCCGGCGGTGCGCTGGTTCGCCGGCGTGAAGGCGCGACGGCGGGATATCGCCTGGTTGAAGTACTTCTGAGGCGCGAGGCAGCCAGGAGGATTTCGGAGAGCCCCGTGCGGAAAGCTGCCCACACCCCCTCTCCCGCAAGCGGGAGAGGGGTGGAGCGGAGTCACCGGGAAATCCCCCTCAGCGCGCTTCGCGCCAAGGCGGCCGCAGCGCCTCAGGCGTACTGGATCAGGCTCCAGACAACCGCTTTGCCGTTGTGCGGCGGCATGGTGTTGCCGCGGGCGATCGGCGCGGTGGTCGACGGTGTATCGCAGGAGCGCCACACGCCGCTTTCCGGGCATTTCTCGCCGGTCTTTGCCTTGGTGCCGAGTGGAACTTTGCTCATGTTCGCTTTCCTTGTAGGGACGCCAGGACGATCTGGCTCCCGGATACTGAGCAAATTCCCGGCGGCATGCCGCTGGGCGAAGCAGGAAATGGAGGGTTACGGAGGTTTCCCACACAACCAGCAGAATCCTACTAGCCCCACCTGGAACGAAATGGCCGGCGGGAGCATCGCGCGCCCGCCGGCCACCGTTTCGTTCGTTCCCGTCGCGGACGGGCTACCCGCTCAGGACAGGTAGGCCGAACGGGTAAGCCCGAGGCGCAACGCATCCAGGTACTGGTTGCGCTCGCGGGCGGTGAGCTTGGCCCCGGCGACCTTGTCGCGATAGAGGGTCATCAGTTCCTCCGGTGACAGGTGCACGTAACGCAGCATGTCCTCGATGGTGTCGTGGGTCTCGATGCCGGCGTGGTAGACGCCGCCGTCGGCGCGCTGGTAGACGTTCACCGAGTCGGTGTCGCCGAACAGGTTGTGCATGTCGCCGAGGATCTCCTGGTAGGCGCCGACCAGGAACACCCCGATCAGGTAGTCCTCGCCCTCCTTCACCTCGTGCACCGGCAGGCTGGTCTCGATGCTCTGCTCGTCGACGTACTGGGTGATCTTGCCGTCGGAGTCGCAGGTCAGGTCCTGCAGTACCGCGCGCCGATCCGGCTCCTCGCCCAGGCGATGCAGAGGCAGGATCGGCAGCACCTGGCCGATGGCCCAGGTGTCCGGCAGGCTCTGGAATACCGAGAAGTTGCAGATGTACTTGTCGGCGAGCTTGTCGTTGAGTTCGTCGAGCACCTGCCGGTGGGAGCGCTGGCGGGCCTTGAGCTGGTTATGCAGGCGCCGGCAGATGGCGAAGTAGCACTGCTCGGCGAGCGCCTTCTGGGCCAGGCTGATCTTGCCGTCGGCATACTGCGCGGCGGCGTCGCCGATGTAGTGGGTGGCGCGCCAGTAGGTCTCGGTGACCATCTCGGCATCGGTCGGGCCGAGCAGTTCGGCCAACCAGCGGACGATCTCCGGCTGCTCGTCGAGATCGACGATCTTCGGCACATCGTCGATATGCCGCTCGACGTCGGTAACCTGGGTGATCAGCACCGCGTGGTGCGCGGTCAGCGCGCGGCCACTCTCGGAGAAGATGTGCGGATGCGGCAGACCCTGGGCATCGCAGAACTCCTTGAGCATGCCCACCACCACGCCGGCATAGTCGTCGATGTCGTAGTTGATCGAGCTGGCATTGCGCGAGTGGGTGCCGTCGTAGTCCACGCCGAGGCCGCCGCCGACGTCGATGTGGTCGACCGGCAGGCCGAGCGCGCGCAACTCGCCATAGTAGCGGATGGCTTCCTTGAAGCCGTGCTGGTAGTCGGCCAGGTTGGCGATCTGCGAGCCCATGTGGAAGTGCAGCAGGCGCACGCCCTGGTCGAGACCGGCCTTGCGGAAGCGCTCGACCACCGACAGCAATTGCGCGGCGGAAAGGCCGAACTTGGCCTTCTCGCCACCGGTATCGGCCCACTTCGACGAAGCCAGCGAGGACAGCCGCACGCGCAGGCCGACCTGGGGCTGCACGCCGACGGTGGCGGCCTCCTCGATCACCAGCTGCACCTCGGACTCCTTCTCGATCACGATGAACACGTTGTGCCCGAGCTTCTGCCCCATCAGCGCCAGCCTGATGAACTCGCGGTCCTTGTAGCCGTTGCAGACGATGGTGCCGCCCTTCGGCGCCAGCGCCAATACCGCCATCAGCTCCGGCTTGGAACCGGCTTCCAGGCCGATGGAGACGTTCTCGGTGGCGATGATGTTCTCCACCACCGCTTCCTGCTGGTTGACCTTGATCGGATACAGCGCGGTGTAGCGGCTCTGGTACTCCAGGCGCTGGATGTTCGCGTCGAAGGCGCCGGTGAGCTTGCGCACGCGGTCCTGCAGGATATCCGGGAAGCGCACCAGCAGCGGCAGGCTCAGGCCCGCCTCGCGCAACTGGCCGACCAGCTCGTAGAGATCGATGGGCGTCGAATCGGCCCCCTGCGGACGCACTTCGACGTTGCCGCCATCGTTGATGGCGAAATAACCCGCCCCCCAGTGGCGGATGCCGTATACGCCGCGGCTGTCGGCCACGGTCCAGTTGCTGCCATCGTCTTTGCGAGTCCGTCGAGCGGCCATGCGCGGTGATCTCCTCAATGTCGGGGTCGGCGGGCGCCGGGATCTCCGGACGGCCCTGGGCCGGCGCGCCTGTGGTGGAGGCTAGCCGGGGGATGTGACGTTGCCGTGTTGACCGCCACACTGGGCGGTAGTTTAGGAAAGCCGAGGAAATCCGCTCGTGCGGGTATCCGCGGTCTCCCATCTAGGGAAAGGGCTGGCGCGGCATCGACGATGCCGGACCTGCCCGCTCTCTGCAGGGGAGAACGCGGTCAGCCGCCGGATTTCTTCGCCTTGAAGCCGCGCTTGAGGAGTTCGTCGATCAGCAGGTCGACATGCTCGCCCTGGATTTCCACCACGCCGTCCTTGAGGCTGCCGCCGGTGCCGCAGCGTCGCTTCAGCGCGCTGGCCAGTTCCTTCAGCGCGTCGCCGGCGAGCGGCAGGCCACTGATGGTGGTCACCGTCTTGCCGCCGCGGCCCTTGGTCTCGCGGCGCACGCGCGCGATCCCGTCGCCGACAGGCGCTACGGCCTGCCCGCAGATGCAGGCGTCTTTGGGCTGCTGGCAGTCCGGGCAATGCCGGCCGCCATCCGTGGAATACACCAGCCCGCCGAGGGCGGACAGGGACGAAGCTTTCTTGACCACCGGGCGTTTCCCCCAGAATGGCCTCGACGGGCCAGGTCAACAACGATGGCCGGCGGGAGCCGACCGCGACGCCCCACTCAGGCAGGGGCTGCGCAGGGGCGGTATGGGGACCGCCCCGAAAAGGTCGCGCAATTTAGCAGCATTGCGGGCAAATGCTAAGAGCGAAAATGCGCCATTGATCGGTGAAATGGCGACATCGCCGGCTCAGGCATCCAGGTACAGGCGCAACGCGCGCAGGGAGTCGGGGCAGTACGGCAGGCTGCGCGCCTCTTCCAGCGCCCGTTCGGGGCGGATGAAACGGGCTTCGGAGATTTCCTCGGGTTGCAGGCGCAAGGGTGCGTCGGAAACCGCGGAATAGACCACGCACCAGAGGCGGTTGCCCGGTTCGTCGAAGAGGAAGCGGCCGTGCTCGCGCAGGGGCACGTCGCGGATGCCCAGTTCTTCCTCCAGTTCGCGCGCGGCGGACTCTGCGTAGGCCTCGCCGGCCTGCACCATGCCGCCGGCGGCGAGATCCCAGTAGCCGGGATAGACCGCCTTGCTCAGGGTCCGGCGCTGCACGCACAGCTCGCCGGCGGAGTTGAACAGCAGGATGAAGGTGCCGCGGCCGATCAGCCCGCGCGTGCGCAGTTCGGCGCGCGGCAGGCTGCCGAGCGGGCGGTCCTGCTCGTCGACCCAGGCGATGAGTTCGGCGTCGGAGGCGGCCCGGTGGGCCACCTCCTCGGCACTGATCGGCGCGGCCATCGGTCAGCCCTGGGAGAGCAGCTGGCGCAGGTCGATCACCGCGGCGTTGGCGCGGGAAATGTAGTTGGCCATCACCAGCGAGTGGTTGGCCAGGATGCCGTAGCCGCTGCCATTCAGCACCATCGGGCTCCACAGCGGCTCCTGCGCCGCCTCCAGTTCGCGGATGATCTGCCGCACGCTGACCGTGGCGTTCTTCTTCGCCAGCACGTCGGCGAAGTCGACCTCGATGGCGCGCAGCAGGTGCGACAGCGCCCAGGCCTGGCCACGGGCCTCGTAGAAGACGTTGTCGATCTGCAGCCAGGGAGTTTCCTGGACCACCTCCTCGACCTTCGGCGCCTCGCCCGGCTGTACCTCGTCGGGGTTCTTGATGTTGGTGTTCAGCTTGACCCGGCCGACGCTCGCCGACAGTCGCTGGGAGAGAGAGCCCAGGCGGGTGGCGACGTCGCCCAGCCAGTTGTTCAGGTTGTCGGCGCGCGCGTAGAACTGCGCGTTCGGCTGGTTCGGGTCGGACAGCCGGGCCAGGTAGCGGTCCAGCGACTTGATGCCTTCCTGGTACTCCGACTCGGACGCCGGCAGCGCCCAGCTCTTGTTGTCGAAGTTGAAGCGCGGCTCGGCGCGGGCCAGGTCGGCGTCCTCGGTGGACTGCGACTGCGAGCGGGCGAAGTCCTTGCGCAGGGCGCGGCTGATGTCGCGGACCTGGACCAGCACGCCGTATTCCCAGCTGGGCATGTTGTCCATCCAGATGCCCGGCGGGAAGATGTCGTTGGAGATGTAGCCGCCCGGCTTGGTCAGCAGGGTGTCGACCACTTCCTTGAGGGTCTCCACCGTGGTGTAGCCGGTGACCATCTGCCGGCCGGCGCGCTCGGCGGCGGCCTGGGCGTCCTGCTGCACGGGGAACAGGTCGGGTTCCTGGCTCCAGTACCAGCCGACCAGCATCGCCACCAGCAGGTAGACGCCCAGCAGGCCTCCTACCACGCGCACCAGCCAGGGGCCGCCGAAGTAGGCACGCACATCATCCACGGAATTGTCCACGCGATCGCGCATGGTCCCACGACGCTTCTTCCAGTCCAGCATGGCAAGGGTCCTTAAAAACAGCTCGATAGATGGGGGATTGGACCATGGCGAACGCGTTCCGTGCCAAGCGCCAATCCTTCCAGGACGCCGAAACCTCGGCGTCGTCGGCTTTCAGCGTAGTGGAAGCCGGTTTTGTGCCGGAATGCTCAGTGAGAATTTTCCGAAACAGGCATAAGCATGCCGTAGTCCGTCGCACAAAGGCACCCACCAACAGGTGGGGATGACATTTGGAAAAGAAAAGGCTCCTCTCGTCAGCCGCCCAACGGCCGCTGGCTTTCATGGCGATAGGTGATAGCATAGAGCCATCATTCGCAGCGACGCTCTGCCGCGAAGACCACGAAAGAAGCGCGTCATGATGACCGAGCACGATGACCCGACCCTGGACCGCCTGAAGCACCACTTCGCCCAGCGAGTGATCCATCAGGCCCGGCAGGTTCTGGAGGTCTGGCAACGCCTGACCCGCGCGGAGTGGAACAGCGACGGGATGGAAGAACTTTCCGATGCCACCCTGCGCCTGCGGCGCTACGCCGAACGCTTCGAGCAGGCCGAGCATGCCCAGCTGGCCGGCGCCATCGACCGTACCCTGGACATGGTGGAAGCCAACCGCGGCCGACTCTCCAGCGAGTCGATCAGCGAACTCAACCAATTGATGCAGCGTCTGTCGCGCACCGGCCTGCGACATGGCGACCAGCTCGAGCACACCGTCCTGCCGCCGCTGCGCAAGCCGGTCTACCTGGCCCTGAAGGATCGCGAGCGCGCCGGACGCCTGGCCCAGCAACTGGAGTTCTTCGGCCTGCAGGCACTGACCTGCGAGACCGCCGACGGCTTCCGCGGCAGCATGCGCGAGCGCTACCCGGCGGCGATCGTCATGGAAGTCGACTTCGCCGGCCCCGCCATGGGCCTGCAACTGGCCAGCGAAGCCCAGGCCGGTCTCGAACACAAGCTGCCGGTGCTGTTCTTCAGCGACAGCGAGACCGACACCCCCACCCGCCTGGCCGCGGCCCGCGCCGGCGGCCAGGAGTTCTTCACCGGAACCCTGGACGCCTCCAGCGTGCTGGAAAAGATCGAGACCCTCAGCCGCCTGAGCTTCTACGAGCCGTACCGGGTGCTGATCGTCGACGACTCCCGGGCCCAGGCGCTGCACACCGAGATGATCCTCAACAGCGCCGGGATCATCACCCGCGCGCTCACCGAGCCGCTGTCGGTGATGGCCGAGCTGAGCGAGTTCCAGCCCGACCTGATCATCCTCGACATGTACATGCCCGAATGCCTGGGCACCGAACTGGCCAAGGTGATCCGCCAGCACGAGCGCCACGTCAGCGTGCCGATCATCTACCTGTCCGCCGAGGACGACCTGGACAAGCAACTGGACGCCATGAGCGAAGGCGGCGACGACTTCCTCACCAAGCCGATCCGCCCGCGCCACCTGATCGCCACCGTGCGCACCCGCGCCAGCCGCGCGCGCAGCCTCAAGGCGCGGATGGTGCGCGACAGCCTGACCGGCCTGTACAACCACACCCATACCCTGCAACTGCTCGAGGATGCCCGCCTGCGCGCGCGTCGCGATGGCCGTCCGCTGAGCTTCGCGATGCTCGACATCGACCACTTCAAGCAGGTCAACGACCGTTTCGGCCACCCCATGGGCGACCGGGTGATCAAGGGCCTGGCGCTGTTTCTCAAGCAACGCCTGCGCAAGACCGACCACATCGGCCGCTATGGCGGCGAAGAGTTCGCCGTGGTCCTTCCGGACACCGACCTGGACGCCGCGCGCCTGGTGCTCGACGAGATCCGCCAGCGCTTCGCCGAGATCCACTACCCGGCGCAACCGGCCGACCTGCGCTGCACCTTCAGTTGCGGCATCGCCGAGCTGACCCCGGACCTCGATATCAAGAGCATGGCCAAGCAGGCCGACGAGGCGCTGTACCGGGCCAAGCACGGCGGGCGCAACCGGATCGAGGTGTACCGTTCCTGAACCGGCTAATGGCTCTTTGTCATTACGCGGTAACCGAACGGAAATAACCTGCGGTCTCGCCGTTCCGTTGTCGGACGAGACCCGTCATGCGCCTCAAGCAACTCACCAACCTCAACACCCTGCTCCTGCTCACCGTCTGCCTCGCCCTGGGAATCACCCTGTGGTGGTCGCAGCGCGCCATGGAGCGTCCGTTCCAGCTGCTCGATCGCTACCTGGAGCTGTCGCAGCGCTTCGACGAACAGGTCGCGCGCAACATCCGCCAATACCTCGGCAGCGGCGACGCCGTGCGCCAGCAGGCGGCGCTGCAGGCCCTGGATCACCTCGAAGAGGCCCTGCCGCAGCTGCCTCCGGAACTGGCGCGGACCCTCGCGCCGAGCCTCGCGGACCTGCGCGGGTTCAGCGCCGGCGAGCTGCTCGCCGCCGGCAAGCTCGCCGGCGACCCGCAGGGCCTGTTGCTGCAGGCCGAGCGCGACCTGGCCGGCAACCTGGAGCAATGGTCCGCTTACCTGGAGGCCGCGGCGGACCAACCCCGGGCCGGCGCCTATCGCCCGCCGCTGCTGCTCGCCAGCCTGCACCTGACCCGCCTCAGCCTGGCCCGCGCCAAGCTGGTGGAAAGCGCCAACCCGGCGCTGGCCGGCGACGTCGAGCGCGAGCTGGCCAGCCTGCGCGAGCAGGCCGGGCGGATCGACGCCCTGCCGCTGCTCGGCGTGCTCGACGAGCAACGCTCGGCCAGCGACGACTTCGCCGCCATGATGGGGCTGGCCGGCGACACCGAGGCCGGCGCCGGCAATGCCGAAGACCGCGGCGTGACCCTGCGACGCGAACTCGCCAGCCTGCTGCAGCGCTATCCGGACGAGCTGCGCCGCACCCGCGACCTGATCGAACGGCGCCAGCAACTGTCCGCCGACACCGGTTCCAGGCTCGATGCGGTGCGCCAGGCCCTGGCCACCCTGGAACCGCAGGTGCGCGGCGAGCGCCAGCGCCTGCAAGGCCAGGTGCGCCTGATCCAGGGTGGGATGATCGTGCTGATCCTGCTCATCGCCCTCGCCATCGACAGCCTGCAACGGCGCCTGGCACGGGTGCTCGGGCAACTGGTGCCGGCGCTCTCGGCCTGGGCCGACGGCGACTTCTCGCGGCCCATCGCCCTGCGTACCCGCACCGAAGACCTGCGCAATCTGGAAGACTCGCTGAACCGCCTGCGCAGCTTCCTTGCCGAGCTGGTCGGCGCGATCCACCGCCGCGCCGAACAGGTCGCCGGCAGCAGCCAGACCCTGGCCGAGGTCAGCAGCGGCCTGCACGCCGGAGTCGAGCGCCAGGCCGGCGATACCGGGCAGATCCGCGACGCCCTCGGCGACATGGAGGCGGCGATCCAGCAGGTTGCCGGCGATGCCAGCCAGACCGCCGACGCCAGCCGCAGCGCCGGCCAGGCGGTGGAACACGGCCAGCGGGTGATCGGCCAGAGCCTGGGCGGCCTGCGCGAGCTGGTCGACGAAGTGCAGGGCAACGCCCAGTCGATCGAACGCCTGGCCGAGGAGTCGGCGACCATCGGCAGCGTGCTGACGGTGATCCGCTCGATCGCCGAACAGACCAACCTGCTCGCCCTCAATGCCGCCATCGAGGCCGCCCGCGCCGGCGACCAGGGCCGCGGCTTCGCCGTGGTCGCCGAGGAAGTCCGCTCGCTGGCCCAGCGCACCGCCGGCGCCACCGAGGAGATCCAGCAGCTCATCGGCCGCCTGCAGCAGGCCGCGCGGCAGTCGGTGGAGGCCATGCGCAGCCAGGTCGAGCACGCCGAACGCACCGCCGAACAGGCTGGCGCGGCGGAGGGCGCGCTGGACGAAGTGGTCGCCGCGATCCACACCATCGGCGTGATGGCCGAACGCATCGCCGAAGGCTCGACCCAGCAGAGCCAGGCGGTCGGCGAGATTCGCTCGCACAGCGAACGCATCCACGCCCTGGGCGGGGAAAACCTGCGCCTGATCGGCCACAGCCGCGAACAGGGCGAGCAACTGCGGCAACTGGGCGGCGACCTGCGCACCACGGTGCAGGCCTTCCGCCTGTGAGCCTGCGGCGACGTGCCGCAAGGCGCCGGCGGAACCGCTTCCCGGCGAACCGGTCGGATTCGGTTCAGCGGAACCGGGGCAGGACCTGATCAGCCGCACGGGGCTCGATCGGGCCCGGCTTTCCGCTATCATTCCGGCTTTTGATCCGACGAGATATCCATGCGCCGCCTGCTGACCCTGATCCTCCTGCTGGTCGCCCTGCCCGCCGGCGCGGGCCTGTTCGATAGCCGCCCCTCCGCAACCCTTGGCGGCAGTGTCGATGGCGGCGACTTCCTCAAGGTCGACCAGGCTTTCAAGCCCAGCGTCGAGCGCAGCGACGCGCAGCACGTGCTGCTGCGCTTCGTCAACGCCGAGGGCTACTACCTCTACCGCCACCGCTTCCAGTTCAAGGTCGAGCCAGCCCAGGTCAGCCTCGGCCAGGTGCGGTTGCCGGCGGGCAAGCAGCACCACGACGAGTACTTCGGCGATACCGAGGTCTACTACGACATCGTCGACCTGGAGATCCCCCTGAGCAACCCGGCCCGGCAGCCCTATACCCTGGTGGTGACCTACCAGGGCTGCGCCGACAAGGGTCTCTGCTATCCCCCGGAAACCAGGCGCTTCGATATCGACGGCGGCGCCGCGACGCCAGCCACGGGCGACGCGGCCAGCAAGGGCCCGCTCGAGCACAAGGGCAAGCGCAGCCTGCTGTTCTTCTTCCTCGCCGGCCTGACCCTGACCTTCACCCCCTGCGTGCTGCCGATGCTGCCGATCCTCTCCGGAGTGGTCCTGCGCGGCCGCCCGGGCGGCGGTCGCGGCTTCGTCCTGTCGCTCGCCTACGTGCTGCCGATGGCGCTCTGCTTCGCCCTGCTCGGCGCGCTGATGGGCATGTTCGGCGCCAGCCTCAACCTCCAGGCGCAGTTGCAGTCGCCCTGGGTGCTGGTGCCGTTCGCGGCGTTCTTCGCGCTGTTCGCCGTGGCCATGTTCGGCTTCTTCGAGCTGCGCCTGCCCGGCTTCATCCGCGAGCCGCTCGACCGCCTGGCCGGCGATGCGCGCGGCGGCTCGATCCTCGGCGCCGCGACCCTCGGCGTGCTCTCCAGCCTGCTGGTCTCGCCCTGCGTCTCCGCCCCGCTGGCCGCCTCGCTGCTCTATATCAGCGCCAGCGGCGACGCCTGGGGTGGCGGCCTGCAACTGTTCGCCCTCGGTCTCGGCATGGGCACCCCGCTGGTGATCTTCGGCGCCGGCGGCGGCGCCCTGCTGCCCAGGAGCGGAGCCTGGATGAACGGCGTGCGCAATGCCTTCGGCGTGCTCCTGCTGGCGGTCGCCGTGTGGCTGCTGGAGCGGGTAGTGTCCGGCCCGGTGGCGCTGATGCTCTGGGGCATGCTCGCCGGCGGCGCCGGCCTGGCCCTGGGCGCCCTCGAATTCACCCCGAAAAGCGCCGGACGCCGCCTGCTGCAACTGCTCGGCCTGATGTTCCTGACCTACGCGGTGGCCGCCTGGGTCGGCGCCCTGCAGGGCGAGTCGGATCCGATCCACCCGCTGGGTCGCTCGGTGCCGTCGATCCACGCCGGGCCGCCGAGCACGCCCGGCGAGTGGCGGAACCTGACCACCCCGGCGCAGCTGGACGCCGCCCTGGCCGAGGCGCGCCAGGCCGGCAAGCCGGTGCTGCTGGACTGGTACGCGGACTGGTGCATCAGTTGCAAGGTCATCGAGCGCCAGGTCCTCACCGATCCCGCGGTGCAGGCACAGCTGCCTGCCTATCGCCTGCTGCGCTTCGACATCACCGAAAGCAACCCGGCCCAGCGCAGCCTGCTGGACCGCTACAACCTGTTCGGGCCGCCGGCGATCCTGTTCTTCGCCCCCGGCGGTGACGAATGGAGCGACTTGCGCGTCATCGGAGAGATCGACGCCGCCGGGCTCGCCGAACGGCTGCGCCGGGCCGCTACCCGGCAGTGACATGCGCTGACACACTTCTGCCGCAATTGCCGGTCAACATGCGGCGATCTACTGCAATCTAACAGTGACTGGACAGTCATAAGGAAATTCCGGCATAGTGCCCGCTTGCCGTTTGCAGCCTGTACAGGACAATCAACAAGACAATGGCGACCCTCCTCGTATTGCACGGGCCGAACCTGAACCTGCTGGGTACCCGCGAGCCCGGCACCTACGGTTCGACCACCCTCGGGCAGATCAACCAGGACCTCGAGCGCCGCGCCCGCGAAGCCGGCCATCACCTGCTGCATCTGCAAAGCAACGCCGAATACGAACTGATCGACCGGATCCACGCCGCGCGCGACGAAGGCGTGGACTTCATCATCATCAATCCGGCGGCATTCACCCATACCAGCGTCGCGTTACGTGACGCGCTGCTTGCGGTGAGCATCCCATTCATCGAAGTGCACCTGTCGAACGTGCACAAACGTGAACCTTTCCGGCATCACTCCTACTTCTCCGACGTGGCGGTAGGGGTGATCTGCGGTCTCGGCGCCACAGGCTACCGCCTGGCCCTGGAATCCGCCCTTGAACAACTTCAACGCCCCTGACCTCACTGGGAGTGCTAGCGCTAATGGACATTCGTAAAGTCAAGAAACTGATCGAGCTGCTGGAAGAGTCCGGTATCGACGAGCTGGAAATCCGCGAAGGCGAAGAGTCGGTACGCATCAGCCGTCACAGCAAGACCGCCGCCCAGCCGGTGTACGCACAGGCTCCGGCCTTCGCCGCACCGGTCGCCGCGCCGGCACCGGCAGCCGCCGCTCCGGCCGCCGCTGCCGCGGAAAGCGCCCCGGCCGCGCCGAAGCTGAACGGCAACGTGGTTCGCTCGCCGATGGTCGGCACCTTCTACCGCGCCGCCTCGCCGACCTCGGCCAACTTCGTCGAAGTCGGCCAGAGCGTGAAGAAAGGCGACATCCTGTGCATCGTCGAAGCCATGAAGATGATGAACCACATCGAAGCCGAAGTAAGCGGCACCATCGAGTCGATCCTGGTGGAGAACGGCCAGCCGGTTGAGTTCGACCAGCCGCTGTTCACCATCGTCTAAGCCGCGGGGAACCTGCGATGTTGGAAAAAGTGCTGATCGCCAACCGCGGCGAAATCGCCTTGCGCATCCTTCGCGCATGCAAGGAGCTGGGGATCAAGACGGTGGCGGTACACTCCACCGCCGACCGCGAGCTGATGCACCTGTCGCTCGCCGACGAATCGGTGTGCATCGGCCCGGCCCCGGCCACCCAGTCGTACCTGCAGATCCCGGCGATCATCGCCGCGGCCGAGGTCACCGGCGCCACCGCGATCCACCCCGGCTACGGCTTCCTCGCCGAGAACGCCGACTTCGCCGAGCAGATCGAACGCTCCGGCTTCACCTTCGTCGGCCCGACCGCCGAGGTGATCCGCCTGATGGGCGACAAGGTCTCGGCCAAGGATGCCATGAAGCGCGCCGGCGTACCCACCGTGCCGGGCTCCGACGGCCCGCTGCCGGAAGATGAAGAAACCGCCCTGGCGATCGCCCGCGAGGTCGGCTACCCGGTGATCATCAAGGCCGCCGGCGGCGGCGGCGGGCGCGGCATGCGCGTGGTCTACGACGAATCCGAGCTGATCAAGTCGGCCAAGCTGACCCGCACCGAGGCCGGCGCGGCGTTCGGCAACCCGATGGTCTACCTGGAGAAGTTCCTGACCAACCCGCGCCACGTGGAAGTCCAGGTGCTTTCCGACGGCCAGGGCAACGCCATCCACCTCGGCGACCGCGACTGCTCCCTGCAGCGCCGCCACCAGAAGGTGATCGAAGAGGCGCCGGCCCCCGGCATCGACGAGAAGGCCCGCCAGGAAGTCTTCGCCCGCTGCGTCCAGGCCTGCATCGAGATCGGCTACCGCGGCGCCGGCACCTTCGAGTTCCTCTACGAGAACGGCCGCTTCTACTTCATCGAGATGAACACTCGCGTGCAGGTGGAGCACCCGGTATCGGAGATGGTCACCGGTGTCGACATCGTCAAGGAGATGCTGCGCATCGCCTCCGGCGAGAAGCTCTCGATCCGCCAGGAGGACGTGGTCATCCGCGGCCATGCGCTGGAATGCCGGATCAACGCCGAAGATCCGAAGACCTTCATGCCCAGCCCGGGCAAGGTCAAGCACTTCCATGCCCCGGGCGGCAACGGCGTGCGCGTCGACTCGCACCTCTACAGCGGCTACAGCGTGCCGCCGAACTACGACTCGCTGGTCGGCAAGGTCATCACCTACGGTGCCGACCGCGACGAGGCGCTGGCGCGGATGCGCAATGCCCTGGACGAACTGATCGTCGACGGCATCAAGACCAACACCGAACTGCACAAGGACCTGGTGCGCGACGCCGCCTTCTGCAAGGGCGGGGTGAACATCCATTACCTGGAGAAGAAACTGGGTATGGACAAGCACTGATCCGTCAGTCGCTGCGCACAAGGGCTGCCTCCGGGCGGCCCTTGTCGTTTCCGCCTGCCGGCCGCCCCAACGGTGCTATCCTCGTGGCCCCTCCACCACCGGACTCCTGCATGGAACGCATCCGCCGCTGGTACCGCCAAACGCTGGCCGCCGCGACCGAGGCCGCGACCTGCTTCGCCCTGGGTTTCAGGGAAAGCCTGCAACCCGCCGCCCTCTTCCGCTCCGCGGGCCTGTGCATACTCGTCAGCGTGCTGTGCACCTGGCTGTTCGTGCATTTCTTCGAGCCGATCATCCGCTTCTGCGGCTGGGCCGCGCTGTACACGGCGTTCAGCGTGGCCAACTTCGCCCTGATCCCCAGCGGCTCGCTGATCGAGGCCGGCAGCGGCGGCCCGTACTTCGATCCGCTGGCGGCCTTCAACGGCCTGGCGGGACTGGCGCAACTGGCGTTCTATTTCGTCGGCTATGCCGCGCTGTTCTTCGTCGCCCTGTATGCCGCCAGCATCGTCTTCGGCATCCGCCTGGGCCTGCGCATCGGCCTGCTCGGACAACTGAAGGAGCAGGTCCGCCAACGCTACCCGCGACTGGCACCCGCTTCCGGCGAAAGGATCTCGCTGTGGCGTGCCGCCGGCTTCCGCCTGGCGCCCTGGCTGGGCGTTTCCGGATCGATCCTGGTCGGCCTGCTGGTTCCGCTCTACAACGGTGTACTCCTGCTGCTGGCGCTGGCCTACCTGAACATCCGCTTCCTGCTGCCCGCCACGCTGGCCGGGCTGGCCGATGCCGGCGAGCAGCTCGCCGTGCTGCGCGCCCGCCGCGGCAGCCTGTTGCTGTTCGGCCTGCTGATACTGCTCCTGGCGCTGGTGCCGCTGCTCAACCTGCTGCTGCCGGCGGTGCTCGGCGGCGGTACCTGCCACCTGGCCAATCGCGGCCTGGCGCAACTGCGCGGCGAGGCCACGGCAGAGAGTGGCAGCGCCGGCTAGCCTCAAGTAAGCTTGCGCGGTGGAAAACGGGCCGCCCCTGGGCGGCCCGTTTCGTTTACAGCCGCAACAGAGGTCGCCCCATGCCCTGGTTACAAGTTCGCCTGGCCATCACCCCGGAACAGGCCGAAACCTACGAAGATGCCCTGCTCGAAGTCGGCGCCGTCTCCGTGACCTTCATGGACGCCGAAGACCAGCCGATCTTCGAGCCGGACCTGGGCACCACCCCGCTGTGGTCGCGCACCCACCTGCTGGCGCTGTTCGAAGCGGACACCGACGAGACCGCCCTGCTCGCCCACCTCGCCTTGCTTACCGGCGGCGAACTGCCCGAGCACCATGTCGAGGAAATCGCCGACCAGGACTGGGAACGCAGCTGGATGGACAACTTCCAGCCGATGCGTTTCGGCCGCCGCCTGTGGATCGTGCCGAGCTGGCACGCCGCCCCGGAGCCGGACGCGGTCAACCTGCTGCTCGATCCGGGCCTGGCCTTCGGCACCGGCACCCACCCGACCACCGCGCTGTGCCTGGAATGGCTCGACGGCCAGGAACTGGCCGGCCGGCAGGTGCTCGACTTCGGCTGCGGCTCGGGAATCCTCGCCATCGCCGCGCTGCTGCTCGGCGCCGAACGGGCGGTCGGCACCGACATCGACCCGCAGGCCCTGGAAGCCTCGCGCGACAATGCCTCGCGCAACGGCATCGAGCCCGCGCGGTTCCCTGTCTACCTGCCGGCGGACCTGCCGCGGCAGCAGGCCGACGTGCTGGTCGCCAATATTCTCGCCGGCCCGCTGGTTTCCCTCGCCCCGCAACTGACCGGCCTGGTCCGTCCCGGCGGCCTGCTGGCACTGTCCGGCATCCTCGCCGAGCAGGCCGAGGAGGTACGCGCGGCCTACTCCGCACACTTCGATCTCGACCCGACTGCCGAACGCGAGGGCTGGATCCGCATCAGCGGCCGCCGCCGCGCCGATTGATGGCGCGCCGCCAGCCACCACTGATCCCGCCCCACTGCCTTCGTGCAAGAAGCTTGGGGTAGACTAGCCGCCGGATTTTCCCTACGGATCGCCGCATGAGCGAAAGCGTCATCACCCAATGTCCCCATTGCAGCACCAGTTTCCGCGTCAGCGACGCGCAACTGGGCGCCGCCAATGGCGCGGTCCGCTGCGGCACCTGCCTGAAAGTCTTCAACGCCCTGCAGCACCAGGTGGGCGGAGCGCCGCGCGCCAGTGCGCCAGCGCCATCTCCGGCGCAGCCCGCGGTGGCGCCACCCGCCCCGTCCGCCACCACGCCGACGCCAGCCCCGGCTTCGCGCCCGCGCGACGAAACCCTGTGGATCCATGACGACCTCGACCTGGACAGCCTCAACCTCGACGAGGAACTGGCCAAGCTCGACGAATTCGAGCTGGACCAGGAGTTCTCCAGCATCGAGAAAGCCCCGCGCCCGGCGGAAAGCCTGCTGGCGCGACGGGACGACGAGCGCGACCCACATGACGAGCGCTGGGCCGAGGCGTTGCTCGCCGAAGCCGAGCCGCGCCAGGCCACGCGCGGCAATCCGCGCCAGGAACCGAGCCTGGGCGAGCCACTGGCGGAGGAGCGCGTCTCCTTCGTGCCCTTGCGCCGCGCCGAGGATCCGCCGGAACTCCGTCTCGGCCCGGATGACGAGGATGACGAGGATGACGAGCCGAGCCTCGGCAAGCGCCGCAACGGCCTGAGCGCGGTCGATGAAGACGATGAGGAAAGCGCCGAGGAACAACCTGCTCCGTTCCTGGGCGCCGCCCGCAAGGCGGACGAGGCGCCGGTCGAGAGTCTCGACCAGTTGCGCGACGAACCGCTGCAACTGGCCTGGGAAAAGCCCAGGCGCCAGTGGCCGCGCCGCCTCGGCTGGCTGCTGCTGATCCTGCTGGCGCTCGGCGGCCTCGCCGCGCAGTACGTCGCCTACCACTTCGACGAACTGGCGCGGCAGGACGCGTACCGTCCCTGGTTCGCCCAGTTCTGTCCGGAAATCGGCTGCACCCTTCCCTCCAAGGTCGACGTGGAGCAGATCAGGAGCAGCAACCTGGTGGTCCGCAGCCACCCCGAGTTCAGCGGCGCGCTGGTGGTCGACGCGATCATCTACAACCGCGCCAGCTTCTCGCAGCCCTTCCCGCTGCTGGAACTGCGCTTCGCCGATCTCAACGGCCACCTGATCGCCAACCGTCGCTTCAAGCCCGGCGAGTACCTGGGCGGCGAGCTGGCCGGCCGCACGGAGATGCCGCCGCAGGTCCCGATCCACGTGTCGCTGGACATCCTCGACCCGGGACCGAAGGCGGTGAACTACAGCCTGAGCTTTCATTCTCCGGAGTGACCGGAAACGCGCTTGCGGTCGCCGACGGAGCGCGACGGCCAACCGCTCGCGAAGGGCGCCGGACGCAAGTGCCGCTCGTCTTCCAACTGTAAGAACTAAGGAAGCGGCTGTTCAGAATTTATCCAAAACAGCCTTTATCCGGTCATCCAGAGCGGGTATCATGCCCTCCCTTTTTTCGCAGCACCGCAAGACAGGGAAGCCCCATGTCGGTGGTACGCATCGGCCCATATACACTGCCCAACAGACTGATCCTCGCGCCGATGGCCGGGGTGACCGATCGTCCGTTCCGTCAGCTTTGCCGTCGCCTTGGCGCCGGGATGGTGGTATCGGAGATGGTGACCAGCGACGTCCGCCTGTGGAACAGCCGCAAGTCGCGCCTGCGCCTGATCCACGATGGCGAGGACGAGCCGCGCTCGGTGCAGATCGCCGGCGGCGATCCGGCGATGCTGGCCGAGGCGGCGCAACGCAATGTGGAACTCGGTGCGCAGATCATCGACATCAACATGGGCTGCCCGGCGAAGAAGGTATGCAACAAGGCAGCGGGGTCCGCCCTGCTGCGGGACGAGGCGCTGGTCGCCGAAATCCTCGATGCCGTGGTCAGGGCGGTCGACGTACCGGTCACCCTGAAGATCCGGACCGGCTGGGACCGGGACAACCGTAACGGCGTCACCGTCGCGAGGCTCGCCGAACAGGCGGGGATCCAGGCTCTTGCGGTGCATGGCCGGACCCGCGCCGACCTGTACACCGGGGAGGCGGAGTACGAGACCATCGCGGCGATCAAGCAGGCCGTGTCGATACCGGTGTTCGCCAATGGCGACATCGATTCGCCGGAGAAGGCCAGGAAAGTCATCGAGCAGACCGGGGTGGACGCCCTGCTGATCGGTCGGGCCGCCCAGGGGAGACCGTGGATTTTCCGCGAGATCGACCATTACCTGCGGACCGGCGAACACCTGCCGGCGGCGCCGCTTCCCGAAGTGGAGAGTATCCTGCTCGAACACCTCGCGGAGCTGCACCTTTTTTATGGGGAAGAAATGGGTGTGCGGATCGCCCGCAAGCATGTGGGGTGGTATCTCGCGACTCTGCCGGGCGCAAGGGAATTCCGCGCCCAGTTCAATCGTTTGCAGGACACGGATGCGCAGTGCGCCAGCGTCAGGCAGTTCTTCGCCGAGCGCCAGAACAACGGAACAGGGGTGGCCGCATGACAACGATGACGACCGAGACTTTAGTGAGTGGAACAACGCCCGTGAGCGACAACGCCAACCTGAAACAGCACCTCACCACGCCGACGCAAGAAGGGCAGACCCTGCGCGACAGCGTGGAGAAGGCATTGCACAACTATTTCGCCCACCTCGAGGGGCAGCCGGTCACGGACGTGTACAACATGGTGCTCTGCGAAGTCGAAGCGCCGCTGCTGGAAACCGTCATGAACCACGTCAAGGGGAACCAGACCAAGGCCTCCGAGCTGCTCGGCCTGAACCGCGGGACCCTGCGCAAGAAACTCAAGCAATACGACCTTCTTTAAGAGCGGCGGCGGGCTCCGGCCAAGGGCTCGCGCCCGGCCGGCACCCGCGGCCGCAAGCCAGCCCTCAGGACCCTTGCAATGACCGACCAAACCACCCGCCTGCCCATCCGCCGCGCGCTGATCAGCGTTTCCGACAAGACCGGCGTCGTCGACTTCGCCCGTGAGCTGGTCGCCCTCGGCGTGGAAATCCTCTCCACCGGCGGCACCTACAAGCTGCTCCGGGACAACGGCATCGCCGCCGTGGAAGTGGCCGACTACACCGGCTTCCCGGAAATGATGGACGGTCGGGTGAAGACCCTGCACCCGAAGGTGCATGGCGGCATCCTCGGTCGCCGCGACCTCGACGGCGCGGTCATGGAGCAGCACGGCATCAAGCCGATCGACCTGGTGGCGGTCAACCTGTATCCCTTCGAGGCCACGGTGGCCAGGCCCGACTGCGACCTGCCGAGCGCCATCGAGAACATCGACATCGGCGGGCCGACCATGGTCCGTTCGGCGGCGAAGAACCACAAGGACGTCGCCATCGTGGTCAACGCCGGCGACTACGCCGCCGTGGTCGAGGCCCTCAAGGCCGGCGGCCTGACCTACGCCCAGCGTTTCGACCTGGCCCTCAAGGCGTTCGAGCACACCTCCGCCTACGACGGCATGATCGCCAACTACCTGGGCACCATCGACCAGACCCGCGACACCCTCGGCACCGCCGACCGCGGCGCCTTCCCGCGCACCTTCAACAGCCAGTTCGTCAAGGCCCAGGAAATGCGCTACGGCGAGAACCCGCACCAGAGCGCGGCCTTCTACGTCGAGGCGAAGAAGGGCGAGGCCAGCGTCTCCACCGCCATCCAGTTGCAGGGCAAGGAACTGTCGTTCAACAACGTCGCCGACACCGACGCCGCCCTGGAATGCGTGAAGAGCTTCCTCAAGCCGGCCTGCGTGATCGTCAAGCATGCTAACCCCTGCGGCGTCGCCGTGGTGCCGGAAGACGAAGGCGGCATCCGCAAGGCCTACGACCTCGCCTACGCCACCGATAGCGAATCGGCGTTCGGCGGCATCATCGCCTTCAACCGCGAGCTGGACGGCGAAACCGCCAGAGCCATCGTCGAGCGCCAGTTCGTCGAGGTGATCATCGCGCCGAAGATTTCCGCCGCCGCTCGCGAGGTGGTCGCCGCCAAGGCCAACGTACGCCTGCTCGAATGCGGCGAATGGCCAGCCGAGCGCGCCCCGGGCTGGGACTTCAAGCGGGTCAACGGCGGCCTGCTGGTACAGAGTCGCGACATCGGCATGATCAAGGCCGAGGACCTGAAGATCGTCACTCGCCGCGCCCCTACCGAGCAGGAGATCCACGACCTGATCTTCGCCTGGAAGGTGGCCAAGTTCGTCAAGTCCAACGCCATCGTCTACGCCAGGAACCGCCAGACCGTCGGCGTCGGCGCCGGCCAGATGAGCCGGGTCAACTCCGCCCGCATCGCCGCGATCAAGGCCGAGCACGCCGGCCTGGAAGTGAAAGGCGCGGTGATGGCTTCCGACGCCTTCTTCCCGTTCCGCGACGGTATCGACAACGCGGCCAAGGCCGGCATCACCGCGGTGATCCAGCCGGGCGGCTCGATGCGCGACAACGAAGTGATCGCGGCGGCCGACGAGGCGGATATCGCGATGGTGTTCACTGGCATGCGCCATTTCCGCCATTGAGTATCACGGCGGCTGAGCGCGACGCGGTCAGCCGCCCTACCCACGAATTTCACGCAGGGCGGATAACGCGGCGCGTTATCCGCCGTTGCGCCAGGAGAATCCCATGAACGTACTCATCATCGGCAGCGGCGGTCGCGAACATGCCCTGGCCTGGAAGGTCGCCCAGGACCCGCGCGTGGCCAAGGTCTTCGTCGCCCCGGGCAACGCCGGCACCGCCACCGAGGCCAAGTGCGAGAACGTCGCCATCGACGTGCTGGCCCTGGAGCAACTGGCCGACTTCGCCGCGAAGAACGTCCAGCTGACCATCGTCGGTCCCGAGGCGCCGCTGGTGGCGGGCGTGGTCGACCTGTTCCGCGAGCGCGGCCTGGATATCTTCGGCCCGACCGCTGGCGCCGCCCAGCTGGAAGGTTCCAAGGCCTTCACCAAGGACTTCCTCGCCCGCCACCGGATCCCCACCGCCGCCTATCGCAACTTCACCGAGGTCGAGCCGGCCCTGGCCTACCTGCGCGAGCAGGGCGCGCCCATCGTCATCAAGGCCGATGGCCTGGCCGCGGGCAAGGGCGTGATCGTCGCCATGAGCCTGGACGAAGCCGAAGCCGCCGTGCGCGACATGCTCGCCGGCAATGCCTTCGGCGACGCCGGTTCGCGCGTGGTGATCGAAGAGTTCCTCGACGGCGAGGAAGCCAGCTTCATCGTCATGGTCGACGGCAAGAACGTGCTGCCGATGGCCACCAGCCAGGACCACAAGCGTGTCGGCGACGGCGACAGCGGGCCGAACACCGGCGGCATGGGCGCCTACTCGCCGGCACCGGTGGTCACCGCCGAGGTCCACCAGCGGGTGCTGGACGAAGTGATCTATCCGACCGTGCGCGGCATGGCCGAGGAAGGCAACGTCTATACCGGCTTCCTCTATGCCGGCCTGATGATCGACAGGAACGGCGCGCCCAAGGTCATCGAATTCAACTGCCGCTTCGGCGATCCGGAAACCCAGCCGATCATGGTCCGCCTGGAGTCCTCCCTGGTGCTGCTGGTCGAGGCCGCCCTGGCCAAGGCGCTGGACAAGGTCGAGGCGACCTGGGACCCGCGTCCTACCGTAGGCGTGGTACTGGCCGCCGGCGGCTATCCGGGCGACTACGCCAAGGGCGAGGTCATCGAAGGCCTGGCCGAGGCCGCCGCGCTGGACGGCAAGGTGTTCCACGCCGGCACCGCGCTGAAGGATGGCCAGGTGGTCACCTCCGGCGGCCGCGTGCTCTGTGCCACCGCCATCGGCGAGAGCGTGTCCGCCGCCCAGCAGCAGGCCTATCGCCTGGCCGGGAAGATCCGCTGGAACGGCTGCTTCTACCGCAAGGACATCGGCTACCGTGCCATCGCCCGCGAGCGCGGCGAGTCCTGACCGGACCCGAGGCCGCGGCGCTTGCGCGGCCTATGCCGTTGCCACGGCCACTTGGCTATAATCCGGCCATTCACCTTCGAAGGGACTTCGCCGTGGTACGGCTTCGGATCGCCATAGGACTACTCGTCAGCTGCCTGCTGCTTCTGCTCGGTCCGATCTCGCCGGCGGTCGCGGACGACTCCGGCGTTTCCAGCGTTCCCCTGCAAACCACCGCCACTACCCCCAGCGCCAACCAGAACTGGCGCGTGCTGCGCGACGAGAGCGCGCAGCTGCGGATCGCCGACGTGTTGCAGCGCAAGGAACAGTTCCGTCCGCTGGCCAAGCGTTCCTTCATCTTCCCCGCCAGCACCCAGGCGGTCTGGCTACAGGTGCAACTGCCCGAACAGAAGGCGCCGAGCTGGCTGTGGATCTTCGCCCCGCGCGTGCAGTACCTGGACTACTACCTGGTGCAGGACGGCCAGCTGGTCCGCGACCAGCACACCGGCGAGTCGCGACCGTTCCAGGAACGCCCGCTGCCGTCGCGCTCCTACCTGTTCTCGCTGCCGGTCGACGGCAAGCCGATGACCCTGTACGTGCGGATGACCTCCAACCATCCGCTGATGGCCTGGTTCGACCAGATCGACGAAGCCGGCCTGGTCGGCCTGGAGAAGCCGGCCTACGCCTTCGGCATGCTGCTCGGCGGCATGCTCCTGCTGCTGATGTACAACCTGATCCGCTTCGCCTACTCGCGCAGCGCCAGCAGCCTGTGGCTGGCGGCTGTGCACGCGGCGCTGGCGGTCTGCGCCGCGGCCAACCTGGGGCTGGTGGCGTTCTGGCTGCCGGGACTCAGGTTCAACCAGTCGCTGACCGCCGACCTCGGTGCCCTCGGCGCCGCGGTGAGCCTGCTGTGGTTCGCCTGCAGCTTCTTCCGCGGCACCGCGGAAAGCCGCCTGAACCGTCTGCTGCAAGGCGAGGCGCTGCTGATCCTGGCGGTCGGCGCGATCATCGCCTTCACCCAGCAACTCTGGTTCAGCTGGCTGATCTACCTGCTGGTGATCCTCAGTTCGCTCAGCGTCCCGCTGGTCGCGGCCTGGCACTGGTATCGCGGCTACCAGCCGGCGCGCCTGATCGTCGCCGGGATGATCGTGTTCAACGCCGGCTTCATGGTGTTCCTGCCGGTACTGTTCGGCGCCAGGCAACTCGATCCGGGCTGGCTGGTGCTCGGCGTGTTCAGCTTCGCCACCCTCGCCGGGCTGGTCCTGAGCGTCTCGCTCACCGAACGCCAGCGGCTGATCCAGCAGCTCAACCTGCAACAGCGCACCAGCGAGGCGGCGCACACCGCGGAATTGCAGACCAAGGCCGAGTTCCTGGCCAAGATCAGCCACGAGATCCGCACGCCCATGAACGGCGTGCTGGGGATGACCGAACTGCTCCTCGGCACGCCGTTGTCGGCCAAGCAGCGCGACTACGTGCAGACCATCCACAGCGCCGGCAACGAGCTGCTCACGCTGATCAACGAGATCCTCGACATCTCCAAGCTGGAGTCCGGGCAGATCGAGCTGGACGAAGTGCAGTTCGACCTCAACGCGCTGATCGAGGACTGCCTGGATATCTTCCGGGTCAAGGCCGAGCAGCAGCGCATCGAGCTGATCAGCTTCACCCAGCCGCAGGTGCCGCGGGTCATCGGCGGCGATCCGACGCGCCTGCGCCAGGTGGTCCTGAGCCTGCTGGACAACGCGTTCAAGCAGACCGAGGAAGGCGAGATCCTGCTGGTGGTGGCCCTCGACGAGCAGAGCGGGGCGCCGCGCCTGCGCATCGCCGTGCAGGACAGCGGCCACCCGTTCGACGCCAAGGAACGCGAGGCGCTGCTCACCGCCGAGCTGCACAGCGGCGACTTCCTTTCCGCCAGCAAGCTCGGCAGCCACCTCGGCCTGATCATCGCCCGCCAACTGGTGCGGCTGATGGGTGGGGAGTTCGGCATCCAGTCCGGCAGCAGCCAGGGCACCACCCTGTCGCTGACCCTGCCGCTCGACCCGCAGCAACTGGAGAACCCCACCGCCGACCTCGACGGCCCGTTGCAGGGCGCGCGGCTGCTGGTGGTGGACGACAACGAGACCTGCCGCAAGGTGCTCCTGCAGCAGTGCAGCGGCTGGGGCCTGAACGTCAGCGCGGTGTCCTCGGGCAAAGAGGCGCTGGCCCAGTTGCGCACCAAGGCGCACCTGCGCGAGTACTTCGACGTGGTCCTGCTCGACCAGGACATGCCCGGCATGACCGGCATGCAACTGGCGGCGAAGATCAAGGAAGACCCCAACCTCAACCACGACATCCTGCTGATCATGCTCACCGGGATCAGCAACGCGCCAAGCAAAATCATCGCCCGCAACGCCGGGATCAAGCGCATCCTGGCCAAGCCGGTGGCCGGCTATACGCTCAAGGCGACCCTCGCCGACGAACTCGCCCAGCGCGGCGTCAGCGGCGTCACCAACTACCTCCACCCGGCCAAGGAAGCGCAGGCGCCGAGCCTGCCGAGCGACTTCCGGATCCTCGTCGCCGAGGACAACAGCATCTCCACCAAGGTCATCCGCGGCATGCTGAACAAGCTCAACCTGCAGCCGGACACCGCCAGCAACGGCCAGGAGGCGCTCGCCGCGATGAAGGCCACCCAGTACGACCTGGTGCTGATGGACTGCGAGATGCCGGTGCTCGACGGCTTCTCCGCCACCGAGCAGCTACGCGCCTGGGAAGCCCACGAACAGCGCCCGCATACCCCGGTGGTGGCGCTCACCGCACACATCCTCAGCGAGCACAAGGAGCGCGCGCGACTGGTCGGCATGGACGGGCACATGGCCAAGCCGGTGGAACTGTCGCAACTGCGCGAGCTGATCGCCTACTGGGTCGGCGAACGCGACCGCCGCCGCCAGGGCGATGCCCTGCCCTCCTGAGGGCAGCGACGTACTCCGGCGCTGCACCCGGCCTCCGCCACGGCGGATAACCGCACGCGGTTATTCGCCCTGTACCCAGGCGGCGCCCGACTCCCGTAGGGCGCATGACGCCGACGGCGTTATCCGCCGACACCCTGCCTCGTTGTCACCTGCCACGCGAACCGGCATATTGCCAACCCGCCGGACATCGCGCCGGCCCGTCGCACGCTATGCTCATGCCCACCCCCGGACCGGAAGCGCCTCCATGCATTTGCTGTTCAGCGTCTACCTGAAGATGCTGGTGCTCTATAGCCCCTTCTTCGTGCTGTCCTGCTTCATCAGCCTCAGCCGCGGCTTCGGCCCGCGCGACCGCAAGCGCATGGCCTGGCGCGTGGCCCTGGCGGCGCTGATCGCCAGCGTCGCGCTGTACCTGTTCGGCCGCTACATCTTCATCCTCTTCGGCATCACCGCCGACGCCTTCCGCATCGGCGCCGGCAGCGTGCTGTTCATCTCCGCCCTGGGCATGGCCCAGGGTCGCGCGGCGGTGCAGAGCGACAACGTGCAGCAGGACGTGACCATCGTCCCGCTGACCATTCCCCTCACCGTCGGCCCCGGCACCATCGGCGCGCTGCTGGTGATGGGCGTCGGCCAGGGCTGGGAAGCCAAGCTGATCTCCCTGGTGGCGATCTTCCTCGCCTGCCTGACCCTAGGCACCACGCTGTACCTTTCCGACCGCATCGAGCGCCTGCTCGGCGACCAGGGGCTACAGATCGTCAGCCGTCTGATGGGTCTGTTCGTCTGCGCGCTGGCGGCACAGATCATCGTCACCGGCCTGAAGGGCTCGCTGTTCCCCGGCTGAGCGCACCAGCCTGAGGCGGACGCCCTGGATGCCGTACCCGGACGCACCGCGATGGTGCCCGAGCGGAACGGCGGCGATCCCCAGGACGCGCCGCCGGCCGTAGGGAGGGACGTCAGCGCGAGGCCTTCCCATCCGGCACCCACGAGCGCTTCTTCGTGGATATCCGGCGAAAACCCGTTGAAAACGCAGCCTTCGCCGGCATGACCAGGTCTCCTCGGCATGTTCCACCGGCGCCTCGCGACGCCTTTTCGCCGCCCGATGCCGGCCAGCGCCAAGAAGAGGCACAGCCTTTGCTCTGGAGCCTCAGCGAAGAGATCCAGGCCGCAGTGCGCACCCCGCCGTCCCCAGGGACGGATGCCCCGACGACAAGCACGACGCCTCCTGAAAACTGCCGCCCCGACCGCTGGTGAATGGAGAACAACACCAATGAAACGTCGCAGTCTGCTCAAGGCCTTCACGCTGTCCGCGTCCATCGCTTCCATGGGCCTGTCCTGGTCGATCCAGGCCGCCGAAACCATCAAGGTCGGCATCCTCCACTCGTTGTCCGGGACCATGGCGATCTCCGAGACCTCGCTGAAGGACATGGCCCTGATGACCATCGACGAGATCAACGCCAAGGGCGGGGTCAACGGCAAGAAGCTCGAAGCGGTGGTGGTCGACCCGGCGTCGAACTGGCCGCTGTTCGCCGAGAAGGCCCGCCAGTTGCTGACCCAGGACAAGGTCGCGGTGGTCTTCGGTTGCTGGACCTCGGTGTCACGCAAATCGGTGTTGCCGGTGTTCGAGGAACTCAACGGGCTGCTGTTCTACCCGGTGCAGTACGAGGGCGAGGAACTTTCGCCGAACGTCTTCTATACCGGCGCGGCGCCGAACCAGCAGGCGATCCCGGCGGTGGAGTACCTGATGAGCGAGGACGGCGGCGGCGCCAGGCGCTTCTTCCTGCTCGGCACCGACTATGTCTACCCGCGCACCACCAACAAGATCCTGCGCGCCTTCCTGCACAGCAAGGGCGTGGACGACAAGGACATCCAGGAGGTCTACACGCCGTTCGGCCACAGCGACTACCAGACCATCGTCGCCGACATCAAGAAGTTCGCCGCCGGCGGCAAGACCGCGGTGGTCTCCACCGTCAACGGCGACTCCAACGTGCCGTTCTACAAGGAACTGGCCAACCAGGGCCTGGAAGCCACCGAGGTGCCGGTGGTGGCCTTCTCCGTGGGCGAGGAAGAACTGCGCGGCATCGACACCAAGCCGCTGGTCGGCAACCTGGCGGCGTGGAACTACTTCGAGTCGGTGAGCAATCCGGTCAACGAGAAGTTCGTCGCCGACTGGAAAGCCTACGCCAAGGCGAAGAACCTGCCGAACTACGCCACCGCGGTGACCAACGACCCGATGGAGGCCACCTACGTCGGCATCCACATGTGGGCGCAGGCGGTACAGAAGGCTGGCAGCACCGAGGTCGACAAGGTCCGCGCGGCCATGGCCGGGCAGAGCTTCAAGGCGCCGTCGGGCTACACCCTGGTGATGGACAAGAGCAACCACCACCTGCACAAGCCGGTGATGATCGGCGAGATCCAGGACGACGGTCAGTTCGAGGTGGTCTGGAAGACCCCCGAGCCGCTCCGCGCGCAACCCTGGAGCCCGTTCATTCCGGGCAACGAGAAGAAGCCGGACTACGCGGCGAAGAGCGACTGAGTTCTGCCGTGAAAAACCCTGTCCCCCTGGCCAGGCGCTCCCCTGCACGGAACGGGGACGCTCCGGTCACGCGCCGAACAGCCCCCTCTCCCTTCAGGGAGAGGGGCACCGACCGGCCACACCGCACGTCGTCCAGGAACCCCAGCATGTCCCTTGCCCACCTCACCCGCCTGCTCCAGACCTGTGCCCTGGCCCTGGCCCTGGCCAGCCTCCTCGCCGCGCCGGCGCAGGCCGGCCCGGCCCAGGACTTCGCCGCCGCCGACAACGGCGCCCGCGCCCGCCTCCTCGAACACTGGGCGGCGACGCCCGACGCGGGACGCCTGGCCTTTCTCGAAGCGCTGCGCCACAACCGCGTGGCGCTGGACAGCCACCAGCAGCCGTTCCTCCTCGGCGCCAACCAGCGTTTCCAGGCCGCCGAGGGCGATGCCCCGCCGGACGGCGAGCCGAAGCCGCTGCGCCTGAACAACCGCCTGCGCGGCCTGCTCAACACCGCCCTGGCCAGCCACCAGTTGGTGGCCAACGACGTGCCGCAACGTCTGGCCGCCGCGCAGCAGTTGCAAAAGACCGCCAGGGCCGCGCAGCGGCCGCTGCTCGAAGCGCGCCTGCGGATCGAGAGCGACGCCGGCGTGAAGGAGGCCCTCGGCCTGGCCCTGGCCAACCTGCAATTGAACGATCCCGACCCGGCCTTGCGCCTTTCCGCCGTGCGCCTGCTCGGCGAGTCCGGCGACCCGCTGGCGCGGACCCGCCTGGAAAACCTGCTCGACCCGGCGGTAGAACCGGAGGAAGGCGTGCGCGTCGCCGCCGCCACCAGCCTGGCCCAGGTCAAGCGCCGGCTGCTGGTCGGCGACCTGCTCGGCCAGGCCTTCAGCGGCCTGTCGCTGGGCTCGATCCTGCTGCTCGCGGCGCTCGGCCTGGCGATCACCTACGGCCTGCTCGGGGTGATCAACATGGCTCATGGCGAAATGCTCATGCTCGGCGCCTACTCCACCTACGTCGTGCAACTGCTGCTCCAGCGCCTGGCGCCGGAATGGCTGGCGCTCTACCCGCTGCTGGCGCTGCCGGTGGCATTCTGCGTCAGCGCCGCCATCGGCATGGCCCTGGAACGCACTGTGATCCGCCATCTCTACGGCCGACCGCTGGAAACCCTGCTCGCCACCTGGGGCATCAGCCTGGTGCTGATCCAGCTGGTGCGGGTGCTGTTCGGCGCGCAGAACGTCGAGGTGGCCAACCCGGCCTGGCTGTCCGGCGGCATCCAGGTGCTGCCGAACCTGGTGCTGCCGTGGAACCGCATCGTCATCATCGGCTTCGCCCTGTTCGTGCTGCTGCTCACCTGGCTGCTGCTGAACCGCACGCGGCTCGGCCTGAACGTCCGCGCGGTGACCCAGAACCGCAACATGGCGGCCTGCTGCGGGGTGCCCACCGGGCGCGTGGACATGCTCGCCTTCGGTCTCGGCTCGGGCATCGCCGGGCTCGGCGGGGTAGCCCTGTCGCAGGTCGGCAACGTCGGCCCGGACCTCGGCCAGGGCTACATCATCGACTCCTTCCTGGTGGTGGTGCTCGGCGGTGTCGGCCAGCTCGCCGGCAGCGTCCTCGCCGCCTTCGGCCTGGGCGTGGCGAACAAGGTCCTCGAACCGCAGATCGGCGCGGTACTGGGCAAGATCCTGATCCTCGCGCTGATCATCCTGTTCATTCAGAAACGCCCGCAGGGGTTGTTCGCCCTGAAAGGGAGGGTCATCGATTGAACCAGCCACTCACCGTCAGCCTCGCCCGCAAGGCCGGCGTCCGCGTCACCGGCATCGCGCTCGGCGCGGCCTTCGCCGTGCTGCTGGCGATGCCGCTGCTGCACCTGCTGCCGCCGGACAGCGCGCTGCATGTCTCCGCCTACAGCCTGACCCTGACCGGCAAGATCCTCTGCTACGCCATCGTCGCGCTGGCCCTCGACCTGGTCTGGGGCTACGCCGGCCTGCTGTCCCTCGGCCACGGGCTGTTCTTCGCCCTCGGCGGCTACGCCATGGGCATGTACCTGATGCGCCAGGCCGCCGGCGACAGCCTTCCGGCATTCATGAGCTTCCTTTCCTGGAACGAACTGCCCTGGTACTGGGCCGGCACCCAGCACTTCCTCTGGGCGCTGTGCCTGGTGGTGCTGGTGCCCGGCGCGCTGGCCTTCGTCTTCGGCTACTTCGCCTTCCGTTCGCGGATCCGCGGCGTGTACTTCTCGATCATGACCCAGGCCCTGACCTTCGCCGGCATGCTGCTGTTCTTCCGCAACGAGACCGGTTTCGGCGGCAACAACGGCTTCACCGATTTCCGCAGCATCCTCGGCTTCCCGATCACCGCGCCGGGCACCCGCGCCGCGCTGTTCCTCGCCACCGTCGCGCTGCTCGCGGCCAGCCTGCTGCTCGGCTGGCGCCTGGCGCGGAGCAAGTTCGGCCGGGTCCTCACCGCGCTGCGCGACGCCGAGAGCCGCCTGATGTTTTGCGGCTACGACCCGCGCGGCTACAAGCTCTTCGTCTGGACCCTGAGCGCGGTGCTCTGCGGCCTCGCCGGCGCGCTGTTCGTGCCGCAGGTGGGGATCGTCAACCCCAGCGAGATGTCGCCGACCAACTCCATCGAGGCCGCCGTCTGGGTCGCCCTCGGCGGGCGCGGCACCCTGCTCGGGCCGCTGCTCGGCGCCGGCGTGGTGAACGGCGCGAAGAGCTGGTTCACCGTGGCCTTCCCGGAATACTGGCTGTTCTTCCTCGGCGCGCTGTTCATCCTCGTCACCCTGTACCTGCCGCGCGGCCTGCTCGGCCTGCTGCGCAAGGAGAAGGAGCAATGAGAGCCACACCGCACCCGATGCTCGAACCGGCCTTCCACCCCGGTCTGGACACCGCCGGCAGCGGCCGCGACGCCATCGGCCTGGGCGCCGCCACCAGCGGCCGGCTGGACGCGCGCCACGGCACCATCCTCAGCCTGGAAGACATCAACGTCAGCTTCGACGGCTTCAAGGCCCTGCGCGACCTGACCCTGTACATCGGCGTCGGCGAGTTGCGCTGCATCATCGGCCCCAACGGCGCCGGCAAGACCACCCTGATGGACGTGATCACCGGCAAGACCCGCCCGCAGAGCGGCACCGCGTATTTCGGCGACACCCTCGACCTGACCCGCATGAGCGAGGTGCAGATCGCCCAGGCCGGGATCGGCCGCAAGTTCCAGAAGCCCACGGTGTTCGAGGCCCTGAGCGTGTTCGAGAACCTCGAACTGGCGCAGAAGGCCGACAAGTCGGTGTGGGCCAGCCTGCGCGCGCGGCTCGACGGCGCGCAGAAGGAACGCATCGAGGAGGTGCTCGCCACCATCCGCCTGCTGGAGTCGCGGCGGCGCCCGGCGGGGTTGCTGTCCCATGGCCAGAAGCAGTTCCTCGAGATCGGCATGCTGCTGGTGCAGGAACCGCAGTTGCTGCTGCTCGACGAACCGGTGGCGGGCATGACCGACGCCGAGACCGAATTCACCGCCGAGCTGTTCAAGTCCCTGGCGCGCAAGCACTCGCTGATGGTGGTGGAGCACGACATGGGTTTCGTCGGCAGCATCGCCGACCATGTCACCGTGCTGCACCAGGGCCATGTGCTGGCCGAAGGCTCGCTGGCGGAGGTACAGGCCGACGAACAGGTGATCGAGGTCTACCTCGGTCGCTGACGCCAGCCATCCGCTCGGCGGGTAGCGCCTGCCAAGTGGCGCCCGTCGCGTAGGACGAATGACCGCTCGCGGTTATCCGCCATGGCGGGTTCGGAATAACGACGGCGCCAGCCCTCACAGGACAATGGAAGAAAGCCATGCTGCAAGTCGACAAACTCCACCAGTACTACGGCGGTAGCCATATCCTCCGCGGCCTGAGCTTCGAGGCGAAGGTCGGCGAGGTGACCTGCCTGCTCGGCCGCAACGGGGTGGGCAAGACCACCCTGTTGCGCTGCCTGATGGGCCTGGTCCCGGCCCGCGAGGGCCAGGTCGCCTGGGAAGGTCGTTCGCTCAGCGGTCTCAGGCCGCACCAGCGGGTCCGCGCCGGGATCGCCTACGTGCCGCAGGGACGGGAAATCTTCTCCCGGCTGACGGTGGAAGAGAACCTGCTGATGGGGCTGTCCCGCTTCAGCGCCAGGGACGCCCGGGCCGTGCCGGACTTCATCTACGAGCTGTTCCCGGTCCTGCGCGAAATGAAGCGACGGCGCGGTGGTGACCTCTCCGGCGGCCAGCAGCAGCAACTGGCGATCGGCCGCGCCCTGGCCAGCCAGCCGCGCCTGCTGATCCTCGACGAACCCACCGAAGGCATCCAGCCTTCGGTGATCAAGGAGATCGGCACGGTGGTCCGCAGCCTGGCGGCGCGCGGCGACATGGCAATCCTGCTGGTCGAGCAGTTCTACGACTTCGCCGCCGAACTGGCCGACCAATACCTGGTGATGGCGCGCGGCGAGATCGTCCAGCAGGGCCGCGGTCGCGACATGGAGAACGAGGGCGTGCGCGGGCTGGTGGCGATTTGAACGGGCTGGGACACACTGCCGCTGGCGCAACCGGGGCCTGCGCTGGCAATCTCTATGCCCTCGTCTTTCCGCAGGAGGTCGAAATGACCGTCACTCTGCGCCCGGCCGTCCAGGCCGACGCGGGCTTCGCCGCGCTCTGCGTCGCCGCCGCCTATGCCCCATGGATCGCGGTGATCGGCCGCAAGCCCTGGCCGATGACCCAGGACTACCACCAGGTGATCGCCAGCGACCGGGTCTTCATCGCCGAGCACGGCGGCCAGCCGGTCGGCCTGCTGGTGACCCGGGAAACCGCCGATGGCTTCCTCGTCGACAACCTCGCCGTGCTTCCCGAGTGCAAGGGCCGGGGCATCGGCCGGCAGTTGCTGGAGCACGCCGAGCGCGACGCGGCGAGCCTCGGCTACCGCTCGCTGTACCTCTACACCAACGAGCGGATGACGGAAAACATCGCGCTCTACGCCAGGGCCGGCTACCTCGAATACGAACGCCGCCAGGAACAGGGATTCCGCCGCGTGTTCATGCGCAAGGCCCTGGCCTGACCCGACCGATGACCGCCGCCCTCCCCGAGCTGAACTTCCATCCCGCCTGGCACGCCCAGCTGGAACTGGCCTATGCCCGCGCCGGCGACGCCACCCGTCCGGTGACGCGGCGCCACGCCGGGCCGTTGCGGGTGCAGAAGCACCTGTACGGCGAAGGCCCGGAAGTCTGCCAGCACATCCTCGTGCATCCGCCCGGCGGCATCGCCGGCGGCGACAGCCTGGCCTTCGACGTGCGCCTCGGCGAACGCGCCTGGGCCCAGCTCACCAGCCCCGGCGCGGCCAAGTGGTACCGCGCCGCCTGCCCGTCGCGGCAGACCCTGGAGATCCACCTGGAGCCCGGCGCCACCCTGGAATGGCTGCCGCAGGAAACCATCGTCTTCGCTGGCGCCCAGGCCGAACTGGAAACCCGCATCCAGCTACGCGGCGACGCCCGCCTGTTCTACTGGGACATGGTCGCGCTCGGCCGCCCGGCCAGCGGCGAGCGCTTCGCCAGCGGCCATTTCGTCGCGGCCCTGGACATCCGCCGCGACGAGAACCTGCTCTGGCACGAGCGCCAGCGCATCGACGGCGGCGACCGCCTGCTCGACTCGCCGATCGGCCTCGGCGGGTACCCGGTGCTGGCCACCCTCATCGCCAGCGGCGAGATCGACACCGACCTGCTGCAACGCTGCCGCGCGCTCCCCTGCGCTGGCCGCGGCAACCTCAGCCAGTTGCCTGGCGGCCTGCTGGTGGCGCGCTGCCTGGCCGACGAGGCGCTGCACGCGCGAGCCTGGCTGATCGAACTCTGGCGCCTGCTGCGGCCGGCGCTGCTCGGCCGCGAGGCCGTTCCCCCACGCATCTGGAGCACCTGAGATGGACTTGTCCCCCCGCGAGAAAGACAAGCTGCTGATCTTCACCGCCGGCCTGCTCGCCGAGCGCCGGCTGGCGCGCGGCCTCAAGCTGAACTACCCGGAGGCGGTGGCGCTGATCTCCGCCGCCCTGCTGGAAGGCGCGCGCGACGGCCGCAGCGTCGCCGAGCTGATGCACTACGGCACCACCCTGCTGAGCCGCGAACAGGTGATGGAGGGCGTGCCGGAGATGATCCCGGACATCCAGGTGGAGGCCACCTTCCCCGACGGCACCAAGCTGGTGACCGTCCACCAGCCCATCGCCTGAGGCCGGCCATGAGCGCTTCGATCCGCGACGCCGGCGTCGCCGACCTGCCCGGCATCCTCGCCATCTACAACGACGCCGTGGGCAATACCACGGCGATCTGGAACGAAACCCCGGTGGACCTGGGCAACCGCCAGGCCTGGTTCGACGCCCGCGCCCGCCAGGGCTACCCGATCCTGGTGGCGAGCGACGCCGCCGGCGAAGTGCTCGGCTACGCCTCCTACGGCGACTGGCGGCCCTTCGAGGGCTTCCGCGGCACCGTCGAGCACTCCGTCTACGTGCGCGACGACCAGCGCGGCAAAGGCCTCGGCGTGCAACTGTTGCAGGCGCTGATCGAACGTGCGCGGGCCCAGGGCCTGCACGTCATGGTGGCCGCCATCGAAAGCGGCAATGCCGCCTCGATCGGCCTGCACCGGCGCCTCGGCTTCGAGATCAGCGGGCAGATGCCGCAGGTGGGCCAGAAGTTCGGCCGCTGGCTCGACCTGACCTTCATGCAACTGAACCTCGATCCGACGCGCAGCGCGCCCTGAGCCCCAAGGAGCCCCCATGATCCCCGGTGAATACGACATCCAGCCCGGCGATATCGAACTCAACGCCGGCCGCCGCACCCTCGCCCTGAGCGTGGCGAACACCGGCGACCGGCCGATCCAGGTCGGCTCGCACTACCACTTCTTCGAGGTCAACGACGCCCTCGCCTTCGACCGTCCGGCCACCCGTGGCATGCGCCTGAACATCGCCGCCGGCACCGCGGTGCGCTTCGAACCGGGGCAGAGCCGCGAGGTGGAGCTGGTGGAGCTGGCCGGCGAGCGGCGGGTCTACGGCTTCGCCGGGCGGGTGATGGGCGACCTCTAGGCCCCGTTCCCGACTGGCCAGGTCCGAGGAAAGACAGCGAACACCGACGATCGCCAAAGGAGCGTTCGATGAAAATCAGCAGACAAGCCTACGCCGACATGTTCGGCCCCACCGTCGGCGACCGCGTGCGCCTGGCCGACACCGACCTGTGGCTCGAGGTGGAACGGGACTTCACCGTCTATGGCGAGGAAGTGAAGTTCGGCGGCGGCAAGGTCATCCGCGACGGCATGGGCCAGAGCCAGCTGGGCGCGGCGCAGGTGGTCGACACAGTGATCAGCAACGCGCTGATCCTCGACCACTGGGGCGTGGTCAAGGCCGACGTCGGTCTCAAGGACGGGCGCATCCAGGCCATCGGCAAGGCCGGCAACCCGGACATCCAGCCCGGGGTGAACATCGCCATCGGCGCCGGCACCGAGGTGATCGCCGGCGAGGGCATGATCCTCACCGCCGGAGGCATCGACACGCACATCCACTTCATCTGCCCGCAGCAGATCGAAGAGGCGCTGATGAGCGGGGTCACCACCATGATCGGCGGCGGCACCGGCCCCGCCGCCGGGACCAACGCCACCACCTGCACCTCCGGCCCCTGGCACATGGCGCGGATGCTCCAGGCCGCCGACGCCTTCCCGATGAACATCGGCTTCACCGGCAAGGGCAACGCCAGCCTGCCGCTGCCGCTGGAGGAGCAGGTGCTCGCCGGCGCCATCGGCCTGAAGCTGCACGAGGACTGGGGCAGCACCCCGGCGGCGATCGACAACTGCCTGGAGGTCGCCGAGCGCCACGACATCCAGGTGGCGATCCACACCGACACCCTCAACGAATCCGGCTTCGTCGAGACCACCCTCGGCGCCTTCAAGGGCCGCACCATCCACACCTACCACACCGAGGGCGCCGGCGGCGGCCACGCGCCGGACATCATCAAGGCCTGCGGCTTCGCCAACGTGCTGCCCAGCTCGACCAACCCGACCCGGCCGTTCACCCGCAACACCATCGACGAGCACCTGGACATGCTGATGGTCTGCCACCACCTCGACCCGGCCATCGCCGAGGACGTGGCCTTCGCCGAGTCGCGCATCCGCCGCGAGACCATCGCCGCCGAGGACATCCTCCACGACCTCGGCGCGTTCAGCATGATCAGCTCCGACAGCCAGGCCATGGGCCGGGTCGGCGAAGTGATCACGCGCACCTGGCAGACCGCCGACAAGATGAAGCGCCAGCGCGGCCGCCTCGACGGCGACGGTGCGCGCAACGACAACTTCCGCGCCAGGCGCTACATCGCCAAGTACACCATCAACCCGGCGATCACCCACGGCATCAGCCATGAAGTGGGCTCCGTCGAAGCCGGCAAATGGGCCGATCTGGTGCTCTGGCGCCCGGCCTTCTTCGGCGTCAAGCCGAGCCTGATCCTCAAGGGCGGGGCCATCGCCGCCAGCCTGATGGGCGACATCAACGGCTCGATCCCCACGCCGCAGCCGGTGCACTACCGACCGATGTTCGCCAGCTACGCCGGCAGCCGCCACGCCACCAGCCTGACCTTCGTCAGCCAGGCCGCCTTCGCCGCCGGCGTACCGCAGCAACTCGGCCTGCGCAAGGCCATCGGCGTGGTCAGGGGCTGTCGCGGCGTGCAGAAGACCGACCTGATCCACAACGGCTACCTGCCGACCATCGAGGTCGACGCACAGAACTACCAGGTACGCGCCGACGGCCAGTTGCTCTGGTGCGAACCGGCCGACGTGCTGCCGATGGCGCAGCGTTATTTCCTGTTCTGAAGGGTAGAGAGGGAGGCGAGAGACACAGCCTTCAGCGCAACTGGCTGTCCTTGCTGCCGCGGCGGTTGTAGCCGCTGAACTTCGCCTGTTCCCTGTCGTGCTCGGCCTGGCAGTTGACGCACAGGCGCACGCCGGGGATCGCCCGGCGCCGCGCCTCGGGGATCGCCGCGTCGCACTCTTCGCAATGGGTCAGGCTCTCGCCGCGGGGCAACTGGCTGCGCGCGCGGGCGATGGCGTCCTCGATCGTGCTGTCGATCTGTTCCTGCACCGCACCGTCGTTCGCCCACCCGCTGGCCATGACTGACTCCTCTGGCTGAAACCCTGGAACTTCCAGATATGGGCGTTCGCCCGCGGCTTTGCAAGGGCGGCGCGACCATCGGCCTGGCGTGGCGTGGCACAATCGCCGGCCAAGCCTGAAGGTACGCCGCATGATGGGACCGTTCCGCCGCCTCGCCCGCCTGATCGACCAGGGCCGCCAGCTCGACGCCGCGCTCGCCAGCGATCCGTTCGCCCTGCCGGCGCCGGAGACGCGCCATAGCGTCCAGCAACTGCACGGCCTGTATCCGCGCCGTCATCCCGGTCTCTACGCACCGGTACTCGGCAGCCTGGCGCTGCTGCTCGGCGCCGCGCCGCTGGGCCTGGCCGCGCTGCGCCTGGTATTGCCGGAGACTCCTTTGCGGCCGCTGGGCTGGCTTTCCGCCCTGCCGCTGCTGGCGGCCTGGCTGTGGCTGGTCGCCCTGCTCTCCCGCGGCGCCAGCCTCGGCCCGCGCCTGGCGCGCGATGCCAGCCTGCTGCTGGTCGGCGCCGGGCTCCTGCTGCGCCTGGCCAGCGGCGAGACGGCGGGCCTGGTGGCGCTCGGCGGCGGCGCCTGCGCCTGGCTGCTGTTCAACAGCCGGGCGATGCAGCGCTACATGGAACTGGCCTACGCCCAACGCCTGTACCGCGCCCAGGCGGCCAACCGCCCCGGCTCGGCGCAGCGGCGCCTGGCCAACCAGGCCGCCTACCGCGAACGCAAGCGGCGCGAGCGCTCCGGACGAGCCTGAGGCAGACTGTCGCCTGCGACCTTCTGCGCATTGGCTGGCCGGCGTGCCGGCGCGTAGGGTAGCGCCTTCTCCATCCTCGGCCTCAAGGACGACCCGGACATGAAGATCGACTCAGCCTCCAGCTCTCCGAGCCTGGCCCAGCGGCAGATGATGACCCGCACTCCCGACCAGGCTTTCCAGCGCGACTTCCAGGCCGCCTACGCGCGCCTCGCGGTTGCCGCCGACGGCAGCGCGGAGCAGGCCGGGGCGCTGGCCGACACCCTCGGCGCCACCCAGCAGGAATACAGCCGGCTGCGCGGCGTCAGCCTGGAAGACCAGTTGCGCTTCGCCCACGTGCTCAACCGCGCCTGTGAAAACGGCGCGCAACTGGACGCCCGTGGCTTCCTCGCCCGCCTGGGCGCCGACGACCTGCAGGCGCTGCAGCGCAACCTGGGCCTGGCCGAGCCGATCCGGGTCGAGGCGCTGAGCGAGGAAGGCGCGCGCAACCTGCTGTTGCCCGAAGGCTACAGCGTCGACCTGGACGGCGACGGCATCACCGAGGTGGGCGCCGCGAAGATCCGCCACTTCCCGCCGCGCGATGCACCGCAGGCCTTCCTCGACCAGTGGCTGGCGCTCACCGCCGGCATGGACGGCGCCGCCTATTCGAATGCCCGCGACGGGTTGCAATGGTCCTTCGACATCCGCGCCATGGCCGGCCAGCCCCTGGCCACCGACCAGTTGGCCAGCTACCGCACGGCGGTGGACGACTACCTGGGCATGCTCGCCGAGCACCGCCACGCCCTGGCTCCCGGCCAGTACGAGCGCGACCTGCCGCTGTACCAGGCGCTGCGCCAGCGCCTGGCCTGAGGTCGCCTACTCCTTGACTTCCATGTAGTCGCGGGCCCAGGCCTGGTACTCCTCGGGGAAGGTGTACTTCTTCGACAGCTCCGAGGCGGTCAGGTCCGAGGCGACCGCGCCGCGCTCCTCGCGCAGGCAGTCGTAGGTCGCCTTGATCGCGGCGAAATAGGCGGCGTGGCCGTTGACCACGATGCGCACGCCGAGCCGCGCCAGGCGGGCGTCGTCACGCAGTTGCGGATTGCCGTAGGTGACCAGCATCAGCGGGATGTGCAGGTGCTCGGCGATCGCCTCGAGGTGGGCGAAGTCGCGCACGCCGACCAGGCAGATGCCGTCGGCGCCGGCTTCCTGGTAGGCCAGGGTGCGCTGGATCACCGCGTCGACGTCGATCAGTTCGGCATTGGTCCGGGCGATGATGGTCAACGCCGGGTCGACCCTCGCCTCCAGGGCCGCGCGGATCTTGCCGACGCCTTCCTCGACGCAGATCAGGTCGGTGGACTTGCGCCCGAACTGCGCCGGCAGGAGGGTGTCCTCGATGGTCAGCGCGGCGATCCCGGCGCGCTCCAGCTCGACCACCGTGCGCATCACGTTCAGCGCGTTGCCGTAGCCGTGGTCGGCGTCGGCGATCACCGGCAGGCGCGCCACCCGGCCGATGCGGGTGGCCTGCTCGACGAATTCGCTGAGGGTGATCAGGGCGAAGTCCGGCGCCGCCAGGACCTGCAGGGAAGCCACCGAACCGCCGAGGATGCCGCACTCGAAGCCGAGGTCGGCGGCGATGCGCGCCGACATGGGGTCGAACACGGAAGCGGTGTGGTAGCAACGGGAGGAGTCCAACAGCGCGCGAAACATCGCACGCAACTCATGGTGTGAGGCTCTATGCATGACGAAATCCAGGACAACACGGCAAGACGGAGTGGGAAAGCAGCGCCAACATAGCACCATGCGCAGGCCCCTTGGCAAATCCGTATACAAAGGTCGGGGCCGCCCGCACGGGCGTGCCAGGAGGTTTTCGCCGATCGCCGGCGGTGAAATCCGCGACGCTCTCGCATACACTGCGCGGCCGTTTTTTTCCCGGACCGTTACACGCCATGAACCCGAGCACCGCCGCCCGCGCCCTGGGCATCGATTTTGGCACCTCCAACTCCACCGTCGGCTGGTGGCGGCCGGGTGTCGAACCGCTGATCGAGCTGGAGGACGGCAAGATCACCCTGCCCTCGGTGGTGTTCTTCAACGTCGAGGAACGCCGCCCGGTCTACGGCCGCCAGGCGCTCGGCGAGTACCTGGAGGGCTACGAGGGGCGGCTGATGCGCTCGCTGAAGAGCCTGCTGGGTTCCAAGCTGCTGAAGAGCGAGACCACCGTGCTCGGCAGCGCCCTGCCGTTCAAGGACCTGCTCGGCCTGTTCATCGGCCAGCTCAAGGCGCGCGGCGAAGCCGCCGCCGGGCAGGCCTTCGACGCGGTGGTGCTGGGGCGCCCGGTGTTCTTCGTCGACGACGACGCGGACGCCGACCGCGAGGCCCAGGACACCCTGGTGCAAGTGGCCAACAAGCTCGGCTTCAAGGAGGTTTCCTTCCAGTACGAGCCGATCGCCGCGGCCTTCGACTACGAGCGCGGCATCCAGCGCGAGGAACTGGTGCTGATCGTCGACATCGGCGGCGGCACCTCGGACTTCTCCCTGGTGCGCCTGGCGCCGGAGCGCCGCGACGTGGCCGAGCGCCAGGACGACATCCTGGCCACCGGCGGCGTGCACATCGGCGGTACCGACTTCGACAAGCAGCTCAGCCTGGAAGGCGTGATGCCGCTGTTCGGCTACGGCAGCCGGATGAAGAGCGACGCCTTCATGCCCACCAGCTACCACCTGAACCTGGCCACTTGGCACACCATCAACGCGGTGTACGCGCAGAAGTCGCAATTGGCGCTGAAGAACATGCGCTACGACATCGTCGACAGCACCGGCATCGATCGCCTCTTCAAGCTCATCGAGGAACGCGCCGGGCACTGGCTGGCGATGCAGGTGGAAGACAGCAAGATCCGCCTGACCGAAACCGAGCGCCTGCACCTCTCGCTGGAGCGCATCGAGGCCGGTCTGGGCGTGGAGCTGACCCGCGGGCTGTTCGAGAGCGCCATCGGCGGCCTGCTGGAGCGCGTGCGCAACAGCGTCACGCAGTTGCTGGCCTCGGCCGGGATCGGCGCCGAGCGGGTCGACACGGTGTTCTTCACCGGCGGTTCGAGCGGCATTCCGGCCTTGCGCCAGAGCATCTCGGCGATGCTGCCCAACGCCCGCCACGTCGAAGGCAACCTGTTCGGCAGCATCGGCAGCGGCCTGGCCATCGAGGCGAAGAAGCGCTACGGCTGAGCCGTCCTGGCCGCGCCCCTGCCCTTGGGTGGATAAGGTCACACCGGCCCGCCATGGCGGATAACCGCGAGCGGTTATTCGCCCTACGCCAAGACCACGCCACACCCGTCCATAGGGCGGATAACGCCACTGGCGTTATCCGCCGCCACACCGAGCCCGACGAGGGCGGGGGCTCACTTCTTCAGGCAGGTGCTCATGAACGCCTTGCGTTCGTCACCCTTGAGCGCCTTGGCGGTGGCGTCGGCGTTGCAGGTCTTCATCTTCTCCTGCTGGGTCGCCGCCTTGGCGCCGCCGCCAGCCTTCAGGCAACTGCTCATGAACGCCTTGCGCTCGTCGCCCTTGAGCGACTTGGCGCTGGCGTCGGCGTTGCAGCTCTTCATCTTCTCCTGCTGCGCGGTGGCCTTGCCGCTGGCAGGCGCGCCGGCCTTCAGGCAGCCGCTCATGAACGCCTTGCGCTCATCGCCCTTGAGCGCCTTGCTGGTGGCTTCGGCGTTGCAGGCGGTCATCTTTTCCTGCTGCGCGGTGGCAGCGAAACCATGGGCCGAGACGGCCATGGCCAATACGAACATCGGGATACGCAGGATATTCATCGAACTCTCCTTGAAGGGCTGCACGTTCGCATGCAGGTGCGCTGAAGTCTAGCGACTGCGGCGGGCTTTGCAGGGGCTGGGAACGCGTCCTGTGCGCTTGCGACAAGCGTCATGTTTCGCAGCTAGACTGACGCCTCGCACGAGGAGGAGTTCCATGCAGCAGGTCATCGCGGTGAGTCTTTGCGCCACCCACGCGTTCAGCAAGCAGGGGCGTCCCGCCATCCGTCTGCTGAAGGGCCTCGGCGTCGAGGGCGACGCCCACAGCGGCGTCACCGTGAAGCATCGCTCGCGGGTGCGGCAGGACCCGACCCAACCCAACCTGCGCCAGGTCCACCTGATCCACGCGGAATTGCACGACGAGTTGCGCGCCGGCGGCTTCGCCATCGCCCCCGGAACGCTGGGCGAGAACATCACCACCCGCGGCATCGATCTGCTCGCCCTGCCCACCGGTACCCGCCTGCGCCTGGGGGAAAGCGCCGTAGTCGAGCTGACCGGCCTGCGCAACCCCTGCGCGCAACTGGACAACTACCAGCCCGGCCTGACCGCCGCCGTGCTCGGCCGCGACGAACAGGGCAACCTGCTGCGCAAGGCCGGGGTGATGGCGACCGTCCTGGAGGGCGGCGAGGTGCGCCCCGGCGACGCCATCCACGTCGAACTGCCGCCCCCGCCGCACCGGCCGCTGGACAGGGTCTGAGGCGATGCGCGGCAATTCCCGGCGAACTCTGCGCGAGGGCCCGCGCTCCAATGTTGGCAAGCACCGCTCAACCACAAGGAGTCACAGCATGTACAAGCAGTCACTGGCGGCACTGTTCGTGATGGCAACCCTGGCCGGCTGCGCGTCGACTAAGGTCCAGAACCCGGTCAACTACATCACCTTCCGCGACGAACCGCTGGTCAAGAACGTCGAGAAGGGCATGAGCCAGCAGGAAGTCCTGCGCATCGGCGGCACCCCGTCGGGCACCCAGAAGCGCCTGATGAAGCCGGGCAGCTGCAACAGCTACATCCTCAACCGGGACGGCCAGCAGCAACCCTTCTACGTGAGCTTCGACGGCAGCGGCAAGGTCGACGGCTCTGGCTTCATGACCTGCTCCGAGCTGGACCGCCACGAACGCGACGCGCGCCCCTGACACGACGCCCCGCTTCCCCGGGAAGCGGGGCGCCTGCCTTCAGGCCCTGGACAGGGCCTCGATCAGTTCGGCCTTGCGCATCCGCGAGCGACCACGGATGTCGCGCTTGCGCGCCAGCTGCATCAGCTCGTCGCGGGTCATCTCGCTCACCGCGGTGCTGCCCTGGCGTTTGCCACGGCTCGCCGAACCGCGATTGGCCGGGTGTCCGGAGCGAGTCTGCGCCGCGCGGTGAGCCGAGTCCTTGCGTTCGGCGCGCTTGGCCGTCTCGCTCTTGGCGCGGCCGGAGCCACCCTTGCGCTCACCGCCGCCGGACTGCTTGTTGACCGTCGCCCAGGCGCGCGCCTCGGCCTCCGACTCGCTGACGCCCTTGGCCTTGTAGCTGTCCTCGATATGCTCGGCCTTGCGCTGCTGCTTGTCGCTGTACTTGCTCTTGTCGCCACGGGGCATGGGAAGTCTCCCTTTGCGATGGGTTCATCGCTTGGGACCGGGACGCGACGGCCGACGTTCAGTCAAAATGACCCGGCGGCGCAAACCCCTTGACCTTGCCCCAGGGACAATCCTTAGTCTGCCGCTATCCCGCTGCAGGAACCGGCAATGCTCACCATCGGCCAACTGGCGCGAATCTTCGAAGTCTCTACCAGGACCCTGCGCCACCACGATGCGCTCGGCCTGTTCGTCCCCGCGCGAATCGGTGCCGACAACGGCTATCGCTACTACCGGCCGGAACAGATCGGGCAGCTCTCGCGCACCCTCGCCCTGCGCCGGCTCGACGTACCGCTGGAAGCCATCGACCGGTCGAAACGCGGCGGCGCGCTGGACGATCCCGAGCGGCTGCGGCACTCCCTGCTGCGGCAGCAGGACAACCTGCGCGAGGAACTCAGCGCCCGCCAGCGTCTGCTGGCGGAACTCGACCGCACCCTGGCGACATTCGCCCATTGGAGGATCCGCAGCATGCACTCACGAATCGTCGAACGTCCCGCCTTCAGCGTGGTGGGCATGGAATACATCGGCAACGCCCAGGACGACAGCATCGGCCAGCTCTGGGAGCGGTTCATCCCGCGCGAGCACGAGATCGCCGGCAAGCACGATCCCGACGTCTCCTACGGCATCTGCGCGCAGCGGCCCAACGGCGAGTTCCACTATGTCGCCGGCTTCGAGGTGCAGGAAGGCTGGCCAGTGCCCGACGGCATGGTGCGCTTCGTGGTGCCGGCGCAGAAGTACGCGGTGTTCACCCACAAGGGCACGGCGCCGCAGATCGCCGAGAGCTTCCAGGCGATCTACAGCCACCTGCTCGCCGAGCGTGGCCTGGAACCCAAGGCGGGGGTCGACTTCGAACACTACGACCAGCGTTTCCGCGGACCGCTGGATCCGAATTCGCAAGTCGACCTGTATATCCCTATCTACTGACTCAACGCTTGCCGGCCGGCGCCTTGGCCGGCTGGCGCATGCGCTGCAGCAACGCAGTGCACTGGTTGTCGTCGCTCTTGCTCGGCGCCACCAGCGCCAGCAGGCTGGCCGCCGGCCCCACCGCCACGCCGAGCGCGATCATCCCCGCGCCGCGCGCCACCAGCGGCCCGGCGTGGACCCCGGCGTCGGGTCTGGCGAAGGTGCCGCGCACGTAAAGCGGCGAGCGCAGCGAGAAGATCCGCAGACCCTTGCTGTGCGGAGTGACATCGAGGTCGAGCTGCTCGTTGGCGAAATTCACCGTGCCATCGACGTTGACCAGCGCGTTCTCGGTATCGAAGACGAACAGCCGGCTGCTCATCAGTCCCTTCTGCAGGCCGAAGTCGGCGGCAGCGCAGTTGATCTTCACCTCGTCGTCGCCGAACAGCCTGGTCACCAGGTAGTTGCCGACGTTGAGGCCGGCGATTTCGGTGAGGCCCTTGCTGATCGCGCCGTCGTTGATCAGCATCTTCAATTCGCCATCGGCGCCGCCGAGGATCTTCGCCACCGAGTTGCCGCTGCCGCTGAGACTGGCGTCGCCGTTCAGCTCGCCGAAGCTGGTCTGCATCGGCGCGAAGCCGGGGAACAGCTGTTTCAGCTTGAAGCCGCGCGCGCTCATCCTCACCCGGCTCTGCATCGGCTGCTTGCCGCCATCCAGGCGGATGTCCGACTCCAGCCTGCCGCCGGCCACGCCGAAGCGCAGCGGCTCCAGGCGCAGCAGGCCGTCGTTGAGCACCAGGTGGGTGTAGAGGTCGCTGATCGGCAGCTTGTCGCTGTGGACGATGCGCTTGCCGGTGAATTCCACGTCGGCGTCCATGTCGCGCCAGCGCTCGGTGCGGAACTCTTCCACCGGCAGCACCCTGTCGCCCGGCTGGCGGGCGGTCTGCCCGCGCTTCTGCTTCTCGGCATTGCTGTCGGCGCCGATCAGCGGGCCGAGGTCGACGAAGCGCAGCTGTTCCGAGGTCAGCTTGCCGGACAGCTTCGGCCTCGGCTGGCGGGCGACGAAGGTCAGGCTGCCGTGCAGGTCGCTGGCGCCGACCTTGCCGTTGAAGTTCTCGTAGCGGAACAGCGCGCCGCCCTCCTCCTTCAACCGCGCCAGCAGATGGCCGTCGGTGGAGTAGGCCGGGGTGTCCGGCAGGGTGATGCCGGTCAGCGGATACAGGTTGGCCATGCTGGTGCCGGACAGTTTCAGGCGCAGGTCGAGGGCGCCGAGGTTGAGCGGATCGGTCAGGGTACCGACCACCGCGGCACGGGTGCTGCCGGCACTGACCTCGGCCTGTAGCGGGAAGGGCTTGCTCGCGTCCTGCAACGCCAGCATCCCGCCGACCTTGCCCGCGCCGGACAGCGCCTGGCCCTTGTAGGTGCCCTTGACCTTCCAGCCGAACACGTAGTCCTGGGCGTTCGCCGCATCGCCACGGGCCAGCGCCTTGCCGGCCAGCTGGCCGAACGGCACCGGCTTGCCGAGCGGGTCGACCAGCACTTCCAGGCGGGTCTTCAATCGCTGGTCGTCGAGGCTGACGCTACCCTTGTCGAAGCCGATCTCGCGGATGTCCAGTTGCCAGGCGGAAGGCTCGTCGCTGTCGCTGGCGGGCAGGTCGAAATCCCAGTTGGCGCGGCCGTCGGCCAGACGCAGGAGGTCGGCGCGTGGCTGGGTCAGCTTGATCTGCGGAATGCGGATGGTCTGCCAGAGCAATGGCAGCGGCGCCAGGCGGAATTCGATGCGCTCCAGGCTGGCGAACTCGTTCGCCCTGGTCTTGCCCGCCGTCCAGTCCGGGTTGCCGAGGGTGATGTCCTCGGCGCTGAAGCGCGGCCAGGGAACCCAGGCGCGCCAGCCTTCCTCGCCCTCCTCGCGACGCCAGGCCACGGCCAGATTGCCATTGATGGCGAACGGGCGGTTCAGCGCCGCCGAGACCTTTTCGTTGAGGGTGGGCTTGATCAGGTTCCAGTCGAAGGTAGCGATGAACACCACCAGCGCCGCCAGCAGCAGGAGCAGGCTGGCGAGGGTCCAGGTCAGGATCTTTCGGCCGCGCGTCATGCACAACTCCTTTTCGCCGCGTCGGTTGTCGGGCAGGCGCGGCAGCGCGCCTCGCTCAGCCTGTCAGTGTGCAGGCCGGCCCATGGTCTCGCCAGTGCGAATGCGCCGGCCCGTTCCGTTAGGACCGGCGAAACGCCGGCATTGCTCCCCGACGCGCGCATTTCAGGCAAAAGGCCAGTTCGGCGCAGGGACGATAAAACTTTTTCGACCGCGCGGGACTCACACCCTAGGTAAGCAGAAAAAGCCGACCGCAGAGCCGGCTCTCTTTTCACCGGATCAGCCTCAAGGAGAAAACCGATGACCACCGTTCAACTGACGGACGTCCAGACCCTTCGCGACCGTGCCCGCAAGAACATCCAGGAAGGCGCGGTGACCGAAGGCTATTCGGCCGATCGCCAGACCGTCCTGCGCCTGCTCAACGAAGCGCTCGCCACCGAGCTGGTCTGCTTCCTGCGCTACAAGCGCCATTACTTCATGGCCACCGGCCTGAAGGCCAGCATCGCCGCCGCCGAGTTTCTCGAGCACGCCAACCAGGAAATGCAGCACGCCGACCAGTTGGCCGAGCGCATCATGCAGCTGGGCGGCGAGCCGGACTTCAATCCGCGCGGCCTGGAGGAGCGTTCCCACGCCGAATACGTGGAAGGCAAGACCCTGAAGGACATGGTCACCGAGAACCTGATCGCCGAGCGCATCGCCATCGACAGCTATCGCGAGATCATCACCTACCTCGGCAACGACGATCCCACTACCCGGCGCATCTTCGAAGAAATCCTGGCCCAGGAAGAAGAGCACGCGGACGACATGGCCGACATCCTCGACGACCTTGCCTGACAGCCCGTTCCAGGGCCCACCCGAGAGCCGACGCGCACCGCGTCGGCTTTCTTTTGCGGCAAATAGATTCAATTAATAGATTAAATAGAGAAAAGCTTCAGCTGCATCGAGGCTCGTCTGAAAAATCGCAATATAGCCACGAAAACCCTTATATAGAGCGGTCAGAACAACAATCATCGGGATCGATAGGCATTATCATCGAGCTTCGTTTTCCAATCGATTTATCCGAACTGACAATGACTCCAACGAAACGCACACCACCCACTTGGAGTCACCCCCATGAAAGGTTCCCTGATCCTCGGCCTCGCCCTCGCCGCCCTGACCACCAATGCCGCCTTCGCCGCCGACGGCGCCAGCCGCACCGTCGACCGCCTGCACCAGGACATGACCAGCGTCGAGCTGCGCATCGCCGGCAACGGCAGCGAGCGGACCATCGACCGCCTGCACAAGGACATGAGTCAGGCCGAAGCCCGCCTGGCCGACAACGGCAGCGAACAGACCATCGATCGCCTGCACAAGGACATGAGCCAGGCCGAAGCGCGCCTGGCCGACAACGGCAGCGAACGGACCGTCGACCGCCTGCATCGCAGCATGAGCCGTTTCGACCTGCGCACCGCCTGATCGCCCGCGACGCCGCAAGGCGCGAGAAAAGCCCGGCTCGATGCCGGGCTTTCTTATGGCCCGCTCCCCACTCACACCCCGCTGAACCAGTTGTAGCCCTGGTCCTCCCAGTAGCCGCCGGGATTGCTGTTGCTGACGAAGATTTCCACCACGTGCTTGGCGTTCTTGAAGCCGAGCTTGGTGGGAATCCGCAGGCGCAGCGGGTAGCCGTTCTCCTCCGGCAGCGCCTGCCCGGACATCTCCAGCGCCAGCAGGGTCTGCGGATGCAGCGCGCTGGGCATGTCGAGGCTGGAGTAGTAGCGGTCGGCGCACTTGAAGCCGACGTACTTCGCCGAGGTGTCGGCGCCGACCAGTTCCAGGAAGGTGCGCAGCGGCACTCCGCTCCACTGGCCGATCGCGCTCCAGCCCTCGATGCAGATCAGTTGCGTGACCTGGCTGGCCTGCGGCAGCCGGCGCAGTCGTTCCAGGCTCCAGGGGCGCTTGTCGCGGACCCGCCCGGAAACCTGCAGGCGGTATTCCGGCAGGTCGATCTCCGGCACGTTGTAGGCCGGGTAGAACGCGTTGAAGGGGAACGGCGAGACCACCTGCGACGGATCGAAGGTCGGCGCCAGCCGCGTACGGCTGAACAGCCAGGCCTGGACCCGGTCGTTCCAGCGCGACATGGCCCAGAGTACCTTGTCGACCGAATCGCCATCCTGCAGCCGGCACCCCGAGAGCATCGCCAGGGCGCCCAGGGACAGGCCACCGCGCAACAGCAGGCGGCGTTGCAGGTCGACCATTTGCCGCTCGCTGGACGGGTCGATCGCGATCCTCGCGCGCTTCTTCTCCGGCCCCTTCATCCTTCGCTCCTCCGTCCGCGCCGCCACTCGCGGCCAATGATCATCGGCACCAGGGTGCGCGGCACCAGCAGCACCAGCAGCAGGTGCACGACGACGAACCCGACGACCCCGGCCATGGCCAGGAAATGCACCCAGCGCGCGCCCTGGAAGCCACCGAACAACACGGTCAGCCCATGCAGCTGCACCGGTTTCCAGATCGCCAGCCCGGACAGCACCAGCAGCGCACCGAGCGCCAGGACCAGCCAGTACAGCAGGCGCTGTACCGCGTTGTAGCGGCCCGGCTCATGGACCAGGCGCAAGCCGACGGCAAGGCGCAGGTCGCGCCAGACGCCAGCCGCGCTCAAAGGCAGGAAGTCGCGACGGAAATGCCCGCTGGACAGTCCGTAGGCGAGGTAGCACAGGCCGTTGCCGAGCAGCAGCCACATGGCGGCGAAATGCCAGGCGATGGAACCGCCGAGCCAGCCGCCGAGGGTGGCCCAGGCGGGAAAACGGAAGTCCAGCAGCGGCGAAGCGTTGTAGATGCCCCAGCCGCTGCCGATCAGGCAGGCCATGGCATAGGCATTGAGCCAGTGGCAGAGCCTCACCGGCCAGGCGTGCAACGCACGGTTCATGGTCTTTCTCCCAGGAAACCCGGCCGGGACGGACACGCCGTCCCGGCGAAACCTCACATCGGCGGGGTCACGCCGTCCTTGCCGACCGAAATGGCCAGGGCGGTGAGGCTGCCGTCGGCGCCCTTCTGCGGGAACAGCACGACCTTGGCCCCAGGCTCGAGCAGGCTGCGCTCGCCCGGTTCGAGACTGACGATCGGCACGTCGTCCGGCACCACCACGGTCTTCTCGCCATCGCCGTATTTCACGGTCATGCGCCGGCCCTGGCTGACCACCAGGTTGCCGACCGTACCGTTGGTCATGGTCGAGGCGCTGCCATCGGCGTTCTCCCAGGGCCGGTGGCCTTCGCCGCTGCCACGCAGGCTGGGGGCGAACACGTGCACCTCGAGGGCCTTGAGGGTGCCGTCGGGCTGCGGCACGGCGGCGGTACCTATGAAGCTGCCGGGTTGGATGTCCTCCGGTTTCGCCAGCGACACGGCGCGGATCGCGGTCTTGTCGGTGAGTTTCACCGTCAGTTGCTGGCCGTTGCGCGCCTTCACTTGCAGGTGGTCGGCGGCAGCCTGCTGGATGGTGCCGCGCAGCGGCTGCGCCATGCCCGCCGGCGGTTGCGCGGCGACGCTGGCGGCGCTGGCCAGGAGCAGGCCGAAGAGCAGCGCGGGGGAAGCCTTGAGTCGAAGCATCGGTCGATCCTCGGTGGGGAGTTGAGCCTCGATGGTCGCCCCGGCGGCGGTACCCGGAGATGACCTGCGCATGACAAAAATGTCACCGAATCCGCGCCGCGCGCTGGCTAGAATGGCGGCGAACGAAGGGGGACGAGACATGCGCATCCTGGTGGTCGAAGACGACGCGAAGACCGGCGAATACCTGAAGAAGGGCCTCGGCGAGTCGGGCTATGCGGTCGACTGGTCGCGGCACGGCGCCGACGGCCTCTACCTGGCGCTGGAGAACCGCTACGACCTGGTGGTCCTCGACGTGATGCTGCCCGGCCTGGACGGCTGGCAGATCATGGAGGTGCTGCGCAAGAAGCACGACGTGCCGGTGCTCTTCCTCACCGCCCGCGACCAGTTGCAGGACCGCATCCGTGGCCTCGAGCTGGGTGCCGACGACTACCTGGTGAAACCCTTCTCCTTCACCGAACTGCTGCTGCGCATCCGCACCCTGCTGCGCCGCGGCGTGGTACGCGAGGCCGAGCAGGTGCAGCTCGCCGACCTGCACCTGGACGTGCTGCGGCGCAAGGTCAGCCGCCAGGGCCAGCTGATCGCCCTGACCAACAAGGAGTTCGCCCTCCTGCACCTGCTGATGCGCCGCGAGGGCGAGGTGCTGTCGCGCACCCTGATCGCCTCGGAGGTCTGGGACATGAATTTCGACAGCGATACCAACGTCGTCGACGTGGCGATCAAGCGCCTGCGCGCCAAGGTCGACAATCCCTTCCCGAACAAGCTGATCCATACCGTGCGCGGCATCGGCTACGTCTGCGAGGAGCGCCCGTGCCCGCCCGCCGCTCCCTGACCCTCTACGCGGCGCTGCTGTTCGCCGCGGTGGCGGCGCTGGTGGTCAGCGCGGTCGGCTTCTACCTGTACCGCTCGGTGGAAGAGGCGATGCTGCGCCGCAGCGACGTGATGGTCGCCGGCCGGGTCGAGCACTTCCGCAACCTGCTGCGCGACAACCTCACCCTGGCCGAGCTGAAGGCGCGCCCGCGGCTGTTCGAGAACATGCTCGGCAACGAGCAGGACATCCTGCTCCTCGGCCAGCCCGGCGAGGCGCCGATCGTCGCGGTCAACCCGCGCCACGAACGCCTGCCATCGCTACGGCTGGTCGCCGCCGGCCAGGCGTTGAACCCGTCCGCCGTGCACGCCGCGCTGACCCACGACGGCATCGCGATGCGCGTGCTCGCCGCCGAGGTCCTGGTCGGCGGCCGCGAGCCGTTGCAGATCACCGCCGCGCACCTGCTGCTGGGCGAAACGCGGATGCTCGCCCAGTACCGCGAGCGGGTCATCGCCGCCGTGCTGCTGGCGTTCCTCGGCACCGCCCTGCTCGGCTGGCTGGTCCTGCGCCACGGCCTGCGCCCGCTGCGCACGCTGGCGGCGAAGGCGGCGGAGATCCATCCGACCAGCCTGGACACCCGCCTCGACGTCGCCGCCGCGCCCGCCGAGTTGCAGCAGGTGGCGCAGTCGTTCAACGCCATGCTCGAACGCCTCGACGACGGCTACCAACGCCTGCAGCAGTTCTCCGCCGACCTCGCCCACGAGATCCGCACGCCCATCGGCTCGCTGCTGGGCCACGGCCAGGTGGCTCTGCGCCAGCCGCGCAGCAACGAGGAGTACCAGGCGCTGATCGCCTCCAACCAGGAAGAGCTGGAGCGCATCTCGCGTATGGTCGAGAGCATCCTCTTCCTTGCCCGCGCCGACGACGTGCGGGCGGCGGTGCAACGCAGCCGCCTGGACCTGGGCGAAGAGCTGCGCCGCCAGGCGGAGTATTTCGAAGGGCTGGCCGAGGAGCGTGGGCTGAGCCTCGACGTCCGGGTCAACGGCCATTTGCGCGCCGACCCGCAACTGTTCCGCCGGGCGCTGAGCAACCTGCTGGCCAACGCGATCCGCTACGCCAGCGCCGACAGCCTGATCGAAGTGCGCGGCCTGCGCCGGTCGGGGGAATTCCTGCTGAGCGTGGAGAACGCCTGCGACATGCTGCCGGCCGAACCGCTGTCGCGCCTGTTCGACCGTTTCTACCGTGGCGACGCCGCGCGCAGCGACGCCCAGTCCAGCGGACTCGGCCTGGCCATCGTCCAGGCGATCATGCGCCTGCACGGCGGCCGCGCCGAAGCGAGCGCACCGGCGCCGGGACGCATCCGCTTCGACCTGGCGTTCCCGGCTCAGGACTGAGCGGGCTTCTCGCCGGCGTCCGGCTCGCCGTCGGAGCGGCCGATGTTCGCCGGTGCCTCCACCACCAGTTCCTCCGGCACCTCCTCGACACGCGGGTCGAGGGTCGCGGCCATCGGGCTGACCGTGTCCGGCATCGCCACGTGCTGCAACGGCGCCTCGTCGACCCGGTGGACCCCGGTGACGCGCTTGGGTTGCACCCAGAACACCAGCACCACCGCGTAGCCGGACACCAGCATGTAGAACAGCCCAGGGCCGAAGTGGCGCATCAGCGCGCCGGCCACCAGCGGGCCGATGCAGGCGCCGACCCCGTAGGTGGTCAGCAGCATCGCCGACAGCGCGACCCGGCGCGGCTGCTCGACGTGGTCGTTGGCCAGCGCCACCGCCAGCGGATAGAGGGTGAACAGCAGCATGCCGGTGACGAAGCCGTTGGCCAGCAGCAGCCCGTACGGCAGTTCCACCAGGCCCCACATGGGAATCGAGGCCAGGCACAGCAGTACCGCGTTGCCGCGGATCAGCCAGCTGCGGTCGAGGCGGTCGGAAAGCCAGCCCAGCGGCCATTGCGCGCAGAAGCCGGCGACGATGCACATGCCGACGAAGAAACTCGATTGCGAGGCGTCCAGGCCGTTGCGGTTGGCGTAGACCGGCGCCAGGCCGTAGAAGGCGCCGACCATCAGGCCGGCGATGAAGATCGTGCCCAGCGCCTGCGGCACGCGCTGCCAGAAGAAACGCACTTCCAGCGGCGCGGCGACCAGCTTGGCCGGGTGCACGCGACGGGTCATGGCCAGCGGGATCAGGCACGAGGCGAAGCAGATGGCGACCAGCAGCAGCGGCTTGTAGTCGAGGGTCGGGCTCAGCGCCAGCAGGCCCTGGCCGAGCACCAGGCCGAGGTCGACGGCGACCATGTAGCCGGCGAACACCTTGCCGCGCTGGTGACTCTCGGCCTGCTCGTTGAGCCAGCTTTCGATCACCATGTACTGGTTCATCATCACCGCGCCGGTGATGAAGCGCAGCAGCAGCCAGACCTCCAACTGGTCGACCAGGGCATGCAGCAGCACGGTCACGGTGGCGATCCCGGCGCAGGCCACGTAGGAGCGGATATGACCGAAGCTGGCGATCAGCTTGTGTCCGAATTTTCCACCGCAGACCAGGCCGAAGTAGTAGGACGCCATCAGCCCGCCGACCCACAGGTCGCCTGCGCCTTCCTGGGTCAGGCGCAGGCCGATGTAGGTGGTGAACAGGCCGGAGCCGGCCAGCATGAGCAGGGTGGCGGTGTAGAGCGCGGGAAAGGTGACGAGCGGGCTGAACATGACGGTTCCTGGACGGACGGGCCCCACGGCCGGCATCCGCCGAGCATTGATAGGTTCGGGAAGGATCGACGCTGCTGGCCGATCGCGGGCGCAGGCCGCCTTGCGTTCGGCGAGACTCCGACGCCGCGCGGCGGCGGCAAGCCACGTCGCGACGCACAGGGCGGCATTATCCCCGCTCCGGAGCGGCCCCGCCACGGGCGCCGCGGGCGTTCCGTCGGTTCAGCCGCGTCCGGCCGCGAGCGACTCGCGCGGTGGCAACCGATATACCCAGATGCGCCGCAAGACAGTGAGGAATTGCCGTCCCAGGCGTCCGCTGTTGTAGGTCTGCCCGTAGCGCCGGGCGATTTCGCGGACCTCGCGGGACAGCGCGGCGTAGCGACGCGCCGGCAGGTCCGGGTAGAGGTGGTGCTCGATCTGGTGGCTGAGGTTGCCGGTCAGGATATGGAACAGCGGCCCGCCCTCCAGGTTGCTGGAGCCGCGCAGCTGGCGCAGGTACCAGTGGCCACGGGTCTCCCCCTCCAGCACCGAGGGCGGGAAGACCACCGCCTTCTCGGTGAAGTGGCCGCAGAAGATCACCGTGAAGGTCCACAGGTTGCGCAGCACGTTGGCCAGCAGGTTGCCGACGAACACCGCGCCGAAGCCGCCGGCGAACAGGCCGAGAAGCGGGAACAGCAGGTAGTCCCTGGTCCACTGGCGACCCAGCTTGGCACGCAGGCGGCGTAGCAGCGGCAAGAGTTCGGCCTTGTCCAGGCGCCCCTTGGCGTACTGGTCCAGGCGCAGATGCTGGATCGCCACCGCGTACTGGAACAGCAGCGCCTGCAACGTCACCCACAGCGGTTGCCAGCGGTAGAACGGCTTCCAGCGCTGTTCCGGGAACAGCCGCACGATCCCGTAGCCGACGTCGTCGTCCTTGCCCAGCACGTTGGTGTAGGTGTGGTGGATATGGTTGTGGGTGTACCGCCAGAAGTCGGACGGCCCGGCGATGTCCCACTCGTAGGCGCGGCCGGCGAATTCCGGATCGTTCATCCAGTCGTACTGGCCGTGCATGACGTTGTGGCCCAGCTCCATGTTCTCGAGGATCTTGCCCAGGCCGAGGAGCAGGCTGCCGAGCAGCCAGGTCGGCGGCAGCCAGCCGAACATCAGCAGCGCCCTGCCGCTCCAGCAGCAGAAGCGCACCGCCGCACGGACCCGGCGGATGTAGCGCGCGTCGTCCGCGCCGAGATCGGCCAGGGTACGCTGGCGCAGGGCGTCGAGTTCGGCGCCGAAGGCCGCCAGTTGTTCCGGGGTCAGTTCGCGGTCGTCGCGCATCGCAGGGCTCGCAGGTCGGTTCACAGGTCCAGCGCCAGGTCGCCGTGGGCGGCGCTGACGCAGAGGCGGATAGGCTGGCCGGGCTCGCTGCACAGCGCGCCGCTGCGCAGGTCACGCACGCAGCCGCTGAGCAGGACGCAGGTGCAACTGGCACAGATGCCCTGGCGGCAACCGTGGGCCGGGCGCAGGCCGTGGGCCTCGGCCTGTTCCAGCAGGCTGGCGGCGCTATCGCCGGAGACTTCCCGCTGCGAACGGGCGAAGCGCAGGCGTACCTCGCGCGGCGCCTCCCCGCTGCGCCAGCGCGGGACGCTGAAGGATTCCGTCTGCAAGCCGGCGAAGCGTGCCCCCAGTTGCTCGCCCACCGCCTCGACGAAGGCTGCCGGCCCGCAGGCCAGGGCCTGGCTGCGCGCCAGGTCGGCCGGCCAGCCCTCAAGATGGTCGGCCTGGAAATGTCCCGCGAGGCAGCCGGCGGCCGGCGAGCCGCGGGTCAGGCTCCAGCGCAACTCCAGGCTCGGGTGGCGCGCCGCCAGCGCCTCCAGCTCGCCGAGCCAGGCGCGCTGGCCGGGATGACGGACGTAGTGCAGCCACAGCACGGGACCGCGATAGCCGTTCTCCAGCGCCTCGCGGAGCAGGCCGAGCAGGGGCGTCAGGCCGCTTCCGGCGGCCAGCAGGCAGACCGCCTCGGCCTGCATCGGCCAATGCAGATCGCCTTGCGCGGGCTGCAACTCGACACGCTGGCCGACTTCCAGGTGCTCGCACAACCAGGGCGAGAGCGCCCCGTCCGGGTGACGCCTGACGGCGATTTCCAGGCGTTCGCCGAGCACCCGGGTCAGGCTGTAGCTGCGCCCGACCCGTACCCCGTTGCGCTCCGCCAGCAGCTGGACATGCTGGCCCGGCCGCGCCACCGGCCAACCGGGGGCGGTACGCAGGGTCAGGGCGAGCATGTCGTCGGCCACCCAGTAGCGCGCCTCGACCCGCGCATAGTGGCGGTTCAGCGATGCCAGCGGATGGGCGTGGCGCAGCAGGCCGTCGACATCGGCCTCGCGCAGCCAGCCACGAGCGGCGAGACGGCGCAGGGGGGCGAGCAAGGGGGTCAGGAGAGCGAGGGGAAGCAAGGCCATCGAAGATATTTCAGTGAACGATCGTTCACAAAACTTTGCCCGTTCCGCGCAATCGAGTCAACAAGCGTTCACTGATGTATCCTTCGACCGCTGCCGTCCCCGGTTCGACCGGGCCGCGGGGCTTTTGCTACAGTCGCCGGTCCGCCAAAGGAAGCCGTATGTCCTCACCCCGCGCCGAACAGAAACAGCAGACCCGCCACGCGCTGATGAGCGCCGCGCGCCACCTGATGGAAAGCGGGCGCGGTTTCGGCAGCCTCAGCCTGCGCGAAGTGACGCGCGCCGCCGGCATCGTCCCGGCCGGCTTCTACCGGCACTTCAGCGACATGGACCAGCTCGGCCTGGCGCTGGTCGCCGAGGTCGACGAGACCTTCCGCGCCACCCTGCGCGCGGTGCGCCACAACGAGTTCGAACTGGGCGGGCTGATCGACGCTTCGGTGCGTATCTTCCTCGACGCGGTCGGCGCCAACCGTTCCCAGTTCCTCTTCCTCGCCCGCGAGCAGTACGGCGGCTCGCTGCCGATCCGCCAGGCCATCGCCTGCCTGCGCCAGCGCATCACCGACGACCTGGCCGCCGACCTGGCGCTGCTGAACAAGATGCCGCACCTCGACGGCGCGGCCCTCGATGTGTTCGCCGACCTGGTGGTGAAGACCGTGTTCGCCACCCTGCCGGAGCTGATCGACCCACCCGCCGCCGACCTGCCGCCACACCTGATGCCAGCCGCGAAGATCACCCACCAGTTGCGTTTCATCATGATCGGCGGCAAGCACTGGCACGGCCTGCCCGGCTGAGCCTGCCCTCCCTCGCCAATCTCTCCGCGCGGCGCCCGGCCGCGGGCTAGACGCGCGCGCACTTTTTCGGTGCGGCAAAAAAGTCGTTGCGCACCATCCTGGCGCGCTGCAATATTTTGTTACATCCCTATGGCCCCGTTTTCCCGGTACAGGCGTCCCGCATCGACCTGGCAAGGCCCTTGCTGGTGCTTGTTGTGATCCCTTTCCTGTCGCATTGCGGAAACTGCCCATGCTGGTCATTCATCAACGCCTGCCCGACCGCCCGCCCCGCTGGGACGAAGAACTCCACCTGACCTACGAAGCCCGCAGCAAGAGCCGCCTGCGCTGCTTCGCGGCGAGCGGCGAGGAGGTCGGCCTGTTCCTCGAGCGCGGCCTGCCGCCGCTGGCCGATGGCGATTGCCTGGAAGCCCGCGACGGCCGCGTGGTGCGCGTATTCGCCCGGGCCGAGGAACTGCTTCACGTGACCTGCGCCAGCCCGCTGGAGCTGGCCCGCGCCGCCTATCACCTGGGCAACCGCCACGTCGCGCTGCAGGTCGGCGAGGGCTGGCTGCGCCTGCTCGACGACTACGTGCTCAAGGCCATGCTCGAACAGCTCGGCGCCACGGTGGAGGCCATCCAGGCACCGTTCCAGCCGGAGCATGGCGCCTACGGCGGCGGCCATCATCATTCGCACCACGGCGAGGCGGAATTCAACTACGCCCCGCGCCTGCACCAGTTCGGCGTGCGCCGGTGAACAGCATCTGGGCGCGCCTGCGCCTGGCCAGCTCGCAGTTGCCGATCGGCGGCTACAGCTATTCCCAGGGCCTGGAGGCGGCCCTCGACAATGGCTGGGTGCGCGACGCCGAGAGCGCGCGGACCTGGCTGGTCGACCAGTTGCAACTGAACCTGGCGCGCTTCGAGGCACCGCTGCTGGCCGGCCTCCTGCGTGCCGCGCTGGCCGGTGACTGGGCCGCCTGCGATGCGGCCAGCGAACGCCATCGGGCCAGCCGCGAGACCCGCGAGCTGGCCCAGGAAAGCCGGCAGATGGGCTTTTCCCTGCAACAGTTGCTGGAAGCCCTGCCCGAACTCGACGACGCCGGCCGCGCCTGGCTGGCGCGCCAGGATCCACCCAATCTCGCCGCCGCCTGGGCGATGGCCGCGCGCGCCTGGCGCCTGGACGCCGAGGAGGCGCTCAGCGCCTGGTTCTGGAGCTGGCTGGAGAACCAGTTGGCGGTGCTGATGAAAACCCTGCCGCTCGGCCAGCTGGCCGCACAGAAACTTGCTTCCAGCCTGCTGCCGGACCTCGACCGCGCCTGCGCCGAGGCCCTGCGGCGGCCTGCCGTCGAGGGCAGCGCCGCGTTCGGCCTGGCGCTGGCCAGCATGACCCACGAAACCCAGTACAGCCGTCTGTTCCGTTCCTAGGAGAAACCCCATGACATCCCAACCCCTGCGTGTCGGCATCGGCGGTCCGGTGGGCTCCGGCAAGACCGCCCTGACCCTGGCCCTGTGCCGCGAACTGCGCGAACGCTACAACCTCGCGGTGGTCACCAACGACATCTACACCCAGGAGGACGCGCAGTTCCTGGTGCGCAACGAGGCCCTCGCCCCCGAGCGGATCATCGGCGTGGAGACCGGCGGCTGCCCGCACACGGCGATCCGCGAGGACGCCTCGATCAACCTGGAGGCGGTGGACCAGCTCAACCGGCGCTTCCCCGGCCTGGAGCTGATCCTGGTGGAGTCCGGCGGCGACAACCTGTCGGCCACCTTCAGCCCCGAACTGTCCGACCTGACCCTCTACGTGATCGACGTTTCCGCCGGCGACAAGATCCCGCGCAAAGGCGGCCCCGGCATCTGCAAGTCGGACCTGCTGGTGATCAACAAGATCGACCTGGCGCCCCTGGTCGGCGCCTCCCTCGAGGTGATGGACGAGGACGCCCGGCGCATGCGCGGCGACAAGCCGTTCGTGTTCAGCAACCAGAAGACCGGCCAGGGCCTGGCCGAAATCATCGCCTTCATCGAGCGCCAGGGCCTGCTGACCGCCGCCTGACGCCGCCTCGCCACGACAAGGAACCGCCCATGAAACTGCCCAAGCTGCTCGCCACCCTCGCCCTGCTCGCCGCGCCAGCGCTGGCCTTCGCCCACCCTGGCCACGGCGAACACGGCCTGGTCGCCGGCCTCGCCCATCCGCTCACCGGCCTCGACCACCTGCTGGCGATGTTCGCCGTCGGCCTCTGGGCCGCCCAGCAACAGGGGGCCGCGCGCCTCGCCCTGCCCTGCACTTTCGTCGGCACCATGCTGGTCGGCGGCCTGCTCGGCTTCGAGGGCCTGCAACTGCCGTTCATGGAAACCGGCATCGCCGCCTCGGTGCTCGCCCTCGGCCTCTGCGTGGCGCTCGCCGTGCGCCCGCCGCTGCCGCTGGCAATGGCCGCCACCGCGCTGTTCGCCCTGGCCCACGGGGTCGCCCACGGCCTGGAGCTGCCGGACCTCTCCAGCCCCTGGCTGTACGCGCTCGGTTTCGTCGCCGCCACCGCCGCGCTGCACGCCGCCGGCTACGCGCTGGTGCGCTTCCTGCCGCAGGCGGCCGCGCCGCTGGTGCGTCTCGCCGGGCTGGCCTCGGCCGGCGCCGGAGTCTGGTTGCTGGCCGGCTGAACCGGCGCTCCCGCCTCAGCGCCTGATCAGCACCCGTCGGCCTTGGTGCACGAGGCGCAGGCCATGGGTCTGCGCCAGCATCGCCAGGGCCAGCGGCAGGTCGTCGACGGGAAAGGTGCCGGAGACCCGAAGCGGGCCCAGCGACGGCTCGCACTCGATGCTCTCGCTCCCGTAGCGCATCAGTTCTCCCGCCCACTGCCGCAACGGCATCTCGTCGGCCACCAGCAGGCCCTGGCGCCAGGCCAGCGCCGCCTCGCCGGCGGACTCGACGGGGCCGATCCGCTGGCGATCGAAGCGAACCCGCTGGCCGGCCTCGATCACCCGGCCATCCGCCGCGCTCGCAGCGTCCTCGGGACGTACCTGGACCGCGCCTTCGTACACCGCCAGCACTGTCTCCGTGCCCTCGCGCCGTACGCTGAAGGCGGTACCCAGCGCGCGCATCAGGCCCTGTTCGGTGCGCACCAGGAACGGCCGCGGCGGCTCGCGCCGGTCCGCCGCGGTGCGGATGTAGATCTCCCCGCGATACAGGCGCAGCAGGCGCTGGCCAGCGTCGTAGCGCAGGTCCAGCGCGCTGTCGGTATTCATCTCGACCTGGCTGCCGTCCTCCAGCGTCAGGTGGCGCCGCTCGCCGACGGCGGTGAGGTGGTCGGCGCCGAAGCCGTCGCGCCAGAGCTGGGCGCGCCAGCCCCACCAGGCCAGCGGCGCACCGCCGATGAACAGGGCCAGGCCGCGCAACACGGCGCGCCGGCCGCTCCCGCCCGGCCGCTCCAGGGTGCGCCGTGCCAGTGCCGGCGGCAGGCTGCCGATATTCGCCAGCAGCCGCTCGGCGCGCCGCCAGGCACGCTGATGCTCGGCACTGCGCAGGCGCCAGGACTCCAGCTCGGCCTGTTGCGCCGGGGCCAGTGGTCCTTCCTGCATCAGCAGCAGCCAGGAGGCCGCCTCCCCGAGCACCTGCGGGGCGATCGCCTCGGCGGCCGGCGGGCCGGCGAAGCCCGTTTCGTCGAGTCGCTGCGCGCGTGCGGCGGTGGCGTCAGTCATCGGGCATCAGGCTCAGGCAGGTCAGGAAGCCCTGGTGGATGTATTTCTTCACCGTCGGCAGCGCCACGTCCAGCGCCTCGGCGATGTCCTTCTGCCTCATGCCGTCCAGGGTCGCCATCAGGAATGCCTGTTTCACCCGCGGGCGCAGGGTGTCGAGCAGCGCGTCGATCTCGTGCAGGGTCTCGACGATCACGCTCTGCTGCTCCGGCGACGGCTGCAACGGCTCGGGCAGCGTGGCCAGGGCCTCGAGCCAGGCGAGTTCCAGCGACTGGCGGCGTCGCCAGCTGACCAGCACGCAGGTGGCGATGCGCGTCAGGTAGGCGCGTGGCTGGCGGATCGCCTCGCGCTGCGCGGCGTCGTGGCTGGCGAGGATGCGCAGGAAGGTGTCCTGGGCCAGGTCGTCCGCCACCTCGCGGCCCCAGGAACGTAGCCGGTAGGCCAGCCAGCCGCGCAGCCAGGCGTGGTTTTCGAGGTACAGCGTGGCGACGCTGCCGCGGTCAGCGGAAAGACAGGGGCTCGGTGCATTCATCGATGAGGAGTCGGATCGGGCTGGGCTCAAGTGCAAATGAAAACTATTATCACTAATTTGCCACGCACCACAATGCCAATCCCGCGAGGGGTTGGCGGATGCGAAAAGTTTCTCCGGGAATATCCCTTTTTCGATCTCGTGCGACAGAGGGGGTGAGAGCCCGCGAATGACGGGCAGCCATCCAGCGAGCGAAGAAGCATGTCCCGAACACCTCGTTTCCCCCGCCCGTCGCGTCCCCGGACGCGCCTCTCCCCGATCACCCTGGCCCTGCGTTGCGCGTTATGCGCCCTGGCCGCGGCCGGCACCAGCCTGGCGGGCGCAGCCCCGGCGCAGGACACCAGCCAGGTGGCGCCCAGCGGTACCCGCCTGGACGACCCGACAGCACGCGACTACCGGATTCCGGCCGGTCCCCTGGGCGCCTCCCTCGGCGCCTTCGCCAGCCGTTCCGGGCTGTTGCTGTCGTTCGATCCCGAGCTGACCCGCGGCCGCAACGCGCCGGCGCTGGACGGACGCTACACGGTCCTCGAAGGCTTGCAGCGAGTGCTGTCGCAGACCGACCTGCAGGTCATGGCGGGCTCGACCGGCGCCTACCTGCTGGTCGCGCCACGCAGGTCCGGGGAGGCGCCGGCCGAACTGTCGCCGGTGGTGGTCTCGGCCGCCGAGCTGGCCGACCCGCAGAAGGACACCTACAGTGCGCCGCGCTCCTCGGTGCACCTCTCCAGCGAAGACATCGACCGCTTCGGCCGGGTCTCGGTGGGCGACCTGCTCAAGGGCGTGCCCGGCGTCCAGGTCGGCGACAGCCGCAACGGCGGCGCGCTGGACGTGAACATCCGCGGCATCCAGGGACAGAGCCGGGTGGCGGTGCGGGTCGACGGCGCGGAACAGGCGCTGGACGTCTACCGCGGCTACGCCGGCACCCAGCAACGCAGCTACATCGATCCCGACCTGATCAGCAGCGTGACCATCAACAAGGGACCTTCGAACAAATCGGGGGCGATCGGCGGCACGGTGGACATGCAGACCCTCGGCGTCGACGACATCCTGGTGGACGGCAAGGACATCGGCGTGCGCTTCACCGGCGACGTCTGGAACAACGGCGTCGCGCCGCAGCACCGCAGCGCCAGCTCGAAGGACGAGGACCTCGGTGCCACGCCGCACGACGACCGCGGCAGCCTGTTCGGTTCGCAGGCGCAATCCGGCAGCGCCGCGTTCGCCTACCGCAACGAACGCCTGGACCTGGTCGCCGCCTACGCCCACCGCAACCAGGGCAATTATTTCTCCGGCAGGAAGGGCCAGGACCGCTACCGCGTCTACGACCACCGCGGCAGAGAGGAAAACAGCGTGGCGACGGTCTACGAGGCCGGCGAGGAAGTGCTCAACTCCTCGTCGGAGACAGAATCGTACCTGCTCAAGGCGACCTGGCGGATCGCCGACGAGCACAGCCTCGACCTCGGCTATCGCCGCTACGACGGACGCAACGGGGAGATCATGCCGTCGGACATCTTCCGCCTCGGCACCGCGGGCATCTACCAGTACCCGCTGAGCGAAGTGAAGATCGACACCTACACCGCGCGCTACCACTACCTGCCCGAGGGCAATTCCCTGCTGGACCTGAACGCCGGCCTGTGGCTGACCGAGGCGAAGACCGACACCCTGACCTCGGTGCTGGCGCCGCGCTCGCAGGCCTATCGCCCCGACCGCAACTGGACCCGCCAGGACAACCGGCGCATCGGCGGCGACCTGAACAACGTCGCGCGCCTGGCGACCGACTATGGCGACTTCAAGCTCGACCTGGGCGGCTCGTTCCAGTTCGAGGACCTCCAGCCGCAGAAAAGCGTGGTCACCACCCTTCACGATATCAACGCCCAGCGCACCCTGCGCGACGGTTCGCGGCAGGAGTACAGCCTCAACGGCAAGCTGGAGTACAAGCCGGTCGAGCGCCTGACCCTGTGGGGCGGCGGCCGCTACAGCCACTTCCGCAGCAAGGACAACGGCATCTCCGCCACGGCGCGGCGCGAGGATCGCGACGTGCGCTTCATCACGGTGAGCAGGCCCGACTACTACGGCTCGATGATGTGGTTTCCCGACCAGAACGGCGAGTACACCGATGCCACCGACCCACGCCTGCACAACGGCATCGTCACCGACAACACCAACAATCCGTTCGAAGGCATTCCCTTCGACGAGATCGGCCCGGCCGAGGTGACGGTCCATCCCTCGGCGGTCACCAACGTGGTCACCGGCTACGACTACGCCGGCAAGCGCAGCAGCAGCGGCGGCGGCTTCGCGCCGGCCTTCGGGATCAACTTCGAGCTGGCCCCGGACACCTTCGTCTACGCCAGCTACACCCAGGGCCTGCGCCTGCCGTCGCTGTTCGAGACCAGCCGCGGCACCCTGCAGGTCGAGCCGGGCAAGGACCTCAAGCCCGAGCGTTCGCGCAGTTGGGAGATCGGCGTCAGCGCATTGCGCGAAGGCCTGCTGGCAGAACGCGACTCGGCGGCGCTCAAGCTGGCTTACTTCAACAACACCATCAGGAACTACATCACCCGCTACTACGACCCGAGCCCCGGCCTGATGGGCCTGATGACCTTCAGCAATACCGACAGCTACCGTACCAGCGGCCTGGAACTGCAGTCGCACTACGACGCGGGTCGGCTGTTCAGCGACCTGTCGGCGACCTACTACCTGAAGACCGAGACCTGCGACGCGGCATTCGCCGCCAGGCTGCGCGCCAGCGCGAACCAGTACCGGCACACCGAGAATACCCCGGACTGCACGCCAGGCAGCTTCATGGGTTCCTACACCAACACGCAGAACCCGCCACGCTTCTCGGCCAACCTGCTCGCCGGCCTGCGCTTCTTCGACGAGACCCTGACCCTGGGCGGGCGCATGACCTATACCTCGGGCCCCACCGCGACGGTGGACAAGCCCTGGCAGACCGGCGCCACCACCCCGCAGATCGAGTACCGCTCGGTGCAGCTGTTCGACCTGTTCCTCAACTACAAGCTGTTCGAGCACACCGAGCTGAACGCCTCGCTGCAGAACCTCACCGACCGCTACTACCTGGACCCGCTGGCGCAGAGCTTCATGCCCGCGCCGGGGCGCACCCTGCGGGTGGGGATGCGGGCGAAGTTCTGAGTCCCGCCCTCCCCCTCAGGAGTTGTCGGAGGAGCGCCGCGACAGCGTGCGCCAGCGCCGCTCCGGTAGGGCGGATAACCGCCCAGCGGTTATCCGCCGAAGCACCGGGCCACCCGCTGCCCTGCCCTCCGGGGCTGTCCGGAGGAGCGGCGCGACAGCCTGCGTCACCACGACAACGGATAGCTCACCACCACCCGCGTCTGGTCGAAGTCGCTGTTGAAGCTGCGCCGGTTGCTGGCGTGGTTGAGCCGCACATTGAGGCGCGCCAGCGGGCCGCTCTGCACGGTGTAGCCGAGCTCGACATCGCGTTCCCATTCCTTGCCACCGCTACCGACCCTGGTGGTGGCATTCGAGCCATGGCCGTAGCGGACCATGCCGATCAGGCCGGGCCAGCCGAGGCCGACGAAGTCGTAGTCGTAGCGAACCTGCCAGGAGCGTTCGTCGGCATTGGTGAAGTTGCCGTTGAACATGTCGTTGCCCATGCTCCGCCCGCTGCTGCCGTAGACCGACTGCCAGCCACTGTCGCCGCCGACCTTCTGCAGACCGAGGTAGAAGGTGTGCAGGCCGATACCGGCGGAAAACAGACCGTAGAGGGTGTGGCTGTCGATCTCGCCGGCGCGCGCGGCGCCGTCGTCGCGGTCGACGAACAGGCCGAGGTTGGCGCCCAGGGTCCAGTCGCCGACGCGCTGTTTGTGCAGCAGGTTGGCGTAGCTCTGCCGGTAGATGTCTTCCAGTTGCCCATGCCACAGCCCGACCTGGGTACGTTCCCGGTTGAAGCGGTACTCGGCGCCGGCGTAGTTGAAACCGTCCGAGTTCTGCGTCGGCGCGCTCCAGGCCGACAGGTCCTGCATGTCCGCCGAATTGCGCAGGCTCACCGCGTCGAAGCGTCCGGCCTGCAGGGCCAGGCCCGGCAGCTCGCGGGAAACCACGGCGAAGCCGCGGAATGTCTGCGGCAGCAGGCGGCCGTCGTCGTAGCGCAGCAGCGGAATGTCCGGGAGCATCTCGCCGATCTTCAGCTCGCTGGCCGAGACCCGCAGCTTGGCGGCCAGGCCGACGCGGCCGTAGTTGTCCGCCGCGCGGCCGTCGTCGTGCAACGGCAGCAGTTCGGAGTTGCTGGTGCCGCGTCCGCTGTTCAGCTTCACGCCGAACAGGCCGATGGCGTCCAGGCCGACGCCGACGGTGCCGGGCGTGTAGCCGGAGCTGAACTTGAGGATGAAGCCTTGCGCCCATTCGTCCACCAGGCTCTTGCCGGCGTCGTGGTCGCGGAAATCGCGATTGAAGTAGTAGTTGCGCAGGACCAGGTCGGTCTTCGCATTCTCCAGGAAGCCGCCCTCGGCGGCTTGCGCGGCAAGACAGGCGAGCATGGGCAGGACCGCCCCTGCGCTGCGCGGGACTGCGGTTTTACGACGGATTTTCATTGTTATTGTGCTCCGTTTTTCAGGGACGACCGGGCCCCGGCAGCCTCTGCGGGCCACCTGGCGGCGACGGTCGGGTCAGCGGCGGGGCGCGGGCCCCGCCGCCAGGGTCAGAACGGGTACTGGCGCGGCGCGTGCTGCACGCTGATCCAGTGGTCGGTGGTGAATTCCTCGATGGCCCAGTCGCCGTTGAAGCGACCGAGCCCGGAGTTCTTCTCGCCGCCGAACGGCGCGTTGGCCTCGTCGTTCACCGGGATGTCGTTGACGTGGGTCATTCCCGCGCGAACCTGGCGGGCGAAGCGCACCGCGCGCTCCAGGTCGCGACTGAACACCGCGCTGGACAGCCCGTATTCGCTGGCATTGGCCAGCTCCAGCGCATGCGCCTCGTCGCGCGCGCGGAGCAGGCCGACCAGCGGGCCGAAGATCTCGTCACGGGCGATCTCCATGTCGGCGGTGACCTCGCCGTACACATGCGGTGCCAGCAGTTGGCCGTCGACGCCCCCCTCGTACAGCGGCTTGGCGCCTTCCTGGCGGGCCAGGCGGATCTTTTCCAGCAGGCCTTCGAGCTGGCGCGCGTTGACGATCGGCCCGACCGCGGTATCGGCGCGCTGCGGATCGCCGACCCGAAGGCCCTTGACCCGCTCGACGAAGCGCGCGGCGAAGGCGTCGTAGAGACTGTCCTCGACGATGATGCGGTTGATCGCCATGCAGATCTGCCCCTGGTGCAGGAACTTGCCGAACACCGCGGCGTTCACCGCCTGCTCCAGGTCGGCGTCGCCGAGCACCACGAACGGGCTGTTGCCGCCCAGCTCCAGCGCCACGTGCTTGAGATGCGCGCCGCCGCTGGCGATGCGGCCGATGTTGCGGCCCACCGGGGTCGAGCCGGTGAAGGTCACCAGACCCGGCACCGGGTGCTCGACGAAGGCGTCGCCGATCTCGCTGCCGGGACCGACCACCACGCTGAAGAGTCCCGCCGGCAACCCGGCTTCCTCGAAGATCCGCGCCAGCAGCAGGCCGCCGCAGACCGGCGTGTCGCTGGCCGGCTTGACCACCACCGCGTTGCCCAGCGCCAGGGCCGGGGCGATGGAGCGCTGGGTCAGGTGCAGCGGGAAGTTCCACGGACTGATCACGCCGACCACGCCGATCGCGCTGCGGTAGACCCGGCTTTCCTTGCCCGCCACGTCGGAGTCGACGATGCGCCCGTGCACCCGCGCCGGGAACGATGCCGACTCCAGGCTGATGGCACGCGCCGCGCCCCATTCGATCTCGGCCTTCAGGCGGGTGCTGCCGGACTCGCGGATGATCCAGTCGACGATCTCCTCACGGCGGCGGTCGAACACCTCCACCACCTTGTACAGCACCGCCGCGCGTGCCGAGGGCCCGAGCGCGGCCCAGGCCGGCTGGACCTCGGCGGCCTTGGCGTAGGCGGCATCGAGGTCGTCGCGGTCGGCCTGCTCGATTTCCAGCAGCAGGCTGGCGTCGTACGGGTTGCTCACTTTCAACCGCCGGCCGGCCCGGCCATGGCGCCATTCGCCGGCCAAGGGCTGAAGACCGAGGTCGGTATAACGGGAATCGCTCATCGCTCTTCTCCTCTTTCGAAAATCACAGGGGTTTCTTCGCCGCCGCATCGACAGGCGCTTGCGCCGTCACGCGCGGCCGCAGGTGGATGCAGGCGATCGCCAGCGCGCCGACCACGCCGGGCACGGCGAAAGCCAGGAAGTTCTGCTGGAACGGCAGTTCCAGTGCCAGCAGGCTGCCACCGAGCAGTGGCCCGGCGATGGCGCCGAGGCGGCCGACCCCGGCGGCCCAGCCGACCCCGGTGGAGCGCACCCAGGCCGGGTAGAACTGCGCGGCGTAGGCGTGGATCACCGCCAGGGTGCCGATGGTGGTGGCGCCGGCCACCACCAGCAGGGTATTGAGCAACCAGGGTCCGGGGCGCAGGCCGAGGGCCGCGAGCGACGCCGCGGCCAGGGCGAAGAACAGCACCAGGGTGCGGCCGGCGCCGAGACGGTCGGCCAGCCAGCCGCCGAACAGCGCGCCGAGGGTGGCACCGATGTTGAGGGTGACCAGGAACGCCAGGCTCGAGCCCAGGGCATAGCCGCCGCCGGCCATCAGTTTCGGCAGCCAGGTGTTGAGCCCGTAGCTCATCAGCATGCACATGGCGAATGCCAGCCACAGCAGCAGGGTGCCGAGCGCCTGGCGGCCGTCGAACAACTGGGCGACCCGTCCGCGCGCGCGCTCCGGCGCGGCGCCGACCGGCAGTTGGGTACCGGGCCGGTAGGCGGGATCGACCCTGAGCAGCAGCGCGTCCAGTTCGGCGCGCCGCCCCTTGAGTTCGAGGAACGCCGCCGACTCCGGCAGCCAGCGCAGCATCAGCGGCACCGCCAGCACCGGCAGCACCGCCACGTAGAACACCGACTGCCAGCCCCAGGCCGGAATCATCACGATCGCCAGCAGCGCCGAAAGCACCGCGCCGACCGAGTAGAACGCCGACATCACCGTGACCAGGGTACTGCGCCGGCCGGCCGGGGCGAACTCGCTGATCAGGTTGATCGCGCTGGGCACCAGCGCGCCCAGCGCCAGGCCGGTGAAGAAGCGACCGGCACCCAGCTCCAGCGGGTCGCGGGCGTGGCCGGTGAGGAAGGCGGCGAGGCTCGCCAGCAGGGTGGTGGCGATCACCAGGCGGCGCCGGCCGAAGCGGTCGGCCAGCGGCGCCAGCAGGGTACCGCCGAAGAGCATGCCGAACAGCGCGCAACTGCCCAGGGTGCCGGCCTGCACCGGGCTGAGTTGCCACTCCTGCATCAGCCGCGGCACCACCGAGCCGTAGATGACCATGTCGTAGCCGTCGAACAGCATGATGAAACACCCCCAGCCGAGGATCAGCCAGTGAGTACGGTTAAAGCGGGCAGCATCGATCACCGCCGCAGCGGATTGCCTGTTCATACCAACCTCTCTTGTTCTTGTTATCGGCGCACGCGGGCGTCTGGTCGGCACCGCCCACTCTGGCACGGGGCGGTGCCGTGGAACATCAGGGTTCGATGGTTTGCGTCGGCACCTCGATCAAAACCGGGCGATCAGCGGCCAGGGCTTGCTTCAAGGCGCTTTCCAGTTCTTCGCGGGTGGCCGCGTGGAGCGCCTCCACGCCATAGCCGCGGGCGATCGCGCAGAAGTCCAGTCCCGGCACGTCGAGCCCCGGCGCATCGGGCACCTCGAGCACCCCGGCGAACCAGCGCAGGGCGCCGTAGGTACCGTTCTTGAGGATGATGAAGACCGCCGGCACACGGTATTGCGCGGCGCTCCAGAGCGCGGTGATGCCGTAGTTGGCCGAACCGTCGCCGATGATCCCGATCACCTGCCGCCGCGGCTGCGCCAGTTGCGCGCCGACCGCCGCCGGCAGGCCGAAGCCGAGGCCGCCGGCGGCCGGGAAGAAGTAGCTGCCCGGCTCGCGCATCTCCACTCGCTGCCAGAAAGCGGTCACGGTGGAGGTGGATTCCTTGACGAAGATGGCGTCGCGCGGGGCCAGCGCATCGATCACGTCGAACACCGTCTCCGGACGCAGCGGTCCGCCCTCCTCGGCCAGCGCCGGCGGGCGCGGCAGCGCCTCGGGCAGCGGCCGCGCACTGGGACGGACCTGTTCGAGCAGGGCCTCGAGGCTCAGGCCGATGTCGCCGACCAGCGCGTCGCCCATCGGTGCCCGCGCGGCCTCGCCGGGATCGCAGGTGATCTGCACCAGCTCGGCGCCGGCCGGCAGGTAGTCGCCGGGGGCGAACTGGTGGTAGCGGAATACCGGCGCGCCGACGACCAGGATCAGGTCATGGCCGTCGAGCAGCCGGCTGATCCCGGCGATGGCCGCCGGCAGTACGCCACGGAAGCACGGGTGGCGGGTGGGGAACGGGCAGCGCGAAGCCGAGGGCGCGACCCAGGCCGGCATCCGCAGCTTTTCCGCCAGTTGCACGGCCAGGCCATTGGCGTTCGCCCCGTCGACGTCCGGGCCGAGCACCAGCACGGGGTTGCGCGAGCGCGACAGGCGCTCGCCGAGCTCGGCCAGCAACGCCGGGGCCGGCAGCGCGGCGCCACTGACCTGGCGCGCGGCCAGGTGCTCGACGCCGGCCGGCGCCGGCTGCGCCCAGTCGTCGTAGGGAATCGACAGGTACACCGGCGCACGCGGCGGCAGGCTGGCGATCTGGATCGCCTGGCTGAGCGCGCGCGGCACGTCCTGGGCACAGGCCGGTTCGTGGCTCCACTTCACCAGCGGCTTGGGCAGTTGGCCGGCCTCGACGTTGGCGAGCATCGCCTCGACCCCGATCATCGAGCGCACCTGCTGTCCGGCGCTGATCACCAGCGGGCTGTGCGAATACCAGGCGTTGGTCAGCGCGCCCATGCCGTTGCCGGTGCCAGCCGCCGCGTGCAGGTTGACGAACGCCGGGCGGCCGCTGGCCAGGGCGAAGCCGTCGGCCATGCCGACCACCGCGCCCTCGTGCAGGCCGAGGATGTAGCGGAAGTCCTCGGGAAAGTCCCTGAGGAACGGCAGTTCGTTCGAGCCGGGATTGCCGAAGACGGTGGTCAGGCCGTGGCGGCGGAGGATCTCGTAGGAGGCGGAATGGACGGTTTTCATGCAGGCCTTCAAGGTCGTTTCCTGGATTTGCGCTACTGTTGCAGCCGCTCGATAATCAATCAAATCGATACTCTTTCTATAAAAAATAGAAGTGATCTATATGAGCCCGATCGACCTCAACCTGGTCCGCACTTTCGTCACGCTCTACGAGGCCGGCAGCGTGACCCTCGCCGCCGAGCGCCTGTTCGTCACCCAGCCGTCGGTGAGCTACGCCCTGGCGCGCCTGCGCGAACTGTTCGACGACGCACTGTTCACCCGCACCCGCGACGGCATCCAGCCGACCTTCGTCGCCGAGCAGCTGTACGGCACCTTCCGCGAGTCGCTGACGCGCATCGAGGGGGCGGTGCAGAGCATGCGCCACTTCGATCCGGCGACCACCGAGCGCCGCTTCCGCATCGCCCTCACCGACCTCGGCGAAGTCGGCTTCCTGTCGCTGATCCTCGAACGCCTGACCCGCGACGCACCGTTCGCCGAGGTGGAGGTGCTGCCGTTGCAGGTGGACGAGGTCGGCGCCTGGCTGAGCAGCGCCAAGGTCGACGCCGCGATCTGCCGCCAGCCGGTGCCCGGCGCGCGCAGCCAGCGGGTCCTGCACGAACGCTACGTGTGCCTGCTCAGCGACCGCCACCCGCGGATCGGCGACTGCCTGAGCCTGGAGCAGTACCTGGCCGAACGGCACATCGTGGTGACCCGCACCTCCGGCCACGGCATCGCCGAGGACGTGCTCAAGGCCATGCAGGTGCAGCGCCGCATCAGCCTGCGGGTACCGCACTTCTCGGTGCTGCCGAAGATCATCCCGGGCACCGAGCTGCTGACCATCCTGCCGGCGCAGATCGCCCACCGCTTCGTCGCCGAGGGCGGCATGCGCATGCTCGACCTGCCCTTCGACCTGCCGCCGTTCGACGTCTCCCTGCACTGGCACGAGAGCAGCGAACGCTCGGCGGCGCTGAACTGGTTCCGCACCACCATCGCCGAGGCGATCATCGCCGCCCAGCGCTGACGCCACGGCGCACCTCATGTCGTCTCCCCGAGTGCCGCCGGCCGCCGGCGCCGGGCGTCGAGCAACGGCAGCAGCGCGGCGGCGCCGACGAACACCGCGGCGAACACGCCGTAGAGGGCCAGCGGCCGCCAGCCGCCATCGAGGAGCACACCGGCCGCCAGCGGCGAGAGGATCGCCCCGCCGCGACCGACGCCGATCGCCCAGCCGACCCCGGTGGCGCGCACCGAGGCCCCGTAGCGGGTCGGCGCCAGGGCATAGAGGCCGGCCACGCAGGCGTTGGCGCAAAGACCGATCAGCAGCCCCAGCGCCAGGGCCGCGCCAGGCAGCCCGGCGCTCAGCGAGAACGCCGCCAGCAGGCCCGCGGTGAGCAGCATGAACAGCGCCAGCACCCGTTCCAGGCGGAAGCGCGCGGCGAGCCCGCCGAGCAGCGCGGCGCCGAAGATCCCGCCGATGCTCAGCAGGGTGCCGCCGGTGATGCCCTGGGCGCTGGACAGGCCGGCGGCGACCAGCAGCTTCGGGGTCCAGCTCATGACGAAGTAGAAGCCGAACATCACCAGGAAGAACAGCGCCCAGAGCAGCAGGGTGGTACGCCCCTGCGCCACGCCGAACAGGCCGGCCAGGCGGCTGCCGCGCCGCGCCTGGCGCTCGCTCGCGGGCGCCAGTTCGGCGAGCTCGGCACGGCCCAGGCGCCGCGCCAGCGCATTGACCCGCTGCAGCGCGCGGCGTGGCCGACGGGCGAGGAGGAAGTCCAGCGACTCCGGCAGGCACAGGCAGACCAGCGGGATCACCGCCAGGGTCAGGCCGCCGCCGAAGGCGAACACCGAGCGCCAGCCCCAGGCGTCGATCAGCCCCACCGCGAGCAGCCCGCCGAGGGTCGCGCCCAGGGCATAGCCGGTGGATTGCAGGCTGACCGCCAGCCCGCGCCAGCGGCGCGAGGCGTACTCGCTGGCGAGCACGTTGCTGCTGGCGAGGATGCCGCCGATACCCAGTCCGGTCAGCCCGCGCAACGACGCCAGTTGCCAGGCCGCCTGGCTCAGCGCCGAGGCGAGCATGCCCAGGCCCGACAGCGCCAGGCAGGCGAGGATCAGCGGGCGGCGCCCCCAGCGGTCGGCCCAGGGCGCGATGAACAGCGAGCCGGCGGCCATGCCGAAGAGGCCGGCGCTGAGCAGCAGGCCGAGTTCGGTGCCGCCGAGGCTCCATTCGCTGGCCACCGACGAGGCGGTGAAAGCCATCACCAGCACGTCGAAGCCATCGATCAGGTTGAGCACGACGCAGACAGCCACCGCCAGCCACTGGAAGGGCCGCATCGGTTCGTCGTCGAGGACGCGGCGCAGGTCCTGGTTCATGGACGGCCCTCCCCGATCGGAGAGGAGGGAAGGCACGGCAGGCGGAAGCCAGACGCGGGAATGCAGAAATCCATCATCGGGAAAGCCCTTTTTCTTGTTGTTGTACGCACGGCAAGCGCAGGCACCCTGGCACCGTTGCGGCGATCGGGCAATACAATTGGATCCATTTATAAGGCAAAAAGCAGGATCACCAGCACCTATCCAGTCTTCTGCACTGGCTAGGAGGGGCTCTGAAATGCGAAGAAGCACCCGTTCATTCACGTAAAACTTTTATGTTCGGCTATCGAACAGATTATTTTTTGTACAGAAGCGATTGACTTGGAATAATTCACTCGCAAATCATTGGATCCAATACAAGAACAACCAAGAGGATCCGACGATGTTTCCGAAGAACGCCTGGTACGTGGCCTGCACCCCCGACGAACTGGTCGGAAAACCGCTCGGCCGGCGCATCTGCGACGAGCCGATGGTCTTCTACCGCGGCGAGGAGGGCCGGGTGGTGGCCCTCGAGGACTTCTGCCCGCACCGGGGCGCGCCGCTATCGCTGGGCTTCGTCGAGGACGGCGTGCTGGTCTGCGGCTACCACGGCCTGGCGATGGGCGAGGATGGCCGCACCCGTTCGATGCCGGGCCAGCGGGTCCGCGGTTTTCCCTGCATCCGCCACTTCCCGGTGGTGGAGCGGCATGGCTTCGTCTGGGTCTGGCCGGGCGACGCCGGGCATGCCGACGCCACGCTGATCCCTCGCCTGGAATGGGCGGAGAGTCCCGACTGGGCCTATGGCGGCGGGCTGTACCACATCCACTGCGACTACCGCCTGATGATCGACAACCTGATGGACCTGACCCACGAGACCTACGTGCATGCGTCCAGCATCGGCCAGAAGGAAATCGACGAGGCCGCGCCGAGCACCCGGGTGGAGGGCGACGAGGTGATCACCTCCCGCCACATGGAGAACGTCATGGCCCCGCCGTTCTGGCGCATGGCCCTGCGCGGCAACGGCCTGGCCGACGACGTGCCGGTGGACCGCTGGCAGATCTGCCGCTTCACGCCACCCAGCCACGTGCTGATCGAGGTCGGCGTGGCCCACGCCGGCCACGGCGGCTACCGGGCGCCGGCACAGCGCAAGGCGGCGAGCATCGTGGTCGACTTCATCACCCCGGAGAGCGCCACCTCGATCTGGTACTTCTGGGGCATGGCGCGCAACTTCCAGGCCCACGACCAGGCGCTTACCGCGAGCATCCGCGAAGGCCAGGGGAAAATCTTCGGCGAAGACCTGGAAATGCTCGAAAGCCAGCAGCGCAACCTGCTGCGCCACCCACGCCGCGACCTGCTGAAACTGAACATCGACGCCGGCGGCGTGCAGGCCCGGCGCATCATCGAGCGACTGCTGGCGGATGAACGCCAGGCCGCCGCCCCTGACCGTGCCCAGGCCTGACGGGAGCCTTCGCCATGATCGAGGTCATCGTCGGCGCCATCCGCCTGGAGGCGCAGGATATCCACAGCTTCGAACTGTTCCGGGCCGACGGGGCGACACTGCCATCCTTCGAGCCGGGCGCGCACATCGACCTGCACCTGCCCAACGGCCTGGTCCGCCAGTACTCCCTCTGCGGGCCGGCCGAGCGGCCGCGCCATTACCGCATCGCCGTGCTGCGCTGCCGCGACTCGCGCGGCGGCTCGGCCGCGGTGCACACCGAACTGCGGGTCGGCCAGCGGCTGCGCATCGGCGAGCCGCGCAACCTGTTCCCGCTGTCCACCGAGCCCGCACCGCGCCTGCTGTTCGCCGGCGGCATCGGCATCACTCCGCTGCTGGCGATGGCCGAACGCCTGGCCGGCGACGGTGCCGATTTCCAGCTGCACTACTGCGCGCATTCCGCCGAGCGGGCGGCCTTCGTCGACTACCTCGGCCACTGCGCCTTCGCCGACCGCGTGCACTGCCATTTCGACCATGGCGACAGCGCCCGCCGCGCCGACCCGCGCGTCCTGCTCGCGGCCAGTCCGCGCGACACCCAGCTGTACCTCTGCGGTCCGGCGGGCTTCATGCGCTGGATCGAAAGCGCCGCCCGCGACCTGGGCTGGGAGGAACACCGGCTGCACCGCGAACACTTCACCGCCGCGCCACAGGAGGCCGCCGCCGACACGCCGTTCGAGCTAGAGCTGGCAAGCAGTGGCGCGCTGATCCGGGTGGCGGCCGGGCAGACCGCGCTGGCGGCACTGCGCGAAGCCGGGGTGGAACTGCCGGCCTCCTGCGAGCAAGGCATCTGCGGCACCTGCCTGACCCGCGTGCTGGACGGCGAGCCAGACCACCGCGACCTCTACCTCAGCGATGAGGAGCAGGCCACCAACGACTGCTTCACGCCCTGCTGCTCGCGTGCGCGCAGCCCACGGCTGCTGCTGGATCTCTAGTTCGCGGAGGTGTCGCCGTGGAGCACGGTGACGCCCTGTCGCGCCGGATCGAAGTAGTCGGCGTAGCGCAGGGTGGCGTTGGCGTGTTCGCGCATGATCGCCTCGGCGCGCGCGCCCTGGCCGTTGACCAGGGCGTCGACCGCGGCGTGGTGTTGCAGATGGGCGAAGTTGAAGCGGCGGAACTCCTGCTCGAGGTTGTCGCGGTCCACCGCCAGCGCGCTCACCGAGGCGAATGGCAGGTGGTCGTTACGTGCCAGCGCCGCGGCGATCGCCGGGTTGCCGCTGGCCTCGACGACGGTGCGATGGAAGCGCATGTTCATCGCGTGATAGCGCTCCAGTTCCTCCAGCAGCACGTGGCCCTTGGCGAACAGTCGGTCGCCCTCGGCCAGGCATTCTTCCAGGATCGCCCGCGTCTCGGCGGACAAGCCGCGCTCGGCCGCCTGGCGCGCCGCCAGTCCTTCCAGCACGCCGCGCACCTCGACCGCGCCGGCGATGTCCTCGCGGGTCATCGCGCGTACCGTGTAGCCGCGCCCGCTCTTGCACAACAACCCCTCCTGCTCCAGCGTGCGCAGGGCGATGCGCACCGGCATGCGCGACACCTGCAGGCGTTCGGCGGTGGGGATCTCGACGATGCGCTCGCCGGCGGCGAGCTCGCCGGAAGCGATCAGCTTGCGCAGCTCGGCCAGTACCCTTTGGCCCGGTTTGCTCATGGATTCAGTTACTCGATCGGGACGACCGGGGCATGATAGCGCGCCCCGGCCACCCTCGCCGGTCAGCTTTCGCGGTGGATGGCGAAGCCGGCCCAGGACTGGCTCACCGGCATGATCTCCAGGCTGTTGATGTTCAGGTGGGCGGGCTGGTTCATGATCCAGAAGATGGTCTCGGCGATGTCTTCCGGCTGGATCGGCCGCGCCCCGGCGTAGGTCTTGTCGTAACGCGCCTGGTCGCCGCCGAAGCGGACCAGGGAGAACTCGCTTTCGCACAGCCCCGGCTCCAGGTTGGTCACGCGCACCCCGGTGCCCTGCAGGTCGCAGCGCAGGTTCAGCGAGAACTGCTCGACGAAGGCCTTGGTGCCGCCGTATACGTGGCTGCCCGGGTAGGGCCAGCGGCCGGCCACCGAGCCGAGGTTGACGATGCTCGCCCCGGCGCCGTGGGCGATCAGCCGTGGCAGCAGCAGGCGGGTGCTGTAGAGCAGGCCCTTGATGTTGGTATCGACCATGGTGTCCCAGTCGTCCAGGTCGCAGGACTGCGCCGGGTCGGTGCCCAGCGCCAGGCCGGCGTTGTTGATCAGGCCGCGCAGGCGGGCGAACTCTTCCGGCAGGCTGTCCACGGCCGCGTGCATCGCCGCGCGGTCGCGTACGTCCAGGGTCAGCGGCAGCACCCGGGTCTGCGCCGACAGCTCGGCGGCCAGCGCCTGCAGGCGTTCCTCGCGACGGCCGGTGAGCACCAGCGACCAGCCGGCCTCGGCGAAACGACGGGCGCAGGCTTCGCCGAAGCCTGAGGTGGCGCCGGTGATGAACAGGGTGGACGACATGGGCATCTCCTCGTACGGGGCGGAAAAACGGTATCCGGGGATTCTAGAGGCTCGCGGCGCGCCATTGCCCATACAGTTGCAGGCGACTTCACCCGTCCCCGGCCAGGAACTGAACAGCGCGGCGCAACCCGCGCCGGACCTGCGCTACAGCGAATGACCGGCAATCTGTCCACAGGACATCGCACGGTTTTCCTGAACAACTGTGGCAGCGCGCTGGCGTTGGGCCTGGGGACAAGTCGTCCCGACGAAGCGCTGGACAGTTTCTGATCGATAGCCCGCAAGGCTCGCCAGACCGGGTTCCTGGCGATTCTTACCCACCTTGTCCACAGGGCCTCGCACAGAAATCCTGAACAACCCCGGGCGGCGTTATCCACAGCCCGGGGCGTCCGCCTCAATGCCCGCCGAGATAGGCGTTGCGCACCTCCTGGTTGCCCAGCAACTCCTCGCCGCTGCCGCTCATGCGGATCTCCCCGGTGACCATCACGTAGGCGCGGTCGGAAAGCCTCAGCGCATGGTTGGCGTTCTGCTCGACGAGGAAGAGGGTCATGCCGCTGCTGGCCAGCTCGCGCAGGGTCTGGAAGATCTGCTTGACCACGATCGGCGCCAGGCCCAGGGACGGCTCGTCGAGCAGCAGCAGCTTCGGCCGGCTCATCAGCGCGCGGGCGATGGCGAGCATCTGCTGCTCGCCGCCGGACATGGTCATGGCGCGCTGGTTGCGCCGCTCCTTCAGGCGCGGGAACAGCTCGAACATGCGCTGCATGTCCGCCTCGGCGTGGTCCATGCCGATGGGGATGGTGCCCATCAGCAGGTTCTCCTCGACGCTCATGTCGGGGAACACCCGGCGTCCTTCCGGCGCTTGCGCGATGCCATTGGCCGCCACGTAGTGCGCCGACTTCTGGCGAATGTCCTGGCCGCGGTAGAGGATCTGCCCGGCCGCCGCGCGCGGCTGGCCGAAGATCGACATCAACAGCGTCGACTTGCCCGCGCCGTTGGCGCCGATCAGGCTCACCGTCTCGCCCTCGTCGACTCGCAGCGAAACCTTCCTCAGCGCCTGGATCGGCCCGTAGAACACGTCCACTTCACGGAATTCCAGCAACGCCGCGCTCATGACAGCTCCTCTTCGTCGGCACCGAGATAGGCGGCGATCACCTTCTCGTCATGGCGGATCTGTTCGGGGTCGCCACGGGCGATCACGTCGCCGTGGTCGAGCACGATGATGTGGTCGGAGATGTTCATCACCATGCCCATGTCATGCTCGATCAGCAGCACGGTGATCCCGTGGTGGTCGCGCAGGTAGCGGACGATGTTGCTCAGGGCGTGGGTCTCGGCCGGGTTGAGGCCGGCGGCCGGTTCGTCCAGGCAGATGATTTCCGGCCGCGTGCACATGGCCCGGGCGATCTCCAGGCGCCGCTGCTGGCCGTAGGACATTTCGCCGGCCAGGCGGTTGGCGCAGTCCACCAGGTCGACCACCTCCAGCCAGTAGAACGCGTGGTCCAGCGCCTCGCTCTCGGCGCGGCGGTAGCCGGGAGTGTCGAGGATGCCGGCGAGCAGGTTGCGGTTGACGAACATGTGCTGCGCCACCAGCAGGTTCTCCACCACCGACATGTCCTTGAACAGGCGGATGTTCTGGAAGGTCCGCGCCAGCCCGGCACGGTTCACCAGGTGGGTGCCGCCGAACATCTTGTAGTAGAGACGGCTGCCCAGTTGCGGCGGCTTGACGAAGTCGTCCAGCTGGAACGGCTCGCCGAGCACCTGGATGACATCGGTGGTGCGCCCCCGGGTGTTGAGCAGGATGTTGCCGCCGGTGGCCTTGTAGAAGCCGGTGAGGCAGTTGAACACGGTGGTCTTGCCGGCGCCGTTGGGGCCGATCAGCGCGGTGATCGAACCGCGCTCGACGTCGAGGTTGACGTCGTTGAGCGCCTTGATGCCGCCGAAGTGCATCATCAGGTGCTCGACGCTGAGGATCCTGTCGCTCATGGCGCCACCCCCTTGCGCGGAGCGAAGCCCACGCGGCTGATGCGGATCAGCCCGCGCGGCCGCCAGATCATCATCACCACCATGAGGATCCCGAGCAGCAGCACGCGGATGTCGGCGAAGCTGCGCAGCAGCTCCGGCGCCACGGTGAGGACGAAGGCGGCGATCACCACCCCGACCGTGGAGCCCATGCCGCCGAGCACGACGATGGCGAGGATCAGCGCCGACTCGAAGAAGTTGAACGAGGACGGGTTGACGAAGCCCTGGTAGCTGGCGAAGAACACCCCGGCCAGCCCCGCGGTGGAGGCGCCGAGCATGAACGCCGAGAGTTTCACCAGCACGTGGTTGAGGCCCATCGCGCGACAGGCGATCTCGTCCTCGCGCAGCGCCTCCCAGGCGCGCCCGACCGGCATCCGGGTCAGCCGGTGCTTGATGTAGAGCACCAGCAGCACGACCAGGAACAGCACCACGTAGATGAACAGGAACTTCATGTTGGGGTTGTAGGCAATGCCGAGGAACTCGTGGATCGGCACCCCGCCGTCCTTGGCCCGGCGGCCGAACTCCAGGCCGAGGAAGGTCGGCGCCGGCGCCGGCATGCCGTTCGGCCCGCCGGTGAAGGACAGCCAGTTGTTCAGCACCAGGCGGATGATCTCGCCGAAGCCCAGGGTGACGATCGCCAGGTAGTCGCCGTGCATGCGCAGCACCGGGAAGCCGAGGATCGCCCCGGCCACCGCTGCGCCCAGCGCGGCCAGCGGCAGCACGCTCCAGAAGCCCAGGCCGAGGTACTGGTAGCCCAGCGCCAGGCCATAGGCGCCAATGGCGTAGAAGGCCACGTAGCCGAGGTCGAGCAGCCCGGCGAGGCCGACCACGATGTTCAGGCCCAGGCCCAGCAGCACGTAGATCAGGCCGAGGATGACCACCGCCAGCAGGTACTTGCTGGCGAAGAACGGGAAGATCACCGCGGCCACCAGGATCAGCGGCACGATCCAGCGCAGCCGGGTCTTGTAGCCCGGCGGCAGGACGTGGACGCCGCTGCCGGCCCCCTCGAAGCGCTCCAGCACGGCGCGCCCGCCGCGGGTCTGCAGGTAGAGGCTGAGCAGGAAGCGCCCGCCCATGACGATCGCGATGATCCAGGCGACCCGCTCGAAATGCAGGTTGAAGCCGTAGCCGTCGAGGACCACGCCGACGATGGGGCCGAACACCACCAGGGCGATCAGCCCGGAGAGCACGGCATCGAGGACGCACTGCTTGAGATCGATGGAAGTCTCGTTGCTCATCGTCGTCCCCTTACACCTTGGCGATCTGCGGGCGGCCGAGCAGGCCCTGGGGACGGAAGATCAGGATCAGCACCAGCAACGAGAAGGCGAACACGTCCTTGTAGTCGGTGTTGACCATCCCCGAGAACTGCGCCTCGGCCACTCCCAGCACCAGGCCGCCGAGCATCGCCCCGGGCAGCGAGCCGATGCCGCCGAGCACCGCCGCGGTGAACGCCTTGATGCCGATGATGAAGCCGGCGTAGAAGTCGAAGGTGCCGTAGTTCATGGTGATCAGCACCCCGGCCAGGGCGGCCATCGCCGCGCCAATGACGAACACGTAGGAGATCACCCGGTCGGTGTTGATCCCCAGGATCGAGGCCATCTTGCGGTCCTGCTGGGTCGCCCGGCACATGCGCCCGAGCCTGGTGCAGCGGATCACGTAGGTGAGTACCGCCATGCCGATCAGCGAGGCGACCAGGATGAACAGCTTGGTGTAGGTGAGCTGGACGAAGCCGTCGCCGACGTGGAATTTCAGGGCCCCGTCGAGCAGGGTCGGGATCCCCTGCTGGCGCGGGCCCTGGGCCACCTGCACGTAGTTCTGCAGGATCAGCGACATGCCGATCGCCGAGATCAGCGGCGCCAGGCGCGTGGAGTTGCGCAGCGGCTTGTAGGCGATGCGTTCGATCACCCAGCCGTAGGTGCAGGTCACCAGCACGGTGAACAGCAGGGTGCCGAGGATCAGCAGCGGGAAGTTCTGCAGGCCGAAGAAGGCCAGCAGGGCAAGGGCGATGGCCGAGAGGTAGGCGGAGATCATGTACACCTCGCCATGGGCGAAGTTGATCATGCCGATGATGCCGTAGACCATGGTGTAGCCGATGGCGATGAGGCCGTAGACCGAGCCGAGGGTCAGCCCGTTGATCATTTGCTGGAGGAAGATGCCGTCCATTTTTCAATCTCTTCAGGGCGAATCGCGACGGTCTTTGTAAGGCGCGCCGGCGCTCACCGGTGAAAGCGGACGGGTGCTACTGAAACGGCCCCGGATCGCGGGGCTCCAGACCGACCACACGCAGACGTCTTCGGCGAATCCGCACTACGGCGGCAAGCACGGGCGAGCACTTCAGCAGCTCCCGGACTTACCCATGCGCCGGGCCTGTGCCCGGCGCATGGCGGTCGAGCGCGATCAGGGCAACTGGTGATACTTGCCCTTGTCGTCCCACTCGTAGACCACGTAGTCGGAGACTTTCAGGTCGCCCTTCTTGTCCCACTCCTTCTTGCCCATCACGGTCTGCACCGGATGCGACTTCAGCCACTCGGCGGCCTTGGCCGGATCGTTGGCGCCGGCGCCCTTGAAGGCCGCCGCCAGGGACTGGATCGAGGCATAGGAGTAGAGGGTGTAGCCTTCCGGCTCGAAGCCGCCGGCGCGGAACTTCTCCACCACCGCCTTGCCGTCGGGGATCAGCCGCGGGTCGGCGCCGAAGGTCATCAGCACGCCCTTGACGTACTGCGGGCCGCCGGCGGTGGTCGCCAGTTCGTCGGTGACCACGCCGTCGTCGGACATGAACCTGGCGGTCAGTCCCTGTTCGCGCATCTGCCGTACCAGCGGACCGGCTTCCGGATGCAGGCCGCCGAAGTAGACGACCTCGGCACCGGAGGCGCGGATCTTGGTGACCAGCGCGTTGAAGTCCTTCTCGCCGCGGGTCAGGCCCTCGTAGAGAACCTCTTTCACGCCGAGCTTGTTCAGTTGCGCCCTGGTGGCGTCCGCCAGGCCCTGGCCATAGGTGTCCTTGTCGTGGATCACCGCGACCTTCTTGGCCTTGAGCACCTTGACGATATAGTCGCCGGCGACCACGCCCTGCTGGTCGTCACGGCCGCACATGCGGAACATTCCGGAGAGTCCGCGCTCGGTGACCTGCGGGTTGGTGGAACCGGGGGTGATGGCGATGATCCCGGCCTCGTCGTAGACCTCGGATGCGGGGATGGTCGAAGAAGAGCAGAAATGGCCGACCACGGCGATGGCCTTGTCCTGGTCGACCAGGCGGTTGGCGACGGCCACGGCCTGCTTCGGTTCGCAGGCGTCGTCGGCCTTGACCAGCTTGATCTTCTCGCCGTTGATCCCGCCCGCCGCGTTGATGTCTTCCGCCGCCTGGGACGCGCCGCGCCAGTATTGCTCGCCGAAGGAGGCGTTGGCGCCGGTATGCGGTCCGGCCACGCCGATCACCACGTCGGCCAGCGCATGCGTGGAAAGACCCATCACGGAAGATACCGCTAGAGCCAGGATGCCTTTTCTGAACAGCTTCTTGGACATGGGGTGTTGCTCCTGAAAATGATGTTGGCGCTCGTAACTACGATGTTGTTGTTGTGTTTCGCTCAACAGGCAGAGCAAGCGGCGTGCCATTCGTTTTTTTCCTGAGTGGCCGGCCACAAGAACTTTAGCCCTCCTTTCCGTTTTTATCTTTGTTATTGGAAATCAGTCATTTAATTGCTTCCGCGGCATTTCTTCCTGGAAGCTGGAGCCCAGGCATCGCGCCACCTGTGCCGCCCCTAGGAATAACTCTACAACGATATTAACGCGGTTAGGAACTGCACAGCACTGGTGCATCCGGCGCACTAATCGAGGTCCTCTTTTTTCATTAACATGCAGGCCAGAGCGGTTTTTCAAATTAATATGAACATGAACTTCCAGGCATTCTGTACCCGATGGAAAGAGTCGATCCGGATACGACGCGAACATATCCGTGCGCGACAGCTTTTTTTTTCAAAGGCCCTGTGACGGATTGGCCATGGGCGGGCGACGGCTCTATCGCGAGTCTCGCCGGGCAGTAATAAGCGCCGCTGGCGCCTCCCGCAAGCGACCTTTCCTCCCCTGGTCATTCCGTTTATTCATATAGCGCCCCGTCCGCACCCGCCGCGCCAGGAACCCGCCATGCTGAACAAACGCCGCCTGCCGTCGATGACCGCCCTGCAATGCTTCGAAGCGGTGGCCAGGCACCTGAGCTTCACCCGCGCCGCCGAGGAGCTGAGCCTGACCCAGAGCGCCATGAGCAAGCAGGTCGCCCAGCTCGAGGAGCAGTTGCAGCACGCCCTGTTCCGCCGGGTGCGCAAGCGCCTGCAACTGACCCCGGCCGGCGAGCTGTACCTGGCCGAGGTGCGGCGCATCCTGCAGCAGGTCGAACTGTCCACCCGCTTCCTGCTCTCCTACGGCGGCGAGACCGAAGTGCTGCGGGTGGCGACCCCGCCGACCTTCGGCGCGCGCTGGCTGATCCCGCAACTGAACGGCTGGCGCCACCGCCACCCGAACATACACCTCGACCTGCGCCAGGAACTGGAGCCCGACGACCTGCGCCAGGGCCATTGCGACCTGGCGTTCTTCTTCGGTCCCGGCACCCTGCCCGGAGCCGAATGCATCCGCCTGTTCGGCGAGGAACTGGTGGCGGTCTGCGCGCCCGCCCTGCTGCCAGCCGGCGGGCTGGACGAGCCGACCCAACTGGCCGGGCTGGTGCTGCTGCAGAACGCCAGTCGCGCGGAAGCCTGGCACGACTGGTTCGCCAGCCTCGGACGGAACTGCCAGGGCTGCTACCACGGGCCGCGCTTCGACACCTTCTACATGTGCATCCGCGCCGCCCAGGCCGGCTGCGGGGTGGCTCTGCTGCCACGCTTCCTGGTCGAGGAGGAACTCGCCGAAGGCAAGCTGGCGATCGCCTGGCCGCACGCCCTGCCAAGCCAGGAGGCCTACTACCTGGCCTATCCCGAGCATGCCGCGGAAGTGCCCAAGGTGCGCCATTTCGTCGAATGGATGCGGGAGCGCCTGGGCCTGCCTCAGGCCGACGCCGGCTCCAGCCAGACATCTTCGTAGCCGTCCCCGTCGATGATGAAGCGCGCGCCCGGCGGCAGGTACAGGTAATCGAGCACTTCTGGCAGCAGCTCGGCGAGATGGGCGGCATGCACTGGCTGGTAGAAGTCCTCGGCTTCGGAGTACTCGCCGGCATGGATGAACCAACTGACATTGCCACCTTCCGGCAGCTCGATACGGCTGCCGTGCAGCGGCGAGTCTCCCAACGTTCGCAGGGCCAGCGCCAGCATCGGCTCTGGCGCCCGCGGTTCCAGGCCATGGCGACGGCAGACTTCCAGCTGGCGGTCGGAAGGAACCCCCATCAGGACGCCAGCAGGCTGCGGTCGAAAACGAAGGCGCCACCCGGCTTCGGGGTGAAATGCAGGACGTGTTGCGGGCGCCCCATGGGTGGACGCTGGCGTTCGCCGGTGTCCTCGACCCAGCCAGCTTCCTTCATCCGCTCCAGGCGGCCGCGCAGGCTGGAATGCTGGACTTCCTGGCCGATAGCGCACTCGAAGGCCTTCAGCGCCTCGGCCACGGTGAAGCGCGGCGCCAGCAGGAACAGCGGCAGGGCGCTGTACACCGACTTGCTCGCCAGGCGCTCGCAGGCCTGCTGTACCAGTTGGGCGTGGTCGAACGGCAGGGCGAAGCGCTCGCTGCGAACGTCGCGCAGCGGCACGAAGTCGAGGTCGTCGTCCTCCACCCGGGTGTCCGGACCGACCAGCACCAGGTAGAACACGCTCAGCGACCAGCCGCGCGGGTCGCGTACCGCGTTGCCAACCGTGGCCACCTGCTCGATGTAGGCCGGCTCCAGCCGCGCCTTGTCGCGCAGGGCGCGCACCGCCGCGTCGTCGAGGCTGTGGTCGGCGCTGCGACCGTTGACCAGCACGCCGGGCAGTGCCCACTGCCCGGCGAAAGGCGCCTGGGCACGGCGGATCAGCAACAGCTCCAGTCCGTGCCCGGGGTTGAGGCGCAACGCCACGATATCCACGCTGGCCAATACTTCCGCTGAACTCATCCTCACTCCTCCTCACACCGCCCGGCGCGCGACGCCATAGCAGTGCAATTCATCCTTCACCTCCGGCAGGCACCAGGCCTCCGGGATTTCCAGTCCTTCGCGCAGACGCTGGCGGATCATCGAGCTGTGCAGCGCCAGCCGCTCCTCCGCCACCAGCCGGCCGAAGCGCCAGCACAATTCGGCGGCGCGTTCGAAGCGCGGCAGCTCCGCCTCGTTATCGGCACCGATCAGCAGGGCGATCCGCGGCGACGCCAGGCCACTGCGCGCGGCCAGGGCCTCCAGCAGATCGATGCTGTAGACCGCCGGACGATCGGGCATCAATCCTGCTTCGATCGGCTCGCAGTACACCCGCCGCGGATCGATGCGCCGGGCCAGCCGCGCCAGCCAGCGGCAACGCTGCTCGAAGTCGCTCATACGCTTGCCGAAGGCGTGCCGGTGGCTCGGCACCAGGGCGACCCGCTCGGCGCAGAGCAACGCCCGGCGGATCACCGACTCATGGCCGGGGTGCGGTGGATCGAACGCCCCGCCGTAGACCGCCAGGGTAAAGTCGGGCGCTCGTCCGCCGCTCATCCCGGCGGGCAACTGGCGAATCCGGGAACTTATTTCATCACGCATAGAAAATACCTTCCACTGCGAAATTTTGTAGTACAGGTGCTTGACGACTTATTTCACGTGATGAATTATGTACCCACATTCAGCCCCAACCCGTCAAGCGGAGGCTTCCATGAATCGCCCCAAGATCGCCAGCTTCGATGTCGACGCCCAGAAAGGCTTCACCCCGCTGTGCCCGGACGAACTGCCGGTGCCCGGCGGCGACGCCATCGGCGCCGCCCTCAACCTGTTGGCCAGCCGTGCCGCGCTGCGCCTGGGCAGCAAGGACGCGCACAGCCCGAAGGCTGCCTGGGTAGTGGAAAGCGCCGCGCAGATGCTGCGGCCGCTGGCCTATCCGGACGCAGACCTGACCTGGGTCGCCCACTGCGTGCCGGGTACGCCGGGCTTCGAGCTGCTCGACGAGCTGCCGCGGCCGATCGACTACGACTTCTTCGTCTGGAAGGGCGTGGAGCCGGACCTGCACCCCTACGGCGCCTGCTACCACGATCTGGCGGAACGCCGCAGCACCGGGGTCATCGAATACCTGAGGCAGAATGGCGTGAGCCATGTGCTGGTGGGTGGCCTGGCGCTGGACTACTGCGTGAAGAACACCGCCCTGCAACTGCGCCGCGCCGGTTTCGAGGTGCTGCTCTACCTGCCCGCCTGCCGGGCCATCGCCGAGGACACCGCGCAGCGGGCCTGCGACGAGATGCGCGACGCCGGGGTGATCCTCTGCGCCGACCTGGAACGACTGGATAGCGCCCTCGCCGGCGCCGACAAGGAGAAGTGAACATGGCCGAAAGCGTCTTCGCCGAGCGCATCGTGCAGAACCTGCTCGATACCGATTTCTACAAGCTGACCATGATGCAGGCGGTGCTGCACAACTACCCCAACGCCGAAGTGGAATGGGAATTCCGCTGCCGCAACAGCGAGGACCTGCGTCCGTACCTGGCGGAGATCCGCTACCAGATCGAGCGCCTCGCCGAGGTCGAGGTGACCGCCGACCAGCTCGCCTTCCTCGAGCGTATCCCGTTCATGAAGCCGGATTTCATCCGCTTCCTCAGCCTGTTCCGCTTCAACCTGCGCTACGTGCACACCGCCATCGAGGACGGCCAGTTGGCGATCCGCCTGCGCGGCCCATGGCTGCACGTGATCCTCTTCGAAGTGCCGCTGCTGGCCATCGTCAGCGAGGTGCGCAACCGCTATCGCTACCGCGAGGTGGTCCTGGAGCAGGTCGGCGAGCAGCTCTATCGCAAGCTCGACTGGCTCTCCGCCCAGGCCAGCAGCGAGGAACTGGCGGAGTTCCAGCTTGCCGACTTCGGCACCCGCCGGCGCTTCTCCTACCGTACCCAGGAGGAGGTCGTGCATATCCTCAAGCGCGACTTTCCTGGCCGCTTCGTCGGCACCAGCAACGTGCACCTGGCCCGCGAGTACGATCTCAAGCCGATCGGCACCATGGCCCACGAATGGCTGATGGCCCACCAGCAGCTCGGCCCGCGGCTGGTCGACAGCCAGGAAGCCGCGCTGGACTGCTGGGTCCGCGAATACCGCGGGCAGCTCGGCATCGCCCTGACCGACTGCATCACCATGGATGCCTTCCTCGCCGACTTCGACCTGTACTTCGCCAAGCTCTTCGACGGCCTGCGCCACGATTCGGGCGACCCGCTGGCCTGGGCGGAGAAAGCCATCGCCCACTACCGCCGGCTGGGTATCGACCCGCTGAGCAAGACCCTGGTGTTCTCCGACGGGCTGGACCTGCCCAAGGCGTTGCAGCTGTTCCGCGCGCTACGTGGCAAGATCAACGTCAGCTTCGGCATCGGCACCAACCTGACCTGCGATATTCCCGGGATCGAGCCGATGAACATCGTCCTGAAGATGACGGCCTGCAACGGCCACCCGGTGGCGAAGATCTCCGACGCCCCGGGCAAGACCCAATGCCGCGACGGGAACTTCGTCGCCTACCTCCGCCACGTCTTCAACGTGCCGGGGTAACCTCTTCGAACCTAAAGGGAGCACGAACATGCAACAGATCCAACGCGACATCGCCCAGGCCCTGCAGGTCCAGCCGCCGTTCCGGACGGAGGCCGACGTGCAGGCGCAGATCGCCCGGCGCATCGCCTTCATCCAGCAGTGCCTGAAGGATTCCGGGCTGAAGACCCTGGTGCTGGGAATCAGCGGCGGCGTCGACTCGCTCACCGCCGGCCTGCTGGCCCAGCGCGCCGTCGAGCAACTGCGTGAGCAGAGCGGCGACCAGGCCTACCGCTTCATCGCCGTGCGCCTGCCCTACCAGGTGCAGCAGGACGAGGCCGACGCCCAGGCTTCGCTGGCGACCATCCGCGCCGATGAAGAGCAGACCGTCAACATCGGTCCCTCGGTGAAAGCCCTGGCGGAACAGCTGGAAGCCCTGGAAGGCCTCGAGCCGGCGAAGAACGACTTCGTCATCGGCAATATCAAGGCGCGCATCCGCATGGTCGCCCAGTACGCCATCGCCGGCGCCCGTGGCGGCCTGGTGATCGGCACCGACCATGCCGCCGAGGCGGTCATGGGGTTCTTCACCAAGTTCGGCGACGGCGCCTGCGACCTGGCTCCGCTCAGCGGCCTGGTCAAGCATCAGGTGCGCGCCCTCGCCCGCGCCCTCGGCGCGCCGGAGAACCTGGTGGAGAAGATCCCCACCGCCGACCTCGAGGACCTGCGCCCCGGCCATCCGGACGAGGCCTCGCACGGCGTCACCTATGCCGAGATCGACGCCTTCCTGCACGGCCAGCCGCTGCGCGAGGAGGCCGCGCGGGTGATCATCGATACCTACCACAAGACCCAGCACAAGCGTGAGCTGCCGAAGGTGCCCTGAACCTCTCGGCCCGCGCGGCAACGCCCGTCGTCGACGGGCCTTGTCGCGGGCGGGAATGCGCCTGTCGCAAACAGGTCTTCAAGTCCTCGCGACGGCGCGCTAGAAGGAGACTGTAATCCCCGCGAAGGCCCGCCATGCGCCCCAGAATTCCCGCCCTGCTCCTCGGCCTCGTGCTGGCCGGCCAGGCCCACGGACACACCTCCCCGTTGCTCGACCCGGTGCGGCAGATCCACGCCTTCGGCGACAGCTATTCGGATAACGGCGAAAGCCAGCGGCTGACCCGCAAGATGCTCGCCAAGGGCGTCGCCGGCGCCCAGGCGTTACCCGGCGAAGTCTACTGGCGGGGCCGCTGGAGCAACGGCCCGACCGCCGTCGAGGTGCTCGCCCGCCAGCTCGGCGCGCAGTTGGCCGACCATGCGGTGGGCGGCGCCAAGAGCGGAGCGGACAACTATTACGGCTGGATGAGCGCCTACCGCCATACCGGCCTCGCCGGCCAGGTCGACGCCTACCTCGCCACCCTGGAGGGCAAGCCGGCCGACGGCCAGGCGCTGCATTTCATCTTCGTTTCCGCCAACGACTTCTTCGAGCACGAGGATTTCGCCGGCGAGCAGCCCCTGGAACAACTGGCCGGCAGCAGCGTGGCGAACATCCGCGCCGCCGTGCAGCGCCTTGGCGACGCCGGCGCACGGCGCTTCCTGGTGGTCAGCTCGACAGACCTGAGCGTGGCTCCGGCGGTGGTCGCCGGCAACCGGGTGGAACGGGCGCAGCGCTACCTGCAGGCGGTCAACGCCAGCCTGCCGATCCAGCTCGCCGCCCTGCGCAAGACCCGCGGCCTGGAGCTGAGCTGGTTCGACCACCAGACCTTCAGCAGCCACCTGCGGCGCAACGCGGCGCGCTACGGCCTGGTGGAGCTGGACGCGCCCTGCCAGCCGACCCTGCCACGGGTCCGCCCGGCCTGCGCCAATCCCGACCAGTACTACTTCTGGGACGAATGGCACCCGACACGGCGCGTACACCAACTGGCCGGCGAGGCGATGGCGGCGCGCTACGCCCGCTGAGCCTGGCGCGAGGCCCATGAAAAAGCCCGGCATCGGCCGGGCTTTTTCGTGCGGCGATCGCGCGCGATCACTTCAGGGTCAGGGTGCCCTTCATCAGCGCGGAGTGGCCCGGGAAGGTGCAGAAGAACATGTACTGTTCGCCTTCCTTCAGCTTGGAGACGTCGAAGGTCACGGAGTCTTTCTCGCCCGAGCCGATCAGCTTGGTGTGGGCGATGATGCGGGTGTCGTCGGGCTTCAGGTAGTCCTTGTCCAGGCCGGAGGCCATGCCGTCGGTGACCACGCCCTGCATGTCGGCGGCGGTGCTCAGTACCCAGTTGTGGCCCATGACGTTCTTCGGCAGGTTGCCGGGGTGGGACAGGTTGACGGTGAACTGCTTGCAGCTCTTGTCGATGGTGATCGCGTTGGTGTTGAACTGCATCTGGTCGTTACCCTGGATGTCCACCGAGCACTCGGCAGCCAGCAGCGGCGCACTGAGCAGGGACAGCAGGGATACCGCAGCGAGTTTACGTAGCATGGAGCAGCCTCCTAGGCAGGTTGGGCGATGAATCCTGAAAGAGCAGACTGCCCGATCGGGCGCCGAGTTCCACTGATTCAGGTCAAACCCGAACCGGACATGGCGGGGCATCGAGCGGGATCTGCCCGGCGTTTACTACGGGGAACCCCAGTTTTAGCACAGAAGTGCCGCTTCGCGCCTGCGACGCAACGTCCGGCAACGCTTCGGACGGCTTGGTCGAAGCGATCCGAGCCGCTACCCTGTGCGCCTTTTTCACCCCCGACAGGAGTCGAACATGACCTTGCGTTCCGTCTGCGTATTCTGTGGCGCCAGCCCCGGCGCCTCCCCGGTCTACCAGGAAGCCGCCGTGGCCCTCGGCAGGCACCTGGCCGAGCGCGGCCTGACCCTGGTCTACGGCGGCGGCGCGGTCGGCCTGATGGGCACCGTGGCGGACGCCGCATTGGCCGCCGGCGGCGAGGTGATCGGGATCATCCCGCAGAGCCTGCAGGAAGCCGAGATCGGCCACAAGGGCCTGACCCGCCTGGAAGTGGTGGACGGCATGCACGCGCGCAAGGCGCGCATGGCCGAGCTGGCCGATGCCTTCGTCGCCCTGCCCGGCGGGCTCGGCACCCTGGAAGAGCTGTTCGAGGTCTGGACCTGGGGCCAGCTGGGCTACCACGCCAAGCCGCTGGGCCTGCTCGAAGTCAACGGCTTCTACGACCCGCTGCTGGCCTTCCTCGACCACCTGGTCGACGAACGCTTCGTCCGCACCGAACACCGCGGCATGCTGCAGCGCGGCGCCAGCCCGGAGGCGCTGCTCGACGCCCTCGCCGCCTGGACGCCGAGCGTGGCGCCGAAGTGGGTCGACCGCACCCCGCTGTAATCCACTCCCCGCTCAGGACGGCGGCAGCAGGCTCAGCGGGTCGAGCGGCCGGCCGTTCTGGCGGATCTCGAAGTACAACTGCACCCGGTCGGCATCCGAGGAGCCGGCCTCGGCGATCTTCTGGCCCTTGCTGACCATCTGTCCCTCCTTCACCAGCAAGCGGCTGTTGTGCGCGTAGGTGCTGGTGTACGAGGTACCGTGCTGGATGATCACCAGGTTGCCGTAGCCGCGCATGTTGTTCACCGCGAACACCACCTTGCCGGCCAGCGAGGCCTGCACCGGCTGGCCCAGGGTGCCGGCGATGCGGATGCCCTTGTTGAGCTTGTCGGAACTGGAGAAGCGGCGGATCACCGGCCCCTTCATCGGCCACTGCCAGCCGCGCAGGGTCACCGACGGCGGCGGAGGCGGCGGCTTGCGCGCACGGGCGCTCGACGAGGAGCGGCGGCTGGCGACGTAGGTCGACTTGCGCCCGTCGAAGCGCACCACCTGGCCGACCTTCACCGCGTAGGGCGGGCGGATGCCGTTGGCGCGCGCCAGGTCCTTGTAGTTCCAGCCATGGCGGGTGGCGATCGAGTAGAGGGTATCGCCGCGCTTGACGCGGTATTCGCCGCGCACGACCTTCGGCACCGACGCTCCCGGAGCGGAAGCCTTGGAGCTGCACGCGGATACCGCCAGCAGGACGGCGATCAAGAGCAATCTGAAAAACACACGGAATCCTTTTTCCGATGGAACCCGGCCGGCGGCGGCGACGGTTGCAGGCCCGCACTATACCCGTTCGCCGGCCAGCCCGTTGGACCCGTCGCCGTCCCGTTCGCTCCCGTCCGACCTCGCCCGGCGGCGGCCGCCAAACGAAGACGCCCCGCGAAGCGGGGCGTCCTCTCGACTCGATCCGCGACCGCGCGTCAGGCCCCGCCAGCCTGCTGCACGATCACCGTCTGCGCCGGCATCGGCGCCGGGAAGTCCGCGCCGAGGGCGTCCTTGATCACCTTGTTGGTGTCGAAGTAGACCTGCCAGTAATGGTCGTTGTGGCAGTACGGACGCACCGCCAGCACCGGTCCGACCAGGTTGAACTCGAGGATCTCCACGTCCACCGGCGGCTCGCCGAGCACGTTGGGAATCGCCGCGACACGCTGCCTGAGCAGGGCGATGGCCGCCTGGTAGTCGGCGGCGCCGGAGAGCTGCGCCTTCAGTTCGACCCGGCGGAACGGGTTGTGGGTGAAGTTCTGGATGTTGTCGCTGAAGATCTTGTTGTTGCCGACCATGGTCAGCACGTTGTCCGGGGTGTTGATCGCGGTGGTGAACAGGCCGATCTCCTTGACCGTGCCGGTCACTCCGCCAGCGCAGATGAAGTCGCCGACCTTGAACGGCCGCAGGACGATGATGAAGCCGCCGGCCGCCAGGTTCGCCAGCAATCCCGACCAGGCCATGCCGATGGCCAGGCCGACCGCCGCGATCAACGCCGCCAGGCTGGTGGTCTGGATGCCGAAGAAACCGAGGATGCCCACCACCAGGAGGATGTTCAGGGTCACCGTGATGAACGAGCCGACGTAGCGCAGCACGGTCGGGTCGACCTTCTGTCGCTCCAGGGACTTCTGCACCATGCCGACGGCGAAGCCGATCAGCCAGCGGCCGATCACCCAGAAGGCGATGGCCGCGAGAATCTTGATGCCGAAGGCGAAGGCGTACTGGGACACCGTCGCCCAGAGCGCGTTGATCTTCTCGGTACCTACGTTGACGATCGTCGTGTCATCCATATCGCTCACCCTGCGCAAGGAAGGAGTCTGGCTCCGTACGAGAACCGCCCCTGGCACCGGAAAGGCAGGCTCCGGCCCCTGGCCCGACAACGTCCGTAGCGGATCCTGGAAAAGCTAGCACGCCGCCGCGAATTTGCCGGAGTACCGCTTCGTTGTCCCCAAACGGCGTGGGCGAGGCTGTGGACAAGCTGGGAGAAAAACGCCGCGGCCCCCGATTGGCAGGGCCTGGCGAGGACTGCTCGGTTCTTGATCAGCAGCCGCCTTCCGCCACCGGCAACACGGTCACCCGCACCTCCGGATCGTGGCTGCCGCCGCCGAGGATCACCCCGCGCAAGGGCGACACATCGGAGAAGTCGCGGCCCCAGGCCAGGGTGATGTGCTCCCGGTCGGGGAGGATGTTGTTGGTCGGGTCGAAGTCCACCCAGCCGTTGCGCGGGCAGTACAGCGAAACCCAGGCGTGCGAGGCATCGGCGCCGATCAGGCGCGGCTGCCCGGGCGGCGGCCGGGTCAGCAGGTAGCCGCTGACGTAGCGCGCCGCCAGGCCACGCGAACGCAGGCAGGCGAGCATCAGGTGGGCGAAGTCCTGGCAGACTCCGCGGCGGCGCTCCAGCACCTCGCTCAAGGGCGTCGCCACCTGGGTCGCCTGGGCGTCGAAGGCGAACTCGCGGAAGATCTTCTCCATCAGCGCCGCCGTCGCCACCAGCAGCGGCCGGCCAGGCGGGAAGCAGGCGGCGGCGAACTCGGCGAACGGCCCCTGGCGGCGGACATAGGGCGAATCGACCCGGTAACGGCAGGCATCCAGTTCGGCGGCATCCAGCGGCCGCCCGGAAAATGCCAGTCCGGCGGCGACCGCGTCCCAGGCCGGCGACGCCGCCAGTTGCGCCGGCGCGTGGGCGAACACCTCGACCTGCAGGCGCGCGCTGACCCGCAACTCCTCGTGCGGCCGCTCGAAGGCCAGCCGGCTCAGCGGATTGCCGAACGCATCCTCGCCATCCTCGCGCCGGCTCGGCCCCGGCTCGACCAGCAAGGCACGCTCATGGCAGCGCTGCCAGGCGCAGTCGCGCGGCCACAGGTGCGCCAGTTGCCACGACAGCGACACCGGCGCCGCGTAGCGGTAGTGGGTGTCGTGCAGCACCTGGTAGCGGGCGCCACGGAGCGGAACGGAGCGAAGGGCGGGAGCGGACATCAGGTGGATACCGTTCTCTGGCTGACGTCGTCGACATGGGCGAAATGGCGCAAGCCTAGCCGATCCGAGACCTGCCCGGCGCTGCCGGCGATCTCGCGCAGCAGCCGCGCCAGCCCGGCGAGCACCTCGTCGAGCCCGGCCGCGCCGAACAGCGGGCTTTCCAGGGTTGCCAGGTCGAAGCCGCGCAGGCGTTCGCCGAGGGCCTTCAGTTCGCGCTCGCGCGGCGCGCCGAACTCCTGGTGCAGGTGTTCCAGGGAGCGCTCCAGGGCCTGTAGCTGGAAGCGCAGCGAGTGCGGGTTCTGCTCGTGCAGCAGGAGCAGGTCGAGCACCGGGATCAATTGTGGCGAGGCCAGGTAGCGCGAGCGGTAGGTGATGCCGCTGTTGCCCAGTTCCAGCAACCCGTCCAGCGCGCCCGGGTCCCAGGCGGTGCCGGCGTCGAGGAAGGCGGCGATGCTCTCGGCGAAGAAGCGCACGCGTTCGATGCGCCGGCCGATCATCAGGAAACGCCAGCCATCATCGCGGGTCATGTCGTCGAGGGCGAAGCCGGACAGCGCGGCCAGGGACATCAGCAGCCGGTCGAGGAAATCCAGCGCCTCACCGAGATCGGTGCGCGCCGGGTCGAGCGCCAGGGCATCGCGCTGCAGCGCCAGCAGCGCCAGCCAGTTCTCCCCCGACAGGCGCCCGCGCACCTGCGCCGCCGCCCCGTGCAGGCGGCGCAGGTTGGCGCACAGGCTGGCCGCCCAGTGCTCGTCGAGCAATGCCCGCAGCAGGCGCCGTTCCAGCGCCGCGGGCGCATCGGGCAGCAGGCCGATGTCGGCGGCCAGGGCCAGGGCGCTGCGCAGCGCCTCGTCGTCGCCGTCGGCATCCACGTAACGCGACAGCACCACCCGCAGTAGCCGTGCGTGGTCGTCGCAGCGCTCGGCATAGCGACCGAACCAGAACAGGTTTTCCACTACCCGCGACGGCAGGTACGGGTCTTCGCGTACCAGGTCGCGCACGCCGAGCGAACGTGGCCGCAAGGGCTCGCCACCGACCGGGCGCTCGGCGAGCACCCAGGTGTCCTTGCTGGCGCCGCCGCGCTGCATCGACACCACTTCGGCATCCGCCGCGGAAGCCACCCGGGTCAGCCCGCCGGGCATCACCCAGTAGCGCCCGTCGCTGGCGGCGACGGCGAACACGCGCATACCGATCGCCCGCGCCTGCAGAGCGCCGTCGGCGCCGTCGTCGCGCCACACCGGCGCCAGGGACAGCTGCGCCAGGCGCTGCGCCACGTAGGCCTGCGGCTGCTCGCGCAGGCGCTCGTCGAGCGCGGCCAGGCCGGCGGCATCGAGGGCATGGCCGAACAGCGGCTCGAACCGCTGGCCGGGAAAGGCCGGCTTGATCACCAGCCCAGGCAGTTCCGCGCTTATCGCGTCCAGTGCCTGCGGCTCGCCGCACCAGCGGGTAGCGACCGACGGCAGCGACAGCTCCTCGCCGAGCAGGCGGCGGCTCGCCGCCGGCAGGAAACCGAGCAGGCCGGGCGATTCCAGCACCCCGCTGCCCAGCGCATTGGCCATCAGCACCCGTCCCTGGCGCACCGCCTCGAGCAGGCCTGGAATACCCAGGGCGGAATCGTTGCGCAGTTCCAGCGGATCGCAGAAGTCGTCGTCGAGGCGGCGCAGTACCGCGTGCACGCGCTTGAGGCCACCGAGGGTCTTCAGGTAGAGGGTGGCGTCGCGCACCGTCAGGTCGTGCCCCTCGACCAGCGGGAACCCGAGCTGGCGCGCCAGGTACAGGTGTTCGAAATAGGTTTCGTTGAAGCGCCCAGGGGTCAGCAGCACCACCAGCGGCGTCTCGCCGTCGCTGGCGGCCTGGCTGGCGAGGGTTTCCTGCAGGGTGCGGAAGTACCCGGCCAGGTACTGCACGCGCAGGTCGCGGTACAGTTCCGGCAGGGCTCGCGAGACGATCTGCCGGTTCTCCAGCGCATAGCCGGCGCCGGATGGCGCCTGGGTACGGTCGGCGAGCACCTGCCAGCGGCCATCGGCATCGCGCACCAGATCGACGGCATAGCTATGCAGGAAGATCCCGCCGGGCGGCTGGATGCCTACTGCCGGCCAGAGGAAGTTCGGATGGCCGTAGACCAGCTCGCTGGGCAGCAGCCCCTCGGCGAGCAGGCGCTGCTCGCCGTACAGGTCGGCCAGCAACGCGTTGAGCAGCCGTGCCCGTTGCGCCACGCCGGCGGCGAGCGGCTGCCACTCGGCGGCCGACAGCAGGTTCGGCAGCAGGTCTAGCTCCCAGGGCCGGTCGGTGCCCTTGGGATCGGCGTAGACGTTATAGGTGACCCCGTTTTCCTGGATCTGCCGCTCGACCAGCGCCTGGCGCTGGCGCAACTGCGCCGGGCCGCTGCGCTCCAGTTGGCGGAACAGGCGCTGCCAGTGTGGACGCACGCCGCCCTGGCGATCGAGCAATTCGTGGTAGGCCGTGTCGCGTGACGGAGGGTGGGCGGGCAGCTCGGGCATCGCGGGCTCGCGGGGCTGGGTTTGCGGTCACTGTAGCGGACTCGGCGGCACGCCGCCGGAGCAAAGCGACGAGGCGTCGCCAGGGGCGGTAGCACAGCCTCCGCAAAGGACCGGGGCAGTTCCCGTGGCGCAAGACTTGTGCCAGAGCCAGCGGCCGCGCCCGGCACGCGCTCCGGCCCCGGTTGCGCACCGGCACGGTGCGCGCATGCGGGTCGCGCGCCCCTCTACGGGGCGACCGCCGCCGCGCCGAATCAGCGCGGGATGTTCGGCTGGCGCGGCTTCTTCCTGCCCTTGGCGAAGGCCGCCGCCTTGTTCTGCTGGCCCTTGCTCCACGGTTTGCCGCCGTCGCTGGCGCGTGGCGGCAGGCCGGTGTGCTGGGTCAGCAGCTTGCCGGTCTTCTTGCTGCCGGCCGGCGTGGAATTCTTCCGCCGCGCGCTCTGGTACTCGCCGGTGTCCGGCTGGTAGGTCGGCACCAGGTGCTGCTTGCCGTTGCCGATCAGGTCGGCGCGGCCCATGCGCTCCAGCGCCTCGCGCAACAGCGGCCAGCCCTTCGGATCGTGGTAGCGCAGGAAGGCCTTGTGCAGGCGGCGCTGCTGGTCGCTCTTGACGATGGTCACGCCATCGCTCTTGTAGGTGACCTTGCGCAGCGGGTTCTTGCCCGAATGGTACATCGCGGTGGCGGTGGCCATCGGCGACGGATAGAACGCCTGTACCTGGTCGGCGCGGAAACCGTTGCGCTTGAGCCAGAGCGCCAGGTTCATCATGTCCTCGTCGGTGGTCCCCGGATGCGCGGCGATGAAGTACGGGATCAGGTACTGCTCCTTGCCCGCCTCCTTCGAGAACTTCTCGAACATCTGCTTGAAGCGATCGTAGGTGCCGATCCCCGGCTTCATCATCTTGTCCAGCGGACCGCGCTCGGTGTGCTCCGGGGCGATCTTCAGGTAGCCGCCGACATGGTGGGTGACCAGTTCGCGGACGTACTCCGGCGACTCCACCGCGAGGTCGTAGCGCAGGCCGGAGGCGATCAGGATCTTCTTCACCCCCGGCAGCGCGCGGGCCTTGCGGTACAGCTCGATCAGCGAGCTGTGGTCGGTGTCGAGGTTCTCGCAGATGCCGGGGAACACGCAGGACGGCTTGCGGCAATGCTTCTCGATGTCCGCACTCTTGCAGGCGATGCGGTACATGTTAGCGGTCGGCCCGCCGAGGTCGGAGACCACCCCGGTGAAGCCGGGCACCTTGTCGCGCATCTCCTCGATCTCGCGGATGATCGACTCGTGCGAGCGGTTCTGGATGATCCGTCCCTCGTGCTCGGTGATCGAGCAGAAGGTGCAGCCGCCGAAGCAGCCGCGCATGATGTTCACCGAGAAGCGGATCATCTCGTAGGCGGGGATCTTCGCCTTGCCGTAGGCCGGGTGCGGCACGCGCGCGTAGGGCATGCCGAACACGTAGTCCATTTCCTCGGTGCTCATCGGGATGGGCGGCGGGTTGAACCAGACGTCCACCTCGCCGTGCTTCTGCACCAGGGCGCGGGCGTTGCCCGGGTTGGTTTCCAGGTGCAGCACGCGGTTGGCGTGGGCATAGAGCACCGGGTCGTTGCGTACCTTCTCGAACGACGGCAGGCGGATCACGGTCTTCTCCCGGGTCAGCCTGGGATTCGGCAGCAACTGCACGACCTTGGCTTCCTGCGGGTCCTCCACCGCGCCCTTTTCCTGCTCGATGGCGCAGGCGGCGGTGTCCTGGGTGTTCACGTAGGGATTGATGATCTTGTCGACCTTGCCCGGCCGGTCGATCCGCGTGGAATCGAGCTCGAACCAGCCTTCCGGGGTATCGCGACGGATGAAGGCGGTACCGCGCACGTCGCTGATCGCGCTCACCGGCTCGCCCTGGGCCAGGCGCTGGGCGATCTCCACCACGGCGCGCTCGGCATTGCCGTAGAGCAGGATGTCGGCGGTGGCGTCCATCAGGATCGAGCGGCGCACCTTGTCCTGCCAGTAGTCGTAGTGGGCGATCCGCCGCAACGACGCCTCGATGCCGCCGAGGATCACCGGCACATGGCTGTAGGCTTCCTTGCAACGCTGGCTGTAGACCAGGCTGGCGCGGTCCGGGCGCTTGCCGGCCAGGCCGCCGGGGGTATAGGCGTCGTCGGAGCGGATCTTCTTGTCCGCGGTGTAGCGGTTGATCATCGAGTCCATGTTGCCGGCCGCGACCCCGAAGAACAGGTTCGGCTCGCCGAGCTTCATGAAGTCGTTCTTCGACTGCCAGTCCGGCTGGGCAATGATGCCGACGCGGAAACCCTGGGCTTCCAGCAGGCGGCCGATGATGGCCATGCCGAAGGACGGGTGGTCGACGTAGGCGTCGCCGGTGACGATGATGATGTCGCAGGAATCCCAGCCGAGCTGATCCATCTCTTCCCGGCTCATCGGCAGGAAGGGCGCCGGACCGAAACACTCGGCCCAGTACTTGGGATAGTCGAACAGCGGCTTGGCGGCTTGCATCACGGGCACCGGGTATCTCTAGGAATGGGGAGCGCAAAAACGCGGGCGCGGAATATAGCACAAAAAATGAGCAATTCCGACGTTTTCACTAGGTATTGCCTGTCGTCGGGCGGCTCGTGGAAATGCCATCATTTAGCCATCTAACTTCTATACTGCGATCACTGTCATCTCACCCGGCCTCGACGACAGGCCCCCGGGAGAGTCATCGTGCGCCACCCCCTTGCCCTGATCGCGGTCCTCTTCCTGTTGCTGGCGGGCGCCACGTCCGGCGCCGCGTCCGGACCGCCCGGCGGCGCCTGGCTGAACGGCTCGCTGGCACTGCTCGAGGACCCCGACGGCAGCCTGCAGGTGGACGACCTCGAACAGCCGGAGCGGGCCGAGCGCTTCGTCGCCGCCCAGGGGCGAACCAGCGTGGGCCTCAGCCGCAGCGTGTGGTGGCTGCGCCTGGACCTGCCGCCGCGCGAGGCGGTGCCCGGAGGCTGGTGGCTGGAAGTCGCCAGCGCCAGCCTGCTGGACCTGCGCCTGTACCTGCCCGACGGCCAGGGCGGCTACCGCGAGCGGCGCAGCGGCGACGCCGTGCCCTTCGCCGAGGGCCGCGACCATGCCTATCGCCACCCCCTGTTTCGCCTGCCCGCCGACGATGGCCCGCTGCGCGTCTACCTGCGCAGCCACGACCCCGGTGGCAATGCCTTTCCGTTGCGGCTCTGGAGCCACGACGAGCTGCTGGAATACCGCAGCCAGGGCAACCTGCTGTTCGGCATGGCCTACGGGCTGATCCTCGCCCTGCTGCTGTACAACCTGTTCCTTTTCAGCAGCCTGCGCGACCGCGCCTGTTTCTGGTACGTGCTGACCGGGGCCAGCGCGCTACTGCTGACCCTGAGCATCAGCGGCCACGGCTTCGAATACTTCTGGCCCGAACATGCGCTGCCCTGGTGGCTGAACCGTCTGACGCTGCTGGCGTTCTGGGGCATCTGCGTGATCCGCTTCAGCCAGAACCTGCTGCAGAGCCGCCAGCACGCCCGCCGGGCCCATCATCTGCTGAACGCCTGCTGCATGCTGTTCCTCGTCTGCCTGGCGCTCAACGCCGGCGGCTGGCGCTGGCAGGCCGGCGGGATGCTGGCGGCGACCCTGCTGGCGAACCTGCCGATCGCCATCGGCCTGGCCCTGCAACGCTGGCGCCAGGGCTCGGCCACCGCACGCCTGTACCTGCTCGGCTTCGGCCTGGTGCTGGCCAGCGTCAGCCTGGAGCTGATGCGCGCCACCGCGCTGGTCCAGCCCACCTCGGCCAACGCCACGGTGTTCCCGCTGGCGCTGACCCTGGAGGCCCTGCTGTTCTCCCTCGCGCTCGCCTCGCGGATCCAGAACCTGAAGCAGGAAAGGGCCCAGGCCCTGGAGCAGGCCGACCAGGAGAAGAACGCCCGCCTGGCCCTGCTGCACAGCGCCCAGCGCGACCTGGCGCGCGCCGTGGAGGTGCGCACCAACGAGCTGAGCGAAGCCAACCGCCTGCTGCAGATGCGTGAAGCGCAACTGCAGTACGCCGCCCTGCACGACCCGCTGACCGGCCTCGGCAACCGCCGCCAACTGCTGGAGTTCGCCGAGCGCGCACTGGAAGACGCCCGTCGCCACGGCGACAGCATGGCGCTGCTGCTGATCGACCTGGACCACTTCAAGCCGATCAACGATACCCACGGCCATGACGCCGGTGATTTCGTCCTGCAAAGCGTGGCCCAGCGCCTGCGCCAGTGCGTGCGCGCCGATGACTGCGTGGCGCGCCTGGGCGGCGACGAATTCGCCGTGTTCATCGGCGGCTCGAACGCCGAACAGCACGCCCGCGAGATCGCCGAGCGGCTGTTGCGCGAGCTGGCGAAACCGGTGGAGTTCGCCAAGCAGTGGCTGGTGATCACACCGAGCATCGGCGTCGCCCTGTTTCCCGGCGACGCCCTGCAGTTCGGCAAACTCTACAAGGCCGCCGACCAGGCGCTGTACCGGGTCAAGGGCGCCGGCCGGGCCGGCTACGCGATGGCCGCCGACGCGCAGCGCGAGACGGCGCCGGCACTGCCCTGGCCGTCCGCCCTGGCGCCGGACCGGAGCTCCTGATCAATGGGCGTAGCGCCGTGGCACCCGCGCGGTGACCTTGCTCAGCAGCTCATAGCCGATGCTGTCGCAGGCACGCGCCACCTCGTCCACCGCCAGTTGCGCGCCCCATAGCTCCACCGGATCGCCGACGCGGGCGTCCGGCAGGCCGCCGAGATCGACCGTCAGCATGTCCATCGATACCCGGCCGGCCAACCGCGTGCGTCGCCCGCCGACCAGCACCGGGGTGCCGGCTGGCGCGTTGCGCGGGTAGCCGTCGGCGTAGCCGCAGCTGACCGTGCCGATCCGAGTCGGGCGTTCGGCGACCCAGCCGGCGCCGTAGCCGACGCTCTCGCCCGCCGCCACCTCGCGCACCGAGATCAGACGCGCGGTCAGGCTCATCGCCGGCTTCAAGCCCAGCTCGGCGGCGCTCAGGTCGGCGAAGGGGGTCGCGCCGTAGAGCATGATCCCCGGCCGCAGCCAGTCCATGTGCGCGGCCGGGATGGTCAGCACCGCCGCCGAATTGGCCAGGCTGCGCTGGTCGAAATCCAGGTCGAGCAGGCCGAGGAAGCACTCCACCTGCTGCTCGGTGAGCGGATGGTTGCGCTCGTCGGCGCAGGCGAAGTGGCTGATCAGGTTCAGCTCGCGAACGCCGGGATGGTTGCGCAGGCGCGCATGCCACGCGCGCAGCGCGGCGGGATCGAAGCCCAGGCGGTGCATGCCGGAGTCGAGCTTGAGCCAGACGTTGAGCGGTGTATCCAGTCCGGCGGCGAGGAACGCTTCGCCCTGCTCGAGCCCCTGGATCACCAGGTCCAGCCGCAACTGGCCGGCGAGGGCGTATTCGCTCGCCTCGAAACAGCCTTCCAGCAGCAGGATCCGCGCGTCGGCGTGCAGGGCGCGGACCTCGGCAGCCTCCTCCAGGCAGGCCACGGCGAAACCGTCGGCCTCGTCGTGCAGCGCCGTCACCACTTCACGCGCACCGTGGCCATAGGCGTTCGCCTTGACCACCGCGAACGCCTGGCGCTGCGGCGCGCAGCGCTTGGCCAGGATGTAGTTGTGGCGGATCGCGGAAAGATCGACGGTGGCAACGAGTGGACGCATGGTCTCGGGTCCTGCAAATGAAACGGGCGCCTATGGTAAGGCGCCCGCCGGGCAAGACCCAAGCCGGGTCATTCGTCTTCGAAGTTGTACATGCCGGCGGCGAGGTTCTCGAAGCGCGTGTACTTGCCGATGAAGGCCAGCCGCACGGTGCCGATCGGGCCGTTACGCTGCTTGCCGATGATGATTTCGGCGACGCCCTTGAACTCGGTCTCCGGGTGATACACCTCGTCGCGGTAGACGAACATGATCACGTCGGCGTCCTGCTCGATCGCACCGGATTCGCGCAGGTCGGAGTTCACCGGGCGTTTGTTGGGCCGCTGCTCCAGGGAGCGGTTGAGCTGCGACAGGGCGATCACCGGGCAATTGAATTCCTTCGCCAGGGCCTTCAGCGAGCGGGAAATCTCGGAAATCTCGTTGGTCCGATTGTCGCCGCTGGAGCCGGGGATCTGCATCAGTTGCAGGTAGTCGATCATGATCAGCGCCAGGTCGCCGTGCTCGCGCACCAGGCGACGGGTCCGCGCACGCATTTCCGAGGGGCTGATGCCGGCGGTATCGTCGATGAACAGCTTCTTGTCGTTGAGCAGGTTGATCGCCGAGGTCAGGCGCGGCCAGTCCTCGTCGTCGAGCTTGCCGGAACGCACCTTGGTCTGGTCGATACGACCGAGCGACGAGAGCATACGCATCACGATGGAGTCGGAGGGCATCTCCAGGGAGTACACCAGCACGGCCTTGTCGGTGCGCATGACCGCATTCTCGACCAGGTTCATGGCGAAGGTGGTCTTGCCCATCGACGGACGCCCAGCGACGATGATCAGGTCGGCCGGCTGCAGGCCGCTGGTCTTCTCGTCGAGGTCGGTGAAACCGGTGGATACCCCGGTCAGCGCCTCGGTGGTGTTGAACAGGTAGTCGATGCGGTCGATGGTCTTGACCAGGATGTCGCTGATCCCCACCGGCCCGCCGGTCTTCGGTCGCGCCTCGGCGATCTCGAAGATCTTCCGCTCGGCCTCGTCGAGGATCTCGTTGGCGCCGCGCCCTTCCGGGTGGAAGGCGCTGTCGGCGATCTCGTTGCTGATGCCGATCAGTTGGCGCAGGGTGGCGCGCTCGCGGATGATCTGCGCGTAGGCCTTGATGTTGGCGACCGACGGAATGTTCTTCGCCAGTTCGCCGAGATAGGCCAGGCCGCCGACCTGCGCCAGCTGTCCTTCCTTCTCCAACTGCTCGGAGAGGGTCACCACGTCGATCGGCTGGTTGCCTTCGGCGAGCTTGTAGATGGCGCGGAAGATCAGGCGATGGTCATGGCGGTAGAAATCGCCGTCGGACACCGAGTCCGACACCCGCTCCCAGGCGTTGTTGTCCAGCATCAGGCCACCCAGCACGGCCTGCTCGGCCTCGATCGAGTGCGGCGGCACCTTCAGGGCTGTGGTTTCCAGGTCGTATTGCTCGGGGCTGGTGATCTCGTTCATAGACTCGACGCAAGAAAAAGGAACAGCGGAAAAAACAACGGGCACGGTGCCGTTGCCGGTACCGTGCCCGATGTTAGCGGACTGCCGCGGACACGCATATGCCCGCCCAGCCCTACCGATCGGATCGCTTACTCAGCGACGATGATCAGCTTCAGAGTGGTTTCCACGTCGGTGTGCAGGTGCACGGCGACGTCGAACTCACCGGTGTTGCGCAGCGCGCCGTTGGGCAGGCGAACTTCGGCTTTTTCCAGCGGGTAACCGGCAGCGGAAACGGCTTCGGCGATGTCGCGGGTGCCGATCGAACCGAACAGCTTGCCTTCGTCGCCAGCGTGGGCGCCGAGGGTTACCACCAGCTCGGAGAGCTGGGCAGCACGGGCTTCGGCAGCGGCCTTCTTCTCGGCGGCAGCCTTTTCCAGCTCGGCGCGGCGGGCTTCGAACGCAGCGACGTTCTCGGCGGTGGCGACGGTGGCCTTGCCCTGCGGCAGCAGGAAGTTACGGGCGTAGCCGCCCTTGATGTTCACCTTGTCGCCCAGGTTGCCCAGGTTGGCGACTTTTTCCAGCAGGATGACTTCCATTTGAGTCTTACCTCTTAACTTTTAACCTTCACCGTTCGTGGAGCCCTGGCGCCGGGCCAGGCGTCCACGAAAATCAAACAGACTGTCGACAACCGCCAAAAGACAGATCAGGTTCCCCAGCAGCAATACAGCCAGGTACAGGCCCACCAGCCAGCCACCCGCCAGGCGCTTCAGGGCGATCAGGCCATGCCCGAGCGCCACGCCGGCGATGATCAGCGGCACGCTGCACAACGGACCGAGCGCCGCGGCCTGCACTTCCAGCGCCGGGACCACGACGGCCCCCAGCAGCAGGATCACGGCAACCGCCGGCGCCAGCCGCAGACTCCGGAATTCGCGGCCGAAGCCACCCGGGTTGTACAGCGAGGCCTGCCAGTACCGCGCCAGCATCAGGCAGAGCAGGCAGGTCACCTGCAGCGAGGACGCCATGACCCCGGTCAGGGTCGGCACCAGCGCCACCTGCAACTTTTCCAGCTCTTCGCCCGACAGCTGGGACTCCCCGCGAAGCTGGGTCAGGACCTTGGAGACTTCCGTCGCCAGGACGCCGATCAGCTCGCTGGAGGTATGCCCCAGCACCAGCGCGAATACCACGCCAACTGCAACACTGCCCAGCAGCACATGGCTCCAGGACATGCTGGCGCGCAGGATCTGCGCCAGCGTCAGGGTTCCGAGCAGGACCAGAAGGATGCTCGGATCGCCCAGGTACCACCAGAACATCGCCGGTAGCACCGCCCAGGCCAGGACGCCGAAGGCGTCGCCGAATCCGCGCCGCAGCAGCACCAGGCTACCGGCGGCGGCACTCAGCCAGAACAACAGTGGAACAACCGCGGAGCCTGCCACGGCGAGCGTGGCCTGCATGCGGCCGCGCATGGTGAATTCAGCCAGTGCGCGCATGCGATCTATCCCTTACCAGCGTCCGACTGCCCGATCTCAACGGCCGTGGCTGTCGGTGTAAGGAAGCAGGGCCAGGTAGCGGGCGCGCTTGATAGCGGTCGCCAGCTGACGCTGGTACTTGGCCTTGGTGCCGGTGATACGGCTCGGAACGATCTTGCCGGTTTCGGAAACGTAGGCCTTCAGGGTGTTGAGATCCTTGTAATCGATCTCTTTCACGCCTTCGGCGGTGAAGCGGCAGAACTTACGACGACGGAAGAAACGTGCCATGTGATTGGCTCCTCAATACTGGTCCGGAATTACTCGTCAGCGTTATCGCTATCGCTGTTGTCGTCGCCATCGGCGCCTTCAGCGTTATCGTTCGGACGCTCACGACGCTCGCGACGCTCGTTGCGGCTTTCTTCAGCCTTGAGCATCTCGGACTGCTCGGTGACAGCTTCGTCGCGACGCATGACCAGGTTACGGATCACGGCGTCGTTGTAACGGAAGTTGTCTTCCAGCTCAGCCAGGGCCTTGGCGCTGCACTCGACGTTCATCAGAACGTAGTGGGCCTTGTGCACGTTGTTGATGGCGTAGGCCAGCTGACGGCGGCCCCAGTCTTCCAGGCGGTGGATCTTGCCGCCGTCTTCTTCGATGGCCTTGGTGTAACGCTCGACCATGCCACCGACTTGTTCGCTCTGGTCCGGGTGAACCAGGAACACGATTTCGTAATGACGCATAAATGCTCCTTACGGGTTGCAGCCTGCCGCGGAACGGTCAGGCAAGGAGTGAATGTTTTCTTGGCTTGCCTGGCGGAGAGGCGAACGAACGCCTGCCCACGCGGCAAGGGGCGACATTCTAGAGAAGGGCAACCGGCGAAGCAAGGAAGATTGGCGAATATTTGTACAGCACCGGGAATGCAGCGGGACCGTCGCGCGACGGCCCCGTCCTCGCTCAATCCAGCGGGGTGCGCTGGCGGAGGATCTCGAACAGGCAGACGCCGGTGGCGACCGAGACATTCAGGCTGCTGACGCTGCCGGCCATCGGCAACCTGGCGAGGAAGTCGCAATGCTCGCGGGTCAGGCGGCGCATGCCCTTGCCTTCCGCGCCCATCACCAGCACGGTCGGCCCCTTGAGGTCGAGCTGGTAGAGGGTCTTGTCCGCCTCGCCGGCGGTGCCGACCACCCACAGGCCGCGCTGCTGGAGCTTTTCCAGGGTGCGCGCAAGGTTGGTGACCGCCACCAGCGGGATCACCTCGGCGGCGCCGCAAGCGACCTTGCGCACGGTGGCGTTGAGGGTCGCCGACTTATCCTTCGGCACGATCACCGCCAGCACTCCCGCCGCATCGGCGGTGCGCAGGCAGGCGCCGAGGTTGTGCGGGTCGGTGACGCCGTCCAGGGCCAGCAACAGCGGCGCGCCTTCGGCCCGCTCGAGCAGTTCCTCGAGCATGTTCTCGCCCCAGACCTGGCTCGGACTGACCTCCGCGACCACCCCCTGGTGGACGCCTTCCGCCCACTCGTCGAGTTCACGCCGGTCGCGCTGCCCTACCGGGATACGGAACCCGGCGGCCAACTCGGTGAGCACCTGGACCCGCGGATCGTGGCGGCCCTCGGCCAGCCACAACTGCTTGACCCGCTTCGGGTGGTGACGCAACAACGCTTCCACGGCGTGCACACCGTAGACCTTTTCCCACTGACTCATGACTTGGCCTTACGTTTGCGTGCCCCGGTCGCTGCCGGAGCGCTATCGGCCTTCGGCTTGGAAGGCCCCTTGCGATGCTTGGTCGGTTTCCCCGGCTTGGCGGCAGCAGGCTTGCCGCCCCTGGCCTTGCCCTTGGCGTTCTTGCCGGCCGGGGCGGCCTTGCCCTTCTTCCCACCCTTGTCCTTGCCGCCGCTGTCGCCGACACGCGCCTCGGCGAGCAGAGCCTTCTTCACTTCGCGACTCTTGCGTACGTCGGTGTTGCCGAGCATCTCCGCGGCCTGGGCCAGCAGTTCCGGCGCCACCGGCGGCAGCGCCTGCACCTTGCCGGCCTTGCGTCGCGGCACCACCGCGGCGTCGGGACTGGCCAGCGCAGGCTCCAGGTCGACTTCGGGCACGGAGGCACCCTTGCGCCCCTTCGGCGCCTTGCCGGCATTCGCCGACTTGTCGCCATTGCGCTTCTTGCGTCCGATCGGCGCGCTCAGCACGTTCCCGGCCAGCTCGAAATCGATCTTCCGTTCGTCCAGGTCGACCCGCGCCACTACCACTTCCGTGGTGTCGCCGAGACGGAAGCTGCGCCCGGTGCGTTCACCACTGAGGCGATGGTGCACAGCGTCGAAATGATAGTAGTCGCCGGGCAACGCGGTCACATGCACCAGGCCTTCGACGAAGATATCGGTCAGCTCGACGAACAGGCCGAAACCGGTGACGGCGGTGATTACGCCAGGGAAGGTCTCGCCGACCCGCTCGCGCATGTATTCGCATTTCAGCCAGTTGGTCACGTCGCGGGTCGCCTCGTCGGCACGCCGCTCGGTCATCGAGCACTGCTCGCCCAACTGGTCCAGGCGCAATTCGTCGTACGGATAGATGCGCGCCTTGGGCATGCTTGCCGCACCGGCCCGCTGCACGTGCGGAGTCTCCACCTTGGAGCGGATCACGCTGCGGATCGCGCGGTGCACCAGCAGGTCGGGGTAGCGCCGGATCGGCGAGGTGAAGTGGGTGTAGGCGTCATAGTTGAGGCCGAAGTGGCCATTGTTGTCCGGGCTGTACACCGCCTGGCTGAGCGAACGCAGCATGACCGTCTGGATCAGGCGGAAGTCGGCGCGGTCGCGGATCTTCTCCAGCAATTCCTGGTAGTCGCCCGGGGTCGGCGCGGCCTTGCCGCGACCCAGGCTGAGCCCCAGCTCACCGAGGAACTGGCGCAGGTTGTTGAGTTTCTCCTGGGGCGGGCCGTCGTGCACCCGGTACAGCGACGGAATGCCGTGCTTCTGCAGGAAGCGCGCGGTCGCCACGTTGGCGCAGAGCATGCATTCCTCGATCAGACGGTGCGCATCGTTGCGCTGGGTCGGGCGGATTTCCGAGATCTTCCGGTCGGCGCCGAAGACGATGCGGGTCTCCTGGGTCTCGAAATCGATCGCGCCGCGCACGTGACGACCGGCCAGCAGGGCCTTGTACAGCGCGTAGAGTTGTTGCAGATGCGGCACCACCCCGGGCAACTGCTGGCGCAGGTTCTCGGCCTCGACGCTGTCGGGACGCTCGAGCAACTGGCTGACCTTGGTGTAGGTCAGGCGCGCATGGGAGTGGATCACCGCTTCGTAGAACTGGTAGCCGGTGAGCTTGCCGGCCTTGGACAGGGTCATCTCGCAGACCATGGCCAGGCGGTCGACCAGCGGATTCAGCGAGCAGAGGCCGTTGGACAGCACTTCCGGCAGCATCGGAATCACCCGCTCGGGGAAGTACACCGAGTTGCCGCGCTTGGCCGCTTCCTCGTCCAGCGCCGAGCCGACCTTCACATAATGCGAGACGTCGGCGATCGCCACGAACAGGCGCCAGCCGCCGCCACGCCTGGACTCGGCGTACACGGCGTCGTCGAAGTCGCGGGCGTCCTCGCCATCGATGGTGACGAACGGCACCTGACGCAGGTCGATGCGCTTCTGCTTGTCCTTCTCCGCCACTTCCGGCTTGAGCCTGGCCGCTTCCTTCTCCACCGCGGCCGGCCACACGTGCGGAATGTCGTAGCTGCGCAGGGCGACCTCGATTTCCATGCCCGGCGCCATGTAGTCGCCGAGCACCTCGACGATCTCGCCCTGGGCCTGGCGATGGATGCTCGGCCATTGCTCGATGCGCACCTGAACGAACTGGTTGTGCCTGGCCTTGCCAGTCTTACCCGGCGGGATCAGGACTTCCTGCTGGATCTTCGGATTGTCCGCGACCACCACGCCGATGCCGCTTTCCTCGAAGTAGCGGCCGACCACGATCTCGTGGGCACGCTCGATCACCTCGACCAACTGGCCTTCGCGGCGGCCGCGGCGATCGTGGCCGGACACCCGGGCCAGGGCACGGTCGCCGTCGAACACCAGACGCATCTGGGTCGGGCTGAGGAACAGGTCGTCGCTGCCATCGTCGGGGATGAGGAAGCCGAAGCCGTCACGGTGCCCGCTGATGCGGCCGCGGATCAGGTCCAGCTTGTCCACCGGCGCATAGGCACCGCGACGTGTATAGATAAGCTGCCCGTCGCGTTCCATGGCACGCAGGCGTCGACGCAGGGCTTCTTCCGGCTCCTCGCCGGCGAGCCCGAACTCGTCGAGTAGCTGGGAACGGGTCGCCGGGGCGCCTCGCTCGGCCAGATGAGCCAGGATCAGTTCCCGGCTGGGAATGGGGTTTTCGTACTTTTCCGCTTCGCGAGCGGCCTCGGGATCGAGGTTTTGCCAATCGGCCATTAGAGGTAGGTCACCTTTTCTTCTTTAGCGTTCGCTGCCATTGCTCTATTGAAGCGCGAAAACGCTTCGTCGGTCAGCTTCGGCAGCAGAATAATTTTTATCGCATCAGGGGTTTACAAGCACAATGCGTACTCGTATAGTTCGCGCCCACAACGTTGCTGAGACGTTGTAACACGGAAACGATGAGCGATCATCGACTCCAGTGCCCAGGTGGCGGAATTGGTAGACGCACTAGGTTCAGGTCCTAGCGGTGGCAACACCGTGGAAGTTCGAGTCTTCTCCTGGGCACCATATTTCAGACAAAGCCAGACATTAGACTGCCTTTGTTTCAGCAGTTCAGCCACTACCAGGCATTGAAACTGCAGCAAGGTTTGCAACATCCAAGTCGATGAGCGATCATCGCACAATGCTGAAAAGCATGCCCAGGTGGCGGAATTGGTAGACGCACTAGGTTCAGGTCCTAGCGGTGGCAACACCGTGGAAGTTCGAGTCTTCTCCTGGGCACCATCTTCAAGACAAACAGCCGAGCATCGCTCGGCTTTTTGTTGTCCGCGATTTCCCCCTTCGAAGCACACCCCTCCTCCACTCGCCGCTGCGCCGCCCCGGAAATGAAAACGGGCTGCATGCGCAGCCCGTTCCGTCATCGTCCCGCTATCCGCCTCAGGCGAACGGATGGCGCAGGATGATGGTTTCGTTGCGGTCCGGACCGGTGGAGATGATATCGATCGGCGCACCCACCAGCTCTTCCACGCGCTTGATGTAGGCGCGGGCGTTGGCCGGCAACTCTTCCAGGGTCTTCGCTCCCACGGTCGACTCGCTCCAGCCGGGCATTTCCTCGTAGACCGGCTGCAGGCCGATGTAGCTGTCGGCATCGGTCGGCGCTTCCAGCACGTCGCCATCGGCATTCCTGTAGCCGACGCACAACCGCACCACGTCCAGGCCATCGAGCACGTCGAGCTTGGTCAGGCACAGGCCGGAAATGCTGTTGATCTCGATGGCGCGACGCAGGATCACGGCATCGAACCAGCCGCAGCGGCGAGCGCGACCGGTGGTGGCGCCGAACTCGTGGCCGCGCTTGGCCAGGTAGGCGCCGACGTCGTCGAACAGCTCGGTCGGGAACGGACCGGAACCGACACGGGTGGTGTAGGCCTTGGTGATTCCCAGCACGTAGTCCAGGTACAGCGGGCCGAAGCCGGAACCGGTGGCGGTGCCTCCGGCGGTGGTGTTGGAGCTGGTCACATAGGGATAGGTGCCGTGGTCGATGTCCAGCAGCGATCCCTGGGCGCCTTCGAACATGATGTCCTTGCCGTGCTTGCGCAGGTCGTGCAGGGTCGCGGCGACATCGGCCATCATCGGCTTGAGCAGCTCGGCATATTCCATCGCCTCGTCCAGAGTCTTCTGGAAGTCGATGGCCGGCTCCTTGTAATAGTGCTGAAGGACGAAGTTGTGGTAGTCCAGCAGCTCGCCCAGCTTGGCGGCGAAGCGCTCGCGATGGAACAGGTCGCCGACGCGCAGGCCACGGCGCGCCACCTTGTCCTCGTAGGCCGGGCCGATGCCGCGACCCGTGGTGCCGATCTTGGCTTCGCCGCGGGCCTTCTCGCGCGCCTGGTCGAGAGCGACGTGGTAGGACAGGATCAGCGGGCAGGACGGACTGATGCGCAGGCGTTCGCGCACCGGCACGCCCTTCTCTTCCAGCTTGGTGATTTCGCGCAGCAGCGCATCGGGCGCCAGCACCACGCCATTGCCGATCAGGCACTGCACGCCTTCGCGCAGGATGCCCGATGGAATCAGGTGCAGGACGGTTTTCTCGCCATCGATCACCAGGGTGTGGCCAGCGTTGTGACCACCCTGGTAGCGAACTACGGCAGCCGCCTGCTCGGTGAGCAGGTCGACGATCTTGCCCTTGCCCTCATCACCCCACTGGGTGCCCAGGACTACGACATTCTTACCCATAACACTTGTCCCCATCGTGGAAGTTCGATGCCGGCCGCGGCCGGCGGAAATCTCAGGACGCCAGCGGCGCCACCTGCCAATTGCCATCGCGCAGCGCCAGCTGCCGGTCGCAGCCCGCCTCGCGCGCAGAAGCCGCATCCTGCCCGGGCAGTGCCTGGACGACACGCTGCCCGTCGCGGCGCAGTCGCTGCACCGCCTGCCAGAGGCCGGCCCCTTCGGCCGGCGCCCAGATACCCGACACTGCCTGGTCCAGCCGGGCCTGGCCGAGAGTGACCAGGTTTTTCAAATCGGTGGAAAAACCGGTTGCCGGTCGGGCACGCCCGAAGTCGGCACCGATATCGTCATAGCGACCGCCCTGGGCGATGGACTGGCCAACGCCGGGCACGAAGGCCGCGAACACTACCCCGGTGTGATAGTGATAGCCGCGCAGTTCGCCGAGGTCGAAATACAGCGGCAAGCCCGGGAAGCGTGCGGCCAGCGAGTCGGCGATCTCGATCAGCTCGTTCAGTGCCACCTGCACCTCGGCCGGCGCCGCGGCCAGGCGCACACGCCCCTGCTCGAGCGCGTCGCGCCCACCACACAGTTCGGCCAGCGCGCGCAGCATGTCGCGCAGCTCGCCCGGCAGGCTCGCGGTCAAGGCCTCGACCTCGTCCACCGCCTTGCGCTGCAAGGCGTCGAACAGCTGCTGCTCGACCTCGCCGGAAAGCCCGGCCGCGCGGGCCAGGCCACGGTAGATGCCGACGTGGCCGAGATCCATGTGTACATCCGGCACTTCCGCCATCTCGAGCATGTCCAGCATCAGGCTGATCACCTCGACATCGCTGGCCGGACTGGCGTCGCCGTACAGTTCGGCGCCCAGCTGGATCGGGCTGCGCGAGGTGGACAGCGCGCGCGGTTGCGCATGCAGCACGCTGCCGGCATAGCACAGCCGGCTCGGCCCCTCGCGACGCAGGCTGTGCGCGTCCATCCGCGCCACCTGCGGCGTGATGTCGGCGCGGAACCCCATGAGCCGGCCGGACGCCGGGTCGGTCACCTTGAAGGTACGCAGGTCGAGGTCCTGTCCCGCGCCCGTGAGCAGTGACTCCAGGTATTCGATATGCGGGGTCACGACGAACTCGTAACCCCAGCGGTGGAACAGATCCAGCACCTGACGGCGGGCTGCTTCGATGCGCGCCGCCTCCGGGGGCAGCACCTCTTCGATCCCATCTGGCAGCAGCCAGCGGTCTACCGTTGCCATTTCGCCTCTCCCCTTTCAGCCGGGCGGCACATCATCAGTGAATCCAGTAAAGAAGCAGGGTGCCGAGCAGCATGCTGCCCAGCCCCACGAGACGCAGATGACGGTCGCTCAACCGGCCGATGCCGGAGACCGCCTCGCGCCACTGCCGCGGGCACAGGAACGGCAGGATGCCTTCCAGCACCAGTACCAGACAAAACGCGATGCCGAATTCCTGCCACATGATTCTCGCGGACGCAAAAAAGCCGGGATTTCCCGGCTGGCTCATCATAACACGATTTCTCCGACGGGCGCTGCCGCCCGCCGGAGAACCGCGGATTACTTGTTGGCCTTGTTCAGGTAGCGGAAGAACTCGCTGCTCGGATCGAGCACCAGCACGTCGCGCTTCTCGGCGAAGCTCTCGCGATAGGCCTTCAGGCTCCGGTAGAACGCGTAGAACTCCGGATCCTGGTTGTAGGCCTTGGCGTAGATCGCGGCAGCCTTGGAGTCCCCGTCACCGCGGGTCTCTTCCGACTCGCGATAGGCCTCGGCGACGATCACCCGGCGCTGGCGGTCGGCGTCGGCGCGAATGCCTTCGGCCAGTTCGCGACCCTTGGCACGGTGCTCGCGGGCCTCGCGCTCACGCTCGGTGCTCATCCGCTCGAAGACGCTGCGGTTGACTTCCTTCGGCAGGTCGATGGCCTTGACCCGCACGTCGATCACCTCGATACCCAGCTCCTTCTGCGCCATGCGATTCAGCGACGCGGTGATGTCGCCCATCAGCGCATCGCGCTCGCCGGACACCACTTCGTGCAGGGTACGCTTGCCGAACTGGTCGCGCAGGCCCGCCTCCAGGCGCCGCGACAGACGCTCGTCGGCGATCTGCTTGAGACCCGAGGTCGCGGTGTAGAAGCGCTCGGCGTCCGCCACCCGCCACTTGGCATAGGCATCAACCATCACCGCCTTTTTCTCCAGGGTCAGGAAGCGCTGGGTCGGGGCGTCCAGGGTCAGCAGGCGGGCATCGAATTTGCGCACCTGGTTGACGTACGGGATCTTGAAATGCAGGCCCGGCTTGACGTCGGACTCGACCACCCGGCCGAAGCGCAGCATGACCGCGCGCTCGGTCTGCTGGACCACGTAGACGCTGTTCCACAGCACGATGGCGGCGACGACACCGACGATCAGAGCGATCAAAGACTTGTTGCCCATCAGCGGCTCTCCCTCGTACGCGCGTCTTGCTGGCGCAGGTCGTTGACGATCCGCGAACCCAGGTCCGAAGCGCTGGCGCTGCCACCACCGGTGGAGGCGCCGGCACCCGCTGCGGGAGCGGCGTTACGACCATCGATCATCTTGTCCAGCGGCAGGTAGAGCAGGTTGTTCTGCCCCTGCTGGCCGGTCACCAGCACCTTGCTGGTCTGGCTGAAGACTTCCTGCATGGTGTCCAGGTACAGGCGCTCGCGCGTCACTTCCGGCGCCTTGCGGTACTCGACCAGCAGCTTGGAGAAGCGGTCCGCCTCACCCTGGGCGCGGGAGATCACTTCGTCGCGGTAGCCGTTGGCCTCCTCGATGATGCGCTGCGCCTGGCCGCGCGCTTCCGGCACCACGCCGTTGGCATAGGCCTCGGCCTGGTTCTTCTCGCGCTGCTCGTCCTCGCGGGCGCGGATCACGTCGTCGAACGCTTCCTGCACCTCGCGCGGAGCCTGGGCGCTCTGGATGTTCACCTGGGTCACGGTGATACCGGTCTTGTAGGTATCCAGGAAGCGCTGCAGGCGCTCGCGCACCTCGGTCGCCATCTGCTCGCGGCCTTCGGTGAGGATCCGGTCCATGGTGGTGGAGCCGGCGACATGCCGCAGCGCGCTCTCGGTCGCCTGCTGCAGGCTGACCTCGGGCTGGTCGACGTTGAGCACGAAGTCCTGCAGGTTGCTGATCTTGTACTGCACGGTCAGCGGCACCTCGACGATGTTCTCGTCCTCGGTGAGCATCTGCCCCTGCTTGCTGTACGCACGCTCGCGGGTGACGTTCTCCTGGAAGCGCTTGTCGATCGGCGGGAAGTAGAAGTTCAGGCCGGGACCGACCGTCTCGTAGTACTTGCCGAAGCGCAGGATGACCGCCTGCTCCTGCTCGTCCACCACATAGATAGCGTTGTACAGCCAGAGCACGGCGAGGATCGCCAGGCCGATGCCGAACAGGCCCAGGCCACCGCCCTTGCCGCCGGAACCGGAGCCGGAGCCGTTGCCACTGCGTTTTTTTCCACCGAACAGCCCGTTCAGGCTGTCCTGAAGCTTGCGGAAAGCCTCATCCAGGTCGGGCGGCCCCTTGCGGTCACCACCGCCGCCACCACCACCGCGGCGGCCTCCCCACGGGTCTCGATCGTTGTTGTTCGAGTTGTCACCCGGCTCGTTCCAAGCCATAGCGCTCTCCATCTAGTAACGCGAAACGCGCCTGCGGCGCGGCCACCCATGCTACCGAATGCCCTGCCCGCTGCCAAAAGCAGCGATACGGGCTTTATTGCAAAGTGTGTTGCGCAACGAACTCCGCCGGCTGCCAACCTGCGCGGCTCGCCAGGCGATTCAACTCGGCCCGCGGCAGGCGCACCTGCAGCAGGGTACAACCTTCCTCATCGTGCGCCTCGGACTGCACCGCGCCCAGCTCGAACAGCTGGGCGCGCAGGCGCCCGAGCCGCTGGGGCAGGCGCAAGGTACCGACGAACAGGTCCTCGCCGAGCAGCTCGGCGATGGCCTGACGCAGCAGGTCGAGGCCTTCGCCGGTCTGCGCCGACAGCCAGACGCGCACCGGCTTGCCGGCATCGTCGCGCTGGATGTGCGGTTCGACCGAGGGTAGCAGGTCGACCTTGTTATGGACCTCGAGCATCGGCAGTTCGTTGGCGCCGATCTCGCCGAGCACCGCCAGCACCTGCTCGATCTGCGCGTCCCGCTCGGGCTCGTGGGCATCGATCACGTGCAGGAGGAGGTCGGCATTGCTCGATTCCTCCAGCGTAGCGCGGAAGGCCTCCACCAGCTTGTGCGGCAGGTGGCGGATGAAACCCACCGTGTCGGCCAGCACCACCGGCCCGAGGTCGTCCAGCTGCAGGCGACGCAGGGTCGGGTCGAGGGTGGCGAACAACTGGTTGGCGGCGTACACCTCGGACGAGGTGAGCGCATTGAACAGGGTCGACTTGCCGGCGTTGGTATAGCCGACCAGCGATACCGCCGGGATGTCCGCACGCTTGCGCCCACGGCGAGCCTGCTCGCGCTGGCTGCGGACCTTCTCCAGGCGCTGCTTGATCTGGCGGATGCGCACGCGCAACAGGCGCCGGTCGGTTTCCAGCTGGGTTTCACCCGGTCCGCGCAGGCCGATACCGCCCTTCTGCCGTTCGAGGTGGGTCCAGCCGCGGACCAGCCGCGTGCTCATGTGCTCCAGCTGCGCCAGTTCCACCTGCAACTTGCCTTCGTGGGTCCGCGCGCGCTGGGCGAAGATGTCGAGGATCAGCCCGGTCCGGTCGAGCACGCGACACTCGAACGCACGCTCGAGATTGCGCTCCTGGCTGGGCGTCAGGGTGTGGTTGAAAATCACCAGCTCGACGTTCTCGGCCTTGACCAGGTCGTGCAGTTCCTCGACCTTGCCACTGCCGATGAGATACTTGGCGCTCGGCTGGTGGCGGGACACGCTGACGAATGCCACCGTTTCCGCGCCGGCCGAACGCACCAGCTCCTGGAACTCCTGCGGATCTTCGCGCGCCTCGGGGTTCTGCCCTTCCAGATGCACCAGAACAGCCTGTTCCCCACCACCTGGGCGCTCAAAGAACAAAGCGGACTCCCGTCAAGCGTTGCCCGGCTCGGCCGGCTGGTCGCCGCTCGGCAGACGCACCGGACGGCTCGGTACCACGGTGGAGATCGCGTGTTTGTAAACCATCTGGCTGACGGTGTTCTTCAGCAGGATGACAAACTGGTCGAACGACTCGATCTGGCCCTGCAGCTTGATGCCGTTGACCAGATAGATGGAAACCGGAACGCGTTCTTTCCGCAGGGTATTGAGGTAAGGGTCTTGTAGCGAATGCCCTTTTGACATGTGCCGCACTCCTTTAAGGATCGTAGTTTGAGTAGTCGAATAGGGTGACTTGGCGCCGTCCAAACCTCCGGACTCGCTCCGGAAACAGACGGACAAATTAAGGTCTCAGGCCAATATGGAGACCGTTTTCAGGTATTTCAAGGCACGCGGCAGATTGTCACCTGCTAGGCTGTCCATCCAGTGTAGATGGCTCCAGCCTCGCAGCCAGGTGAACTGGCGCTTAGCCAACTGGCGGGTTGCGATGATGCCGCGCTCGGTCATTTCAGCGTAGGACAGCTTGCCGTCCAGGTAATCCCACACCTGACGGTAACCCACGGCTCTAATAGACGGTAATCCTGCATGCAAGTCACTTCTGGCATGCAGTGCTTCGACCTCGGCGATGAAACCCTGTTCCAGCATCTGGCGAAAACGCTGCGCAATCCGCGCGTGCAACACCTGGCGCTGCTCGGGAGCAATCGCCAGCTGGGCGACAGTATACGGCAATTGATTCCTGCCTGACGCGTCAAAATCCGCCTTTTCAGCGCTTTGCCGGCGACGCAGTTCGCTCATCGACACGCCGCCGACGCGATAGACCTCCAGCGCCCGCATCAGCCGTTGCGGATCGTTGGGATGGATTCGCGCGGCCGACTCCGGGTCGACCTCGGCGAGTTGCCGATGCAGCGCCTCCCAGCCTTCGGCCCGGGCCTCGGCCTCGAGCGCGGCGCGCACCTCGGGATCGGCACCGGGCATGTCGGCCAGGCCTTCGAGCAACGCCTTGTAATAGAGCATGGTGCCCCCCACCAGCAGGGGAATCCTGCCGCGCGCGGTGGCCTCGGCCATCGCCGCCAGGGCGTCGGCGCGGAATTCGGCGGCCGAATAGCTCTCGGACGGGTCGCGGATATCGATCAGGCGGTGCGGATAGCGCGCCAGTAGCTCCCGGGAAGGCTTGGCCGTACCGATATCCATGCCGCGGTAGATCAGCGCCGAGTCGACGCTGATCAGCTCGCAGGGCAGCGCATCGGCCAGCGCCATCGCCAGGTCGGTCTTGCCGGCGGCGGTCGGCCCCATGAGGAAGATGGCGGGAGGCAGGGAAGGCATCGGAAAGCTCTTGGACAAAGCGCATAGCTTCGGGCTTTGCGCCCGAAGCCGCAAGCTCAGCGGCCGCGCAGGAAGAGCTTGTCCAGCTCGTCCAGGCCCAGCTGGGTCCAGGTCGGACGCCCATGGTTGCACTGGCCGCTGCGCTCGGTGATCTCCATGTCGCGCAGCAGGGCGTTCATTTCCGGCAACGTCAGGCGTCGATTGGCACGGACCGCTCCGTGGCAGGCCATGGTCCCGAGCAGTTCGTTCAGATGCGCCTGGATACGGTCGCTGGTGCCGTACTCCAGCAGGTCGGCGATGACGTCGCGTACCAGTTGGGTCGCCTCCGCCTGCTTGAGCAGCGCCGGGATCTGTCGGATCGCCAGGGTTTCCGGGCCCAATCGCTGCAACTCGAAGCCCAGACGCTGGAACCAGCCGGAGTGCTCCTCGGCGCAATCCGCCTCGCGCTCGCTGACCGCGATCGACTCCGGCACCAGCAGCGGCTGACCACGCAAGCCTTCGCTGGCCATCGCCACCTTGAGGCGCTCGTAGGTGATCCGCTCGTGGGCCGCGTGCATGTCCACCAGCACCAGGCCGTGGGCGTTCTCGGCGAGGATGTAGATGCCCTTGAGTTGCGCCAGGGCGTAACCCAGCGGGGGGATGTCCTGGGCGCTTTCGGGCAGCGCGGCCGGCGCCTCGCCGGCGGGCAGCGGCGCGAAGTAGGCCTTGTAGGCGCCGCCGGCCTCGGCCAGCGAGGGCGGCGCCTCCGGCCGGGTGTAGGCGGAATAGCCGGAGGAAGCGCCGGACGAGGATGCACCGCCGCTCCAACCCACCCGCGCCGCCGGGCTCTCCAGCACACTTTCGGCCAGGCGCATCTCGCCCTGCGGGCCGAATTCGCCGGCGGCGGCACCGGTCGGACGCGGCTCGGTCAGGCTGGTCGCCCCGGGCGGCGCGAGCTGGTCGTCGGGGCGAACCTCGCCCAGCGCGCGATGCAGGGTGCCATAGAGGAAGTCATGGACCATCCGGCTGTCGCGGAAGCGCACTTCGTGCTTGGTCGGATGCACGTTGACGTCGACCACCGCCGGATCGACCTCGAAGAACAGCACGAAGGTCGGGTGCCGGCCGTTGTACAGCACGTCGCGATAGGCCTGGCGCACCGCGTGGGCGACCAGCTTGTCGCGCACCATGCGCCCGTTCACATAGAAATACTGCAGATCCGGTTGGCTGCGGGAGAAGGTCGGCAAGCCGACCCAGCCCCACAGGTGCAGGCCATTGCGCTCGACCTCGATCGGCAACGCCTGCTCGAGGAACGCCTGGCCGCACACCGCGCCGACCCGGCGCGCGCGCGCCAGCTCGTCGCGCGCCTCGTGCAGGGCGAAGATGGTCTTGCCGTTGTGGCGCAGGTGGAAAGCCACGTCGAAACGGGCCAGCGCCAGGCGCTTGATGACTTCCTGCAGATGGTCGAACTCGGTCTTCTCCGCACGCAGGAACTTGCGCCGCGCCGGGGTGTTGAAGAACAGGTCGCGAACCTCGACGCTGGTTCCCACCGGGTGCGCCGCCGGCTGCACTCGCGGCTGCATGTCGCGGCCCTCGGTCTCCACCTGCCAGGCTTCGCCGGCGTCGGCGGTGCGCGAGGTCATGGTCAGGCGCGCCACAGAGCTGATCGAGGCCAGCGCCTCGCCGCGGAAGCCGAGGCTCATCACCCGCTCCAGGTCTTCCAGCTCGCGGATCTTGCTGGTGGCGTGGCGAGCCAGGGCCAGCGGCAGGTCATCGGCGGGGATGCCGCGACCGTCGTCGCGCACCCGCAGCAGCTTGACGCCACCCTGCTCGACTTCCACGTCGATACGCCGGGCGCCGGCATCGAGGCTGTTCTCCAGCAGTTCCTTGGCCACCGAGGCGGGACGCTCGACCACCTCACCGGCGGCGATCTGGTTCGCCAGCCGCGGACTGAGCAGCTGGATACGCGGCGCTTCGCTCATCACTGGGCCGCCAGGGCGGTGCTCGGGATGGACAGGGCCTGGCCGACTTTCAGGTTGTCGCTGGACAGGCTGTTGCTGCTGCGCAGCGCGGCCATGCTCACTTCATAGCGCTGGGCGATCATCGCCAGGGTCTCTCCGGGCCGCACCACGTGCTCACGCGGCCCCATCGACAACTTGCCCTGGGCGCGCAACGAGGCGATGTAGGTGCCGGGCGGCGGGCTCTGCTGGAAGTACTGGCGGATGCCGCTGGTGATCGAACGCGCCAGGGCCTGCTGGTGACTGGCGCTGGCCAGCTTGCGCGACTCGTTGACGTTCGAGATGAAGCCGGTTTCCACCAGGATCGAGGGAATGTCCGGCGATTTCAGCACCATGAATCCGGCCTGCTCCACCCGGCGCTTGTGCAGCGAGGTGATGCGTCCAACATTGGTCAGCACCTTGTGCCCGACATCCAGGCTCGACGACAGGGTCGCGGTCATCGACAGGTCGAGCAGCACGCCGGCGAGCATCTGGTCCTTGTCGCCGAGGCTGACGCTGCCGTCGCCGCCGATCAGGTCGGAACGGTTTTCGCTGTCAGCCAGCCAGCGCGCGGTTTCCGAGGTGGCGCCGCGGTCGGACAGGGCGAACACCGAGGCGCCGAAGGCGCTGCGGCTCGGCGCGGCGTCGGCATGGATCGAGACGAACAGGTCGGCGCCCTTCTTGCGGGCGATCTCGGTGCGCTTGCGCAGCGGGATGAAGTAGTCGCCGGTGCGGGTCAGTTCGGCACGGTAGCCGCGCACCTGGTTGATCTGCCGCTGCAACTCGCGGGCGATCGACAGGGTGATGTTCTTCTCGTGCAGGCCGCCCGGGCCGAGGGCGCCGGGGTCCTCGCCGCCGTGCCCGGCGTCGATGGCGATGACGATGTCGCGGGTGCCACCCTTGGTCGGCAGCGGCAGCTTGGCCACCGGTTGGGTCGGTGTCACCGGGGTGACCGGCACGCTCGGGGTCGGTGTCGCCGGCACGTCCGGGGTCAGGTCGGCGCCCTGGTCATAGAGATCGACCACCAGGCGGTTGCCATACTGCTGGTTGGGTGGCAGGACGAAGCTCTTCGGGGTGACTTGGGCGGACAGGTCGAGGACCATACGCAGGTCGTTCGGCGTGCGCTGGGCCGAGCGCACCGCGGTGATCGGGGTGTTGCCGAGCTTGAGGCCGTTGAGCTGGGTCGCCAGTTGGGCGCCGCTGACGTCGATGACGATACGGTTGGGCGCGGCCAGGGTGAACAGGCTGTGCTGCACCGGGCCGGAGAGATCGAAGACCAGACGGGTGTTGTCCGGAGCGCGCCAGATCCGCACGCTCTTGATTTGCGCGGCGGCCAGAACCTCGCCGACCTGACAGGCCAGCAGAATCATCACCCCAGTCAACAACGTCCGCAGACGCAAGCCCCAACCCATCGTTTTTCTCATGCTCCCATGGTCAGGGTGGCACACCAGGCTTCGCCCCGCGCACCATGCGGTACCAGGCGCAGTGTCCGTCCACCCGCTTGGGCAGTAATGGTAATGTCCAGATCGGCGGTTGGCAAAACGCCCGCGCCGCGCTCGGGCCACTCGATCAGGCAGAGCGCGCTGCCGTCGAAATAGTCGCGGATGCCGAAGAACTCCAGTTCCTCCGGATCGGCGAGCCGGTACAGGTCGAAATGGTAGGCGCGCAGCTCGCCGATTTCGTAGGGCTCGACCAGGGTGAAGGTCGGGCTTTTCACCGAGCCGGCATGGCCGAGGCCGCGCAGGATGCCGCGCGAGAGGGTGGTCTTGCCGGCGCCGAGGTCGCCGTGCAGGTAGATGACCCCCTGCCCGCCGCTGGCCCGGGCGATGCGCCCGCCCAGTTCGACCATCGCGTCTTCCCCTTCGGCGGACAGGATCACTTCAGACACGGACTGCACTCCTCGAGCAACTGACGAACGGTAGGTACGAGATCGGTCGCCACCAGCCCGCGACCCTGGGCGCCCAGCCGCTCACCGGCGGCTGCGTGTAGCCAGACCGCCAGGCAGGCCGCGTCGAACGCCGCCATGCCCTGGGCCAGCAAGGCACCGATGACACCCGACAGTACGTCGCCCAGGCCGGCTCCGGCCATCGCCGGGTGCCCCCGGGAACAGACGGCGAGGCGACCGTCGGGCGAGGCGACCAGGCTGCCGGCGCCCTTGAGTACCACCACCGCCTGATAGCGACGCGCCAATTCCAGCGCCGCAGCCGGGCGATCCGCCTGCACCTGCGCGGTCGTGCGGCGCAACAGGCGCGCGGCCTCGCCGGGATGCGGCGTCAGGATCCACGCCTGCGGCCCTGCTCCGACCGGTTCCAGGGCCAACAGGTTCAACGCGTCGGCATCCCAGACCTGCGGCAATGGCCGCCCCCGGGCGGCGCTCAGCAGGCTGCGCCCCCAGGCCCTCTGGCCGAGCCCGGGACCGAGCACCAGCACGCTGGCGCGTTCGGCGAGAGCCAGCAACTGGTTCGCCGAAGCCACGCCATGGGCCATGACCTCGGGGCAACGGCCCAGCAGCGCCGGTACGTGTTCGACGCGGGTCGCCGCCGAGACCAGGCCGGCGCCGCAGCGCAGGGCGCTTTCCGCGGCCAGCAGCACCGCTCCGCCCATCCCGGCGTCGCCGCCGGCCACCAGCAGATGGCCGAAGAGCCCCTTGTGGGCGGTCCGCGGCCGCGCCGCCAACCTTGGCAGGTCGCGGTGCGCCAGGCGCCGCGCCAGGGGCGGGAGCGTCGTGACCGCGGCGGCGTCGCCGCCCAGGTCGTCGAATACCAGTTCACCGACCCGTTCCGGCGCCTCGCCGGTGAACAGCCCGAGCTTCAGCCCGACGAAAGTCACCGTCAGGTCCGCCCGGATCGCCTCCCCCAATACCGCGCCGGTGTCGGCGCTCAGGCCGGAAGGGATGTCCACCGCCAGGACCGGCAGGCCGGCGGCGTTGGCCAGGCGGATCGCCTGGGCGAAAGGTTCGCGGACCGCGCCGGCCAGGCCGGTGCCGAGCATGGCGTCGACCAGCACGCCCTCGAGTTCGGCGCATTCGCTCCACGGTTGCACCGCGACGCCGGCATCCAGGGCCGTGGCATGGGCCTGCGCGGCATCGCCGGAGAGACGATCCGCCGCCGCGACCGCCAGCACCCGCACGCGCCAGCCGGCGCGCTGCGCCAGCGCCGCGACCAGGTAGCCGTCGCCGGCATTGTTGCCATGCCCGGCGAGCACGGTCAGCGCCCCGGCCTCCGGCCAGCGCCGGCGCAATGCGCGCCAGGCGGCATGGGCCGCGCGCTGCATGAGTTCGAAGCCCGGTGTCCCGGCGGCGATCAGGCGCGCATCGAGGTCGCGCACCTGGGCGGCGGAATAGAGGGCGAGTGGCAGGTCGTCGTGCTGGAAGGTCATGGTCATCGGATCGATTCGGCGTCGGACGCGCAGTCTGGCAGAATTATACCTGTACCCATTCGCTTTCCCTCGTCTTCATCGAATCGCCATGACTCCCCAGCCGCTGGCCGACCGCCTTTCCCCGCCGGACCCGCTCCGCCTCGCCCAGTCCATCAAGGACTGGGGCCGCGAGCTGGGCTTCCAGCAGGTCGGCATCGGCGATGTCGACCTGGGCGAGCACGAAGGGCACCTGCAGCGCTGGCTGGAAGCGGGCTACCACGGCGAAATGGACTACATGGCGGCGCACGGCAGCAAGCGCTCGCGTCCGGCCGAGCTGGTCCCCGGCACCCTGCGGGTGATTTCCCTGCGCATGGACTACCTGCCCGGCGACACACGCATGGCGCAGGTCCTGGCGGCCCCGGAAAAAGCCTACGTATCGCGCTACGCACTCGGCCGCGACTACCACAAGCTGATCCGCAAGCGCCTGCAGCAACTGGCCGAGCGCATCCAGGGCGAGATCGGCCCGTTCGGTTTCCGCGCCTTCGTCGACAGCGCGCCGGTGCTGGAAAAGGCCATCGCCGAGCAGGCCGGGCTCGGTTGGATCGGCAAGAACACCCTGGTGCTCAACCGCAAGGCCGGTAGCTACTTCTTCCTCGGCGAGCTGTTCGTCGACGTGCCGCTACCGGTCGATCCGGCGATGGCCAGCGAACACTGCGGGCGCTGCTCCGCGTGCCTGGACATCTGCCCGACCGCCGCCTTCGTCGGCCCCTACCGGCTGGACGCGCGGCGCTGCATCTCCTACCTCACCATCGAGTACAAGGGTGCGATCCCGCTGGAGCTGCGGCCGCTGATCGGCAACCGGGTATTCGGCTGCGACGACTGCCAGATCGTCTGCCCGTGGAACCGCTTCGCCCGTCCCACCGGGCAGGGCGACTTCCAGCCGCGCCACAGCCTGGACAATGCCGGTCTTGCCGAACTGTTCCTCTGGAGCGAAGAGGAGTTCCTCGGCCGCACCGAGGGTTCTCCGCTGCGCCGCGCCGGCTACGAGCGCTGGCTGCGCAACCTGGCGGTGGGGCTGGGCAACGCGCCCTCGACCATCCCGGTGCTGGAAGCGCTGAAGGCGCGCCGCGAGCATCCTTCGGAACTGGTCCGCGAGCACGTGGAATGGGCGCTGAGGCGCCACGGGGAAACCTAGCCCGGCCGGCGTCTGCCGCCCGGACAGGGCGGATCAGAGCTTGATGAAGTGGTCGCGGTAGTGGCGCAGTTCGGCGATCGACTCGCGGATATCGTCCAGCGCCAGGTGGGTGTTGCCCTTCTTGAAGCTTTCGCGGACCTGCGGCGCCCAGCGCGCGGCCAGTTCCTTGAGGGTCGAGACGTCGAGGTTGCGGTAGTGGAAATAGCCTTCCAGCCTGGGCATGTGCCTATAGAGGAAGCGGCGGTCCTGGCAGATGCTGTTGCCGCAGATCGGCGAACTGCGCTTGGGCACCCACTGCTCGAGGAAGGCCAGGGTCTGCGCCTCGGCCTCGGCCATGCTCACGGTGCTTTCCCGGACCCGCTGGGTGAGCCCGGACTGGCCGTGCTGGCGGGTATTCCACTCGTCCATGCCGGCGAGGACTTCCTCCGGCTGGTGGATGGCGATCACCGGGCCTTCGGCCAGGGTGTTGAGGTCACTGTCGGTGACGATGGTGGCCATCTCGATGATGACGTCCCGGTCCGGATCGAGGCCGGTCATCTCCAGGTCGATCCAGATAAGGTTCTGCGGGTTCTGCATGGGGGAGTCGCTCCAGTCGCTATGCCGTGCATTCTAGCGTGGAACGCCGCCGCGCGAATGGTGGCGTCGCGCCCATGCTAAACTCGCCGCCGATTTTTCTTGCGGACGCATCATGGCCAGACGCCACTTGACCCGCCGGCAGAGCTGGCGCATCGAAAAGATCCAGGAAGAACGCGCGGCCCGGGCGGCGCGCCGCGAGTCGCGCGCGGTCGAGGAGCTGGAAGGTGGCGACCTGGGGCCGGAGCAGACCGGCCAGGTGATCGCCCACTTCGGGGTGCAGGTCGAGGTCGAGTCGACCGACGGCCAGGTCTCGCGCTGCCACCTGCGGGCCAACCTGCCGGCGCTGGTGACGGGCGACCAGGTGGTCTGGCGCGCCGGCAACCAGGGCATCGGCGTGATCGTCGCGCAACTGCCGCGGCGCTCGGAGCTGTGCCGACCGGACATGCGCGGCCTGCTCAAGCCGGTGGCGGCCAATGTCGACCGGATAGTCATCGTCTTCGCCCCGCGCCCCGAGCCCCACGCCAACCTGATCGATCGCTACCTGATCGCTGCCGAACATGCCGGCATCCAGCCGCTGCTGCTCCTGAACAAGGCCGACCTGGTCGACGAGAGCAATGCAGAAGACATCGATGCGTTGCTGAATGTCTACCGCACCCTGGGTTATCCGCTGATCGAAGTCTCGGCCTTCAACGGCCTGGCCATGGACGAACTGCGCGGCGCTCTCGACGGCCACGTCAGCGTCTTCGTCGGACAGTCCGGGGTCGGCAAGTCGTCGCTGGTGAATGCCTTGCTGCCGGGCGTCGACACCCGCGTCGGCGATCTCTCCACGGTGACCGGCAAGGGTACCCACACCACCACCACCGCGCGCCTGTTCCATTTTCCCGGCGGCGGCGACCTGATCGACTCGCCCGGCATCCGTGAGTTCGGCCTGGGCCACGTGTCGCGCGACGATGTCGAGGCCGGCTTCATCGAATTCCGCGAATTGCTCGGGCATTGCCGCTTCCGCGACTGCAAGCACGACCGTGAACCGGGATGCGCCCTGCTCCAGGCCCTGGAAGACGGCCGCATCATGCCGCAACGGATGGCCAGCTACCGGCACATTCTGGCGAGCATGCCGGAAGCGGACTACTGAAGATTCAATTGCCCCTGATCTGATCCAGCTTCAGGCTGCCGCCATCGTCGAACAGGTTGAGCTTCTTCTGCACCTCGTCCGCCGGCAGCGGCGGCTGGGCGCCCGTCGCCGGCGCGCCGGCCGGAGGCGCCGGCTGCTCGGCTGGAGCCGCCGCGGGTGCGCCGGTTTCGCCTTCGATGGCCTTCTGTGCCTTGCGGGTCAGGACCACGATATCGATCCGCCGGTTGACCGGGTTCAACGGGTCCTTGTCGTCGAACAGTCGCGCCGAGGCGTAGCCGACCACCTGGGATATCTGCGTCTCTGGATAACCACCGGCTACCAGCGCGCGGCGCGCGGCGTTGGCGCGGTTGGCCGACAGCTCCCAGTTGCCGAAGTCGCCGTTGCCGGCGTAGGGCTTGGCATCGGTGTGGCCGCTGATGCTGATCTTGTTCGGCACCTGGCGGATGGTCTCGGCCATCGCCAGCAGGATGTCCTCGAAATACGGCTGCAGGCGCGCGCTGCCGAGATCGAACATCGGCCGGTTGGCGGCGTCGACGATCTGGATGCGCAGGCCGTCGCGGGTGATCTCGAAGTGGATCTGGTCCTTGAAGTCCTTGAGCATCGGATTTTCGTCGACCTTGTTCTGCAACTCCTGCAGCAACAGCGCCAGGCGCTCGCGCTCCACCTGCTCGGCCAGGCTCTCGGCCTGGTCGGCGTTGACCTGGTGGTCCTGCTCGGGACTGATCCGGCTTTCGTTGGAGTCGGGCTGGGCCTGGACCTGCGGGTTGAGGGTCTTGTCCGGCGCCGGCGTCGGCGTGCCACCGAGGTCGATGACATAGGGACTGGCGCTTTCGCTGAAGCCGATGGGGTCCTGGAAGTAGCCGGAGATCGCCTTCTTCTGCTCCGGCGTGGCCGACGACAGCAGCCAGAGCACCAGGAAGAACGCCATCATCGCCGTGGCGAAGTCGGCGAAGGCGATCTTCCACGAGCCGCCGTGGTGGCCGGCGGCATAGCGCTTGACGCGCTTGACGATGATCGGCTGGTTGTTGTCCATCTATCGACTATGCCTCCACTCAGCGGCCGCGCACGGCCTGCTCGAGTTCGGCGAAGGTCGGCCGATGGCCGGGCAGCAGCACCTTGCGGCCGAACTCGACGGCCAGCGACGGCGGCATGCCGGATGCGGAGGCGACCAGGCAGGCCTTGATCGCCTCGAACAGGTTCAGCTCCTCCTTGGCGTCGTGCTCGAGGGCGCCGGCCAGCGGGCCGACGAAGCCATAGGCGGCGAGGATGCCGAGGAAGGTCCCGACCAGCGCGGCGGCGACATGGTGGCCGATCTCCGCCTGGCTGCCCTCGCCGAGCAGCGCCATGGTGATCACGATGCCCAGCACCGCGGCGACGATGCCGAAGCCCGGCAGGGCGTCGGCGACCTTGGTCACCGCATGAGACGGGTGCTCGAGGTCCTCCTTGAGGCTCGACAGCTCCATGTCGAACAGGCCTTCCAGCTCGTGCGGCGCCATGTTCCCGGAGGACATGATGCGCAGGTAGTCGCAGACGTAGGCGGTCATCCGCTCGTCCTTCAGCACCCCCGGGTACTTGCTGAAGATCGGGCTGGCGGAGGGGTCCTCGATATCCGCCTCGATCGCCATCATGCCCTCGCGCCGGCTCTTGTTGAGGATCTCGTAGAGCATGCCCAGCACTTCCAGGTAGAAGGTCTGGGTGAAGCGATGGCCGAACATCTTCGGCGCTTTCTTCAGCACCACCATGAAGGTGTTGCCGGGGTTGGCCTGGAGGAAGGCCCCGAGGGCCGCGCCACCGATGATCAGGACCTCGAAGGGCTGGATGATGGCGCCGATCTTGCCACCGGAGAGCAGATAGCCTCCGAGGACGCTGGCGAAAACGACGATGATGCCGATGATTTTTGACATGAGGACCGGACGTACGAAATGAACAGGATAAGGAGGGGGACTGCTAGGCTCCCTCTTGTTATCGGTAGCTAGCCGCAAGACTATAGTCCGAATACTCGAAAAGCCAGTTCGCCGCCTCGCCGAGACCGAGCCCGACACCCATGACAGACCGCCTCGCCGCCTGGCTCGAAGAACTCGACCGGCAACCCCTGCCGATCCCCGCCAGCCAGTACGCCAGCCTGCATGCCGCGCTGAGCGACAGCCGCCGTTCGCTGCGCGATATCGCCGACCAGTTGCAGGGCAGCCCGACCCTGGCGCTGTCCATCCTGCGCGAGGCCAACCGCGCCGAAAGCGCCCGCGACAATCCGGCGGAAAGCCTGGAGGTCGCCCTCAGTCGCCTGGGACTGGCGCGCGCGAGCCAACTTCTGAAGACCCTGCCGAGCATCCAGGATGCCGACATGCCCCGCGTCCTCGCACAGATGCTGCTGATCAGCCAGCACGCCATGCAACAGGCCAGCGGCCTGTTCGGCGCGCGCCTGGCCCGACTCTGGCAGGAAATCCACTGGGGCAGCCTACTGACCATGGCGCCGGTCTGGGCCCTGGCCAACGCCCGACCGCAACTGCTGGAGCAGTGGCAGCAGCGCGTGCTGGTACAGGGCGAACCGACCTTGCGGGTGGAGCGCGAACTGCTCGGCATGCGCCTGCTGCCGATCTGCCTGGCGCTGGCCGAGCGCTGGCGGTTGCCGCAGTGGGTGATTCAGGGCTATCGCCTGCTGGCCTGCGACCGGCGCCTGCTGGTCCGGGCCCTGCGCATCGCCCGCGACCACCAGTCGCCCCTGCTCCAGCAACAGCAACTCGATGCCCAGCCCGATCTCGCCCGCTGGCTGACCCAGCCGGCCAACTGCACTCTCCTCGCCAACGGCCTGGCCATCGCCGCGCACCAGAGTTGGGACGGGCCGCACATGCTGCGCTGGCAGCGCCTGACCGGCCTTTACCTGGGCCAGCCGCTGACCGAAGTCCAGCAGCAGGTGCACATGCTCGCCGCGCAGAGCGCGCGCCTGCACGCCCGGCCGCCGCTGTGGCATCCGGCGGTGGCCTTGATCTGGCCCTGGCAGACGCGCCGCTGGCGGGCCGAGGCGGCACCGCCACCGCCGCCCTCGGCGGAAGCCCTGGCCGAATGGCGCAGGCACTGCGCCGAGCTGCTGCGCGAACCGAGTCCCTTCAGCAACGTGGTGCAGCTCACCGCCTGCGCCCGCGATGCGCTGCGCGCCTGCGGCCTGCAACGGGTGATGCTGCTGGTCGCCGACCGTACCCAGATGCATCTGCAGGCGCAGCAAACCTCCGGCCTCGAACCCGGCCAGGAGAAATTGCAACTGGAGATTGCCGGCAGCCCGCTGTTGCAGAAGCTGTTCCAGCAACCGGCCCTGCTGCGCATCGGCCCGAACAACCAGGATCAATTGCTGCCGGCCCTCCCCGAGCCGCTGCGCCAGCGGTTCCCCGGTCCACACCTGCTGCTGCGCTCGCTGGGCAACGGTACGCGGGTGGTGATGCTGCTCCTCGCCGACCTCGCCGGCCAGCCATTCAGCGACCTTCACGCCCAGGCCTTCGCCAAGACCGCCCAATGCACCGAGCGCGCGGTCCAGCAGTTCGGCCGCCAGCGTCGGACGGAATGAACGGCCAGCCCGGCGCACTGGACAGGCACGCTTTCCGTTAAACTGCTGCCCTTTCCAACCCGGGGGTACTCGCATGTCCGTCTTCTCCGACCTGCCATTGGTGATCGAGCCCAGCGATCTCGAGGCGCGCCTGGGCGCACCCGAGCTGATCCTGGTCGACCTGACCAGTGCCACCCGCTACGCCGAAGGGCACATCCCCGGCGCGCGTTTCGTCGATCCCAAACGCACCCAGTGGGGACAACCCCCGGCACCCGGCCTGCTGCCGGCCAAGGCCGACCTGGAAGCCCTGTTCGGCGAACTGGGCCACCGCCCGCAGGCGACCTACGTGGTCTACGACGACGAAGGCGGCGGCTGGGCCGGCCGTTTCATCTGGCTGCTCGACGTGATCGGCCACCACCGCTACCACTATCTCAACGGTGGCCTGCCGGCCTGGCTCGCCGAGACCCGGGCGCTCGACCGCGAGGTCCCGGCGCCTGCCGGCGGCCCGCTGCCGCTGACGTTGCACGACGAGCCCACCGCCACCCGCGAATACCTGCAAAGCCGCCTCGGCGCCGCCGACCTGGCGGTATGGGATGCTCGCAACCCCAGCGAATACACCGGCACCAAGGTGCTCGCAGCAAAGGCCGGGCACGTGCCCGGCGCGATCAATTTCGAATGGACCGCCGGCATGGACCCGGCTCGCGCCCTGCGCATCCGCACGGATATCGCCGAGGTCCTGGAGGACCTCGGCATCACGCCGGACAAGGAAGTGATCACCCACTGCCAGACCCATCATCGCTCCGGCTTCACCTATCTGGTCGCCAAGGCCCTGGGCTACCCGCGGGTCAAAGGCTACGCCGGCTCCTGGTCGGAATGGGGCAACCACCCCGATACCCCTGTAGAGGTTTGAGGAATGTCGTTCAAAGATCGTCTGTTCATCTGCTGCCAATACCTGCTGCCGCACCATCTGCTGTCCCGGTTGGTCGGCTTCGCCGCCGACTGCCGTGCGACCTGGTTCAAGGACCGCCTGATCGCCTGGTTCGCCCGGCGCTACCAGGTCGATATGCGCGAGGCGCAGGTCGAGGACCTGCAGGCCTATGAACACTTCAACGCGTTCTTCACCCGCGCCCTGAAGGACGGCGCCCGCCCGCCGGCCCAGGAGCCCGGCGCGGTGCTCTGCCCGGCGGATGGAGCGATCAGCCAGCTCGGCCCGATCGAGCACGGGCGGATCTTCCAGGCCAAGGGCCACAGCTACAGCCTGGCCGAACTGCTCGGCGGCGATGCCGAACTGGCCGCGCCGTTCATGGGCGGCGACTTCGCCACCGTCTACCTGTCGCCGCGCGACTACCACCGCGTGCACATGCCGCTGGCCGGTACTCTGCGCGAGATGGTCTACGTGCCCGGGCGGCTGTTCTCGGTGAACCGGACCACCGCGGAAAACGTCCCCGAGCTGTTCGCCCGCAACGAACGGGTGGTCTGCCTGTTCGACACCGAGCGCGGACCGATGGCCGTGGTGCTGGTCGGGGCGATGATCGTTGCCTCCATCGAGACCGTCTGGGCCGGCCTGGTCACGCCGCCGAAGCGCGAGCTGAAGACCTTCCGCTACGACGAGGCCGCACGCGCGCCGATCCACCTGGAGAAAGGCGCCGAACTGGGCCGCTTCAAGCTCGGCTCCACCGCCATCGTCCTGTTCGGCCCGCAACAGGTCGCCTTCGCGCAAGGCCTCGGCGCAGCCACCCCGGTGCGCATGGGCGAATGCCTGGCGCTGCCGAAACAGGCCTGAGCCCCCGGGACCGGGACCGGCAGGGTTCCGTCCCGCATCTTCCCCGCCGGGCGTTACCGGCGGGACCGCGTCGTCCGAGAAGCTGCGAGTCCGTTTCTATACTGCTAGAGTTCGGAAAAGTCCTAGGCGGGACCGGTTCGCCGGCCCGATGTCCAGGAAAGCGGACTGCCGCACAGTTCCTCGCCTGGCCACGACGTTGAATCAGCTCCCCGTGTTAAGAAAGCAGGGGCGCAGCCGCGGCGATCGGATGTCCGGCACCTCTCCGGGGCGTCGTGCCCTGCGGAGCCTTTCAAGTAGCGGAGCCGTCTAACCCCACATGGAAAATCAGAGCCCCCACCTCTCGTTGCGCGTCCCCACTCCGACGCAGCAGAACCTGAGCTTCTGCGACGCCACCCCGAAGGACCTCAGGCACTGGCTGGCGCACCTGCCCAAGGCCAACCTCGGGGAAACCGCGCGCCAGCTCTACCAGGGCCTGATCGAACTCAACCAGCTGGTGCTGCCCGCCGAGGCACGCCTGCAACTGCTCGAACTGTTCCGTCCGGAAGTTCATTTCGTCTGCTCCCATCTGGAGCGGCACTTCCTCAACCAGGCCATCGTCCTCGACGAGCGCCCACGCAAGATCGCCAATCTCTGCCAGGCGCTGCAGAACCACCTGGCCATCGGCTACAAGCTGATCGTCGTGCAGGAAGCGCCGCGCAACAACCGCGAGCGCGCGCAACTGCTGGCGGTCGGTATCCAGCGGGCGATCCGCAGCCTGTGCGGGCCGCTGGTCCGCGCCAACCAGCTGTACTGCCCGGTGCCCGAAGGGCTGTGGCTGGAATTGCACCAGCTCTACCAACTGGCCAGCCAGCGCGGCGTGCACCGCCTCGCCGTGCGCGACGAACTGGCCAAGCACACCCGCGGCCTGAGCGTCGAACAGGCCTACCTGATTCCGCTGCTGCTGGGCTGCGCGCGCTGCAACCAGATGCGCCAGAACAATATCGCCCGGCTCGCCGAAGTCCTCGAGCCGTGGAGCCAGTTGCTGTCGATACAGGCTGCGGCGCTACCCGGCTCGCTGTTCGTCGCCGTGCCGCAGATCGACGGCCCGCCACGCTACCGCTCGCTGTACCCGGAGAACCCGCAGGCCAACGCACTGGGCATCGACCCCCAACCCCTGGTCGACCTGATCCGCGAATACCTGCTGCTGCCCGAGGCCGAACGCGCGAAGGCGCGCCTGCCGTTGATCGAAGGGGTCACCGTGGACCTCCTCCAGCATCTTTCCTCGGCCTGGGGCGACATCGCCGAGCGCACCTTCCAGCGTACCCAGGGACAGGGCCAGCTGACCCTGTGCATCGGCATGAGCGCCCTGCACTACTTCCTCGCCGGACGCCGGCCGTTCAACGAGGTCCTGCAGATCCAGGAGGCGCCCGAGGCGCCTCGCTTCAAGGCCGAGGTCCAGGACGCCTGGGCCGGCGCCTTCGATGCGCAGAAGGTCACCGACTGGCAGCCCGGCATGCCGCTGGAGGAAATCGAGTATCGCCCGCACCAGTCGCCCCGCGGTGGGCAACCCGGGCACCCGCAGGCCCACGCACAGGCCGACGCCACCGAGGACTACCCGACCTACGCCCTGCCCATCGTCAACCACAGTCCCGGCGGTTATTGCCTGAGCTGGCCGAAGGAGGTGCCCGCCCAACTGCAGGCCGGCGAACTGGTCGGCCTCCAGGACCTCCCCGGCCAGGCCTGGAGCATCGCGGTGGTGCGCTGGATCCGCCAGGTGCGCAACGGCGGCACGCAGATGGGCATCGAGATGATCGCCCCGGCGGCCCAGCCCTGCGGCCTGCAACTGCTGCGCAAGACCGAGCAGAGCAGCCACTACCTGCGCGCCCTGCTGCTGCCCGCGATCGCCGCGATCTCGCGGCCGGCGACGGTGATCACCCCGCGCCTGCCGTTCCAGGAAGGCAGCCGGGTACAGATCAACCTGCACGGCGAGGAGCGCCGCGCACTGCTCAACCGCCGACAGACCTCGACCGGCAGCTTCAGCCAGTTCGAATACCGCTCGGCGGAACCGGTGAACACCCCGAGCGATAAGCCGGTCACAGCGCCGGTGGCCCAGCCGCACGCGGGGGAGGAAGATTTTGACTCGCTCTGGAAGTCTCTGTAGATTGCCCCGACACCTCCATTCGTCGTCTTTTCGCGCCCGCCCGGACGCGGACTGAGCCCTTTCCATGGCCATCGAAAAGAAAACCATCCGCCTGCTGATTCTGGAAGACTCGCAGAACGAAGCCGAACGCCTGGTCAGTCTGTTCCGCAATGCCGGCCACGCGACCCGCGTACATCGACTGACATCCCCCGAGGACCTCGCCGAAACCCTCCAGCAGAGCTGGGATCTGCTGATCGCCGCACCGGACAGCGAATGCCTCGACCCCGGCGAGGCGCTCGCCACCCTGCGCCGCCAGTCGCGCGACATCCCGTTCATCCAGCTGGTCGCCGACAACGGCTCCGACGCCATCACCGAGGCGCTGATGCTCGGTGCCCAGGACGCCCTGCCGCAAGGCGAGGACGAGCGCCTGGTGCTGGTCGCCAACCGCGAACTCGCCGGCCTCGCCGAGCGCCGCGCGCGACGGGCCGCCGAACTCGCCCTGCGCGAAGCGGAGAAACGCTGCCAGTTGCTGCTCGACAGCTCGGTCGACGCCATCACCTACGTCCACGACGGCATGCACATCTACGCCAACCGCTCCTACATGGCGCTGTTCGGCTACGAGGACGCCGAGGAGCTGGAGGGCCTGCCGGTGATCGACCTGATCGCCTCCTGCGACCAGGGCGCCTTCAAGGACTTCCTCAAGGGCTACCAGAACGACCAGCGCCAGACCGAGCTGGTCTGCACCGGGGTCAAGCTCGACGGCCAGGAGTTCAAGGCGCGCATCAGCCTGTCCGCCGCCACCTACGACGGCGAACCCTGCATCCAGGTGGTGATCCGCAGCGAAGTCGACAACGCCGAACTGGAAGAGAAGCTCCGCGAAGTCAGCAGCCAGGATCCGGTCACCGGGCTCTACAACCGCAGCCATTTCCTCGACCTGCTGGACGGTGCCGTGCAGCAGGCCGTCACCGCGCGCAAGCCGTCGACCCTGGCCTATATCCACCTCAACGGCTATCCCTCGCTGCAGGCCGACCACGGTCTTTCCGGCATCGACCTGCTGCTCGGCCAACTGGCCGGCCTGATGCGCGAGCAGTTCGGCGAGGAAGCCGACCTGGCGCGCTTCGGCGACTCGATCTTCGCCGCCCTGTTCAAGGGCAGGACGCCCGAGCAGGCGCAACCGGCCCTGCAACGGCTGCTGAAGAAGGTCGAGAACCACCTGTTCGAGCTGAACGGCCGCAGCGCCCAGGCGACCCTCAGCATCGGCGTCGCCGGTCTCGACGAGAAGACCGCCAAGGCCCAGGACCTGATGAACCGTGCGCACCGCTGCGCCGACGAGGCGGCGCGCAAGGGCGGTTCGCAGATCAAGCAGTACAACCCGGCGGAAGAACTCGCCGCCGCCGCCCAGCGCGGCGACGTCATCGCGATTCTCCAGCAGGCGCTGGACACCAACAGCTTCCGCCTGCTGTTCCAACCGATCATCAGCCTGCGCGGCGACAGTCACGAGAACTACGAGGTGCTCCTGCGCCTGCTCAATCCGCAGGGCCAGGAAGTGCCGCCGGCGGAGTTCCTGCATGCCGCCAAGGAAGCCGGGCTGGCGGAGAAGATCGACCGTTGGGTGATCCTCAACTCGATCAAGCTGCTCGCCGAGCATCGCGCCAAGGGGCACCAGACCAAGCTGTTCGTCCATCTGTCCAGCGCCAGCCTGCAAGACCCCGGCCTGCTGCCCTGGCTCGGGGTGGCGCTGAAGGCCGCGCGCCTGCCGCCGGAGTCACTGGTGTTCCAGATCAGCGAGGCCGACGCCACCAGCTACCTGAAGCAGGCCAAGCAGCTGACCCAGGGCCTGGCCACCCTGCAGTGCCAGGCGGCGATCAGCCAGTTCGGCTGCTCGCTGAACCCGTTCAACGCGCTGAAGCACCTGACGGTGCAGTTCATCAAGATCGACGGCTCGTTCGTCCAGGACCTCAACCAGGCGGAGAACCAGGACATCCTCAAGGGCCTGATCGCCGACCTGCACGAACAGGAAAAGCTCAGCATCGTGCCCTTCGTCGAAAGCGCCAGCGTCCTCGCCACCCTGTGGCAGGCCGGCGCCACCTATATCCAGGGCTACTACCTGCAGGGGCCGAGCCAGGCGATGGACTACGACTTCTCCTCGGGAGACGAATGAAGAACGGGCGCCCAAGGCGCCCGTTGCTTTTTCCGCTCTACCGACCTGGCTCGTGGCTGCCGGGCCGCCAAGAGGTGCCCGCCGGCCTCAGGCCCGCCCTTCGCGGTCGCGGTAGCCGAGCAGGTAGAGAATGCCATCCAGGCCCAGGGTGGAGATCGCCTGCTTCGCCGACTGCTTGACCAGCGGCTTGGCGCGGAAGGCCACGCCCAGGCCGGCCAGGCCAAGCATCGGCAGGTCGTTGGCGCCGTCGCCCACGGCGATGGTCTGCTCCAGGCTCAGCCCCTCCTTCGCCGCCAGTTCGCGCAGCAGGTCGGCCTTGCGCTGGGCGTCGACGATCGGCTCGACCGCCACCCCGGTGACCTTGCCGTCGACGATCTGCAGCTCGTTGGCGAACACGTAGTCGATGCCCAGCTGCGCCTGCAACTGGCGGGCGAAATAGGTGAAGCCGCCGGACAGGATCGCGGTCTTGTAGCCCAGGCGCTTGAGCTCGGCGAACAGCGTCTGCGCCCCCTCGGTCAGGCGCAGCGAGGCGCCGATCTCCGCCAGCACGTCCTCCGACAGCCCCTGCAGCAGCGCCAGGCGCTCCTTGAAGCTGGCGCGGAAGTCCAGCTCGCCGCGCATCGCCCGCTCGGTGATCGCCGCGACCTTCTCGCCGACACCCGCGGCCTTGGCCAGCTCATCGATGACTTCCGCCTCGATCAGCGTCGAGTCCATGTCGAACACCGCCAGCCGGCGGTTGCGCCGGAACACGCTGTCCTGCTGGAAGGCGATGTCGACGTTCAGCTCCTGGGCGACGCTGAGGAACTCCGCGCGCAGGGCCGCCGGATCGGCCGGTTCGCCACGCACGGAAAACTCGATGCAGCCCTTGCCCTGGTCGGCGGGAGTGTCCAGCGGCATGCGGCCGGAGAGGCGATCGATATGGTCGATGTTCAGCGCATATTTGGCGGTGATCGAACTGACCCGCTGCAACTGCTCGGCGGTCACCCGCCGGGTCAGCAGGGTCACGATGTGCCGCGCCTTGCCCTGGCCCTCGACCCACTGCCGGTAGTCCTCTTCCGAGACCGGGGTGAAACGCACCTGCTGGTCCAGCTTGTAGGCGGTGAACAGCACGTCCTTGAGAACCGAGGAGCCGGCCTCGGTATCCGGGATCTCCACCAGGATGCCGAACGACAGGGTGTCGTGGATCACCGCCTGGCCGATGTCGAGGATATTCACCCCACCCTGGGCCAGCACGCCGGTGATGGCCGCGGTGAGGCCGGGGCGATCTTCCCCGGTGATGTTGATCAGGACAATTTCGCGCAAGGCGTACGCTCCGCCAGGTAAAAGACGCCATTCTACCCGCTTTCCCACACAGCCGAGAGCAACCGGCGTCGGCATTTGCCGCCACCATCGGTCGGAACCGCCGGGAAAACCCGCGAAACCGCCGCGCGGCGGCCTGGAAAGCGCGTCAACGGCCCTTTGCCCCCAAGGGGGCGCTGGTTATACTGCGCGATACCTCTATTTCAGAAGACCGAGCCCCCTGTGACCCGGCCCACGTCCGTCAAGCCCGACAATTTCTTTCTCCTGCTGTATCGCGCCTTGCGCCAGCGCCGTGTCCCGATCGCCCTGCGGCTCGCCAGCCACAGCCTGATTCTGGTGGCCCTGGCCCTGCTCATTTATGCCTGGGTCATGGGCATGCAGTTCCGCCAGGCCATGCAGCAGCAGGCCGACGCCCTGGGCCAGAGCCTGATCACCCAGACCGCCGCCTCCGCCACCGAGCTGCTGGTCTCCAACGACATCCTCAGTCTCAACGTGCTGCTCAACAACCTGGTGAAGAACCCGCTGGTGGCCCACGCGGCGATCTACAGCGTCGACCAGCGCATCCTCGCCGAAGCCGGCAGCCGCCCGAAGCAGAGCCTGCTGGGTGCCACCGAAGGACTCTACTCGACACCGATCACCTTCCAGGAAGTGATCGCCGGGCACCTGCGCATCAGCCTGGACATGCAGCAGTTCCAGCAACCGATGATGATCAGCCTGCAGAGCATGGGACTGATCAGCCTGATCCTGCTGATCCTCGCGCTGTATTTCAGCCTGCGCCTGGGCCGGCAGATTTCCACGCCCTTGTTGCAATTGCGGGTCTGGCTGCGCGATCCGGACAACCCGGCGCCCGGCGCCGAGCTGCAGAACGAGCTGGGCGATCTGGCCCGCGACCTGGAAGAGCGCCTGGTGCCGGAAAAACCGCCGGCGCCGGAGCCGGAAGAAGCGCCGCTGCCGCAGAACTTCGACGACATCCTGCTGGAGGACGACGAGGCCGACCTGCGCAGCCGCAAGGTCGAGGCCTCGGCCTTCGAGGAAGACGACATCCCGCTGGGCGACGGCCTGCTCGACGACAGCAAGCCGGTGGAGTTCACCTCTATCGACGAAGACCCGCTGGACCAGGACGCCTTCGATGAAACCGACGACGCAAGCGCCGGACAGCCCGCCGCGACGCCGAGCGCCACGCGCGAGCCGCAGCGTAGCGCCGTGCTGGCGATCCAGCTCGGCGCCCAGGAACAGTTGCGCCGCCTGCCGCGCAGCCGCCTGGTGGACCTGCTGCAACGTTATCGCGATTGCCTGGAGCAGGCCGCCCGGCAGTACAAGGGCAGCCTGCACACCCTCAGCGACGGCGGCAGCCTGATCCTCTTCCACAGCCGCGACAACCGCGCCGACTACCTGACCAACGCGCTCTGCTGCGGCGAGCTGATGCGCGCCCTCGGCCATGCCCTGCAGATCGAGGTCGCCGACAGCGGCATCACCCTGCAACTGCAGTTGGGCCTGAGCCTCGGCGAGGATCTCAGCGAACTGAGCCAGGCCGACCTGCTGCTCAACGAGACCGTGCAGAACGCCCTCGCCCTCAACCAGCACAGCCGCAACCTGCTGCTGGTGGAGCGCAGCATCGCCGACGACGCCGTGCTCCGCGAACGCGCGCGTATCCGCGCCATCGCCAGCCCTGAAGGCGCCTGCTGCGTGGAGCGCCTGCTCGAGCCCTACCCGTCGATGCTCGAGCGCCAGCTGGCGCGCATGCACGACCGCGTCCGTCCGTGACCACCCTGATCACCCACCCGCTGCCGGTCCTGGCAGTGGGGCTGGCGCTCGGCAGCCGGGCGATTCCAGCGCGCCTGTTGCTGGCCGGCATGCTCGCCGCCTGCCTGCCGGACTTCGACGTGATCGCCTTCAAGCTCGGCATCGCCTACCACGACGCCTTCGGCCACCGCGGCTTCAGTCACTCGCTGCTGTTCGCCGCGTTCCTCGGCATGTTCGCCGCTCTTGCCTGCCGGCCGCTGCACAGCGGCCCGCTGAAGGCCGGCCTGTGGGTAGCCCTGGCCACCGCCTCGCACAGCCTGCTGGACGCGATGACCAACGGCGGCCTGGGCGTCGCCTGGTTCTGGCCGTGGAGCGATAGTCGCTACTTCATGCCCTTCCATCCGATCGCCGTGTCGCCCATCGGCCTGTCGCGCTTCCTCAGCGAACGCGGATTGCTGGTGCTGCAATCGGAGGCGCGCTGGGTCTGGCTGCCATGCCTGGGCGTGGCGCTCGCCGGGGCAGGCCTGCGTGCCTTGTTGCGACGCCGCCCGGACTGACGAAACGAAAAAGCCCCGCTTCGGCGGGGCTCTTTTCTGGTCGGCTATCGACAATCAGAACCGATAGACCTCGGCATCGGTGCGAATCGGCACCACCAGCGGCATTTTCGGACCTTCCTCTTCCTTGGCCTTCGGCTTGGCCGCCGGCTTGCGCGCGGTCGCCGGCGGCGGCGCCTCGGCGGCCACGGCGATCGGCTTGACGTCCTTGGCCAACTGCGCCGCCAGGCGCTTGAGCAGGTCGCTCTGGGCACGGATCTGGTCGCCGATGCTGCCCTGGTGCTGCTCCTCCTCATGGAACACCCGGCTGTCCTTCAGGTCGCCCTTCTGGTCCAGCAGGCGCCAGCGCGCCTCGATCACCGCTGGCTGCTTGGGGCCGGAGTCGAGCCGGCTGATGGTCAGCATCACCTGCACCTGCGGGGTGAAGCCGGGCTTCTCCGGGAACAGCGCCAGGCGGCTGCTGCCCAGCTCGCTGGACATCTGCCGCAGCAGTTGCTGGCTGACATTGGTCTCCAGGTTGCCCGCCCAGCGCGCCTCGGTGGACAGGCTGAGAATGCCGTCGGCCTGGCGCTGCACCATCACATCGCGCTTGAGATAGTCAGCCAGTTGTACCGGGCCGAGCAGGACGGCCGCACCGCCATCCTTTTTCGGAACCGCGGCGGCACCGACGTCCAGCTGGTAGAGCTGGGCCGGCGGATTGACCGCACAACCCGCCAGCCCGAGCAGGCTGACGAGGGAAAGACATGCGAAGACGCGCCACGCGCTCATCGAGAACCACCGTATTTCGCCGAAGTTCGGCACTACTGATGCAAGACTTGAATTCTACTGGCCACCCGCCATCGGAAACGGCGACCGAAGGGGCGTATCATCCCTTAACCAGCGCCATAGCTCCAGAGGCAGAGCGTATTCCGAAACCGGTTTCGGACCACCTGCCTCAGGGGAAAACCTGGCGAAACCGGCCAGGAGGATGACATTTTCCCGCCGAGGCGGCCTCGGAAGAGGCCGCTTTCACCGTCCCTTGCGGGCATGCGGGAAATCGGAAGCCGGTAACGGCTCGTTTCAATCCTGCGACGGAATGTCCACCAGCAGGCTGTCGACACGCTGGAATCCACGCGGCAGCTTGTTACCCCTGCGGCCGCGCTCCCCCTTGTAGTGCTCCAGGTCATCGCCCTTGAGCGAAAGGGTACGCTTTCCGGCCTGCAGGACCAACGTCGCCCCGGCTGGCAGAACTGCCAGGTCGGTGAGGTACTCCTCGCGGCTGGCCACCCGTTCGCCGGGGATGCCGATGATCTTGTTGCCCTTGCCCTTGCCTAGCTGGGGCAGGTCCGAGACCTTGAACAATAGCAGACGCCCCTCCGTCGTCACGGCCGCCAGCCAATCCTGTTCCACGTCGCGCACCGGACGCGGGGCCACCACGGCGGCGCCGTTGGGCAGGCTGAGCAGGGCCTTGCCGGCCTTGTTCTTGGCCTGAAGGTCCTCGCCCTTGACCACGAAGCCATAGCCGGCGTCGGAGGCGATCACGTACAGCGCATCGTCGTCCGGCAGCAGCACGCATTCGAAGCTGGCCCCCGGCGGCGGCGTCAGGCGTCCGCTGAGCGGCTCGCCCTGACCGCGCGCGGACGGCAGGCTGTGGGCCGGCAGCGAGTAGCTGCGCCCGCTGGAGTCGATGAATACCGCATACTGGTTCGAGCGTCCCGGCGCGGCGGCCTTGAAGCCGTCACCGGCCTTGTAGGAGAGGCCGGCGGCGTCGATGTCGTGGCCCTTGGCGCAACGCACCCAGCCTTTTTCCGAGAGCACCACGGTCACCGGTTCGGTGGGCATCAGCTCGGTTTCCGACAGCGCGCGGGCCTCTGCGCGGGCGACGATCGGCGAACGGCGGTCGTCGCCGTAGGTCTCGGCGTCCCTGATCAGCTCCTCGCGCACCAGCTTCTTCAGCTTGGCCTCGCTGCCGAGCAGGGTCTGCAGGCGCTTCTGCTCCTTCAGCAACTCTTCCTGCTCGCCGCGGATCTTCATCTCTTCCAGGCGCGCCAACTGGCGCAGGCGGGTGTCGAGGATGTAGTCGGCCTGCACTTCGCTGAGTTCGAAGCGCTCCATCAACACCGCCTTGGGCTGGTCCTCGGTGCGGATGATGTGGATCACCTCGTCGAGGTTGAGGAAGGCGATCAGCAAGCCATCCAACAGATGCAGGCGGCGCTCGACCTTGTCCAGGCGGAACTGCAGGCGCCGGCGCACGGTGCCGATGCGGTACTGCAGCCACTCCGAGAGCAACTGGCGCAGGTCCTTGACCTGCGGCTTGCCGTCGAGGCCGATGATGTTCAGGTTGACCCGGTAGGTGGTCTCCAGGTCGGTGGTGGCGAACAGGTGGGTCATCAGCTCCTCGACATCGACCCGGTTCGAACGCGGGATGATGACGATGCGGGTCGGGTTCTCGTGGTCCGACTCGTCGCGCAGGTCGGCCACCATCGGCAGCTTCTTCGCCTGCATCTGCCCGGCGATCTGTTCCAGCACCTTGGAACCGGACACCTGGTGCGGCAGGGCATGGATGACGATGTCGCCGTCCTCGACGCGGTACACCGCGCGCATGCGCACCGAACCGCGGCCGGTCTCGTAGACCTTCTGCAGGTCGGCGCGCGGGGTGATGATCTCGGCTTCGGTGGGGAAGTCCGGGCCCGGCACGTGTTCGCACAACTCGGCGACCGTCGCGCCCGGCTGGTCGAGCAGGCGCACGCAGGCCGACGCGACTTCCCGCAGGTTGTGCGGCGGCACGTCGGTGGCCATGCCCACGGCGATCCCGGTGGTGCCGTTGAGCAGCAGGTTGGGCAGGCGCGCCGGCAGCACGGCCGGCTCGTCGAGGGTGCCGTCGAAGTTCGGCACCCAGTCCACCGTGCCCTGTCCCAGTTCGCTGAGCAGTACCTCGGAGTAGCGCGACAGGCGCGCCTCGGTGTAGCGCATCGCGGCGAACGACTTCGGATCGTCCGGCGCGCCCCAGTTGCCCTGGCCGTCCACCAGCGGATAGCGGTAGGAGAACGGCTGCGCCATCAGCACCATGGCCTCGTAGCAGGCCGAATCGCCGTGCGGATGGAACTTGCCGAGCACGTCGCCGACGGTGCGCGCCGACTTCTTGTGCTTGGAGTCGGCGTCCAGGCCCAGTTCGCTCATGGCGTAGACGATGCGCCGCTGCACCGGCTTCAGCCCATCGCCGATGTGCGGCAGGGCGCGGTCCATGATCACGTACATGGAGTAGTTCAGATAGGCCTGTTCGGTGAACTCGGCCAACGACCGGCGTTCGACCCCTTCCAGGCTCAGATCGAGGGATTCGCTCATGCGTGCCTCACGGAGAAATGTTTTGGCGCAGCACCAGGGTGCCGTCGCGCTGGGTGAATTCGAGTTGTTTCAGGGCGCTCATGCCGAGCAGCACCTCATCGCCGTCCATGCCCGGCACGATCAGCGCCGCGACCCCGGACAGACGGATATCGCCGAGTTGCAGCCGGTCCAGCCGCGTGCGCCAGCCCGTCGCGCGGCCGTTGGCCGTGCTCAGGGTGATCGGCGCGCCGCGCTCGAGCGCGAGTCGTTCCGCCAGGGCTTGCGGCACCGCCACCTGGGTCGCCCCGGTGTCGAGCAGGAAGGTCACGGCCTCGCCGTTGACCTGCCCGTTCAACAGGTAATGGCCCTGGCGGCTGCTGGCCAGGCGCAGCTCGACGTAACCGTCGCCATGGATCGACTGCGGCGCCTGGTTCGGGTTGCGCTGGCGGTCTTCCCAGAGCCCGAAATAGCGCGTCGCCAACGCCAGCCCGGCGATCCAGGCCAGTACCAGCATGATCCGTCCCAGCCGCTGGCCGGGCGCGCCTTGCCTCACTTGTCGCCCAACCAGCCGCCGGCGGGCGCGGCGAAGCGCAGGACGAACGGCCGCACATCGCCATCGGCGCGCGCGTGGCCGCCATTGTCGATACCCAGCCAGGCGCCCTTGTCATCCAGGACCAGGGCTTCGGCCACCCCGTAGGGCAGTTCGTAGCGACGCTCGGGCGCCAGCACTGCCGAGGCGAACGACCAGCAGCGCTCGACCCTGGCCTGGGCCAGGTCGCGACGGCAGATCTGGTGCGCCAGGCGCTCCAGGGTGAACAGCTTGCCGTGGTAGAAGGCCAGATCGGAAAAGTCCTTCGGCAACTTGCGCTCACTGCCCAGCTCCGGCGGCGGGTCGATCCTGCCGCCCTCGGCGAGCAGCACGCAGCTCCCCTCGCAGCGCCAGGCGCTGTTGTTCCGGTGGGCCACCAGCAGGCCACGGCGCTCGCGCTCGGCAGCCAGCCACAGGCGCTTGCCGTCAGGGTCGATGGCGATGCCTTCGAACAGGGCGTTGAAGTTCATCAGCATGCCGCTGGCGCGCGCCTGGGTCAGCAGGCCAGGCGGCAGGCGCAGCCAGTTCGGCGCGCCGCTGACCGGCAGTTGCAGGACCGCGGCGTGCGCCTCGCTGACCAGGTAGCGGTTGCCGGCAGCGTCGCAGGCGATGCCCTCGAAGTCGAGGTTGCCGCCGCGCACCAGGCCGCTGAGCCAGACCCGCGTGCTCATGCCCCAGGGCAGGCCGCTGTCCGGCGGCGTCGGGGCGATGAAGTGCTCGGCCTCGGCCTGCCAGGGCTGGTTCGAGCCCTCGGGCGACGGCTGCAGGCGATACAGGCGATCGTCGTCGCGGTCGGAGACGGTCCACAGCGCATTGCCGCACCAGGCCAACCCGGACAGGTTGCCGCCGCGCATGCCCTCCACGGCGTGCTCGGAAATGAAGCTCAGCGCCGCCGGCACCGGCGGCGCTACCGGCTCGGCCGCCTGGGCCAGGCCGCCACACAGGCCGAGGACAGCCAGAAAGCGGCGCATCAGACCAGCACCTCGGCCAGGTTGCCCTTGCTTTCCAGCCACGACTTGCGGTCGCCGGCGCGCTTCTTGGCCAGCAGCATGTCCATGATCTCCAGGGTCCCGCTGGCGTCTTCCAGGGTCAGCTGGACCAGGCGCCGGGTGTTGGGGTCCATGGTGGTTTCGCGCAACTGCAACGGGTTCATCTCGCCCAGCCCCTTGAAGCGGGTGACCTGCGGCTTGCCGCGCTTCTTCTCGGCGGCCAGGCGCTCGAGGATACCGTCGCGCTCGGCTTCGTCGAGGGCGTAGTAGATGTCCTTGCCCAGGTCGATGCGGTACAGCGGCGGCATCGCCACATAGACATGGCCGGCTTCCACCAGCGGGCGGAAATGGCGGACGAACAGCGCGCAGAGCAGCGTGGCGATGTGCAGGCCGTCGGAGTCGGCATCGGCGAGGATGCAGATCTTGCCGTAGCGCAGCTGGGCCAGGTCGCTGGCGCCCGGATCGACGCCGATGGCCACGGCGATGTCGTGGACCTCCTGGCTGGCGAGCACTTCGCCGCCATCGACTTCCCAGGTGTTCAGGATCTTCCCGCGCAGCGGCATGATCGCCTGGAACTCCTTGTCCCGCGCCTGCTTCGCCGAGCCGCCGGCGGAGTCGCCCTCGACCAGGAACAGTTCGGCGCGCATCGGCTCCTGGCCGGCGCAGTCGGCCAGCTTGCCGGGCAGCGCCGGGCCCTGGGTGATCTTCTTGCGCTCGACCTTCTTGCCCGCCTTGAGGCGCCGGCCGGCGTTGCTGATCGCCAGCTCGGCCAGCTGCAAGCCGATCTCGGCGTGCTCGTTGAGCCACAGGCTGAAGGCATCCTTCACCACGCCCGAGACGAACGCCGCCGCCTCGCGGGACGACAGGCGTTCCTTGGTCTGCCCGGAGAACTGCGGCTCCTGCATCTTCATCGAGAGCACGAAGGCGATCCGTTCCCAGACGTCCTCGGGCGCCAGCTTGACCCCGCGCGGCAGCAGGTTGCGGAACTCGCAGAACTCGCGCATGGCGTCGAGCAGGCCCTGGCGCAGGCCGTTCACGTGGGTGCCGCCCTGGGCCGTGGGAATCAGGTTGACGTAGCTTTCCTGCACCGACTCGCCGCCCTCGGGCAGCCACAGCAGGGCCCAGCTCACCGCCTCCTTGGAACCCTCGAGGTTGCCGCAGAAGGGTTCGTCGGGCAGGCGCGGCAGTTCGGCGACCGCGTCGGTCAGGTAGGAGCGCAGGCCGTCCTCGAAGTGCCACTCGACGCGCTCGCCGGTGTTCTTGTCCTCGAACACCACGCTCAGGCCCGGGCACAGCACCGCCTTGGCCTTGAGCACATGCTTGAGGCGGCTGACCGAGAACTTCGCCGAATCGAAATACTTGGGATCCGGCCAGAAATGCACGCTGGTACCGGTATTGCGCCTGCCGACCGTGCCGATGACTTCCAGGTCGGTGTCCTTGAAGCCGTCGGCGAAGGTCATGCGGTATTCGTTGGCGTCACGCTTGACGCGCACCTCGACCCGGGTCGAGAGCGCGTTCACCACCGAGATGCCGACCCCGTGCAGGCCGCCGGAGAACTGGTAGTTCTTGTTCGAGAACTTGCCGCCGGCGTGCAGCTTGGTAAGGATCAGCTCGACGCCCGGCACGCCCTCTTCCGGATGGATGTCCACCGGCATGCCGCGGCCATCGTCGATGACCTCCAGCGAGTTGTCCTGGTGCAGGATCACCTGCACGCTCTTGGCGTGGCCGGCCAGGGCTTCGTCGACGCTGTTGTCGATGACTTCCTGGGCCAGGTGGTTGGGACGGGTGGTGTCGGTGTACATCCCCGGGCGCTTGCGCACCGGGTCGAGGCCGGAGAGGACTTCGATGGCGTCTGCGTTGTAGGTAGCCATGGGGTCTCTATTCAGTCAAAAGTCGAAAAATCGGTATCGCGCCACAGCGCCGACGGATAGCCGGCGAACGCCAGCAGCGCCGGCAGGTGCCGGGCGAAGCCCTGGAAGCCGTGGTCGCCGCCGGCCTGGATGCGCAGCGCGCAGGCCCGGTAGAAAGCCTGCGCGGCGCGGTAGTCGAGGGTTTCGTCGGCGGTCTGCAGCCACACCTGGTAGCGCTCGGGGTGTTGCAATTGCGTGACCTCCAGCTCGGCCAGGGCCGCCACGTGGTCCTCGGTGAGCTCCCAGGTCTCGCCGCTGTAGTGATTGGTCTGCGGCCCCAGGTAACCGTCGAAGGAGCGGTGCGGGAGGACCGCCGGGTTGACCAGGATAGCCGCCAGGCCGTGGCGCTCCGCCAGGTGGGTCGCATAGTAGCCACCCAGGGAGCTGCCGACCAGCACCGGCCTGCCGAGTTCGGCGATGGCCCGCTCCAGCTGGGCGATCGCCTGCCGCGGATGGTGGTGCAGGCCCGGGACGCGCAGGCCGCCGGCCAGGCCCAGGTGACCGAAGACCGCCTGCAACTGGCGCGCCTTGTGCGACTCGGGCGAACTGTTGAAGCCGTGGATATACAGCAGGGATGGACGGGGCGCGGTCATCGGGAACGGGCTAATGGGCTTCGACTCGGAAGGGGAAAGCCGAACGGTACCAGCTTCCAGGCGTCATCTTCCAGCCTGTGCGCCGATCGGCAGCGGCGCGCCCGTCAGTAGCCGGTGGTGTCGTAGTCCACCTCGAAAGCGATGTCGTCGACCCGCGAGATCCCGGTTTCCAGGCGCCCGTCGGCATGCAGACGCAGCCAGCGATAGCCCGGCGCCTGGCGGTCGAGGGTGAAGTCGCTGCTGCCCGGGGCGAACTGCACGCAGGTGGACGGCGAGGCCAGCAGGCGCAGGGGGCCGCGCTGGCGGTCGAACTCCTGGTGGATGTGCCCCCACAGCAGGCAACGCACCTGCGGATAGGGCGCCAGCAGGTCGAACAGCGCCTGCGGGTTGCGCAGGCCGATGGGATCCATCCAGTCGCTGCCGATCGGCACCGGATGGTGGTGGAAGGAGACCAGCAGGAAACGTTCTCCGGCGCTGTCGATGGCGCGCCGCAGCAGCTCCAGCTGGTCCTCCTCGAGATAGCCCGGCACCGCGCCGGGAATGCTCGAATCGAGCAGCACCACGCGCCAGTTGCCGACATCGACGACCTGTTCCAGCAGGTCGCTGCCCGCGGTGGCCTGCTGCATCGGCTCGCGTTCGTCGTGGTTGCCGGCGAACCAGCGCAACGGCGCGGCGAGCGGCGCGCTCAAGCGACGGAAGCGTGCGTAGGAGTTGAGACTGCCGTCCTGGGAGACGTCGCCGGTGGCGAGGATCAGGTCGATGCTCGGCTGCTCCCGGGCGACCCGCTCGACCACCTTCTCCAGGCTGTAGGCGGTATCCATGCCGAGCAGGCGCGCGCCGTCCTCGGCGAACAGGTGGCTGTCCGAGAGCTGCACCAGCAGTACGGAGGCGTCGGTATCGGGAGTGTTCGAATGGCGTGACAAGGGGCCGTCTCCTGAAGGCGAGGCGTCCGCGGTGAATGGGGGTGATTATGGTGACCGGCGAAAGAGGCGGCAAACCCGGAAAGCGGAACAGATCACAGTTGCGAGGACTACTTTTGGCTTGATGTCATTCAACTGGCCTTTTGCCTTCAGCCGCTCAACGCTGGGCCACCGGCTCCATTTCGTGGCCGCAGGCCAGGCAGTGGGCGAGCCATTCGCCAAGGAACAGGTTGAGCTGGTTCTTCTCGTCCGGCTGGTGCATCGCCTGGTTCGGGTAGGGATAGATCGCCATCAGCCGGCGCGCCTGCTCGGCACCGATCACCTCGGCCATCCGCGCATCGTGGTAGACCCGTACCTCCAGGCGCGGCGCCGGCAGCCAGGGCAGCCCCAGCTCCTGGCGCACCTGCAGGGTGGTGGTGTACGGGCAGGCCTCGGTCACCTCCAGCGCCAGCACGCCGATCAGCCGCTCCCCCTCGCTCAGTGCCACGCGGCGCGAGGCCCGGGTCTCGCGCATGTCCGGGAGCAGGCGCATGAGCCGCGCGTAGTTGGCCTCGCAGGTCGCCTGCAGGCCGGCCAGGTCGACCCGGTAGCGCTCGCGCAGCAGGCTCAGGCCCATAGCCCACGCACCTCGGCCCGGTTCAGGGCCAGCCACTGCAGGGCGATGATGCTCGCCGCGTTGTTGATCCGCCCGTCGCGCACGGCCTGCAGCGCGTCCTCCAGCGGCCAGACGTGGACGCGGATGTCCTCGCCCTCTTCCGGCAGGCCATGCACCCCGCCGACGCCCTCGCTGTCGCAGCGGCCGACGAACAGGTGCACCACCTCGTCGGTGCCACCCGGCGACGGCAGGTACTGGGTGATCGGCCAGAGCGCGCCGAGGGTCAGCCCGGCCTCCTCCATCGCCTCGCGATGGGCGACCTCCTCCGGTTGCTCGTCCTTGTCGATCAGGCCGGCGACCAGCTCCAGCAGCCAGGGATTGGCGAGCTTCTGCATCGCCCCGACGCGGAACTGCTCGATCAGCACCACGCAGTCACGCTGCGGATCGTAGGGCAGCACGCAGACCGCGTCGTGGCGGACGAACAGTTCCCGGCTGATTTCCCGGCCCATGCTGCCGTCGAACTGGCGATGGCGCAGGCGCAGGCGATCCAGGCGATAGAAGCCACGGAAGCATTCCTCGCGCTGGACGAGCTCGACGTCACCGGGGGCGGGTTTGAAGGTTTCGGACATCCTCGACTCACTTCACTCGGGTCTGTGGGTTTCGCGCCATCCTATCGCGGCCCGGCGCAGGGCGCAGCCACTTTCAGGACAGCTCGGGAAAACTTCGCGGCGCTCGCCGCACGGGCGTGTTTCCCGGGCGCGGCTAGGCCATACTTGGGGTTTGCGCGGGCCGAACTCAAGCGCGGCGCCAGGGTCGAAACGGACTGGCCGACGCCTCGGACCCGCCCTTTCATCGCCGCAAAAGGAATCCCATGCGCCTTCTGAAATTCGCCGCCCTCGGCAGCCTGGTCGTTCTGCTGAGCGCCTGCCAGAGCTTCTTCAAGCCCGGCCTCGACGATCCGCTGCCCAGCGAACGCCTCGCCAGCGAGCACCTGAAGCCCGGTTGCCAGGGCGAACAGTGCCCGTTGGTAAACATCGATACCCTGAAGTTCCCCGACGAGCCGCAACTGGATCCGATCATCGAGCGCGCCCTGCTGGAAATGACCCGGGAGAACAACGAAACGCCGCTGCCGGCGTCGCTGGCGGCCTACGAGCGGCAGTTCCTGGACAGCGCCGAACCGGGCTGGAGCAGCTACCTGCAAGCCAAGGTGCGCGAACAACATGACGGTCTGGTGATCATCGAGCTTTCCAGCTACCTGTTCACCGGCGGCGCCCACGGCATGCCGGGGCGTGGCTTCATCAACTACGACCGCCGCCAGCACAAGGTGCTGGGCCTGCAGGACATGCTGGTTCCCGGCCAGGAAGAAGCCTTCTGGAAGCAGGCCGAGCTGGCCCACAAGGCCTGGCTGCTGGCCAACAAGCTCGACCAGGACGCCGACTTCCAGAAGACCTGGCCGTTCCAGCGCACCCCGCACGTGGCACTGACCTTCGGCGCGGTGACGCTGAAGTACGACGCCTATTCCATCGCGCCGTATTCCTACGCCCACCCCGAACTGAAGATCCCGTATCCGCGCCTGAACGGCATCGTCAAGCCGAACCTGTTCCCCGGCCGCGGCTGAACGCTTCCGGGCGTCAACGAAAAAGCCCCTCGCCGCGCACGGCGAGGGGCCTGGTGGGCCTGCGCGACGCGGCCTACACCTGCTTGTAGATCACCGAACCTTCATCCTTGAAGCGCGCCGCCTGCTCCTGGAAGCCGGCCTCGATGGCCTTGCTCTCGTCGGACAGGCCGTTCTCCTTGGCGTAGTCGCGGACTTCCTGGGTGATCTTCATCGAGCAGAACTTCGGTCCGCACATGGAGCAGAAGTGCGCGACCTTGGCCGAGTCCTTCGGCAGCGTCTCGTCGTGGAACGCCCGCGCGGTGTCCGGGTCCAGGCCGAGGTTGAACTGGTCTTCCCAGCGGAACTCGAAGCGCGCCTTGGACAGCGCATTGTCGCGGATCTGCGCGCCCGGGTGGCCCTTGGCGAGGTCGGCGGCGTGGGCGGCGATCTTGTAGGTGATGATCCCGGTCTTCACGTCATCCTTGTTCGGCAGGCCCAGGTGCTCCTTGGGCGTGACGTAGCAGAGCATGGCGCAGCCGAACCAGCCGATCATCGCCGCGCCGATGCCCGAGGTGATGTGGTCGTAGCCGGGAGCGATGTCGGTGGTCAGCGGACCAAGGGTGTAGAACGGCGCCTCGTCGCAGCACTCCAGCTGCTTGTCCATGTTTTCCTTGATCAGTTGCATCGGCACGTGGCCGGGGCCTTCGATCATCACCTGTACGTCGTGCTTCCAGGCGATCTTGGTCAGCTCGCCGAGGGTCTCCAGCTCACCGAACTGGGCGGCGTCGTTGGCGTCGGCCACCGAGCCCGGGCGCAGGCCATCGCCCAGCGAGAAGCTGACGTCGTAGGCCTTCATGATTTCGCAGATCTCTTCGAAATGCGTGTAGAGGAAGTTTTCCTTGTGGTGCGCCAGGCACCACTTGGCCATGATCGAGCCGCCGCGGGAAACGATGCCGGTGACCCGCTTGGCGGTCAGCGGCACATAGCGCAGCAGCACGCCGGCGTGGATGGTGAAGTAGTCGACGCCCTGCTCGGCCTGTTCGATCAGGGTGTCGCGGAAGATTTCCCAGGTCAGGTCCTCGGCGACGCCATTGACCTTCTCCAGCGCCTGGTAGATCGGTACGGTGCCGATCGGTACCGGGCTGTTGCGCAGGATCCACTCGCGGGTTTCATGGATGTGCTTGCCGGTGGACAGGTCCATCACCGTGTCGGCGCCCCAGCGGATGCCCCAGGTGAGCTTCTCCACTTCTTCCTCGATCGACGAGCCCAGCGCGCTGTTGCCGATGTTGCCGTTGATCTTCACCAGGAAATTGCGGCCGATGATCATCGGCTCAAGCTCGGTGTGGTTGATGTTCGCCGGAATGATCGCGCGACCGCGTGCGACTTCCTCGCGGACGAACTCGGGGGTGATTTCCTTCGGGATATTGGCGCCGAAGCTGTGCCCCGGGTGCTGCTGGTCGAGCAGGCCGGCGGCCCGGGCTTCCTGCAGCTTCATGTTCTCGCGGATGGCGATGTATTCCATCTCCGGGGTGATGATGCCTTTCTTCGCGTAATGCATCTGCGAGACGTTGGCGCCCGGCTTGGCCCGGCGCGGCGTGCGCACGTGGGCGAAGCGCAGCGCATCGAGGCTGGCGTCGGCCAGGCGCGCCTGGCCGAACTCGGAAGTCAGGCCGGGGAGGATATCGGTGTCGCCGCGCTCGTCGATCCAGCGCGAACGCACGTCAGGCAGGCCCTTGCGCAGGTCGATGCGGACCTCGGGATCGGTATACGGACCGGAGGTGTCGTAGACGAACACCGGCGGGTTCTTTTCGCCGCCGAAGGCGGTGGGGGTGTCGGCGAGGGAGATTTCCCGCACCGGGACGCGTATGTCCGGGCGCGAGCCGGTCAGGTAGACCTTGCGCGAGTTCGGGAAAGGCTGCGTCGACTGGCGGTCGAGCTGCTCAAGGCGGGTGATGTTGTTCTTCTGCGTTGCGCTCATCGATGGCTCTCCTGGGTGATTGTCGGGAGAACCTGGCACGCGGGGCCACCGGGACTGATGGCGAGAAGGACGCGCCGGCAAGGCAGGCATGGCGCGGACATCTTGTTCCCTACGCGGGTTGCTGCGGTCCGCGCGAGGCGGAACCGGACGCTAGCCCGATCAGGTTCAACGGGATCCGGAACTATCCGATCTCAGCCCCTCGTATAGGGCACCCCGACAAGAACCCTGGCAGTCTAATCAAGACCGGCGGGATTCGCCAACGAAAAACGCCCGCGCCGACCGGCAGTCGTCGACGCACTCGCCAGGGTGGCCGCAGATACCCCCACGATCGCCGGAACATCGCTCCGGACTGGCTCTTCGATCAGTTGCCGCACGGCTGCCTTGACCGCCACCGATGGCGACCTTAGCCTTGCCCCACCTCGCATCTTTTCCAGGACGAACGAATGCTGCGCAGACTCTCCCTGGCGGCCGCCGTGGCCGCTGCGACCGGTGTCGCCTGGGCCGCCCAGCCGACCCCGCTGCCGACCAAGACCGACCTGATCAGCGTCTACAAGGAAGCCGTCGACAACAACGCCGACCTCGCCGCCGCCCAGGCCGACTACCTGGCGCGCAAGGAAGTGGTGCCCCAGGCCCGCGCCGGCCTGCTGCCGCAACTCGGCGCCGGCGCCCGCGTCGGAGACACCCGGATCGCCTTCGACGAGCGTCCGGCGACCGTCAAGCGCAACAGCCAGGTCGTCCAGGCCACCCTCAGCCAGCCATTGTTCCGCGCCGACCGCTGGTTCCAGTGGCAGGCCGCTAAGGAAACCAGCGACCAGGCCCGGCTGGAATTCTCCGCGACCCAGCAGGACCTGATCCTGCGCAGCGCCGAGACCTACTTCACGGTGCTCCGCGCCCAGGACAACCTGGCCACCAGCAAGGCCGAGGAAGCCGCCTTCAAGCGCCAGCTGGACCAGGCCAACGAGCGCTTCGACGTGGGCCTTTCCGACAAGACCGACGTGCTCGAGGCCCAGGCCAGCTACGACACCGCCCGCGCCAACCGGTTGATCGCCGAACAGCGCGTGGACGATGCCTTCCAGGCCCTGGTGACCCTGACCAACCGCGACTACAGCGCCATCGAGGGCATGCGCCATACCCTGCCGGTGGTGCCGCCGGCGCCGAACGACGCCAAGGCCTGGGTCGACACCGCGGTGCAGCAGAACCTGCGCCTGCTGGCCAGCAACTACGCGGTCAACGCCGCCGAGGAAACCCTCCGCCAGCGCAAGGCCGGGCACCTGCCGACCCTCGATGCCGTGGCCCAGTACCAGAAGGGCGACAACGACGCCCTCGGCTTCGCCAACAGCGCGGCCAACCCGCTGGTGCACTACGGCAAGGATGTCGAGGAGCGTACTATCGGCCTGGAGCTGAACATCCCGATCTATACCGGTGGGCTGACTTCCTCCCAGGTCCGCGAGTCCTACCAGCGCCTCAACCAGAGCGAGCAGTCCCGCGAAGGCCAGCGCCGCCAGGTGGTGCAGGACACCCGCAACCTGCACCGCGCGGTGAATACCGACGTCGAGCAGGTCCAGGCGCGGCGCCAGGCGATCATCTCCAACCAGAGTTCGCTGGAAGCCACCGAGATCGGCTACCAGGTCGGCACCCGCAACATCGTCGACGTGCTCAACGCCCAGCGCCAGCTGTACGCCGCCGTGCGCGACTACAACAACAGCCGCTACGACTACATCCTCGATACCCTGCGCCTGAAGCAGGCCGCCGGCACCCTCAGCCCGGCCGACCTGGAGGCGCTCAGCGCCTACCTGAAGCAGGATTACGATCCGGACAAGGACTTCCTCCCGCCAGACCTGGCCAAGGCCGCCGCCGAGCAGTTGCAGGCCCAGCCGCGGGTCCGCTGACCTCCCTTCCCCCCAGCGCCGCCTCCGACCATCCGGGCCGGAGGCGGATGCATCCAGCAGCCAGCCGGCATTCCCGCCTCCATTTCCCCGCGATACGATCCGCCATCGACAAGCGCTAGGACAACCTGGCGAATGGACCAGGACACTCGCCGTCCCGATAAAGCCAATCCATGCAATCAATCTTGCTCAAAACAAATTAAAACAACTAAAAAAATCCGAATATCCAATAAGAAACTTCAGAAATAATTATCCCCCCTGCCAGTCCGACACTCCACGCATGAAAGAATATGCTCGATAGCCCAGCCGGGCTCATCTCCCGACGGCGTATTTACGGCTGACCGCCAGCGCCGTGGGGCCGCCGGCAGCCAAAAGCCATTCTCCGCATCGAATAGAACGAATACGAAAGGACTTCAGAAAGTATTAGCGCCCCCTTTAGGAAAATCCGGCAAACAGGCAAGTAATCTCCCTTTCACCTGCGCACGCATTGTTATCCAACGCGCACCTGCCAAATACTCCAAATATATAAATCTTCCAGAAAAGCCAAAAAACAAAATGAATACCGGAGCCTGATTTTCAGTTCTGCGTATTTGCTCATTCAAAAATTTCCAGAAAGAACTTCGTTCAGGGATCCCCTGTTCGGGTAACCGGCACGAAACGCTGGCAATGACTGCCGGCGTCGCCGGAACTCAACCGTCCCGCTGCGAGCAACGGGACCTAACCATATGTAAGGAGCTAACATGAACAAGACCTACGCCCTGGTCTGGAACCAGGCCACGGGATGCTGGAACGTCACCAGCGAAGGCACCCGCCGGCGCGGCAAGAGCAGCCGCGGCACCCTGCTGGCGGTCGCCGGCGCCTCGCTGCTGGGCCTGCTCGGCCTGCCCGAGGCCTTCGCCCTGCCCAGCGACGGCAAGATCATCAACGGCCAGGGAGGCATGCACACCTCCACCGATGGCAAGCACCTGACCATCGACCAGCAGAGCCAGAAACTGATCACCCAATGGAACGGCTTCGATATCGCCGGCGATGAAAGCGTCCGCTTCAACCAGCCCAACAGCACCGCCGTCGCCCTCAACCGCGTGGTCGGCACCAACGGCAGCCAGATCCTCGGCAAGCTCGACGCCAACGGCAAGGTGTTCCTGGTCAACCCCAACGGGGTGGTGTTCGGCAAGACCGCCCAGGTCAACGTCGGCGGCCTGGTCGCCAGCACCCTGGACATCTCCGACAAGGACTTCCTCGACGGCAACTACCGCTTCAGCGGCAAGTCCACCGCCCAGGTGAGCAACGCCGGCAGCCTCAACGCCAGCGAAGGCGGCAGCGTCGCCCTGCTCGGCGCGCGGGTCGACAACAGCGGTGTGATCCAGGCCCGCCTGGGCAGCGTCGCCCTCGGCGCCGGCGAGGACGTCAGCCTCAACTTCGACGGCAACGGCCTGCTCAACCTGCAGGTGAACGCCGGCGCGGTCGACGCCCTGGCGCACAACGGCGGCCTGCTCAAGGCCGACGGCGGCCAGGTGCTGATGACCGCGCGCAGCGCCGACAGCCTGCTCAAGACCGTGGTCAGCAACCAGGGCGTGATCGAGGCGAAAACCTTGCAGAATCGAGACGGTCGCATCGTCCTCGACGCCGGCAACGGCACCCTCCAGGTCGCCGGCCGCCAGGACGCCAGCGCCAGCGGCCAGGGCAATGGCGGAGTGGTGGAAAACCGCGGCGCCGGGATCGAGGTGCAATTGGGCGCCAAGGTGGACACACAATCGGCCCAGGGCAGGACCGGCACCTGGAAAGTCGCCGCCAACGCCCTGGACGTCGCCAGCACCTCGGCGCCCAAGGTATCTGGCGTGCTGAGCGATACCCTGGCGAACAACCTGCAGACCACCAACATCGAGCTGACCAGCACCCAGGGAGATATCAAGGTCGACGCACCGCTGTCCTGGAACAGCGGCAACAAGCTGGGCCTGAGCGCCGAGCGCGGCAATGTCGAGGTGAACGGCAACCTGCGCGCCAGCGGCGACAAGGCCGAACTGGCGCTGAACGCGCGCGACCAGGTACGCCTGAACGCCGACCTGTCCCTCACCGGGCGCAACGCCAGGCTGGAGCTGAACAGCGGCAAAGGCCACAAGCTCGCCGACGGCGTGCGCGTGACCCTTTCCGGCGCCGGCGCCGGCTACCGCGCCAACGGCGAGGATTACCGGGTGATCCAGAACCTCGCGCAGTTGCGCGAGATCGACGAGAAGATGGGCGGTCGCTACGTGCTCGGCAATCGAATCGATGGTGGCAACACCCGCTTCGAAACCCTCGGCAACCGTCCCAACGAGGTCTTCGGCGGCGACTTCGACGGCCTGGGCAACAGCATCGCCAACCTGGTCCTCTACAGCACCACCAACACGGTAGGTTTGTTCAACATGAACTTCGGCCGTATCGCCAATCTCTCCCTCGAAGGAATGACGGTCAGCGCCACCCATCCCTCCAACATAGCGGCGGGCACTCTCGCCGCGGTCAACCTGGGGACCATCGACAATGTGAAGGCCCGTAACAGCAAGATCAGCAGCGGCAAGCAGCACAACAGCGTCGGCGGCCTGGTCGCGCGGAACCTCGGCAGCATTCACAACAGTTCCTTCCAGGGTCGTATCACCGGCAACCACAACACCGATGTGATGGGCGGACTGGTCGGATACAACGGCAGCAATGCCCTGATCGCCAACAGTTCGGCCGATGCCGTGCTGGATGGGCAGATGCTGAAAGCCAGCGCCGGCGCGCTGGCAGGCATCAATGCCGGCGGAACCCTGCGCGACAGCAGGGCGCGTGGCAGCATAAACCTATCCGGCGATCGCCTTAACATCGGCGGGCTGATCGGACATAACCAGGGAGGCACGCTGCACAATCTCGACTCCGCTGTAGATGTCACTGCCAGGGGGAGCGAAAGCATGGTGGGAGGGCTGGTCGGCTACAACCAGGGCGGCCAGTTGAGCGCTCTTTCGGTTACCGGTAACGTCACTGGCGGTAGTGCGAGCAAGATCGGCGGGCTGATCGGCGAAAGCCAGGACGCTTTGATCGTCGGTGCCCAGGCGCAGGGCAAGGTAACGGGGGGCGAGCAGAGCACGGTGGGCGGGCTGATCGGTCGCCACGCCAGCGGCAGAGTGGAACACGCCTCTGCCAGTGGCGATGTCACAACGGGTCTTGACGGTGTAGCGGCCGGCCTGATCGGCTGGAACATCGGTGACGTCAGCGACACCTCCGCCACCGGGAATGTCTCCAGCGACCATGGCACTGTCATCGCAGGCCTGGTGGGCTGGAACCTGGGCTCGGTTAGCCATTCGTTCACCAGCGGCAGGGTCGATACAAGCGCCACCGTCTCCGGAAAACTGATCGGCCTGAACCGGGGCCTGCAGTTCGACAACCATGTCGGAGAACAAGCCCCCTGGTAAGGAGACCGGGCCGCGGCGCGTAGCGTTGTTGCGCAGCCCGTCATCACCGCCTCGCCATGCGCGTCATGGCGAGGCGGTTTTCAGAGGAGAACTCGACTGGCCAGCGGATAAAGCCTCTCGTCGAACAGCTCCCATCGGCGGGGCGAGCCGATGATCGCCGCTGGCGCGGCGCCCGTCTCACTGGCTGGCCCAGGCGTTGAAACGCTCCTCCAGCTCTTCGCCGTGCTCGACCCAGAATTCGTCGTCCATCGCCAGACCCTGCTCCAGGTTCGCCGGCGCGGTCGGCACCCAGCTCGCCAGGCGCGCAGGCAGGCGCTGGGCGGCCTGGCGATTGGTCGGCCCGTAGGGAATGTTCTCGACGTAACGCACCTGGGCCTCCGGGGAATTGGCGAAGGCGATGAAGCGGCGCGCCTCGGCGACCCGTTTCGAGCCCTTGACCACCGCCCAGTAATCCATGCCGTACAGGCTGCCCGGCCACACCAGCGCCAGGTTACGCCCCGCGCGGTGGGCGTCGGCGATGCGCCCGGTGTAGGTGGAGGTCATCACCACGTCGCCTGCGGCCAGCCACTGTGTCGGCTGCGCTCCCGCCTCCCACCACTGGATGTAGGGCTTGAGCTGGCCCAGCTTGGCGAAGGCACGCTCGACCCCGGCGCGGGTCGCCAGCGTCGGGTAGACCTGCTCGCGCGGTACGCCGTCGGCGAGCAGGGCGAATTCCAGGTTGTAGATCGCCCGCTTGCGCAGGCCACGCTTGCCGGGGAAACGCTGCACGTCCCAGAAGTCGGCCCAGGAGGCCGGCGGCTGTTTCAGCCGGTCGGCGTCGTAGCCGATCGCCACGCCCCAGACCAGGGCGGCCGAGCCGCAATCCTGGGCGGCATTGGCGATCAAGCGCTCCTCGCCGCCGATGGCCGCCCAGTCCAGGCGCTCGAACAGGCCGTCGTCGCAACCGCGCGCCAGGTCCGGCCCCTCGACCTGGACCAGGTCCCAGTCGGCGTGGCCGGTGTCGGCCATCACCTTGATCCGGGCCATTTCGCCGTTGTACTCGCTTTGCACCAGGGGAATCCCGGTCTGCTGGCTGAACGGCTGGAAGAACGCCACGTCCTGGGCCTTCTGTCCGGCGCCGCCGTAGCCGACCACCACCAGCCCGTCGGCGGCGCGTAGCGGCGCCACGGCAGCGAGCGACAGCAGGACGGCGCCGAGCAGGACGCGGCAACCGCCGATGGAATGCGAACGAACGCTGGCGACAGGGCGCAACGCAGGGGAACGGTTCATGTGCGTCTCCTCTTGTTCTTGTTGTGGAGTGGATCGCAGCGAGCCGCCGAGAGGCAGCCACGGAACAGAAACTAGCCAGTCGATTTTAAAAAAACAAGTTGATTTTTTACTGATGGTAAATTCATATCCTGTTTCTGAAGCGCGCCGCCATAACGACAAGAAGGACGCCAGCCGTGAATTTCCCGCATCTGTTCAGTCCCCTGGAAATCCGGGGCAAACGCCTGAAGAACCGCATCATGTCGAGCGGCCACGACACCTCGATGCCCACCGACAACCGGGTCAACGACCAACTGGTCGCCTACCACCAGGCCCGCGCCCGCGGCGGCGCCGGGCTGATCGTGATGCAGGTGGCGGGCGTGCACGACAGCGCGCGCTACACCTCGCACGTACTGATGGCCACCGACGACGCCTGCATTCCCGGCTACCGGCGGGTCGCCGAGGCCTGCCACGCCGAAGGCTGCCTGGTGCTGTCGCAGGTCTTCCATCCCGGGCGCGAGATCATGGAGTCCGCCGACGGCCTGCTGGCGGTGGCCTATTCCGCCTCGGCCTCGCCCAACGAACGCTTCCGGGTGATGCCCCGCGAACTCGACCAGCCGCTGATCGACGAGATCGTCGCCGGCTACGCCGCCGCCGCGCGCCGCCTGCACCAGGCGGGACTGGACGGGGTGGAGGTGGTTGCCAGCCATGGCTATCTGCCGGCGCAATTCCTCAACCCGCGGGTGAACCGCCGCACGGACGGCTACAACGGCGACCTCGACGCCCGCCTGCGTTTCCTCCGCGAGGTGCTGGCGGCGGTACGCGCGGCCACCGCCGAGGACTTCATCGTCGGCCTGCGCCTGTCCGCCGACGAGCGCGACCCCGAGGGTCTCAGCGAAAGCGAGTCGCTGCAGGCGGCCGAGGCGGTCCAGGGCGAGCTGGACTACCTGCACATCGTCGCCGGTACCTCGGCATCCCTCGGCGGCGCCATCCACATCGTGCCGCCGATGGCCATCGAGCCGGCCTACCTGGCCCGCGAAGCCGGTACCTTCAAGGCGCGCCTGGCGATCCCGCTGTTCGTCACCGGGCGCATCAACCAGCCGCAGGAGGCCGAGGCGATCCTCGCCCGGGGCCAGGCCGACGTCTGCGGCATGACCCGCGCGCTGATCTGCGACCCGCAGATGCCGAACAAGGCCGGGGCCGGGCGCAGCGACGACGTGCGCGCCTGCATCGCCTGCAACCAGGCCTGCATCGGACATTTCCACCGTGGCTATCCGATCTCCTGCATCCAGCACCCGGAAACCGGCCGCGAGCTGACCTACGCAACGCCCAATCCGGCCGCGCGGCGCAAGCGCGTGCTGGTCGCCGGCGGCGGTCCGGCCGGGATGAAGGCGGCGGCGGTGGCGGCACAGCGCGGCCATGAGGTAGTGCTCTGCGAGGCCGGTGCTCAACTCGGCGGCCAGGTCAACCTGGCGCAACTGCTGCCGCGTCGTGCCGAATTCGGCGGAGCTTCCACCAACCTGCAGCGGGAGATGCAACTGGCCGGCGTAGAGGTGCGCCGCAACACCCCGGTCGACCGCGCGCTGGTGGAACGCGAGCGGCCGGACCTGGTGATCGTCGCCACCGGCGCCGAACCCTATTGGCCGCCTTTCGAGCGTGGCGGCGAGCTGCAGGTGGTGGATGCCTGGCAGGTCCTGCGCGGCGAGGTACGGGCCGGTCGCTCGGTGCTGGTCACCGACTGGCGGGGCGACTGGATCGGTCCCGGTATCGCGGAAAAGCTGGTACGCGAGGGCCACCAGGTGCGCCTGGCGGTGAATGGCACCCATTGCGGCGAGAGCCTGCCGCTGTACGTGCGCGACCAGTTGGCCGGCGAGCTGCACCGCCTGGGCATCCCGGTGACGCCCTATGCCCGCCTGTACGGCTGCGACGACGCCACGGTGTACATGCAGCACAGCGCCAGTGGCGCGGCGATGCTGTTCGAGGAGGTCGATACCCTGGTGCTGTGCCACGGCCACCAGCCGGTGGATCACCTGGCCGATAGCCTGGCAGGCCTGGCGGAGGTGGTGCGAATCGGCGATTGCCTGGCGCCACGCACCGCCGAGGAAGCGATCTACGAAGGGCTCAGGGCCGCCTGGAGCATCTGAGCGGCTTCGCCGGAGCGCCCTCGACGGGTCCCGGCCCAGCCCCTAGAATGCCGCAAACGCAGCCAGGACCCCGCCGCATGCCCCGCCCGTCAACGCCGGACGCCACCGACACGCCGCGCAGCGAAACGCATTTCCTCGGCACCCGCATCCGCGGCCTGCGCAAGCGCCGCGGCCTGACCCTCGCCGCACTGGCGGCGCAGAGCGAGCTCACCGCCGGCTACATCAGCCAGCTGGAACGCAACCTGGCGTACCCGTCGATTCCGGCGCTGTTCAACATCGCCCGCAGCCTGGGCGTGACCATCCAGTGGTTCTTCGCCAGCGAGGCCGCGGTGGACCCGGCGGACGCCGGCTACGTGGTACGGCGCAACACGCGCATGAGCGTGCATTACGAAGACGGCATCATCGACGAACTGCTCAGCCCGCAGCCCAGCCGCCAGCTGGAGATCCTCCACTCGCGCTTCCCGCCGGGCACCTACAGCCAGCAGAGCTACAGCCACGAGGGCGAAGAGGCCGGCTACATCCTCAGCGGGGTCTTCGAACTCTGGGTCGGCGAGCGCCACTTCCAGCTGCGCGAGGGCGACAGTTTCAGCTACGCCAGCCAGGAACCGCACCGCTACGGCAATCCGGGCGAGAGCGATGCCGTGGTGCTCTGGGTGATCACTCCGCCGACGTTTTGAGACGCCCTGGCGGGACGCTATGCGATACGCGCAAGGCCGTACGGGGCGAACGCTAACCGGCGCGCCCGAGCAACCGCGCCAGCCCTGCCAGCAGCCGCTCCAGGGCGCCCTGGTTGGCACGCAGCACGCTCTCCCCGGCAGCCGCCATGGCTGCCGCGTCCTCCGGCTGCGCCCACAGGCGCGCCACCCCGTCGGCCAACTGCGGGGCATCGGCCACCTCGGCCAATGCCCCGGCATCGCGCAGTTGCGTGGCGATATCGAGGAAGTTGAACAGGTGCGGGCCGCTGAACACCGGCTTGCCCAGGGCGGCCGGTTCCAGCAGGTTGTGCCCACCGTTGGGCACCAGGCTGCCGCCGACGAAGGCGATGTCGGCCAGGGCGTAGAGGAACAGCAGCTCGCCCATGGTGTCGCCGAGCAGCACCTGGGTCGCGCGTTCCACCGGCTCGCCGCCGGAGCGCCGGACCGTCGCGAAGCCTTCGCGGCGGCATAGCTCGTGGACGCCGGCGAAGCGTTCCGGATGGCGCGGCACCAGGATCAGCAGCGCGTCGGGATGCGTTTCCAGCAGGCGTCGGTGAGCCGCCAGGACGATCTCGTCCTCGCCGGCGTGGGTACTGGCGGCGATCCACAGCGGACGCGCCGTCGCGCCCCACTCGGCGCGCAGCGCGGCGGCGGCGGCCGGCAACTGCGGGTCGATGCGCAGGTCGAACTTGATCGAACCGGTCACGCTGACGCATTCCGGACGTGCGCCGAGGCTACGGAAGCGCTCGGCCTCGGCCTCGGTCTGCACGGCGATCCAGGACAGCTCGGCGAGCATCGGCCGGGTCAGCCCGGCGAAGCGCGCGTAGCCGCGCGCCGAACGCTCGGACAGGCGCGCGTTGGCCAGCGCCACCGGGATCCCGCGCACCGCGCAGGCGTGGATGTGGTTGGGCCACAGCTCGGTTTCCATGATCACCGCCAGGCGCGGCCGTATCCGGTCGAGGAAACGTGCCGCCGCCCACGGCAGGTCGTAGGGCAGGTAGCAGTGCCGGACCTGTTCGCCGAACAATGCGCGGATGCGCTCCGAGCCGGTCGGGGTCATGCAGGTGACGGTGACCGGCAGCTGCGGATGGCGCTCCAGCAGCGCCCGCACCATCGGCGCGGCGGCGATGCTCTCGCCCACCGAGACGGCGTGCACCCAGATGCCGCCGGGCGGCACCTCGGGCAAGGACAGGGAAAAACGCTCGCCGATGCGCTTGGCGTAGGCCGGCGCCTGGCGCGCGCGCCACCACAGGCGCAGCGCCACCAGCGGCAAGCCGAGGTGGAACAGCAGGGTATAGAGGGTACGGTTCATGGGCGCGCAGCTTAGCAAAAACTGCCGCCGACCGGCTCAGCCGATGGCGCGCAGGTGGCGGGTGAAGGCTTCGCCGAGCCAGGCCGCCGCCGGGCCGAGCACCTCGTTGCGCCGCCAGACCAGCTCGACCACCAGTGGCGGCGGCGTCCAGTCGCTGGTCAGCTCGACCATCAGCCGGTCGTAGGTAGGGTACTGCACCACGTGCCGCGGCAGCCAGGCCCAGCCGAGGTTGCGCATCAGCAGCTCGGCCATGGAATAGAAGCTGTCCAGCCGCCAGACCTGCGGGCTGATCTGCTCGCCGCCCGGATAGTCGCTCTGCTGGGGCACGATCAATAGTTGCCGGTGCTGTGCCAGCTCGCGTCGGCTGACCCGGGGCAGCCCGGCCAGCGGATGGCCGGCGCCGCACACGGTGACCATCTCGACGCTGCCGAGGCGCCGCCGCTCCAGCGACTCGGGCATGCGCTCGTGGTGGAACAGCAGGCCGAGGTCAGCCTGCTCCTCGAGCAAACGTCGGGTCACGTCGCCCTGGCCGCCGCTGGCCACCTGTACCTCCAGCCTGGGAAAGCGCTGCGCCAGCGCTTCCAGGCTGTCCAGCACCGGCTGGTAGGGCATTGCCTCGTCCTGGGCCAGGCGCAGCCGCGGTTCCTCACCGCGCGCCAGCCCCAGCGCGCGCCCCTGCAGGCGCTCGCACTGGCGCAACACCTCGCGCGCCTCCGCCAGCAGCACCCGGCCCTCGTCGGTCAGGCGCGGCTGGCGTCCGCTGCTGCGTTCGAACAGGGTGACGCCGAGGTCCGCCTCCAGCAGCGCGATGCCGTTGCTCACCGCCGACTGCACCCGTTTCAGTTCGCGGGCGGCGGCCGAGAACGACTGGCGCTCGGCGACGCTGACGAACAGGCGGATCTGCTCCAGGCTCCAGTGCATGACCTATCTCCAATCCAGATAGGTAACGACTTTATCCCATCCGCCGGCTCCCTAGAATGGCCACAATTTCCGGAGGGCCTCGCCATGACCACCTATCTCTACCTCGCCATCGCCATTGCCGCCGAAGTGGTCGCCACCACCTCGCTGAAAGCCGTCTCCGGCCTCAGCAAACCGCTGCCGCTGCTGCTGGTGGTGGGCGGCTACGTGGTCGCCTTCAGCATGCTGGTGCTGGTCATGCGCACCCTGCCGGTAGGGGTGGTCTACGCCATCTGGTCGGGGATGGGCATCGTCCTGGTCAGCCTGGTTGCGATGTTCGTCTACGGCCAGCGCCTGGACCCGGCCGCCCTGCTCGGCATCGGCCTGATCATCGCCGGCGTGCTGGTGATCCAGCTGTTTTCCCGCGCTTCGGGCCACTGAACGACCGTCGCGGGCGCAGGTTGTATACTGCGCCCTTTCCGTTTCCGATAAGGCAGCCCCATGCCCCAAGCCCTTTCCACCGACATCCTCATCGTTGGCGGCGGTATCGCCGGCCTCTGGCTGAACGCCCGCCTGCGCCGGGCCGGCTACGCCACCGTACTGGTGGAAAGCGCCAGCCTCGGCGGCGGGCAGAGCGTGAAGTCGCAGGGGATCATCCACGGCGGTGCCAAGTACGCTCTGCATGGCGCCCTGACCGGCGCCTCGGAAGCCATCGCCGACATGCCGCGGCGCTGGCGCGCCTGTCTCGGCGATGACGGCGAACTCGACCTGCGGGGCGTGCGCCTGCTTTCCGAGGCGCACTACCTGTGGTCGCCGGGTGGCCTGGCCGGCAGCCTGACCAGCTTCTTCGCCAGCAAGGCGGTGCGCAGCCGGGTCGAGCAGGCCAAGGGCGACGATTTGCCGCCGGCATTGCGCGACAAGGGGTTCAAGGGCAAGGCCTACCGCCTCACGGAAATCGTCTTCGACGTCCCCGACCTGATTCGTCGCCTGGCGGAACTGGCCGGCGACAGCCTGCTCGCCGGCCAGCGCATCGAAGCGCTGCGCGAAGGCGAGGAACTGGCCGGCTTGCGCGTCGACGGCCGTGAGATCCGTGCCCAGCGCGTGGTGCTCAGCGCCGGTGCCGGCAACGAGGCGCTGCTCCGCGAACTGGGCCTGGAACAACCGGCCATGCAGCGGCGGCCGCTGCACATGGTGATGGTCAAGGCGAAGACCCTGAAGCCGCTCTACGCCCACTGCCTGGGCGCAGGGCCGAAGCCACGGATCACCGTGACCACCCATCCGACCCGCGATGGCCAGGCGGTCTGGTACCTCGGCGGCGATATCGCCGAAGCCGATGGCGTGGCCCGCGACGAAGCCGCGCAGATCGCCGAGGCGCGGCGCGAGCTGGCAAAGCTGCTGCCCTGGATCGACCTCGGCCAGGCGCGGTGGGCGACTCTGCGGGTGGATCGCGCCGAGCCGGCGCAGTCCAACCTGTTGCGCCCGGACAACGCCTTCCTCGCCGAACAGGGACGCCTGCTGGTCGGCTGGCCGACCAAGCTGGCGCTGGCCCCGGACTTCGCCGACCGGGTCTGCGCCCGCCTGGAAGAGGAAGGCATCCGCCCCGGCGGGCATGTCGCGCTGCCGGAACTGCCGCGTCCGCCGCTCGCCGAGCCGGCCTGGGAGGTTGCCTTCCAATGATCAGGGATACCCTCCACCACCTGCACCGCGCGCTGGGCGACACCGGCCTGACGGTCTCGCCGCTGGGCCTGGGCACCGTCAAGTTCGGTCGCGACCAGGGCGTGAAGTACCCTTCCGGCTTCACCATCCCCGACGACCGCGAAGCCGCCGACCTGCTGGCCCTGGCCCGCGAGCTCGGCATCAACCTGATCGACACCGCGCCAGCCTACGGGCGCAGCGAGGAGCGCCTCGGCCCGCTGTTGCGCGGCCAGCGCGAGCACTGGGTGATCGTCAGCAAGGTCGGCGAGGAATTCGTCGACGGCCGGTCGCACTTCGATTTCTCCGCCGCGCATACCCGGCGCTCCGTCGAACGCAGCCTGAAACGCCTGGAGACCGACCACATCGAGCTGGTGCTGGTGCATTCCGATGGCAACGACCTGGATATCCTGGAGAACGGCGAGGTCTACCCGACCCTCGCCGCGCTCAAGCGCGAGGGACTGATCGGCGCCTACGGGCTGTCCGGCAAGACCGTAGAGGGCGGCCTGGAGGCCCTGCGCGAGGGCGACTGCGCGATGGTCACCTACAACCTCGCCGAACGTGCCGAATTGCCGGTCATCGACTACGCCGCCGCCCACGCCAAGGGCATCCTGGTGAAGAAGGCGCTGGCCAGCGGACATGCCTGCCTGGACGCCGGCCAGGACCCGGTGCGCGCCAGCTTCGAACTGGTGTTCGGCCAGCCCGGCGTCGGCGCGGCCATCGTCGGTACCATCAACCCGCTGCACCTGGCCCATAATGTCGCGATGGCCGCGCAAGCCCTGAAAAAGACCTGAGCGATACATCGGCTGCAACAACCGCGGGTTGACACTCGCGGTGCATTCCGTTGCCATGTTCCTCCCGAACGAGCCGAACCCTGCCTGCCGCCCTCACCTTCCGGTGGCCGGTGCATCGAACGAGAGCCTCCGTCCCGCCCCGGCGCGATGACCCGAGAAGGAGTCCCGTATGCCCCGAATGCTCGCCCGCAAGGACCCGTCCGCCTTCAAGACCCTGCCGCTGCTGGTGGAGGCCACCCCGGACGGCCTGGTCTACCAGGCCCTCGGCCTGCCACTGAACTTCCAGCAGATGCTCGGGCGCCGCCGGCGAATCGAGGTCGCCGACCCGCAGCGCTTCGTCGCCGAGCTGGCCAATCTCGGCGTCTCCGTGCGCCTGACCCTGAACTGGCAGGGCCGCGACTACTGGGTGCTGGTCCGCCAGCGCCGCCTGGATCGCGGCGATACCGTGCTCAAGCTGATCTCCGGCTACGTGCCGGCGCACGAATTGAACCTGCCGTTGCTCACGGCGATCCAGGAGGTCGCCGAGGAGTGCCTGGTGGAGACCGCCGGCGGCTGGCTCGGCGGGCGCTTCGGCGATACCTGGCTGCCGACGCCCTACCAGGGCTCGCTGCGCTACCGGGAGAACAGCCACTTCGTCCTCACCCCGCTGTCCGGCGCCGCCCGCCCGGTGCAAGCCGGCAGCCTGCGCCTGCTGGAACGCCCCCGGGCCTACGTGCACCTGCCCACGGCCTCGCTGCAACTGGTCTATGACATGCGCCTGGAACTGCCGCGCGATGCGCGCGAGCCGAGCCTCTACCATGTCGACGAGCGGCTCGAGAGCGGTCCGCTGGTGGCGCGCCTGGATCGCCGCCGCCCGGACCTGTACCTGTTGCCGCTGGCGCAGGGCCGCCCCAGCGGCGAGCTGTTCACCCTGCGCAAGGGCCAGCTGCGCCCGGCGGGCACGCGCGGGCTGTGGCTGGCCGAGAGCTTCGCCGTACAGGACGGCTGGCTGGTGCGCGAGGAGCGCATCCGCTTCCGCGACTGGCTGGCGCTGTGGCCCTCGGACGACGGCGACCAGGGCGGCGCGCGTGACCGCGCCAGCGCCTGAGGCCACGCCAGGCCGCCCGGCCCGGACCTACTTCAGCTGGCTGGACGACTTGCCCAGCAGGCGCCGGGCGACGATCAGCAGCTGGATCTGCTGGGTGCCTTCGAAGATATCGAGGATCTTCGAGTCCCGCGCCCACTTCTCCAGCAGCTCCTCCTCGGCGTAGCCGAGGGCCCCGGCCAGCTCCACGCACTTCAGGGTGATCTCGTTGGCCACCCGCCCGGCCTTGGCCTTGGCGATGGACGCCTCCTTCGAGTTGGGCAGCTTGTTGTCGGCCATCCACGCCGCCTTCAGGGTCAGCAGGCGCGCCGCCTCCCATTCCGCCTCCAGCCGATAGAGGGTCGCCTCGGCGTGGCTGACGACGAGCAGCGGCTTCCTGTAATCGAACTTGCAGCCGGCCTTCTTCAGTAATTCGCGGGTCCGGTCCAGCGCCGCCTTGGCCACCCCGACGGCCATCCCGGCCACCAGCGGGCGGGTATTGTCGAAGGTCTCCATGACCCCGGCGAAACCCTTCTGCACGTCGACCTCGGCGTTGCCCAGCAGGTTCGCAGCCGGCACCCGGCAATCATTGAAACTGATCGAAGCGGTATCCGAAGCCTTGATCCCGAGCTTCTTCTCCAGGCGGGTGACGGTCATCCCCGGCGTGCCCTTCTCGACCACGAAGGACTTGATCGCCGCCCGCCCCAGGTTACGGTCCAGGGTGGCCCAGACCACCACCGCGTCGGCCCGCTCGCCGGAAGTGACGAAGATCTTCTCGCCATTCAGCACATAGTGGTCGCCATCCTGGGTCGCGGTGGTGCGGATCGCCGCCGAGTCCGAGCCGCAACCCGGCTCGGTGATCGCCATCGCCGCCCAGGTACCGCCGAAGCGCTGCAACTGCTCCTCGTTGGCCACCGCGGCGATCGCCGCGTTGCCCAGGCCCTGGCGCGGCATGGCCAGGAGCAGGCCGACGTCGCCCCAGCACAGTTCCATCACGCCGAGCAGCGCCGACAGGTTGCCGCCGTTCTTGATGCCTTCCTCTACCTGCCTGCCGGCGCGCTTGCTCGCCGAGGTCGCGCCGACCGCCTCGGGCGAGCCGCTGTTCATGCCATCCAGCAGGGCGGCGAGCAGGTCCAGCTCCTTCGGGTAGGCGTGCTCGGCCTTGTCGTACTTGCGCGAGATCGGCCGGAAGTAGTTCTCCGCCACCTGATGCGCCTGGTTGGCCAGGCTGCGGAATTTCTTCGGGGTTTCCAGGTACATGTCGGTTCCTCGTTCACTCGCCGCGGCGGGCCGCGCGCTCGCTCGGGTTCACAGGTGCAGGCCGCCGGCCATCAGCGCCACTGCGCGCAGGTCGCGGTACCAGCGTTCGGCCGGATGTTCCTTGGTGAAGCCGTGGCCACCGAGCAGTTGCACGGCGTCGGTGCCGATCTTCATCGCCTTCTCGGCACAGATCAGGCGCGCCAGGTAGGCCTCGCGATGGAACGCCTGGCCGCGCTCGGCCAGGGCGCAGGCGCGCCAGACCATCAGGCGCATGGCATCCAGCTCGATGGCGATGTCGGCGACCATGAAGGCCACGCCCTGGCGATGGCTGATCGGCTCGCCGAAAGCCTCGCGCTCGTTGCAGTAGGCGATCACGTAGTCCAGCGCCGCCTGCCCGGTGCCCAGCGCCAGGGCGCACCAGGCCAGGGCCGCGTGGTCGAGGAAAGCCTGGTAGTCGAAATGCTCGGCGGCCAGACGGTTGCCCGCCGGCACCTTGACGCTTTTCAGGCGCAACCGGGCGGTGCCGCCGGCCTTCAAGCCCATCGCCGGTTCGGCACGCCGCTCGACTCCCTTGGCCGAAGCCTCCACCAGGAACAGCGCGGGGCCGTCATCGGTGTTCGCCGCAACGATCAGGCGGCTGGCCTCCAGGCCCCGCAGGACCAGGCATTTCTCCCCGGAAACGAGGTAGTGGCTGCCCTTGCGCCGGGCACGGGTGGCCGGCTTGCGCGGATCGAACAGCAGGCTCGGCTCGTTGACCGCGATGGCGGTGAGCGGCGCGCCCTCCTCGCTGACGAACGCCGGCAGCCACTGCGCCTGCTGTGACGGACTGCCCCAGCGGCGGATGCAGTTGGCTGCCGACAGCGGCACCAGCAGCGCCGCCGCCAGCGACAGGTCGCCCTTGGCCAGGGCCTCGGCGATCAGCGCGGTGGTCACGGTGGTGCGCTCGCCGGCCATGCCGCCGTGCACCTCGCCCACGCCGTAGTGGGTCAGGCCCAGCTCCAACGCCTGGTTGAGCAGCTCCGCCGGCAGGCTGGCCTCGGCGTCCGCGTCATGAGCCAGCGGACGCAGCACCTCCAGGGCGAAGCCTTCGAGCATGTCCACCAGCATCTGCTGGTCATCGGAGAACGACAGGTCGAACAATCCGTCCGGATCGGCCTTGCGCGGCCCCTTCGTCTGCTTCGCCGAGCGCTCGCTGGCCAGGCGGAAACCGGTGCGGCTGCCGCTGTAGAGCAGTTTCTCGAAGGGTTTGCGGAGATTGAAACGGTCCGGCCAGTCGGCCTGGGCGACGCGGTTCAGTACAGCCAGGGCACGGCCCTGTACATCGGTGCTCATGGGCATCTTGCTCCACGCAGGATGGGATGCCCGGATCATGCGCCGCCGCATGGGCAGCGCCTATGACCGTCTCGCCGAAGGGAGTTGTCAGGCCAGCCAGTCATCCGCCAGGGGGACCGGCCGGGGAAAGGCTCAGCCTTTCTGGCGGATCTTCTCGACGATGGCGGTGGTCGAGCTGTTCTCCACCAGGCCGAGCACCCGTACCTCGCCGCCGTAGGCCTTGACGATCTGCGCGCCGACCACCTGCTCGACGCCGTAGTCGCCGCCCTTGACCAGCACGTCCGGGCGGACCTGCTCGAGCAGGCGCTCGGGGGTGTCCTCGGCAAAACTCACCACCCAGTCCACCGCGCCAAGCCCGGCGAGCACCGCCATGCGCCGGTCCACCGAGTTGATCGGCCGGCCGGCGCCCTTCAGACGGGTGACCGAGGCGTCGTCGTTGACCCCGACGATCAGGCGGTCGCCCTGGGCGCGCGCCTGTTCGAGGTAGGTCACGTGGCCAGCGTGAAGGATGTCGAAGCAACCGTTGGTAAAGACGATCCTTTCGCCGTGGGCGCGGGCGTCCTCGATCGCCAGCAGCAGCTGCTCCAGGCCCAGCACGCCGCGCTCGGAACCCTGCTCGCGCTGCACCGCGCGACGCAGTTCGGGCGCGCTGATCGCCGCGGTACCGAGCTTGCCGACCACGATGCCGGCGGCCAGGTTGGCCAGGCCCACCGCGGACGGCAGCTCCTCGCCGGCGGCAAGCGCCGCGGCCAGGGTGGAGATGACCGTATCGCCGGCACCGGTGACATCGAACACTTCCCGCGCCCGCGCCGGCAGGTGCAGGGCCGGCTGGCCATGGCGGAGCAGGGTCATGCCATGCTCGCCGCGAGTCACCAGCAACGCGCCGAGCTCCAGCTCGCTCATCAGCGCCTGGCCCTTGGCGACCAGCTCGGCCTCGTCGGCGCAGCGGCCGACGATGGTCTCGAATTCGGACAGGTTCGGGGTGATCAGGCTGGCGCCGCGATAAATGGCGAAATCCTTGCCCTTGGGATCGGCCAATACCGGGATATTGCGAGCCCGGGCCGCCTGGATCAGCACCTGGTGGTTCTGCAGCGCGCCTTTGCCGTAATCGGACAGCACCAGCACCTTGACCTGGTCGAGCAGCGCCTCGACGTCCAGCGCCAGGGCCGCAGCGTCGGTTCGGAACGGTTCTTCGAAATCCACCCGCAGCAATTGCTGGTGACGGCTCATGACCCTCAGCTTGACGATGGTCGGCTGGCTGTCGATGCGCTGGAAACGCGCGTCCACGCCGGCGGCCTTGAGGCTGTTGGCCAGGCTGTCGGCAGCCTCGTCGCGGCCGGTGACGCCGACCAGCAAGGCCTGGGCGCCCAGCGCGGCGATGTTCAGCGCGACGTTGGCGGCGCCGCCGGGACGGTCCTCGTGCTGTTCGACGCGGACCACCGGCACCGGCGCCTCCGGCGAGATGCGCGAAGTCGCGCCATGCCAGTAGCGGTCGAGCATCACATCACCGACCACCAATACCGGGGCCTGGTCGAAACGGGGCATGGACAACTTCATGGGAACTCCAGAAAACAACCTCTCGGGGCAGACGCCCAGTTTATCAGCCGACAGGCGCCGGCGCCTGCTCATCCAGTCCCATCGCGTGCAGCCGCGCATAGTGGCCGTTCTGCGCCAGCAGCTCGGCGTGGCTGCCACGCTCGACGATATGCCCCTGGTCCATCACCAGGATCAGGTCGGCCTTCTCGATGGTCGACAGGCGGTGAGCGATCACCAGGGTGGTGCGTCCTTTCATCACCTCGTCCAGCGCCGCCTGGATGTGCCGCTCCGATTCGGTGTCCAGCGCCGAGGTGGCCTCGTCGAGGATCAGCAGCGGTGCGTCCTTGAGCAGCGCCCGGGCGATCGCCAGGCGCTGGCGCTGGCCGCCGGAGAGCAGCACGCCGTTCTCGCCGACCTCGGTATCGAAGCCCTGCGGCAGGTTGTCGATGAACTCCTTGGCGTTCGCCGCCTTCGCTGCCCGCTCGATCTGCTCGCGCGGCGCGCCGGCGAGGTCGCCATAGGCGATGTTGTTGGCCACGCTGTCGTTGAACAGGGTGACCTGCTGCGTCACCAGGGCGATGTGGCGACGCAGGTTGCGCAGACGATAATCCTCGATCTCGACGCCATCCAGGAGAATCTGCCCCTCATTGTGCTGATAAAAGCGCGGAACCAGATTCGCCAGGGTCGACTTGCCGCTACCGGAGCGGCCGACCAGCGCGATCATCTGCCCGGGCTCGGCGACGAAGCTGATGTCGTCCAGCACCTGCTTGTCGGTGCCCGGGTAGCGGAAGCTCAGGTTGCGTACCTCCAGGCGCCCGCCGACCCGTTCCTTCTCCACGGTGCCCCGGTCTTCCTCGGGGGCTTCGTCCAGTTGCTCGAAGATGCTTTCCGCGCCGGCGACGCCGCGCTGCACGGTCGAACTGACCTCGGAAAGCTGGCGGATCGGCTTGGGCAGCAAGCCAGCCGCGGTGATATAGGCGACCAGGTCGCCCGCCGAGGCATCGCCACGCAACCACAGCACCAGGAACATCAGCACCGCCATGGCGACATAGATCACCAGTTGCAGCATCGGCGTGTAGACCGCGCCGGTCTTGGTCATCCGCAATTGCTTGTCGGTGTTGCTCTGGCTGGCGTCGAGGAAGCGCTTTTCCTCGTAGGCCTCGCCGCCGAAGCTGCGCACCACGCGGTAGCCCTGGATGGTTTCCGAGGCGACGTGGGTGACATCTCCCATCGCCACCTGGATCTTCTTGCTCTGCTTGCGGAACTTGCGGCTGGCAGTGGTCACCATCACCGCGATCAGCGGCAGGATCGCCAGCATCACCAGGGTCAGCTTCCAGTTCATCCACAGCAGGTAGAGGAACAGGAAGACCACGGTCAGGCCTTCGCGGATCACTACCTTGATCGCCTCGGTGGCGGCGCCGGTGACCATGGTCACGTTGAAGGTGATGCGCGAGATCAGGTGGCCGGAGTTGTGCGTATCGAAATAGCGGTTCGGCAGCACCAATAGCTTGTTGAACAGCGCCACCCGCAGGTCGTGCACCAGGCCGAGGGAGACCTTGGCCAGGAAGAAGTTGCCGAGGAACGAACCCAGGCCCTGCCAGGCCGCGATCAGGATGATCAGCAGCGGCACCGCGTAGACCAGGTGCAGGTCGCGCAGCCAGGGCCATTCCACGTTCGGAAACAAAGCCGCGTCAGGATTGGACAGGCCGTCGACGAAATACTTGAGAATGCCCGCCAGCATCGGCTGGGTCGAGGCGAAGATCAGGAAACCGACGATGCTGAGTAGGAACATTCCGATGTAGGGCTTCACGTAGCCCAACAGGCGGAAATAGATCTTGAGACTGGAAGGTCCGGGATTCTGAGGACTATCGCTCATGGTTTCTTACATGCTGAAAAGGTCCCGGAGTGTAGCACAGGACGTCCATCACTCCGCCCGGGGGGCGTGTTGGGGTAAGATGGCGGGCCGTTCGTTCAGGAGCTCGCATGCGAGTCATAGACTACCCCTCCTACTTGCAGTTGCGTGACAACGCAGAAGTGCTGGAAGCCGATGGTCATGGGGACAAGGTACTGCGTCTGCGCGACGGGACCTTCCTCAAGCTGTTTCGCCGCAAGCGACTGATTTCCTCCGCAGCCCTGTTCCCCTACGCGGAACGCTTCGCCCGCAACGCCAGCGAGCTGGCACGGCGCGACATCGTCTGTCCTAAGGTGCTGGACGTCCTGCGGATCCCGCAGATCCAGCGCGACGCGGTGCATTACGAACCACTGCCGGGGCAGACCCTCCGGCAAGTGGATCGCAACGACCCCGCGCACGGCGACGAAGTACGCACCCAACTGGGCGAGCTGATCGCCACGCTGCACGCCAGGGGCGTGTATTTCCGCTCGCTGCATCTGGGCAACGTGGTGCGTACCCCGGAAGGCCGCATGGGCCTGATCGACATCGCCGACCTGCGGGTCCAGCGCAGCGCCCTCGGCGCCACCCAGCGCATCCGCAACTTCAAGCACCTGCTGCGCTACGAGCAGGATCGAACCTGGTTCCTCGACGACAAGCAGCACCTGGTACTCAAGGCCTACCTGCGCAGCAGCCAGGTCCACTGGACACTCGAGCAGCTACTCAAGCAACTGCAACTGGATTGAGCACGGAATGTCCGCAATCACCCGACTGGCCCGCCTTCGCCACCCCACCAGCCATGCGCTCAGCCACTGGATCCTGCCCCTCGGCTGGCTGGCCCTGCTCACGGGTATGTTCTGGATCGGCGACCGCTCCGACTACCACCGTCTCTTCTATATCCTGCTGGCGGCGCCGACGCTGCTGTACGTGATACTGCAACCACGACTGCTTCGCCCGCTGGCCGGCTCGCCGCTGTTCATCGCCTTCCTCGCCTTCAGCGGCTACATGATGCTCAGCCTTTCCTGGTCGACCCCCGAGAACTCCACCGGCTCGTTGCTCAAGCGCCCTCTGTATATCGCTCTCCTGTTCTTCTGCGCCGCCATCCTGGCGCTCGAGGCTCCCCGGCGCCTCAGGACCGCGACCTGGCTGGCGGCCGTGGGAGCGCTCGTCTCGGCCGTTGTAACCCTGCTTCAGTATCACTGGGACGCCAGTCCGCTACGTCTTACCGGCTATGGCGCCCTCTACAATCCATTGCTGAGCGCCCATGTCTATGGCGCGTTCACAGCCCTGTGGCTGGTCTACTGGATGCAGTCTCGCCACGTCCTGGCACCCTTGCCACTGCTTTCGCTGGCAGTTCTCGGCGGCCTTCTCGTGGCTACCGGCTCGCGGACCCCCCTGGTCGGACTCGCAGCCAGCCTGGTCTGGCTGGTCCTGGCCGGAGACAGGAAAAAAAGCCTCATCGCCCTCGCACTGGCCGTCGCCGGGGCGTTATTGGCCTATGTTCTGTATCCGGAGGCGATCATCCAGAGGGGAGCCTCCTTCCGCCCGGAAATCTGGGCCGACGCCCTGCGCCAGATCGGCGAGCATCCGTGGCTCGGGCACGGATACGATCATCCGATGCGCATCGCCCTGAGCAACGGCATGCTGCTCGCCGATCCGCACAATATCGAGTTGGGGGTGCTGTTCGCCGGTGGGATCATCGGTCTCCTGCTGTGGCTGGCAATCTACGCCCTGGCCTTCGCCTTCGCCTGGAAGAACCGGCAATCTCCCGCCGTTCTGCTGGCTTCGACCTGGCTGATGTTCGGCCTGGCTTCCGGCCTCACGGAAGGCAACGCCTTCCTGCCCCGCCCCAAGGAGCACTGGTTCCTGATCTGGATTCCATTGGCCCTGCTGTACGCCCTGTGGGTGCAGAAAAGCGCCCTCGACAAAAACGAAACCGCCTCCTGAGGAGGCGGTCCGGGTTCATCCGAGCTAGGAGAAGAACAGCCGCGCGATGCCGCGGAAGGTCTTTTCGTTCCAGTACTTCAACGGCAAGCCGGAAAGCAGCTCCCGGGCCAGCACCTTGTCCCGGTTCGAGCACTTGAGGAACATCGAGTTGCGGAAACGCATGATCACCTGCTCGTAGTCGGGGTGATCGCTGAACTGACTGTAGGTCTTGAATACGTTGTCCACCATGAAACGCACGTTCTTGTACGTATTGGTGGGATGCTTGCGGTACTGGGCCAGGACTTCGCCGAGAATATCGATGACATAGCCGGCCCTGGTCACCGCCAGCTCGATGTAGACGTCCTCCAGGCGGATGTCCGGATCGAAGCCGCCGGCCTTCTCCAGGGCTTCCCGGCGGAACATCAGGGTAGGCGCCATGGGTCCCGGCTTGCGATCGAGGAACAGGTCGTCGAAGTCGAGGCGGCGGAACGGCAGGTCGCGCTTGCGCTGCTCCTTTCCCGGCATGACCCGGCCATTGGAGTCGATGATCTCGATATTGCCCGCGCAGATGCCCACCTCGGGCTTGCCATGCAGGTGCGCCACCTGTTTTTCCAGGCGTTGCGGCAACATGATGTCGTCCGAGCCGAAAGGCACGATGAGATCGCCCCGGGCCCTGGCGATCGCTTCGTTGAGTGTTCTCGACAGCCCCTGGTTCTGCTGGACCCTGAGATCGAAGCCGTACTTCGCCTGGAGGCCGCGCAGGAGTTCGACGCTGCCATCGCTGGAGCCATCGTCCACCACCAGCAGCTCCACGTTGGAGTACGTCTGCGCAGCCACGCTGGCGATGCTCGCTTCGATGTACTTTTCGTGGTTATAGGAAGCGATGATCACGGAAACCAATGGCTGCGAGCCATCATCGACGAGCGCCATAATCTACAACCTTAATTGTCCTTCACGTCCCCACACAAAGCGCCAGACATCCATGAGCGATCCTGCGATCTTCATCGGTCTTTCACCTCCCCCCCAGCCCGCGAAAAACAAGCTGAACAATAGCAAACACGCCTGAAGCCCCGGCTCTTCGCGGCCGCTGTCTTCAGGTAAAAATACGCCGCCAGGTACTCTCCAGCCACCCGGGGTTCTCCGCTGCACGCAACGCGGGACGCATGGCCTCGACGATACTCTGACCGACAGCGGCGAAGCTGAATCGTTCGATGGCCAAAGCCTGGCCGCTTCGTGCGATCCGCTCGGCAAGGGCCGTATCCAGGCGCAATATCGCGAGCTTTTCCTGGATGTCCGCCACCGAGCGGTACAGCACGATATTCTCCATGTCCCGGAAACCCAGGGCCTCGTTTTCCCGCTCGCCCTGGTCGAAAGCCAGCAGCACGCAGCCGCAGGCCATCGCCTCGAAGTTCTTGATCATGTATTCGCCCATGCCGACGTCGGCACTGACGAAGAAGCGGATGCGATTGAGCGTCCGCAGGTATTCCTCGCCGGACCTGGTCTTGGTCACCAGAAGGTTCTCCACCTTGCCCAGTTCGTCGAGCAAGGCCTTGCGTCCACTGTAGGCCACGCTGCCGGTGCTGCCGACGAAGGCCAGCTCGATATCGCGCTCGAGGTCCAGGTCATGCAGCAGGGTCTGGTCGTAGCCCTTGGGCACGAACACGGCGTCGAAGCCCTCCTCGCGCAGGCGCTCGCTGACCGTATGGCCGGAACTGATCACCCGCGCCCAGGGCAGGCGCCGGTAATGGGCGCTGAACTTGCCGGTGTACTTGCAGGGAATGTAGTTCTGGTAGGCGTCGTGCTCGAGGATCACCAGGTTGGGCACGCTGCGGATGAAACGGACCTGGCGCATTTCCTTCTTGAAGCGCAGGAAGAACAGGATCCGGTCGTAGCGCGAGACGTCCACATGCTTGCGAAAATACCCGCGCAGGTCGGCCTGCTCTTCGCTGCTCAGCCAACGGGTGTCGCATTCGCAGTGGGCGGCGATGCCGTCGTACAGGCGGTCCAGGATCGCACGCTGCTCTTTCTGCACCAGAAACAGAACTTTCATCAGACCTTCATCCTCACGGCCGCCACGCGACAGCATGGCGGCTCGAACATACCTGGCCGTACGACCGAAGCATCATGCATCACCATCCAGTGACTCCACCCAGAACAGTTCCTGCCGCCGCACCGCCTTGCGCATGAACTCGTCCTCGCCATAGGCCGGCCAGCGGCGCCCGGCGAGCCAGCCTTGCAGGCGCCGACGCAGGCGACGCTTGAACGGTGGACGGGGCTGCAGGTCGTGCATCATGCCCAGCGCCATGGCCTTGTCCACCTGGCGCGCCGGCTCCAGCGGCAGCGTCCAGGGCAGCAGCGGCGGACACTCTTCGGTCAGCGGCGGCAGGCTGACGCCCATGTGCGCATCGCCCATCGGCCAGCGATCGTTGTCGTGCAGGTGGTTGGCATAGTGCAGCAGCGTCCGCGGTTGCCAGTCCAGGCCCTGGAGCGCCTCGCGCACGGCCTGCTGGGCGCGCACATGGTCCGGATGCGGGTCGAAATGCGGATGCGGCAGGACGATGACCTCGGGTCGCGCCAGCAGGATAAGTTCGCGCAGGTCGGCCAGCAGGTTGCGCCAGGTGGACAGACCGTCGGCATCGCTGGCCAGGCGCAGGCGATTGAACTGGCGGAACGGGCGGGTATCGCTCAGGCCGGCCTCGCGCGAAGGCACCACGGCCTCCGGCTCGGCCTGCATCGCCGGCAGTTGCAGGCAGAAATAGCCCAGTTGCACGCAACGCTCGGCGGGCACGCCGCCCCAGGCCGGTACGGCCTGGCTGTCCCAGGCGCGCAGGCGGCCCTTGAGTCGCGCCGCGGCGACCCCGTCCAGCCCCATGCGCCGGAAGTGTTCGGTCTCGATCTCGCCGGCGGTCAGGGTCACGATCCAGGCCTCGCGGGCCTGGCTGTACAGGCCGAAGGCGGCCAGTTCGGCATCGTCGGCGTGCGGTGCGATGACCATCACCCGCCGCTCGCGGTAGTCGGGATGCCGCGCGCGCCACAGGCTCGGCTCGCCGAGCAGCCGGCAATGCCGGCCGCGCAGGCGTATCCGGCCTGCGGCCAGTGCTTCGGCCAGTCCCGTCAGGTTCAGGTAGCGCAGGCCGTTCACGCCACGCTCGAAAGCCTGCGCATCGACCTGCGCGCCACCCTCGATCAGCACCGCCGGCTCGAGAAAACGTCCCAGCCAGCCGGCACGCACGGCAATGCCGAGCAACAGCGTATCGTCCGCACGCAACTCGCCATCCACCTGCAGCCTGCCGCCGTCCAGCGCGCGCACCGGCAGGGCCTCGACCCGCTCATCGAAACGGTAGCGATAGTCCTCGCCAGGCGAATAGAACAGGTGATCGGCGAACCAGGCCTCATGGGCGATCCACAGGCACGGCAGGAGAACCGGCAGCAACCAGGGGCTGACCAGCACGCCGACGGCCAGCGCCACCAGCATCGCCAGCAGCAGGCCGATCCGCTTGTTGCGCCGATGACGCTTGAGCAATTGCTGTTTGCGCGCGCTCATGGGTCAGACCTGGAAGACCGGCGAAGGATGGCACCAGCGATCCTTGTACTCGCGGTCGGCGCGGCCGAACGAGTAACGCAACGGCTTGCCCAGCGCCCGCGCCTCTTCCCAGGCGGCCTGGGTGTTCAGGTAGCTGAGCACGCTGCCGGGGCTGAACTCGCGGGTCTGCGGATCGACGCCGCCGTTGATGTACTCGACGCTGAGCCAACCCGGCGCTTCGACGCGGTAGAGCACCTGGACCGCGATCGGCCGGTCGTCGAGCAGCAGCACCGAGCCACGCAGCAGGTCGCGCAGGCGCTCGAAGACCTCGGCCATGCGCGCCGCGCCGGTGGCCGGGAAGCCCCAGCGACGCTGGAACAGCTCGAGGTAGATGGCGGCGAATTCGGCCGGGGTGAAGCTGTCGGCCTGACGCACCTGGCCGCCGGCCTCTTCCACCAGGCGCACTTCGCGGCGCTGGTTGTAGCGGAACTTCTTGGAGAAATCCTCCGGCGCGCGGGCGAACGCCAGTTGCTCGGCCTGCGCACGCAAGGTGACGATGTTTCGCTCGTGCAGCGCCGACAGGTAGCGACCGGCGTGGCGCAACGCGACGCGGGCCTCGGCGGCTACCGGCAGGATCAGCTCGGCGTTGCCCAGGTCATACAGGCCCTTCTTCCCGCGACGCTTGAGCACGTCCTTGGACAGCGCCAGGTGGCGTCCCCAGGTCGGGATCGCCGCGCACAGTTCGCCAGCGCTTTCCCAGCCCAGGTAGCGCACCGGGATCCCAGCCAGTTCGGCGAGCTGCTCGACCACCCGCGGATGGGTCGCCACGCTGCCACCGAAACGCTGCCATGCCTGGGCGTAGGTCGAGGCGTCCACTTCGCGCCAACCGCGTTCGCGGAAGACGCGCAACCGGTTCAGCATGCAGACTCCGAAGCGAAGCCGGCGATCATCGGCAGGCGCCAGAATTCACGACGCACCGCGGCGTCGGAGAAGCGCGTCTCCAGCCGCTCGAGCATCAGCCGCGCACAGGCTTCGCGCTGCCGGCGGTCGAGCGCCGCGAGATGGGTCAGGCCTTCGCCCAGGGCCGTCTCGTCGCCCAGCGGGAAGAGGATACCGACGCCTTCCACCACTTCGCGGGCGCCGCCGCAGGCGGTGGCGATCAACGGCACGCCGGCGACCATGGCCTCCAGCAGGACCATGCCGAACGGCTCGTGGTCGGAACTCAGGGCGAAGACATCGAACGCCTTGAAATAGCGCCGGGCCTCTTCGACCTGGCCGAGGAACAGTACGCGCTCGCCGATCCCCAGCTCGCAGGCGAGGTCCTTGAGCCGGTCTTCCAGGCGACCGCTGCCGAGAATCGCCAGCAGGCTGTTCTGCGGCAGGCGCGGCAGCGCGGCGGCGAAGCCACGCAGCAGGGTGGCCTGGTCCTTGTCCGGATGCAAGCGGCCGACATTGCCGACCACCCAGGCCTCGTCGGGCAGGCGCAGTTGCCGGCGCGCGCTCAGGCGCTCGACCTGCTCGGCCTGCAGCGCGGCGACGTCGATGCGGTTGTGGAGCGTCTCGATTCGCTCCGCCGGCCATTTCGGCAGGCAGCGACGGATGTCGTCACGCACCGCGTCGGATACCGCCAGCAGGCTCAGGCGCTTGCTCAGCAGGCCGGCGAAGACCCGCCGGGACAGGCGCTGGTAGTCGCCGAAGGCGTGGTGCACACCGACGATCGGCAGGCGGGTGGCCAGGCTGGCGACCCAGATAGGCTTGAAACGATGGGCGATGCAGAAACGAAAATCGCGCGAGCGGGCGATCTCGCGCAGGTCGCGGATCGCCTTCAGCTTGAGGCCGCGGATGTCCTTCGAGCCATACTCGAGGAACAGCACCTCGTCGGAGGCGCAGCGGGCCGCCACCTCCGGGTCGGAGCGACCGGTGAGAAACACCGTGGTGACCTTGTACGGGGTCCCGGCGAACAGGCTGGCGTACTGACGGGCACAGTCGAGGAACGGCCCGTCGTAGCCGTGACAGAACTGCAGGACGCGTGGTTCAGCCGACCGAGTCATACCAGTCCACGCCCTCCTTCACGACCAGGATGTCTTCCATGATCAGGTACTGCAGGTCCGAGCCGAAGAACATGTTCAGGGCATCGGTCGGCGAGCAGATCATCGGCTCGCCACGGCGGTTCAGCGAGGTGTTCAGGGCCACGCCGTTGCCGGTGAGGTTTTCCAGCTCCTTCATCAGGTCGTAGTAACGCGGGTTGAAGTCGCGCTTCAGCACCTGGGCACGGGAGGTGCCGTCCTCGTGCACCACTTCCGGCACGCGGTCCTTCCACTCTTCGTTGACCTCGAAGGTGAAGGTCATGAACGGTGCCGGATGGTCGATCTTGAACATCTGCGGGCCGACGGTATCCAGCATCGACGGGCAGAACGGCCGCCAGCGCTCGCGGAACTTGATCTGCGCGTTGATCCGGTCGGCCACGCCCGGCACGCTCGGGCAGCCGAGGATAGAACGGCCGCCAAGGGCGCGCGGACCGAACTCCATGCGTCCCTGGAACCAGGCCACCGGGTTGCCGTCGGCGAGGATCCTGCCGATGCGCCGGCTGCGGTTGTCGATCTTCATCCATTGCGGCCGAGCCTCGTGGCGGGCGCAGGCGGCGATGACGTCCTCGTTGGAGTACTCCGGGCCGAGGTAGACATGCTCCATCTTCTCCACCGGCACGCCGCGCTGGTGCGACACATAGGCCGCCGCGCCGACCGCGGTGCCGGCGTCGCTGGCCGCCGGCTGAACGAACAGTTCCTTCACCTCGGGACGGGAAATGATCTTCTGGTTCAGCTTGACGTTCAGCGCGCAACCGCCGGCGAAGGCGACCTTGCCGGTCTCGCGGATGATGTCGCCGAGGTAGTAGTCCATCATTTCCAGCGCCAGCTTCTCGAACAGCGCCTGGATGCTGGCGGCGTAGTGGATGTAGGGGTCGTCGGCGATGTCGCCTTCGCGCTTGGGTCCCAGCCACTCGATCAGCTTGGGCGAGAAGTAGTAGCCCTTGCCTTTCTCCTTGTAGCGACGGAAGCCGATGACGTTGGCATAGTCGGTGTTGATCACCAGTTCGCCGTTCTCGAACTTGGCGAGACGGGAGAAATCGTACTTGCTGGCGTCGCCATAGGGAGCCATGCCCATGACCTTGAACTCGCCGTCGAGCATGTCGAAGCCGAGGTACTCGGTGATCGCGCCGTACAGGCCGCCCAGCGAGTCCGGATCGTAGAACTCCTTGATCTTGTGGATCCGGCCGTTCTCGCCCCAGCCGAAGAAGGTGGTGGCGTACTCGCCCTTGCCGTCGATGCCGAGGATCGCCGTCTTTTCCTTGAACCCGGAGCAATGGTAGGCGCTGGAGGCGTGTGCCAGGTGGTGCTCGACCGGCTGGATCTTGATTTTCTTCAGATCGAAACCGAGTTGCTGCAGGCACCACTCGATGCGCTTGTAGTAGCGCTTGTAGCGACGGTTGCCGAGCAGGATCGCGTCCAGGGCACGGTCCGGTGCGTAGGCGTAACGCCTCGCATAGTGCCAGCGGGCCTTCTCCATGATGCTGATGGGAGCGAAGGGTATCGCCACCACGTCGACATCGGCCGGCTTGATCCCGGCCTGTTCCAGGCAGAACTTCGCCGATTCGTAGGGCATGCGGTTCTTCGCGTGCTTGTCGCGCACGAAGCGCTCTTCCTCGACGGCCGCGACCAGCTTGCCGTCGATGTACAGGGCGGCGGACGGGTCATGGCTTACGGCGCCAGACAGGCCTAGGACGGTCAATGCCACGGTAGAACCTCTTCAAAGCAGCTCGCGGTTGCGGAGTGGGACCGGCAACCGCGGCTTTCGTTTAACTCGTCGACCGCCGCGGACGGTGGTCGTTGCTTGTTGCGTCACGTCCCGACGTCGTCGCCGGGACGGGGAATCCGTTGCTCCAGCAGCCGGTGGAGGCCGCTGTCCTGTGGCCAGTTGCGCAGGAAGCGCGCGCGATCGCGGGCGTACGCCCGGGCGAAACCCGCCTGGCTGCGGTGCTTCTGCATCGCGTCCAGGTCGATCAGCGCCCATTCGCCGCCATCCTCCCGGGCCTGCCAGAACAGATTGTGCCCCTTCAGGTCGCCATGGCTGATGCGCTCGCGGATCAGCGTCGAAAACAGCCGATCCAGCGCCGCCAGCTCGGCCTCCGGAGGCGAACCTGCGCCCTCGGGCATATCCAGGAAAGGCTTAAAACGAGCGATTATATCCTGACCGCCAAGATAATCGGTAATCAGGTAGGCGCGCCCGCGCAGCCAGCACCAGCGCCGTTCGAGCATCGCCAGCGGCCGCGCGGTGGCGATGCCGAGGAACTCCAGGCGATTGCCTTCGCGCCAGGACGCCCAGGCCCGGCTGGGCCGCCAGAAACGCTTCAGCCAATGGCCGAGGCCCTTGATGTTGTAACGCTTGATGACCAGGGTGCGGCCATTTGCCTCGACCCGGGCGACAGTCGCCGCGCCACCGTCCTTGTAGACGTGGCCGCTGGCGATCAGCCGGTCGGCGTCTTCCAGCAGCGGCGCCAGCGCCTCGGCTTCCGCGCGGCGGGCGGCGAACAGGCGGAACGGACCGCGCGCGACGCTGAACAGGCTGCAGTCGCGACCGACCTTCTTCAGCAGGTCGCGTAGCCGCCAGCGGCGTACCCTGGCGATTTCCTTCTGCAAGGCTTCCAGCGGCAGCGCGTGTTCGCCGTTGGCCAGCAGGTAGTGCACCAGCAGTTCCTCCAGGTACGGATCGAGCATCGCCGGCAACTGGGCGAAGAACACCCCGAGGTTCTCCAGCACCTTCTGGCGCGACAGCGGCTGCCCGGGCGTCTCGGCGCGCACGCCGCCGCCATCGATGAGGTACAGGCGGCCATCGTGGCGCAGCAGGTTGTCCAGGTGCAGGTCGTCCTGCCAGAGCCCCTTGGCATGCAGCTCGCCGATCGCCGCCAGGGCTTCGCCGAGCACCTTTTGCTGGGCATCGCCCAGCGGCGCCTGGGTCTCCACGGCGCGCCAGGCATCACCGAGGCTCTGCGCCGCGTCGAGGTAGTCGAACAGTAGCCAGCCGCCCTCGCCCTCCTGAAGTCCATCGGCCAGCAACGCCGGGGTGGTCAGGCCCTGGGCCGCGAGCAGGCGCGCGCCTTCCAGTTCGCGCTGGAAATGCCGGGCGGCCTTGCCGCCGACCAGCAGCTTGGCCAGCACCTTGCGCCCGCGCCATTCGCCGGCACCGACGTAGCGCTGCCCGGGCAGCACCCGCAGCAGGCTGTCGAGGCGCAGCTCGGCAGCACCGGCGCCATCCGCCAGGGTCACCCGCAACGGCAGTCGCGGCGTCCGCCCGGCGGCCCGCAGTTCGGCCAGTCTCATCGGCGCGACTCCTTGCGCCGGCGGCGCTGGTCGAGAAGGCGGTACCACTGCTCGACTTCGGCCGCGTCGACCGGTTCGTCGACATAGGCGCAGATGAATTCGCGCACGTCCGCCTCGCTCCAGTCCGGCGCGCGGCGCAGCATGGGCTCCAGATCCTTGACCTGGTCACGGCGGCCGAACCAGATTGGCCGGGTCTTTTCCAGGTCGATCAGGCAGGCCTCGAAGACGCCATCGTCCCCCTCACGGAGGAATACATGCTTGGGATAGAAGCAACCATGCATCTGCCCGGCCGCGTGCAGCTGGCGCGCCAGCCTGCCTACCGCCCGGAGGATCGCCCGGCGTCGCTCTTCTGCCAGGTCGTGCCAGGACGCCAGCCAGGTGTCCAGGTCCTGCCAGCCGTCCAGGGCGCGGGTCAGGAGGATCGCCTGGCGTTCGCCGCCGACCGCCTGCTGGGCGAAGAATGCCGCCTGCAGCGCCGGAATGCGCAGCGCACGGTAGCGCTCGATGTTGCGGAACTCGCGGGCGAAGGTCGGCTCGCCCAACGGATGGCGCAGGCTGCGGGTCAGGTGGTTGCTCTGGCGCTTCAGGTAATAGGCGCAGTCGCCCAGGTCAAGCCGATAGACGCTGCTCCAGCCGCCCCGCTCGGTGTTCGGTTCGTCCACGGCGTCCAGCTGCAAGGCCCACAGGGCGTCGAAGCTGTCCAGACGGTTGCGCTGGAGCAGGTCGTGATCCTGCGCGGCAATGAAAACGCTCATTCGCGCCCCTCGAAGAAAGCCACTACCTGGCGAATGCGTTTCTTGTCGGATTCGTTCAGGTGCCGGCGACGGCGATATTGCAGGTAGAAGCGCAGGCGCTGGGTGCGCGACAGGTGGTACTTGGCCACCTTGTCCAGGCAGGCCAGGTCCTTGGTGATCCGGTAGCGCAGCATGAACCCCCACCAGAACGCGCCATTCGGACAATCGATGAAGTACACCAGGGGCTGCCCATCCACCAGCAGGTTGCGCCACTTCAGGTCGTTGTGGGTGAAGTGCTGGTCGTGCATCAGGCGCGTCGCCCTGGCGATCTGCCGGCTGACGCCGTCCACCCAGCGCGGGTCCTTCAGCCGCGGGTCCTGGTTGCAGGCCAGCACCGACAGGTCCTCGGTGCCCGGCAGCTCGCGGGTGATCATCGCCCCGCGCTGAAAGGCCCCGGCCTTGCGCTCGAGCCCCCAGGCGACCACTTCGGCCGTCGGGATGCCCCATTTCTCGAAACGCCTGAGGTTCTGCCACTCGGCCTTGATCCGCGGCCGCGCCAGGTAGCGGCGCAGGCCCTTGCCGGCGCTGCGGTAGCGCTTGACGTAGTAGCGCACGCCATCGCGCTCGATGCGGATGACTTCGGACAACGGGTCGCGGGTCAGGCGCTCGCCCTCCAGGGCGAAAACGCTGTCGAGGCTGCCGAAATCGGCGGCCAGGTGCCGGTAATCGGGTTCGAGGGTCCACCCCGCCATCAGAGCAGGTCTCCGTAACGCTGCTTGCGTTCGTAGAGTTTTTCCGCCTTGCGTTCCATCCAGGCCAGCAGGCCGGCTTCGTCGCGCAGTATCTCGCGCAGCGGCCGGCGGAAGTAGGTGCGCAGGAAGCGTAGCTTGTCGCGACGCGTCAGTCCGATATCCAGCGCGGAGAAATACAATGCCGCCAGATCCTTGTTGCGCCAGCGTTTCGGCGTGGCGTCGCGGGTCTGGGCGCGGTGCAGGTCGATCACCGAGAGGCGGAAATCGTCGGCCGTCACCGGCTTGTCGGTGTGCAACAGGAAATGACAGATGTAGCAATCGCGATGGTTCACCCCGGCGCGATGCATGTCCCCGACCATCCGTGCCACCGCCTCCACCAGCGCGCGCTTGAGCCGCGGCGCCGGCGGTCGTTCGCGCCAGTCCTGGGTGAAGATCTCGAGGTCGGTGGTCGGCGCCAGTTCCTCGGTGACGATGAAGGAATGCTGCCGCGCCGGATCGCCGCCGCGCTCACCGTAGGCGACCGCGGTCATGGTCGCCACGCCGGCCCGGTGCAGGCGCTGGATCGCCTGCCACTCCTGGCGCGCGCCGAGCACGGGGAGCTTGGCGGTGAGCAGGTTCTTGGCGATCTCGCCCCAGCCGATGCCGCGATGGATCTTGACGAAGTAGCCACGTCCGTCGACCTCGGTACGCAGGGTGCGGCGTCCCTCCAGCTCGCGGTAGACCTTGCCCTGCAAGGCCTCCACCGCCTCGAACGGATCGCGCCCGGCCCACAGGCCCTTGAAAGGCTCCTGCAGCACCAGTCTCATGGGGCCTCCCCGAGGATCAGGTCGGCGGCGCGCTGCGGCATGCTGTAGAGATCGGCGCTATCGGCATAGGCCAGACCGTTGCGCGCCCAGGCGGCGCGCGCCGGGGCGTCCTCGAGCATTTCCGCGAGCATGCGGTTGAGCACATCCTGCTCGAACGGCCCCGGCACCACCCGCCCGGCGTCGGCCTCGGCGATGTAATGGGCATAGCCGCAGACGTCGGTCACCAGCACCGGCAGGCCGGAAACCAGGGCCTCCAGCAGTACGGTGCCGGTGTTCTCGTTGTAGGCCGGGTGGATCAGCAGGTCGGCGCCGAGCAGGAAACGCGGGATGTCGCTGCGGCCCTTGAGGATCTGCACCTGGTCGTTGAGACCGAGGGCGGCGATCTGCAACAGGAACGGCTTGGGGTCGTCCTGGCCGATGGCGATCAGCCGGGTGCGTTTGCGCAGCGCCTTGGGCAGCGCGGCGAGGGCCTTGAGGCTGCGATCCAGGCCCTTGGTCTTGAAACCGGAACCGATCTGCACCAGCAGCAGGTCGTCGTCTTCCAGGCCGAACTCGCGACGGAATTCCGCGCGCACCTCCGCCGCGTTGGCCGGCGCCCGGCGATCCTGGCTGATCCCCGGCGGCAACAGATGGAAACGCTCGGCCTGGGTGCCGTAGTGCTTGACGAAAAGCGGCTGCTGCACCTCGGAGATCATCAGGATCTCGGTCTTCGAGGCCGGGTCGAACACCGCCCGCTCGTAGCCGGCGAAATGACGGTAGCGGCCCCACTGGCGATACAGCGGGTTGCGCAGGGTCTGGGCCTTCTCCTCGAAGCAGGCGTCGGCGGCGTAGTAGACGTCGAGCCCGGGCATCTTGTTGAAGCCGACCACCCGCTGCACCGGGCGCTTCGCCAGGTCGGCGGCGACCCAGGCGGTGAACTTCTCGTTGCGCCGATGGTTGAAGAGCGAGCGGACGGGCGCCACCAGCACCTCGAAACCGTCCGGCACGTCGCCTTCCCAGATCAGGGTATAGACGCGAATGTCGTGCCCGCGCCGCTGGCATTCCAGGGCGATGCGCATGAAGTCGCGCTGCAGGCCGCCGAACGGGAAGTATTTGTAGAGTAAGAATGCCAGGGTCATCGGAGCATCTCCGGGGCCAGCAGCATGGCTTCCAGCTGGGTGGCCACGCGCTGGGGATTCAGCCGGGTGAAGCACAGCGGCTGTTCACGCTTGAGGTCGAACAGTTTGCGGTCCTCTTCGGTCGGCTGGTAGGTACAGGTCTTCTTCAGGCACGGCGCGCAAGGGAAGTCGCTACCCAGGTGGACCTGGGAACGCCCGTAAGCACCGGTGAAACCCGGGTTGGTCGGGCCGAACAGCGACAACGTCGGCACGTCCAGCGCCGCCGCCAGGTGGCCGAGCCCGGTATCCACCGCCACGCAGGCACGCGCGCCGGCAAGCACCTTGGCCATGCCGGCCAACGATAATCTGGGGAGCACCGCGGCATTTTCCAACCCTGCGGCCAGCCGTTCAGCCCGCTCCCGCTCGGCGGCGCTGCCCCAGGGCAGGCGCACCGACCAGCCGCGCTCGCACATGCGCTCGGCCAGTTCGCGCCAGTAGGCTTCCGGCCAGTGCTTGGTGACCCAGGTGGTGCCATGCAGGAACACCAGATAGGGCGCGCCGGCATCGGCGTCGGCCAGTTGCTCGCGATCCAAGCCGTAGTCGCCGACCGAATCGGGCAGGGGATAATCCAGCGCCTGGGCGAACAACTGGCGGGTACGCTCCACCGCGTGCTGCCCCCAGGCCACCGGGTAGACACGCCGATAGAAGCGGCTGGCCAGCGGTTCGCGCGCCGAATCGCGATCGAGGCCGGCGACCGGGGCCCTGCCCGCGTAGCGGGTCAGCCAGGCACTTTTCAGCAGGCCCTGGGCATCGATCACCAGATCGTAGTCGACTTCCTCAAGACGCTGCTTGAAGCGCCGCCATTCGCCGTTGCGCAGGGTCTGCCAGAGGTTCTTGCGCCAACGCCGGATGGCCACCGGTATTACCCGCGCCACCGCCGGATGCCAGGCAGGAATCTCGGCGAAGCCTTCCTCCACCACCCAGTCGAACTGGATGCCGGGAAGCGCCCGGGCGGCGTCGGTAAGCGCCGGCAGGGTATGGATCACGTCGCCGAGGGACGAAGTCTTGACCAGCAACACCCTCATCCGGCGACCTCTGCCGGATCGCCGACCAGCCGGTCCAGGGCTTGCAGTACCAGGCTAGCCGGCAGTTCGCGGAGGCAATTGTAGTGGCCGAAGCGACAGGTGCGCTCGAAGCAGGGGCTGCACTCGAGACCGAGGCGGACGATCTCCACTCGTTCCGCCAGCGGCGGGGTGAACTGCGGCGAGGTGGAGCCGTAGACGCCCACCAGCGGGCGGTCCAGGGCGGCCGCCACGTGCATCAGGCCGGAATCGTTGGACACCACCGCGCCGGCGCAGGACATCAGGTCGATGGCCTCGGCCAGCGAAGTCTCCCCGGCAAGGTTGAAGGACTCCTCGCGCAATCCCGGGATCAGGCGCTGGCGAATCTCCTCGCCACCGGGATGGTCGTTCTTCGAGCCGAACAGCCAGACCTGCCAGCCGGCACGGATCTTCGCCTCGGCGACCGCGGCGTAGTGTTCCGCCGGCCAGCGCTTGGCCTCACCGAACTCAGCACCGGGACACAGCGCCAGCACCGGGCGATCCAGGCTCAGGGCGAACTTGTCGAGCGCCGCCTGGCGACTGCCGTCATCGATCCGCAGGCGCGGCCGCGGATAGGGTTTCGGTAACTCGACGCCAGGCTCGAAGGCCAGCGCCATGAAGCGTTCGATCATCAGCGGGTAGCGCTGCTTGTCGAGCTTGCGGATGTCATTGAGCAGCCCGTAGCGCATCTCGCCGCGCCAGCCGGTGCGCTTCGGTATCCCGGCGAACCAGGGCACCAGCGCCGACTTCAGCGAGTTGGGCAGCAGGATCGCCTGCTCGTACTGACCGCGCAGGCCGCGCCCGATCCGGCGCCGGGTGGCGACGTCCATCACGCCGTGGCCGAGCGGGAAGCTCAGGGCCTGGCGCACCTCGGGCATGCGCTCGAGGATCGGCCGGCTCCACTCGGGCGCCAGCACGTCGATCAGGCACTCGGGATGCCGCTGGCGCAGACACTGGAACAGGGTCTGCGCCATCACCATGTCCCCCACCCAGGAGGGACCTACGATCAGAATTCTCATTCAGGCTCCGGAAATGATCAGGGAGGCTTTCGCCTCCCTGTCACACCCTTTTTCGGTGCTTACTTGACCAGGGTACGCCACTCGGCGTGGGCCTCGGTCTTGCCGCTGACCAGGTCGAAATAGGCTTTCTGCAGCTTCTCGGTGACCGGGCCACGGCGGCCGGCGCCGATCTTGCGACCGTCCACCTCGCGGATCGGCGTGACTTCCGCGGCGGTGCCGGTGAAGAAGGCCTCGTCGGCGATGTAGACCTCGTCGCGGGTGATGCGCTTCTCGACCAGTTTAAAGCCGTGCTCGGCGGCCAGGGTCAGGATAGTGTTACGAGTGATGCCGTTCAGGCAGGCAGTGACTTCCGGGGTGTAGATCACGCCGTCCTTGATGATGAAGATGTTCTCGCCGGAACCTTCGGCCACGTAGCCTTCCGGATCGAGCATCATGGCCTCGTCGGCGCCGCCGGAGATCGCTTCCTGCAGGGCCAGCATCGAGTTGATGTAGGCGCCGTTGGACTTGGCGCGGGTCATCGAGATGTTGACGTGGTGGCGGGTGAAGGAACTGGTGCGCACCTTGATGCCTTGCTGCAGGGCTTCCTCGCCCATGTAGGCGCCCCAGCTCCAGGCGGCGATGATCACATGGACCTTCAGGCCGCTGGCGCGCAGGCCCATGCCTTCGCTTCCGTAGAACACCATCGGGCGGATGTAGGCGCTTTCCAGGTCGTTCTCGCGCACGGCGGCGCGGGTCGCCTCGTTGATCTCGTCGCGGCTGTACGGGATCTGCATGTTCATGATGTGCGCCGAATCGAACAGCCGGTCGGTGTGCGCCTGCAGGCGGAAGATCGCCGTGCCCTGCGGGGTGTCGTAGGCACGCACGCCCTCGAACACACCCATTCCATAGTGCAGGGTATGGGTCAGCACGTGCGTGGTCGCGTCGCGCCACTGCACCAGTTCACCGTCATACCAGATCACGCCATCACGATCGGCCATCGACATAGTTGCCAGCTCCTTCAGATATTCGTTACGTACTTGCGTTACGTGCCTGAGCGGATCAGCCGAGCCGCAGCCCGCGCCAGATCCTGATCACTTCTCGCCGCTCCGTCTGGAAGTGCTCGCCGCTCACGACCCCGGCCTCCTTCTGCAGTGCCAGGCGGTGTGCGGCTGCGCGATAGGCCTTGTAGGCCTCCTGCAGGAGACGGACGTCCTCGCTGGCGATCAGGCCAGCCCGTTCCAGTCCTTCCAGAATGCGGATGTTGTCGGTGAATTCGAGCAGCGCCGGGTGTTCTCCGGACCAAGCTAGAACCGCATATTGCACCATAAATTCGATATCGACGATACCACCGGCGTCGTGCTTGAGATCGAAGGCTGCCGAGGCCTCGAAGGCATTCGAGGCAGTGCCGGCGGCGGTCGCGCGGGTGCCCAGGTTGTCGCGCATCTTGGCGCGCATCTCGCTGACTTCGGTACGCAACGCGTCGAGATCGCGCGGCCGCGCCAGCACCTCGGCGCGCACCGTCTCGAAGGCCGCCTGCACGCGCCGGCAGCCGGCCAGCACGCGGGCGCGGACCAGCGCCTGGTGCTCCCAGGTCCAGGCTTCCTGCTCCTGGTAACGCTGGAACGCTCCCAGCGAACTCACCAGCAGGCCGGCCGCGCCGCTCGGACGCAGGCGCATGTCGACCTCGTAGAGAGTACCGGACGGGGTCTGCGCGGTGAGGAAGTGAATGATCTTCTGCCCCAGGCGGGTGAAGAATTGCGCGCCATCGATGGACCTGGCGCCATCGGTCTCGCACTGGGGGTCGCCATCATGGATGAACACCAGGTCGAGGTCCGAGCCGTGGCCGAACTCCAGCCCGCCGACCTTGCCGTAGCCGACGATGACGAAATCCGGATCGCACGGCGTGCCGTCGGCGCGCAGCGGCCGGCCGTGGCGCTGCACCAGTTGCCGCCAGGCCAGCTCGAGGACCTCGACGAGGATCGCCTCGGCCAGCCAGGTCAGGTAGTCGCTGACCTTCATCAACGGCAGCGTGCCGGCGATCTCCGAGGCCGCCACCCGCAGGCCGTGGGCCAGCTTGAAGTGGCGGAGGGTCTCCATCTGCTGCTCGAGGTCGTCCTCGGGAATCCGCATCAGCCGTTCGCGCAGCTCGGCGGCCAGCTCGGCGGCCTGCGGAGGACGGAACAGGCGCCCCTCGTTGAGCAGCTCGTCGAGCAGGATCGGGAACCGCGCGATCTGCTCGGCGACCATCGGACTGGCCGCGCACAGCGTCAGCAGACGCTCCAGCGCGCCGGGATTCTCGGTCAGCAGCACCAGGTAGGCGGAACGCCGCGCCACCGCCTCCACCAGCGGCAGGACCCGTTCCAGCACCAGGTCCGGCTGGGGATTTTCCACGGTCATCGCCAGCAGGCGCGGAACGAAGGCATCCAGGCGCTCCCGGCCGAGACGCTGCATGGCCCGCACCTGCGGACCATGACGGAGGTCGCTCAGGCGCTTCCAGGCCGCCGCGGCATCGACGAATCCGGCGTCGGCCAGCTGCCGACCGGCCGCCTCCTCGTCCAGCGCCTCTTGCCATAGCGGAATCCACTCGGCCCCGACGCCACCGCAGTCGGCCTCGCCGCTCTCGTCCTCGTCCGGGTCGGCGATCACCTGGCGGAAATGCCAGTCGATGCGCCCCCGCCAGTGGCTCAGGCGCTCGTGGAATGCGGCCCAGCTGGCGAAACCCATGATGAAGGCGACGCGGATGCGGTCGTATTCGTCGCTGGGCAGCATCTGCGTCTGGCGGTCGGCCAGTGCCTGGATGGCATGCTCGGCGTAGCGCAGGAACTCGTAGCCGCCGCGCAGCTCCTCGACCACCGCCGGCGGCAGGTAGCCCTGCCCCTCCAGGGTCGCCAGCACTTTCAGCAGCGGTCGCTGTTGCAGGCTCAGGTCGCGTCCGCCATGGATCAGCTGGAAGGCCTGGGCGATGAATTCCACTTCGCGGATGCCGCCCTCGCCCAGCTTTATGTTTTCCGACATGCCCTTGCGCCGCACCTCCTGCTGGATCAGCTGCTTCATGGTGCGCAGCGCCTCGATGGCGGAAAAGTCCAGGTAGCGCCGGTAGACGAACGGCCGCAGCATGCCGAGCAGTTGCTCGCCGGCCTGCCGGTCGCCGCCGACCACCCGCGCCTTGATCATCGCGTAGCGTTCCCAGTCGCGCCCCTGGTCCTGGTAGTACTGTTCCAGCGCGGCGAAGCTGTAGACCAGCGGCCCGCTGGAGCCGTAGGGGCGCAGGCGCATGTCGACGCGGAAGACGAAGCCGTCGACGGTGATCGCGTCCAGCGCCTTGATCAGCTTCTGCCCCAGGCGGGTGAAGAACTCCTGGTTGTCCAGCGAACGCTTCGCCCCCTCGGTCTCGCCGCCCTCCGGGTACCCGAAGATCAGGTCGATGTCCGACGACAGGTTGAGCTCTACCGCGCCCAGCTTGCCCATGCCGAGGATCACCATCCGCTGCGCCTCGCCGGAGCGCCGGCCGATCGGCGTGCCGAACTGCTCGCACTGGCGCCGATGGAGCCACTCGCAGGCCAGGTCGATGCAGGCGTCGGCCAGGGCCGACAGGTCGCGACAGGTTTCCGCCAGCGCCGCGCGGCGGGTCAGGTCGCGCCAGATGATGCGCACCTGCTGGCGGGTGCGGAAACGCCGCAGGCGACGACCGAGCTCGTCCTCGTCGGCGCAATCCTCCAGCCGCGCCTGCAACTGGCCGCGCAGTTCGCCGGGCGCCAGCGGGTTCTCCAGCTCGCCGCGCTCGGCCAGCTCCAGCAGCATCGCCGGGTCGCGCACCGTCTGCTCGGCGACGAAATCACTGGCCGCGGCCACTCGCCGATAGTCCTCCAGGCGCTGCGCGGGCCAGGCGTCGAGACGGGCCGGAGCGGCTTCATCGAGGGTGGCGACGGCGTTACGAAGGGCATTCCCGGCGCGTTCGGCGGCGGGCAGCAGGGTGGCCGGCAGATTCACCGGCGAAGGCAGGCTCATGGTCTATCCTGTTTGGGCTTCCGACCGAAGACCACAGGCTCGACGCACAACGTCGGAAAGGCTCTACAGCGGGCCTTATAGCCTGACAGCGACAATCGAAATGTAGTTTTACTACTAAAAATTGTATCCAGAGGGCTGTTTCTCAGACTGATCTGTAGTAAAACTACAAGTCGCCGGGTACACCCCCGGAGAACATCCAAGAATTAGCTGCGGTCGCCCACGAGGCCGGCCGCTCACCTATGGCATCCGATTCTGGAAGCCTTTCCGCCCTGGAGCAAGCCATGCAAGACCTCGATCCCGTCGAAACCCAGGAATGGCTGGACGCCCTGGAGTCCGTACTCGACCGCGAAGGTGAAGACCGCGCTCACTACCTGATGACCCGCATGGGCGAGCTGGCCAGCCGTAGCGGCACCCAGCTGCCCTACGCGATCACCACGCCCTACCGCAACACCATTCCGGTAACCCACGAAGCACGCATGCCCGGCGACCTGTTCATGGAACGCCGGATCCGCTCCCTGGTACGCTGGAACGCCCTGGCGATGGTGATGCGGGCGAACAAGCACGACCCGGACCTGGGCGGCCACATCTCCACCTTCGCCTCCTCGGCGACCCTCTACGACATCGGCTTCAACTATTTCTTCCAGGCCCCCACCGACGAACACGGCGGCGACCTGGTGTTCTTCCAGGGCCACGCCTCCCCCGGCGTCTACGCCCGCGCCTTCCTCGAAGGCCGCATCAGCGAGGAACAACTGGAGAACTTCCGCCAGGAAGTGGACGGCAACGGCCTCTCCTCCTACCCGCACCCCTGGCTGATGCCGGACTTCTGGCAGTTCCCCACCGTGTCCATGGGCCTTGGCCCGATCCAGGCGATCTACCAGGCACGCTTCATGAAGTACCTGGAAAGCCGTGGCTTCATCCCCGCCGGCAAGCAGAAGGTCTGGTGCTTCATGGGTGACGGCGAGTGCGACGAGCCGGAATCCCTCGGCGCGATCTCCCTGGCTGGCCGCGAGAAACTCGACAACCTGATCTTCGTCATCAACTGCAACCTGCAGCGCCTCGACGGCCCGGTACGCGGCAACGGCAAGATCATCCAGGAGCTGGAAGGCGTGTTCCGCGGCGCCGAGTGGAACGTCAACAAGGTCATCTGGGGCCGCTTCTGGGACCCGCTGTTCGCCAAGGACACCGCCGGCCTGCTGCAGCAGCGCATGGACGAGGTCATCGACGGCGAATACCAGAACTACAAGGCGAAAGATGGCGCCTACGTGCGCGAGCACTTCTTCGGCGCGCGTCCGGAACTGCTGGAAATGGTCAAGGACCTTTCCGACGAGGAAATCTGGAAGCTCAACCGCGGCGGCCACGACCCCTACAAGGTCTATGCGGCCTACCACCAGGCGGTCAACCACAAGGGCCAGCCGACCGTCATCCTGGCCAAGACCATCAAGGGCTACGGCACCGGCAGCGGCGAAGCGAAGAACATCGCGCACAACGTGAAGAAGGTCGATGTGGACAGCCTGCGCGCGTTCCGCGACAAGTTCGACATCCCGGTCAAGGATGCCGACCTGGAGAACCTGCCGTTCTACAAGCCTGAAGAAGGCAGCGCCGAAGCCAAGTACCTGGCCGAGCGCCGCGCCGCGCTGGGCGGCTTCATGCCGGTGCGCCGGCAGAAGAGCATGAGCGTGCCGGTTCCGCCGCTGGAGACCCTGAAGGCCATGCTCGATGGCTCCGGCGATCGCGAGATCTCCACCACCATGGCCTTCGTGCGGATCATCTCGCAACTGGTCAAGGACAAGGAACTCGGCCCGCGCATCGTCCCGATCGTGCCGGACGAGGCCCGTACCTTCGGCATGGAAGGCATGTTCCGCCAGCTCGGTATCTACTCCTCGGTCGGCCAGCTCTACGAGCCGGTGGACAAGGACCAGGTGATGTTCTATCGCGAGGACAAGAAAGGCCAGATCCTCGAGGAAGGCATCAACGAGGCCGGCGCCATGTCCAGCTGGATCGCCGCCGGGACCTCCTACAGCACCCACAACCAGCCGATGCTGCCGTTCTACATCTTCTATTCGATGTTCGGCTTCCAGCGCATCGGCGACCTGGCCTGGGCCGCCGGCGACAGCCGCGCGCACGGCTTCCTGGTCGGCGGCACCGCCGGGCGCACCACGCTGAACGGCGAAGGCCTGCAGCACGAGGACGGCCACAGCCACCTGCTGGCCTCGACCATCCCGAACTGCCGCACCTACGATCCGACCTACGCCTACGAACTGGCGGTGATCATCCGCGAAGGTTCGCGGCAGATGATCGAAGAGCAGCAGGACATCTTCTACTACATCACCGTGATGAACGAGAACTATGTCCAGCCGGCCATGCCCAAGGGCGCCGAGGAAGGCATCATCAAGGGCATGTACCTCCTCGAGGAGGACAAGAAGGAAGCCGCTCACCACGTGCAACTGCTGGGCTCCGGCACCATCCTGCGCGAAGTCGAGGAAGCGGCCAAGCTGCTGCGCAACGACTTCGGCATCGGCGCCGACGTCTGGAGCGTGCCGAGCTTCAACGAGCTGCGTCGCGACGGCCTCGCCGTCGAGCGCTGGAACCGCCTGCACCCGGGCCAGAAGCCGAAGCAGAGCTACGTCGAGGAGTGCCTGGGCGGCCGTCGCGGCCCGGTGATCGCCTCCACCGACTACATGAAGCTCTACGCCGAGCAGATCCGCCAGTGGGTTCCCTCCAAGGAGTACAAGGTGCTCGGCACCGACGGCTTCGGCCGCAGCGACAGCCGCAAGAAGCTGCGCAACTTCTTCGAGGTGGATCGTCACTGGGTGGTGCTGGCCGCGCTCGAGGCGCTGGCCGATCGCGGCGACATCGAGCCGAAAGTGGTGGCCGAGGCCATCGCCAAGTACGGTATCGATCCGGAGAAGCGCAACCCGCTGGATTGCTAATTCGCTCCATACTCCCCTCGGCAGCGAGGGGTTTCGAGCACGCCGGCGCCGCCACCGGGCGACGCCGGCTCACAACGAACCAAGGACCAAAAGTCTTTGTTTTGCGCGCCGCACAGCGGTGGTGGCACGTAAAAGGAGAGGAATGTGAGCGAACTCATTCGCGTACCCGACATCGGCAACGGTGAGGGTGAAGTCATCGAGCTGCTGGTCAAGCCCGGCGACAAGGTCGAGGCCGACCAGAGCCTGCTGACCCTGGAATCCGACAAGGCCAGCATGGAAATCCCCTGCCCCAAGGCCGGGGTGGTGAAAAGCATCAAGGCGAAGGTCGGCGACACCTTGAAGGAAGGTGACGAGATCCTCGAGCTGGAAGTGGAAGGCGGCGAACAGCCCGCCGAGGCCAAGACCGAGGCAGCACCTGCCCAGCAGGAAGCGCCGAAAGCCGAAGCGCCTGCTCCCGCCCCGAGCGAAAGCAAGCCGGCAGCCCCCGCCGCGGCCAGCGTCCAGGACATCAACGTCCCGGACATCGGCTCGGCCGGCAAGGCCAACGTCATCGAGGTGATGGTCAAGGCCGGCGACACCGTCGAGGCCGACCAGTCGCTGATCACCCTGGAGTCCGACAAGGCCAGCATGGAAATCCCCTCGCCGGCCTCCGGTGTGGTGGAAAGCGTGACGATCAAGGTCGGTGACGAAGTCGGCACCGGCGACCTGATCCTCAAGCTCAAGGTCGAAGGCGCCGCTCCGGCAGCCGAAGAGAAGCCGGCGGCCGCTCCGGCCCAGGCTGCGGCACCCGCCGCCGAGCAGAAGCCCGCCACGGCGGCCCCCGCGCCGGCCAAGGCCGATGCCGCGGCCCCGGTCGGCGCGCCCAGCCGCGACGGCGCCAAGGTGCATGCCGGCCCGGCCGTGCGCATGCTGGCCCGCGAGTTCGGCGTCGAGCTGAGCGAAGTGAAGGCCAGCGGTCCGAAAGGCCGCATCCTCAAGGAAGACGTCCAGGTCTTCGTCAAGGAGCAGCTGCAGCGCGCCAAGTCCGGCGGCGCGGGAGCCACCGGCGGTGCCGGCATCCCGCCGATCCCGGAAGTCGACTTCAGCAAGTTCGGCGAAGTGGAAGAAGTGGCGATGACCCGCCTGATGCAGGTCGGCGCCGCCAACTTGCACCGCAGCTGGCTGAACGTGCCGCACGTGACCCAGTTCGACCAGTCGGACATCACCGACATGGAAGCCTTCCGCGTCGCCCAGAAAGCCGCGGCGGAGAAGGCCGGGGTCAAGCTGACCGTGCTGCCGATCCTGCTCAAGGCCTGTGCCCACCTGCTCAGGGAACTGCCGGACTTCAACAGTTCGCTGGCCCCCAGCGGCAAGGCGCTGATCCGCAAGAAATACGTGCACATCGGCTTCGCCGTGGACACCCCGGACGGCCTGCTGGTCCCGGTGATCCGCGACGTCGACCGGAAGAGCCTCCTGCAGTTGGCCGCCGAGGCCGCCGAGCTGGCCGACAAGGCCCGCAACAAGAAGCTCTCCGCCGATGCCATGCAGGGCGCCTGCTTCACCATTTCCAGCCTCGGCCATATTGGCGGCACCGGCTTCACGCCGATCGTCAACGCGCCGGAAGTGGCGATCCTCGGTGTGTCCAAGGCGACCATGCAGCCGGTGTGGGACGGCAAGGCCTTCCAGCCGCGCCTGATGCTGCCGCTGTCACTGTCCTACGATCACCGGGTGATCAACGGCGCCGCCGCGGCGCGCTTCACCAAGCGCCTGGGCGAGCTGCTGGCGGACATCCGCACCCTGCTCCTGTAATACCTGCGCCGCTCCCGGGGGAGCGGCCAGCCCCTCTCGCGAGCAAGCCACGCTCGTCTCTCGGCCCCACCGGATGGTGGGGCTTTTTTTGTCCACCCAGGCCTCGGCGCGATCCCCGCCTCCCACTCACCATCCAGGCGCAAGCCCGCCCCGCCACCAGGCGTCCCGCGCCAGGCACGGCGAGCGGCAGGCAGGCGACGAAAGTTTCCGCATCCAGCGCCAACCCTAAGAAAAACAAGGCTTTTCCGGGAACCCGGCAATCCTCCGACCGTCCGGCGGTTTTTTCCGGCGAACGCTTAACTTGGGGCCTGCCGGGCCGATACAGAGTTACTTGTCAGACCAATCGGCATCATGCACCCTTTGCCAGCACCCCATCGAAACGGGTCGAGGCCTCCCCCTCGCTCAGTACCTGGAATCAGCCTCGCATGAAAAGTCATCCCGATGCCGCCAGCCGTTCGGCGGCCGAGGTTGTCACGCAGCTCCCCGTGCCATCGCGGCTCGGGCTGCTGCGTTTCGAGCGGCTGAACGAGCCGAGCTGGGCCCTGCTGTTCCTCGATCCCGCCTGCGAGCGCCAGCTCGGCCTGCCGGCGACCACGCTCTGCGCCCTGCTCGATGCGCCCTACGCCAGCCTGATGGAGCCCCAGGCCCGCCACCACCTGCACGAGCGGATCCAGCAGCAACTGGTGCAACGCCCCTACTACCAGGTGGGCTACAAGCTGCACACGCCCAACGGCGTGCTGCACGTGCTGGAATTCGGCGAACCGTTCAAGCAGCACGGCCGCCAGTTGCTGCACGGTTACCTGATGGTCGACGAACGACCGGCGCTCGCCGAGCACAGCGACGACCTGCTCGACCTGGAGTCGCAGAACCTGCGCCTGAAGGCCTCCCTGGATCTCTATCAGCGTTCCCAGGACGACCACCTGCAGCACCTGTTGCGCTCGCGCACCCAGCAGAACCTGATCGTCCGCCTGGCCCGCCACCGCTACCTGTCCAGCGACCCGCTGCTGGAAGCCGCGCAACTGATCACCCAGGCCGCCTGCGAAGCCTACGGTACGGCGCGGGCCGGCATCTGGCGGTTGCACGACGACCAGCGCCTGGAAGCGGTGACCGTCTACCGCCGCGACCTCGACCAGTACGAGAAGCCCCAGGGCATCGACGCCAGCCGCTATCCCGCCTACCTCGAGGCGGTCAACGGCGGACGCGCCATCGACGCCCATAACGCGCAGCGCGATCCGCGCACCCAGGAACTCTACAAGGACTACCTGAAGCCGCTGGGGATCAACGCCCTGCTCGACGCCACCATCCGCATCGGCGGCGAAGTGGTCGGCGTACTCTGCCTGGAACATGCCGGCGAAAACCGCATGTGGCAGAGCGACGAGATCGCTTTCGCCGGCGAGCTCGCCGACCAGTACGCGCAGGTCCTGATGAACCACGAGCGGCGCAATGTCTCCAGCGCCCTGCACCTGTTCCAGCGCGCGGTGGAACAGAGCGCCAGCGCCTTCCTGCTGATCGACCGCGACGGCGTGGTGGAATACGTCAACCCCAGCTTCACCTCGATCACCCAGTACAGCGCCGACGAAGTACGCAATCGCCGCCTGTCCGAGCTGCCGGCGCTGGAGAACCTCAGCGAACTGCTGTTCGACGCGCGCTCGGCGCTGACCCAGCAGAACAGCTGGCAGGGCGAGTTCCGCAGCCGACGCAAGAACCACGAGCCGTACTGGGGCCAGCTGTCGCTGTCGAAGGTCTACGACGACCTCGGCGAGCTGACCCACTACATCGGCATCTACGAAGACATCACGCAGAACAAGCTGGCCCAGCAGCACATCGAGAAACTCGCCTACCGCGACAACCTCACCGGCCTGGCCAACCGGCACTACTTCATCGGCGCCCTCGAGGAGCGCCTGGAAAGCAGCGGCGACCGTCCGCTCAGCCTGCTGCTGGTGGACATCGACAACTTCAAGCGGATCAACGACAGCCTCGGCCACCAGACCGGCGACAAGCTGCTGGTCAGCCTGGCCCGACGCCTGCGCAGCTGCCTCGGCGACGGCGCCACCCTGGCGCGCTTCGCCAGCAACGAATTCGCCGTGCTGCTCGACGACACCGCGGTGGAAAAGGGCGAAAGCATCGCCGCGCAGGTCCTGCACATGCTCGACAAGCCGCTGTTCGTCGACAACCAGCTGATCAACATCACCGGCTCCATCGGCCTGGCCAGCGCCCCGCAGCACGGCTGCGACCCGCAGACCCTGATGAAGTACGCCGGCCTCGCGCTGCACAAGGCCAAGGCCAACGGCAAGCACCAGGTCCAGGTGTTCACCGAGGCGCTGACCGCCGAGGCCAGCTACAAGCTGTTCGTCGAGAGCAACCTGCGCCGCGCCCTGGCGCAGAACGAACTGGCGGTGCACTACCAGCCCAAGCTGTGCCTGCGCAGCGGCCAGTTGCTCGGCCTGGAAGCCCTGCTGCGCTGGCAGCATCCGGAAAAAGGCATGATCCGCCCGGACCGCTTCATCAGCGTGGCCGAGGAAACCGGGCTGATCGTGCCGATCGGCAAGTGGGTGATCCGTGAAGCCTGTCGCCAGGCCCGCGAACTGGCCGAGGCCGGGCTGGGCGAGCTGCAGATCGCCATCAACCTGTCGCCCAAGCAGTTCACCGACCCGGACCTGGTCGGCTCGATCGCGGCGATCCTCCACGAAGAGAACATCCCGGCCAGCCAACTGGAGCTGGAGCTCACCGAAAGCCTGCTGCTGGACGCCACCGACGATACCCGTCAGCAACTCGAGCGCCTGAAGAGCCTGGGCCTGACCCTGGCGATGGACGACTTCGGCACCGGCTACTCGTCGCTGAGCTACCTGAAGAAATTCCCCATCGACGTGATCAAGATCGACCGCAGCTTCATCAAGGACATCCCGGACAGCCAGGACGACATGGAAATCACCTCGGCGGTGATCGCCATGGCTCACAACCTCAAGCTCAAGGTGGTCGCCGAGGGGGTCGAGAGCGCCGAGCAACTGGCCTTCCTCCGGCGCAACCGCTGCGACATCGGCCAGGGCTACCTGTTCGACCGGCCGATCCCCAGCGACCTGCTCAACACCAGCCTGCTGCGCTATCCCTGCCGCACCCTGCACTGATCGCCGAGGCCTCCCCCGCTGTCGCGGAAAGGCTGTACTCTCTCCTCATCCGCGAGTCATTCGCCTACCCCCGAGCAGGAGACGAGAGCCATGGTTCTGCGTTCTGAAATCCTCACCAAGAAAAGCGAACTGCCCACCCCGGAGCAGGCCCTGCCGGGCCGTGAAAGCGCCATGCCGCTGCCCGAGGCGCACTTCGTCAACGGCCGCCCGCTGACCGCGCCGTTCCCCGCCGGGATGCAGCAGGTGCTGTTCGGCATGGGCTGCTTCTGGGGCGCCGAGCGCCGCCTGTGGCAGCAGCCGGGGGTCTGGGTGACCGCGGTGGGCTATGCCGGCGGCTACACGCCGAACCCGACCTACGACGAGGTCTGCTCCGGCCTGACCGGCCACAGCGAGGTCGTGCTGGTGGTCTACAACCCGCAGGAGACCAGCTTCGAACAACTGCTGAAGGTGTTCTGGGAAGCCCACGACCCGACCCAGGGCATGCGCCAGGGCGGCGACATCGGCACCCAGTACCGCTCGGTGATCTACACCTTCGACGCCGCCCAGAAGGCCGCGGCCATGGCCAGCCGGGAAAGCTTCCAGGCCGAACTGGCGAAGGCCGGCTACGACCGCATCACCACCGAGATCGCCGACGTGCCGCCGTTCTATTACGCCGAGGCCTACCACCAGCAGTACCTGGCGAAGAACCCCAACGGCTACTGCGGCCTGGGCGGCACCGGGGTGTGCCTGCCGGCCTGACGGCTATTCGGCCACCAGCCAGTCGAGACGCCAGCCACCCTGGCTCTGCGCCATGGCCTCGGCCAGCCAGGGCAGCAGGTCGCGCAGTTCGTCCTCCAGCGGCCACGGCGGATTGACGATGGCCAGCCCGGAGCCATTGAAGCGCTCGGCGGCGTCGATCGGATGCACGTGCAGCTCGGCACGCAGCAGCTTCGGCGCTGCGCTGCGTTCCAGGGCCTGGTAGAAACGCTTGAGCTGGCGCTCGTCCTTGATCGGATACCAGATCACCACCACCGTCTGGCGCATCCGCCCGATCGCCTCGTCGAGCGCGGCGACACAACGCTGCAGTTCGTCGGCCTGTTCGAAGGGCGGGTCGATCAGCAGCACCGCGCGCTTCTCCGGCGCCGGCAGGAACGCCCGCGGCAGCAGCCAGCCGTCGCCCTGGTGCACGGCGACCCGCCGCTCACCGGCCATGTTGGCCTTGAGCAGGCGGCCGTCCTCGGGATGCAGTTCGTTGAGCAGCACGCGGTCCTGGGCGCGGGTCAGGCGCCGCGCCAGTTCCGGCGAGCCCGGGTAGTAGCGCAGGGAACCGTCCGGATTCAGATGGCGGACCACGTCCAGGTAATCATCCAGCTGCTCGGGCAGCCCTTCGCGCTCCCACAGGCGGGCGATGCCCTGCTGCCACTCGCCGGTGCGGCTGGCCTCGTCACCCTGCAGGTCGTAGAGGCCGACCCCGGAGTGGCTGTCCAGGTAGGCGTACGGCGTGTCCTTGCGCCCGAGCAGGGCGAAGATCCGCGCCAGCACCAGGTGCTTGAAGACATCGGCATGGTTGCCGGCGTGGTAGGCGTGACGGTAGTTCATGATGACTGCTCCTTGGGCGCCGCCGTTGCCGGCGATCTCCGGCGGATACGCACCGACAACGCGTCGGCGCAGGCCCCCGCCGGCAGGCGGGGCGCGGATTCTACCAGCCTCGCCAAGGCTTCGGCAGCGGCCGCGCCGTCGCAGGTTTGGCGCCTGTATCACGCATATCGATGTTGGTTGGCGACCTTCATTCACCAGCCTAGACTGCCCCGGCATATTCGCGCCGCGCGGCGCCGATGCTCCGCGCAGCCGCCCACGATTCCCTTCGCCGAGGTCGCCATGTCCGAAACCCTGCTCAGTTCCCGCAACCTGGCGTTCGAGCTGTATGAAGTCCTCGATGCCGAAGCCCTGACCCAGCGCCCGCGCTTCGCCGAACATAACCGCGAAACCTTCGACGCCGCGCTCGGCACCGCGCGCAGCCTGGCGGAAAGGCTGTTCGCCCCGCACAACCGCAAGGGCGACGAACACGAGCCGCTCTATGAGAATGGCTCAGCCACGCTGATTCCGGAAGTGAAGCCGGCGGTGGATGCCTTCCTCGACGCCGGCTTCCTCAACGCCACCCGCAGCTTCGAGCAAGGCGGCATGCAGTTGCCGACCCTGCTGTCGCAGGCCTGCTTCGCCCACTTCCAGGCGGCCAACGTCGGTAGCTCGGCCTATCCGTTCCTGACCATGGGCGCCGCCAACCTGATCGAGAGCTTCGGCAGCGAGGAGCAGAAGCAGCGCTTCCTGCAACCGATGATCGAGGGCCGCTTCTTCGGCACCATGGCCCTCACCGAACCGCACGCCGGCTCCTCCCTCTCCGACATCCGCACCCGCGCCGAACCGGCCGCCGACGGCAGCTATCGGATCAGGGGCAACAAGATCTTCATCTCCGGCGGCGACCACCCGCTGTCCGAGAACATCGTACACATGGTCCTGGCCAAGCTGCCGGACGCTCCGCCCGGGGTGAAAGGCATCTCGCTGTTCATCGTGCCGAAGTTCCTGGTCAACGCCGACGGCAGCCTCGGACCGCGCAACGATGTGATCCTCGCCGGCCTGTTCCACAAGATGGGCTATCGCGGCACCACCTCCACCGCGCTGAACTTCGGCGACAACGGCGCCTGCGTCGGCTACCTGGTGGGCAAGCCGCACCAGGGCCTGGCCTACATGTTCCAGATGATGAACGAGGCGCGCATCGGCGTCGGCATGGGCGCGGTGATGCTCGGCTACGCCGGCTACCTCTACTCTCTCGAATACGCCCGCGAACGCCCGCAGGGTCGCCTGCCGGACGGCAAGGATCCATCCGCGCCACAGGTCCCGATCATCCGCCATGCCGACGTGCGACGCATGTTGCTGGCCCAGAAGGCCTACGTCGAAGGCGCCTTCGACCTGGGCCTGTACGCCGCGCGCCTGTTCGACGACAGCCAGACCCTGGAGGACGACGAACAGCGCCGCCAGGCCCACGAACTGCTCGACCTGCTGACGCCGATCGTCAAGTCCTGGCCCTCGGAGTTCTGCCTGAAGGCCAACGAGCTGGCGATCCAGATCCTCGGCGGCCACGGCTACACCCGCGAATACCCGGTGGAACAGTACTACCGCGACAACCGCCTGAACCCGATCCACGAAGGCACCCACGGCATCCAGTCGCTCGACCTGCTGGGGCGGAAGGTCGGGCAGAACAACGGCGCCGGCCTGCGCCAGCTGACGCGCCTGATCCAGGACGCCTGCCGGCGCGCCGAAGCCCATCCGTCCCTGGCCGCCCTGCGCCAGCCGCTGGAACGGCTGGTGGCGCGGCTGTCCGAGGTGACCCTGGCGCTGCTCGGCGACCTGATGCAGGGCCAGGTCAACCAGGGCCTGGCCAACTCGGCGCTGTACCTGAAGGTGTTCGGCCATGCGGTGATCGGCTGGCGCTGGCTGGAGCAGGCGATCCGCGCCGAGGAAGGGCTGGCCCGCGGCGACTCCGCCGACACCGGTTTCTATCGCGGCAAATTGCAGGCCGCGCGCTACTTCCTGACCTGGGAAGTGCCCGGCTGCCACCACGAACTGGCGCTGCTGGAAGCCCGCGACGATGTCTGTTCGAGCATGCAGGAAGACTGGTTCTGAGCCTGCCTGCCCTTTCCCGCCCCGGTCACGTCCGGGGCTTTTTTATGCGCGCCGCGCTGTCCAGCGCCCGCCATTTGGGAAGGGTCCGGCGGCGAAACACGAGCGAACCGCCACGACAACGCCGAAGCCGCGGAATTCCTTTGAAAAAACCGCCGGCACCTCTTTGCAGCCCGCCAAATTCGCAGGTTAGAATCACTTGGCATGCGGCCTGCATCCTGTCTACGTAATTCCCCTACGTAAAACCGACCCGTAGCGTCGCCTTCCCCCTGTCTCGCCGCGAGGAGGCCGACCTTGGACGCCGTCACCGTCAACAATTTCTTCCTGATCGGGGCGGTGCTGGTCGGCATGAGCATCCTGGTCAGCTCGCTGTCCTCCCGCCTGGGCATCCCGATCCTGGTGATCTTCCTCGCCGTCGGCATGATCGCCGGCAACGACGGGGTCGGCGGCATCGTCTTCGACAACTATCCAATGGCCTACCTGGTGGGCAACCTGGCGCTCGCCGTGATCCTCCTCGACGGCGGCCTGCGCACCCGCGTCTCCAGCTTCCGCGTGGCGCTGTGGCCGGCGCTGTCGCTGGCGACCCTGGGCGTGCTGGTCACCACCGGCCTGACCGGCATCGCCGCCGCCTGGCTGTTCGACCTGCACTGGATGGAAGGCCTGCTGATCGGCGCCATCGTCGGCTCCACCGACGCCGCGGCGGTGTTCTCCCTGCTCGGCGGCAAGGGCCTCAACGAACGGGTCACGGCAACCCTGGAGATCGAGTCGGGGAGCAACGACCCGATGGCGGTCTTCCTCACCGTGACCCTGATCGAAATGCTCGCCAGCGGCCAGACCGGCCTCAGCTGGGGCTTCGTCCTGCACCTGCTGCAGCAGTTCGGCCTCGGCGCGCTGCTCGGTCTAGGCGGCGGCTGGCTGCTGCTGCAACTGATCAACCGCATGCACCTGGCCGGCGGGCTCTACCCGCTGCTGGTGATCAGCGGCGGCCTGCTGGTATTCGCCCTGGCCAACGCCGTCGGCGGCAGCGGCATCCTGGCCATCTACCTGTGCGGCCTGCTGCTGGGCAACCGGCCGATCCGCAGTCGCCATGGCATCCTGCACATGCTCGACGGCATGGCCTGGCTGGCGCAGATCGGCATGTTCCTGGTCCTCGGCCTGCTGGTCACGCCCCACGACCTGTGGCCGATCGCCCTGCCGGCGCTGGCCCTGGCGCTATGGATGATCCTGGTGGCGCGGCCGCTGTCGGTGCTGATCGGGCTGATCCCGTTCCGCGCCTTCCACGACCGCGAGAAAGCCTTCATCGCCTGGGTCGGCCTGCGCGGCGCGGTGCCGATCATCCTCGCGGTGTTCCCGCTGATGGCCGGCCTGCCGAACGCCCAGCTGTTCTTCAACGTGGCCTTCTTCATCGTCCTGGTCTCGCTGCTGGTACAGGGCACCAGCCTGCCCTGGGCGGCGAAGCTGCTGCGGGTGGTGGTGCCGCCGGACCCGGCGCCGATTTCCAGGGCCGGCCTGGAGATCCACCCGACCAGCGAGTGGGAACTGTTCGTCTATCACCTGAACAAGGAAAAGTGGTGCATCGGCGCCGCCCTGCGCGAGCTGAAGATGCCCGAGGGCACCCGGATCGCCGCGCTGTTCCGCGGCACCCAGCTGCTCCACCCGTCGGGCAGCACCATCCTCGAGGCCGACGACATTCTCTGCGTGATCGGCCACGAGCATGACCTGCCGGCCCTCGGCAAGCTGTTCAGCCAGGCCCCCGATCGCGGCCTCGGCGCGCGTTTCTTCGGCGACTTCGTGCTGGAAGGCGACGCCCAGCTGTCGGCGGTCGCATCCCTCTATGGCCTGAAGCTCGACGGCGTCGACGGCGAACAGCCGCTGGGCCGCTTCATCGCCCACGAGATCGGCGGCGAGGCGGTGATCGGCGACCAGGTGGAATGGAACGGCCTGACCTGGACCGTCGCCGCCCTGGAAGGCAACCGCATCCGCAAGGTCGGTGTGAAATTCCCGGAAGGTCGCGCGGGCCCGGGACTTTTCCTCTGATCTCCTGTCGAATACCCGCTTCGGGGCGTCTTGCGGCGCCCCGGGGCCGCCACTAACCTGCACTCACCCTTCTTCGAGTCCGTTCTCGACCATGCCTGCCCTCCGCCTCCTGATCGCCACCGTTTTCCTGAGCCTCTGCCTCGCCGGCCTGCCCGCCTTCGCCCAGGGCGAGCCGCCCTCGGCCGAGGAGGTCCAGCAGAGCCTCGACAAGCTGGCCGAGCGCAAGCTCGCCGAAGCCGACCAGAAGGTCGCCAAGGCCAGCCTCGAACAGACCCTCAAGTTCCTCGCCGCGCGCGACGAAGCGCTCCAGAGCCTGGAGGACCTGAAGAAGCGCCTGAGCGACGCGCCGCGCCAGATCGAGGACAACCAGCGCGAACTGGAGCGCCTGAAGAAAACCCGCGAGCGTCCGGTGAGCGAGCGCTACAGTGGCGAGAGCGCGACCCGCCTGGAAATGCTGCTCAACGAGCGCACCACCCAGCAAGCCGAATGGCAGAAGGCGCTGGGCGAGGCGAACAGCCTGTCGATCACCGCCGAGACCCGCCCGGAGCGGGCCCAGGCCGGGATCAGCAGCATGCAGGCGCGGATCCTGGAGATCGGCTCGCTGCTCAAGGCCGGCAAGGAAAGCGGCAAGGCGATCAACGCCGACCGCCGTGGCGAGCTGCTCGCCGAGCAGGCCGCGCTGGGCGTGCAGAGCCAGCTGCTGCGCCAGGAGCTGGCCGGCAACAACCTGCTGCAGGATCTCGGCAAGAGCCAGCACGACCTGCTCACCGAAAAAATCTCCCGCCTGGAAAAGGAAACCCTCGACCTGCAGGCGCTGATCAGCGAGAAGCGCCGCGAGCAGTCGGAAAAGACCGTCGCCGAGCTGTCCAAGGAAGGCGCCCAGGGCGCCGGCACCGACAGCCTGCTGAGCCAGGAGAACGCCAAGAACCTGCGTCTCTCCGACTACCTGCTGCGCGCCACCGACCGCCTCAACGTGCTCACCCGGCGCAACCTCGAGACCAGGCAGCAACTGGACAACCTGACCCAGTCCAACCAGGCCCTCGAGGAACAGATCAACGTGCTGCGCGGCAGCCTGCTGCTGTCGCGCATCCTCTACAAGCAGAAGCAGGCGCTGCCGAAGATCAAGGCCGACCAGAGCCTGGCCGACGAGATCGCCGATCTGCGCCTCGGCCAGTTCGAGCTGAACCAGGAGCGTGACAAGCTGGCCAACCCACAGCAGTACCTCGACGACCTGCTCGCCCGGCAACCCAGCGAGCAGGTGACGCCGGAGCTGCGCCAGGATCTCGATACCCTGCTGGCGACCCGCTCCGAGCTGCTCGAACGCCTCAACCACGAACTCAACGCGCTGCTCAACGAAGCCATCACCCTGCAACTGAACCAGAAGCAGCTGCTGTCCACCAGCGAGAGCCTGCGCACCACCCTCGACGAGCAGATGTTCTGGATCCCCAGCAACCAGCCGCTGGACCTCTCCTGGTTCAAGATGACTCCGAGCCTGCTGAAGGCGCAGCTCACCGAGATTCCCTGGGGCTCCGGCGTGCGCGAGCTGGGCGAGGGCCTGGTCGACCGCCCGCTGCTGTTCCTGCCGCTGGTCCTGCTGATCGCCGCGCTGCTGTGGAAGCGCCGCTACCTGTACGACAAGCTGGCGGAGCTGAACGACGACATCGGTCACTTCAAGCGCGACAGCCAGTTGCACACACCACTGGCGATCCTGATCACCATCCTCCTGGCGCTGCCCGGCACCCTGACCTTCGCCGTCGCCGGCCTGGCCCTGCTGCTCGACGCCCGCGGGCAGAACGCCACCCTCGGCAGCGCCCTGCTGGAAATGGCCCAGGTCTGGCTGTTGTTCTATACCGCGCACCGCATCCTCACCCCGGGCGGCATCGCCGAGCGGCATTTCCACTGGAGCCGAGAACAGGTCGGTTTCCTCGACAGGCAACTGGTCCGCCTCGGCGTGGTGGTGCTGGCGCTGGTCGGCGTGGTGACAGTGGCCGAGCACCAGCCGGCGAGCCTGGCCGACGACGTCATCGGCATCGCCGTGGTTCTGCTCGGCTACGCGGCCATGGCCTGGCTGCTCAGCCGCCTGCTGTTCAGCAGCCCGGGCGAGGAACGCCCGTCGCTGATCAAGATGCTGGTCGGCATGCTCTTCACCGCGTTGCCCCTGGCGCTCTTCGTCGCGGTCTGCTTCGGCTACTACTACACCTCGCTGAAGCTCACCGACCGTCTCATCGACACCCTCTACCTGCTGATGCTCTGGTTCGTCATCGAGGCCGCCTTCGTCCGCGGCCTGAGCGTGGCGGCCCGGCGCCTGGCCTATGCGCGGGCGCTGGCGAAGCGGCAGCACGCGGCGAAGGAAGGCGCCGACGGCGAAACCAACGTCGAGGAGCCGACCCTCGGCATCGAGCAGATCAACCAGCAATCGCTGCGGCTGATCCGCCTGGCCCTGCTGATCGGCTTCATCGTCTGCCTGTACTGGGTCTGGGCCGACCTGATCAGCGTGATCTCCTACCTCGACAACGTCACCCTCTACCAGTACACCGCCGGCACCGGCGAAGCGGCCACCAGCGTGCCGATCAGCCTGCGCGACTTCCTCGCCGCGCTGGCCATCGCGGTGGTCACGGTAGCCCTGGCGCGCAACCTGCCCGGCCTGCTCGAGGTGCTGGTGCTGCAGCGCCTGACCCTGGCCCAGGGCAGCGCCTACGCCACTACCACGCTGCTTTCCTATGCCATCAGCGGCATCGGCATCGTCAGCGCCCTGTCCACCCTGGGGGTCAGCTGGGACAAGCTGCAATGGCTGGTGGCGGCGCTCTCGGTGGGCCTCGGCTTCGGCCTGCAGGCGATCTTCTCCAACTTCGTTTCCGGCCTGATCATCCTCTTCGAGCGCCCGGTGCGGATCGGCGACGTGGTGACCATCGGCAACCTGTCCGGCACGGTCAGCCGGATCCGCATCCGCGCCACCACCATCACCGACTTCGACCGCAAGGAAATCATCGTCCCGAACCAGACCTTCATCACCGGGCAACTGGTGAACTGGTCGCTGAGCGACACCGTGACCCGGGTCACCATCAAGATCGGCCTGGCCTACGAGACCGACCTGCCGCTGGCGCGCAAGCTGATGATGCAGGCGGTCAAGGAAAACCCACGGGTGCTGCGCGATCCGGAACCGTTGCTGTACTTCCTGACCATCAGCGCCAGTACCTTCGACTACGAGCTGCGCTTCCACGTGCGCGAGCTGGCCGACCGCAACCCGTCCACCGATGAGATCCTGACGAAGATCGCCACCAGCTTCCGCGAAAACAGGATCGACATGGCCTTCAACCAGGTCGACGTGTTCGTCAAGAACCTCCAGGGCCAGCAGGTCCAGTTGTTCGTCGGCGAGCCGCAGCACAGCGGCGCCGGCAATCCGCCCGCGCTCAAGGGCCAGGACGGCCCCGCCGAACCGACCCGCTGAGCCGGCGGGCCTGGACGCCCTCCGGCAAATCCCAGCACAATGCTCGGGAATTGCCGGAGGCCTCTCTTGAAATCACTCGACGACCTCGACTTCGACAACCGTTTCGCCCGCCTGGGCGACGCCTTCTCCACCGAAGTCCTGCCCGACCCCATCGCCGAGCCGCGCCTGGTGGTGGCCAGCCCGGCCGCCCTGGCGCTGCTCGACCTGCCCGCGGAGGCCAGCGACGAGCCGGTGTTCGCCGAACTGTTCGGCGGGCACAAGCTGTGGTCGGCAGCCGAACCGCGGGCGATGGTGTATTCCGGCCACCAGTTCGGCTCCTACAACCCGCGTCTGGGCGACGGCCGTGGCCTGCTGCTCGGCGAAGTGCTCAACCAGGCCGGCGAACACTGGGACCTGCACCTCAAGGGTGCCGGCCAGACGCCCTATTCGCGGATGGGCGACGGACGCGCCGTGCTGCGCTCGTCGATCCGCGAGTTCCTCGCTTCCGAGGCCCTGCCGGCGCTGGGCATTCCCAGCAGCCGGGCGGCCTGCGTGATCGGTTCGAGCACGCCGGTCTGGCGCGAGAAAAAGGAAAGCGCGGCGATGCTCCTGCGCCTGGCGCCCAGCCACGTGCGCTTCGGCCACTTCGAGTACTTCTACTACACCCGCCAGCACGACCAGTTGAAACAGCTGGCGGCGTTCGTCCTGGAACACCACTTCGCCGACTGCGGCGCAGCCGAGCGGCCGTACGCGGCGATGTTCCGCCAGGTCGTCGAGCGCAACGCCGAACTCATCGCCCGCTGGCAGGCCTACGGCTTCTGCCATGGGGTGATGAACACCGACAACATGTCGATCCTCGGCATTACCTTCGACTACGGGCCCTACGCCTTCCTCGACGACTTCGACGCCAACCACATCTGCAACCACTCCGACGATAGCGGCCGCTACTCCTTCAGCAACCAGGTGCCGATCGCCCATTGGAACCTGGCCGCCCTGGCCCAGGCGCTGACGCCACTGGTGGAAGTGGACGAACTGCGCGCCAGCCTCGAGCTGTTCCTGCCCCTCTACCAGGCCCACTATCTCGACCTGATGCGCCGGCGTCTGGGCCTGGGCGTCGCCGTGGAGAACGACCAGGCCCTGGTCCAGGAACTGTTGCAGCGCATGCAGGGCAGCGCCGTGGATTACTCGCTGTTCTTCCGCCGCCTCGGCGAAGATGCCCCGGAGCAGGCGCTGGCCCGCCTGCGCGACGACTTTGTCGACCGCGAAGCCTTCGATCGCTGGGGCGAGGCCTATCGCCGCCGCGTCGAGGCAGAAGGCGGCGAACAGGCCGCACGGCGCCAGCGCATGCACGCGGTGAATCCGCTCTACGTGCTGCGCAACTATCTGGCGCAACAGGCCATCGAAGCGGCGGAACAGGGCGATTACACGGAAGTCCGCCTGCTGCACCGGTTACTGGCTCGCCCCTTCGAGGAACAACCGGGCATGGAGCGCTTCACCCGCCGTCCGCCGGACTGGGGGCGGCATCTGGAGATAAGCTGTTCTTCCTGAGGGGCGACAGGCGCTACAGGCAAAAACGGAATAAACACCTGCGGAAAACTTCTTAGACGCACTAAGAAAAGCCGATTATCTTCGCGGCCAGTCTTATTCCAGCCTGTTCTACCACCCCTGTCAGGCGCCGTGCCGCATGAAGATACGCGACCTCGATCTCAGCCAGAGTTCGATCAACACCGAACACCAGGCTCTGGGTCTGCCGCCCGTCGAAGATTTCGTCACCCACCCGGACGACCATCCGGTGCTGCGCGCCGCCATGTGGGCGGCGGTACTGATTCTGGTCGGCCTGCTCGGCTTCCTGGCCTGGCGCCTGTTCTTCGACAACGGCGGCACCAGCGGCTTCGAGATCATCGAGAACGCCCTCACCAGCCGCAGCTTCTGGAGCGCAGTGGCGGTCGGCTTCTTCGCCCAGGTGATCGACGGCGCGCTGGGCATGGCCTACGGCATCACCGCCACCACCTTCCTGCTCAGCGCCGGAGCCACGCCCGCCGCGGCCAGCGCCAGCGTGCACATCGCCGAAGTGTTCACCACCGGCTTTTCCGGGATTTCCCACGTCAAGCTCGGCAACGTCAACAAGTCACTCTTCCTGCGCCTGCTGCTGCCGGGAATGATCGGCGCCGTGCTCGGCGCCGTGCTGATCACCCGCTTCGACGGCCACCAGCTCAAGCCCTTCATCTCCGCCTACCTGTTGCTGATGGGCCTGTACATCCTGAGCAAGGCCTATCGCCAGGTGATCAAGCGCCGGGCACCGCGCCACGTGGCCAAGCTGGCGCTGTTCGGCGGCTTCGTCGATGCCGCCGGCGGTGGCGGCTGGGGCCCGGTGGTCACCAGCAGCCTGATCGGCTCGGGCAGCGACCCGCGCACCACCATCGGCTCGGTGAACTTCGCCGAGTTCTTCCTGACCATCGCCAGCGCCACCTCCTTCATCCTCCTCGCCGGCCAGCCGGACACCTGGAAGATGGTCGCCGGGCTGGTCTTCGGCGGCCTGTTCGCCGCGCCGTTCGCCGCCCTGCTGTGCAAGAGGCTGTCACCACGCACCCTGCTGGTCATCGTCGGCACCCTGATCAGCCTGATCAGCGCCTACAACATCTACATCGGCCTGCGCTGAAACCGACGCCGCCGCTCAGGCATAAGCGGCGAACACAACGGTCTGACCAGGCGCGCTTTTCCTTGCCCGGGCGCATTGACCCGCCCGGCGCGCTTTTCCATGCTGCATCCTTCCAATCTGCCCGAAGGAACGCTGCATGAAACTGGAGACCCTAGCCGTCCACGCCGGCTACAGCCCCGACCCGACCACCCGCGCGGTGGCGGTGCCGATCTACCAGACCACCTCCTACGCCTTCGACGACACCCAGCACGGTGCCGACCTGTTCGACCTGAAGGTGCCGGGCAACATCTACACACGGATCATGAACCCCACCAACGACGTACTGGAACAGCGCGTCGCGGCGCTGGAAGGCGGGGTCGGGGCACTGGCGGTGGCGTCGGGGATGGCCGCCATCACCTACGCGATCCAGACCGTCGCCGAGGCCGGCGACAACATCGTCTCGGTGGCCAAGCTCTACGGCGGCACCTACAACCTGCTGGCCCACACCCTGCCGCGCATCGGTATCCAGGCGCGCTTCGCCGCCCACGACGACATCGCCGCCCTGGAGGCGCTGATCGACGAGCGGACCAAGGCGGTGTTCTGCGAGACCATCGGCAACCCGGCGGGCAACATCATCGACCTGCGGGCCCTGGCCGACGCCGCGCACCGCCACGGCGTACCGCTGATCGTCGACAACACGGTAGCCACCCCGGTACTTTGCCGGCCGTTCGAACACGGCGCCGACGTCGTCGTGCATTCGCTGACCAAGTACATGGGCGGCCACGGCACCAGCATCGGTGGCATGGTGGTCGACTCCGGCAAGTTCGACTGGGCGGCGCACAAGGCGCGCTTCCCATTGCTGAACAGCCCCGACCCGTCCTACCACGGCGTCACCTACACCGAGGCCTTCGGCCCCGCCGCCTTCATCGGCCGCTGCCGGGTGGTACCGCTGCGCAACATGGGTGCGGCGCTCTCGCCATTCAACGCTTTCCTCATCCTGCAGGGCCTGGAAACCCTGGCGCTGCGCATGGAACGCCACTGCGACAACGCCCTCGCCGTGGCCCGCTACCTGCAGCAGCATCCGCAGGTGGCCTGGGTGAAATACGCCGGCCTCCCCGACAACCCCGAGCACGCCCTGGCCCAGCGCTACCTGGGAGGCCGCCCGGCGGCGATCCTGTCCTTCGGCATCCAGGGCGGCAGTGCCGCCGGCGCACGCTTCATCGACGCGCTGAAGCTGGTGCTGCGGCTGGTCAACATCGGCGACGCCAAGTCCCTCGCCTGCCATCCGGCGAGCACCACCCACCGCCAGCTGAACGCCGAGGAACTGGCGCGCGCCGGGGTCTCCGACGACATGGTGCGGCTGTCGGTCGGCATCGAGCACATCGACGACATCCTCGCCGACCTCGACCAGGCCCTGGCCGCGGCCGCGCGCTGAGCGAATCGGTCAGTCCGGGCGAGCGTTCAGGTCCTTGCCCGGCCTGGCCGTCCGGCTAGGCTGGGTGGCACCACCACGCCCAGGAGCCCGCCATGCCGCTGCCCACGGAACTCGCCCGACACCTGACCGAGGAAAAGATCGCCTTCGTCCAGCGCAGCGGACTCAAGGCCGAAGCGCTGGAACCCGGCTACGTGCGCCTGCGCATGCCGGCTTCCGGCAACGAGAACCATATCGGCAGCATGTACGCCGGGGCGCTCTTCACCCTCGCCGAAATCCCCGGCGGCGCCCTGTTCCTGACCAGCTTCGACAGCGCCCGCTTCTATCCCGTAGTCAAGGAGATGATCCTGCGCTTCCGCCGCCCGGCCAAGGGCGACATCCGCGTCGAGGCGCGCCTGGACGCCGAGCGCATCCGCCAGCTGGAAGCCGAGGCCGGCGAGCGCGGCAAGGCCGAATACAGCCTGGAGCTGCAACTCACCGACGAACAGGGCCAGGTGGTCGCGGAAAGCGCCGCGCTGTACCAGCTGCGCAGCCACGCGAAGCCCTGACTGGCAGATTTCGCAGGGTCCGGCGAACGTTTTCTCTGCCGTGGATCAAGGCCCGCCCGGGGCCGCGGCGCGACAGTGGGGAGGCCAGCGTAGCCATCCCATGGAGTCCGCCATGATCCGCCACCTCCTGGTCGCCCACGACCTCACCCCGGAAGCCGACGTCGCCCTCGCCCGCGCCGCCCAGTTGGCCCGCCAGCACGACGCGCGGGTCAGCCTGCTGCACGTGTACGATCCGGGCCTTTCGGCGGAGGCGGTGAAGACCGTCGGCACCATGCTGCAGTTCAAGCGCCAGGAAGCCGGCCTCGACGAGGACTGCGCGATCCATCTGTTCAGGGGCCAGCCGATCGACGGCATCCTGCAGCAGACCCGGGCGCTCGAACCGGACCTGCTGTTGATGGGCGCGCACCACCAGAAGACCTTCGAACGCTTCGCCAACACCACGCTCGACCAGGTGGCACGGCGCAGCCGGGTGCCGGTGCTGCTCGCCGTACGCGAGGCGGACCAACCCTACCGCCAGGCGCTCAGCGCCCTGGACTTTTCCCAGTGCGCCTGTACCGCGCTGCGCCAAGCCTACCGCCTGCTGCCGGTGGAAGCCGACCTGCACGCCCTGCACGTGTTCGAGTCCCCCGACGACGGCGTGCTCGGCCTGCCCAGGCAGAATGCCGCGCACCTGGCCACCCAGGCCGGGCTGATCGAACAGTTGCTGAGCGACGAGCAGGAGCGCCTGCCGGGCGTCGGGCCGCAGCTGAGCCACGAAGTGGTTCCCGGCGTGCTGCCGTACAGCCTGGACGCCGCATTGAAGCAGCGCCAGCCGGAGCTGCTCGCCCTCGGCCGGCACAGCCGCAACGCGCTGATGCAGGCGCTGCTCGGCAACCTGGCGCAGCGTTACCTGCGCCAGCCGAGCTGCGACGTCCTGGTTACCTCGTAGAAGCGCTGCCGGAGAGGCTGCTCAGCTTTCGAGCAGCCCGTGCAACTCGACGAACTGCTGGGTCAACTTGTGCCGCGGTTCAAGGAAGATCAGCGGGGTGCAAGCCTGGTGCGACTCGCGCATCTTCACCGAACTCATCAGGTACACCGGCAGCACCGGCAGTTCCTCCGCCACCAGCTCGTCGAGCAGTTGCTGCGGCAGGCTGGCGCGCGGCTGGAACTGGTTGACCACGATGCCCTCGACCTGCAGGCCTTCGTTGTGGTCGTCACGCAGTTCCTCGATCTCCTGGAGAAGGCCATACAGCGCCTGGCGGGAGAAACTGTCGCAATCGAAGGGAATCAGGCAACGATCGGCAGCGATCAGCGCAGATACCGTGTAGAAATTCAGCGCCGGCGGGGTGTCCAGGTAGATCCGCTCGTAGTCATCGTCCAGCTCGTCCAGCAATTTGCGCAGCTTGTTGATCTTGTGCTTCGACTCCAGCTTCGGCTGCAGGTCGGCCAGTTCGGGGCTGGCGGTGACGATGTGCAGGTTGTCGAACGGCGTCTCGTGGATGTCGACCCTGCCCTTCTTGCTGAAGGGCCCGGAAGACAAGGTCTGCTTGAAGAAGTCGGCGATCCCCACCGGCAGGTCCTCGCCGGTCAGCCCGGTCAGGTAGTGCGTGGAGTTGGCCTGGGCGTCCAGGTCCACCAGCAGGGTGCGGTAGCCCTCCGCCGCGCTGACCGCCGCCAGGTTGCAGGCGATGCTGGACTTGCCTACCCCGCCTTTCTGATTGAACACCACGCGCCGCATGGGAAATCTCCGTGAGCCGAGCCAGATCCCGGATGATAGGCAAAGCCGCGGGCAAGCGCGAGCGCCGTCTCGGTCCTGACGTAGAGCGGTTCAGCGCCGGTGCAGGCTGGCTGCCTCGCGGGTCACCAGATCGATGAAGGAGAGCGCCAGCGGCGAGCCCTCGTTCTGCCGGCGGACCAGCCATACCGCAGTCGTCGCCTCGGGATCGCCCAGGGTGCGGTAGACCACGCCGTCGACCCGGGTGCGGCGGAAAGACGCCGGCAGGATCGACACCCCCAGCCCGGCCGAGACCAGGCCGATGATGGTCATCGCCTCGCTGGCCTCCTGGGCGATGCGCGGGCTGAAGCCGGCCTGGCGGGTCAGGGCGATGACCTGGTCGTAGAGCCCGGTGCCGTAGCTGCGCGGGAAGAACACGAAAGGCTCCTCGGCCAGCGCGGCGATCGCCAGGCCATCCTCGCTGCCGGCCGCCAGCGGATGATCGGCGCGCAGCACCGCCACCAGCGGCTCGCGGAACAGCTCCACCGAGTGCACCGTGTCCGGCAGCGCCAGCGGGCGGATCACCCCGACCTGCAGGCTTTCCTCGAGCAACGCCCTGAGCACCTGGCGGCTGCTCATCTCCTGCAGGTCGAGGTGCACCTCCGGATAGGCCTTGCGGAAAGCGTGGATGCTGCTGGGAATGGTCGAGGTGAACGGCGCCGAGGAGGTGAAGCCGATCTTCAGTTCGCCCAGTTCGCCCAGGTGCGCGCGGCGCGCCAGCAGTACCGCCTTGTCCACCTGCGCCAGCACCTGGCGCGACTCGTCGAGGAACAGCCGGCCGGCGTCGGTGAGTTCGACGCGACGGTTGGTCCGCTCGAACAGGCGCGCGCCGATCTCTTCCTCCAGGGCCTGGATCTGCTGGCTCAGGGGTGGCTGGGAAATGCCCAGGCGCTCGGCGGCGCGGCCGAAGTGCAGTTCCTCGGCGACGGCGATGAAATAGCGCAGGTGTCTGAGTTCCAAGCGAGCCCCGATCAAGTCTTTTTACGTATCAATCGTGTCGATCAATATATTGGAAATCATATAAACCTATCTATATCCTTTGTCACATAACCTCCAACAACGACCCCTTGTCCCTGAATCCAGGTGGCGCGGCCTCGTTGTGCCTGCTCGCCGCCATACCCAGAGGTACCCCGTGAGCAACCTGCAAGTCCGGCCCCAGGCCGAAGAAGAACCCGCGTTAATCGAGGCGGCCCGCGAAGCAGCCAACGAGGTGCTGGAAGCCGCCACCGAAGTCGAACGCCATATCGAAAAAGGCACCCCGCAGTTCATGCGCACCTCACTGGCGCTGTTCTCCGGCGGTTTCGCCACCTTTGCCCTGCTCTACTGCATCCAGCCGATGATGCCGGTGCTGTCCAAGGCATTTTCCATCAGCGCCGCGGAAAGCAGCCTGGCGTTGTCCGTGGCCACCGCCATGCTCGCCCTCGGCCTGCTGGTCACCGGACCGATCTCCGATGCGATCGGCCGCAAGCCGGTAATGGTCGTCTCGCTGCTGGCCGCCGCGCTGTTCACCCTCGGCAGCGCAGTGATGCCCACCTGGCATGGCGTGCTGCTGATGCGCGCGCTGGTCGGCCTGTCCCTGAGCGGCCTGGCCGCGGTGGCGATGACCTATCTCAGCGAGGAGATCCATCCGCAGCACATCGGCCTGTCGATGGGCCTGTACATCGGTGGCAACGCCATCGGCGGGATGAGCGGGCGGCTGATCAGCGGCGTGCTGGTCGATTTCATCTCCTGGCATGCCGCGCTGGCGGTCCTCGGTGGCCTGGCCCTGGTCGCCGCGCTGGTGTTCTGGCGCGTTCTGCCCGAATCGAAGCACTTCCGGCCGGCGCCGCTGAAGCCGGCGACCCTGCTCAACGGCTACCGCCTGCACTTCCGCGATGCCGGCCTGCCCTGGCTGTTCCTGATCGGCTTCCTGCTGATGGGCAGCTTCGTCACCCTGTTCAACTACATCGGCTACCGCCTGCTGGCCGAGCCCTACCACATGAGCCAGGCGGTGGTCGGCGTGCTCTCGGTGGTTTACCTCTCGGGCATCTACAGCTCGGCCTGGGTCGGCTCGCTGGCCGACAAGCTGGGCCGGCGCAAGGTGCTCTGGGCGGTGATCCTGCTGATGCTCGGCGGCCTCCTGCTGACCCTGTTCGAACCGATCCCGCTGATGCTGGCCGGCCTGCTGCTGTTCACCTTCGGCTTCTTCGGCGCGCACTCGGTGGCGAGCAGCTGGATCGGCCGCCGCGCCCAGCGCGCCAAGGGCCAGGCGTCGTCGCTGTACCTGTTCAGCTACTACGTCGGCTCGAGCCTGGCCGGCACCCTTGGCGGGGTGTTCTGGCACTACTACGGCTGGAACGGCATCGGCCTGTTCGTCGGCTCGCTGCTGGTGCTCGCCGTGCTGGTCTCGCTGCACCTGGCGCGGCTGCCGGCACTACCGGGCAATACCCTGGCGCAGCCCGCCCACTGAAGCCCGGGCGGGCTTCGGGTTTGGCGGTCTAGCTGGTTGCTGTGCCTGCCGTTCACTGCCGTGCAGGCAGCGAAGAAAAACCGAAACGTCTCGCAAAAACCGGGTGTTGCCTGATGCCCGTCAATCAAGAAAAAACGGCGCTTCTGCATGCCAGGGAAGCGCCGGTTTTTGAAGCCTTCTCATCGACCTGAGCAAGAGAGCGCTCGCTCAACGGCTTGGCTGACCGCCCTTGGCCGCAGCGCCCCTTCGTTCCGACTCAGCCGTGGTACTGCGCCGACAGCTCGTGCACCGCCTCGAAGAAAGCGCCGGCATGGGCCGGGTCGACTTCCGGGGTGATACCGTGGCCAAGGTTGAATACATGCCCCGTGCCCTTGCCGTAGGCCGCCAGGATCCGCGCGACTTCGGCGCGGATCGCCGCCGGGTTGGCATATAGTACCGAGGGGTCCATGTTGCCCTGCAGGGCTACCCGCTCGCCGACGCGCGCACGGGCGCTGCCGATGTCGCAGGTCCAGTCCAGGCCCAGCGCCTCGGCGCCGACCTCGGCCATCGACTCCAGCCACAGGCCGCCTCCCTTGGTGAAGAGGATCACCGGCACCCGGCGTCCGTCGTGCTCGCGGATCAATCCATCGACGATCTTGCGCATGTAGGCCAGGGAGAACTCCTGGTAGGCCGCCGCCGACAGGCTCCCGCCCCACGAGTCGAAGATCTGCACGGCCTGGGCGCCGGCGCGGATCTGCCCGTTGAGGTAGCTGGTCACCGATTGCGCCAGCTTGTCCAGCAGTGCGTGCATGGCTCGCGGGTTGTCGTAGAGCATCGCCTTGGACTTGCGGAAGTCCTTGCTCGAGCCGCCCTCGACCATGTAGGTGGCGAGGGTCCAGGGGCTGCCGGAGAAGCCGATCAGCGGTACGCGGCCGTTCAGCTCGCGGCGGATGGTGCGCACGGCGTCCATCACATAGCCCAGGTCCTTTTCCGGATCGGGGACCGGCAGCGCCTCGATGTCGGCCAGCGACGAGACCACCTTGCGAAAGCGCGGGCCTTCGCCGGTCTCGAAGTACAGGCCCTGGCCCATGGCATCGGGAATGGTCAGGATGTCGGAGAAGAGGATCGCGGCGTCCAACTGCGGGTAACGGTCCAGCGGCTGCAGGGTCACTTCGCAGGCCAGCTCCGGGTTCATGCACAGGCTCATGAAATCACCGGCCCTGGCACGGGTGGCACGGTATTCCGGCAGGTAACGACCGGCCTGGCGCATCATCCAGACGGGGGTGACATCGACGGGCTGCTTGAGCAGGGCGCGGAGGAAGCGGTCGTTCTTCAGGGCAGTCATAACGGCATCCGATCAAAGGCTGCTGGCTTCACGCGGGCGCGTGCGGAAGGGGCTTATCCACAGGCCGGCGGGCGAAAAGGGCCGCTATTGTCGCAAAGCACAAAACAAAAGGCACGGCGGGGGCCGTGCCTTTTGTCTATCGCGGTGATTTGTCGCAGCGCTCACCGCGCCGCGATTCAGACGCCCAGGTAGTCGAGGATGCCTTCGGCCGCGGTACGTCCTTCGAAGATCGCCGTCACCACCAGGTCGGAACCACGGACCATGTCGCCACCGGCGAAGATCTTCGGGTTGCTGGTCTGGTGCTTGAACTGCGCCTGCGCCGGAGCCACCACGCGGCCCTGGCTGTCGGTGGCGATCTCGAACCGCTCGAACCACGGCGCCGGGCTCGGCCGGAAGCCGAAGGCGATCAGCACGGCTTCCGCCGGGATGATCTCCTCGGAGCCGGGGATCGGCTCGGGGCTGCGGCGACCGCGGGCGTCCGGCTCGCCGAGACGGGTCTCGACCACCTTCACGCCTTCCACCCTGTCCTCGCCGACGATGGCGATGGGCTGGCGGTTGAAGAGGAACTTCACGCCCTCTTCCTTGGCGTTCTTCACTTCCTTGCGCGAGCCCGGCATGTTTTCTTCGTCACGGCGATAGGCACAGGTCACCGACTTGGCGCCCTGGCGGATCGAAGTGCGGTTGCAGTCCATCGCGGTATCGCCGCCGCCCAGGACCACCACGCGCTTGCCCTTCATGTCGACGAAGTCCTCGGCCGACTTCTCGAAGCCGAGGTTGCGGTTCACGTTGGCGATCAGGAAGTCCAGGGCGTCGTGCACGCCCGGCAGGTCCTCGCCGGGGAAACCGCCCTTCATGTAGGTGTAGGTGCCCATGCCCATGAACACGGCGTCGAACTCGTCGAGCAGTTGTTCCATGGTCACGTCCCTGCCGATCTCGGTGTTCAGGCGGAACTCGATGCCCATGCCGGTGAACACCTCGCGGCGACGGCTGAGGACATGCTTCTCCAGCTTGAATTCGGGAATGCCGAAGGTCAGCAGGCCGCCGATCTCCGGGTTGCGGTCGAACACCACCGGCGTCACGCCGTTGCGCACCAGCACGTCGGCGCAGCCAAGGCCAGCCGGGCCGGCACCGATCACCGCGACGCGCCTGCCGGTCGGCTTGACCTTGGACAGGTCCGGGCGCCAGCCCATGGCGAAGGCGGTATCGGTGATGTACTTCTCCACCGAGCCGATGGTCACCGCGCCAAAGCCGTCGTTGAGGGTGCAGGCGCCCTCGCAGAGGCGGTCCTGCGGGCAGACCCGGCCGCAGACCTCCGGCAGGGTGTTGGTCTGGTGCGACAGCTCGGCGGCGGCCAGGATGTTGCCTTCGGAGACCAGCTTCAGCCAGTTCGGGATGAAGTTGTGCACTGGGCACTTCCACTCGCAGTACGGGTTGCCGCAGCCCAGGCAACGGTGCGCCTGGTCGGCGGCCTGCTGCGGCTTGAACAGGTCGTGGATCTCCACGAACTCGCGCTTGCGCTGGCGCAGCAGCTTCTTCTTCGGGTCCTTGCGCCCGACTTCGATAAACTGGAAGTCGTTGTTCAGGCGGTCGGAATTCAGACGTTCAGACATATCGAAACCTCATCACAACTTCGGGCGCTTATTGCGGGTTGGCACGGGTGCTGGTCAGCAGCGAACCGAGGCTGGCCGCCTTCGGTTTCACCAGCCAGAACCGACGCAGGTAGTCATCCAGGTTTTCCAGGATGTTCGCGCCCCACTCGCTTGCCGTTTCGTTCACGTACTCGACCAGGACCTTGCGCAGGTGGCTGCGATAGGCCTCCATCGCCTCGCCGCTGATCCGCTGGATTTCCACCAGCTCGTGGTTCACGCGGTCGACGAAAGTGTTGTCCATGTCGAGGACGTAGGCGAAGCCCCCGGTCATGCCGGAGCCGAAGTTGTAGCCGGTCTTGCCCAGCACGCAGACGAAACCGCCGGTCATGTATTCGCAGCAGTGGTCGCCGGTGCCTTCCACCACAGCATGGGAACCGGAGTTGCGCACGGCGAAGCGCTCGCCGGCGGTTCCGGCGGCGAACAGCTTGCCGCCGGTGGCGCCGTACAGGCAGGTGTTGCCGACGATGGCCGATTCCTGGGTCTTGAACGGACTGCCCTTGGGCGGGGTGATCACCAGCTTGCCGCCGGTCATGCCCTTGCCTACGTAGTCGTTGGCGTCGCCTTCCAGGTACAGGTGCAGGCCACCGGCGTTCCACACGCCGAAGCTCTGACCCGCGGTGCCCTTGAAACGGAACACCACCGGCGTCTTGGCCATGCCCTGGTTGCCGTGCAGGCGGGCGATCTCGCCGGATACCCGCGCGCCGATGGATCGGTCGCAGTTGCAGATGTCCAGCTCGTACTCGCCGCCGCTCAGGCCTTCGATGGCGGCCTTCGACAGCTCGACCATCTTCTCGGCCAGCAGGCCCTGGTCGAACGGCGGGTTCTTCTCCACCTCGCAGAACTGCGGCTTGTCGGCCGGGATCAGGTCGCTGCCCAGCAGCGGTTCGAGGTCCAGGTTCCGCTGCTTGTCGGTCTCGCCGGGAAGGATCTGCAGCAGGTCGGTGCGGCCGATCAGCTCGCCCAGGCTGCGCACGCCGAGGCGCGCCAGCCACTCGCGGGTTTCCGTGGCGATGAAGGTGAAGAAGTTGATCACCATCGCGGTGGTGCCGATGAAGTGGTCCTTGCGCAGCTTGTCGTTCTGCGTCGCCACGCCGGTGGCGCAGTTGTTCAGGTGGCAGATGCGCAGGTACTTGCAGCCCAGGGCGATCATCGGCGCGGTGCCGAAGCCGAAGCTCTCGGCGCCGAGGATGGCCGCCTTGATCACGTCCAGGCCGGTCTTCAGGCCGCCATCGGTCTGCACCCGGACCTTGCCGCGCAGGTCGTTGCCGCGCAGGGTCTGGTGGGTTTCCGCCAGGCCCAGTTCCCAGGGCGAGCCGGCGTACTTGATCGAGGTGATCGGCGAGGCACCGGTACCGCCGTCGTAGCCGGAGATGGTGATCAGGTCCGCATAGGCCTTGGCCACGCCGGCGGCGATGGTGCCGACGCCCGGCTCGGATACCAGCTTCACCGATACCAGCGCCTGCGGGTTGACCTGCTTGAGGTCGAAGATCAGCTGCGCCAGGTCTTCGATGGAGTAGATGTCGTGGTGCGGCGGCGGCGAGATCAGGGTCACGCCGGGCACCGCATAGCGCAGGCGGGCGATCAGGCCGTTGACCTTGCCGCCCGGCAGTTGGCCGCCCTCCCCGGGCTTGGCGCCCTGGGCCACCTTGATCTGCAGGACCTCTGCGTTGACCAGGTATTCCGGAGTCACGCCGAAGCGGCCGGTAGCCACCTGCTTGATCTTCGAGCTCTTCAGCGTGCCGTAGCGCGCCGGGTCCTCGCCGCCCTCGCCGGAGTTGGAGCGACCGCCCAGGGTGTTCATCGCCTCGGCCAGCGCCTCGTGGGCCTCCGGCGACAGCGCGCCGAGGGAAATCCCGGCGGCGTCGAAGCGCTTGAAGATCGCTTCCAGCGGCTCCACCTCGTCGAGCGCCAGCGGCTGCGCGGTGCTCTTCACCTGCAACAGGTCGCGGATCATCGATACCGGACGCTGGTCCACCAGCGCGGTGTATTCCTTGAACTTCTCGTAATCGCCCTGCTGCACGGCAGCTTGCAGGGTATTCACCACGTCCGGGTTGTAGGCATGGTATTCGCCGCCATAGACGAACTTCAGCAGGCCGCCCTGCTGGATCGGCTTGCGGTTGCTCCAGGCCTCGGCGGCCAGCAGTTTCTGCTCGTTCTCGATATCGACGAAGCGCGCGCCCTGGATGCGGCTGGCGACGCCGGTGAAGCACAGGCTGGTGACCTCGTCGGACAGGCCCACCGCCTCGAACAACTGGGCCCCACGGTAGGACGCTACCGTGGAAATCCCCATCTTCGAGAGGATCTTCATCAGGCCCTTGGAGATACCCTTGCGGTAGTACTTGAACACCTCGTAGAGGTCGCCCAGCACCTCACCGGTGCGGATCAGGTCGGCCAGCACCTCGTAGGCGAGGAACGGATAGACCGCCGAGGCACCGAAGCCGATCAGCACGGCGAAATGATGCGGATCGCGGGCGGTGGCGGTTTCCACCAGGATGTTGGAATCGCAGCGCAGCCCGGTCTGCACCAGGCGATGGTGCACCGCGCCGACGGCCAGGGCCGCGTGCACCGGCAGCTTGCCGGGAGCGATATGGCGGTCGCTGAGGATCAGCAGCACCTTGCCGCCGCGCACGGCTTCCTCGGCCTGGTCGGCGATGTTGCGCACCGCGGCTTCCAGGCCCATCGACTCGTCGTAGTTGAGGTCGATGAAATGGCGGTCGAAGCCCGGGCGCTCCAGGGTCATGATGGTCCGCCACTTCGCCGGCGAGATCACCGGGGTGGTGAGGATCGCCTGGTTGGCGTGGTGCGGGGCTTCCTCGAAGATGTTCTGCTCGACGCCCAGGCAGGTTTCCAGGGACATCACGATGGCTTCGCGCAGCGGGTCGATCGGCGGGTTGGTGACCTGGGCGAACTGCTGGCGGAAGTAGTCGTACGGCGAGCGGATGCGCCGGGAGAGGATCGCCATCGGCGTATCGTCGCCCATCGAGCCCACCGCTTCCTGGCCCTGCTCGCCGAGGGGACGCAACACCTGGTCACGCTCCTCGAAGGTGACCTGGAACATCTTCATGAATTGCTTGAGCTGGTCGGCGTCGTAGCTGGCCACGCCATGATCGTCGTCCAGGGTCGCCTGGATGCGCAGGGCGTTCTGCCGCAGCCATTGCTTGTAGGGATGGCGCGACTTCAGGCGGTTGTCGATGTCGTCGCTGTGCAGGACCTGGCCGGTCTCGGTGTCCACCGCGAGGATCTGCCCCGGGCCGACCCGGCCCTTGGCGATGACGTCCTCGGCCTTGTAGTCCCAGACGCCGATTTCCGAGGCCAGGGTGATGTAGCCGTTCTTCGTGGTGACCCAGCGCGACGGACGCAGGCCGTTGCGGTCGAGCAGGCAGACGGCGTAGCGACCGTCGGTCAGCACGACGCCGGCGGGGCCGTCCCAGGGCTCCATGTGCAGCGAGTTGTACTCGTAGAACGCGCGCAGGTCCGCGTCCATGGTCTCGACGTTCTGCCAGGCCGGCGGGATGATCATGCGCAGGCCGCGGAACAGGTCCATGCCGCCGGTGACCATCAGTTCGAGCATGTTGTCCATGCTCGAGGAGTCGGAGCCGACGCGGTTCACCAGCGGGCCGAGTTCTTCCAGGTCAGGGATCAGTTCGTTGGTGAACTTGGTCCGCCGCGCCTGGGCCCAGTTGCGGTTGCCGGTGATGGTATTGATCTCGCCGTTGTGGGCGAGGAGGCGGAACGGCTGCGCCAGCGGCCATTTCGGCAGGGTGTTGGTGGAGAAGCGCTGGTGGAATACGCAGATCGCCGTCTGCAGGCGCTCGTCGCCAAGGTCCGGATAGAAGGCGGCCAGGTCGGCCGGCATCATCAGGCCCTTATAGATGATGGTCTTGTGCGAGAAGCTGCAGATGTAGTGGTCGCTATCGGCGGCGTTGGCCACCGACGAGCGGCGCCGTGCGCTGAACAGCTTGATGGCGAAGTCCTGGTCGCTCAGGCCGGCGCCGCCGATGAACACCTGCTCGATCTGCGGCAGGCGCTCCAGCGCCAGGCGGCCGAGGACGCTGGTATCGATCGGCACCTTGCGCCAGCCGACCAGCTCCAGGCCGGCGGCGACGATCTCGCGATTCATGTTCTCGCGTGCCGCCTCGGCTTTCACCGGGTCCTGGTTGAAGAACACCATGCCCACCGCGTATTGCTCGGGCAGGTCGACAGAAAAGGCTTCCCTGGCGACGGCGCGCAGGAACAGGTCGGGCTTCTGGATCAGCAGCCCGCAGCCGTCCCCGGTCTTGCCATCGGCATTGATCCCACCGCGGTGGGTCATGCAGGTCAGTGCTTCGATTGCGGTTTGCAGAAGTTGATGGCTCGGCTCGCCCTGCATATGGGCGATCAGGCCAAATCCGCAGTTATCCTTGAACGTTTCAGGATGGTACAGACCTGCTTTCATAAGGAACTCTCACCGGCAAAACTTTTTTAGTCATCTACTTCGCCCGTCACCCGCTCATGCGGCGAGTTTTCGACAGGCAAAGGGAGGCCATTGTACATAGGTGCACAAGGCCTCACAAATTTTGCGGCGAGAAAATGAAATTCAATGTCGCCAAAATGAAAGACGGAACCCACCAGTCATGCTAACGACTGGCGAGTTTCGTCGAGAGGCGACGGCAGGTCGGGGTCAATGCGCCTGGCCGATCTCCTGCTGGATGCTGGCGAAGGTACGCGGCCACGGCTTGCCGGCCTGCACCTTGGACGGCAGTTTTTTCACTGCGGCCAGGGCGGCGGCACGGTTCGGGAAGCTGCCATAGGTGACGACGTAGAAAGGCTTGCCTTGCAGGGTTTTCTTGAAGTAGCGGAAATCGCCGCCGCCCTGCTGGCGAATGAACGCCTGGGCGTTGGCTTCGGAGCCGGTACCGAGGATCTGCAGGGCGAAGTTACCACCAGATTGGCTGCGATACCACTGGCTGCCCGCACCGCCACCGCTGGCCGGCTTGGCGGCCGGAGCCGGGGCCGGTTTCGCCGCGGCGGTGGTGGTCGGCTTGCTGGCGGCCGGCTTGGCCGGGGCGGGGGCCGGGGTCGGCTTGCTGACCGGGGCGCTGGCCACCGGCGCGGCCGGAGCCGGGGTTGGAACCGGAGCCGGAGTCGCCACCGGTTCGGCCGGCGCCGGCGGAACCGGATGCATCGGGGTCACGCCATTGTTGGCCAGCGGCGTCACCGGCGGCGCCGTGCTGGACACGGTAGGCGGCACGACGGCGGAGGGCAGGCCGCCCTCGTCATCGCTACCCTGTCCGGCGGCCTGGGCCAGCGGCTCGCGAATCACCGGCTGCGACTCGCCGACCAGCGGTAGCGGCAGGGGCTGGCTGGAACCGTTGAATTCCACGGCCGGACCGCTGCCCGACGGCTGGGCCTGGGCCGGCGCGGCGCCGTTCATCGACAATTCGGTAGAGGCGTTCTGCGGCGCCTCCGGCTTGCTCTTGCCTTGCATGAACCAGGCGGCGATCACGCCGATGGCCACGACCGCAAGAATCACCAGATGCTTCTTCGGCAAGTTGAAAGACCCTCCGGTTGCCTTGCGCGCTGCGCCACGGTTGGCCAGCATCGCTTCGATCAGGGCATCGCGGGCGACCTGATTGATCGCTCCCGGCCAACCTTCCGACTGCTCGTGGATATCCACCAGCAGATCGTTGGAAATCAGCTCGATGCCCTGCCCCGCGCCTTCCAGGCGTTGGGCCAGGTAGTCGCGGGTTTCCTCTTCGCTGTACGGCTGCAGCTCGATGGCGTGGAAACGTTCCTCGCCCTCGGAGAACACCTCCAGGCGCGGCAACAGCGACGGCTCGCCGAACAGGAACACATGCAGGCGTCCTTCATTGGTGCCGGAGGCCAGCAGCAACAGCACTTCCAGCGCGCTGTCCTGGAGTTGCTCGGCATCGTCCACCATCAGGTAGACGTCCTGGCCGGTGATCGCCAGTTGCGCGACCTTGGTCAGGATCGCTTCCAGGCTCGCCTGGTTGATGCTCAGGCCCTGGGCCACCTGGCGCAGCAGGGAGGTTTCGTCGGCGGCGGTGCGCGCCGAGATGACCACGCTGAGCACCGCGTCCTTGTTGGTACTGGCCACCAGAGCCTGGCGCAGCAGAGTCTTGCCGCTGCCCAGGGGGCCGGTCACCAGCAGCAGGAGCTGGCTGTAGCGGGCCAGGTGATGCAACTGGCCAAGCACCGGCTTGCGCTGCGCCGGGAAGAACTTGAAGCCCGGCACGCGTGGCGCGAACGGGTCGTGGCTGAACTGGTAGTGGCCCAGGAAGGCCTCATCGGCATGCAAGCTGGTCATGGGACCTCATTCATCTCCAAGCTGGTCGGCCAAGGCCCGATAGTCGGTGCGCAGGGTCGCGTCCAAGATCTCACGGGGAAAATCGCCGGTAACCACGGCGTTCCCCAGTCCTTGCAGCAAAACCAGACGCAGTCGGCCATCGAGCACTTTCTTGTCGACAGCCATGTGTTCCATAAAATCTTCCGCCGTCATATCGGCCGGCGGCACCACGGGCAAGCCGGCTCGGCGCAACAGGCGGATACCGCGGTCGCGCTCGGCGGCACTCAGCCAGCCCAACCGATGCGACATCTCGAGTGCCATCACGGTTCCCGCCCCCACCGCTTCGCCGTGCAGCCAGACGCCATAGCCCTGCTGGGTCTCGATCGCGTGGCCGAACGTATGACCGAGGTTGAGCGTGGCGCGCACCCCCGACTCGCGCTCGTCGGCGCCCACCACGCGGGCCTTCGCCGCGCAGGAGCGCTCGATGGCTTCGGTGACCGCCGCGGGCTCCAGCGCCAGCAGGGCATCCATGTGCTCCTCCAGCCAGGTGATGAACGGCTCGTCGCAGATAAAGCCGTACTTGATCACTTCCGCCAGACCCGCGGACAGCTCGCGAGCCGGCAGGGTCTTCAGTGACGCCGTGTCGATCACCACCGCCTGCGGCTGGTAGAACGCGCCGATCATGTTCTTGCCCAGTGGATGGTTGATTCCGGTCTTGCCGCCCACCGAGGAGTCGACCTGGGACAGCAGGGTGGTCGGCACCTGGATGAAGTTGACGCCGCGCTGGTAGCAGGCCGCGGCGAACCCGGCCATGTCGCCGATGACCCCGCCGCCGAGGGCGATCAGGGTGGTCTTGCGGTCATGCCGGTCCTGCAGCAGGGCATCGAAGATCGATTGCAGGGTTTCCCACTGCTTGTAGGCCTCGCCGTCGGGCAGCACCACCCGAGTGACCTCGCGGCCCTCCAGCGCCCCGAGCAGGGTTTCGAGGTAAAGCGGCGCGACCGTTTCGTTGCTGATCACCGCGACCCGCCGGCCGACGATGTGTGGTGCGAACCACTGGGCGTCGCCCAGCAGGTTTTCACCGATATAGATGGGATAGCTACGCTCGCCTAGATCGACGTTGAGTGTGCGCATGAGGCCCCCAGACAGGAAAGGGCGATAGGATAACGCAATTCGCCGCGCCTCAGCGGGGCGGCAACTTGCGCAGGCGTTCGAGAATTTCCTGGACCACCAGGCGTGGCGGCCGCTCGTCGGTCTCCACCACCACGTCGGCGATTTCACGGTAGAGCGGGTCGCGCAGGTCCATGAGATCGCGCAGGATCTGCCCCGGGTTCGGCTTCTGCAGCAGGGGCCGGTTGCGGTCCCTGGCCGTCCGCGCGATCTGGTGCTCGACCGAGGCATGCAGGTAGACCACCCGTCCGCCGGCACGCAGAATCTGGCGATTACCGTCGCGCATCACCGCGCCGCCGCCGGTGGCGATGACCATTCCGTCGGTGGCGCAGAGTTCACTGAGCATCGCCTGTTCGCGCTCGCGGAAACCGGCCTCGCCCTCGACATCGAAGATCCATGGGATATTCGCGCCGCAACGCTGTTCGATCTCCTTGTCGGAGTCCTTGAACGCGAGATGCAGCTCCTTGGCGAGCAGGCGCCCGATGGTGCTCTTTCCAGCACCCATCGGGCCGACGAGGATCAGGTTGACCACGTTGTTCGATATCAGCGACCGATTGCGATGGCCTGATTATTCATGATCCGCGGTGTCAGGAAAACCAGAAGTTCGTTTTTCCTGTCGACCACCGTGTCACGCCGGAACAGGCGGCCCAGGTAGGGCAGGTCGCCGAGGAACGGCACCTTGTCCACCGCCTTGGTCTGCTCGTTGCTGAACACCCCGCCGATGACGATGGTTTCGCCATCGTTGACCAGGATCTTGGCGTTGACCTCGTTCTTGTTGATCGGCGGTACGCCATTCAGCATGTTCTGGTAGTCCGGCGCATCCTTGGTGACCTTGACCTCGACGATGATCCGGTTGTCCGGCGTGATCTGCGGGGTCACTTCGAGGGACAGCGCAGCCTCCTTGAAGGAGGTACTGGTGGCGCCGCTGGAACTGGCCTCCTGATAGGGAACCTCGGAGCCTTTGAGGATCTTCGCGGTTTCCTTGTCGGAAGTGACCACCTTCGGCTGAGAAATGATTTCACCGTTGCCGGTCTTTTCCATCGCCGACAATTGCAGGTCGAGGATGATGTTGTCGGTGATGAAGCCGATGCCGATCCCGGAAGTGGCATCCTTCGCGCCAATATCGACGAACGGCGACGGCGACTTGTTGGTGCCCACGGTGGGGAAGCTACAGTTGCCGGCGATGGGACCGCAGTTCAGGCCTTCCTCGTCCTTGATCCCCATGTTGCCGTCCTTGCCGTAGGCATTCCAGTTGCCCTTGTGGTAGGCACCGCCCCAGCGCACGCCGAGGCTCTTGTCGTAGCCGACGTTGGCTTCGACGATGCGCGCCTCGATCATCACCTGGCGTACCGGGATGTCCAGTTGCGAAACGATCCGCCGCAGCTCATCCAGGCGATCTTGCGGCTGGTAGGCGATGATGCTGTTGGTGCGGTCGTCCACGGTGATCGAGCCGCGCCCGCCTTCCTTGCCTTCCGCACCGCCCTCGCTGGTCACCGACTGGAACAGCTTGGCGATGTCCGCCGCCTTGGCGTAGTTCACCTGGATCAGCTCGCGACGCAGCGGCGCCAGTTCGGCGATCTGCTTCTGCGCCTCCAGCTCCTGACGCTCGCGTGCGGCGATCTCGTCGGCCGGCGCCACCAGCAGCACGTTGCCGAGCTTGCGCTTGTCCAGGCCCTTGGTCTTGAGCACGAGGTCCAGCGCCTGGTCCCACGGCACATTCTGCAGGCGCAGGGTGATGTTGCCCTGCACGGTATCCGAGGCCACCAGGTTCAGATCGGTGAAGTCGGCGATCAATTGCAGCACCGACCGCACGTCGATGTCCTGGAAGTTCAGCGACAGCTTCTCGCCGGTGTAGGCGAAGTTGTCCTTCTTGCGCCGCTCGGCGTCGTCCGCGGTCATCGGCTTGATGCTGACGGTCAGGCGATTGTCGGTCTGGTAGACCAGGTAGTCGTAGAGCCCGCTCGGCTCGATGGTGATGCTGGTACGGTCGGATTGCGCACTGGCGTTGACGAACTGCACCGGGGTGGCGAAGTCCTTGACGTCCAGGCGAACCCGCAGCGCGTCGGGCAGCTGGGTCTTGGCGAAGTCCAGGCGGATCTTGCCGCCCTGCTCCTGGATATCCGGGCTCAGCGTCGGGTCGGAGAGGTCGATGACCACGTTGCCCTCGCCCTTCTCGCCGCGCTGGAAGTCGATATTGCGGATCGCGCGGCCCGCCGGCACGTACGGCTTGGGCTTGATCGGCTGGGCGTAGCTGGCCGGAGCCGGGCTCGCCTTGACCGGAGCGGCGGAAGCGACGCTGGCGCCGGCCGGCGAATTGCCGACCACCACGAACAGGTTGTTGCCCTCCACCCGGGTGGTGTAGGACGACAGCGTGGTCAGGTTGATGATCAACCGTGTGCGGTCCTTCGCCTCGACCACCGTGACGCTGCGTGTATTGCCCACGCTCAGTTCGCGGTTCTTGGTGCCGAGCTTGTTCTGCACCCCCGGCAGGTCGAGGGCGATCCGCGCCGGCTGCTCGATGGTATAGCCGCGCGGCGTGGCGACGGGCTGGTCGAACTGCAGCTTGAGCTCGACCCGGTCTCCGGGCAGCGCCGCCACGTCGAGTTTCTCCAGGTCCGCGGCGAGCAAGGCCGGCGCGAACATGGCGGCCAGCAAAGCGATCCCGAGGCGCGAGAGGCCACTGTTCATCGTCCGACTCCGTTGTACAGACTGCTGTTGGTTATGCATGTTTTTCCCCGCCCTCAGGAGCGTTCCTTGAGAGTCAGGCTGCGCGGACGCTCCAGCCAGTTCCCCTCTCCGTCAGGAACGATTTCGATCACGTCTATTTTTCCTTCGCTGATGCCGACGACCTTGCCGTCGTTGCGCCCCAGGTAGTCCCCGACCCTCACCCGGTGCACGCCACCCGCCCCCTTCACCAGGGCGAAGGTGCCCTGGGCATTGGACAGGGTGCCGACCATCTCGAAGGTTTCGATGTTGAAGCCTTCCAGGAACTGCTTGACCCGCGTCTCGTCGGGCTTGATCACCTTGTTGCCCTTCTGCCGCACCGTCAGGTCGATCTTCACCGGCGGCTGGAACGGACTGCGCAGCGATGCGGCGCTATAGGTAAAGGCCTCGTACGGCTGGAACTTCGGCAACGGCTCGATGGTGCCCTTGGGACGCGCCCGTACCTCGTCCATGTAGGTCTGCAGGTCGGCGAAGTCGGAGCCGCCGCCGCATCCGGCCAGGCTGGCGAGCAGCAGGCTGCTCATGATCAGACGGGCTCTCATTTCTTCAGCCCCTTGTCGTTGTAGCGGTAGGTCTTGGCCAGGATGCTCATGCGCAGCTTGGACGTACTGCCGGGCTCGACCGGCTTGATCTCGAAGTCATGCAGGGTGACGATCCGCGGCAGACTGGAGACGCCGCTGACAAAGGTCGCCAGGTCGTGATAGCCACCGACCACGCTGATCTGGATCGGCAGCTCGATGTAGAACTGCTGGGTGACCTCGGGGAGCAGCTTGATCTCCTCGAACTCCAGCCCGCTGCCCAGTCCGGTGCGAGTGATGTCCTCGAGCAGGCCGGGCACCTCGGTGTCGCTGGGCAGTTGCCGCAGCAAGGCGCCGAAGGACTCTTCCATCTCCTTCATCTGCGCCTTGTAGGCTTCCAGGTTCGCGGCCTGGAAGGCCTTGGTGGAGAACTGCTGCTTGAGCGTCTCCTCCTCCGCGGCCTGCTGCTCCAGCTGCGCCTGCATGTCGCTCAGGTGGAAGTTGTAGCCCAGCGCAAGCACCGCCGCGGTCAGCAGCACGCAGACGATGACCTTGACCGCCGCCGGCCAGGAACCGATGTTGTTCAGGTCGAGATCGTTGATGTCGATCTTGCGCAGACTTTCCAGGGAACTGGCCAGACTCATTTCTTGGCTCCTTGCGCAACCCCATTCTTGGCCTTGGCATCCTGCTCGCCCGGCTGCGTCTGCTGCACGGTCAACTGGAACACGTTGGCCTGGTCCACCGCCCCCTGGGTCACCGCCTTGACCTCGTTCAGGGTCGGCGCGGTCAGCCATTCGGACGCGTCCATGTTGCGCATCAGGTTGGAGACACGGTTGTTGGACTCGGCCGCGCCGGCGATGGCGATATTCCTGCCGGTCATCTTCAGGTCGGTGAAATACACGCCGTCGGGCAGCGTGCGCACGAGCTGGTCGAACACCCGGCCGATGATCGGGCGGTTGCCCTGCAGGTCCTGGATGATCTTCATCCGCTCGAGCAACTGCTGGCGGCGCGACTTCAGCTCGCTGATCTCCTTGATCCGCGCGTCCAGCACGACGATTTCCTTGCGCAGGAAGTCGTTGCGCGCATTCTGGTTCTCGATGGCGGCGGTGAAGTACTGGTCGCCGAGGAACACCAGGGCCGCCGAGGCCACCAGCACGCCACCGAGGATCACCAGGAACTGCTGCTTGCGCTGCTCGCGCAGCTCTTCGCGCCAGGGTAGAAGGTTGATCCGTGCCATCAGTCGAAACTCCTCAACGCCAGGCCGCAGGCGATCATCAACGCCGGCGCGTCGCTGGCCAGGGCGCCGGCGTTCACCTTGCCGTTCAGCGCCATGTCGGCGAACGGGTTGGCGACCAGGGTCGGGGTGCCGATCTTCTGCTGGATCAGCCGGTCGAGGTCCTGGATCGACGCCGTGCCGCCCGCTAGGACGATGTAGTCGACGTCATTGAACTGGCCGGCGGCGAAGAAGAACTGCAGCGAACGGGAAACCTGCTGGACCACGGCGTCCTTGAACGGACGCAGGACTTCGCTGTCGTAGTCATCCGGAAGACCACCCTGCTTCTTGGCGAGACCGGCTTCCTCCACCGAAAGCCCGTAGCGCCGCTGGATCTCCTCGGTGAGCTGGCGTCCGCCGAACAACTGCTCGCGGGTATAGATGGTGCGGCCGTTGTGCAGGACGCTGAGCGTTGTCATGGTCGCGCCGATGTCCACCACCGCCACGGTCAACTGGTCGGTGTCGGCACCCAGCTGGCTGCTCAGCAGCGCATAGGAACGCTCCAGCGCGTAGGCCTCGACGTCGACCACCTTGGCGGTCAGGCCGGCCAGCGCCAGGGCCGCTTCGCGCACCTCGACGTTCTCTTTCCGACAGGCGGCCAGGAGCACGTCCACACGCTCGGGATTGCGCGCGGAAAGACCCTGGACCTCGAAGTCGATGGCGACCTCCTCCAGCGGATAGGGGATGTACTGGTCGGCCTCGATCTTCAGCTGGTTTTCCAGTTCGTCCTCGGAAAGCCCGGCCTCCATCTCGATCGTCTTGGTGATCACCGCCGAACCGGCGACGGCCACCACGGCCGATTTCAGGTTGGTTTTCGCCTTGACCAGCACCCGTGACAACGCCTGGCCGACCCCTTCCAGCTCGACGATGTTCTTTTCCACGACTGCGTTCGGCGGAAGCGGCTCGACGGCATAGGCCTCCACTTTGTAGCGGCCTCCGGAGCGGCTCAACTCAAGGAGCTTTACCGAGGTCGAGCTGATGTCGATCCCCAGTAAGGTATTCGCTTTCTTTTTTATGAGCCCTAGCACGACCAATTCCCTATTAGCGTTCAATACTTACGAACGATTCTTCTTTTTTCACATTAGATACCAGAGCTGAAGGCCAGGCAAATGGCTAGGTCACAGAAAAATTGCTTATAATGTGAACAGCTTTTGCCTTTTTCCTGTCCTATTCGCTTAACTCTTTCTTTTTCCTGGAAATCCGAATCTACCCATGCGCCTGCTGAAGTTCCTGTGGTGGACTTGCGTCACCCTGATTTGTGGAGTGCTGCTCAGTTTCAGCGGCGCCTATCTCTATCTGAGTCCCAGCCTGCCCTCGGTGGAGGCTCTGCGTAACGTCCAGCTGCAGATCCCCCTCAAGGTCTACAGCGAGGACGGCAAGCTGATCTCCGAGTTCGGCGAGATGCGCCGGACCCCGATCCGCTTCGCCGACATCCCGCAGGACTTCATCCATGCCCTGCTGTCCGCCGAGGACGACAATTTCGCCAACCATTATGGCGTCGATGTGAAAAGCCTAATGCGCGCCGCCGCGCAATTATTGAAAAGCGGTCACATCCAGACTGGCGGCAGCACCATCACCATGCAGGTGGCGAAGAACTACTTCCTTACCAATGAAAGAAGCTTCTCGCGAAAGATCAATGAAATCCTCCTGGCCCTGCAGATCGAGCGGCAGCTGACCAAGGACGAGATCCTCGAGCTCTACGTCAACAAGATCTACCTGGGCAACCGCGCCTATGGCATCGAGGCTGCCGCACAGGTCTATTACGGCAAGCCGATCAAAGACTTGAGCCTGGCCGAGATGGCGATGATCGCCGGTCTGCCGAAGGCGCCCTCGCGCTACAACCCGCTGGTCAACCCGACCCGCAGCACGGAGCGGCGCGACTGGATCCTCGAGCGCATGCTCAAGCTCGGCTTCATCGACCAGCAGCGTTACCAGGCCGCCATCGATGAGCCGATCAACGCCTCCTACCACGTGCAGACCCCCGAGCTGAACGCGCCCTACATTGCCGAAATGGCCCGCGCCGAGATGGTCGGCCGCTATGGCAGCGAGGCCTACACCGAGGGCTACAAGGTCATCACCACGGTGCGCAGCGACCTGCAGAACGCCGCCAGCCAGTCGGTCCGCGACGGCCTCATCGACTATGACCAGCGCCACGGCTACCGCGGCCCGGAAACCCGCCTGCCGGGCCAGACGCGCGACGCCTGGCTCAAGCATCTCGGCCAGCAGCGCAGCATCGGCGGCCTGGAGCCGGCGATCGTCACCCAGGTGGAAAAGAGCGGGATCATGGTGATGACCCGCGACGGCAAGGAAGAAGCCGTGACCTGGGACAGCATGAAATGGGCACGCCCCTTCCTCAGCAACAACAGCATGGGGCCGTTGCCGCGCCAACCCGCCGACGTGGCCCAGGCCGGCGACCAGGTCCGCGTGCAGCGCCAGGAAGACGGCACCCTGCGCTTCGTGCAGATTCCCGCCGCGCAGAGCGCGCTGATCTCCCTCGACCCGCAGGACGGCGCGATCCGCTCGCTGGTCGGCGGCTTCTCCTTCGAGCAGAGCAACTACAACCGCGCGATCCAGGCCAAGCGCCAGCCGGGCTCCAGTTTCAAGCCGTTCATCTACAGCGCGGCCCTGGACAACGGCTTCACCGCCGCCAGCCTGGTCAACGACGCGCCCATCGTGTTCGTCGACGAGTACCTGGACAAGGTCTGGCGACCGAAGAACGACACCAACACCTTCCTCGGCCCGATCCCGCTGCGCGAAGCCTTGTACAAGTCCCGCAACATGGTCTCGATCCGCGTCCTGCAGGGCGTGGGCATCGAGCGGGCGATCAGCTACATCACCAAGTTCGGCTTCCAGCGCGACGAACTGCCGCGCAACTTCTCCCTGGCCCTGGGCACCGCGACGGTGACGCCGATGGAGATCGCCGGCGCCTGGAGCGTGTTCGCCAACGGCGGCTACAAGGTCAATCCGTACGTCATCGAACGCATCGAAAGCCGCGATGGCCAGGTGCTGTACCAGGCCAACCCGCCCCGCGTGCCGGTGGAGGAACAGGCCGCTGCGCAGGATACGGAAGACGCCGGCAATCCTGGCGAGCCGGAGGCTCCGGAGAGCGCCGAAGGCGAGGGTTCGATCGAAGCCCAGCAGGTCGCCGCCAACGCCCGGACCACCTTCGAGCCGACCCCGGCGGAGCGGATCATCGACGCCCGCACCGCCTACATCATGACCAGCATGCTGCAGGACGTGATCAAGCGCGGCACCGGGCGCCGCGCCCTGGCGCTGAAGCGCACCGACCTGGCCGGCAAGACGGGCACCACCAACGACTCCAAGGACGGCTGGTTCTCCGGCTACAACTCCGACTACGTGACCAGCGTCTGGGTCGGCTTCGACCAGCCGGAGACCCTGGGTCGCCGCGAGTACGGCGGCACCGTCGCGCTGCCGATCTGGATCAGGTACATGGGCTTCGCCCTCAAGGACAAGCCGATGCACACCATGGCCGAGCCGCCAGGCATCGTCAGCCTGCGCATCGATCCGGTCACCGGCCGCTCTGCCGCGCCGGGCACGCCCGGCGCCTATTTCGAGATGTTCAAGAACGAAGACACCCCGCCCTCGGTCAACGAACTGCCGCCGGGCAGCTTCCCCGGCAGCCCGCTGCCGGACGACGAAGGCGCGCCGATCGACCTGTTCTGAACCGGCGCCTGCGCTTCGTTGGTGACGACGGAGCGCGAGGCGCAGGCAAAAAGAAACCCCGCCAAGGCGGGGTTTCTTTTTATCCGGCTTATCCGACGGCTCGATCAGCCGTTGAAGACGTCATCCACCGATTTCAGCGGATAGTTCTTCGGATACGGCAGGGTCGCCACGCCGGTCTCGATGGCAGCCTTGGCCACGGCATCGGACACCACGCTGATCAGGCGCTTGTCCATCGGCTTCGGAATGATGTACTCGCGGCCGAATTCCAGCTTGTCCACGCCATAGGCGGCGCAGACGTCCTCCGGCACCGGCTGCTTGGCCAGGTCGCGCAGGGCCAGGGCGGCGGCGATCTTCATCTCTTCGTTGATGCGCGTGGCGCGCACGTCCAGGGCACCGCGGAAGATGAAGGGGAAACCGAGCACGTTGTTGACCTGGTTCGGATAGTCGGAACGACCGGTGGCCATGATCACGTCGTTGCGGGTGGCATGGGCCAGTTCCGGCTTGATCTCCGGGTCCGGGTTGGAGCAGGCGAACACGATCGGGTTCGGCGCCATGCGCTTGAGATCTTCCGGCTCCAGCAGGTTGGCGCCGGACAGGCCGACGAACACGTCGGCGCCATCCAGGGCGTCGGCCAGGGTGCGCTTGTCGGTCTCGGTGGCGAACACCGACTTGTACTGGTTCAGGTCGTCGCGGCCGGCGTGGATCACGCCCTTGCGGTCGATCATGTAGATGTTCTCGACCTTGGCGCCCATGCTCACCAGCAGCTTCATGCAGGAGATGGCGGCGGCGCCGGCGCCGAGGCAGACGATCTTCGCGTCTTCCAGCTTCTTGCCGGCCAGCTCCAGCGCGTTGAGCATGCCCGCCGCGGTAACGATGGCGGTGCCGTGCTGGTCATCGTGGAACACCGGGATGTCGCACTGCTCGATCAGCGCGCGCTCGATCTCGAAGCACTCGGGAGCCTTGATGTCCTCGAGGTTGATGCCGCCGAAGGTGATGGAGATGCGCTTGACGGTATCGATGAAGGCCTGCGGGCTTTCGGCGTCGACCTCGATGTCGAACACGTCGATGCCGGCGAAGCGCTTGAACAGCACACCCTTGCCTTCCATCACCGGCTTGGAGGCCAGCGGGCCCAGGTTACCCAGGCCGAGAATCGCGGTGCCGTCGGAGATCACTGCCACCAGGTTGCCCTTGCCGGTGTACTGGTAGGCCAGCTCGGCATCGCGGGCGATTTCACGCACCGGCTCGGCGACACCCGGGCTGTAGGCCAGGGACAGGTCCCGGGCGGTAGCGGTGGGTTTGGTCAGCTCGACACTCAGTTTTCCCGGACGGGGTTGTGCGTGATATTCGAGGGCAGCGGTTTTAAGATCGGACATTTGGGCACTTCCGCTTTATTGCTTGTTGGACAGACGGGGCGACCGAGCATACGCAAGAAGACGACGCCCCACAAGATCGTCAGGACCCGGCTGTCAAGACCTCTAGCGTACGACTTTAAGCCAATCGCCCGGACGGGGTTCACCGCTCGGATAAAGGTCATTCAGCAGACGCAGGCGAGCCACGGAGTCACTCAATGACCCCTCGCCACCAGCCGCCAATTGCTCCAGCGTCTGCCCCGCCTTGACCTGCACCAGGTGCAGGCGTCGCGGCTGCGCCAGGGCCCGCTCCTTGTCGCGCAGCGGACGGAAACTGCGGATCACGCCGAGGAAACGGTCGTCCTGGGTCTCCAGGGAACCGACCTTGACCACGCCGACGAACAGGTAGGCCCGGTCGCCCTGGTAGATCACCGCCACCCGCCGCGCCGGGTTGCCTGGCACCACCGCCGTGTAGCCGTTCAGCCCGGCCTGCTGCAGCGACTCTTCCCGGGCCAGCCGTTGCCCGGCGTTCTTGCGCAGGAACTCCGCGGGCGTCAGGCGGGCATCATGGGGCACCAGCTTCATGCCGATGAACGACTGCTCGTCCGCCGGATAGCCGAGCAGGGCGCTCGGCTGGTTGAGAATCTTCCAGCCCGCCGGATAGCTCAGGGTGAAGTCCAGCTCGGCATGGTAGAAATTCTGCCCGCGACGCACCCCGGCCGCGGCCGAGTCGCCGAAGGGCAGGCCCTCCAGGTGGCGGAGGAACACGTCGCGGCCGACTTCCTGCTGTCCGTTGGCCAGTTGCCGCGCCGGACCGACCACCTGCTGCAGGCGCCGATCATTGTCCGGGTGGGTGTCGAACAGGCCGTGGTAACCGCCGGCCTGCACCGCCTGGCCATTGCGCGCCGCCTCCGCGCGGGCGAAGTCTTCCTGGTTCTTCAGCACCCGCACCACCTGGATCATCGCCGTCGGATCGTAGCCGGCGCGGGCCAGGTACTGGGCCCCCAGCCCATCGGCCTCCAGCTCCATGTCACGGCCATAGCCGCGGACGAAGGCGGTGCCGAGCACGTTCGCCAGGTCGCCGGCGGCACCGACGCCGGTACCGATCGCCACCGCCTGGCCGAGGATGTTCCAGGCGCTGGCCTGGCTCTGCTGGCGCACGCTGTGACGCGCCGTGACGTGGCCGACCTCGTGGCCGAGCACCGCGGCCAGCTCGGCCTCGGAGCCGAGGTAGGCGATCAGTCCGCGATGGATATAGATGTAGCCGCCCGGCAGGGCGAAGGCGTTGATGTCCGGCGAGTCGATGACGGTGAAGTGGTACTGCAGGTTGCTGCGATGGCTGCTGCGCGCGACCCGCTCGCCGACCCGCTGCACGTAGGCCTGGAGTTTTTCGTCATTGTAGCGGGGGAACTGCTTGAGGATTTCCTGGTTGTAGCGAGCGCCCATGCCGAGCTCCTGCTGCTCGCTCATCATCACGAAGTCGCTCTTGCCGGTGGCCGGGTTCACCGCGCAACCGCCCAGCGTCGCGACTCCCAGCACCAGCATCAGGAGCCAGACGATCCTCATGGAAGCCACTCCAGCATCGCCGGGTCGGTCACCGACAACTGCCAGCGCGCCTTGCCGGCCGACACCGCGCCCCGCCGGGAACGGTCGACCACCCAGCCACGCACTTCCAGAGAACGCCCCGCCATCTGCATCACCCGCTTCGCATCGAATGCCTTGAGCACCTTCGGCTCGATCCGCAGGACCAGCGGACCGTCCATTTCCAGCCAGATGCCACCCCGGTTGCGCTCGACCTCGAGCACCCGTCCGCGAACCACGGCGAAACCGCTCTGCGACAGTTGCTCCGCCGACAGCACCGGCGAACGCTTCCACACTCCCAGATTAGCCGATCGCGCGGCACGTTCAGCGGCTTGCTGACAGGCCGTCAGCTCGGTGTTCGGCGCCACCGCCACCAGGTAGCCAAGGCCTTCGCCGAGCAGGCGCGCCTCGAGATTGCCGCCACTGGCGTCGAACAGGTGCGCCAGGGTCCGGCCGTAGTGATCGCGGGCCTGACGCCCCGGCTGCAGGCCGAGACGCCCGCCGCCGGCCGTCACCAGCGCCTGCAGGCGCTGCTTCGCGGCTTCGGCATAGGGTTCGGTGGTACGGCCGTTGTGCGCCAGTTCAGGCGCGTTGATGCCGATCAGCCGCACACTCCGGCCGTCGCGCAGGCGCACGGTGTCACCGTCCACCACCCGCGCCACCTCGACGCTCTGCAAGGTCCCGGTGGGACGGCAGGCCTCCGCCGCGCCGGCGGCGACAGAAATCACGGACATGAAAAAGGCGCCCACCAGGGACGCCTTTCTCGGTACAGCGACAAGAAGCATTGCGCGCGTTCGCGGCAAGCGGCTTACTTGGTGGCGCCGAATACGCCGAAACGCTGCTTGAAGCGGTCGATACGGCCGCCGGTGTCCAGCACCTTCTGCTTGCCGGTGTAGAACGGGTGGCATTCGGAGCACACGTCCAGGTGGATCGGCTTGCACAGGGTGGAACGGGTCTTGATGACGTTACCGCAGCTGCAGGTAGCTTCGATAGCTTCGTAAGCCGGATGGATGTCCGCTTTCATGATTTGATCCTCGGGGCGTTGTGTGCCGCCACCCAGCGCTTTTACCGGGCACCGCACGTAATTAAGGGCGTGGATCATACCAGACCGTTTCATCTATGCAAGCGACCCCGCCCGCCGGTCGTCTGCTAACATCGCCGGCCCGGTCCTCGTTTCCTTCATCCCCGGAAGCCGTTGAGTGTCAGACCTGATCCTACGCCTCGCCCTGCCTTCGCCCCTCCGACGCCTGTTCGACTATCGGGCGCCACGCGGGATTCCACGCAGCGCCCTGCAACCGGGGATACGCCTGCTGGTGCCGTTCGGGCGCCGCGAGATGATTGGCGTTCTGATAGAGGTGACGGACCGTTCCGAAGTGCCGGAGGACAAGCTCAAGCCGGCGCTCAGGGTGCTCGACGCCAAGCCGCCGATGCCCGCCCACCTGCTCGAGCTATGCCGCTGGACCGCCCAGTACTACCAGCACAGCCTCGGCGACAGCCTGTCCTGGGCGCTGCCCAATCTGCTGCGCCAGGGCGAGCCGGCCGAGGCCCGCCAGCAGCGTTTCTGGCACGCCGTCGAGCAATCCAGCCTCGACGACCCGCGCCTGGCCCGCGCGCCGCGCCAGCGTCAGGCCCTGGCGATTCTCAAGCAGCATCCGCACGGGGTTTCCCATGAGTTGCTGAACCAGCTGGAGATAAACAAGGACAGCCTCGACCTGCTCAAGGAAAAAGGCCTGGTCGAACTGGAGGTGCGGCGCCACAGCACCCCGCCGCGCGAAGGCGGCTGGCTGGCCCAGGCGGAGCTGCCGCTGAACCCCGAGCAGCGCGCCGCCTTCGAGGCGGTCCGCGCCAGCCACGGCAGCTTCCACTGCTTCCTTCTGGCTGGCGTCACCGGCAGCGGCAAGACCGAGGTCTACCTGCAACTGATCCGCGAGACCCTGGCCGCCGGCCGCCAGGCGCTGGTACTGATTCCCGAGATCAACCTCGGCCCGCAGACCCTGGCCCGCTTCGAGCGGCGCTTCAACGCGCGCATCGCCCTGCTGCACTCGGCCCTGACCGACCGCGAGCGCCTCGACGCCTGGCTCGCCGCACGGGATGGCGAGGCCGATATCGTCATCGGCACCCGCTCGGCGCTGTTCACTCCGCTGAAGCGTCCGGGACTGATCATCGTCGACGAGGAACACGACGCCTCCTATAAACAGCAGGACGGCCTGCGCTATCACGCCCGCGACCTGGCGCTGGTGCGCGCGCGCCTGGAGAACGTGCCGATCCTGCTCGGCTCGGCCACTCCCGCCCTGGAAAGCCTGCACAACGCCCAGGCCGGCCGCTACGGCCTGCTGCGCCTGACCCAGCGCGCCGGCGGTGCCCAACCGCCGAAGTTCATTCGCCTCGACGTGAAGAGCATGCCGCTCGACGCCGGGCTTTCCCGGCCCCTGCAACAGGCCATCGGCGACACCCTGGCGGCCGGCCAGCAGGTGCTGGTGTTCCTCAACCGCCGCGGTTTCGCCCCGACCCTGCTGTGCCACGACTGCGGCTGGATCAGCCAGTGTCCGCGCTGCGACGCGCGGATGACCGTGCACCAGGGCAGCGGTGAGCTGCGCTGCCACCACTGCGACCATCGCCAGCGCCCACCGATGAACTGTCCGCAATGCGGCAAGCTCGACCTGCGCCCGGTGGGCGCCGGTACCGAGCGCGCCGAGGAGCGCCTGCGGATTCTATTCCCGCATCATCCGGTGCTGCGCATCGACCGCGACAGCACCTCGCGCAAGCACGCCATGCGCGACCTCTTCGCTACCATCAACAGCGGCGAGCCATGCATCCTGGTCGGCACCCAGATGCTCGCCAAGGGTCATCACTTCCCGCGGGTCACCCTGGTGGCGATCCTCGACGCCGATGGCGGCCTGTTCTCCGCCGACTTCCGCGCCAGCGAACGCATGGCCCAGCAGATCGTCCAGGTCGCCGGCCGCGCGGGGCGCGCCGAGGAACCCGGGCGGGTACTGATCCAGACCCACCTGGCCGACCACCCGCTGCTGGTCCAGCTCACCGAAGACGGCTACTTCGCCTTCGCCGAGCAGGCCCTCAGCGAGCGCCGCGCCGCCGGCCTGCCGCCCTTCGCCCACCTCGCCCTGCTGCGCGCCGAGGCGCACAAGCCGGGCCAGGCGGAAGCCTTCCTCGACAGCGCCTGCGGCGCCGCCGAGCAACTGCTGGAGCAGATCGGCGGTCCGGAGGTGGAACTGCTCGGACCGGTACCGGCGCCCATGGAGCGGCGCGCCGGCAAGCACCGCGCGCAGTTGCTGCTGCAGTGCATGAGCCGGGCGCCGTTGCACCGCCTGCTGGCGCCCTGGCTGCAAGCCCTCGAACAGCTACCCGGCGGACGCCAGGTACGCTGGTCGCTGGACGTGGACCCGATCGACCTTTTCTGATGGGCGTCCAGGAAGACACCCCACTTGACAGGGGTCAGGCGGAACCAGCGACGCCAGGCGCAAACTGTCGGCTGATCGCTGCAACGGTTGGCAACATCTGTCCACCCACGGATAATGCGCGGTTCTGAGCCTCGACCGGCCACCCTGCGCACCCCGCGGGGACTGAACTCCGGAGCGCCGCATCCGCCGGCCCTTCCACTGCCTGACCGTCGCGCGCCGCCCCCTCTGCCCGCGAGCACGGAGAGAACGATGAAAGACACGATTCGCCAGCTGATCCAGCAAGCCCTCGACCAACTGACCGCGGACGGCACCCTGCCCGCCGGCCTGACCCCGGACATCCAGGTGGAGAACACCAAGGACCGCAGCCACGGCGATTTCGCCAGCAACATCGCGATGATGCTGGCCAAGCCGGCCGGCATGAAACCGCGCGACCTGGCGACCAGGCTGGTCGAGGCGCTGCCCGCCCACGAGCAGTTGGCCAAGGTGGAAATCGCCGGCCCCGGCTTCCTCAACTTCTTCCAGGACCACGTCTGGCTCGCCGCCAGCCTCGACCGCGCCCTCGCCGACGAGCGTCTCGGCGTGCGCAAGGCCGGCCCGGCGCAACGCGTGGTGATCGACCTGTCCTCGCCGAACCTGGCCAAGGAGATGCATGTCGGCCACCTGCGCTCGACCATCATCGGCGACGCCGTCGCGCGCGTCCTCGAGTTCCTCGGCGACACGGTGATCAGGCAGAACCACGTCGGCGACTGGGGCACCCAGTTCGGCATGCTGCTCGCCTACCTGGAAGAGCAGCCGGTGGACGCCCAGGCCGAGCTGCACGACCTGGAAGTCTTCTACCGCGCGGCGAAGAAACGCTTCGACGAGTCTCCCGAGTTCGCCGACCGCGCCCGCGAACTGGTGGTCAGGCTGCAGGCCGGCGACCCCGACTGCCTGCGCCTGTGGACGCGCTTCAACGAGATTTCCCTGTCGCACTGCCAGAAGGTCTACGACCGTCTCGGCGTGAAACTGAGCACGGCCGACGTCAAGGGCGAGAGCGCCTACAACGACGACCTCGCCCAGGTAGTCGCCGACCTGACCGCCAAGGGCCTGCTCACCGAGGACAACGGCGCGCTGTGCGTCTTCCTCGAGGAGTTCAGGAACGCCGAGGGCAATCCGCTCCCGGTGATCGTGCAGAAAGCCGGTGGCGGCTACCTCTATGCCACCACCGACCTGGCCGCCATGCGTTATCGGCACAACGTGCTGCACGCCGACCGCGCGCTGTACTTCGTCGACCAGCGCCAGGCCCTGCATTTCCAGCAGGTATTCGAAGTGGCGCGGCGCGCCGGCTTCGTCCCGGCCGACATGGAGCTGGAGCACATGGGCTTCGGCACCATGAACGGCGCTGACGGGCGTCCGTTCAAGACCCGCGACGGCGGTACGGTGAAGCTGATCGACCTGCTGGAAGAAGCCGAGAGCCGCGCCTATGCCCTGGTCAAGGAACGCAACGAGCAGCGCGTCGAGCGCGGCGAGGAGCCGTTCGACGAGGCCCAGCTGCGCGAGATCGGCCGGGTGGTGGGTATCGACTCGGTGAAATACGCCGACCTGTCCAAGCACCGCACCAGCGACTACAGCTTCAACTTCGAGCTGATGCTCAGCTTCGAAGGCAACACCGCGCCCTACCTGCTCTACGCCTGCACCCGCGTGGCCAGCGTGTTCCGCAAGCTCGGCCAGGGCCGCGAGCAACTGGGCGGCAGGATCGTCCTCGAACAGCCCCAGGAGCTGGCCCTGGCCGCACAACTGGCGCAATTCGGCGACCTGCTCAACAACGTCGCGCTCAAGGGCGTGCCGCACCTGCTTTGCGCCTACCTGTACGAGCTGGCCGGACTGTTCTCCAGCTTCTACGAGCACTGCCCGATCCTCACCGCCGAGGACCCGGCGCAGAAGGACAGCCGCCTGCGTCTCGCCGCGCTGACCGGCCGTACCCTGGAACAGGGCCTGGAGTTGCTCGGTCTGAAGACCCTGGAACGCATGTAATCGAACCCGCCCGAACAGGAGTCCGGGAACCCCCATGGCAAAGAAGAAACCCGCCCCCAAGCGCGGCGCCAGCCGCTACCAGGCGCCCGCCGCGAAGAACGGCGTTCCCGGCTGGGTCTGGCTGGTCGCCGGACTGGCCATCGGCGGCTTCATCATGTTCCTGATGAAGCTCGAACCCGGGCGCAAGGACGTCCAGCGCGAACGCCCGGATGCCCAGCGCCCGGCCACCGTGCAGGGCAAGCAGCCGCAGCAGCAGAACGCCCAGGCCCAGCAACCGGCGCAGACGCCGGCCCAGGCCAAGCCGAAGTACGAGTTCTATACCTTGCTGCCGGAGTCCGAAGTCGTGGTGCCGCCCGAAGCGGTACCGGAAAAGGCCCCTCCGCCGCCCACCCCCGCCGAACTGGCCAAGGCCGACGAAGCGCGGGCCAAGGCCGCCCTCGCCGGCCAGGTGCCGCCGCCGCTGCCCAAGGCGGTGGTCGCCGCCAGCACCCAGTTCTTCCTGCAGGCCGGCTCGTTCCGCAAGCAGTCCGACGCCGACCGCGTGCGCGCGCAGATCATCCTGCTCGGGCAGTCGGTGAACGTCGAGGCCGGCAACGTCCGCGACGAGACCTGGTACCGGGTGATGGTCGGCCCCTTCAACAGCCGCGACCAGTTGTCCCAGGCGCAGAAGACGCTGTCCTCCAACGGTTTCAGCAACCTCCTGTTACAGCAACGCAAGGCCCGCTGAACGCGGGCCCCGCGCCGGGCGTCCCGACGCACGGCGCGGGGCGCGGTTGAAAAGCCGCGGATCGCCCCTATATCTCCCAGCATTCCGGGCATCCGGCCCCGCAGTGTGGAGATATCCCCCTTGACCACCATCGTATCTGTCCGCCGCAACGGCAAAGTCGTCATGGGCGGCGACGGCCAGGTTTCCCTGGGCAACACCGTGATGAAAGGCAACGCCAAGAAGGTCCGGCGCCTCTACCACGGTCAGGTCCTGGCCGGCTTCGCCGGTGCCACCGCCGATGCCTTCACTCTGTTCGAACGCTTCGAGCAGCAACTGGAGAAACACCAGGGGCACCTGGTCCGCGCCGCCGTCGAGCTGGCCAAGGACTGGCGCACCGACCGCTCCCTGAGCCGTCTCGAAGCCATGCTGGCGGTCGCCAACAAGGACGCCTCGCTGATCATCACCGGCAACGGCGATGTGGTCGAACCCGAACACGGCCTGATCGCCATGGGCTCCGGCGGCGGCTTCGCCCAGGCCGCGGCCCTGGCCCTGCTGCAGCACAACGCCGAGCTGAGCGCTCGGGAAGTCGCCGAGACCGCGCTGAACATCGCCGGCTCGATCTGCGTCTTCACCAACCAGAACCTGACCATCGAGGAGCTGGACAGCGCCGTCTGAGGCGCGCGTCCCCCGCTGGAGTAAACGAATGTCCATGACGCCCCGCGAGATCGTCCACGAACTCAACCGCCACATCATCGGCCAGGACGACGCCAAGCGCGCCGTCGCCATCGCCTTGCGCAACCGCTGGCGGCGCATGCAGCTGCCGGCCGAGCTGCGCGCCGAGGTGACGCCGAAGAACATCCTCATGATCGGCCCCACCGGCGTCGGCAAGACCGAGATCGCCCGGCGCCTGGCGCGCCTGGCGAACGCGCCGTTCATCAAGGTCGAGGCGACCAAGTTCACCGAGGTCGGCTACGTCGGCCGCGACGTCGAGTCGATCATCCGCGATCTCGCCGACGCCGCGGTGAAGATGCTCCGCGAGCAGGAGATCCAGAAGGTCAAGTACCGCGCCGAGGACGCCGCCGAGGAGCGCATCCTCGACGCCCTGCTGCCCGCCGCGCGTCCCGCCATGGGCTTCGGCGACGAGCCGGCGCGTGAGGACAGCAACACCCGCCAGCTGTTCCGCAAGCGCCTGCGCGAAGGCCAGCTGGACGACAAGGAAATCGACATCGAGGTGGCCGACAATCCGGCCGGCGTCGAGATCATGGCTCCGCCCGGCATGGAGGAGATGACCAACCAACTGCAGAACCTGTTCTCCGGCATGAGCAAGGGCAAGAAGAAGACCCGCAAGCTGAAGGTCGCCGATGCCCTGAAGATGATCCGCGACGAGGAGGCGGCGCGCCTGGTCAACGAGGAAGAGCTCAAGGCCCGCGCCCTGGAAGCGGTGGAGCAGCACGGCATCGTCTTCATCGACGAGATCGACAAGATCGCCAAGCGCGCCAACGCCGGCGGCGCCGACGTCTCCCGCGAGGGCGTGCAGCGCGACCTGCTGCCGCTGATCGAGGGCTGCACGGTGAACACCAAGCTGGGCATGGTCAAGACCGACCATATCCTGTTCATCGCCTCCGGCGCCTTCCACTTGAGCAAACCGAGCGACCTGGTCCCGGAACTGCAGGGCCGCCTGCCGATCCGCGTGGAACTCAAGGCCCTCAGCCCGAACGACTTCGAGCGGATCCTCACCGAGCCGCACGCCTCGCTCACCGAGCAGTACCGCGAGTTGCTCAAGACCGAGGGCCTGGGCATCGAGTTCGCCGAGGACGGTATCAAGCGTCTCGCCGAGATCGCCTGGCAGGTCAACGAGAAGACCGAGAACATCGGTGCCCGGCGCCTGCATACGCTGCTCGAGCGACTGCTGGAAGAGGTGTCGTTCAGCGCCGCCGACCTGGCCAGCGAGCACAGCGACAAGCCGATCCGGATCGACGCCGGCTACGTCAACAGCCACCTGGGCGAACTGGCCGAGGACGAGGACCTGTCCCGCTATATCCTCTGACCGCCGTTCACCGCCGCCACGGCCCGCCCGTGGCGGCGGGCCGGCTTGCCCCGAAGCGGGGTATCCTTGTGCTCCGCCCTTCCGCGAGTCCGATGCGATGCGTATCCCTTCCGCCATCCAGTTGCACAAAGCCTCGAAGAAACTGACCCTGCGCTACGGCGAGGAGAGCTATGACCTGCCCGCCGAGTTCCTTCGCGTGCACTCGCCCTCCGCCGAGGTCCAGGGCCACGGCAACCCGGTGCTGCAGTACGGCAAGCTGAACGTCGCCCTGGTCGGCGTCGAGCCGGCCGGCCAGTACGCGTTGAAACTGAGCTTCGACGACGGTCACGACAGCGGTCTGTTCACCTGGGACTATCTCTATGAACTGGCGACCCGCAGGGATCAGCTATGGGCCGAGTACCTGGTCGAGCTGGCCAGCGCCGGCAAATCCCGCGACCCCGACGAGTCGGTGGTCAAGCTGATGCTCTGAAACGTGGCGCCGCGTGCCCTCCCGGGGTACACGGCGCCGACGGATTTTTCCCCGCTGCCCCGTACGAGGGCACGTCATTTGCAACATTCGCCCCGCAGACTGCCAGACCAGACATCCGGTCGGCGCGCTCGCCACGGCGAATGACCTATCCTGCGCGACAGCGACGCTCTAGTCCGCAGGTTGGCTCCCCGCCCGCCCGGACACTCCGGTCACCGCCGCTTCTGCCAGCTTGCACGCCAGCGGAAACTCGCGTAACCAAGACGGTGCAGCCCCCTTGTCCGGGTCCTTCCCTGGCGTGTGTCCGCCCCGTCCTGAGTCGTGCGGGTGGGCTGGTAGTCGAGCAGTAGCCGGCCGGACAGCCCGTCCGTCGGCTTCGTTGCGGTCCCCTGTTTCGCCTCGAACAATGGAGCGTTGCCGATGAGTCAGAAGAACAATAACGAGCTTCCCAAGCAAGCTGCGGAGAACACCCTCAACCTGAACCCGGTGATCGGCATCCGCGGCAAGGACCTGCTCACTTCCGCGCGCATGGTCCTGCTCCAGGCCGTCCGCCAGCCACTGCACAGCGCCAGGCACGTGGCGCACTTCAGCCTGGAACTGAAGAACGTGCTGCTTGGCCAGTCGGAGCTGCGTCCCGCCGACGACGACCGGCGCTTCTCCGATCCGGCCTGGAGCCAGAACCCGTTGTACAAGCGCTACATGCAGACCTACCTGGCCTGGCGCAAGGAACTGCAGAGCTGGATCAGCCACAGCGACCTGTCGCCGCAGGACGTGAGCCGCGGCCAGTTCGTCATCAACCTGCTGACCGAGGCGATGTCGCCGACCAACAGCCTGAGCAACCCGGCGGCGGTCAAGCGCTTCTTCGAGACCGGCGGCAAGAGCCTGCTGGACGGTCTCGGACACCTGGCCAAGGACCTGGTGAACAACGGCGGCATGCCCAGCCAGGTGGACATGGACGCCTTCGAGGTGGGCAAGAACCTCGCCACCAGCGAAGGCGCAGTGGTGTTCCGCAACGACGTGCTGGAACTGATCCAGTACCGCCCGATCACCGAATCGGTGCACGAGCGGCCGCTGCTGGTGGTGCCGCCGCAGATCAACAAGTTCTACGTCTTCGACCTGTCGCCGGACAAGAGCCTGGCGCGCTTCTGCCTGCGCAACGGCGTGCAGACCTTCATCGTCAGTTGGCGCAACCCGACCAAGTCGCAGCGCGAGTGGGGACTGACCACCTACATCGAGGCGCTCAAGGAGGCCATCGAGGTGGTCCTGTCGATCACCGGCAGCAAGGACCTCAACCTGCTCGGCGCCTGTTCCGGCGGAATCACCACCGCGACCCTGGTCGGCCACTACGTGGCCAGCGGCGAGAAGAAAGTCAACGCCTTCACCCAACTGGTCAGTGTGCTCGACTTCGAGCTCAATACCCAGGTCGCCCTGTTCGCCGACGAGAAGACCCTCGAGGCCGCCAAGCGCCGCTCCTACCAGTCCGGCGTGCTGGAGGGCAAGGACATGGCCAAGGTATTCGCCTGGATGCGCCCGAACGACCTGATCTGGAACTACTGGGTCAACAACTACCTGCTCGGCAACCAGCCGCCGGCGTTCGATATCCTCTACTGGAACAACGACACCACACGCCTGCCCGCCGCGCTACACGGCGAATTCGTCGAGCTGTTCAAGAGCAACCCGCTGAACCGCCCCGGCGCCCTGGAAGTGTCCGGCACGCCCATCGATCTCAGGCAGGTGACCTGCGATTTCTACTGCGTCGCCGGTCTGAACGATCACATCACCCCCTGGGAGTCATGCTACAAGTCGGCCAGGCTGCTGGGCGGCAAGTGCGAGTTCATTCTCTCCAACAGCGGCCACATCCAGAGCATCCTCAACCCACCGGGCAACCCCAAGGCGCGCTTCATGACCAACCCGGAACTGCCGGCCGAGCCCAAGGCCTGGCTGGAGCAAGCCGGCAAGCATGCCGACTCCTGGTGGCTGCACTGGCAGCAGTGGCTGGCCGAGCGCTCCGGCAAGACCCGCAAGGCGCCCGCCGGCCTCGGCAACAAGACCTATCCCGCCGGCGAAGCCGCGCCCGGCACCTACGTGCACGAACGATGAACAGCGACCGCCCCGAATCGCCGCGGGAGCCCGCGGCCTCCGCCGACGAAGCCCCGGCAGCGCCTCCGGCGCGGCCCCGCGCCGCGCGCAAGCCGGCCAGGCCTCGCGCCGCCGAGAGCGCGGCGCCGCCGCCAAGGACCCCTAGCATGCCCCAGCCCTTCGTCTTCCGGACCATCGACCTGGACGGCCAGACCATCCGCACCGCGGTGCGTCCGGGCAAGGAAGGCACCACTCCGCTGCTGATCTTCAACGGCATCGGCGCCAACCTGGAACTGGTCTTTCCCTTCGTCCAGGCCCTCGACCCGGAGCTGGAGGTGATCGCCTTCGACGTCCCCGGCGTCGGCGGCTCATCGACGCCCAGCGTGCCCTACCGCTTTCCCGGCCTGGCCAAGCTGGCGGCGCGGATGCTCGACTACCTGGACTATGGTCAGGTCAACGCGATCGGCGTGTCCTGGGGCGGCGCGCTGGCCCAGCAGTTCGCCCACGACTACCCGGAGCGCTGCAAGAAACTGATCCTCGCCGCCACTTCGGCCGGCGCGGTGATGGTGCCGGGCAAGCCGAAGGTGCTGATGCGCATGGCCAGCCCGCGACGCTACATCCAGCCATCCTACGGCGTGCACATCGCCCCGGACATCTACGGCGGCGCCTTCCGCCGCGACCCCAGGCTGGCCATGGCACATGCCAGCAAGGTTCGCTCGTCGGGCAAGCTGGGCTACTACTGGCAACTGTTCGCCGGGCTCGGCTGGACCAGCATCCACTGGCTGCACCGGATCCGCCAGCCGACCCTGGTGCTGGCCGGCGACGACGACCCGATCATTCCGCTGATCAACATGCGCGTGCTGGCCTGGCGCATTCCCAACGCCGAACTGCATGTGATCGACGACGGCCACCTGTTCCTGGTGACCCGCGCCGAATCGGTGGCGCCGATCATCATGAAATTCCTCGCCGAGGAGCGCCGGCGGGCAGTCATGCACCCGCGTCCGTTCCTGCCCAGGACCGGCTGAACCGCCGCGCGGCAACGCCGTGGCAGCAGACACTGCTTCGTCATGGTGCAGGTTCATAGTCGATGTTCCGCAACGGCGCATGGCGCCTGGCTTCGCCGCGACGGCGCGGGCTCTGCGACGCCGGTCCCGGGGTTGTGGTACAGGGCTTGCTGCCCCAGCTTCGGGCGGCATCCTCCCTGTTCAGGGAGGTGCGCGGTTCTGTCCCGGGTGAAACGGAATCCACAGGCTATAACTGAGTATTCCGAGCCAGAGCGCGCTGGCGCCCGAGGCATCCATGACGGTGGTCCTACGACGGAGTATGGTCCATGCGAGAAAAGCAGGATACGGGCAGTGTGCCGGTGCCCGCCGAATTCATGAGTGCGCAGAGCGCCATCGTCGGCCTGCGCGGCAAGGACCTGCTGACCACGGTCCGCAGCCTGGCGGTCCACGGCCTGCGTCAGCCGCTGCACAGCGCGCGGCACCTGGTCGCCTTCGGCGGCCAGCTGGGCAAGGTGCTGCTGGGCGACACCCTGCACCAGCCGAACCCGCAGGACGCCCGCTTCCAGGATCCTTCCTGGCGTCTGAATCCCTTCTACCGGCGCACCCTGCAGGCCTACCTGGCCTGGCAGAAGCAACTGCTCGCCTGGATCGACGAGAGCAACCTGGATCGCGACGACCGCGCCCGCGCGCGCTTCCTCGTGGCCCTGCTGTCCGACGCTGTCGCGCCGAGCAACAGCCTGATCAATCCGCTGGCGCTGAAGGAACTGTTCAACACAGGCGGGATCAGCCTGCTCAACGGCGTGCGCCATCTGCTCGAGGACCTGTTGCACAACGGCGGCATGCCCAGCCAGGTGAACAGGACCGCCTTCGAGATCGGCCGCAACCTGGCCACCACCCAGGGCGCGGTGGTGTACCGCAGCGAGGTGCTGGAGCTGATCCAGTACAAGCCGCTGGGCGAGCGCCGCTACGCCAGGCCACTGCTGATCGTGCCGCCGCAGATCAACAAGTACTACATCTTCGACCTCTCGCCGGAAAAGAGCTTCATCCAGTACGCCCTGAAGAACAACCTGCAGGTCTTCGTCGTCAGTTGGCGCAACCCCGACGCGCAGCACCGCGAATGGGGTCTTAGCACCTATGTCGAGGCCCTCGACCAGGCCATCGAGGCCTGCCGCGAGATCACCGGCAGCCGCAGCGTGAACCTGGCCGGCGCCTGCGCCGGCGGGCTCACCGTGGCCGCCCTGCTCGGCCACCTGCAGGTGCGCCGACAACTGCGCAAGGTCGCTAGCGCCACCTACCTGGTCAGCCTGCTCGACAGCCAGGTGGAAAGCCCGGCGATGCTCTTCGCCGACGAGCAGACCCTGGAGAACAGCAAGCGCCGCTCCTACCAGCACGGTGTGCTGGACGGCCGCGACATGGCCAGGGTGTTCGCCTGGATGCGCCCCAACGATCTGATCTGGAACTACTGGGTCAACAACTATCTGCTCGGCAAGCAGCCGCCGGCGTTCGACATCCTCTACTGGAACAACGACAACACGCGCCTGCCCGCGGCCTTCCACGGGGAGCTGCTGGACCTGTTCAAGCACAACCCGCTGACCCGCCCGGGCGCCCTCGAAGTCGGCGGTACCCCGGTCGACCTGGGCAAGGTGGCGATCGACAGCTTCCACGTCGCCGGCATCACCGACCACATCACGCCCTGGGACGCGGTCTACCGCTCGGCCCTGCTGCTCGGTGGCGAGCGGCGTTTCATCCTGTCCAACAGCGGACACATCCAGAGCATCCTCAACCCACCCGGCAACCCCAAGGCCTGCTATTTCGAGAATGACAAGCTGAGCAGCGACCCGCGCGCCTGGTACTACGACGCCAAGCGCGAGGAAGGCAGCTGGTGGCCGGTCTGGCTCGGCTGGCTGCAGGAGCGCTCGGGCGAACTGGGCGAGCCCGGCTTCAACCTCGGCAGCGCCGCCCATCCAGCCCTGGAAGCCGCTCCCGGCACCTACGTCCACATACGCTGAAAGCTCCCGGGCCGGGCCGCACGAACCCGGAAGAAGCACGGATGAAGACACGCGACCGTATCCTCGAATGCGCGCTGCTGCTGTTCAACGAGCAGGGCGAACCCAACGTCTCGACCCTGGAGATCGCCAACGAACTGGGCATCAGCCCGGGCAATCTCTACTACCACTTCCACGGCAAGGAGCCGCTGGTGCTGGCGCTGTTCGAGCGCTTCCAGGCGGAGCTGGCGCCGCTGCTCGATCCACCCGAGGAAGTGCGACTGGGCGCGGAGGATTACTGGCTGTTCCTGCACCTGATCGTCGAGCGTCTCGCCCACTACCGCTTCCTGTTCCAGGACCTGTCCAACCTGACCGGACGCCTGCCCCGCCTGGCCCGCGGCACCCGGACCTGGCTCGGCGCCCTGAAGCGAACCCTGGCCACCCTGCTGGCCCGGCTCAAGGCCGATCGCCAGTTGCACAGCGATGCGCCGGCGCTCGACCAACTGGTCGAGCAGATCACCCTGACCCTGCTGTTCTCCCTGGATTACCAGCGGGTACTGGGCGACAAGGGCGAGGTACGCACGGTGGTCTACCAGATCATGATGCTGGTCGCTCCGCACCTGCGTAGCGAAGCCCGGCGCTCGGCGGAAAGCCTGGCGCAACGATACCTGGGGCCGGAATGAAAAACGCCCGGCGGGTGCCGGGCGTGTGCGTTGCTGCCAGGACTCAGTTCTGGCCGCTCGGCGTCGTCGGAGCGCTCGCTGCCGGAGTGCTGGCAGTGGGGGCGGCGGCCGGCGCTGCGGGAGCGCTCGAGGAGGCAGCTGGAGTGGCCGGTTTCGCCGCGGCGGGCTTGGCGGCCGGCTTCTTCGCCGCAGGCTTTTTCGCAGCCGGCTTGGCGGCCGGTTTCGTCGCCGGCTTGGCGGCGCTCGCAGCGGCTGGCTTGGCGGCCGGCTTCGCAGCCGGTTTCGCTGCGGCTTTCGCCGCCGGCTTGGCGGCAGGCTTCGCTGCGGGCTTGGCCGCTGCAGTCTTCGCTGCCGGCTTGGCCGCCGCAGTCTTCGCTGCCGGCTTGGCTGCAGTCTTCGCCGCCGGCTTGGCCGCGGTTTTCGCCGCGGGCTTGGCGGTGGCTTTCGCCACAGGCTTGGCCACGGGTTTTGCCGCCGGCTTGGCAGCCGCGGTTTTCGCCGCAGGCTTGGCGGCCGCCGTTTTCGTTGCTGGCTTGGCCGCCGGTTTCGCCGCTGGCTTGGCCGCCGGCTTGACGCTGACGCCGGTGAGCTTCTCGATCTGCCTGGTCAGCGTATCGACCTTGCTGTGCAGGTCCTTCACCTCGTTGCGGCTCGGAACGCCGAGACGCGAGATGGCGCTGTTCAGACGCTTGTCGAAGGCTTCCTCGAGCTCGCTCCACTTGCCGAGCGCACGATCCCGAACCTCGTCGACCTTGCTCTTCGCAGAGCGGGCGGACGCCTTCGCCGCGCCGACCTGCGCGTCCACATCGGACTTCGCTTCTTTTTCAGCCTTCTCGCCGTCTTTCACCAAGGTCTCGAACAGCTTGCTGCCGTCCTTGCTGACCTTCGAGTAGGCCCCCAGACCAGCCAGCCAGATCTGCCGCGAGTATTTCTCGATCTCGCCGATCCAACTGGACTCTTTTTCGCTCTTCTTCTTGCCAGCCATCCTGCTCTCCTTATTGGGTTCTCGCGACACGCTCGAGCACTGCGCTCAGCTCATCCAGCTTAGCAGAGAGTGCTTCGACATCGTTCCGGGAAGGTATGCCTATCCGGTTCAACGTGCTGGCGACACGGCTGTCGAATGCCTGCTCGATCCTGTCGAGCTGGTCTTCGACTTTTCCCTTCACCGAAGAGAGGCCGGTCTTGACACTGTCATTGGCCGAATCGACCTGACTTGTGACCAGCGATTTGCCTTTTTTCTCCAGGGCTTCGCCAGCTTTCACCAATTCCTTGAAGTAGTCGCTGCCTTCGGCCCCCAGCCGGGAATACGCGCCCAGCCCGGCGAGCCAGATCTGGCGGGCGTAGTGGCGGATCTCGGAGAGCAGGGAAGAGGATTCGGGGACGGTCTGTTTCTTCAGGGCAATCTTGGCCATGGGGCACCTCACGCGCGTTGGGTCGAAGAAACCGCAGGCGCCGCCGGAACGCTGGCAGCGTGAGAGCAAGGTATCGGGGAAAATTAGAAACCGCATACTAAGCGGAAGATGGGCGCCGCCAGGACGACGACGCCCGGAGGGATCAGGCCAGCGCCTTGTCCAGGGCCTTCTCGATCTCGCCCTTGAGCAGGCCGCTCATGGCCGAGAGCATCAGGCCGAGCTTGACGTCCACCGCGACCTTGTCCGCCCCCACCGCGATCCTGCCGTCGACGCCGCTGCGCTTGAAGGTCAGCTCGTCGCCCTGCCATTCGCACTGCACGCCGTGCTCCTTCGCCAGACGTTCGGCCAGTTTCTCCGCCTTGGCCCGTGCGGCGTCCAGCCCCAGGCTGTGCGGACGTTCGATGTGGATACGCGACATGGATCGACTCCTGATTGCAGATCGCAAAACTATACGCGGCCAGACAAAACACCGCACCCGCGCCGTCGGACGGCGGCACAGCACTTTCCCCACATCCTGTTAGAATGCCCGGCATTCTTTCCAGGTGAGAACGTCATGAACGATCCCCGCAAAGGCGCCGACGCCGAGCCCACCACCCACTTCGGCTACCAGAACGTTCCGGAAAGCCAGAAGGCGAAGAAGGTCGCCGAGGTCTTCCACTCGGTGGCGGCCAAGTACGACCTGATGAACGACCTGATGTCCGGCGGCATCCATCGCCTGTGGAAGCGCTTCACCATCGAACTCTCCGGCGTACGCAGCGGCAACCGCGTGCTCGACATCGCCGGCGGCACCGGCGACCTGACCCGGCAGTTCTCGCGCCTGGTCGGCCCGAGCGGCGAGGTGGTGCTGGCCGACATCAATGCCTCGATGCTCAAGGTCGGCCGGGACAAGCTGCTCGACAAGGGCGTCTCCGGCAACGTCAGCTTCGTCCAGGCGGACGCCGAGAAGCTGCCCTTCCCGGACAACCACTTCGACTGCGTGACCATCGCCTTCGGCCTGCGCAACGTCACCCACAAGGACGAAGCGATCCGCTCCATGCTGCGCGTGCTCAAGCCCGGCGGCCGCCTGCTGGTGCTGGAGTTCTCCAAGCCGAGCAGCAGCCTGCTGTCCAAGGCCTACGACGCCTATTCGTTCAGCCTGCTGCCACTGATGGGCAAGCTGGTCACCAACGACGCCGAGAGCTACCGCTACCTGGCCGAGTCGATCCGCATGCACCCCGACCAGGAAACCCTCAAGGCGATGATGGTGGAAGCCGGCTTCGACCGCGTGACCTACCACAACATGACCGGCGGCATCGTCGCCCTGCATCGCGGTATCAAGCCTTAACCGGGGGCGCGCCGATGAGCTCGCTGCTGATCCAGGCCGTGCTGGCCGCCGCCGAAACCGGCATCAATCGCGTCCTGCGCCTCGACGGGACGGCGCTGCCGCGCCTGCGCCGGCTGGCCGGCAAGGTCATCGAGGTCGACTGCCTGAGCCCGGCGCTGCGGGTCTTCATCCTGCCCGCCGGCGACGGCCTGCATTTCGCCGCGCACCACGAGGCCGAGGTCGACTGCACCCTGCGCGCCCCGGCCGGCAACCTCCTGCACCTGGCCCTGGCGCGCGACAAGACCCGCGTCCTGCACAGCCCGGAAGTCAGCATGGACGGCGACAGCGCGGCCCTGCTGGAACTCGCCGGCATCCTGCAGAGCCTGGAGCTGGACTGGGAGTACGAACTGTCGCGCTGGCTCGGCCCGCTCGCCACCCAGGTGCTCGGCAGCGGCCTGCGCGACGCTTCGCGCTGGAGCGCGCAGAGCCTGCACAGCCTGCGCCTGAACCTGGCCGACTATCTTGCCGAGGAAAGCCGCACGCTGGTCGGCCAGCACGAAGCCGAAGCCCGCTTCGCCGAACTGGACCAGCTGAAGCTGGCCCTCGATCGTCTCGACGCGCGCGTCGAGCGCCTCAGCCAAAAGACCAAGCCCGACGCATGAAGCTCCTCGCTTTCCGCCGCCTGCTGCGCATCCAGCGCGTCGTCGTCCGCTACCGCCTGGACGACCTGATCCTCGAACTGCCGATGCTGCCCTGGTGGCTGCGCCTGCTCGGCGCCGCTCTGCCCTGGCGCTGGCTGCCACGGCGCAAGCTGGAACTGACCCGCGGCGCGCGGCTGCGCCTGGCGCTACAGGACCTCGGGCCGATCTTCATCAAGTTCGGGCAGATTCTCTCGACCCGCCGCGACCTGCTGCCCGACGACATCGCCAACGAACTGGCCTGGCTGCAGGACAAGGTCCCGCCGTTCCCGCCGGAACTGGCGGTCAAGCGCATCGAGGAGCAGCTCGGAGCGAAGATCGAGCAGGTCTTCGCCCGCTTCGAACGCGAGCCGCTGGCCTCCGCCTCGGTGGCGCAGGTCCATGCCGCGCGCCTGAAGAGCGGCGAGGAAGTGGTGGTGAAGGTGATCCGGCCAAACCTGGAACCGGTGATCCGCTCCGACATCGCCTGGCTGTTCATCCTCGCCCGCCTCGCCGAGCGGGTCTCCAGCGAGGCGCGGCGCCTGCACCCGGTGGAAGTGGTCAGCGACTACGAGAAGACCATCGTCGACGAACTCGACCTGCTCCGCGAGGCGGCCAACGCCTCGCAGCTGCGACGCAACTTCGAAGGCTCGCCGCTGCTCTACGTGCCGCAGGTCTACTGGGACTGGTGCCGGCCCAAGGTGCTGGTGATGGAGCGCATCTACGGCATCCCGGTGACCGACCTGGAAACCCTGCGCGACCAGCGCACCGACTTCAAGGCACTGGCCGAGCGCGGCGTGGAGATCTTCTTCACCCAGGTGTTCCGCGACAGCTTCTTCCATGCCGACATGCACCCCGGCAACATCTTCGTCAGCACCCGCGCGCCCTGGAGCCCGCAATACATCGCGGTGGACTGCGGCATCGTCGGCAGCCTCACCGACGAGGACCAGGACTACCTGGCGCGCAACCTGATCGCCTTCTTCAAGCGCGACTACCGCAAGGTCGCCCAACTGCATATCGACTCCGGCTGGGTCCCGGCGGAAACCAAGGTCAACGACTTCGAGGCGGCGATCCGTACCGTCTGCGAACCGATCTTCGAGAAGCCGCTGAAGGACATCTCCTTCGGCCAGGTCCTGCTGCGCCTGTTCCAGACCGCGCGCCGCTTCAACATGGAGATCCAGCCGCAACTGGTGCTGCTGCAGAAGACCCTGCTGAACATCGAAGGCCTCGGCCGCCAGCTGTATCCGGAACTCGACCTGTGGGCCACCGCCCAGCCGTTCCTGGAGCGCTGGATGCGCGAACGGGTCAGCCCGAAACAGCTGCTGCGCAATTTCCAGCAACAGGTCGAGCAGGTGCCGCACCTGTCGCAGATGGCCCGCGACACCCTCGAACGCCTGTCACAACCGCACGCCCACAATGCGCCGCCACCGGAGTGGAAAAGCTCCCGGCACGACTGGCTCGGACGCCTGGTCGGCGCGGTGCTGCTGGTCGGCGCCGCCGAGGTCGGCCTCGGCCAGCAGCTGGAAGCCTGGCCGGCCTGGGTGATGCTGGCCGGCGGGGTGTTCCTGATCCTGCGCCGATAGCCAGTCGCGTCCACGGCTGGCACACTACCCCTATTTCCGCCGGAAACGCGGGCAACGCACCGGCAACGAACGTGGAAAGACCATGAAAGACTGGCTGGATGAGATTCACTGGAACGCCGACGGCCTGGTCCCGGCGATCGCCCAGGATCACGAGACCGGGCGCGTGCTGATGATGGCCTGGATGAACCGCGAGGCGCTGGCCCTGACCGCCAGCGAGAACCGGGCGATCTACTGGTCGCGCTCGCGTGGCAAGCTGTGGCGCAAGGGCGAGGAGTCCGGACACGTGCAGAAGCTCCATGAGCTGCGCCTGGATTGCGATGCCGATGTGGTCATCCTGATGGTCGAGCAGGTCGGCGGGATCGCCTGCCATACCGGCCGGGAAAGCTGCTTCTACCGGGTCTACGAGAATGGCGACTGGAAGGTCGTCGATCCGGTGCTGAAGGACCCGGACGCCATCTACGAACACGCAGGACACCAGCATGAGTGACACCCTGACCCGCCTGGCGGCGGTGCTCGAGGAGCGCAGGAACGCCGCGCCCGACAGCTCCTATGTGGCCAGCCTGTACCACAAGGGACTGAACAAGATCCTGGAGAAGGTCGGCGAGGAGTCGGTGGAAACCATCATCGCCGCCAAGGACGCCGCCGCCAGCGGCGACTGCCAGGAGCTGATCTACGAAACCGCCGACCTCTGGTTCCACTCGCTGGTGATGCTCTCGGCCCTCGGCCAGCATCCGCAAGCCGTGCTGGACGAACTGGAGCGCCGCTTCGGCCTTTCCGGCCACGCCGAGAAAGCCGCCCGCCAACCATCGGCCTGATCCCTACACATACGAGGAATACGACATGGGCATTTTTGACTGGAAACACTGGATCGTCATTCTGATCGTGGTGGTGCTGGTGTTCGGCACCAAGCGCCTGAAGAACCTCGGCTCCGATGTCGGCGAGGCGATCAAGGGCTTCCGCAAGGCGGTGAACACCGAGGAAGACGACAAGAAGGAGCAGCCCGCCGCCCAGCCGGCACAGCCGCTGAACCAGCCGCACACCATCGACGCCCAGGCCCAGAAGGTCGAAGAGCCGGCGCGCAAGGACTGACGGGTAGCCATCGATGTTCGGAATCAGCTTCAGCGAACTGCTGCTGGTCGGGCTGATCGCCCTGCTGGTGCTCGGCCCCGAGCGCCTGCCCGGCGCCGCGCGTACCGCCGGCCTGTGGATCGGCCGCCTGAAGCGCAGTTTCAATACCATCAAGCAGGAAGTGGAACGGGAAATCGGCGCCGACGAGATTCGTCGGCAACTGCACAACGAGCACATCCTCTCGATGGAGCGCGAAGCGCAGAAGCTGCTGGCGCCGTTGACCGGCCAGAATCCGCCGCAGGAAAACCCTCCGCCAGCCAACGACAGCCCGGCGCCTGGCGTGCCTACGCCGCCAGCGGCCAGCACGCCTGCGCCTCCGCCCGCGGACGCAGCGGCGACGCCGCCGGCCGCCCCTGCCCCCATTTCCTCGCAACCGCCCGAGACGCCGCGTAATCCATGAGCGCCGAAAAACCCGAACAGCCCGAGCACGACCAGGAAATGCCGCTGGTCTCGCACCTGACCGAACTGCGCACCCGCCTGCTGCGCAGCGTGGCGGCGATCTTCCTGATCTTCGCCGGCCTGTTCTATTTCTCGCAGAAGATCTACACCCTGGTCTCCGAGCCGCTGCGCCGCTTCCTCCCGGAAGGCACCAGCATGATCGCCACCGACGTCGCCTCGCCGTTCCTCGCGCCGTTCAAGCTGACCATGGTGGTGGCGCTGTTCCTGGCGATGCCGGTGATCCTCGCGCAGGTCTGGGGCTTCATCGCCCCCGGCCTGTACAAGCACGAGAAGCGCGTGGCGCTGCCGCTGCTGGTGTCCAGCATCATCCTGTTCTACGCCGGGATGGCCTTCGCCTACTTCCTAGTGTTCCCGATGATCTTCCACTTCTTCGCCAGCGTGACCCCCGAGGGCGTGGCGATGATGACGGACATCAACAGCTACCTGGACTTCGTCCTGACCCTGTTCTTCGCCTTCGGCGTCGCCTTCGAGATCCCGGTGGCCACCGTGCTGCTGATCTGGATCGGGGTGGTCGACGTCGAGTACCTGAAGAAGATCCGTCCGTACGTGATCATCGGCTGCTTCGTGGTCGGCATGGTCCTGACCCCGCCGGACATCTTCTCCCAGACCATGCTCGCGGTGCCGATGTGGCTGCTGTTCGAGATCGGCCTGCTGTTCGGCCGCCTGGTACGCAAGCGCGGCGAGCATCCGGACGACCAACCGGCCAGCGACGGCGACCAGCCCCCGGCCACCCGCCAGTGAACCTGCTGCTGCTCGACGATGCCGACTTCGTCTCGGCGGATCGCGCGGTCCTGCACGATCGCCGCCTCAGGCACCTGCACGAAGTGCACCGCGCCGAGAACGGCGACACCCTGCGGGTCGGCCGCCTCGGCGGCTGGATGGGCGAAGGCCGCCTGCTGCAGCTCGATGCCCGCGAGGCGACCCTGGAGGTACGCTTCGACCAGCCGCCGCCGGCCAAGCTGCCGATCACCCTGCTGCTGGCCTTGCCGCGACCGAAGATGCTCCGCCGGGTGTTGCAGACCATCGCCGCGATGGGCGTACCGAAGCTGGTGCTGCTGAACAGCTACCGCGTGGAAAAGAGCTTCTGGCAGACCCCCTTCCTCGACCCGTCGGCGATCCGCGAGAATCTGGTCCTCGGCCTGGAGCAGGCCCGCGACACGGTGCTGCCGGAAATCATCGTCGAGAAGCGCTTCAAGCCCTTCGTCGAAGACCGCCTGCCGGCCCTGGCCGCCGGCAGCCTCGGCCTGGTCGGCCATCCCGGCCCCTGGCCGGCCTGTCCGCGCGCGGTGGAGAAGCCGGTGACCCTGGCGATCGGCCCGGAGGGCGGCTGGATTCCCTACGAGGTCGACAAGCTGCGCGAGGCCGGGCTGCATCCGGTGCAGCTCGGCGATCGCATCCTGCGCGTGGAAACCGCGGTCACCGCCCTGCTCGCCCGGCTGTTCTGAAGCGCCTCTGGCAAAAAAACTGAAGGTTTTTCCTACACGGCCGACAACCTCTGTCGCGCAGGGCTCCGCACGACAACCATAAACCTCGCCCGCCGGCCATGTACCGGTCCCTCCGCGCCCATCCACAGGGCGCGCGCCGCTGAGCCATTACCTGTTCCGCCACGCCATGGGGCTGCCACCCCAGGGTGTCGCACTGCCTGGAGTAATGACGATGTACGATTGGTGGGTTCTCCAACTGGCCAAGCTGAGCGTCAGCCGCAAGCTGATGCTCGGTTTCGGTGTCCTCCTCGCGCTGCTTCTGCTGGTGGTGGTCAGCAGCAACCGCACGCTCACGCACCAGACCGCGCTGAGCGAGCAGCTCGCCGAGGTGGCCACGCTCATGGAACAGGCCCAGCAGGCCGAGCAGGCGCACATGGCGTTCGACGCCGGCAGCGACCCGCGCCAGGCCGAGCGGCTGCGCCGGATACTCACCGGCATGCTCGAGCGCCTGCGGCAACTACGCGACAGCGAACTCGACCCGGCCGCCCTGGCCCGTGAGGCCGAGGCGATCGAGGCCTACCGCGGGGCCTTCGACGACCTCGCCGCCGCCGACCAGCAGCGCAGCGCCGCCCGCGGTGTGCTGGTGGGCAGCGCGCAACAGGCGCTGGACAGCTTCGCCCGCCTGGAAGAACTGATGGACGCCAGCCTCGCGCGACAGGCCGGCGATCCGCAGGCGCTGCAACGCAGCCGCGCGGTAGCCGACCTGCACCAACAACTGCTCATGGTGCGCTACCAGGTGCGTGGCTATGTCTTCGAGCGCAGCAACAAGGCCGAGCAGGCCGCGTTCGCCGCGTTCGACGCACTGCGCCAGGCCGGCACGGCGCTACGCGGACAGTTGCCGGAGGAGGCCGGTGCGGCGCTGGAACAGGCCATGCGCAGCCTCCAGGACTACCGAGGCGGCATCGAGCAGTTCCGCGCCGGCGTCGCTCGCACGCGCCAGGCGCAGCAGGCGATGCGGAGCAGCACCCAGGATATGGCCCGGGCCGGCCAGACCCTCACCGAAGCCGGTCGCCAATTGCGCGAAAGCACCGCCAGCCGCGACCGCGCCAGCCTCTGGCTGATCGCCGCGCTGGCCCTGGCCTTCGGCTGCATCGCCGGCTGGGCGATCAACCGGCAGATCGTCCGGCCGCTGGACGAAGCCCTCGCGCTGGCCGAGGCCATCGCCGCCGGCGACCTCGGCAAGCGTCCGCAGAATCCCCTGACCCTCCAGCGTCGCGACGAACTGGGCCAGTTGCAGCGGGTCATGCAGCGCATGGGCGACAGCTTGCGCGAACTGGTCGGGCAGATCGGCGACGGTGTCGGCCAGCTGGCCAGCTCCGCCGAGGAACTCTCGGCGGTCACCGAGCAGGCCCGAGCCGGGGTCAACAGCCAGAAGGTCGAGACCGACCAGGTCGCCACCGCCATGCACGAGATGACCGCCACCGTGCAAGACGTCGCGCGCAACGCCGAGCTGGCCTCCCAGGCCGCGCGCCAGGCCGACGAGGAAGCGCGCCAGGGCGACGCGGTGGTCGACCAGGCGGTGACCCGCATCGAACGCCTGGCCACCGAGATGGACGGCTCCAGCGAAGCCATGGCGCGCCTGAGGAACGACAGCGAACAGATCGGCAGCGTCCTCGACGTGATCAAGTCGGTGGCCGAGCAGACCAACCTGCTGGCGCTCAACGCCGCCATCGAGGCGGCCCGCGCCGGCGAGGCCGGACGCGGCTTCGCCGTGGTCGCCGACGAGGTGCGCGGCCTGGCCCAGCGCACCCAGCACTCCACCGCCGAGATCGAGGGCCTGATCCAGCGTCTCCAGCAGGGCGCCGGCGAGGCCGCCGATCGCCTGGAGAACAGCCGCTCGCTCACCGCCAGCACGGTGGAGCTGGCGCGCCGCGCCGGCGTCGCGCTGGACAGCATCACCCGCACCGTCTCCGATATCCAGAACATGAACCTGCAGATCGCCACGGCCGCCGAGCAGCAGAGCACGGTGGCCGAGGAGATCAACCGCAGTGTGCTCAATGTGCGCGACGTCGCCGAGCAGTCGGCCGCCGCCAGCGAGCAGACCGCCGCCGCCAGCGGCGAGCTGGCACGCCTGGGCACGCGGCTGCAGGCGCAGGTGGGGCGCTTCCGCCTGTAACATCCCGAGAGGATCCTTTCTGCGACCGCAGCCCCTCCCGTCCATCGAAAGCGGACAGGAGGGGCGCCTTTGCGTAGGATCAGGCTTTCGCCTTTTGGGAGATGACGCCATGCGCCCGATGACCATCGATATCGACGAACTGGCCTTCGCCCTGGATACCCCGGGAATCGACCACTACCTCGACCTGTACAGCGGCAAGGTGCTGCTGATCTCCGCCGAAGCCCCTGACCCGGAACTCGAGGCGCTGCTGGAAAACGAGCCGGAGCGTCTGCTGCTGATCGATCCGCTGAGCACCACCCAGTCACTGGGATTGATGCAGGACTTCCTGCGCGAAGTGGAGGAACCGCACGCCTACGCGACCCTGGCCAACGCGCTGCAGAGCCGCAAGCCGTTCAAGGCCTTCAAGCATTCGCTGATGGAATATCCGGAGCTGCTGCAGGACTGGTATCGCTACCAGGGCGAGCGCCTGCGCGAATGGGCGCTGGACTGGCTGGAGGACAACGATATCCAGCCGGCCGCGCGACAGAGCCCGACGTCACTCCTGTCGCCGCCGGGCAAGCCGTTCGCCTAGCGCGGCGCTAGAGGACCTGGCGGAGGAAGGCCTGGGCCCGCGGGTCCTGCGGGTTGTCGAAGAACTGCGCAGGCGGCGCGTCCTCCAGCAGCTTGCCGTGGTCGAAGAACAGCACGCGGTCGGCCACCTCGCGGGCAAAGCCCATTTCGTGGGTCACGCAGACCATGGTCATGCCTTCGACGGCGAGGGTCTTCATCACGTCGAGCACCTCGCCGACCATTTCCGGATCGAGCGCCGAGGTCGGTTCGTCGAACAGCATCACCTTGGGATCCATGCACAGCGCGCGGGCGATCGCCACCCGCTGCTGCTGGCCGCCGGACAGGCGCGAGGGATATTCGTCGGCCTTCTGCCCGATGCCGACCTTGGCCAGCAGCGCCCGCGCCTTCGCCTCGCGCTCGGCCTTGCCACGCTTGCGCACCACGCGCTGGGCCAGGCAGAGGTTCTCCAGCACGGTCATGTGCGGGAACAGGTTGAAATGCTGGAAGACCATCCCGACTTCGCGGCGGTAGGCGTTGATATCGGTCTTCGGGTCGGCGAGGTCGACGCCGTCGATGCTCACCGAACCCTCGTCGAATTCCTCCAGGCCGTTCAGGCAGCGCAGGAAAGTCGACTTGCCCGAGCCGGACGGGCCGATCACCACCAGCACCTCGCCCCTGGCCACGCGCGTGCTCACGTCGTCCACCGCGCGCACCACCTGGCCGCGGGTATCGAAGACCTTCAGCAGGTTGCGTACTTCAATCACTTTGTCCGAGCCTCCGCTCCAGTCGGGATGCCATGTGCGAAAGGGGCAGGTTCAACAGCAGGTACAGCGCGGCGACGCAGAACCAGATCTCGAAGGTGGAGAACGAGGTGGTGATCGCCTCGCGGCCGCTCTTGGTCAGCTCGGTGATGGCGATCACCGAGACCAGCGAGGTGTCCTTGACCAGGCTGATGAACTGCCCGGCCAGCGGCGGCAGCACGCGTTTGAAGGCCTGCGGCAGGATCACGTGGCGCATCGACTGGCTGGCGTTGAGGCCCAGGGAACGGGCAGCCTCGTTCTGCCCGCGGGCGATGGACTGCACGCCGGCGCGAATGATCTCGGCCACGTAGGCGCCGGTGAACAGCGCCAGCGCGGCGACCCCGGCGAACTCGCGGGACAGGTCGAGCACCGTGCCGATGAAGAAATAGAAGATGAAGATCTGCACCAGCAGCGGCGTGCCGCGCACCAGTTCGACGTAGATCGTCGACAGGTCGTGCAGTGTCGGGTTCTTCGACAGCCGGCAGAGCCCGGCGACCAGGCCGATCGCCAGGCCGATCGCGCCGGACACCAGCGACAGCCAGAGGGTGGTCCACAGGCCCCATAGCAGCGGACCGGCGGCCCAGTGGCGGGTCACCCCGACCACGTCGCCCTCGGCCACGTCGTCGCCCTCGGCGAACTGCAGGCTGTCCGCCGCAACGGTCAGGACCTGCTGCTCGCCGCTGTCGCCGAGCAGCGTGACGCGCGCGTCCCTGCCCTGCTCCTGGATGCCATCGACCCGGCCGATCTCGCTGGCCCGCAGCGGCTCCTCGGCCTGGTAGGCGAAGTACTGCGGGACGCGGTTCCAGCGCCATTCATAGGAAATCAGCGAGGTGGAGAACCACAGGGCCCAGGCCAGGGCCAGCAGGATCAACCCGGTCAGCAGATGCCAGGGCCAGACGGAACGTTTCTTCTTGGTCACGGAAACTCTCTCGAACGATGGAATGCGCAGGTACGACGGCCCCCTTCGCGGGGGCCGTCAGCGGTTCATTCCATTTCCTTCAGCCACTCGGTGTTCTTGAACCACTTGTCGTGGATGCGCTGATAGGTGCCGTCTTCGCGGATCTGATGGAGGAAGTTGTTGATGAAGTTGATGCTGTCGTAGTCGCCTTTCTTCAGGCCGAAGGCCAGCGGCTCGTAGGTGAACGGCTGGTCTAGGTAGACCAGCTTGCCGGCGCCGAACTTGCTCACCGCCACCACGTTGTAGGGCGAGTCGTAGATGAAGGCGTCGGCCTTGCCGTTGACCACGTCCATCACCGCTTCCGGCTCGTTGTCGAAGCCGTGGTACTTGGCCTTGCTGATCAGCTTGCGGGCGACGATCTCGCCGGTGGTGCCGATTTTCGAGGTGATGCTGTACTGCGGGTCGTTCAGGTCCTTGTAGGACTTGATCTTGCCTTCCAGCTCCTTGCGCACCAGCAGGGTCTGGCCGACCACGATGAAGGGCTCGGAGAAGTTCAGGCGCAGGTTGCGCTCCTGGGTCAGGGTCATGCCCGAGCCGATCATGTCGAACTTGCCGGTCAGCAGCGCCGGGATGATCCCGTCGTAGCTGGTGGAAACCAGCTCCAGCTTGACGCCCATGGACTTGGCCATGGCCTTGAGCAGGTCGACCTCGAAGCCGATGATCTGGCCACGCTTGTTGGTCATCTCGAACGGCATGTAGGTCGGGTCCATGCCGACCCGCAGGGTGCCGCGCTTGACCGCGTCCTCCACCGCGCCGGCCGCCTGGACCGAAGCCACGCCCAGCAGGGCGCAGACGCCCAGAACCAATGAAGCAAGATACTTTTTCATTCCCCACTCCCCAGCAGTCTTGGAAACACAGTCGTCGAACGGATGCTCTCGTCGTGTCGCCGTCCCGGGCGGGCGCAACAGGCCCTGACCGGCTGCGCGAAAAGGCGGCCGATGGTACCTCGGCTGGCGAACGATACGAGACTTTCTGTATTGCCGGCGCAGGGTAACAGCAGCGCCGCGCGGGGAAAACAGGCAAGAAACAGACCATGCCCCCGGCGGCGCTCCACCGGGGGCATGGGATCAGGACTGGGCGGCGGGCAGCAGGCCGGCGTCGCCGGGCACTACCTGGGCCAGCGGTACGCTGGCCGCGTGGGGGTCGTCCGCCTCGGCCTTGCGCCAGCGGCCGAGCCAATCGTCGCGGTTCTCTTCCCAGACCTGCGCATGCAGGCGCGAAAGTGCTACCGGGTCACTCAACAGGGCCAGGCGCGTGGCACCGTCGAGCTGTTCCGGGCCCTTCTCGATGGCCTTGCCGATACGCTCGCCGCGCACCGTCTCGATGGCTTGCGCACGATTGTGGCGAGCCGTGCCCATGGCACAGGCCAGGGCGTTGAGCAACGGATCGACGGCGGCCTTGAGGAAGCCGTCCTTGAGCGCATGCCAGCGGTTCTCGTAGGTGTACTCGTCGGTCGCGCGCAGCTCGCGCGGAGTGTCGTACTCCTCGGGAATCAGGAACAGCTTTTCGTCGCGGGCGCGCAGGCCCAGCTTGACCCGGCTGGAAATCACCGACACCGGGATCGACAGCATCAGCGAGCCGACGATCGGCGACAGCCACCACAGGAAGCGCGGGTTGAGCCAGGCCACCAGCAGGGTCCAGGCAAGGCCCAGCAGGGTCTGCATGCCATGCCGGCGGATCGCCTCGCTCCAGGGGGTGGCGTCGTCGTCGCGCTGCGGCGAGTTCCACTGCACCGACCAGCCGAGGAAGGCGGCGAGCACGAAGCGGGTATGGAAGAGCATCCGCACCGGCGCCAGCAGCACCGAGAAGAACATCTCCAGGAGCATGCTCAGGGTCACCCGGATCACCCCGCCGAACCCCTTGGCGCCCTTGGCCCAGATCAGCATCACGCTGAGCAGCTTGGGCAGGAACAGCAGGGTCAGGGTGGTGGAGAACAGCGCGATGGCCTTCTCCGGGTGCCACTGCGGCCAGATCGGGAACAGCTGCCGCGGTTCCAGGAAGTACTGCGGCTCCATCAGCTGATGCACCGCCAGCAGCGCGGTGGAAAGCACGAGGAAGAAGAACCACAGCGGCGCCGACAGGTAGGACATCACCCCGGTGAGGAACACCGCGCGGTGCACCGGGTGCATGCCCTTGACCAGGAACAGGCGGAAGTTCATCAGGTTGCCGTGGCACCAGCGGCGGTCGCGCTTGAGTTCGTCGAGCAGGTTCGGCGGCAGTTCTTCGTAGCTGCCGTCGAGGTCGTAGGCTATCCACACGCCCCAGCCGGCACGGCGCATCAGCGCGGCCTCGACGAAGTCGTGGGAAAGGATCGCGCCGGCGAACGAGCCCTTGCCCGGCAACGGCGCCAGGGCGCAATGGTCGATGAAGGGCTGCATGCGGATGATCGCGTTGTGCCCCCAGTAGTGCGACTCGCCGAGCTGCCAGAAATGCAGGCCGGCAGTGAACAGCGGGCCGTAGACGCGGGTGGCGAACTGCTGCATGCGCGCATACAGGGTGTCCATGCCGGACGCCTTCGGCGCGGTCTGGATGATCCCCGCCTCCGGATTGGCTTCCATCAGCCGCACCAGCTTGGCCAGGCAGTCGCCGCTCATCACGCTGTCGGCGTCCATCACCACCATGTAGCGGTAATCGCCGCCCCAGCGCCGGCAGAAGTCGTCGATGTTGCCGCTCTTGCGCTTCACCCGGCGCCGGCGGCGACGGTAGAAGATCTTGCCGAAGCCCCTGGTCTCGCGGCACAGCTCGAGCCAGGCCTGCTGCTCGGCGACGGCGATATCGGGATCGTTGGTGTCGCTGAGGACGAAGAAGTCGAAGCGCTCCATCTCGCCGGTGGCGGCCATCGACTCGACGGTCGCCCGCAGGCCGGCGAACACCCGCGGCACGTCTTCGTTGCAGATCGGCATGACGATCGCGGTGCGCGCGTCGGCGGCGATCGGCTCGCTGCCGGCGCTGCTGCCGGAGATCCGGTAGCGGTCGCGCCCGGTGAGCAGCTCCCAGAAACCCATCAGGGCGGTCCAGAAGCCGGCCGAGACCCAGCAGAAGAGGATCGCGAAGAGCGCCAGGATGCCGAACTGGATGACGTAGGGCAGGACCTGCTGGACGGTGTCCAGGAGACTCTGCCGGGTAAGTTCCTCCAGGTCGACGAAGGCCCAGCCCTGGTACGGCAGGATACCTTTCATGTAGTAGGTGGCGACCGAGGTCTGCGCCAGCATCAGCAGCAGCAGGATGAACCGGCGCAGCGAGCCGACCCGCTGCCAGCGCGCGCGCGGCAGGGCGCGCTTGGGCTTGGGCGGGTTGCTGCGGCCGGTCAGCCGACGCCAGCCACGCACCAGGATGTTGGTGCGCCAGGGCTCGGGGATCACCTTGGTGCGGCGGATCGGCGGGGAAATCTTGAGGAAGGTGCGGCCCTGGGCGTCGACGCCGAACATCTCGGCGTCGTCCAGTTCGGGGCTGCCCAGTTGCAGGCGGGCGCGTACCGAAGCCAGGGCGGGATCGCCCCCGGCTTCGCTGGCGGCACCTTCTCCCGCCAGGCGAGCATGCAGCTCGGAGAAGGAAGCGGACTCGCCGAGCCGGGCCCGCTCCTCTTCCGCCAGGGGAAGATGAGCGAGGTAGTCGGCCAGCGGCGCTTTCGGGGTAGATGGGTTATTCATCGGCAGGCAGCTGATAGCTCCAGGTTTCGCTCAGTGGCTTCTGCGCCTCGTCGACCAGCGCCGCGCGCATTTCCACCGGCTTTTTCGGATCCTTGACCTTGATCCGCAGCGTCAGGCGCCAGCCTTTCAGGACCGGGTTGTAACGCAGGCTGTTCTCCACCACTTCGGCGTTGCTGTCGGTGCTGACCTGGGTGGTCACCGGCGCATCCGGCGCCAGGTCCTTCAGGGCCGGCCCTTCGAAGTCGACGACCAGGGCGGTGCTGCCGTCCTGCTGGCGGATCAGGTTCTTCTGCTTCACGTCGCCGACCGAGCGCATGGTCTGCTTGACCCAGGAGGACTTCGGGTCGTGCAGCTCGTCTTCATCCATGGTCCAGTGCAGGCGATAGGCGAAGTCCAGCGGCTTTCCGACCTCGGGCTGGGTCTCGGGGTTCCAGAACGCGACGATATTGTCGTTGGTTTCGTCCGGGGTCGGGATCTCCACCAGTTCCACGGTGCCCTTGCCCCAGTCGCCCTTCGGCTCGATCCAGGCGCTCGGGCGCAGGTCGTAGCGGTCGTCCAGGTCTTCGTAGCGGGAGAACTCGCGGCCGCGCTGGAGCAGGCCGAAGCCTTTCGGGTTCTCGACACTGAAGGTGCTCACCGACAGGTGCTTCGGATTGTTCAGCGGGCGCCACAGCCACTCGCCGTTGCCGGCATGGATCTGCAGGCCGCTGGAGTCATGCAGCTCGGGACGGAAGTTGTGCTGCTCGGACGGCTGGTTGGAGCCGAACAGGTACATGCTGGTCAGCGGCGCCAGGCCCAGCTTGCTGACTTTCTCGCGGAGGAACACGCGGGCCTGCACATCCATCACCGCGTCCTTGCCCGGGCGCAGGACGAAGCGGTAGGCGCCGGTGGCGCGCGGCGAGTCGAGCAGGGCATAGATCACCAGTTGCTTGTCCTGCGCCTTCGGCCGCTCGATCCAGAACTCGCGGAAGCGCGGGAACTCCTCGCCGGACGGCAATGCGGTGTCGATCGCCAGGCCGCGCGCGGACAGGCCGTAGACCTGGCCCTTGCCGACCACGCGGAAATAGCTCGCGCCGAGGAAGGTGGCGATCTCGTCCTGCTTGTCGGCCTGGTTGATCGGGTAGAGCACGCGGAAGCCGGCGTAGCCAAGGTCCTTGGTGGCATTCTCGTCGAACTTCAGCGATCCGAAATCGAACTTGGTGCGATCGTATTTGATCGGCTTGACCGTGGTGGCGGTCACCTCGTTGATCTTCACCGGCGTGTCGAAGTGCATGCCCTGGTGATAGAAGCTCAGCTTGAACGGCGTCTTCAGCTTGCCCCAGTAGGCGCGTTCGTTGATGAAGCGGATCTGCTGGTAATCGGCGAACTTCATTTCGCTGAATTCCGATGGCAGGTTGCTGGTCGGCGCGGAATACTTGTCGCCAGCCAGGTCCTTGGCCTTGCTCGCCACGTCGTCGATGCTGAATGCCCATACCGGGGCGGCGACGAACGCCAGCGCGGTCGAGCCGGCCAGCAACAGGGTGCGCACGCGGGCGCGGAAATCGGTGTTTGAAACGGAACGGAAAATCACGAGGCCCCCTCGTCCGTGAACATGAATTACTGAAGACGCCCTGACCGTTCAGGGGTCTCCCTCGGCACCTGGGTGCCGGTCGAACATGGTTTCGCCACATTCGCTGCCAAACCCGATAGATAGCCAGATTTGGCGCGATCTGACAAAAGAATGCCTGTTTCCAGTCATTCGCGTTACGTGCACCGGGCCTGGAAAACCTGGAAGCATGCCGCTCGTCGGCTAGCGACTCCAGAGGTTCCGACCCTGCCCGGGCGGAATGATTCCCGTCCTTTGGGTTGCAGGCCGCCCCGCCTCGCATCGGGATGCCAGGCGGCCTGTCCTGTACAGCATGAAATCGGCGTGCGGATGATGCACCGGGGATGTGACAAAAGGCCATGTATCTGTCACAAAAATTAACCCTTCCGGCGCTGCCGACCCTCCCTGCAACGCAGCGGGAAACTTCCCGCGAATCCCCCCCTCAGCACTCCAGCAGGAAGGTCACCGGGCCATCGTTGACCAGGTGCACCTGCATGTCGGCGCCGAAGCGACCGGTCGCCACCTGCGGATGCGCTACGCGCGCCAGCTTCACCAGGTGCTCGAACACCGCCTCGCCCTGCGCTGGCGGCGCCGCGCTGGAAAAGCTCGGGCGCAATCCACTGCGGGTATTCGCCGCCAGGGTGAACTGCGAGACCAGCAGCAGTCCGCCCTGTACGTCCGCCAGCGAGCGATTCATCTTGCCCTCGGCGTCGCCGAACACCCGGTAGTTGAGCAGCTTGTGCAGCATCTTCGCCGCGCAGCGCTCGCCGTCCTCCGGCTCCACCCCGACCAGCACCAGCAGGCCGCGATCGATGGAACCGACTATCTCCCCGCCGACCTCCACCCGCGCCGCGCCGACGCGCTGCAGCAACGCCTTCATTCGGCCTCCGGCGGCAGGTCGAGCAGACGCCGGCCAATCTCGTTGGTGGCGCGCACCAGCGCGTCGACGATGCCCGGCTCGCTGGCTGTGTGGCCGGCATCGCGGATGATTTGCAGCTCGCTGTTCGGCCAGGCCTGATGCAGGGCCCAGGCATTGTCCAGCGGGCAGATGGCGTCGTAGCGGCCATGCACGATCACGCCAGGCAGGTGGGCGATGCGGTGCATGTCGTCGAGCAACTGGTTGGGCCTGAGGAAGCCCTGGTTGACGAAGAAGTGGTTCTCGATACGCGCGATCGACAGCGCCCTGCCCGGTTCGGTGAAGCGGTCCACCACCAGCGGGTTGGGACGCAGCGTCGCGGTGCGGCCCTCCCAGGTCGACCAGGCCTTGGCCGCGTGCATCTGGGCGATCTGGTCGCTGCCGGTGAGGCGCTTGTGGAAGGCCGCCAGCAGGTCGCCGCGCTCCTCCGGCGGGATCGGCGCGATGTAGTCCTCCCAGTAATCGGGGAACAGGCGGCTGGCGCCTTCCTGGTAGAACCAGTGGATGTCCTGCGCGCGGCAGAGGAAGATGCCGCGCAGGATCAGCGCATGGACCCGCTCGGGATGGGTCTGCGCATAGGCCAGCGACAGGGTCGAGCCCCAGGAACCGCCGAACAGCACCCACTTCTCGATCCCCAGGTGCTCGCGCAGGCGCTCCATGTCCGCCACCAGGTCCCAGGTGCTGTTGTTCTCGAGGCTGGCGTGCGGTGTGGAACGCCCGCAGCCGCGCTGGTCGAAGGTCACGATGCGATAGAGATTGGGATCGAAGAAGCGTCGCGACAGGGCATCGCAACCGGAGCCGGGACCGCCATGGACGAAGACCACCGGCAATCCGTCCGGCGAACCGCTTTCGTCGGCATACAGCACATGCGGTTCGTCGACGGCCAGCTCGTGGCGGGCGTAGGGTTTAATTTCCGGATACAGAACTAGCATGATGCGCTCCCGAGGCGATGTGTTCGGCCCCCGGCGCAAACGTCGACAGCGGGGCCCGTCCTTTGCTCTGCCGCGCATGATACTTCGGCGCCGGAAAAAAAACCGAGCGGCTTTGGTCTCCGCCGCGCGAAGATGGCAAACGATCAATCCAGACAATGGCGCATCGCGCCGGGAGGGCGAACATGGGCGAGGCCCTGCGACACCGCATCCGCGCCGCCGGCCTGCTGGTGGTGGAGCAGCGAATCCTGCTGGTGCGCCACGAGGTCGGCGGCGACATCTACTGGATTCCGCCCGGCGGCGGCTTCGAGTCGGAACGCGACGAGTCGACGAAGGACACCGTCAGACGCGAGTTCCTCGAGGAAACCGGCCTGCGGGTGGACGTCGGCCCGCTGGTCTACGTCCGCGAGTTCGCCGAACCCGCCGCCGGGCGCTTCCACATGGAGCTGTTCTACCGCATCGACGACTGGCGCGGCGAACCGACCCTGGCCAACCTGAAGGGCCTGGGCGGCGACGAGTTCGATATCCGCGAGGTCGGCTGGATCGCCCGCGACGAGCTGCCTGGCCTGCCCTCCTTCTATCCGGCCGAACTGGCCGACGACGTCTGGTCGCGCCTGGAGGCAGCGACGCCGTCGATCCGCCACCTCGGCCTGCAACGCTAGACGCTCACTGCACCGGATCGCTGGTGGGCTTCTCGAGGATCGCCTTCAACTCGCTGGTCATGGGGAACTCCAGGTTCAGCCCCTTGGGCGGGATCGGCTGCTGGAACCAGCGTTGGTAGATGCCCTGGATCTCGCCCGAACGGTACAGCCCGGCCAGGGTCTCGTTGACCAGGGCGAGGAACTGCGGGTCGTCCTTGCGCACCATGCAACTGTAGATCTCCCGCGACTGCGGCTCGCCGACCACCACCCAGTCGTGCGGCTGGCGCGCCTTGGCGCGTTCGCCATAGAGCAGCGCATCGTCCATGTAGAAGGCCACCGCGCGACCCGATTGCAGCATCTGGAAGGCTTCGCCGTGGTCCTTGGCGCTGACCACGTTCATCCCCAGCTTGTGCTCGGCGTTGTAGTTCTTCAGGTAGCGCTCGTTGGTGGTGCCGGCGGTGGTCACCACGTTCCGGCCCTTGAGATCGTCGAAGTGGGCGATGCCGCTGTCCTTGCGGGTCAGCAACTGGCCCTTGACGTAGATGAAGCCGTAGGAGAACGCCACCTGCTTCTGCCGCTCGGCGGTGACCCCGGTGGAGCCGCATTCCAGATCGACGGTGCCGTTCTGCACCAGCGGGATGCGGGTCTGCGAGGTGACCAGGTTGTACTTCACCCTGAGCTCCGGCTTGCCGAGCGTGGCCTTCAGCCGCTCCACCACCTTGCCGGCCAGGTCCACCGAATAGCCCATGGGCCGGCCGCTGTTGTCGCCAAGGTAGGAGAAGGGCACCGAGGCATCGCGATAACCCAGGGTTATCGTGCCGTTGTCGGCGACCTTCTTCAGGGTGCCGCTGAGTTCCACGGCCTGCGCGGCGCCGATGGCGAGCGACAGGGAGAGTGCGAGAGTGCTGGATACAAGGGTTTTCATCGGAGGTTCTGCCTCTTTTTTCTTATGGCTATGGAAAGGAAGTCAGCCCCTGGCCGCCACCACGGTGATCTCCACCAGCACCGACGGACGCGCCAGTTCCGCCTGCACGGTGGTCCGGCTAGGCGCCTGGCCGGTCGGCAACCACTGGGTCCAGACCTCGTTCAGGGCGGCGAAATCGCGGGCGATGTTCTTCAGGTAGATGGTCGCGCTGAGGATACGCTCCTTGCGCGACCCGGCCTCGGCCAGCAGCGCGTCGATCTTCGCCAGTACCTCGCGGGTCTGGCCGTGGATGTCCTCGGCCTGGTCCGGCACCTGGCCGGAAAGAAACACCAGGGCCTCGAAGCAGACCGCGGCGGACAGGCGGTCGTTGGTGGCGATACGGGTCGGTTGCATGGGAATGCTCCAGGTCGGGGGAAGTCAGCCGGCCAGCGCGCCGCGCGGCAGCAGGCCGGTGGTGTCGATGCTCGGCGTGCGTCGACCGATCTGTTCGGCCAGCAGGCGCCCGCTGCCGCAGGCCAGGGTGAAGCCGAGCGCGCCGTGGCCGAGGTTGAGCCAGAGATTGCGGTAGCCGCCGTTGCCCACCAGCGGCACGCCGGTGGGGGTGGCCGGACGCATGCCGGCCCACTCGGCGGCGGCATCGAAGTCACCGCCCAGCGGGAAGGTGTCCCGCGCCTGCTGGCGCAGCAGCGCCAGGCGGGCGGGTTCGAGAGCGGGATCGAAGCCGACGATGTCGACCATCGCGGCGATCCGCAGCCGCTCGCCGATCCGCGCATAGACGATCTTGCGGTCGTAGTCGGTGATGCTGGTCTCCGGCGCCCGGTGCTGCGCGCCGATCGGCAAGGTCAGGCTGTAGCCCTTGAGCGGGTACAGCGGCAGGCGCAGACCCGGCAGCATCAACTCGGCGCTGCGGTAGCCGGCGGCCAGTACCACATGCTCGGCCTCGATGAGATCGCCGCCGACCTCGACGCCACGCACCGCCCTGCCCGCCTCGGCGATCTTCGTCACCCGGCGGCCATACAGCAGCCGGCAACGTCCGGAAGCCTGCAGGCGCTCGACAAGTCGCACGCAGAAGGCGTGGCAGTCGGCGACCTCCTCGTCCGGCGTATGGATGGCACCGACCAGCGGCACCTCGGCCAGGGCCGGCTCCAGCGCGCGGCACTCGGCGGCGGACAGGACGAACTGGGCGGCGGGATCCGCCAGGCCCTGGCGCGCGTGCTCGAAGCTCGCCGCGCGACGGAATGCCACCAGCTTGCCGTTGCGCCGCCAGTCGAAGCCGACGAGGCCGTCGTCCTCGCGCCAGACCTGCAGGGTGCGCTGGCTGAACAACGCCAGGCGCAGCAGGTGCGCGGCATTGCGCCGGTTCAGCGAACCGCGGCAGGCCGCGAGGAAGCCCAGCAGCCAGCGCCACTGCGCCGGATCGAAGCGCGGCCGCAGGCGCAGCGGCGCGTCGTCGCGCAGCAGCCAGCCGAGCGCCTGGATCGGTACGCCGCTATCGGCCAGCGGCGCCACGTAGCGATAGGACAGTTGGCCGCCGTTGGCGTAGCTGGTCTCCAGGCCACCCCGCTCGCGCGCCTCCACCAGGGTCACCTCGAATCCTTCGCGAACCAGGGCGTAGGCCGTGGCCAGGCCGACGACGCCGGCGCCGATGATGCAAACCCGCTGAACCATGACAGTCGCTATCCAGGTGATATCCAGGGCTTCGACGATAGGCGCGGATGACAGCGACAGGACAATGAATAAAGATGGCCAGGGTATAAGTTCAGGTTATGGGTCCGCGCCGATGAAGCTCCGCCACATCGAAGTGTTCCAGGCGATCCGCCAGGCCGGCTCGGTCAGCGGCGCCGCGCAGTTGCTGCACGTATCGCAGCCAGCGGTGAGCAAGGTCCTGCAGCACGCCGAGCAACAGCTGGGCTTCCCGCTGTTCCTGCGGGTGCGCGGCAAGCTGCTGGCGACCCCGGAAGCACTGGAGCTGGAGCGCGAGGTGGCCAAGCTCAGCGACAGCCTGCAGGCGGTGCGGCGCCTGGCGCAGAACCTGCGGCGCCAGCCGGGCCACAACCTGCGCATCGGCGCCACCCCGGCCCTGGCGCTGTCATTGCTGCCGCGAGCGATCGGCGAGTGGAGCGCGCGCTATCCGCAAAGCGCCTGCGAACTGGCCACCCTGCATTCGCGCGAACTGGTACAGGGCCTGCTGATGCGCGAGCTGGACCTGGCCCTGAGCCTGAAGCAGCCGGACCATCCCGGTCTGCGCGGCGAAGCCATAGCCAGCGGCGTTCTGGTGGCCCTGGCACCCCATGAGCACTGGCCCGAAGCGGAGCGGCAGCAACCGTTGAGCCTGGCCGGGCTGGCCGGCGCACCGCTGATCGGGCTGTCCACCGCCGACCCGCTGTTCGCCCGCCTGGAGGATTACCTCAGTGCCGTGGAGCCGCCGCCACAAGTGAAGATCGCCGTGCAGACCTACGCCCTCGCCCGCGCCCTGGTGGAAGCCGGCGCCGGCCTGGCGCTGGTCGACCCCTTCACCGCCCTCGGCGCCGACCCGCGCAGCACTGCGATCCGTCCGCTGAGCCCGGCCTTCCCGGTCACCCTCTACGCCATCACCCGCGCCGACGAAACCCCGCCGCACACCCTCGCCCCGCTGCTGCGGATGCTCGCCCGCCAGGCCGAGGAGCGCCTGCGGGCGGTGCCGGCGATTCAGGCGTAGCGTTCGCGGCCCCAGGCCAGCAGGGCTTCCAGCAGCGCGCGGATGACCGTGCGGGTCGGTTCGGCAAGGTCGGCACGGTAGGCGAACGGCACCCGCTCCTCCATGTAGGTGCACTGCGCCAGCTCCAGCTGGATGGCATGGACATGCTGCTCCGGCTGGCCGTAGTGGCGGGTGATGTGGCCGCCCTTGAAGCGTCCGTTGAGCACATGGCTGTAGCCGTCGGCGGCGGCGCAGACCGCTTCCAGGCGTGCCGCCAGCTCGGGATCGCAACTGGCGCCAGCGTTGGTGCCGAGGTTGAAGTCCGGCAGCCGGCCGTCGAACAGGTGCGGCACGTGCGAGCGGATCGAATGGGCGTCCCACAGCAGGGCGTAGCCGAACTCGGCCTTCAGCCGCGCCAGCTCCTCGGCGATGGTCCGGTGGTAGGGCGTCCACACTTCGGCCAGGTAACGCATGCGCTCCTCCGTCGACGGCGCCATGCCGTCGCGGTAGAGCGGCCGGCCGTCGAACAGGGTGTCCGGATACAGGCCGGTGGTGGCGGTGCTGTACAGCGGCTTGTCGTCGGAAGGGCGGTTGAGATCGACCACATAGCGCGAATAGTGGGCAGCCAGGGTGCTGGCACCCAGTTCCTCGGCGAAATCGTAGAGCCGGGGAATGTGCCAGTCGGTATCGGTCAGCGCCCGCGCCTCCTCCACCAGGCCGGCGTCCACCGCCGGAGTCAGGCGCGTGCCGGGGTGCGGCATGCTGATCAGCAGCGGCACGCGGCCGCGCGTGAAACTCAGGACTTCATCCACGGTATACCTCCTCGGCGTGGCGAATGACACGTTTCGGCAGATCGCCGCCCAGCCAGTAGGCCAGCTCCGCCGGGCGCTCGATCTCCCAGGCGACGAAATCGGCCAGCTTGCCGGCCTCCAGGCTGCCGTGGCTGGCCTCCAGGCCCAACGCCCGGGCGGCGTGCAGGGTGACGCCGGCCAGCGCTTCCTCGGGGGTCAGGCGGAACAGGGTACAGGCCATGTTCAGCATCAGGCGCAGCGACAGCGCCGGCGAAGTGCCAGGATTGAGGTCACTGGCCACGGCCATGGCCACGCCGTGCCGGCGCAGGGCGTCGATCGGCGGCAACCGGGTCTCGCGCAGCAGGTAGAAGGCGCCCGGCAGCAGCACCGCGACGGTGCCCGCCGCACCCATGGCGCGGGCATCCTCCTCGGTCATGTACTCCAGGTGGTCGGCCGACAGCGCCTGGTAGCGCGCCGCCAGGCTGGAGCCATGCAGCGATGACAGCTGCTCGGCGTGCAGCTTCACCGGCAGGCCCAGCTCGCGGGCGGCGATGAATACCCGCTCGACCTGCGCCGGGGAGAACGCCAGGTGCTCGCAGAAGGCGTCCACCGCATCCACCAGGCCTTCCTTCGCCAGCGCGGGCAGAATCGTCGTGCAGACATGCCCGATGTAGTCGTCGGCGCGTCCGGCGTATTCCGGAGGCAAGGCATGGGCCGCGAGGCAGGTGCTGCGCACGGTCGCCGGCAGTTGCTCGCCGAGGCGGCGGATGACCCGCAGCATCTTGGCCTCGCTGGCCAGATCGAGGCCGTAGCCGGACTTGATCTCCAGCGCCGTCACGCCATCGCGCAGCAAGGGGTCCAGGCGCTTGCGCGCGCTGGCCAGCAACTCTTCCTCGCTGGCCTCGCGGGTGGCGCGCACGGTGCTGGCGATGCCGCCTCCGGCGGCGGCGATCTCGGCGTAGCTGACGCCCTCCAGGCGCTGCTCGAACTCGCCACTGCGGTTGCCGCCGAACACCGCGTGGGTGTGGCAGTCGATCAGCCCCGGCGTCAGCCAGGCGCCGGCGAGGTCGATGCGCTCGGCGTAGTCGCCGGGCGGCAGTTCGGCGCGCGGGCCGATCCAGTGGATCAGCGGCCCGTCGGTGACCAGGACGGCGTCCTCGACGATCGAGTACTTGCCGTTCCTGAGGGTGGCGGCATGGCAATGCTGCCAGAGTCGTTTCATTGCAGGTCTCCTATGCTCGCGGCCACCCGGGCGAGGCTGCTCTGCTCGCCGAGGATGGCCGCCGCGCTGGCGATGTCGGGGGCCAGCCAGCGGTCGGTGTCGTACGCGGGCACGCGCTCGCGCAGGATGCCCCAGGCCGCCGCGGTGCCCTGGCCGCGGCGCTGCGGGGCGAGGAACTCGAAGGCCTGGGCGGCCAGCAGGTACTCGATGGCGAGGATCCGCCGGAGGTTCTCCAGGGCCCTGCCGAGCTTGAGCGCGGCGCTGGTGCCGAGGCTCAGGTGGTCTTCCTGGAGGCCCGAGGTGACGAAGTTGTCGACCACCGCCGGTTGCGCCAGCTGGCGGTTCTCGCCGGCCAGGGAGGCGGCGACGTACTGGGTGATCATCATCCCCGAGTTGACCCCCGGCTTGCCCACCAGGAAGGCCGGCAGGCCGCTGACCAGCGGGTTGACCAGGCGATCCACGCGGCGCTCGGCGACTCCGCCCAGCTCGGCCACGGCGATCGCCAGCAGGTCGGCGGCCATCGCCACCGACTCGCCGTGGGGGTTGGCCTGCGACACCACCCGGTAGGCTTGCGGCGTGCCCAGCAGCAGCGGATTGTCGGTGGCCGAGTTGAGTTCGGTTTCGACCTGCCGCGCCGCGTGGGCCAGCTGGTCGCGGCAGGCGCCGTGTATCTGCGGGATCGAACGGATGCTCAGGGCGTCCTGGGTACGGATGCCGCGGGCGCTTTCCAGCACCTCGCTGCCGGCCAGCAGGGCGCGCAGGTTGGCGCCGACCCGCTGCATCCCGGGATGCGGCTTGAGGGCGATGATCTCGGCGTCGAACGCCGCCAGTTGCCCGCGCAGGGCCTCGAAGCTCATCGCCCCGATCACGTCGGCCCACTGCGCCAGGCGCTGCGCGTCGTCCAGCGCCAGGCAGGCGAGACCGGTCATGCACGGCGTGCCATTGACCAGGCACAGCCCGTCCTTGGCGCCCAGGCGCACCGTCGACAGGCCCTCCGCCGCCAGCGCCGCGGCGGCCGGCACCACCTCGCCACGGTAGCTGACCTCGCCGACGCCGAGCAGGGCGATGCCGATGTGCGCCATGTGGGTCAGGTAGCCCACCGAGCCCTGCGCCGGCACCCGCGGCGTGATGCCGCGGTTGAGCAGCGCCAGCAGCGCTTCCACCAGCGAACGGTCGAGCCCCGACTTGCCCTGGCTGTAGTTGGCGATGGCGGCGCAGATGATCGCCCGGGTCTGCTCGTCGCGCAGCGGCTCGCCGACCCCGCAGGCGTGGCTGAGCAAGGTATTGCGCGACAGCTCGGCGAGCTGCTCGCCCTCCAGCAGGACGTTGCACAGCGCGCCCAGGCCAGTGCTGATACCGTAGGCGCGCTCGCCGCTGGCGACTATGCGCCGGACGATGGCGCGGGCGTTGTCGATCCGCGCCCAGGCCTCCGCCGAGAGTTCCAGGCGCGCGCCATGCCGCGCCACCGCGACCACCTCCTGCCAGCGCAGCGGCCGGTCGCCGAACACCACGCTCGCTACGCCGCTCATAGGTTCGCCACCCGGCGCTGGACGAAGCGGTCGACGTAGTCGTCGGCCGGCTGGTGGAGGATTTCCCGTGGCGTGCCGACCTGGATCAGTTGGCCATCCTTGAGGATCGCGATGCGGTTGCCGATGCGCACCGCCTCGTCGAGGTCGTGGGTAATGAAGACGATGGTCTTGTGCAGGGTCTTCTGCAGCTCCAGCAACTGGTCCTGCATGTCGGCGCGGATCAGCGGATCGAGGGCGCTGAAGGCCTCGTCCATGAGGATGATCTCGGTGTCCGCGGCCAGCGCGCGAGCCAGGCCGACGCGCTGGCGCATGCCGCCGGACAACTGGTGCGGGTAGGACTTCTCGTAGCCCTTCAGGCCCACCGTGGCGATCCAGTGCAGGGCCCGCTCGTGGCACTGCGCCCGGCTTTCGCCGCGAACCTTCAGGCCGTAGGCGACATTGTCGAGCACGCTCCTGTGCGGCAGCAGGCCGAAACTCTGGAACACCATGCTGATCTTGCGCCGGCGGAATTGCCGGAGGGCTTCCATGTCGTAGCGCAGGATGTCCTCGCCATCCACCAGGATCTCGCCGCTGGTGGGGTCGATCAGGCGGTTGAAGTGGCGCACCAGGGTCGACTTGCCGGAACCCGAAAGGCCCATGATCACGAAGATCTCGCCAGCGCCGATGGACAGCGACAGGTCGTTGACGCCGACCACGCAGCCGGTCTGCGCCAGCACCTCGGCCTTGCTCCGCCCCTGGCGGATCAGCGCCAGGGCGGCGTCGGCGCGCGGGCCGAAGATCTTGAACACGTTCTTCACTTCGATCTTGTTCATCTGCGCCCCGCTCATTTGCTCGCCTCGTGCCGGGAACGGCCGTAGGCCTGGGTGATGCGGTCGATCACCACCGCGAGGATGACGATCGCCAGGCCGGCCTCCAGGCCCTTGCCCACGTTCAGCGTCTGGATTCCCACCAGGACATCTTCACCGAGGCCGCGCGCGCCGATCATCGAGGCGATCACCACCATCGACAGGGCCATCATGGTGGTCTGGTTGATCCCCGCCATGATGCTCGGCAGGGCCAGCGGCAGCTGCACGCCGAACAATTGCTGCCAGCGGTTGGCGCCGAAGGCGTTGACCGCCTCCATCACCTCGTTGTCGACCTGGCGGATGCCCAGGTCGGTGAGACGGATCAGCGGCGGCGCGGCGTAGATCACGGTGGCGAAGATCGCCGGCACCTTGCCCAGGCCGAACAGCATCAGCACCGGGATCAGGTACACGAAGCTGGGCATGGTCTGCATGATGTCCAGCAGCGGCATCAGCACCGCGCGCAGGCGGTTGCTGCGCGCGGCGAGGATGCCCAGGGGGATGCCGATCAGCACCGAGATGAAGGTCGCCACCAGCATCAGCGCGAGGGTCTGCATCAGCTTGTCCCAGAGGCCCACGGCGCCGACCAGGAACAGCAGCCCGGTGATCACCAGGGTCGGCAGCAGGCGCCGGGTGGCATGCCAGGCGATCGCCGCGACGATCGCCAGCAGCAGCCACCAGGGCGTGGCGCGGAGCAGGCCTTCGAGGTTGACGATGGCCCAGAGGAGGGTGTCGGAGATCTTGCGGAACAGGTCGCCGTAGTTGGTCACCAGGGCGTCGACCCAACCGTTGACCCAGTCGGCGATGGAAAATGTCAGGCGTTCGGGAAACATGGTCTGCTCTCGTCGGTCGTGGAATCAGAGTGCCGCTTCGATCTTCTTCGCCGCGTCCGCGTCGACCCAGGCATGCCAGACCTCGGGGTGCTTCTCGAGGAATTCGCGCGCCAGCCGCGCCGCGTCGATCCGCTCCTTGGCCATCCGTGCCAGGTTGGCGTTCAGCAGGTCGATCGGCAGGTTGACCTTCTCCAGCACCGCCACCAGCTCCGGCGCCTGGTCGTGGAAGGTTCGCGACAGGCCGACCTGGATGCGGATGCTCTTGTCGACGCCGGGCTTTTCCTCCAACCGCACCAGGTCGGCGCGGCCCATCAGGGGCGTCGGCGACCAGTAGTAGAAGAGGATCGGTTCACCGCGCCGATAGCTCGACAGCACCGCGGCATCCAGCGCCGGGCCGGTGCCGGGGCGAAAGTTGGTGAACTTGCCCTCGAGGCCGTAGCCTTTCAGCATCTCGCTGTTCTCCAGTTCGCAGGTCCAGCCGGCCGGGCAATTGTAGAAGCGTCCCTTGTCCGGCTCCTCCTGGTCGCGGAAGACCTCGGCGTACTGCGCCAGGTCGACGATCGAGCGCAGGTTCGGCGCCCTGGCCTCGAGCTTGCGCTGCGGATCGCCCTCGATCACGTAGCGCGGCACGTACCAGCCCTCCACCGCGCCGACGATGGGCGCGCCGACGCCGACCACCTTGCCGGCGGCCGCGGCCTTGTTCCACGCGTCGCTGCGGCCGATCCACTCCTCGGCGAAGACCTGGATGTCGTTGGTGCTCAGCGCCTGCTCCATGGTGATCGAGTTGCCCGGCAGGCTGTCGGTGACGCAGCCGTAGCCCTTGGCCAGGACGAACTGCATCAGCTCGGTGAGCAGCGTCCCGCTTTCCCAGTTGAGCCCGGCGAACTTCACCGCCTTGCCGGACTCGCACCAACCCTCGGCCTGGGCGCCCGCCGAGGCGGCGAGCAGGCCGAGGGCACAGAAAACACTCAACATCGACTTCTTGTATCGCATGGTTGGACGCTCCGGATGTGCGATTGGGCTAAGGCAGTTGGAAAACCTGCGGGCCGCGGGCGGCCCTGATCGTTGTTATTGGACGGCGAGCGCAGGCGCCGCTGTTTCCATTGCAGCCCTCCCTGGGCATCTGCGGGCGCCCCGCTCTCGCGGACGCCCAACAGGCATGGCATGCCTCCTTTCTCCATGGATACGGGTCGTGAACGCCTACAGGCTCGGCAACAGCCGGGCCGGCAGCAGCGCGTTCAGGCAGCCGCTGGCCAGGAGCTGGCTGGCGGCCTCGATGTCGGGGGCGAAGAAACGGTCCTCCTGGTAGTACGGTACCTTGGCCCGCAGCAGGCCACGGGCCTGCTCCAGCTTCGGCGAACTCTTCAGGCCTTCACGGAAATCCAGGCCCTGGCAGGCACCCAGCCATTCCACGGCGAGTATCCCGCGGACGTTCTCGGCCATCGCCCAGAGCCGCTTGCCGGCGTTGGGCGCCATCGATACGTGGTCTTCCTGGTTGGCCGAGGTCGGCAGGCTGTCGACGCTGGCCGGGTGGGCCAGGGCCTTGTTGTCGCTGGCCAGGGCGGCGGCGGTGACCTGGGCGATCATGAAGCCGGAGTTGACCCCGCCATTGGCCACCAGGAACGGCGGCAGCTGCGACATGTGCATGTCCATCATCAGCGAGATGCGCCGCTCGGACAGCGAACCGATCTCGGCCAGGGCCAGGGCCAGGTTGTCGGCGGCCATCGCCACCGGCTCGGCGTGGAAGTTGCCGCCGGAAACCACATCGCCCTCGGCGGCGAACACCAGCGGGTTGTCGGACACCGCGTTGGCCTCGATCTCCAGCACCTCGGCGGCCTGGCGCATCTGCGTGAGGCAGGCGCCCATCACCTGCGGCTGGCAACGCAGCGAGTAAGGGTCCTGGACCTTGTCGCACTTCTCGTGGGAACGCGCCACCTCGCTGCTGGCGGTGAGCAGGTCGCGGTAGGCCGCGGCCACGTCGATCTGGCCGCGCTGGCCGCGCGCCGCGTGGATGCGCGCGTCGAACGGCGCCCGCGAGCCGAGCATCGCCTCGACGCTGAGGCCGCCGCAGACGGTGGCGGCGGCGAACAGGTCCTCGGCCTCGAACAGGCCGCGCAGGGCGTAGGCGGTGGAGACCTGGGTGCCGTTGAGCAGGGCCAGGCCTTCCTTGGCCGCCAGGGTCAGCGGCTCCAGTCCGGCCAGCGCCAGCGCCTCTCTTGCCGGCAACCACTCGCCGCGATGGCGCGCCTTGCTTTCACCGATCAGCAGCAGGGACATGTGCGCCAGCGGCGCCAGGTCGCCGGAGGCGCCCACCGAGCCTTTCAGCGGGATGTGCGGGTAGACCTCGGCGTTGAGCAGCGCGATCAACGCGTCGATGACCTTGCGACGAATGCCGGAGAAGCCGCGTGCCAGGCTGTTCACCTTGAGCAGCATGACCAGCCGCACCATGGCGTCGTCCAGCGCCTCGCCGACCCCGGCGGCATGGGAAAGGACGATGGAACGCTGCAACTTCTCCAGGTCGGCCGGGGAGATCCGGGTCGAGGCCAGCAGCCCGAAGCCGGTGTTGATGCCATAGGCGGTGCGGCCTTCGGCGATGATGTTCTCGACGCAGGCCACGCTGGCGGCGATCGGCGCCTCGGCGCTGGCGTCCAGGCTCAGGCGCAGCGGAGCGAGGTAGGCTTGACGCAGTTCGGCCAGGGTCAGCTGGCCGGGTTTCAGGTGCAGGCTCATCGAGGGTCTCCTTGGCCGTTCGCTGCCGGCGGCTTCGCTATCCATTCACGGTGTTTCCGGGAACCGGAGGCGCCGCTCGCGCGCCTCCGGCAATGCGCTTCAGGCCCCCCGCTCGGCGAAGGCGCCGGGGTCCTGCGGCAGGACCATCCGTGCGGGCGCCTGGCGCGAGGCCTTGCGGCGGGCCACCAGATAGTAGAGGACGGCCGGGACCACCAGGCCGATGATCCAGGAAATGTCCACCCCACCGAGGTGTTCGACCATCGGCCCGGTATACAGCTTGGTCGCCAGGAACGGCATCTGCACCAGCACGCCGAGGGTATAGACGGCGATGCCCGGTACGTTCCAGCGGCCGTAGCGACCGTCGGGGTCGGCCAGGGCCGGCACGTCGTAGCGCTCGCGGGTGATGAAGTAGTAGTCGACCAGGTTCACCGCGCTCCACGGGGTGAAGAAGGTCAGCAGGAACAGGATGAAGGACTTGAACGCCGCCAGGAACGAATGCTGGCCGAGCAGCGCGATGACCGTGGAGGCGCCGACGATCGCGAGGACGAAGAACAGGCGCTGCAGACGCGTGATCTCCAGTTGGCCGCGCACGCTGCTGATGATGGTGGCGATGCACATGAAGCTGCCGTAGGAGTTCAGCGTGGAGATGGTCACCTTGCCGAAGGCGATGCTGAAGTAGAGCAGCGCGGCGATCGTCCCGCTGCTGCCCAGGCCGACGATATAGGCCACTTCGCGCCCGGCGAACTGGCCGTTGGCCATGGCCGCCGCGAGCACTCCGAGCACCATCGAGGCCTGGGCGCCGAGCACCGAGCCGAGGCCGACGGCGAGGAAGGTCTTCCAGCCCGAGGTGGATGCCGGCAGGTAGCGCGAATAGTCGGCCACGTAGGGGCCGAAGGCGATCTGCCAGGACGCCGACAACGACACCGCGAGGAGGAACGAGGCCCAGCTGAAATGGCGGATGGCGAGCAGTTCGCCGATGTCGCCGAGCAGCAACACGCGGCTGAACAGGTAGACGAAGGCGATGATGCCGAGGACGCTGGCGATCCGCCCGATGATGTGGATGACGCGGTAGCCGAGCACCGTCACCAGGACGATGAAGGCGGCGAAGATGAGGATCCCGGCGCTGTCGCCGAGTCCGGTCATCTGGCCGATCGCCTGCCCGGAAAGTACCGTGCCGGTAGCGGTGAAGCCCAGGTACATCAGGCATACCAGGGCGATCGGGATGCAGGCGCCGTAGACACCGAACTGCACCCGGCTGGAAATCATCTGCGGCAGCCCCAGCCGCGGCCCCTGCGCGGCGTGCAGGGCCATCACGGCGCCACCGAGGACCTGCCCGAGGAGCAGGCCGACCAGCGACCAGAACACATCGCCGCCGAGCACCACGGCGAGGGCGCCGGTGACGATGGCGGTGATCTGCAGGTTGGCCCCCAGCCAGAGGGTGAACTGGCTGTAGAGGCGACCGTGGCGCTCGTTCGCCGGGATATAGTCGATCGAGCGCCGTTCGATCAGAGGCTTGCTGTCGCTGCCCTGGGTCATGCTGCTGTACTCCGCTGCGGCTCGCTCGCCGCCATTCTTGTTGTCGCCCGGACCGGGCAGTAAGCGGCCACCGCCACGTCCCCGCCGACGTGAGGCCGTATCCGGCGGCTTCCCGGCGCTGCCGGAAGCCGCCGGCGCCGTCAGCGCTTGCCGGTGATCATCGGCAGGTTCAGGCCTTGTTCCCTGGCGCAGTCGATGGCGATCGGGTAGCCCGCGTCGGCGTGGCGCATGACCCCGGTGCCCGGATCGTTGGTCAGCACCCGGGCGATGCGCGCGGCGGCTGCATCGGTGCCGTCGCAGACGATCACCATGCCCGAGTGCTGGGAGAAGCCCATGCCGACCCCGCCGCCGTGGTGCAGCGAGACCCAGGTGGCGCCGCTGGCGGTATTCAGCAGGGCGTTGAGCAGCGGCCAGTCGGAGACGGCGTCGGAGCCGTCCTGCATGGCCTCGGTTTCGCGGTTCGGGCTGGACACCGAGCCGGAATCGAGGTGGTCGCGGCCGATCACGATCGGTGCCGACAGTTCGCCGCTGCGTACCATCTCGTTGAAGGCCAGGCCGAGCTTGGCGCGCAGGCCCAGGCCGACCCAGCAGATGCGCGCCGGCAGGCCCTGGAAGCTGATGCGCTCGCGAGCCATGTCCAGCCAGCGGTGCAGGTGGGCGTCATCGGGAATCAGTTCCTTGACCTTGGCGTCGGTCTTGTAGATGTCCTGCGGATCGCCCGACAGCGCGGCCCAGCGGAACGGGCCGATACCACGGCAGAACAGCGGGCGGATGTAGGCCGGGACGAAGCCGGGGAAGTCGAAGGCATTGGCCACCCCCTCTTCCTTGGCCATCTGGCGGATGTTGTTGCCGTAGTCGAAGGTCGGGATGCCCAGTTTCTGGAATGCCAGCATGGCCTGCACATGCACGGCCATGGAGCGCTTGGCCGCCTTGACCACGCCGGCCGGGTCGGTCTGCGCGCGGTCACGGTATTGCTCCCAGGTCCAGCCGGCCGGCAGGTAGCCATTGAGCGGGTCGTGGGCGCTGGTCTGGTCGGTGACCATGTCCGGACGCACGCCGCGCCGCACCAGTTCCGGAAGGATCTCGGCGGCATTGCCCAGCAGGGCGATGGAGATCGCCTTGCCTTCGGCGGTGTACCTGGCGATGCGCGCCAGGGCGTCGTCGAGGTCCTTGGCCTGTTCGTCGACGTAGCGGCTGCGCAGGCGAAAATCGATACGGCTCTGCTGGCATTCGATGTTCAGCGAGCAGGCTCCGGCCAGTGTCGCCGCCAACGGCTGGGCGCCGCCCATGCCGCCGAGGCCGGCGGTGAGCACCCAGCGGCCCGCGAGGTTGCCGTCGTAATGCTGGCGACCGGCCTCGACGAAGGTTTCGTAGGTGCCCTGGACGATGCCCTGGCTGCCGATGTAGATCCACGAGCCGGCGGTCATCTGGCCGTACATCGCCAGGCCCCTGGCATCCAGTTCGTTGAAGTGTTCCCAGGTCGCCCAGTGCGGCACCAGGTTGGAGTTGGCGATCAGCACGCGCGGCGCGTCGGCATGGGTCTTGAACACCCCGACCGGCTTGCCGGATTGCACCAGCAGGGTCTCGTCGTCGTTCAGTTGCCTGAGGGTCTCGACGATCCTGTCGTAGCACTCCCAGTTGCGCGCGGCGCGGCCGATGCCGCCGTACACCACCAGTTCCTTGGGATTCTCGGCCACCTCTGGGTCGAGGTTGTTCATCAGCATGCGCAGCGGCGCTTCGGTCAGCCAGCTCTTGGCGGTCAGCGTGTTGCCGCGCGGGGCGCGGATTTCGATGTCGCGGAATTTGCTCGGGGTGGTCACGGCAGGCTCCTGGGGGCGTAGCGTTGAACGGCTGGCGCCCATGCGGGCGCCTGAATTCGGGTGGAAGCAGAGGTTGCGGCGGGCTCACCTGACACATCTATGCTTGTACATACAAGTATAAGCAAAGGCAGGGCCAAGTCCGCCGCTGGGCACCTGCCGAACGCTCTCCAGCATCCCGCAGATCAGGAGCAAGCCATTGATTAAAATGATATTTTTTAAAATCGAGAAATGGCGATGATCCTAGGCGGCGAGCGCGCCGAACGATCGCGCACGTTCTCCTGGCAGGTATCCACGCCCCCGAATGGGGCATTCGGTAACACCGCTCAGCGCAAATGTGGGTAGCCCCAGCCCTCTGCCTGCCGCTCATAGTCGAGGAGGATCCGGTAATGTTCCTCGCCAGCCGGGAGGAAGGATTTCAGCGCCAGGGTCCGGGCCAGTTCCGGGCATTCGACCAGGGTCAGGTTCAGCGCCTCGAACAGCTCGCGGCGTTGCGTCGCGCTCCAGCGTAGCGAAGTGATCAGCGGCAGGGCCGGGCTCGGCGCGCTGCGTCCGAGCACGCGCAGCCCGGCCAGGCGTTCCGGGGCGTGACGTTGCAGGTAGGCGAAGGTCAGCGCGTCCACCGAGGTCAGCTCGGCCTCCCCCGCCGCGACCATGGCCAGGCTGCGCACGTGACCGCCACTGATCCGCACCTCGGCGAAGAACGCGGCATCGCGTCCCAGCGGCGCCAGCGCGTGGCGCAGCAGGTTCATGCCACTGTTGGAATCGTGCCCGTTCAGCGCCAGGCGGGTGTCGCGGAACTCGTCGAGACGCCGCCGCGCCTCGCCCTCGGCGGCGACGAACAGGCTGCAATGTTCACCCGGCGCGCAGTCCGCCAGGTCGTAGCTGGGCACCGCGAGCACCGCTACCTGGCCCTGCAACTGGGTCACCAGCGGATAGCCGCAGGCCTGCGCGAACAGCAGGTTCGGCTGCCGCCACTGCACCGCCAGCTCGGCGGCGGCCGGCGCGCAACGGCGTACGCCCAGGCGCCGGCAGACTTCGTCGATGAAACCGCGACCGGCCTGCCTGACGCAGTCCGGCTCGACATACATGTCCAGCGCCGCCACCACCGGGGTATCGATCATCGCCTACTCCATCTGCCGCCAGTGCTCGGGATGCGCCCGCGCATCCACCGGCCGCCAACCGTGGCGCCGCCATAGACGACCATAGCCGGGCAGGAGGAAATCGCCACTGCGCCGGCTCGGCGGCCGGCCGGTGTTCGTGAACGAATGCAGTATGCTCAGGCCGAGCGCCGGATAGGCGACACCCAGCAGGTACAGCCAGAGCCTGGCCAGCAGCGGCGCGTGCACGTCCCGGATAGGTCAGTCGGTCATCGAGGTGGTGGCGCAGGTGGCCGTCGCGATACAGCGGGCAGGGATACCAGGCCGCCAGGGACAGGTAGCCGGGCAGCGCGTTGAATGCCGGCCAGCGAGCCGGATGGCCATGGATCAGCTCATGCTGCAACGACATATGGAGGCAAGCGAACGGCGCCAGGCCCGGCAGCACCGCCCAGCGCCTGGAGCCTGCCTAGCAGGCGAAGCACCTGGGTACGCTGATGCCCGCTCAGGTAATGCGCCACGACGTCCTCCGGCGCTTACTTCAGGGAGGCATCGAGACGGGCGGCAACCTCCGCCGGCATCCAGCGGCTCCATATCTCGCGGTGCTCGCGGAGAAACCGTGCGCGCACCTCGCCGACATCGCGGTGATGCTGCGCCATGTCGGCGAGCAGGGCGTTGAACAACGGTAGGGGAATCTCGACCCGGCGGAACAGCTCGACCAGCGCCGGCGCCTTGTCATGGAAATCGCGGGAAACGCCGATGGTGATCTTCGCCGGCAAGGAGCGGGAGCCGATGGGATCCGGATTCTTCGGATCGGACAGGGTCGCCCAGGCCTTTGCGCTGAACGGCGGCTCTTCCAGCTGTACCAGCTTGTAGCGGCCCATCAGCGGGGTCGGCGACCAATAGTAGAAAAGCACCGGCTCGCCTCGGCGGAATGCCGCGCTGATCGCCGCGTCCAGCGCCGGCCCGGTGCCGGTGCGGAAATTCGTGTAGCTGTCCTGCAGCTTGTAGGCCTTGAGCTTCTGGCTGTTGACGACCTCGCAGGTCCAGCCGGTCGGACAATTGTAGAAGCGCCCCTTGCCGGGCTCCTCGGGATCGCGGAACAGCTCCTTGTAGCGCGGCAGGTCGGCGACCGACTTCAACTCCGGCGCCTTCGCCTCGATGCCTCGCTGCGGGTCGCCCTCGACCAGGTATTCCGGCACCCACCAACCCTCGGTGGCACCCTTCACCGTCTCGCCGACGGAAAACACCTCGCCCGCCTCCTCCGCCGCGCGCCATACCGGGCTGCGCCCGGCCCACTGCTCGCCGGTGACCTGGATGTCGTTCTGGCGCAGGGCGCTCTCCATGGTCACGGTGTTGCCCGGCAGCGCGTCGGTCTCGCAGTCGTAGCCTTTTTCCAGCACGTAGCGCAGCAGGTCGGTGGTGAACATGCCGCTTTCCCAGTTGAGCCCGGCAAACACCACTTTGCCCGGATACGGGCATTGCGGCCCGGCGGCGGCCTGGCTGGCGAGGCTGGCGCCCAGGGCGAGGACGGCGAGGAACTGGCGAAGCGGGGGCATGCGGGTCTCCCGGTTGGAGTCGGACGGCATGCGGAACCATATAGACATTAGAAATACTGGATCAATAACGTTTCATTCCTTGGATAGACAAAAGCGCCTACCCTTTCGGTGTAGACGCTTTTTCCTCGCATCGCCGGAGAATTACCGCGCTTCGAGCTCCACCGCACAGACCCAGGCCGCCTCGTGCGCCGCCAGGCGCCAGTGCTGCAAGCCCTCGAGCCCTTCGGCCTGCAGGCAGTCGTGGACGCCCAGCCGGCCACAGGACTGGCCTTGCAGGGAAACCGCGACCTCGCCCTGCTGGGCGAACAGCAACACGGTGCTCGCCGAGCCGTGCCAGTCCAGAGCCTCCTCCACCCGCAGCCATTGCAGGCGCGCCCGGTAGCGCTGCGGGGAGTAGATCAGGTTGAAGTCGCGGATAGCCCCATCGAGCAGGGTGCAATGCACCTCGCTGTCGCCGGAGAAAGCGAAGGGCTGGCGCTCGCGCAGCGCCGGGGTGTCCGCCCCATCCACCCGCAGGCGCATGCCGCCGCCCTGCAGCACGCTGATGATCCGCTGGTAGCCGGCGAAACGGGAGAAACCACCGGATTCGCCGACATCGGCGATCGACAGGCGCCAGCCGAAGCCGTTCAGGCCGTCACCGCCGTCGCGGGCGATCTCCTCGGTGGAACCGGCGCCGTTCTTCCACGGCATTCTCGGGTAGTCGACGGCGCGCAGGATGCGGAATTCGCTCATGAGGTGAAGCGTCCTTCCAGACGGTGGCGGGAACCCGGGTGCAGCAGCCGCGCGGCGGTCACCGCGACACGCCCGGACCAGGTGCGGCGGCGGATCAGCAGGCACGGCTCGCCGCGTTCGATCTGCAGCAGCTTGCATTCCGCCGGCTCGGCGAGGATCGCCTCGACCACATGCTCGCCCTCGGTGAGCGGCGCCACCTGGGTCAGGTAGGCATAGGGCGTTTGCCGGGTGAAATCCTGCCTGAGGTAGTCCGGCGCCACCGCGGCGTTCACGTAGCGGTCCTCGATCTGCACCGGGATGTCGTTTTCGTAATGCACGATCAGCGAGTGGAACACCCGCTGGCCTTCGCGCACGTCCAGCGCCAGGGCGCGCTCGGGGCCGGCGACCTCCTCGCCGAGGGTGATCACCTGGCAACGATGGCGATGCCCGCGGGCGGCGATCTCGTCGGCGATGTTGTGCACCTCGAACAACGCCGACTGGCCCTTGGGCTCGGCGACGAAGGTACCGACACCCTGCATGCGCACCAGCAGGCCGTCGCTGGTCAGTTCGCGCAGGGCGCGATTGATGGTCATCCGACTGAAGCCGAGCTGGCTGACCAGTTCGCTCTCGGACGGCACCCGGTGGTGCGGCGGCCAGGCGCCCGACTGGATCTGGCTGACGATCATCTGCTTGACCCGCGCGTAGAGCGGCGCCGGCACCTCGCCGAGTTGCGAGGCCAGCGGGGATCGATCGGAAGAAGAGGACGTCACGGAGAGACTCCTTGTCGAGGCGTCGATGAAGTGAGTTTACGCACCGCCTGATCGTCTGTATATGTATATACAAATAAAACAGACCGCGTGTGAGCTGATTATGTCCGCTATTTTCGCTGAACGTGCGTTGCTGCCGGAAGGCTGGGCGCGAAATGTCCGTTTCGAGATTTCCGCGGACGGAGTCCTCGCCGCCATTCATCCCGACGCCAGCGCCGACGGCGCCGAACACCTCGGTGGCGCCGTGCTGCCGGGCATGCCCAACCTCCATTCGCATGCGTTCCAGCGCGCCATGGCCGGGCTCGCCGAGGTCGCCGGCAATCCCAACGACAGTTTCTGGACCTGGCGCGAGCTGATGTACCGGATGGTCGGCCGGCTATCGCCCGAGCAGATCGAGGTCATCGCCCGCCAGCTCTACATCGAGATGCTCAAGGCCGGCTACACGTCGGTGGCGGAATTCCATTACGTCCACCACGACCTCGACGGCCGTCCCTACGCCGATCCCGCCGAATTGTCCCTGCGCATCTCCCGTGCCGCCAGCACCGCCGGCATCGGCCTGACCCTGCTTCCCGTGCTCTACAGCCACGCGGGCTTCGGCGGCCAGCCGGCCAGCGAGGGCCAGCGGCGCTTCCTCAACGACAGCGAGGCCTACCTGGAATTGCTCCAGCGCCTGCGCGCGCCGCTGGGAGCGGCGGGCCAATCCCTGGGCCTGTGCTTCCACTCCCTGCGCGCGGTGACCCCGCAACAGATCGCCACGGTCCTGGACGCCGGCCACGACGACCTGCCGGTCCACATCCATATCGCCGAACAGCAGAAGGAAGTCGACGACTGCCTGGCCTGGAGCGGATGCCGGCCGTTGCAATGGCTGTACGAGAACGTCGCGGTCGACCAGCGCTGGTGCCTGGTCCATGCGACCCACGCCGATCCCGAAGAGGTCGCGGCGATGGCGCGCAGCGGCGCGGTGGCCGGCCTGTGCCTGAGCACCGAGGCCAACCTCGGCGACGGTATCTTCCCGGCGACGGACTTCCTCGCCCAGGGCGGACGCCTGGGCATCGGCTCCGACAGCCATGTCTCGCTCAGCGTGGTCGAGGAACTGCGCTGGCTGGAATACGGCCAGCGCCTGCGCGACCGGAAGCGCAACCGGCTCTATCGCGCCGACCAGCCGAACATCGGCCGCACCCTCTACGACGCGGCCCTGGCTGGCGGCGCCCAGGCCCTCGGCCAGCCGATCGGCGGCCTCGCCGTGGGCCGCCGCGCCGACCTGCTGGTCCTTGACGGCAACGACCCCTACCTGGCCAGCGCCGAAGGCGACGCCCTGCTCAACCGCTGGCTGTTCGCCGGCGGCGACCGCCAGGTGCGCGACGTGATGGTGGCCGGCAGATGGACCGTGCGTGACGGCCGGCATGCCGAGGAGGAACGCAGCGCACGGGCGTTCGCCCAGGTGCTGGGGGAACTGCTGGGTTGACCCCTGGGCAGCGGCGAATGACCGCGTTGCGGTATCCGCCCTACTCGTTCGATCGAGCCGTCGGGCGCTAAACGCCGAGACGTCCCAAGCCATCCGCCAGCCGTGGACGGCGCCGGAAAGAAAAAACGCCCCGGCGGGGCGTTCCTTCATTGGCTCCGCTTCACCTGGCCGTCAGGTACCCGCCAGATCAGTTCGTCCACCGCGTAACCGCGGCTACGCGCCTCTGCCAGCAGCCGCTCGCGGGTCTGCCGCGAGACCTGCGGGGTACGCGACAGCAGCCACAGGTATTCGCGGTTCGGATTGCCCACCAGCGCGGTGCGGTAATCGTCGTCCACCGCCAGCACCCAGTAGTCGCCGCGCGCCACGTTGGGGAAGAGATTGGCGAACCAGTTGTCGAAGCGCACCCACAGCTTGTCGGTGCGGCCCGGCTGCTGGGCGACCGCCCGGCCCTCAACCTGCTCCCACTCGCCATCCTGGGTCAGGCAGCGGTTGATCACCTGGATGCTCTGGTCGTCCTGCAGGCGGTAATGCGCTTCCGATTGCGCGCAGTTGCGCTGGAAGAACATGGGCAAGCGCGCCAGCTCGTACCAGGTGCCCTGGTAGCGCTGCAGGTCGACCTGCTCGGTGGCCGGCGGACTCTTCGGCGAACCCGCGCAACCGACCAGCAGCAAGCCCAGCCACAGGGTGCAGAGTACCCGGACGGGGAGACCGATCACTTGAGGCCCTGGCCGGAGAACAGCAGCGCCTTGTCGGCGGCGTACTGCACGCTGATGAAGGCCTTCTCGTCACCCCAGGTGCAGCTGGACATGCCCAGCGCGCCGGAGCACTCGGTGGGCTTGCCGAGGATCGCCTCGACCTCGGCCTTGCTCATGCCGGCCTTGAGCTTGGAATAGTTTTCCTGGTTGATCTTGCTGCAGCCGGCCAGGACGACGCAGAAGGCGGCCACGGCCAGGGTACGGAACGACGCCATGAGGAACTCCTTGTTCGGGGGGAAGCGCTGCCTACAGCTTGGCACACGCGGGGAAATCCGGAGCCTTGGAGTCAGAAACGCGAACCGGGTTCCCTGAGGAACGCCGTCTCCTCTTCGCTCGAAGGCCGGCCGAGAATGGCGTTGCGATGGGGAAAACGGCCGAAGCGGGCGATCACCGCATGGTGCCGTTCGGCGTAGTCGCAGAAGCTGTCGAACGGCTCGCGCGCCGTGCCGCCGACCTGCTCGCGCAGTTCGCGGAAGCAGGTCACCGCCCGCTCCTGGCTGGGCAGGTCCTCGGCGTGCTCCAGCACCAGGTAGACGAACACCCGGCGGATCGGCGGCAACTGGCGGTCAAGGCCCTTTTCCATGCCTTCGCGCACCAGGCGCTGGGCACGGGCGTCGCCCGCGTAGGCGCGAGGGGTATCGCGGTAGACCATGCGCGGTAGCTGGTCGAGCAGCAGGATCAGCGCCAGCCAGCCGTCGGCCTTGGCCGTCCATTCCTGCAAGCCGCCGTCCAGCGCCTGGTTCACCAGCTCGCCGAAGCGGCCGCCGGCGTCGGCGTCCTGGCAGACGTTCTTGCCGAACCACAGGCCGTTGCGCTGGGCAACCACCTCGGCGGCGTCGCTGGAGGCGCCGAACCACCAGTCGAGCAGGGTCTGCCAGGGCGCGCTCATCGGCTTACTCCTTGTGGTAGCCGGTGATGCGCTCGACTTCCTGCTTCGAGCCGAGGAACACCGCGACGCGCTGGTGCAGGTTCTCCGGCTTGATGTCGAGGATGCGCTGGGTGCCGTTGGTGGCGGCGCCGCCGGCCTGCTCGATGATGAAGGACATCGGGTTGGCCTCGTACATCAGGCGCAGCTTGCCGGGCTTCTCCGGCTCGCGGGCGTCGCGCGGATACATGAAGACGCCGCCGCGGGTCAGGATGCGGTGTACGTCGGCAACCATCGAGGCGATCCAGCGCATGTTGTAGTTCTTGCCCAGCGGGCCTTCCTTGCCGGCCAGCAGTTCTTCGACGTAGCGTTTCACCGGCGCCTCCCAGTGGCGCTGGTTGGACATGTTGATGGCGAACTCGGCGGTGCTTTCCGGCACGCTGATGTTGTCGTGGGTGAGGACGAAGCTGCCCAGCTCGCGGTCGAGGGTGAAACCCTTGACGCCGTTGCCGAGGGTCAGCATCAGCATGGTCTGCGGGCCGTAGATGGCGTAGCCGGCGGCGACCTGGGTGGTGCCCGGCTGGAGGAAGGCTTCCTCGCGCAGGGTATCGTTCTGGTTCAGGTATTCGTTGGGGCAGCGCAGCACCGAGAAGATGGTGCCGACCGAGACATTGACGTCGATGTTGCTGGAGCCGTCCAGCGGGTCGAAGACCAGCAGGTAGGCGCCTTTCGGGTAGCGCCCCGGGATCTGGTAGGGGTGGTCCATCTCCTCCGAGGCCATGCCGGCCAGGTTGCCGGCCCATTCGTTGGCTTCCAGCAGGATCTCGTTGGACATCACGTCCAGCTTCTTCTGCACCTCGCCCTGCACGTTCTCGGTGCCCATGCTGCCGAGCACGCCACCCAGCGCGCCCTTGGACACCGCATGGCTGATTTCCTTGCAGGCACGCGCCACGACCTCGATGAGGAAGCGCAGGTCGGCCGGGGTATTGTGGCTGCGGGTCTGCTCGATCAGATAGCGGCTCAGGGTAACGCGGGACATGGATGGCTCCGGAGAGAGGAAAAAACCCGCGCAGTTTAACGCGGAATTGGCGGCCACGCTTGACTCCGCGCAACCGCCGGTTGGAGATCGGCGGCGGCGGCGCGGTTCATTTCCGCGGCGCGCAACCGATCGACGGTCGTCAGCCGCGCCCCATCTCGCCGTTCAGGCTGGCCTGGACGATTTCCACCCAATAGCCGTCGGGATCGCTGATGAAGGCGACGTTCTTCATGCCTCGGTCCAGCGGCTTGACGAAGTTCACCCCGAGCGTCTCGAAACGCTCGCAGGCCGCCACCAGGTCCGGCACCGAGAAGCAGATGTGCCCGAACCCGCGCGGGTCCTGGTTGCCGTTGTGGTACTGGCTGTCGTCGCTCTCGCTGCCCCAGTTGTGGGTCAGCTCGAGGACCGACTGGCGGCCGAAGGTATAGCGCTGGCGTTCGTCCACCGCGTCGGGTACCTCTTCGCCACGGGTCATGGCGAGGAAATACAGGGAGAAGCGGCCTTCCTCGAAGTCGAGGCGGCGCAACAGGCGCATGCCCAGCACCCGCGAGTAGAAGTCGAGCGAGCGCTTCGGGTCCTTGACCCGCAGCATGGTGTGGTTGAACACGTATTCCTGGGTGATGGCGTCCGGCTCCATGCAGATGCCGGGCTGTACTTCGGTGTTGAAACTCATCGGGCGATTCCCTCGAACGAAACGGAGCGGCAGTGTATGGCGGACCGCCGGGCAGCGAGTAACAGCGGGGTACTACTCTCTTGATGCCGGCACGCGCCGATCGTTCCGTCGGCGGGAATGTGGCCGGCGCCGCCCGGACGCCGGCCACGAGGTCCTCAGAAATCCAGGCTCAGCGCCAGGCTGACGCTCTGCTGGGTATCGTCCTCGCCCTTGCGCCAGTTGTAGCCGCCGCGCAGCGACAACTCCGGCGCCAGCTTCTGGCTGAAGCCCAGGGAGACACGGTTGAGGCGATCCTGCGGGGGGTAGCCTTCGAGGGTGAAGCGATTGCCCGGCAGGCTGTTGAGGGACATGGTCAAGTCCTGGGTGTCGTCCTCGTACTCGCGCTCGTGGGCGTACTCGGCGAACAGCTGGGTATCGCTGCCGAACGCATACTTGCCTTGCAGGCCGGCCCCCAGGCGCTTCGAGCTGCGTTTCTGCTCGTCGTAGTCGAGCGCGGTGGCGCTGGCGCCCCTCTCGGAATAGCCGTCGACCTCGACCCGCGCATAGTCGGCGCTGACGAACGGCGACAGGTGCCAGGGACTGTCGGCCTGCTGGGCGATGTCGTAGCCCAGGCGCGCGCTGAACGCCCACAAGTGGCCATTGGTGTCGCCTTTCTCGCTGCGTTCTCCGCCACCCAGGGCGAACGTGCGCTTCAGGTCGTCGTAGTCGAGGTAGCCGCCGGTCAGCGCCGCGTCAGCCCACCAGCGGTTTTCCTGGTATTGCACGAAGGCGCTGGCCATGTAGCTGTTCATCCGGTACTCGGAATCCCTGGCGCCGGCTTCCAGCTTCTGCCGGTAGAAGCCGGCGGCGACCCCGGCGCGCCAGGCCTCGTCGATCCGGTAGCTGCCGCCGAGGGTCAGGTTGTAACCGTTGCCGTCGCCGCTGGCGGCGCTGTTCTGGGAGTCGAAGTCCAGGCGCTGGCCACCGCCGCCGACGAAGCCACGCCACTGGCCGACGTTCTGCCAGTTCTCCCAGTCCGCCTGCCACTGGCTGCGCAATTCGTCCTGGTAGGCACGCAGGGTGCCGTGGGCCATTTCCGGCAGCAGGGTCAGTTCCCAGGGCGCCGACAGCAGCGAATAGGTGTAGTCGGCGATCAGCCGCTGGCCGGTGATGGTCGGGTGCACGCTGTCGTTGAACAGCAATTTGCTCGGGTCGGGCGTGCTGCCGTTGATCCCGTAGGTCGGGTTCATGGTGCAGCCGTTGCCGCTGAAACAGGTGCCGATCAGGTTCTGGTCGGCGGCCAGGCCGAAGGAAGCCGGGTTGGCCATGCCTTCCTTGAGCAGCAGCGGGATGTTCAACGGAATGACGTTGGCGCCGGCCTGGCTCAACTGGGCGGTCAGCTCGGCGTTGAACGTGCCGCTAAGTTGGCTGGCGAAAGGCTGCAAGGGACCACCGAAGGTAGCCGGGGTCAGGCCCAGGTCGGGCAGCAGCCAGACCACGATGTAGCGCGCGCCGGCCTGCTGCAGGGCCTGCACGCTATCCACCAGGCGGCCGGCGGCCTGTTGCGCCTGGACGTCGTTGAGGATGCGTCCCTGGAGGAAGTCGTTGCCGCCGCCGGTGATGTAGTAGAGCGCATTCGGATCGGCGCCCAGGCCCTGGCGGGCGCGGTCCACCAGGTAGCCGTCGCGGCTGCGCAGGAGGGTATTGTCGCGCTCGATCAGCGAGCCGTCGGTCGCGGTGATCGAGTCGTAGATCTGGTCGGTACGGTAGCCGCCCACCGCCCAGTTGTTGCCGTCGGCGATGCCCTGCTGGGCGTTGACCGGCGAGGTCGAGGCAGCCAGGTCGCCCGGGGCGATGCCGAGCTGATTGCCGAGCAGCATGGGCGCGGTCGGTCCGAAGATCTCGCCGCTGCCGTTCTGGTAGGTCGGTCCCACCCGGTTGGTGAAGCGCGAAGTGCTTCCGGCCGGACCGCCGGGATCGGGAAACTGCCCGGCATCGCTGAGGCTGTCGCCGAACACCACCAGGGTCGAATAGGGCGAGGGGGCAGCCTGCAGGGCGGTGGACAGCGAAGCCAGCAGGCAGGCCGCCGCCAGTGGCTTGAGCGCCATTCTGATCATTCTCTTACTCCGTGATTTGTTTTTATTGTCGGGACGCCGCGAGCGCCCGGGGCGCCCGTCGTAAAGCCCTCGTCAGCCGAACAGCATAGCCCGGGGCGGGCTCATGAGCGGTTCGGCGGCGAGCGCAGCAGGCTCATTGCCATTATTACCAGCAGACCGACCCCGAGCAGAAGTACCGCCCACAGGCCGATCTTCTTCCAGTCGGTTCCCGCCTCCGGTACGGCTACCGGCGCAGCGACCTCCAGCGCGGCGGCCAGGCTGGCGCTACCCAGGGTGCCACGCTTGCTCTCGGTGTAGCCGGGAATCAGCACGCCGAGCGGCAGCGCGGCCGACTGCGCGGCGGCCTTGCCGTACGCCAGGCGGTACGGAGGACTGCCGCGCACCAGGAATACCAGTTCACTGGCCGGCAGGCCGACGCTCAGGCCCGGTGCCGCCGCACCAAGGCCGGTGCCGCGCGGATCCACGCGCAGACGCAGTTCGCGCACCGGCCAGCCCGGCAGCTCCAGCTCGTTTTCCTGCACGCTCCGACCATCGATCGGCAGACGGTACAGAACGCCACGTGCAAGAGAGTTCCAGGCAATCTCCCGGCGTGACGATGCCTTCTCCGCGTGCCCCCGGCCGGACAGCTCCACCGGCGCGATGGTATGGGCCTGCGCCTGCTCCAGGGACACCCGCACCCGCTGCACCGGCAGCGCCAGCGGCAATTGCCAGCGGTACTCGCCGTCCTTCTCCTGGCGCCCGGGCAGCGGCTCGGACCAGAGCATCGGGGCTGGCTCGGTGGTCCGGGTGCTGCCGTGCACGCGCGCGCTCCTGAGCTCCACCGCGGTCGTGTCGGCGGGCCACAAAAGACGCAGGTAGCGGGCCTGCCGAGCGGGCAGCCGGACCTCGCTGACGTCGATGCGCTCGCCATTGAAGGTCAGCCGGGCGATCTGCCCATCGCCCCAGGCTTGCCAGCGCTCGAGATCGTCGCTGGCTTCCACGGAGAAGCGCTGGAAGCCCTCCTCCGGGCTGTTCCAGTCCAGTTGCAGGCGCTCCAGGGGAAACTTCACCGCACTCGCGTCGACCAGCCAGCCGCGCAGGGTCTCGCCTGCCGGCTCCGTGCTGGCCGGCAGCACTTCGACGATGGTGCCGCTGGTATTGCGCTGCACCCGCAGATTCGGTTGCGCCGCATCGCTGGCCGATGAGCCGCGCAAGGGGAACAGGCGTACCTCGGCCTGGTGCGGCGTGCTGGCCTGTCGCTCGCTGCCGGCCACCAGGGCGTAGGGCAGGGCCGCTCCCTCGCCGTCGAAGACGCGCAGGTCGCGCAGGTCGGCGTGGGCCGCCGACAACTGCACGCTCATCGGCACGCTCAGGCGGTACCAGGGGCCCTCGCCTTGCAGGGCCAGCGGCACCAGGTGGCTGAAGTCCTCCGGCGCTTCCTTCGCCGAAGACGGTCCGGCAAGCCAGGCGCCCAGCAGGAACAGGCTGGCGGTTCGATACAGGATGGAGCGCGTCATGGCTGCTCGGCCTCCGCTGCAACCTCGGCGCGACGCGGAGGCAAGGGTGAGAAATAGCCGACGATCAGCAGCAGGACGCCGACGCCGATGAAGGAAATGATCCGCTCCAGGCTGCCGCTGTTGCCCAGCTCGACGAAGAACAGCTTGATCACCACCACGCCGACCAGCGCCGCGCCGACCATCCACAGGTCGCGCCGGCCGAGACGGGTACCGGCGATGGTCAGGCCCAGGGCGCAGAGCGTCCAGACCAGCGACAGCCCCGCCTGCACCAGCATCGACGCGGCCAGCGCGTCGGCCTGGAACGGCACGTCGCCCAGGTGGTGCGCGGCGCGGCACACCGCCAGGGTCAGCAGGGCGAACAGCGAGGCGCCGGCCAGCGCCTGGCGCCCCAGGCGCACGCTGGCATTGCCGTCGACGAGCGGGGCCAGGCTGGCGTCGCTCCAGCGGTAGAGGGCGAACAGCACGATCAGCAGCCCCAGCTCCAGCGGGTTGGCCAGCGGCAGGTAAGGCAGCGGCTCGGCGGCACCGTCGCTGAACAGGTTGGCGCTCCAGAACCAGCCGAGCAGCAACAGCGCCACCGGCGCAGCGGCGAGCAGCCGATACTCCCGCGGGAAGTCGCGCAGCGGCCAGGGCAGGCTCCGCCCGCCGGTCACCAGCAGCAGGTAGGCGCTCGGCACCAGCGCCCAGCCCAGCCAACGCCAGGCGTTGTACTGTTCGGCGAGCAGGGCGAACAGGTAGCGCAGCTCCAGCGCCAGCACCCCGAGCAACAGCCAGCAGCCGAGCACGTGGGCGGCGCCCAGCGCGCGCCTCGGCAACAGCGGGGCGAGACGTCGCAGCGACAGCAGGTGCGTGGCGAACAGCAGCGGCCAGGCCAGCCAGCCGAATTCACCGAACGGCTGGTAATCGAAGCGCCAGACGCTCGCCAGGGCCAACAGCGCCACCGGGACCAGCGCCAGGCATAGCAGGGCCAGCTCGCGCCAGCGCTCGCGCAGCGCCAGCAGCATCCACGACGCCACTGTCGCCGAGGCCACCAGCAGCAGCGCATGCTCGCGCAGGCCAGCAGGCACGAAGCGGGTGGTCTCGCACAGCGCGGTCAGCGTCCACCAGCCCGCGCCCCAGAGCAGCAGCAGGTGCGACAGCTCGGCCAGGCCGATGGTACCGATCCCCAGCGCCCGCTCGTGCTCGCCGGCGCGGCGCAGCCGCCAGGCACCGACCAGCGCCGCCAGGGCCAGCACTGCCGGCGTCCAGAACCCGGAATGAGCCAGGGGCCGCAGGCCGTCTCCGCTCAGCGAGCCGAGCAGCGACGGCCCGGCGAGGAGGAATGCCAGGCCTCCCACCACCTGCAAGGCGAGGCCGAAGTAGAAGCTCAGGCGCTGGCGCAGCACCAGGCTCAGCCAGATGATCAGCAGCCCGCTACCGGCCCATACCGCGCTGGCGCTGCGCCAGGGCAGGACGAACAGCACCGCCAGGTTGACGAACGCCAGGCCGGCCAGCAGCACCAGGCTCAGGCCCATGAGCAGCCGACTGTCGTCCCTCACCAGCGGGTCGCGCGCCGCCAGCAGCATGCCGCCGATCAGCGCCAGGCCGATCAGCGAGGCGGTCATCAAGCCGCGCCAGCCCGAGTCGAATACCCCACCCTGGCCATCGCCGCCCTGCAAATGCAGGAGAAATAGCGCACCGCCCAGCAATTGCACGGCGAAGGCGCAGAACAGGAAGGTGCGCGAGCCCAGGCGCAGGCCGGCGAACAAGCTCGCCAGGCCGGCCACGGCCCAGGCGATGGCGGTGTCGTCGACGGCCAGGCAGAGCGGTGCGACCAGATAGAGGAAGGCCAGGCCGGCGGCCGCCAGCAACGGCTGGCAGGCAGGCTCCCAGTCGGCCAGCGCTTTCGCCGGCGCGCGACGCAGCTGCCAGAAGCTGAACAGCGCCGCCGCGCCGAGCATCAGCGCGCCCAGCGGCGAGCCCTCCAGCAGCGTCGTCTCGCCCGGTCGCAAGCCATTCAGGTAGGCCAGCGCCGCACCGCCCTGCAGCAGCAGGGCGAAGATCCGTGCCAGGCGGCGGCGCTGGAGCAGGCCGAGCCAGTAGATGCCGGCGCCTTCGACGGCCCAGGCAGCCGAGGTCCAGCGCGCGTCCAGGCCGAGCGGAATGGCCAGGGTACCGAAGACCACCCCCAGCGCCAGGCACACCTCCACCAGCAGGCTGGTACGCGCGGCAGACGCATGCCCCCGCAGCACACGCGCCAGCACCAGGTAGAACAGGCCCAACGCCAGGGCGCTGAAAGCCATGCCGAATCCGATGTGGCCGATCACCGCGCATTGCAGGCCGAACCCCACCAGCGGCGGGCCGAACAGTACCGTGGCATCGATGTAGTCGGCCTGTCGCGCCGACCAGCGCAGCAGTTCGCCGCGCTCCTCGGGCGCCTGGGCGGCTTCCAGCAGCTTGCGCCGGGCGAAGAGCAGGCCGATGCCGACGTACATCAGGAAGAACAGCAGCAGGAACGGCTCGGTGCTGGCGAACAGCCCTGGCGTGTAGGAACGCAGGCCCCAGGCGAAGCCGATGCCGAAAGTGCCGACGAAGCCGACCAGGTTGAGCAGGCGCCAGGCGCGGAACCAGGCGATGGCGAATATCCCGGCGTTGAGCAGGGCGAAGTAGCTGAACAGCGCCACATGGTTGCCGCTGCCGGTGGAGGTCAGGATCGGCGCGGCGAAGCCGCCGAGCGCCGCCACCACCGCCAGGCCCATGGCGTTCTGCAGCACGGCGAGGATCGCCGAGCAGATCGTCACCACCACCAGCAGGACCAGCGCCGCGCCGGGCGAGATCAGCGGATGCAGGCGCATCGCGGCGAAGATCGTCAGGTACAGCACCGCGATACCGGTGCCTTGCAGGAGCAGGCCGTAGGCGGCGCGCCGCTCGCGCAGCCACCAGCCGACGCCGAGCAGCGCCAGCGCCGCCAGGGCCACCCCGGCGTAGCGGTATTCCACCGGCACCACCACCCGTTCCGAGGCATAGCGCAGGAGAAAGGCCAGGCCGATGAACAGCAGCACCACGCCGATGCGCAATACCGTATTGCCGCCGAACAGCCAGCCCTTGGCCGCGGCGAAGCCACGTTCGACCAGCGAGGGTTCGCGTGGAACCGCTGTTGGGGCGCGGCGGGGCGCCGGCTGGTCCTCAGGCTGGAACGCCGGCTGTCTCTCGACGGGCTGGACGGGTTCCAGGGGACCAGGCGGAGGCGGCGCAGCCTCGACGGCCGGCAGCTCGATGTCCCAGTCCAGCGGCGGCGCAACCTCGGCGGGAGGCGCGGGAGGCGTGTCTGCGAGCGGCTGGTCGATGCCGGCGGCCGGCGCGGAAACGCTTTCCGGAACGTCCTGCGCCGGGCGTTCCACGCGCAGCAGGCGCTCGTGGATGACCTCGGTGCCGCGCTCGAAGCGCTCGGCGAACTCGCTCATCTGCTTGCGCAGGCGCTCGTTCTGTTGCGCCAGGTTCTGCAGCGAGAAAGCCTGTCCCAGGGCCAGGCCGGAAAGGCCGCCGAGGATGGCGCCGACCAGCGAATCCCCGGCGAAGCCGCCGAGGATCAGGCCTACCAGCATGAAAATCCATTGCATGCGTCGAATCCTTGATCAATTAGGTACCACGATCCACTGATACCTGGCCTGGCCATCCTGCCAGGCCGGAACCCGCGCCGGGAGTATACAGCCCGCATTCCCGACATTCGACGCATTCCGACGCCCGCCCCGTGGCGAGCTACCTCTTCCTGGCGATGAACTGGACCACACAGGCCGCGCCGGTGTGGAAACGACCCTCGACCACCTCGCGCTCGATCTCCCGCGCCAGCAGCATCTCGCAATTCGGCAGCTCCGCCTCCAGCGCCGCGCGGCTCACCAGCATGTCGACATCCGCCGGGCCGCCGGTGCCGCGACCGAGCTGCTCCGGCCGATAGGCCTCCAGCAGGAAGATACCGCCCGGCCGCAGCGCACGTTCCAGCAGGCGGTTGAGTCTGCCGCGCAACCGACCAGGCAGGTGCGCGAAGATCGACACCACCGCGCCGAACGCCGCTGCCGGCGGTTCGTAGTCCGCCAGGTCGACCACCAGGGTGTCGATCGACACGCCTTTCGCCTCGGCCAGCCGGCGCGCCTTGGCCAGGCCGACGGCGGAACCGTCCACGCCAAGCACCTCCAGGCCCAGCGAAGCGAGGAACACCGCGTTGCGCCCCTCGCCCTCGGCGACGCTCAGCACCGGCCCGGCCAGCCGCTGCGCATGCTCTTTCAGGAAAGCGTTGGGTTCGGTTCCGTAGACATACTCTTCGGCGGCATAGCGTTCGTCCCACATGAGGTTCACCTCGTCTGTAATTCGTCACGGCCCAGGTGCCGAAACGCTAGTCTTCCACTTCAAGTCGACTTGAGGTCAAGGGCATGCGGCAACTGGACATAGGCGAGGTCGCGCGGCGTTCCGGGGTACCGGCCTCGACCCTGCGTTACTACGAGGAAAGGGGGCTGATCGCCTCCAGCGGCCGCCACGGCCTGCGCCGGCGCTTCGATGCAGGTGTACTGGAGCGCCTGGCGCTGATCGGGCTGGGCCGCGCCGCGGGGTTGTCGTTGGACGAGATCGCCGGCATGAGCGCAGCCGACGGTACGTTGCGGATCGACCGCGAGACGCTGGCGGCCAAGGCCGACGAACTGGACCGGACGATCCGCCGCCTCACCGCCATGCGCGACGGCCTGCGGCATGCCGCGGGCTGCCCGGCACGCGAGCACATGGCCTGCCCGACGTTCCGCCGCCTGCTGCGGGCGGCTGCCGCGGGAGCCATCAAGCCACGCCGGAAAGTCCCCGGCGCATAGCAAAACGGCCGGCAGGCCGGGCACCCCTGCCCCGCCTGCCGGCCGCGAGGCGCGCCGTTGCGGCGCGCCGGTACGGCAACGGTTTAGACCTTGCTGCGCTCGTAGCGCTTGCGATCGTTCTCGTTGAGCAGTTTCTTGCGCAGGCGGATCGACTTCGGCGTCACTTCCACCAGCTCGTCTTCGTCGATGAACTCCAGGGCCTGCTCGAGGGTGAACTTCAGCGCCGGGGTCAGCTGGATGGTCTCGTCCTTGCCGGAAGCGCGCATGTTGTCGAGCTTCTTGGCCTTGGTCGGGTTGATCACCAGGTCGTTGTCGCGGCTGTGGATGCCGGCCAGCTGGCCTTCGTAGACTTCGTCGCCCGGGGAGAGGAACAGCTTGCCGCGGTCCTGCAGGGTTTCCAGGGAGTAGGTCAGCGCGGTACCGGTAGCCATGGAGACCAGCACGCCGTTCTGGCGGTGGGCGACGTCGCCGGCCTTGACCGGACCGTAGTGGTCGAAGGTCGAGGTCAGGATGCCGGTGCCCGAGGTCATGGTCAGGAAGGCGTTGCGGAAACCGATCAGGCCACGGGCCGGGATCACGTATTCCAGGCGCAGGCGACCCTTGCCGTCGGGGATCATGTTGGTCATGTCGCCCTTGCGCAGGCCCATCTGCTCCATCACCGGGCCCTGGTGCTGCTCCTCGATGTCGATGGAGACGTTCTCGTAGGGTTCCTGCTTCACGCCGTCCTTCTCGATGATCACCACTTCCGGGCGGCCCACGGCCAGCTCGAAGCCTTCGCGGCGCATGGTCTCGATCAGAACCGACAGGTGCAGCTCGCCGCGGCCGGAAACCTTGAACTTCTCCGGGCTGTCGCCCTGCTCGACGCGCAGCGCCACGTTGTGCAGCAGTTCCTTCTCCAGGCGCTCCTTGATGTTGCGGCTGGTGACGAACTTGCCTTCGCGGCCGGCGAACGGCGAGTCGTTGACCTGGAAGGTCATGCTCACGGTCGGCTGGTCGACGGTCAGCGGCGGCAGCGCCTCGACGTTCTGCGGGTCGCACAGGGTGTCGGAGATGAACAGCTCCTCCATGCCGCTGACGCAGACGATGTCGCCGGCTTCCGCCTCGGCCACCTCGACGCGCTGCAGGCCATGGTGGCCCATGATCTTCAGGATGCGGCCGTTGCGCTTGCTGCCGTCGTCGCTGATGGCCACCACCGGGGTGTTGGACTTGACCTTGCCGCGGGTGATGCGACCGATACCGATCACGCCGAGGAAGCTGTTGTAGTCCAGCTGCGAGATCTGCATCTGGAACGAACCCTCGGTGTCCACCACCGGTGCCGGGACGTGGTCGATGATCGCCTGGAACAGCGCGTCCATGTTGTCGTCCATCTTCTCGTGGTCGAGGCCGGCGATGCCGTTCAGGGCGCTGGCGTAGACGATCGGGAAGTCGAGTTGCTCGTCGGTGGCGCCGAGGTTGTCGAACAGGTCGAAGATCTGGTCGATGACCCAGTCCGGACGCGCGCCCGGACGGTCGATCTTGTTCACCACCACGATCGGACGCAGGCCGGCCTTGAACGCCTTCTGGGTCACGAAGCGGGTCTGCGGCATGGGGCCGTCCTGGGCGTCGACCACCAGCAGCACGGAGTCGACCATCGACATCACGCGCTCCACCTCGCCGCCGAAGTCGGCGTGGCCGGGGGTATCGACGATGTTGATGTTGTAGCCGTTCCACTTGATCGCGGTGTTCTTCGCCAGGATGGTGATGCCACGCTCTTTTTCCTGGTCGTTGGAGTCCATCACCCGCTCGCTTTCCGCTTCCTTGCGGTCGAGGGTGCCGGACAGCTTCAGCAGCTTGTCCACCAGGGTGGTCTTGCCATGGTCGACGTGGGCGATGATGGCGATGTTGCGCAGATTTTCGATCACAAGTCTTGTCTCGTTTGACGCCCGAAGCGCGGCTTCGCGGCGGTGGTGGGGGTCGGACAGGGCGGCGTCCGACACGACATGCTTCTTCAATTAAGGGGCGGGCAGCGGGCGGACGCTGCCCCGGTCCGGCCGGCGCGCCGAAGGGCGGGCATCGGCCTAGGCGGCGGACGTGTCGGGAGGACGGTGGCGGATGCTGCCGCCGAACAAGCCCGGCTGCTTAAGCCGGACGATAAACACGCACATTGGTGTGCCCCTCGTTGAGCAGGTGATGGGCATGCAGGCGGCTCATCACCCCTTTGTCGCAATACAGGAGGTACTGGCGGTTCGCGTCCAGTTCCTTGAAGCGGCTGTTGATCGCGTAGAACGGCAGCGCCTGGACTTCGACGCCATCCAGCGCCAGGGGTTCGTCCTCCTGGGCGTCAGGATGGCGGATGTCGATGACAATCTGACCGGGCAGCACCTCGGCCACCTCTTCCACCGAAAGGTCCTGGCCGAGTTCGTCGATGACCCGGTCGACGGTGCGCTGGGTGGCGCGCTCCAGGGCGCGTTCGAGCACCGCCATGTCGAACTTCGATTCCTCGTGCTCGACGCGGTAGGGCTTGGCCTGGGTGGTCGGGTTCACCGAGATCACCCCGCAGTATTCCGGCATGTGCCGGGCGAACTCGGCGGTGCCGATCTGCCGGGCGGTGTCGATGATGTCCTGCTTGTGGCTGACGATCAGCGGACGCAACACCAGGGTATCGGTGACCCGGTCGATCACCGAGAGATTCGGCAGGGTCTGGCTGGACACCTGGGAGATCGCCTCGCCGGTCACCAGCGCGTCCAGCTCCAGGCGCTCGGCCACGCGGCTGGCGGCGCGCAGCATCATGCGCTTGAGGGTCACGCCCATGTAGCTGTCGTCGACCTTGGTGAGGATCTCGCCGACCACTTCCTCGAACGGCACGCTGACGAACAGCACGCGCTGCGAGCGGCCGTATTTCTCCCACAGGTAGTGGGCGACTTCCATCACCCCGAGTTCGTGGGCGCGGCCGCCGAGGTTGAAGAACACGAAGTGGCTGATCATCCCGCGGCGCATCATCTGGTAGGCCGCCACGGTCGAGTCGAAGCCGCCGGACATCAGCACCAGCACCTGCTCCAGCGCGCCCAGCGGATAGCCGCCCAGGCCCGGATGCTGGCGATGGATGACGAACAGGCGGTCGAGGCGGATTTCCATCCGCACCTCGACTTCCGGCTGCTTCAGGTCGATCCCGGCGGCCCCGCATTCGCGGCGCAGGCCGCTGCCGACGTAGCGCTCCACCTCCATCGAGGTGAACGCGTGCTTGCCGGCGCGCTTGCAGCGCACGGCGAACATCTTGCCGGCCAGCTGGTCGCCGAAGTGCGCCTTGCACTTGGCGAGGATGTCGTCGAAATCGCCCAGCGGATACTCGTGGACCTCGAGGAAATGACCGATGCCCGGGGTGCAGGTCAGGCGCTCGATCATCTCGCGCCGGACCCTGGCGTCGAGCACGGCGGTCTCCACCTCGAGATTGTCCCACTCGCCCTCGACCTTCAGTTCCGGATCCAGGTCGCGCAGCACCGCGCGGATGTTCTTCGCCAGTTGCCGGATGAAGCGCTTGCGCACCGGCCGGCTCTTGATGGTGATTTCCTGGAAGGTCTTGACGATGAGTTTCATGCGGGGGACGCGAACGCGCGGGGCGACGGAAAAAAAGGGGCGAAATTATATCCGAAATTGCTCATGTATTGAGCAGAAATATGCGTAGTTATTTTCAGTGCACCAAAATGGAATGATGCACCAACATGGAGCACCATAACGGTGCAGGCGAAACCCGCAGAGCCGTGCAAAAGCAGGCCCGACCCCGCCAACCATGAGGCCCTGCCCGTTTCCGTGCACTGGCACGTAACTTGCTCACTTGTGAGGCAGGTTGCCCTGGCGGAGTATTCCGGCCGGCATCACCCGATACTGGGGCACAGAAAAAAGCTCCCAGCTCTAATCCCTCCTGGAGGACAGCATGTCGTACAAGTCGCACCAACTGATCAAAGACCATGACGTGAAGTGGGTAGACCTGCGCTTCACCGATACCAAGGGCAAGCAGCAACACGTCACCATGCCGGCTCGCGACGCGCTGGACGATGAGTTCTTCGAAGCCGGCAAGATGTTCGACGGCTCCTCCATCGCCGGCTGGAAAGGCATCGAAGCCTCCGACATGATCCTGATGCCGGACGACAGCACCGCCGTCCTCGATCCGTTCACCGAAGAGCCGACCCTGATCCTGGTCTGCGACATCATCGAGCCGAGCACCATGCAAGGCTACGAGCGCGACCCGCGCAACATCGCCAAGCGCGCCGAGGAGTACCTGAAGTCCACCGGCATCGGCGACACCGTGTTCGTCGGCCCGGAACCGGAGTTCTTCATCTTCGACGAAGTGAAGTTCAAGTCCGACATCTCCGGCTCGATGTTCAAGATCTTCTCCGAGCAGGCTTCCTGGAACACCGACGCCGACATCGAGTCCGGCAACAAGGGCCATCGCCCGGGCGTGAAGGGCGGCTACTTCCCGGTACCGCCGGTCGACCACGACCATGAGATCCGCACCGCCATGTGCAACGCCCTGGAAGAAATGGGCCTGGTGGTCGAAGTCCACCACCACGAAGTGGCTACCGCCGGCCAGAACGAGATCGGCGTGAAGTTCAACACCCTGGTCGCCAAGGCCGACGAAGTGCAGACTCTGAAGTACTGCGTGCATAACGTCGCCGACGCCTACGGCAAGACCGTGACCTTCATGCCGAAGCCGCTGTACGGCGACAACGGCTCGGGCATGCACGTGCACATGTCGATCTCCAAGGACGGCAAGAACACCTTCGCCGGCGAAGGCTATGCCGGCCTGTCCGAGACAGCCCTGTACTTCATCGGCGGCATCATCAAGCACGGCAAGGCCCTGAACGGCTTCACCAACCCCTCGACCAACTCCTACAAGCGCCTGGTCCCGGGCTTCGAAGCCCCGGTGATGCTGGCCTACTCGGCGCGCAACCGCTCCGCCTCGATCCGCATCCCGTACGTCTCCAGCCCGAAGGCCCGCCGTATCGAAGCGCGCTTCCCGGACCCGGCAGCCAACCCCTACCTGGCCTTCGCCGCGCTGCTGATGGCCGGCCTGGACGGCATCCAGAACAAGATCCACCCCGGCGATGCCGCCGACAAGAACCTGTACGACCTGCCGCCGGAAGAGGCGAAGGAAATCCCGCAGGTTTGCGGCAGCCTGAAAGAGGCGCTGGAAGAGCTCGACAAGGGCCGCGCGTTCCTGACCAAGGGCGGCGTGTTCACCGACGAGTTCATCGATGCCTATATCGAGCTGAAGAGCGAAGAAGAGATCAAGGTGCGCACCTTCGTGCACCCGCTGGAATACGACCTGTACTACAGCGTCTGACCCACCGTTTCCTATAACAACGAGTCACCCTCTTGAGGCCTCCTTCGGGAGGCCTTTTTTATGGGCCACCGCATTTAGACTTGCCGCGTTCCCCGCCCCGAGGACGAGGACCGTCCATGCGTCACTCGCTCTGACTCCTGCTCGCCGCCGTCCTCAGCCTGCCCGCCCAGGCCGGTACCGAATACCGCGACATCCACGACCGCGACCTGCGTCGCATCTGCCGGATCACCCTGCAGCGCTAGATGCCGCCGTCCGCCGGCGCGCCCTGCTCGTCCGGCTCCGCGGACCTCGCCCTGGGCGCCCGGCTCAACTGCACGTTGAGGCGCGGCATCGACAATTCCAGGCCGGCCTGGTCGAGGCGCCGGCGCAGGCGCAGGTTGAACGCCCGCTGGACTTCCCATTGCTTGATCGGCGCGGTCTTGAAACGGAAGCGCAGGACCGCCTGGCCGTTGTCGAAGCTCTCCACGCCCTGCAATTCCATCGGCGACCACAAGTTGCGGTAGACCGCCGGGTCGCTGCGCAGCTCCATCGCCACCTCGCGCACCAGCGCCACCGCATCGTCGATCGGCATGCTCGCCGGCACCGGCCAGCGGAACATCGCGTAGCCGAACTGGCGCGAGTAGTTCTTGATGCTCTTGATCTCGCTGAACGGGATGGTATGCACCACGCCGTCCAGGTCGCGCAGGCGCACGGTGCGGATGGTCAGGCCCTCGACCGTGCCCAGGTGGCCGCCGACGTCGACGTAGTCGTCGATCGACAGCGAGTCCTCGATGATGATGAACAGGCCGGTGATCAGGTCGGCCACCAGCGACTGCGCGCCGAAGCCGATGGCCAGGCCGATCACGCCGGCACCGGCCAGCAGCGGGGTGACGTTCATGCCCATGTTGGCCAGGGCGACGATCAGGGCGATCACCGCGATGGTGGCGAACAGCACGTTGCGGATCAGCGGCAGCATGGTCAGCGCGCGGGTGTTCGGCCGGCTCTTGCCGCCCAGGCCGAGGCTGTGCTGGATCGCGGTGTCGGCGAGGATCCAGATCAGCCAGGCGACCAGCAGGGTGGTGCCGAAACTGACCACCTTCATGCTGATCTGCTCGCCGTCGCCCTCCGCATAGCGGATCAGCGACATGCCCCAGACACGCAGGGAAACCTCGATGAAGAACAGCACCACGAAAATGTGCAGCAGGGTATAGCCGAAGCTCTGCAACTGCTCGATATACGGCGCGCTGCGCCGCGGGCCGGCGCCGACCCGGCCGGAGCGCCGGCGGATCAGGCCGATCACGGTCATCGCCACCACCGCCAGCAGCGCGCAGACCAGCGCCCGACGCAGGGCCGAGCTGCTGTCGCCGGCGGAGACGAAGGTGGCGAACAGGGAAATCCCCACCAGCACCAGCACCGGCACGAACCACAGCGAACCGACCAGCTGCACCAGGTCATGCAGGCTGCGGCGCTTGAGGCGACGCTCCAGCGGCTGGTTGCGGATCAGGTGAGCGATCGGCCGGCGGAAGCGCATCACGAACAGCGCGGTGAACAGTGCCGCGCTGGCGTTGGCCAGGGTGCTCAGGCAGACCGAGGTGTGTTCGCCGAGCCCGGCGATCAGCCGCGGATCGTGAGCCACCTCGCCCAGCGCGGCGAGGCTGCCGATCAACCACAGCGGACGGAACGCCTGGCGCCGCAGGATATCCAGGGCGCGCTGGCGATGCGGGCCGCTGAGCAGCGAGAGGGAGATCACGCACAGCGCGGAGAACAGCGTGCCGCAGACCAGCACATAGGCCATGACCATCGCCAGGGTCTTGCTCAGCGAGTCCGGCAGCACCACCGACAGGTACAGGGTGATGAAGAACGCCACCAGCCAGGGCCCCAGCTTGCGCAGAGCGAACAGCAGCAGGTCGCGGGTCTTCGGATGCTGCGGCAGCTCGGCGGACAAGCCGAAGCGCGCGCGCATCCGGCGGCTGAGCCAGAGCAGCGCGCTGGCCAGGCAGGCCCAGAGCAGGATCACCACCGAGAAGTCGAAGACCATCGACGGCAGGTCGCGCCAGCTGGGGAAGCGCTCCTCCAGCTCGGCGCGCGCCAGCTGGAACTGGTTGCCCCACAGCGCCACCGGGCTGTTCGCGCCCTGGAACTGCTTTTCCAGGCTGGTCAGGGTATCGCCGATCAGGCCCAGCACCCCGCCTTCGCTTTCCTTGCCCTTCTTGGTGACGTCGCGCAGCTGTTTCAGCTTTTTCAACAGGTCGGCGCGCTGCCTGTCGTTCTCCAGGGTCTGGATCACCTGGTTCAGCGATTGCTCCAACTGCGCATCGCTGACCTTGTCGCCACCGGAGGAACTGCCCGCCAGCGGGTTCGGCAGCGCCGCCGCGCCGGGCGGCGAATAGAAGAGGGCGAGGCAGAGGCACAGCAGCATGCCGGCCAAGGCGCGGGAGCGAAGGGAGAACAGGGTGATGATCGGCACGAGAAAGGCAGTCCCCAGTGAGAAAGCGAAACAGCCGCATCATACAAGCCGCGGGCCCGCCGTTTCGAACGGGTCCGCCGGCCGGCGGCGCAGGCACAGACACTCTGGCGCAACGAGGGTTCGTCCACCAGCGCCGGCTGAGACGAACCTGGCCGCAGCCGAAGGCACAGCGACCGCCAACGTGCCCCAGCGCACACCTTCGAATACCCGCATGCCGCACAATGCACGGCTTGCCAGCGCGCCGATGCGGTGCAACGCTTGGCAGGTTCACCCGGAGACCGTCCATGCGCCTGATCATCAGTTGCCTGCTCCTGGCCGCCGCCCTGCCGGCCGGGGCGCAGATCTACCAATACACCGACGCCAACGGCAACAAGGTGTTCACCAACCAGCCGCCGGACGGCGTGCAGGCGCAGACCGTGGAACTGCAGCCGACCAATACCGTGGGCATCGACACGCCGGCCAAGGCCCCGGCCGACGCAACGCCCGTCGGCGACGAGGCCTCCGCCGCCTACGAGATTCTCGCCCTCAGCGACCTGCCCACGGAAGAGGCGCTGCGCGCCAACAACGGCACCTTCAACGTCAGCGTCAGCATCCGCCCGGCCCTGCGCAGCGGGCACCAGCTGCAACTGGTGCTGGACGGCAAGCCCTACGGCACGCCGAGCAGCGGTACGCGCTTCACCCTGCATGAGATCGACCGCGGCGACCACAGCCTGGCGGTACAGGTGCTCAACGGCGAGCGGGTGCTGCAGGCCAGCCCGCCGGTCAGCTTCACCGTGCAGCGCGTGCACCTGGGGAAGAAGCGGTGATCCCGCGCCTTCTCGCCGCCGTCCTGCTGTGCCTGGCCTGTGCCGCGCAGGCGGGGGTCTATACCTACATCGACGCCGAGGGCAACCGCGTCTACACCGACCAGCCGCCCAGCGGGCGCAAGGCCCAGCGCGTCGAGCTGGCGCCGAGCAACAGCGTGGCGCCGCCGGGCATCCGCTATCGCCCGCCCGCGGCGCCGATCGAGGTGAAGCCGCCAGCCTACCAGTTGCTGCGTATCCTCTTCCCCGAGCCGGACGCGACCCTGCGCGAGAACAGCGGCGACGTCATCGTCACCGTCACCAGCGAGCCGGCGCTGCTGCCCGGCCATCGCTATCGCCTGCTGCTCGACGGCAAGCCTGCCGGGACGCCGGGACGCAGCCCGGTGTTCCCGTTGAAGAACCTCGATCGCGGCACCCACCAGGTCGCAGTGGAAATCATCGATGCCGACGGCATGACCGTGGAAAGCACGCCGAGCCAGCCGTTCCACCTGCACCGGGTGAGCATCGCCGCCCAGCCCCTGCAGGAGTTCGATACGCCGCTGGTCAGTGCGGTACAGCCGGCCGCACGCTAGCCGAACTTTCCCTGCCCGCATCGCCGTGGGCAGGATTTTCCGGTTTTTTCCCAGGCTCTCCTGGCGAAAACGCCGCTTGCCACGCCAATGCACCAGATTGGTGCGAATACCCGCACCACTTTCTATACTGTCCCCATTTCGGGTCACCGCTGGTCGCCGAAAACCCTCCCGGCGCACCTCTAGCCAGCGCCTCGGCAGAAAAAACGCGCCTTTTCGGCGCCTGGTTTGCTTTTTGCATTTTCCTGCCCAACCTTGGAACAGCTGCCCGCCATGCCGACCGATACCCTGCACCGACTGCTGCTCGACAACCTGACCACCGCGGTGATCCTGCTCGATGGCGAGCTGCGCCTGGAGTACATGAACCCGGCGGCGGAGATGCTCCTCGCCGTCAGCGGCCAGCGCAGCCACGGGCAATTCATCAGCGAGCTGTTCACCGAGTCGCCGGAAGCCCTGAACTCGCTGCGCCAGGCGGTGGAACAGGCGCACCCGTTCACCAAGCGCGAAGCCACCCTGACCTCGATCAGCGGGATCAGCATCACGGTGGACTATGCGGTGACCCCGATCCTCAACCGCAACGAGACCCTGCTGCTGCTCGAAGTCCATCCGCGCGACCGGCTGATGCGGATCACCCGCGAAGAGGCGCAGTTGTCCAAGCAGGAGACCACCAAGCTGCTGGTGCGCGGCCTGGCCCACGAGATCAAGAACCCGCTCGGCGGCATCCGCGGCGCGGCGCAGTTGTTGTCCCGGGAACTGCCGGAAGAATCGCTGAAGGACTACACCAACGTCATCATCGAGGAAGCCGACCGACTGCGGAACCTGGTCGACCGCATGCTCGGCTCGAACAAACTGCCGAACCTGGCGCCGACCAATATCCACGAGGTGCTGGAACGGGTCAGCAGCCTGGTGGAGGCGGAAAGCCAGGGCAGCATCACCTTGGTCCGCGACTACGACCCGAGCATCCCCGACCTGCTGCTCGACCGCGAGCAAATGATCCAGGCCGTGCTCAACATGGTACGCAACGCCATGCAGGCGATCGCCGGGCAGAACGACCTGCGCCTGGGTCGCATCACCCTGCGCAGCCGCACCCTGCGCCAGTTCACCATCGGCCACACGCGGCACCGCCTGGTGTGCAAGGTGGAGATCATCGACAACGGTCCGGGCATTCCCGCCGAGCTCCAGGAAACCATCTTCTACCCCATGGTCAGCGGCCGCCCGGACGGTACCGGACTCGGCCTGGCCATCGCCCAGAACATCATCAGCCAGCACCAGGGGCTGATTGAATGCGAGAGCCACCCCGGCCATACCGTGTTCAGTCTGTTCCTGCCCCTGGAACAAGGAGTGCATTGACCATGAGCCGATCAGAGACCGTCTGGATCGTCGACGACGACCGCTCCATCCGCTGGGTACTGGAAAAAGCCCTGCAGCAGGAAGGCATGACCACGCTCAGCTTCGACAGCGCCGACAGTGTCATCGGCCGCCTCGGCCGGCAGCAGCCGGACGTGATCATCTCCGACATCCGCATGCCCGGCGCCAGCGGCCTCGACCTGCTGGCACAGATCCGCGAGCTGCATCCGCGCCTGCCGGTGATCATCATGACCGCGCATTCCGACCTGGACAGCGCGGTGGCGTCCTACCAGGGCGGCGCCTTCGAGTACCTGCCCAAGCCGTTCGACGTCGACGAGGCGGTCTCGCTGGTCAAGCGCGCCAACCAGCACGCCCAGGAGCAGCAGGGCCTGGAGCTGCCGGCGAACCAGGCGCGCACGCCGGAGATCATCGGCGAGGCGCCGGCGATGCAGGAGGTGTTCCGCGCCATCGGCCGCCTCAGCCACTCCAACATCACCGTGCTGATCAACGGCGAGTCAGGTACCGGCAAGGAACTGGTCGCCCATGCCCTGCACCGCCACAGTCCGCGGGCGGCATCGCCGTTCATCGCGCTGAACATGGCGGCGATCCCCAAGGACCTGATGGAATCCGAGCTGTTCGGCCACGAGAAGGGGGCCTTCACCGGGGCCGCCGCCCAGCGCCGCGGGCGCTTCGAGCAGGCTGACGGCGGCACCCTGTTCCTCGACGAGATCGGCGACATGCCGGCGGACACCCAGACCCGCCTGCTGCGGGTGCTGGCCGACGGCGAGTTCTACCGGGTCGGCGGGCACACCCCGGTGAAGGTCGACGTGCGGATCATCGCCGCCACCCACCAGAACCTGGAAAGCCTGGTGCGCGACGGCAAGTTCCGCGAGGACCTGTTCCATCGCCTGAACGTGATCCGCATCCACATCCCGCGCCTGGCCGACCGCCGCGAGGACATCCCGGCCCTGGCCCGGCACTTCCTCAGCCGCGCCGCCCAGGAGCTGGCGGTGGAACCCAAACTGCTGAAGCCGGAGACCGAGGACTACCTGAAGAACCTCGGCTGGCCGGGCAACGTCCGCCAGTTGGAGAACACCTGCCGCTGGATAACCGTCATGGCCTCCGGCCGCGAGGTGCACATCGACGACCTGCCGCCGGAGCTGCTCACCCAGCCGCAGGACAACACCCCGGCGGCGAACTGGGAGCAGGCCCTGCGCCAGTGGGCCGACCAGGCCCTGGCGCGCGGCCAGTCGAACCTGCTGGACAGCGCCGTGCCAGCCTTCGAACGGATCATGATCGAGACCGCCCTCAAGCACACCGCCGGACGCCGCCGCGATGCCGCCGTGCTGCTCGGCTGGGGCCGCAATACCCTGACCCGCAAGATCAAGGAACTGGGGATGAACGTCGATGGAGCCGACGACGAAGGCGACGACTGAAGCGCCACTGCTCCCATGAGCGAGCAACGGGGCCTTCGGGCCCCGTTTTTCATGGCCCGTCGCGCCGCCCCTGCCAAGCGAGACGCCGCCCCGGCCTCGGCACCGTACCCACCCGGCACCGCCCGCCGAACCGTGGCGCAGGCCAATATCCGCCGGCTCGGCGGGGCTGCGGCGGATAACGCCGCTGGCGTTATTCGCCCCACCGACCGAAACACAACCCAAGCCTCGGCAGAGCGCCCGCTCGGTACCGTCGGTCAAACCGTGAGTAGGGCGAATAACCGCATCGCGGTTATCCGCCGGTTCGGCAGGGCTGCGGCGGATAACGCCGCTGGCGTTATTCGCCCTACCGACCGAAACACAGCCCAAGCCCCGGCAGGGCGCCCGCTCGGTACCGTCGGTCAAAGCGTGGCGTAGGGCGGATAACCGCATCGCGGTTATCCGCCGGTTCGGCGGGGCTGCGGTCCTTGCCCGGATTTTGGGCAGCGTGCACCAGCAGGCGACAAATCGGCAGGAATCGCTGGCGGAAAAGCCCGCTCCGTCATTTTTCCGCAATCAACTTCCCACAATCCCCTGGGATGCCGCCAAGCCCTTGATCCACGGGCTTCCAGAGACTTTAATCACCAGCTCGCCCACAGACTTATCCACAGAACCCCCAGGCAAGCCAGCACGCCGCCAGCCCCCCTTCAAAATTGGCACAGCCCCTGCATTGAAGCAGACAACGACGATTTCGGGGGCCTCGGTACAGGCAGGCTGGGGAATCCCCCCTTTTACACCCGGCGGCAGGCGCAGCATCCGCGCGCAACCGCCACACCCGTTTCGGGGACCTCGGTACAGGCAGGCTGAGAACTCCCCTCTTTTATCCCGGCGGCACCGCGATCCGCGCTCCGCCCTCCCGTTTGGGGACCTCGGTACAGGCAGGCTGAGAATTCCCCCTTTTATTCCCGGCCGTCGAGCCCCTGCAGTTCGACGGCCAGGCGCCAGTCCCCCCCGCTCTCCGACCATTGCCAGCGCCCCTCCAGGGGGCGGGTCGAGACCAGGCTCAGCAGCAGCATCTTCCCCTCTTCGCGGATACGCCAACGCAGCGGCTGGCCCTGCCAGCGCCCGTCGCCCTGCTGCGTCACGCCGCGGGCGGCGATACGCAAGGTCAGGGCACCCTCCACCCGCGCCGCCGTGATCGCGGCCTGGCGGTCGAAGCGTAGGAGCAGGCCTTCATCACTCTGCTCCACCGCCAGCAATTGCGGCACAGCCTCCGGCAGCGAGCCGGGGCCGAACAGCCTGCCCAGCATCAGCCCGAACAACAGCCCGAGCAACACCAGCGCGCCCCAGACTTTCCAGCGCTGGCGCCGCAGATCGTAGGTGACGGCGGTAGAATGCCGCCCGTTATCTGCTCCGGAGCCCTGCATGTTCCATGTAATCCTGTTTCAACCGGAGATTCCTCCGAATACCGGCAACATTATCAGGCTCTGCGCCAACGCCGGCTGCAGCCTGCACCTGATCGAGCCGCTCGGCTTCGAACTGGACGACAAGCGCCTGCGCCGCGCCGGCCTGGACTACCACGAGTACGCCAGCGTGCGCCGCTACCCGGACTTGCAGGACTGCCTGGAAGCCCTCGGCCAGCCGCGCCTGTTCGCCTTCACCACCAAGGGATCGCGGGCCTTCCACGAAGTGGCCTACCAGCGCGGCGACGCCTTCCTCTTCGGCCCGGAAAGCCGCGGCCTGCCGGAAGAGGTGCGTAACGCCCTGCCGGCCGAACGACGCCTGCGCCTGCCGATGCGCGAAGGCTGCCGCAGTCTGAACCTGTCCAATACGGTGGCGGTGACCGTCTACGAAGCCTGGCGCCAACTCGGCTTCGCCACGACCTGAGGAGCCGGACGGCAAGCGTGAAAAAGCCCGCGCGAGGCGGGCTTCCTGGCAAAGCGCGAGGCTTATTGCACCGACGGCGTCGGGATTTCGCCAGACGCTTGCATGCGGGCGATTTCCTGGGCGTACAGGGCATCGAAGTTCACCGGCGACAGCATCAGCGCCGGGAACGAACCGCGCACCACCAGGTTGTCCAGGGCTTCGCGGGCGTACGGGAAGAGGATGTTCGGGCAGAACGCGCCGAGGGTGTGGCTCATGCTCGACGGATCGAGGTTCTTGATCAGGAAGATACCGGCCTGCTGCACTTCGGCGATGAAGGCGGTGGTGTCCTCGCCATTCTTCACGGTCACCGATACGGTCAGGACCACCTCGTAGAAATCGCCGTCCAGCTGCTTCTGGCGGGTGTTCAGGTCCAGGCTGATGGACGGGTTCCATTCCTGGCGGAAGATTTCCGGGGACTTCGGCGATTCGAACGACAGGTCGCGCAGGTAGATGCGCTGCAGGGAGAACTGGGGTTGCTGTTCGTCGGCAGCGCCGTTGGTAGCTTGCTCGGTCATTTTCGGGCCTTCCCTTGGGTCAATTCATGAATGGTTTCAGGCAGACAGCAGCGCGTCCAGCTTGCCGGCGCGCTCCAGTGCATGAAGGTCGTCGCAACCGCCGACATGGGTCTCGCCGATCCAGATCTGCGGCACGGTGCTCGATCCCGCCTTGCGCGCCAGCTCGGCGCGCAGCTCGGGCTTGCCGTCACAGGCGATCTCCTGGAAGTCCACGCCCTTGCGCTGCAGCAGCTGCTTGGCGCGGATGCAGTAGGGACACCAGGCGGTGGTGTAGATCACGACGGGCGGCATGTCACTTCACCAGCGGCAGGTTGTCGCCGCGCCAGCTGCCGATCCCGCCGGACAGCTTGGCGGCGTTGAAGCCGGCCTTCTTGAGGACGCCGCCCCAGGTGCCGGAATGCTGGCCCATGGCGTCGACCAGGATGATGGTCTTGCCCTTGTACTTTTCCAGCTCGGTCATGCGGCTGTTCAGCTTGTCGGCCGGGATGTTCAGCGCGTCGACGATATGCCCGCTGGCGAACTCCTTGGCCGGGCGGATATCCAGGACCACCGCCTGGTCGGCGTTGACCAGCGCGGTCAGCTCGCGGGTCGACAGGCTCTTGCCGCCCTTGCGCAGTTCGTGCAGCAACAGCAGGACCAGCAGAACCAGCAGCGCCGCGACCAGCAGGTAGTGGTTGGTGGCGAACTCGATCAGACGGGAAACGAATTGCATGGTGACGGATATCCAGGGCGTAAAAAATGCCGGCCAGTATACAGACCGCGCCGGCCAGGGGGGAACCCGCCGACCGGTGCCCCGCTCGGCTCCAGGAAATGGCGTCGCAGGAAACTTCACGGTTAGAATGCCGGTCCTTTTCTGTGAAGCTGGCCAGACCCAGCCTGGGTGCGGCTCGAGCGGGACGAGGACGGCGAAGAGAGTGGCGAACGCGTGCGAATCGGCGTGATCGCTTTAATCAATCAGCCTCTTCCTACGTCCTAAACGACAATGTTCCCACTGAACTTGGTCAGTTTCTGAACCCCGCGGAAATAGAGCCGGACATATGACTGCCACGCCCAAACCCCTGGTCCTGATCATCCTGGACGGCTTCGGCCACAGCGAAAGCCCCGACTACAACGCCATCTACGCCGCGAAGAAGCCGGTCTGGGACCGCCTCCTGGCGACCCAGCCGCACGGACTGATCTCCGGCTCCGGGATGGATGTCGGCCTGCCCGACGGGCAGATGGGCAACTCCGAGGTCGGCCACATGAACCTCGGCGCCGGCCGCGTGGTGTACCAGGACTTCACTCGCGTCACCAAGGCCATCCGTGACGGCGAATTCTTCGACAACCCGGTGATCGCCGGCGCGGTCGACAAGGCCGTGGCCGCCGACAAGGCGGTGCACATCCTCGGCCTGCTCTCCCCGGGCGGCGTGCACAGCCATGAAGACCACCTGGTGGCGATGGCGCAAATGGCCGCCAGGCGCGGCGCCGGCAAGATCTACCTGCACGCCTTCCTCGATGGCCGCGATACCCCGCCGAAAAGCGCCCAGCCCTCGCTGGAGCGCCTCGACGCCACCTTCGCCGGGCTCGGCAAGGGTCGCATCGCCTCGATCATCGGCCGCTATTTCGCGATGGACCGCGACAACCGCTGGGACCGCGTCCAGGCCGCCTACGAGCTGATCGTCGACGGCAAGGCCGAGTTCACCGCCGACTCCTCGGTGGCCGCCCTCGAGGCCGCCTACGCCCGCGGCGAGAGCGACGAGTTCGTCAAGGCCACCGCGGTGGTCCCGGCCGGCGCCGAAGCGGTGCGGGTCGAGGACGGCGACGCGGTGATCTTCATGAACTTCCGCGCCGACCGCGCCCGCGAGCTGAGCCGCGCCTTCGTCGAGCCGGCGTTCGGGGAATTCCCCCGCCAGCGCGCGGCGCAGCTGGCCGGCTTCGTCATGCTGACCCAGTACGCGGCGAGCATCCCGGCGCCCTGCGCCTTCCCGCCGGAGCCGCTGACCAACGTCCTCGGCGAATACCTGGCCAAGCACGGCAAGACCCAACTGCGCATCGCCGAGACCGAGAAGTACGCCCACGTGACCTTCTTCTTCTCTGGCGGCCGCGAGGAACCCTACGAAGGCGAGGAGCGCATCCTGATTCCCTCGCCGAAGGTCGCCACCTACGACCTGCAACCGGAGATGAGCGCGCCGGAAGTCACCGACCGTATCGTCGAGGCCATCGAGCAGCAGCGCTACGACGTGATCGTGGTCAACTACGCCAACGGCGACATGGTCGGCCACACCGGCGTCTTCGAGGCCGCGGTCAAGGCCGTGGAGTGCCTGGACACCTGCATGGGTCGCATCGTCGAGGCACTGGACAAGGTCGGCGGCGAAGCCCTGATCACCGCCGACCACGGCAACGTCGAGCAGATGGAGGACGAGTCCACCGGCCAGGCGCACACCGCGCACACCTGCGAACCGGTGCCCTTCGTCTATGTCGGCAAGCGCAAGCTGAGCATCCGCGAAGGCGGCGTGCTGGCCGACGTGGCGCCGACCATGCTGACCCTGATGGGGCTGGAGCAGCCGGCGGAGATGACCGGGCGCAGCATCGTCATCCTCGACTGATTCCCTCGTAGGGCGAATAACCGCGTTGCGGTTATTCGCCGCTTCTGCGGGCCATCGGCGGATAATGCCTGCGACGTCATTCGCCTCGCAGGCGGGCGCTGCCGATCGGCCGACAGGCTTGACCACCGGCATCGAGGCCTGTGCCGCGGTTTTCATTTTCAGCATCTTCTCCCGAACCCTCCGCAGGGCCGCCGAGGCCCGTGCTAGCCTTGCCAGCGCTGTCTTTTTCATCTGCCCTACAAGGATTTCCGTCGATGTGGTTCCTCCTCGCCACCTCGCTCCTCGCCCTGTCCTTCCAGCGCCTGCTGGCCCTCGCCTTGCTGCTCGCGGCCTGCTGCCTCGCCCTCTACGACGGGGTTCTCGCTCCGCCTGCCGTCGCCGCCCTGGCTGCACTGGGCGTCCTCGCCCTGTTGCGCCGGCGCCTGGCGGTACGCCGCGCCTGGGCCGTGGGCCTGGAACTGCTGCTGGTCGCCGGCGCGGTGGGCCTGTTCCTGCACCTGCTACCCGGCTTCGCCAACCCCAGGGTGCTGGACAAGGCGGTGGTCGGCCCGCAGAGCCTGCCGTTCACCATGTATTTCAACTTCGACAAGGCACTGGTGCCGTTCCTGCTGCTGGCCTGCCTGCCGAGCCTGTTCCGCGACGAAGCCCGCGCTCCCGGCCGCCCCTGGCACTGGCTGCTGCTCGTGGCGGCGGTGCCGGCGCTGCTTCTGCTGGCTGTCGGCGTCGGCCTGCTGCGGCCGGAACTCCACGCGCCGGCCTGGCTCTGGCAGTTCGTCCTGGCCAACCTGTTCTTCGTTTCCCTCGCCGAGGAAGCGCTGTTCCGCGGCTACCTGCAGCAACGCCTGGGCCAATGGCTGGGTCCCTGGCCCGCCCTGGCGCTGGCCTCGGCGCTGTTCGGCCTGGCGCACTTCGCCGGCGGCCCGCTGCTGATGCTGTTCGCCGGCCTCGCCGGGCTGATCTACGGGTTGGCCTGGCTATGGAGCGGGCGCCTGTGGGTAGCGACGCTGTTCCACTTCGGCCTCAACCTGACGCACCTGCTGCTGTTCACCTATCCCCTCTACAGTCCCGCCTGATGCTCGCGACCTTCGCCCGTCCGGACATCCACCAGCGCCATCCGGCCGAAATAAGCGCAAGCGCCCCACGGCCCGCGGTGCGGGGCGTTTTTTTTAATGGCGGCCACGGGCATACTAGGCCGGTCCAATTCCCAGGTGCCCGCCACCCCATGCTCCGCCTCCTTCCTCTCCTGCTCTCCCTCGCCTGCCTCGCTCCGGCCTTCGCCGACGAGCGCGCCGACACCCAACGCCAGCTGGAACAGACGCAGAAGGACATCGGCGAGCTGAAGAAGCTGCTGGACGGCATCCAGCAGGAAAAGAGCGGCGTGCAGAAGCAGCTGAAGTCCACCGAGACCGAGATGGGTGACCTGGAAAAGCAGATCAGGGCCCTGCAGGACGAGCTGGACAAGAGCGAAGCCGAGCTGAAACGGCTGGATGGGGAGAAAAAAAAACTCCAGGACGCGCGCATTGAGCAACAGCGCCTCCTCGCCATCCAGGCCCGCGCGGCCTACCAGAGCGGACGCGAGGAATACCTGAAGCTGCTGCTGAACCAGGAACACCCGGAAAAGTTCAGCCGCACCCTCACCTACTACGACTACATCAACAAGGCCCGCCTCGAACAGCTCGCCAGCTTCAACGAAACCCTCCGCCAGCTGGCCAACGTCGAGCAGGACATCTCTGCGCAGAAAGCCGAACAGCTGAGCAAGCAGGGCGAGCTGGACAGCCGCCGCGAGGCGCTGGCGGCGACCCGCAAGGAGCGCCAGCAGGCCCTGGCCAAGCTGAACAGCGACTACCGCGAGCGCGACCAGAAGCTCAGGTCCCGCCAGCAGGACCAGGCCGAGCTGGCCAAGGTGCTGCGAACCATCGAGGAAACCCTCGCCCGCCAGGCCCGCGAAGCCGCCGCCGCGGCGGAGCGCGAGCGCCAGCGCGCGCTGGCCGCCGAACGCGAGCGGGCGCGCCAGCAGCAGGCCGCCCCCGGGCGCGTCACCAGCCCACCGCGCGAACCCGCGCCGGGCCCGCTGGTCTCAAGCACTGGCGCGGTCTATGGCGGCGCCTTCGGCTCGGCCCGCGGCAAGTTGCCGTGGCCGGTGAATGGCCGCGTCGTGGCGCGCTTCGGCAGCCAGCGCGGCGACGATCCGCGGGCGAAATGGGACGGCGTACTGATTTCGGCGAGCGCCGGCAGCACCGTCCGCGCCGTGCATGGCGGACGCGTGGTGTTCGCCGACTGGTTGCGCGGAGCCGGCCTGTTGGTCATTCTCGACCACGGTGGCGGCTACCTCAGCCTTTATGGCCATAATCAGAGCCTGCTGAAAGACGCCGGCGACACCGTGAAGGCCGGCGACCCGATCGCCACCGTTGGAACCAGCGGCGGCCAGAGCAGTCCGGCCGTGTACTTCGCCATTCGCCATCAGGGCCGCCCGGCGGACCCTACCACCTGGTGCCGCGCGCAGGGATAGGCGCCGAACTCGTGATTAGGAGTTGAACATGCTGCATTGCTTCCGTCCCACCACCCTGGCGCTGGCCCTGCTGCTCGGCGCGGGCGCGGCCCAGGCTGCCGACGCCCCGGCCGACGCCGCGCCACTGGCCAACGGTAGCAGTGCCCCGCTGCCCCTCGACGAGCTGCGCACCTTCGCCGAGGTCCTCGACCGGGTGAAGGCCGCCTACGTCGAGCCGGTGGACGACAAGACCCTGCTGGAGAACGCCATCAAGGGCATGCTCAGCAACCTCGACCCGCACTCCGCCTACCTAGGCCCGGAGGATTTCGCCGAGTTGCAGGAAAGCACCAGCGGCGAGTTCGGCGGCCTGGGCATCGAGGTCGGCAGCGAAGACGGCTTCATCAAGGTGGTCTCGCCGATCGACGACACCCCGGCGGCCCGCGCCGGCATCCAGCCCGGCGACCTTATCGTGCAGATCGACGGCAAGCCGACCAAGGGCCAGTCGATGACCGAGGCGGTCGACAGCATGCGCGGCAAGGCCGGCTCGCCGATCACCCTGACCATCGTCCGCGACGGCGGCCGGCCGTTCGACGTCGAGCTCAAGCGCGCCATCATCAAGGTCAAGAGCGTCAAGAGCCAGGTCCTCGAACCCGGCTACGCCTACCTGCGCATCACCCAGTTCCAGGTCAACACCGGCGAGGAAGTGGTCAAGGCGTTGAACCAGTTGCGCAAGGACAACAAGGGCCGCCTCAAGGGCCTGGTCCTGGACCTGCGCAACAACCCCGGCGGCGTCCTGCAATCCGCCGTGGAAGTGGCAGACGCCTTCCTCACCAAGGGCCTGATCGTCTATACCAAGGGCCGCATCGCCAACTCCGAGCTGCGCTTCAGCGCCGACCCGGCCGACCCCAGCGACAAGGTGCCGCTGGTGGTGCTGATCAACGGCGGCAGCGCCTCGGCGGCGGAAATCGTCGCCGGAGCCCTGCAGGACCAGAAACGCGCGATCCTGATGGGCACCGACAGCTTCGGCAAGGGCTCGGTGCAGACCGTGCTGCCGCTGAACAACGACCGCGCCCTGAAGCTCACCACCGCGCTCTACTACACCCCCAACGGGCGCTCCATCCAGGCCCAGGGCATCGTCCCGGACATCGAGGTCGGACGCGCCAAGGTGACCCAGGAGCAGAGCAGCTTCGAGGGCTTCAAGGAAGCCGACCTGCAGGGCCACCTGGCCAACGGCAACGGCGGCGCCGACCGACCGACCGGCAAGCGCGCGGCGCCCGCCGCCCGCCCGCAGGACTCCGACTACCAGCTCGGCCAGGCCCTGAGCCTGCTGAAGGGGCTGAGCGTCACTCGCGGCAACTGATGTCGAGGTTCCGTGTCGCCCTGCTGGGCCTGTGCCTGCTGCTCTCCAGCCAGGCCCAGGCCCGCCAGGAGTCCGCCCCCTACCAGCGCCCGCCGCTGTTGACCGTGGTCATCGACGACCTCGGGCAGAACCTGGCGCGCGACCGCCGGGTCCTCGACCTGCCCTCCGGCGTAACCCTGGCGATCATCCCGGAAACCCCGCACGCCGCCGAACTGGCGCGCGAAGCGCACCAGCGCGGGCGCACGGTGATCCTGCACATGCCGATGGACCCGGCCGGCGGCCCTTACGCCTGGCGCCCGGAACTGACCCAGGAGGAGCGCGCCCGCAGGCTCGACGCGGCCCTGGCCAAGGTGCCGTTCGTGCAGGGCCTGAACAACCATGAAGGCAGCCGCATGACCGCGGTGCGCCCGGCGATGGCCTGGCTCGCCGAGGAACTGCAACGACGCGGCCTGTACCTGGTCGACAGCCGCACCAGCGCCGCCACCGTGGCCGCCAGCGAGGCGCAGCGGATCGGCCTGGCGAGCGTCTCGCGCGATGTGTTCCTCGACAACGAAGCCACTCCGGAAGCGGTCTCCGCACAACTGCAGGCCGGCGTCGCCCTGGCCCGCAGGCAGGGTTCGGCGCTGCTCATCGGCCACCCGCACAAGGCCACCCTCGACGTGCTGGCGCGGGAGCTGCCGAAGCTGCGCGCCCAGGGCATCGAGCTGGTACCGCCGCAGATGCTCATCGGCGAACGCGGCAACCGCAACGTCAACCCGCGCCAGGCGCCACACTGAAGCTGGTTTACCGGCGTCGCGGCAGCGGTTAAGGTGACGTCCTCGTCATTCCTGCACGGACGCACCGATGGCCCGCACTTCCCCTCCCATGCCTCTGCTCGCCGCCGCCCTGCTGGCCGTTGGCGCGATTCCCCTCGGTTTCATCTGGATCCTGACCAGTGCCAAGTTCGAGATAGGCGGCGCCAGCCCCGGTGAGAGCAGCGTCGGCAAGGTCGAGAACATCGACCAGCGCGCCATGGAGCAATTCTGCACCGGCGTGCGGGCGACGCCCGCCGGCACCTGGCTGGTGGGCCGGCGCGAAATCGGCCGCGACGAGCAGGCACTGCCCGCGGGCGTCATCGACCTGGACCTGGTGGCGGCCGCCCAGCCCAGGGAAGAAGAATCCGAACCCCACCTCTTCAACTTCCTCAACGGCATGCTGCTATCCGGCGGCGATCCGGAGACCACCTATGTCTCGCGCCTGGGTGCCGACGGCGTGTTCCACGAAGTGGCGCGGCTCGGCGAGACCGCCTGCCTGGAAGTCACGCCGGACGGTTCCAGCGTCTTCCTGCTCACCGGCCTGCGGAGCCCGGCCAAGGACAACGGTCAGCGCGAGCAGACAGTGGTGCTGCGCAGCGACGACCAGGGCAAGAGCTGGCGCCGGCTCGAGCAAGGCTTCATGGCCGAGGCGAATCGACTGGGCTGGGCTCTCGCGCCGCGTTTCCACGGCAAGGACGAAGTCTGGGTCTGGGGTGATTTCGAATACGGCGGTGCCGATGGCGGCCGGGAACCCGGCCAGCCGAGCGGGCTGTTCTATTCGCCCGACCGCGGCGCCAGCGTCGAGTCGATCGCCACCTCCGCGCCGCTGCTGGTAGACCTCGCCTACGCCCGCGAGTTGGCGCCGAACGGCGTCAACTGGGGCGACTACAACGGCAAGCACGGGCAGATCAAGGCGCACGTCGCGCAACTGGACGCGCAGCGTGCCGCGATCTGGGTAAGCCAGACTTTCCTCTATGGCCCACCCGAGGGGCGCTACCTGACCACCCCGGTATTGGTCACCACCCAGGCCGAACTGCGCCGCGAGGGCGGACGCTGGCAGATGGGCGCGATCCGGCGCACCGACGGCGTGGCCGTCGAGCGCCTGGAACAGAACGCGGACGGTCGGGTGATCGCGGTGCTCGACCGCCCGGACGAATCGCGCTCGCTGATCGCCGAGCTCGATCGCGACGCGCTCGAATGGAAGATCACCGGCAAGCTGCCCAGCCCGTTCTGGCCCTTGCCGTCCAGTTCCGGGCTACGCGAGTTCTACGCAGGCAGGAATGTGCTGCTGGCCAACACCATGAGCCACTACGAAGTGCCGCTGTGGCTGTATCCCGACGAGGAGCCGGCGAGCGTCTCCGCCGACGCGGTGTACTACTCGGACGACTGGGGTGCGTCCTGGCGCCGCCTGGACATCGCCGGCTACCTCGGCGTGCTCGGCTTCGACGGGGCGCACGACCGGGTGTTCTGGGCCCGCGGCAACTGGTACGACAGCCGCGACCTCGGCGTCCAAGCCTACGACCTGGACTGAGCGCCCCCCGCCACACTGGCGGAGGGGCGCCCGCCAGGCTCAGAGGTAGTTGGCGACGGCTTCGTCGACGAAGCCTTCCTGGCGCATCTGCTCCAGGGCCTTCTGCAGGCGCTCCACCACCTCGTCCGGGGTGTCCTTGTTCAACGCCAGGTAGAGCTTGGCCTCGTTGAAACGCAGCACCGTCTGCAGGCCGGACACGCCTTCCTGCTTGGCCAGGTAGCGACCGACCGGATCGGTGGTGGCCCACAGGTCGATCTGCCCGCCGGTAAGCTTCTTCACGTTCTCCTGGTCGCGCAGGGCGTTGATCACCGGGATGCCCTGGGCTTCCAGGTGCTGGCTGACCGCGTCGTTCTTGTAGGCGCCGAGCTTGTAGCGGGCGGCGTCCTTGAGATTCTTCACGGCGATCTTGCTGCCAGCCGGCGCCAGCAACACCCAACTGGTGTCGGCCAGCGGACCGACCCACTTGAACTGCGGCACCCGCTCGGGGGTGTAGGTCATGGAGAACAGCCCGTAGCCGGGCTTGTCCAGGGTCAACCGGTACAGGCGGTCCCAGGGGAAGCGCAGGCTCAGGGAATAGCCGATGCCGGCACGCCTGAACATCTCCCGGACGATGTCGGCACTGATGCCGTCGATGCCGTCGTCGCGGGCGAAGTTCTTGTCGTCCACCGCCATGTTGAAGGGCGGGAAGTTCTCGGTCAGCAGCACCACCTTGTAGTCGGCGGGCAATTCGGCACGGGCCGCGGAGGCCCCCAGCAACACCCCCAGGATAAGGGTCTGGATCAGGACTTTCAGCATGGTCACACCGCTCGCTTGGTTATCGTTATTGGCTAGCGGCATCCCTGCGTCGGGACGAAATACCCAGCTCGTCGGCCTTCCTTGGCATTGCCGGCGAAGCCGGCAAAGGCGTTTCCCCGGCCGGCTCCCCAGGCGGCCGACCGGAGCGAATCAGAGGTAGCTGTTGAGGATGTCCTCGACGAAGCCTTCCTTGCGCATCTCGTCCAGGGCTGCCTGGAGCTTCTGCACCACGTCGTCGGGAGTCTCGCGGTTGAGCGCCAGGTACAACTGGTCGCTGTTGAAGCGCAGCACCGTCTTCAGGCCGGTGACGCCTTCCTGCTTGGCCAGGTAGCGCCCGGCGGGATCGCCGCTGGCCCAGAGATCGATCTGGCCCTTGACCAGCTTCTGCGCGTTTTCCTGGTCGCGTAGCGCCAGGTCGGCCTCGAAACCGTTCTTGCCGAGGAACTCGGCGATGGCGTCGCCCTTGTAGGCGCCGATCCGGTATTTCTTCGCCTCGTCCAGGCTGCCCAGGGTGATCGGGCTGTCGCCCTTGGCCAGCAGCACCCAGTCGTCCGGGCCGATCGGACCGACCCACTTGAACTTGTCCTCGCGCTCGGCCAGGCGGGCGGTGACGAACACCCCGTAGCCGGGCTTCTCCAGCGCCAGCTTGTAGATGCGGTCCCAGGGGAAGCGGAGGGTCAGGCTGTACTTGATGCCGGCACGCTTGAACATCTCGCGGACGATATCCACGGCGATGCCGTCGATGTTGTCTTCCTGGGCGAAGTTCTTGCCGTTGATCGCCATGTTGTACGGCGGGAAGTTCTCCGTGAGCAGCACCATGCTGTAGTCGGGATCGGTTTCGGCGCGCGCGCCGCCGGCCAGCAGCAGGGTTGCGAGCAGCGCGAAGAGCAGGCGTCTTTTCATTGTTCTCATCCTGTCGGGAGCCTGGAGCGAGGCAGGATAACCAGCGCCGCGCCGCCAGGCCAGCCTTTTGCCAGCATCGCCGGCGGGCGTCAGTAGCGCTCGCGGATCTGCTTCAGCAAGCCTTCGCTGCGCAGCGCGTCGACCGCCGTCTGCAACTTCTGCACCAGCTCGTCCGGGGTTTCCCTGTTCAGCGCCAGGAACAGCTCGGCGGTGTGGAAACGCTGGACCACCTTCACCTCCTTGAGGCCCTCGCGCTGGGCGACGTAGCGCCCGCTCGGATCGGCGGTGACCCAGAGATCGATCTGCCCGCTGGCCAGCTTGTCGACGTTCTCGTTGTCGCGCAGCGCCAGCTGCACCTGCAGGCCGCGATCGACCAGATGCTGGCTGATGGCGTCGTTCTTGTAGCCGCCGATGCGATAGCGCGCGGCGTCTTCCAGGCTGTTCAGGTGGATCGTGCTGTCGCCACGGGCCATCAGTACCCAGTCGTTGACCGCCAGCGGGCCGACCCACTTGAACTTGTCCTCGCGCTCCGGCGTGCGGGCGGTGGAGAACACGCCATAGCCGGGCTCGCTCAGCGCCTGCTGGTAGACCCGGTCCCAGGGGAAACGCAGGATCAGCTGGCACTCGATCTGCGCGCGCTCGCAGGCGGCGCGCACGGTATCGGTGCTGATGCCACTGATGCCATCGTCCTTGGCGTAGTTGCCGCCGTTCACCGCCATGTTGAACGGCACCAGGTTCTCGGTCAGCAGGACCAGGGTTTCGGCGCGCGCCAGGGCGCTAGCGCAAAGCAGGGCCAGGCTGCCGACGCAGCCGAGAGCCAGACGGAAGATGGACATGGAGGACTCCCTGTCGGTCGCAATGTTTGTCGTTATGGCAGGGCATCGGCGCTCTAGCGGCACCTGATGCGGGGGGCGTGACTGTACCTGAAAGAAAGCCGCGCGAGTGTCGACTCGCGCTCAGGAATGGCTAGCCGATCATCGGCCCTGTGCGCCGCGGCGCAGCGCGCCTCAGCGCACCACGATACCGCGGCTGGCCAGGTAGGCCTTGGCTTCGGGCACCGTGTACTCGCCGAAGTGGAAGATGCTCGCCGCGAGCACCGCGTCGGCCTTGCCCTCGAGGATGCCGGCGGCCAGGTGCTCCAGGTTGCCGACGCCACCGGAGGCGATCACCGGCACGTTCACCGCCTCGCTGATGGCGCGGGTCACGCCGAGGTCGTAGCCGCTCTTCACGCCGTCCTGGTCCATGCTGGTCAGGAGGATCTCGCCGGCGCCCAGGTCTTCCATCTTCTTCGCCCAGAGCACCGCGTCCAGCCCGGTGGGCTTGCGCCCGCCATGGGTGAAGATTTCCCAGCGCGGCGCCTCGCCCGGCGCGGAAACCTTCTTCGCATCGATGGCGACGACTATGCACTGCGAGCCGAAGCGCTCGGCGGCCTCGCCGACGAACTCCGGGTTGAACACCGCGGCGGTGTTGATCGAGACCTTGTCCGCGCCGGCGTTGAGCAGGTTGCGGATGTCCTGCACGCTGCGCACGCCGCCACCGACGGTCAGCGGGATGAACACCTGGCTGGCCATGCGTTCGACGGTATGCAGGGTGGTGTCGCGCCCGTCGACGCTGGCGGTGATGTCGAGGAAGGTGATCTCGTCGGCGCCCTGCTCGTCGTAGCGCCGGGCGATCTCCACCGGGTCGCCGGCGTCGCGGATGTTCTCGAACTTGACGCCCTTGACCACGCGGCCGTTGTCCACGTCGAGGCAGGGGATGATGCGTTTTGCCAGTGCCATACGGGTCGCCTCAGGCCTTGAAGTTGTCGCACAGCGCCTGGGCTTCGGCCACGTCCAGGGTGCCTTCGTAGATCGCCCGGCCGGTGATGGCGCCGATGATCCCCGGGGTGCGGGCATCCAGCAGCTTCTGGATGTCGCCGAGGTTGTGGATGCCGCCGGAGGCGATCACCGGGATCCGCGTGGCGTTGGCCAGCGCCGCGGTGGCCTCGACGTTGCAGCCCTGCATCATGCCGTCCTTGGAGATATCCGTGTAGACGATGGCGGATACCCCGTCGGCCTCGAAGCGGCGCGCCAGGTCGATCACCTGGACTTCGCTGACCTCGGCCCAGCCGTCGGTGGCGACGAAACCGTCCTTGGCGTCCAGGCCGACGATGACCTTGCCCGGGAAGGCGCGGCAGGCCTCGCCGACGAACTCGGGCTGCTTGACCGCCTTGGTGCCGATGATGACGTAGCTGACGCCGGCGCGGACATAGTGCTCGATGGTCTCCAGCGAGCGGATGCCGCCGCCGATCTGGATCGGCAGGTCCGGGTAGCGACGGGCGATGGCGGTGACCACCTCGCCGTTGACCGGCTTACCTTCGAAGGCGCCGTTCAGGTCCACCAGGTGCAGGCGACGGCAACCGCCATCGACCCATTTGGCGGCCATCGCCACCGGATCGTCGGAGAAGACCGTGGCGTCTTCCATCAGGCCCTGGCGCAGGCGCACGCAGGCGCCGTCTTTCAAGTCGATCGCGGGAATGATCAGCATCGGTGAACCCTGTTCAAGTCTCTGTTCGGTGGACGGACGCGCGGAAACTCAGCTCTTTTCCAGCGCCCAGACGTCGCTCTCGATGCTTTCGAACCGTTCCTTCAGGTACGACTGCACGTCGAGGATCGCCTTGTTGTAGAAGTGCGGGGCGAACTCGCGGGCGAAGAAGTCGAGCAGCTCCTCGGCCTCGAAGGAGCCCAGCTCCAGTTCGAAGCGGTCCTCCATGAAGCGCTTGATCGCCAGCACCGCGTCCTGGGTCTGCGCGGCGTCCAGCTGGAGGATCGGCGTCTTGCTCTTCGCCCTGGCCATGGCCTACCAGCGCCCGTCCCAGGCCACGAAGTTCTGCAGCAGTTGCAGGCCGTGGGCATGGCTCTTTTCCGGGTGGAACTGCACGGCGAAACGCGAGCCCTCGGCCAGCGCGGCGGCGAAATCGACGCCGTAGTGCCCATGCCCCACCACCTGGCGCGGATTGCCGGCCTCGATGTAGTAGCTGTGCACGAAGTAGAAGCGCGCCTGGTCGGGAATCTCGTGCCACAGCGGGTGTTCCACCGCCTGGCTCACCTGGTTCCAGCCCATGTGCGGCACCTTCAGGTGCTCGCCGGCTTCGCGCAGGTCCTTGCCGAAGAAACGCACCTGGCCGGGGAACAGACCGATGCAGTCGACCCCGTCGTTCTCCTCGCTGCGCTCCAGCAATGCCTGCATGCCGACGCAGATGCCGAGGAACGGGCGGTCCTGGCTGACCTCGCGGACCAGGGCGTCGAAGCCCAGGCGGCGGATCTCGGCCATGCAATCGCGGATCGCGCCGACCCCGGGGAACACCACCCGGTCGGCCTCGCGGATCACCGCCGCGTCGCTGCTCACCAGCACCCGGCCGGCGCCGACGTGCTCGAGCGCCTTGGCCACCGAGTGCAGGTTGCCCATGCCGTAGTCGATCACGGCTACCGTCTGCATCACAGGCACCCTTTGGTCGACGGCATCTGCCCGGCCATCCGCTCGTCCAGCTCGATGGCCATGCGCAGCGCGCGGCCGAAGGCCTTGAACACAGTCTCGATCTGGTGGTGGGTGTTGTGCCCACGCAGGTTGTCGATGTGCAGGGTCACCTGGGCGTGGTTGACGAAGCCCTGGAAGAATTCCATGAACAGGTCGACGTCGAAGCCGCCGACGCTGGCACGGGTAAAGGGTACGTGCATCTGCAGACCGGGCCGCCCGGAGAAGTCGATGACCACCCGCGACAGCGCTTCGTCGAGCGGGACGTAGGCGTGGCCGTAGCGGCGGATGCCCTTCTTGTCGCCGATGGCCTTGGCGAAGGCCTGGCCGAGGGTGATGCCGATGTCCTCGACGGTGTGGTGATCGTCGATATGCAGGTCGCCCTTGCACTCGATGTCCAGGTCGATCAGGCCGTGGCGGGCGATCTGGTCCATCATGTGGTCGAGGAAGGGAACCCCGGTGTCGAACCGGGCCTTGCCGGTCCCATCCAGGTCGATGGAAACCTTGATCTGGGTCTCCAGGGTGTCGCGCGCGACGGATGCCTTGCGTTCGGCCATCACCAGCTCCACAGCTAACACTGCACGTAATTATAAGAGGGCCAGCATTATAGGCAGGCCCGGGCGGGCGCTGCCAGCCGCGACCGTCGGCGCGAATCGCCCCACGGGCGGTGGGCCAGGCCTTACACTGCGCAGCCTTTCATCCCGCCGAGGACAGCCGCATGCCCGTGATCGTCGAAACCCTCGCCCAGGCCAGCGTCCAGGATCGCCTGGACCTGGCGAAGATCTATGCCGACGCGCCGCACTGGCTGTTCGCCCCGCATGCCGACGCCGCCGCGCTGGTCGAAGCCGGGCTGGCCGCCGGCGAGCTGATCGCCGGCCGCTTCAACGACCGCCTGCTCGGCGCCGCCCTGCTGCGCCGCGATGCCGACGCCTGGCGCCTGTCGCATCTCTGCGTGCGCGGCATCACCCGCGGCCGCGGGGTCGGCCGACGCCTCCTCGACGAAGCCCGGCGCCTGGCCGATGAAGCCGGCAAGCCGCTGCGCCTGGCCGCCCCGGACGGCCACCTGGAATCCCGCGCCCTCGCCGCGCGTCACGGGCTGCCGCTGGACAGCCTCTGATATGCTCGGCGGCGGTCCACGCCAAGGAGTTCCGCCATGTCCTTTTCCGCCGCCGAACGCGCCGCCCTGCTCGCCCTCAAGGGTGTCGGCCCGACCGTGCTGCAACGCCTGGAACAGATGGGCCTGGACAGCTTCGCCCGGCTGCGCGACAGCGACGCCGCGAGCATCCTCGCCGGCGGCGCGGCGCTGACCGGCTCCAGTTGCTGGAAGAACAGCCCGCAGGCGCGCGCCGCCATCGACGCGGTCCTGCAGCGCGCGGTCAGCGACGCATGAACGATATCGACGTACTGGTGATCGGTGCCGGAGTCCTCGGCCTGGCCTGCGCCGCGCGCCTGGCCGAAGCCGGCCACGGTGTACTGGTGGCGGAGCGCGAACGCCTGGCCGGCAGCCACGCCTCCAGCCGCAACTCCGAAGTCATCCACGCGGGCCTCTATTACCCACCCGGCTCGCTCAAGGCCGAACTCTGCGTCGAGGGCCGCGAACGCCTGTATGCCTGGTGCGCGCGCCACGGCGTCGGCCACCGGCGCATCGGCAAGCTGCTGGTGGCGGTGGCGGACGGCGAGCGGGAAAAGCTCCAGGCCCTGCATGACAATGCCCGTGCCTGCGGGGTCGACGACCTGTCGCCATTGGACGGCGCCGGTCTGCGTGGACTGGAACCGCAGGTCCGTGGCGTAGCCGCGCTGTTCTCGCCGAGCACCGGCATCATCGACAGCCATGCCTTCCTGCAGTCCCTGCAGGCCGCCGCCGAGCGCCGAGGCGCACAGCTGGCGCTGGACACCCGGGTCGACTGCCTGGAGCGTCGCGACGGCGGCTGGCACGCCGAAGGCCGGAGCGTCGGCGAACCCTTCCAGTTGCGCGCGGGATGGGTGATCAATGCCGGCGGCCTGTTCGCCCAGGAACTGGCGCAACGCACCGAAGGCCTCGACCCAGCCCTGGTGCCCACCCTGCACCTGTGCCGGGGCCGCTACTTCTCCTACAGCGGCCGCTCGCCGTTCCGCCACCTGGTCTACCCGATGCCCGAGGCTCGCACCGCCGGCCTCGGCATCCACGCCACCCTCGACCTCGGCGGCCAGCTGCGCTTCGGTCCCGACGTCGATTACCTCGAGCGGGTCGACTACCGCGTCGACGAATCCCTGCGCCAGCCCTTCGCCCAGGCCATCTCGCGCTATTTCCCCGGCCTCGACCCACGCCGCCTGGTGGCCGGCTACGCCGGTATCCGGCCCAAGCTCGGCGGGCCCGGGGAACCCGCCGCCGACTTCGTCCTCCAAACCCCTGCCGAGCACGGCCTGCCCGGCCTGGTCAACCTGTTCGGCATCGAGTCGCCGGGCCTCACCGCCAGCCTGGCGCTCGCCGAGCGGGTCGCGCGGGCGCTCTGACGCGGTTTTTTCGTTTCGCTTCGAAGGAATCCAGGGTCGGCCTGCGAAAACGCCGTTGTTATACTCGCCCGCACATTCATCGCCGCCAGCACAAAGGATTCGTCCATGAAAGCATTCGGCAAGGTCCTGGGGCTGTTCCTCCTGGGGCTCTTACTGCTCGTCGTGGCCCTGGGCTTCGCCCTGACCCACCTGTTCGATCCCAATGACTACAAGGACGAAATCCGCCAGATCGCCCGCGACAAGGCCAACCTGGAGCTGGACCTGAAGGGCGACATCGGCTGGAGCCTGTTCCCCTGGCTGGGCCTGGAGCTGCACGACACCAGCATCGCCAGCGTCGCTACCCCGACCAAGCCGTTCGCCGACCTGCAGATGCTCGGCCTGTCGGTGCGGGTCCTGCCGCTGCTGCGCAAGGATGTGCAGATGAGCGCGATCCGCGTCGAAGGCCTGAGCCTGGACCTGGTCCGCGACAAGCAGGGCAAGGGCAACTGGGAAAACATCGGCAAGCCGGCCCAGCCCCAGGCCCCGGCCGCTCCTGCCTCCACTCCGCCGGCAATGGACGGCAAGGGCGCCCAGGCGCAAGCATCGGAGCAGGCGCCGCAGAAAGACAGCCCGCGCACGCCGATCAAGCTCGACATCGACAGCCTCAACGTCAACAACGCCCGCGTCACCTATACCGACGAAGCCAGCGGCAAGCAGTACAACGTCGAGGGCATCGAGCTGAGCACCGGCGCGATACGCGAAGGCAGCAGCATTGCGCTGAAGCTCAACGCCTACCTGGGCACCAACCAGCCGGTGATGCGGGCCAAGACCGAACTGACCGGCAACCTGCGCTTCGACACCGCGCTCAAGCGCTACCAATTGGAAGACGCCAGGCTCTCCGGCGAGGCCTCGGGCGAGCCGCTGCAGGGCAAGACCGTCACCTTCTCCGCCCAGGGCCAGCTGCTGCTCGACCAGTCGGCGCAGATCGCCGAGTGGAACGGCCTGAAACTGAGCGTCAACCAGTTGCGCGCACTCGGCGAACTCAAGGCCCGCGAGCTGGACAAGGACGCCAAGTTCAGCGGCGGCCTGTCGATCGCGCAGATGAACCTGCGCGAGTTCCTCGCCGGCATCGGCGTGATCCTGCCGGCCATGGCCGACGCCAATACCCTCGGCAAGTTCGAGCTGAATACCCGCCTGGCCGGCAGCCGCAACAGCCTGAACCTGGAAGACCTGAAGCTGGGCCTGGACGAGAGCACCTTCAGCGGCCGCTTCGGCATCACCGACTTCGCCAGGCAATCGCTGCGCGCCCAGCTCAAGGCCGACAGGCTCGATCTGGATCGCTACCTGCCGGCCAAGGCCAGGCAGGCCCAGGATGCCGCCAGCGCCACGCGCAAGGCGGAAGTCGACGCCACCGTGGCCAGTGCCGCCCAGGGCAACACGCCGCTACCGGAGAAACCGACCAGGCAGGCCTGGAGCGACGCGCCGCTGCTGCCCATGGCGACCCTGCGCAAGCTCGACCTGGACGTTGCGCTGAACGTCGGCCGGCTGACCATCGAGAAACTGCCGATCGACGACGCCAGCCTGAAACTGCGCGGCCAGGGCGGCGTGATCAGCCTCGACGACATGCGCGGCGGGCTGTACAACGGCCGCTTCAACGCCAAGGCCAACCTCGACGTACGCCAGGACAGCGCCGTGCTGACCGCCACCAAGCACATCGCCAACGTGCCGGTGGAGCGCCTGCTCGAAGCCCAGGGCAAGAAACCGCCGGTGAAGGGGCTGCTCGACCTCGACGCCGACATCCGCACCAGCGGCAACAGCGAGAAGTCCTGGATCGACCATCTCAACGGCAGCGCGCGTTTCAGCCTGATCAACGGCGTACTGCCCGACGCCAACCTGGAGCAGCAGCTCTGCCAGGGCATCGCTACCCTCAACCGCAAGGCTCTCGCCGGTAGCCACGGCGGCAAGGACACGCCTTTCCGCGAGCTCAAGGGCAGCCTGAACTTCACCAACGGCGTGGCCAGCAACCCTGACCTGAAGGTGGCCATTCCAGGCCTGGCGGTGAGCGGCCACGGCGATATCGACCTGCGCGTGCTGGGCATGGACTACCGCGTCGGCGTGGAGATCCAGGGCGACAAGAGCGACATGCCGGACCCGGCCTGCCAGGTCAACCAGCGCTACGCCGGCATCGAATGGCCGCTGCTCTGCCGCGGCCCGCTGGAACTCGGCGCCAAGGCCTGCCGCCTGGACAGGGAAGGCCTGGGCAAGGTCGCCGCGAAACTGGCCGGCAATCGCCTCAACGAAAAACTCGAAGAGAAGCTCGGCGACAAGATCAGTCCCGAGCTGAAAGACGCACTCAAAGGGCTGTTCAACCGCAAATGACACCTGAAGGCTTCAACGGCGCGGTCCTCGACTGGTACGACCGCCACGGTCGCAAGGACCTGCCCTGGCAGCAGGACATCACCCCCTACCGGGTGTGGGTCTCGGAGATCATGCTGCAACAGACCCAGGTCAGCACCGTGCTCGGCTACTTCGACCGCTTCATGGAGGCCCTGCCCGACGTCCAGGCGCTGGCCGCGGCGGCCGAGGACGAAGTCCTGCACCTGTGGACCGGGCTCGGCTACTACAGCCGTGCGCGCAACCTGCACAAGACCGCGCGGATCGTGGTCGAGCGGCATGCCGGGGAATTTCCCCGCGACGTCGAGCAGCTCGCCGAGCTGCCCGGCATCGGCCGCTCCACCGCCGGTGCCATCGCCAGCCTGTCGATGGGCCTGCGCGCGCCGATCCTCGACGGCAACGTCAAGCGCGTGCTGGCGCGCTACCTGGCGCAGGACGGCTATCCCGGCGAGCCGAAGGTGGCCCGGGCGCTGTGGGAGGCCGCCGAGCGCTTCACCCCGCACGCCCGGGTCAACCACTACACCCAGGCGATGATGGACCTCGGCGCCACTCTCTGTACGCGCAGCAAGCCCAGTTGCCTGCTTTGCCCGCTGCTGGCCGGCTGCCGCGCGCACCTGCTCGGCCGCGAGACCGACTATCCGCAGCCCAAGCCGCGCAAGGCCCTGCCGCAGAAACGCACGCTGATGCCGATCCTGGCCAATCGCGAGGGCGCCATCCTGCTCTACCGGCGGCCGTCCAGCGGACTCTGGGGCGGGCTCTGGAGCCTGCCCGAGCTGGACGACCTCGACGACCTCACGCCACTCGCCGCCCGGCATTCGCTGGCCCTTGGCGAGCGCCGCGAACTGAGCGGCCTGACCCATACCTTCAGTCATTTCCAGCTGGCCATCGAGCCCTGGCTGGTGGCGGTGGAAGCCGCTCCGCCCGCCGTGGCCGAGGCCGACTGGCTCTGGTATAACCTCGCCACCCCGCCGCGCCTGGGCCTCGCCGCTCCGGTGAAGAAGCTGCTCAAGCGCGCAGAACAGGAACTCGGACGCGGCACGACCGCGTGAATGCCGGGCCCGCGGCCCGGCGGCAACTGCAGGAGAACGACCATGAGCCGCACCGTGATGTGTCGCAAGTACCACGAAGAGCTGCCCGGCCTCGACCGCCCGCCGTATCCGGGCGCCAAGGGCGAGGACATCTACAACAATGTGTCGCGCAAGGCCTGGGACGAGTGGCAGAAGCACCAGACCATGCTGATCAACGAGCGTCGCCTGAACATGATGAACGCCGAGGATCGCAAATTCCTCCAGCAGGAGATGGACAAGTTCCTCTCCGGCGAGGACTACGCCAAGGCCGACGGCTACGTGCCGCCATCCGCCTGACCCACCCCGCCCGACGGAGGCCGCCATGACCCCATCCCTCTCTGGCCCGCCTCCGATCCGCACCGCGCTGATCGGCTACGGCTTCGCCGGCAAGACCTTCCACGCCCCGCTGATCCGCGCGGTGCCTGCGCTGCGCCTGGAGCGCGTGGTATCGCGCGACGCCGGGCGGGTGCACGCCGACCTGCCCGAAACCCGGGTCAGCGCCGATCCGGATGAGGCCATCGAGGCCGCCGACATCGACCTGGTGGTCATCGCCTCGCCCAACGCCACCCACGCCGACCTCGCCGAACGGGCCTTGCGCGCCGGCAAGCACGTGGTGGTGGACAAGCCGTTCACCGTCACCCTGGCCGAAGCCCGGCGCCTCGCCGACCTCGCCCGCGAGCGGCCTGGGCAGGTGCTCTCGGTGTTCCAGAACCGCCGCTTCGACAGCGACTTCCTCGCCGTGGAGGCCGCCCTGCAGGCCGGCAGCATCGGCCCGGTACGCTACTTCGAATCGGCCATCGAGCGCTTCCGCCCGCAGGTCCGCGACCGCTGGCGCGAACACGACCTGCCCGGCTCCGGGCTGTGGTTCGACCTCGGCCCGCACCTGCTCGACCAGGCGCTGTGCCTGTTCGGCGTACCGCAGCGGGTGCACGGCCACCTGCGCCGGCTGCGCGAGGGCGCGCTGACCGACGACTGGTTCGAGGTCCTGCTCGACTATCCGCACTGCCAGGTGGCGCTGCGCGCCAGCATGCTCGCCGCCAATCCGGCGCCACGCTTCAATGTGCACGGCGACCACGGCAGCCTGCTCAAGGCCGGCGCCGACATCCAGGAAGCGCAGTTGCTCCAGGGCCTGTGCCCCGGCTCCGCCGGCTGGGGCCGCGATCCCGACCTGCTGCAGCATATCGACGGCCAGGGCCTGCGCCAGTCGCTGGTCACCCCGGCCGGCGACCAGAGCCGCTACTACCAGGCGCTGGCCGCCGCCATCCGCGGCCAGTCGGACAACCCGGTGTCGGCGGAACAGGCCTGCGCGCTGATGGCCCTGCTGGAGTTGGCACGACGCTCCGCCGAGGAAGGCCGGGGCCTGCCGGTGGAACTGCGCGACGAGGAACGCCAGGCCTGGAACTGAGGCCCGGCAGTCCGGCGGAAACCGCGCGGGGATCGTAAGGCGTTAAAAAACAAAAAAAATTTCTTCGCCGGTGTTGACACTGCCGCGCTAAACCCGTTTAATTGCGCCCCGTTGCCCAGGTAGCTCAGTTGGTAGAGCAGGGGATTGAAAATCCCCGTGTCGGCGGTTCGATTCCGTCCCTGGGCACCAATAATTTCAAGGACTTAGCGCAACGCTTGGTTCAGTCCCACGCTCCAGTGGTACAGTTTCGGTGCAGTACCGGCACTTTGCTACTGGAGATGATGATGGCATCAGTCAAAAAAACCCCCTACGGCACCTGGAAAGCCCTCATCCGCAAGCAAGGATGGCCTACGGCTTCCAAGACCTTTCGCGTCAAACGTGATGCCGAAGACTGGGCTCGCGCCACTGAGGACGAGATGGTCCGCGGCGTATATCTGCGTCGCTCCCCTTCCGAGAAGACAACTCTAGAGAAAGCCCTGGGGCGCTATCTGGAGGAAGTCACCCCGACCAAGAAAGCCTCCACGCAAAAAGCCGAACAAACCAAGGCCGCTGCGCTCATCCGCCACCTCGGCAAGTATTCCCTAGCCGCCCTCTCTGCCGATGTAATCGCCGAGTACCGCGACAAGCGCCTGAAGGAAACCGTCCGCACGAAATACAAGGAAGGCAGCGACGTGGCCGTTAGAACCGTTAGCGCCAACACCGTCCGCCTCGAGCTAGCCCTACTCAGCAACCTCTTCACGGTGGCCATTCAGGAGTGGCGCATCGGACTCCCCCAAAATCCCGTATTGAATATCCGCAAACCGAGCCCTGGGGAGGGACGCGACCGACGACTCACCCCGGACGAAGAACGGAAGCTGTTCCAGGCCGTGAACGCCTACCACAATCCAATGCTCGGATGGATCGTCAGGATCGCCGTGGAGACCGGCATGCGCTCTTCAGAGATCACCTCGCTACGTAGGCATCAGGTAGACCTTAAAAAGCGCGTGGTGAAGCTCCTAGACACGAAAAACGGGGAGAGCCGAACCGTCCCCCTGACTCAAGCAGCGACCCAGGCCTTTAAGGAGGCCCTGGAGAACCCCATACGCCCCATCGATACCAACCTCATTTTCTTCGGCGAACCAGGCAAGGACGAAAAGAGAAAGCCCTATGTCTTCTCGAAAGTCTGGAATGGAATGAAAAAGCGGCTCGGCATGGCAGATTTCCGGTTCCATGACCTTAGGCATGAAGCCGTGAGCAGGCTCGTAGAAAGCGGCCAGCTCACTGATCAGCAAGTTGCAGCAATCAGCGGGCACAAGTCGATGCAAACGCTCAAACGTTACACACACCTTCGAGCAAAAGACTTGGTCAAAGCACTAGATAACATCGACCAGTCGCGCCAGGGTGCAAGGCCTAGCGCCTGACTCAAGCCCGCCTCCGGCATCCCTGCCGGCGCTGGTGGCCAGGCCCCGGGCAAAAAGCCGCCCGGCGCCTGGCGCGGCATCCATGCCTCACCAGCTCGATTGAAGTTCCGAATGTTCGTGGAGGCAACCAAACCATGAGCCGCAGTCGTCGCAAGACGCCCATTGTTGGGCACACGACCTGTCGCAGCGAGAGCGAGGACAAGAAGCTCTGGCATCAACGCTGGCGAACCCGCGAGCGTACAGCACTGGCCGGCGCGTCGCCGGAAGTCCTGAGCGCCCATCTGACCCTGCGGGAAAACCAGGTCAGTAACGTCTGGTCGATGGGCAAGGATGGCCGCTCGTACTGGCCCATCAAGCACCAGATCGCTACGGCGGAGCGCATCGCCAACCGTAAGGGACGCAATCCGCAGGAGCGCGCCAGCCTGAAAAAGCGCCTGCTGCGCAAGTGGATGAGTAAATGAGCGCCTCCAGCATCGAAGCGCTGGCCAGCGCCTGGGCACAGGTCGCCAGGGAAGCCGCCTTGCCAGCCGAGTACGAGGGCACGGCAACACCGGAGGCGCATCGAGCCAGCGAGCTGATCCAAGAGCGGATTCGTGAGCACATTGTTGCGAGCAATGACATGCGCCTGTTCGGCCTATTGCACCTGCTAGGTCAAGCATCGCTGCGCATGGAGCAAGTGCTGTGGCCGGAAGATTACGAGCGCATGATCCGTGAGGTGGAGGAAACCCTGCAGGAAGCCGATGCCCCCAACGCCAAATATTTCACGCATGAAGAAGCTATACAGGCTATGCAGAAACGCATCGACAAGCCTCAGCACTCCGAGTAGCCCCGCACGCATGCGCGCCTAAACACTTGCCTCCCTGACAATGTCAATACCTTTTGTGGTAGGCTAATTTCAAACGAGGTGCTCTATGAACGACAAATCGAAGTCCCACAAACCAACCGCCAAAGGCCAGCCCCTGTTACAGGAAGCTGGTAGCGGACGCTTTGTGACGCTCGCTTTTGCCGGCGACCCCTCGCAACTCAAGCAAGCTGCCAAACCTGCGCACGGCACTGTTTGGGTGAAGTCCTTCCGACTCGCGCGCGGCGTGGCTAAGGTCAAGCAGGTTTCCAACCGTGCTGACAAGTTGTCGATGGCTGCAATGCAGAAGCAGATCCAAGAGCTGCAGCAGCAGATGCAAGTTCTGATCGAGCACGAATCCGAGCGCATCCAGGAAGCGGTTGTCGTCGACCTGGTGGATCTCGAAGGCCTCACCGTGCTCAATTCAGCTGTTGCTCGCGACCTGGTCGATAACCCTCCGGCGCCGAACGCCAAGCTCCAGGCTCTACTCGCGCTGCGATAAGGCCTGGAGGACATGGATTTCATCACCGAACCTTACAATCGCTCTGTAGACCGCAAGTCCTTTGACTGCGGTCTACACCCTGCCCTGAACACATACATTGCCCAGCAGGCCAGCCAGGACGAGAAGCGCAATGTCTCGCGGACGTTCATGCTGATCGAGGACGGCCAGCTAATCGGCTACTACACCCTTGCCAATGCGTCTGTCGTCGAGTCCGACCTGAGCGAAGAGCAGATGAAAAAGATGCCCCGCTACCCGATGCCGGCAGTATTGCTCAGCCGCCTTGCTGTGGACAAAAGCCAGCAGGGCAAAGGAGTCGGTAAGCGCCTCATGAGCGACTTCTTCCGGCGCGTATATGTGATCTCCAAGCACTCTGGGGTAGCCTTCGTGGTGGTCGACGCCAAGGATGATGACGCAGCGCGGTACTACAAGAGCCTGGATTTCGTTGAAACGAACACCAGCCCTCTTCGCCTGGCCCTATCGACCGGCACCCTCATTCAAGGCTACAAAGCACTGGAGACCTCAGACTGAGCACTGCGCACACGAGCAGTACGGGTGTCAATATGCTCATCGCAACGGGTCCTGTGCCACCCTGCAGCATGCCCATCCTTGAACCCTTCGTAGCGAAGCATCCCAGGGGCCCCACATACCTCGCAAATCGATAGGGATGCAGTTTGTAGCTCCGACAGCCACGCACGTTGCTGGGGATTACCTCGGCTACCAAGCTCGATCCTAAGAGCGCCTGCATCCTCTCGAATAGCTACGACTACAGCATCGCCAACAATGGACCTGGCACTCAGCACCAAAGGCAACCAGCCCCGGCCGGCATAAATGCGCACGTCGGGAGACAGGATGAAATCCCCGAGGTCTTCCCGGGTGATGTAGTAGCACTGCCGCATCTAGCATCTCCTTTCTCTCGATTGCTCAGCATAAGCTGAATCGGGTCGCTCTTTTCAAGTCGTAAACCCGAGACCAAGGCAGCTCCGCTGCCGCAGCCGGTCGAGGGTTGGTACTCCGAACCTGAGCTATGGCACGTAAACGGCGGGGTCATTTAGGGCTCAGGGTGGGTCGGCCCACATGGGGAGATAGAGTCCGGGTATTCAAGATAGGACGTTCGGCTTTTACTTCAACCGGACTCAAACCGCCATCCCCCTGCCCGATCTGAAACTGACCATAGTTGCTGGACGTCTTGTTTACACAGTGGCCTAGCGCGGCCGAGATCTCTTCTTCACTCAGCCCGGCCCGCTTCCAGTCGCTGGCCGCAGCATTTCGGAGGTGGTACGGGCAGACTCTGAATTTCAGTCTCGGCCACAACTTCTGCCCGGCAGACGACAACGCTGCACGCCAGTTGGTAGTTTTCTCTATGTCGACAACCGTCTCGATCGCGTCAGGTGCAACCTTTCTGCAGACCTCATAGAGAGCCCTAACCAACGGACCCTGATCGACTCGATAGGTGATTTCTCGCCAGGGCTGGCCTTTCTGATCGGTGACCTTTACCCCGTTGTCGACCCGGATAGTCAGCAGCCCGCTCTCTTTGGAAAAAATCACTTTGACGCCTTTCTCGAGCTCACCTGGCCGACATCCCGACACTGCTTCAACCAGATATGCCAATTCGTACTTGCTGCCCTTAATTTGCTTATGGAGCAGATCCCTCCAATTGCTTGGTAGGTATTTTAGATCAGATCGCTTTGACTTCCGTCTGACAGTATTTTCGAGAGGACACTGTCCTTTATGCCTCTCAACAATACTCAATATTCCGATTACCTCTTCAATTACTTCAGCTTGATATCTAAGGCCATTTATATCGCCAGCACGCTGGGCCACGCCTTGACTCCGCAACGCTTCCTGAAGCTGAGCGCGACAACAGTAAATTGTGGCGGCCACTCTTCTCCGATATGTCGACTTACTTTTGGTCGCGCAGATTGCTGACCATAGCTTTTCTGGATCAGCTCCTTCATCGCCAACCATACGGTTATATTCGCGCACATAACCATCACCAGTGGCCTTAGATGGGTTTCTGGACGGCAGCTCCTTTATTCGTTGGCGAGCTGTTCTTACGATCTCGAAAATCTCTTCTTGGGCCTTCATACAGCTTTCTCCTGTGACCTAAGCCGCTTGATTCGGCTGGCTGACAGGGCACCTTTCGCTACGCGAATCGCCGTTCCGGCGACCGGTGCCCACATTCACGCAGCTGCGTGAATGTGTTTTATTTTTAGGTCACTTACGACCTATCCTTTTTAGGTCACACATGACTCATCGTCTTTTAGGTCACATGCGACTTTTTCTTTGTCTGATCCTTGTACATCTGAGGTCACTTTGCTTGAATACTCTCACCGCCTCATTCATGGAGACTTTCAATGTCATCCTCCGAATATCAAGTTGGACTATCTGCAGGTTACGCACACTCTCGCGCAGCCCAAGCATCATACGAAGCCGCAATTAATGAATGGCGCTTGCATTCAGAGAACCTGAAACATCAAGTGAACGCCTTGAATGAACGCATCGAAATTATGCAAGGCCACTTTGAAGCGAATAACTATGTTTTGCTTTTGTTGTTGGAAGAGTTAAGAAAGACCTCACCTAACTCTCCACTACTGGTAAAGGGAAACAGAGACTCGCTTCGTCAGAAGGCCTTTGATAGATATCTGGAAGATCGCGGATATGAGGGGCCAAGTTCACGCCCCCGGAGGTAATTAACCTCCTGGGGGCGGCCCGCCCAGCAGCGTGCTGTTGTCTGGCATGCCTCGGCCAGGAGTCCCAGTAGTAGAGTTATCTGGCCCCTTGCCATGTTTCGCCCCACCACCCAGGCCACCAGCAGCCCCGTGCTTGCTTTCCCTGACCCCGGCCACAAACACGTCCTGTCCACCATCGCCGGTGCGCTCTGCGTCCGCGATACCGCCGGTAGCACCTTGGCCGATCCAGCGCAGAATGTTGTCCGGTACCCAGTGAATCAGGCTGAACACGATGTGTACTACGGTAGTCATTATGACCACGTAGATGGCCACGTAAGCGATGAAGGACACGATGCCGGTCATCGAATCGGCCTGGATCCCCGAGACCACGGACATAAAGGCCGCGTTGATGTAACCGACGATAGGCTGGGTAAGCAACATCCCTCCAACTAGGCCGAATAGCATCAGGGCAGGCCGCATCACGAGCGATAGGATCATCATGTAACCCTGGCCTGCACGTCCGACCGTATCGTCACCGTCCGGATGGATGTGCGCGACAGCGAACAGCGGGGCCGCAATGACCGACTCCAGGACGAGAACGAACCAGTTCACGATTGAGGTCGTCCAGGTGATGAAGGGGATCATGGGTACATAAGTGCTCAACGTCACGCCGAAAAAGAACAACAGCAGCACAAACGTTGTGACCAGGCTAGAGGCGAACTGAATCACGGCCCCTACGTCGAATACGCTTCCTACCGTGACCTTGGCCGCCAGCGAGTTTGCAGCCCCACTCACACCGGCCATCGAAGCGAGCATTACCTCACCTATTGTCACGATGACATCGCCGAAGCTTTTCATCTGGCTCATGTGATTCAGATTTGATCCGGCGATACTTTGCGTCATCTGATTGATTGCGCCCATGAAAGGGGCGGACATCATCTTCTTGACGTACTCCCAGGCCCCTTCGCCGTCACGCGGCTCTCGGATGTTGGTTTCGGCATAGTAGGTGTTCCTAACTGAGTCCACGCGGTGCTTGGCATATTCGTCAGCGGTAAGCATCACGTCAGCATAGGTCTGGAGTGTCTCCTTGGTCTCTTTGTCGACGATGGCAATGGGCTCGGCCGCCGGCAGGCCATTGAGTGTGGACTGCATGACATCGTTCATCTTGACAATATGATTGTACCAGGTCCCAGCAAACAACCAGCCGCCATCCTTGGCGGCCTTCAGGAAGTCCGCCGCAGCTCGATCACTGGTTTGCATCACGGCCGTCTTGGCGGCGGCGCGAAGTGAGTTTTCGTAGGTGTTTGCCGCGGCATCGATTACGCCCGGGGCGGGCTTCTGCCCGGCGACAATTTGCCGTGCAATCGGCCGGATATCCTGGATCATCTGCCGGATGGCTTTCGCGTGGGCCGCGAGGATCGGCTCTTTGATGACCTTGGTGTTGCTGTTGCCTTCCGAGGCTTCCCAGGACTGCTTCCAGGTGAGTGCGCCACATACATCGGGGTTCATATACGAGTTGTCGTCAGCTTTCCATTTGTAATCCACGACGGTGTAGCTCGCCTTGTTGTACTTCTGAACCATGTTGATGCCGCCGTAAACCGGAATGGCGTCGGTGATATCGACGTCAATCTCCCCGGTGTTGACGACTTTGCGCGTGGATGCGACTGCCTGTATGCGCGTCGACCGGCCGGAAGCTTCGAACTGCTTGTTCATCGCTGCAGCGCAGACTTCGAACTTCAGGATATTGGCCGCGAGCGGCCTGGAATCGGGGATCAGCGGTCGAGACAGCATGCCGTCCTTGCCGATCTGGTCGACGGCCTGGTTCCAGATCGCGTCTCCTACGCCCACGCCCTGGATCGCGAGCCAGAGCACCATGATCTGGATAAGCGAGTAGCCATGTCCGAGCGGCAACAGCAACGCGCCGCCCGCAGCGGTGCGCAACGGAATCCAGATGTCGCTCATCTTCCGCCCGAGCACCTCGCCGTCCTGAGCGGAGTCCACCGTGCCTTTGACGGTCGTATAGGCAATGAAAAGCATTCCTAAGAACATTACGGCGCCACCGAACACGGACATCATGCTGCCCAGCACGTCCTCGGTTTCGCCGCCTTCCACATTCCCGCCCGAGTGGATGGTGCCCACGATGGAGCCGAACACTTCTTCCAGGAAGTCAACGGAAGTGTCGCCCGGCGGCGGGGTGAACTGGCTCATTCCGCCCGAGGATTCAGCGTGGGCTGCTCCCCCGAAGAATGCGGCCAGGAATAGGCAAAGCAGCAGCGTTTTTTTCATCTGGCTGCTCTCCGCTGTGCAGGCGGTAAAACCAAGGGGGTGGAAAGAGCGTCATGAACGTACAGCAGGGCATACGGAATGCCGGCGAGCGCATAAAGATGGCTCTCACCGGACAAATACTGCTGCACAGCTAAAAGGGCCAGTACGGCAGTTATGGGGAACACCCACCAGCCTGGTAACCCACCCCAAACGCGGTGTTGGCCTAGTGGGACTCCCAAGTTAGTCAGTAGCAACAGCAGATAAAAAGCGCGATGCGTAAATCGCGTGAATGCAGGCGAACCTAGAATCGCATCGAAATTTACTGTTGGCATGCGAGTAGCCCCGCAATTTCTACAGTGCGATAAAGCACTCTCCGACCAACTTTAACTCGACACTCACGAATACCCTTAGCTAGTTCAGTTTTGCGCCATAGAAATGTGCTCAACCCTCTAGCAGTCATTCCCAATAGATCAGCAAGCTGGCTTTGGGAAACTAACGGGCCAAATCGATTCAAAAAATCCTGTTCAAATTTTGCTTTCTGGCTCTGCTGAGTCATCGTAACGGCATTCATTTGGAGCAACCTTTGTAATATCTCGACAGGTGCTCAAATGCTCTCGATAGCCAAGCAGTACGTCAACAAGCGCAAAATTAAGTGGCTTTTATCCCATTCGGGGTTTCCCATGAGAAAAGACCTATTAAACCCCGAGGAAAATTTCGTCACACCGAAATCGCTCGGGGTTAGCCCAATAAAATACATCGCAAACCCCGAATAGAATTTATTTTTATTAACCTCACATAATCAATAAAAAACTACAATACCCCATAAGCTTTCACCTTACGCCCCATAAGCATTCACCTTTTGCCCCATATCCTTTCACCATGACTCCCCATAAGCTTTCGCCCTCCACCCCATAAGCTTTCACCTTTCGCCCCATATCTATTCACCTTTGCCCCATAAACGTTCACCTTACACCCCATAAACGTTCACCATTGAAACCAATAACCCTTAAATAACAAAGACTTAGGACGTGCAAGGCTGCCCCTTGTTTGTATGTTTGTTATTTTTAAATAATAAAAAACAAACAGACAAACAGACTGGACGGAATTAAAGCTGGGAAGTAGAGTAAGAAGATCGGTGCTAGACGGGGCGGCAACCCCGACCAGCACCTACCACCTGAGACCGAAGGAGGGTCCCACATGGCTAAGCAAATCATACCCGATCTTGTTCTGAACGACGCACTGGTAACAGCCAATCCGCGATTGGAGAACCCTCGGGCTGAAGCCGAGTTAAAAGCATTGCGAGACCTTCTTGCCCCGGCTTGCGAGAAAGTTATTAGCGCATATGCAGAAATTGCCAATCATAAAAGTGCTGAGCGCGCCTTTAAGCGATTCTTGCAAAATATGATTTCCGCAACTTGAATACCGCGTTAACGCCCTCACCCCAACCAGGTGGGGGCGTCACCCTTTTCATTTTACAGCCCCCACCAGCTCAACACATCTCGTAGCGCTTTCTCGCCGAGCCTGACGCGCCCCCACTCGACCGCCGAGTTGTAGCTTCCTTCTACCCTCTCCGATGCCAGAATCCTGATATCACCCGCCCCCACAATCGGCGCGCCCAGTAGACCTGCGACCAACTGAGCTTCAGAAACAGAAGGCAGAATATCAAGGTGCCGGGTTCCGTCCATAAGGAAGCCCACAGCGCAAGCTCCGGCCCAGCGCGCATCTACCCCAAATTCCACACCAGGCAAGCTGAAGCCTTTCTGAAACCCACGGAAACGGGGCGAAAGCTCAATCTCCTTCTTCGTGGACTGAGCGACTAAATTAAGGTGGTTCCTTGCCATTCCTAATCTGCTCCTATGAGGCGATTTCCGGTACACTAGCGGTGCAGCGCGAGTTTTCCCAGCTGTGACGTATTGAGACCTAATGCGTTGATTTTATAGTGATTTAGCGTAATGTACCGTGACGCATTGGAGCCTTAGTGGTACCTAGTGGAATGGCGACACTGGCGAATTGAAAATCCCCGTGTCGGCGGTTCGATTCCGTCCCTGGGCACCATGAATACGACGAAAAGGCTCACCTCCGGGTGGGCCTTTTTGCTTTCCGCCGTTCGCCTAGACGTGCTGCCCGCCGTTGACGTGGATTTCCGCGCCGTTCACGTAGGACGCGCCGCTGGTGCAGAGGAAGTAGATCAGCGAGGCGATCTCCTCCGGCCGGCCGAGGCGGTGCAGCGGGATGCTGCGCTCGACGATCTCCTCGGTGCCCGGCGAGAGGATCGAGGTGTCGATCTCCCCCGGCGCGATGGCGTTCACCCGCACCCCATGCGGGCCGAAGTCGTGGGCCATCTCGCGGGTCAGCGCGGACAACGCCGCCTTGGAAGTGGCGTAGGCCACCCCGGCGAACGGATGCACCTTCGAGCCGGCGATGGAGGTCACGTTGATCACCGTTCCCTGCGCCGCCTTCAGCTCGGCGAACAGGCCGCGCGCCAGCAGCGCGGTGGAGAACAGGTTGACGTTGAACACCCGCAGCCAGGTGGCGTAGTCGGTCTCCAGCACGCCGAGGCGTTCGCCGCCTTCGCCCTTGGGCGAGATGCCGGCGTTGTCCACCAGCGCGTGCAGCCGGCCGTCGCCGAGCTTGTCGCGGATCAGTTCCAGGCTGGCCTCGACGCCGGGAATGTCCTCCAGGTCCAGGTGGATGTGGTTCTCCTCGCCGTCCGCCCAGGGACATTCGCTGGCCCAGCTCTGCCGCGACGCGGTGAACACCCGCCAGCCCGCGGCGTTGAAGTACTTCACCGTGGCATGCCCGATACCGCGGCTCGCCCCGGTCAGCAACAGGGTCTTTCTCTCCGCCATACACCCTCCGTGAAGACCTGCAGGAATGAACGCGATTCGCACAGCCTACAAGGAATGACGAATCGCCGCGGCGGATCTTTCGCCCATCCCGGCGAACGGCCGAGCGCGAGCCAGGCGGTGCCGATAGACTAGGCAGACCTTGCCCGGACACCCGACCGATGCTGAAGAGAAGCTTCAACTCCCTGCTCACCACCTGGCTCGCCGGCCTGCTGCTGATGCTGCCGCTGGTACTCACCGTAGCCTTGCTGGCCTGGGTGGTCAGCCTGCTGAACCGCTTCGTCGGTCCTTCCAGCCTGATCGGCCGCGGCTTCGCCGCCATCGGCCAGCCGCTCGCCGGCGATTCGCCACTGGCCTACCTGCTCGGTACCGCGCTGCTGCTGGTAGCCATCTACCTGCTCGGCCTCGGCGTGCAGCTCGGCCTGAAGCGACCGCTGGCCCACCTCTTCGACCTGACCCTGCGGCGCACCCCGCTGATCGGCAACCTGTACAACCTGGCCGACCGCTTCGTCGGCCTGCTGGACAAGAAGCAGGACGCCGACATCGCCGCGATGAGCCCGGTGTGGTGTTTCTTCGGCGGCGACGGCGCCGCCGTGCTGGCGCTGATGCCCAACCCCGAAGCGGTGGAGCTGGACGGCCGCGCGCACTATGCGATCCTGGTGCCGACCGCGCCGATCCCGGTGGGCGGCGGCCTGCTCTACGTTCCTGTGGAATGGGTGAAACCGGCACAGATCGGCATGGACACCTTCACCAGCATCTACGTGTCGATGGGCATCACCCCGCCGCCGCCACTGGCCGCGGCCAAGGTGCTGGCGGAGCCGCGCGCGGAGCAGCCGCCGGCGGCTCCATAGGCGGTCCCGCGTGCCCGGGAACGGGGCGCGCACCGACCTCCAGGCTCTGCTTCAGGTCAGGGTTCGCCAGGAGTTTTCTTCGAAAGCCGACAGTTTTGTTCCTACGCGACAGCGCACTGCAGCGATGCGACAAGATGCCGCCAACCCCGCTCCAGAGGCACGTCGCCTGCTTGGCTCCGGTTGAAACGCTGTGCTAGCTTGCCTTCGCCAGGAAGGCCCTTCCAATCCGAATAACAAGAGGAAAATCCATGGCCGAGGCCACCCCCGCACTGGAAATCCGTAACCTGCACAAGCGCTACGGCGACCTCGAAGTGCTCAAGGGCATCTCCCTCACCGCCCGCGACGGCGACGTGATCTCCATCCTCGGATCGTCCGGCTCGGGCAAGTCCACCTTCCTGCGCTGCATCAACCTGCTGGAGAACCCGCACCAGGGCCAGATCCTGGTCTCCGGCGAAGAGCTGCGCCTGAAGAAGAGCAAGAACGGCGACCTGGTCGCCGCCGACAGCCAGCAGATCAACCGGCTGCGCAGCGAGCTCGGTTTCGTCTTCCAGAATTTCAACCTGTGGCCGCACATGAGCATCCTCGACAACGTGATCGAGGCGCCGCGCCGCGTGCTGGGCAAGAGCAAGGCCGAGGCGATCGAGATCGCCGAGGGCCTGCTGGCCAAGGTCGGCATCGCCGACAAGCGCCACAGCTATCCGGCGCAGCTTTCCGGCGGCCAGCAGCAGCGCGCGGCCATCGCCCGGACCCTGGCCATGCAGCCCAAGGTGATCCTGTTCGACGAGCCCACCTCGGCGCTCGACCCGGAAATGGTACAGGAAGTGCTTAACGTGATCCGTGCGCTCGCCGAAGAGGGCCGGACCATGCTGCTGGTCACCCACGAAATGAGCTTCGCCCGCCAGGTTTCCAGCGAGGTGGTATTCCTCCACCAGGGCCTGGTAGAAGAGCACGGAACGCCGCAACAGGTTTTCGAAAACCCCCAGTCGGCGCGCTGCAAACAGTTCATGTCCAGCCACCGCTAACGGAGCAACACCGCATGAAGAACTATAAGAAGATCCTGCTGGCCGCCGCTGCAACCCTGGCCTTCGCCCTCGACGCCAGCGCCGCCGACAAGCTGCGCATCGGCACCGAAGGCGCCTACCCGCCCTTCAACGGCATCGACGCCAGCGGCCAGGCGGTCGGCTTCGACCTCGACATCGGCAAGGCGCTGTGCGCCAAGATGAAGACCGAGTGCGAGGTGGTGACCTCCGACTGGGACGGCATCATCCCGGCGCTGAACGCCAAGAAGTTCGACTTCATCGTCGCGTCCATGTCGATCACCGACGAGCGCAAGCAGGCGGTCGATTTCACCGATCCCTACTACACCAACAAGCTGCAGTTCGTCGCGCCGAAGAGCGTCGACTTCAAGACCGACAAGGACTCCCTGAAGGGCAAGGTGATCGGCGCCCAGCGCGCCACCATCGCCGGCACCTGGCTGGAAGACAACATGGCCGAGGTGGTCACCATCAAGCTCTACGACACCCAGGAGAACGCCTACCTCGACCTCTCCTCGGGGCGCCTGGACGGCGTGCTGGCCGACAAGTTCGTGCAGTACGACTGGCTGAAGAGCGACGCCGGCAAGGAGTTCGAGTTCAAGGGCGAACCGGTGTTCGACAACGACAAGATCGGCATCGCCGTGCGCAAGGGCGACCCGCTGCGCGAGAAGCTCAACGCCGCGCTGAAGGAAATCGTCGCCGACGGTACCTACAAGAAGATCAACGACAAGTACTTCCCCTTCAGCATCTATTGATGCCAAGCCAGGCCAGCGCCGGGCGCGTCCCGGCGCCGGCCGCCTTCAGGCCTGACTTCTCATGATTCTCGACCTGCATGGGTTCGGCGACCAGTTGCTCGCCGGTACCTGGATGACCCTCAAGCTGTCGCTGGCGGCGGTCTGCGTGGGGCTGCTGCTCGGCCTCCTCGGCGCCATCGCGAAGACTTCGAAGTACGCCGCCCTGCGCTTGCTCGGCGGCACCTACACCACCATCGTCCGCGGCGTGCCGGAAACGCTCTGGGTACTGATGATCTATTTCGGCACGGTGAGCGGCCTGAACGCCCTCGGCGACCTGTTCGGCAAGCCGGACCTGGCGCTCTCGCCGTTCGCCGCCGGCACCCTGGCCCTCGGCCTGTGCTTCGGCGCCTACGCCACCGAGGTGTTTCGCGGCGCCCTGCTGTCCATCCCGCGCGGTCATCGCGAAGCCGGCCAGGCGCTCGGCCTGTCCTCCGGGCGGATCTTCTGGCGCATCGTCCTGCCGCAGATCTGGCGGGTCGCCCTGCCCGGCCTCGGCAACCTGTACCTGATCCTGCTGAAGGACACCGCGCTGGTCTCCCTGATCACCCTCGACGAGATCATGCGCAAGGCGCAGGTCGCCTCCAACGCGACCAAGGAACCCTTCACCTTCTACATGACCGCGGCCGCCATCTACCTGAGCCTCACGGTCGTCATCATGGTCGCCCTGCACTTCCTCGAGCGTCGCGCCGGCCGTGGTTTCGTGAGGAACGAGCTATGAGCGAGTGGGAGCTGATCCTCAAGTGGATGCCGAAGATGCTCCAGGGCGCGGCGCTGACCCTGGAGCTGCTGGCGATCGCGGTGGTCGCCGGGCTCGCCCTGGCCCTGCCGCTGGGCATCGCCCGCGCCTCGCGGCACTGGTACGTGCGCGCGCTGCCGTACGCCTATATCTTCTTCTTCCGTGGCACGCCGCTGCTGTTGCAGCTGTTCATCGTCTACTACGGCCTGGCGCAGTTCGAGGAAGTGCGCAAGAGTGCCTTCTGGCCCTACCTGCGCGATCCGTACTGGTGCGCGCTGCTGACCATGACCCTGCACACCGCCGCCTACATCGCCGAGATCCTTCGCGGCGCGATCCATTCGGTGCCGGTGGGCGAGGTGGAGGCCGCCCGCGCCCTCGGCATGTCGCGGCGCCAGGCGCTCTGGCACATCATCCTGCCGCGCGCGGTGCGCATCGGCCTGCCGGCCTACAGCAACGAAGTGATCCTGATGCTCAAGGCCAGCGCGGTGGTCTACACCGTGACCCTGTTCGACATCATGGGCATGGCCCGCACCATCATCGCCCGCACCTACGAATCGATGCTGTTCTTCTGCCTGGCCGGCGCGCTGTACCTGGTGATCACCATCGTGCTGACGCGAATCTTCCGCCTGGTCGAGCGCTGGCTGCGGGTCGACGCCACCCAGGGCCGCTGAACGGACGCTTTCCCGCGCCAGCGGGGCGGCTATAATCGCCGCCCCGTTTTGCCGCCACCGCTCGCATCGTGTCCGAAACTCTTCCCTTCCTCAGTGGCGACGCCCTGCTGCAGCGCTTCCTCGCGCTGGATGCGTTCCTGCTCGAACACCAGCGGCTCTGGCGGCCCCGGCCGTTCAGCGAAACGACCCTGGCGTGGGAAGCCGAACACGCCGAACTGGCGTCATGGCTGCGCGGGCGCAGCCTCGAACAGGCCGACGCCGAGCACAACCAGCCCACCCGCCTGGCCGCGCCCGCACCCTATCCGCAGCTCGCCGCCCAGGCCGCGGCACTGGGCGCGGTCGGCGAACTGCCTTTGGCGGAGCGCCCGCAGGCACCGAACCGCTTCAATGTCGACGTACCGGGACGCAAGTGGCAGCAGATCGGCCTGTTCGCCGGGCGCCTGCGGTTCGCCCGGCCAGCCGCCCACTGGCTCGACTGGTGCTCCGGCAAGGGCCATCTCGGCCGCCTGCTGGCCCACGCCGGGCAGCCGCTGACCTGCCTCGAGCACGACCCGGCGCTGGTCGCCGACGGGCAACGCCTGAGTGACCGCCTGGGTCTCTTCGCCCATCACCTCCGGCAGGACGTGCTCGCCGCCGATTGCGCCGAACGCCTGCTTCCCGAACATACGCCGGTGGCCCTGCACGCCTGCGGCGAACTGCACCTGCGCCTGCTGCGCCTGGCCAGCCAGGCCGGCTGTCGCCAACTGGCGGTGGCGCCATGCTGCTACAACCGCATTCCGGGGCCTTTCTACCAGCCGCTGTCGCAAGCGGCAGGCCGATCGCCGCTCGCGCTATCGCTCGACGACCTGCGCCTGCCCCTCAGCGAGACCGTCACCGCCAGCCAGCGGGTACGTCGTCAGCGCGACCAGTCGATGGCCCGGCGCCTGGGCTTCGACCTGTTGCAACGCGAACTGCGCGGGATCGACGAGTACCTCAGCGTGCCTTCCCTTCCGCTGGCCTGGCTGGCACGTCCATACGCCGACTACTGCCGTGAAATCGCCCTTCTCAAGGGGCTTCCCGAGCCGGCAGCACGCGACTGGCAGGCGCTGGAGGCGGCCGGCTGGCGGCGCCTGGCTGTGGTTCGCAACCTGGAACTGGTGCGCGCCCTGTTCCGTCGCCCGCTGGAACTCTGGCTGCTGCTGGACCGCTGCCTGTACCTGGTCGAACAGGGCTACGCCGTTCGCCTGGGCGAGTTCTGTCCGTCTTCCCTGTCTCCGCGCAACCTGCTGATCCTTGCGGAACGCAGCTGACACGGCGTTTCAGATGTTTACCCACACAACCTGTGGATAAGTCTGGTGACAAGTTATGGGAAACATCTGCCGGGAGGCCCGTATCCAGGCACGGACAATGCTGTTCAAAAAATGAACAGAAAAAAGAAAATCCATATAAAACAATAGCTTGATAACAAGAGAAATAACCGCAGCGGCTCTTAGAGCGTTTCCTTCCTATTCCTTGCCCGCTTGTGCATAAGCCTGGCTTTCCGGTTAATTCGAAAGTGGACTCCAGCATCGGCAATAGTTGCAAAACGGCATCGGATAACGTTCGAAGGAACGGATTGTTCTTTCATTGCAACAGCTGACCTCTTGTTAATCGCTGCCTAGGCAGTATTATTTTGAAACACTTTACTGCCCAGACAGCGATCTCTCCCCCATGGGTCACTACAGCGCTTCCGATTTTCCCTTCAAGGGCTCCATTGGCCAGCTCATCGGCGTCAGCGCCGCGACCAAGGACCGCATCCTCGAGAAGCACCTCGCCGCGCTGGACATCACCGCCGCGCAGTTCAAGGTGCTGATCTTCGTCGGTCTGAACCGTGCCAACAGCCCGGTCGAATTGTGCCGCGAGCTGTCGCTGGACAGCGGCTCGATGACCCGCATGCTGGCGCGCCTGGAAAAGAAGGGCCTGCTCCTGCGCGGTCGCTGCCCCGAGGACCGCCGTTGCGTGCGCCTGGAACTCAGCGAAGCCGGGCGGCGCGTGCAGGAGCAGCTTCCGCAGATCGCCTCGGCGGCGATGAACGAGCTGGTCGCCTGCCTGAGCACGGAAGAATTGCAGACGCTGACCCATCTGCTGACCAAGGTTCTGCTACACGCCGGCTGCCCTCGGGCCAGCCTGCAGGAGTCCTGATCCATGCCGCACCCCCTTTTCCATCCCTGGCCACAGCGGCTGGCCCTGGCCTCGGCGATTCTCCTGGCCGCCGGCTGCGTCACTTCCGAAGGCCTGGAGCCGAACGCCCGTCTGCAACAGGCTGGCGCCCTCCAGGCAGGCAGAAGCCTGGACGGCGTAGCCCTGTCGCCAGCGGCCTGGCCGCGCCAGGACTGGTGGACCGGGCTCGGCGACCGCCAGCTCGACCAGTTGATCGCCGAGGCCCTACAAGGCACGCCGGACCTGCAGATCGCCGAGGCGCGTGCGCGCCAGGCAGCGGCAACGGCCCAGGCGCAAGATGCCGCGCGCCAGCCGACGCTGGACGCCAAGGCCAGCTATTCCGGAGTCCGCGCGCCGACCAGCGTCGCCCCGGCACCGCTCGGCGGGCGCTACTCGGCGATCAAGTACCTGTCGCTCGGCTTCAACTACGACTTCGACCTCTGGGGCGGCGAACGCGCCGCCTGGGAAGCCGCCCTCGGCCGGGCCAATGCGGCGCAGGTCGACAGCCAGGCCGCGCGCATCGGCCTGTCGGCAAGCATCGCCCGCGCCTACAGCGATCTCGACCATGCCTTCACCGTGCGCGATCTCGCCGAGGAAGAACTGAAGCGCTCGCAGCGCATGACCGAACTGAGCCAGAAACGCATGAGCGCCGGGCTCGACAGCAAGGTCCAGCTGCAACAGACGCAGACCCAGCTGGCCACCGCCCGCCAGCAGCTCAGCGCCGCCGAGCAGGACATCGCCAGCGCCCGCATCGCCCTCGCCGTGCTGCTGGGCAAGGGGCCCGATCGCGGTCTCGAACTGCAGCGGCCGCAACCGCTGAACCCGGCCAGCCTGAGTCTGCCCGCGGTACTCCCGGCGGAGCTGCTCGGCCGCCGCGCCGACATCGTCGCCGCGCGCTGGCGGGTCGAGGCGGCAAGCCGCGACATCGATTCGGCGAAGACCGAGTTCTATCCCAACCTCAATCTCGGCGCGATGGCCGGCCTCGCCGCTCTGCACACCAGCGACGTGTTGCAGGCGCCGAGCCGCTTCTTCCAGGTGGCGCCGGCGATCTCCCTGCCGATCTTCGACGGTGGCCGCCGCCGCGCCAACCTGGCCGGACGCGACGCCGACTACGACCTGGCCGTCGGCCAGTACAACAAGACCCTGGTCCAGGCCCTCGGCGAGGTCAGCGACGACCTCGGCAAGTTGCGCTCCCTCGAGCAGCAGGTGGTCGACCAGCGCCAGGCCCGCGATATCGCCAGGTCCAACTTCGACCTGGCCATGCGTCGCTACGGCGAAGGCGTCGGCAGCTACCTCGACGCCCTCAGCGTGCAACAGCAACTGCTGGTCGCCGAACGCCAGCTGGCCAGCCTGCAGAGCCAGCAGATCGATCTCTCCGTCCAGTTGGTCCAGGCCCTGGGCGGCGGCTTCCAACCCGACTCCCGCTCCGCCGCGCTCGCCAACGCGCCGGCCGAATGAACGAGGCACCCACCATGACGACCGCCAACAGCGAAACCCCGGCCGGCAACCCGAAGCGCAAGCGCTGGCTGCTGATCCTGCTCGCCGTGATCATCCTCGGCACCCTGGCCAGCGTGGCCTGGGAATTCTTCTACGGGCGCTGGCACGAGGACACCGACGACGCCTACATCAACGGCAACGTGGTACAGATCACGCCGCAGATCGTCGGCACCGTGGTCAGCATCGGCGCCGACGACGGCGACCTGGTGCGCAAGGGCCAGGAGTTGGTGCGCTTCGATCCCAGCGACGCCGACATCGCCCTGCAGCGCGCCGAGGCCAACCTGGCCCATACCGTGCGCCAGGTACGCGGCCTGTTCAGCAACGTCGACGGCTATCGCGCCGAGGTCGCCACGCGCAAGGTCGCGCTGGCCAAGGCCGAGGCCGACTACAGGCGGCGCAAGAACCTCGCCGACGACGGCGCCATTTCCCAGGAAGAACTGGCCCATGCCCGCGACGCCCTGGACAGCGCGAAAGCCTCGCTGACCAGCTCGGAACAGCAGTTGAACACCAACCGCGCGTTGGTCGACGACACCCAGATCACCTCCCACCCGGACGTCAAGGCCGCCGCCGCGCAACTGCGCCAGGCCTACCTGGACGATGCCCGCTCGACCATCGTCGCGCCGGTCACCGGCTACGTCGCCAAGCGCAGCGTGCAGGTCGGCCAGCGCGTGCAACCGGGCAATGCGCTGATGGCGGTGGTCCCGCTGGAGCAGATCTGGATCGACGCCAACTTCAAGGAAACCCAGCTCAAGCACATGCGTATCGGCCAGCCGGTGGAGATCCGCTCCGACCTCTACGGCAGCGACGTGCGCTACAGCGGCACCGTCGACAGCCTCGGCGTGGGCACCGGCAGCGCGTTCTCCCTGCTGCCGGCGCAGAACGCCACCGGCAACTGGATCAAGATCGTCCAGCGGGTGCCGGTGCGCATCCATATCGATCCGGAAGAATTGCAGAAGCATCCGCTGCGCATCGGCCTGTCGATGGACGTCAAGGTCGACCTGCATGACCAGAGCGGCCCGGCCCTGGCCCAGCAGCCACCGCGCGAAGCGCTGTTCTCCACCGATGTCTACCAGCAGCAACTGGCCTCCGCCGACAAGCTGATCGAACGCCTGATCGAAGCCAACCTCGCCGAAGACCACGGCAAGACTGCCCAGCGTTGAGCCAGCCAGCATGAGCGAAAGCAGCAGCTTCTCCCCGCCCAGCCTGGTGATGGCGACCATCGGCCTGTCCCTGGCGACTTTCATGCAGGTGCTCGACACCACCATCGCCAACGTCGCCCTGCCGACCATCTCCGGCAACCTCGGGGTGAGTTCGGAACAGGGCACCTGGGTGATCACCTCGTTCGCCGTGAGCAACGCCATCGCCCTGCCGCTGACCGGCTGGCTGGCCCGGCGGGTCGGCGAGGTGCGCCTGTTCATCGCCGCCGCGCTGCTGTTCGTACTCGCCTCGTTCCTCTGCGGCATCGCCCAGTCGATGCCTTCCTTGGTCGGCTTCCGCGCCCTGCAGGGATTCGTCGCCGGGCCGCTGTATCCGATCACCCAGACCCTGCTGATCTCCATCTACCCACCGGCGAAACGCGGCATGGCGCTGGCCCTGCTGGCGATGGTCACGGTGGTGGCGCCGATCGCCGGGCCGATCCTCGGCGGCTGGATCACCGACGACTACAGCTGGCCGTGGATCTTCTTCATCAACGTGCCGGTCGGCCTGTTCGCCGCTTTCGTCGTCTACCAGCAACTGAAGGCACGCCCGGTGGTGATCAGGAAGGCGCCGATGGACTACGTCGGCCTGATCGCCCTGGTGATCGGCGTCGGCGCCCTGCAGGTCGTCCTCGACAAGGGCAACGACCTGGACTGGTTCGAGTCGAACTTCATCGTCGGCGGCGCGCTGATCGCGGCGATCGCCCTGGCCTTCTTCGTCATCTGGGAATTCACCGACCGCCATCCGATCGTCAACCTGCGCCTGTTCGCCCACCGCAACTTCGCCGCCGGCACCCTGGCTCTGGTGCTGGGCTATGCCGCGTTCTTCGGCATCAACCTGCTGCTTCCGCAATGGCTACAGACCCAGATGGGCTACACCGCCACCTGGGCCGGGCTGGCCGCCGCGCCAATCGGCATCCTGCCGGTGTTCCTCTCGCCGCTGGTCGGCCGCTACGCCAACCATTTCGACCTGCGCATGCTCGCCGGCCTGTCGTTCCTGGCGATGGCGATCACCTGCTTCATGCGCGCCAACTTCACCACCGAGGTCGACTACCAGCACATCGCCATCGTGCAGTTGATCATGGGCCTCGGCGTGGCGTTCTTCTTCATGCCGATCCTGAGCATCCTGCTTTCCGACCTGCCGCCGGACCAGATCGCCGATGGCTCCGGCCTGGCCACCTTCCTGCGCACCCTCGGCGGCAGCTTCGCCGCCTCGCTGACCACCTGGATCTGGAACCGCCGCGCCATCCAGCACCACGCCTACCTGAGCGAGAACATCAGCCTCTACGACCCGGCCACCCACGAAACCCTCGCCCAACTCGGCGGCAACACCCAGACGAACGCGGCGCTGCTCGACCGGATGGTGCAGAGCCAGGCCTACATGATGTCCACCATCGACTACTTCACCATGCTCGGCTGGCTGTTCCTCGCCCTGCTGGTGATCATCTGGCTGGCCCGCCCGCCGTTCGGCGCCAAGCCCGGCGCGGCCGCCTCCGGGCACTGAGGACGAACGGCATTCAGGCAGGAAAATCAGTGGTTTACTCCTGGCGGCGGCTGGCTATAATGTCGCCCTCTTCGCCGGTATAGCTCAGCTGGTAGAGCAACTGACTTGTAATCAGTAGGTCCCGGGTTCGACTCCTGGTGCCGGCACCACGAACACCAAGGCTTCCTGCCATATCAGGCTGACGCCAAAACGGCTTTGCGTAACAAGCCGCGTAACAAGCAGAACAGCCGCGCGCAAGCGCGCCCGCCCTGTACGGCCTGGGGAAATCCTAGGTACTGGGGGGTCTGCAAAAAGAGTAACATTGGTAATCTTTCCCGCCGAACGGCTGCAAGCCGTTGAACTGCAAGGGTTTTCCGGCGATGGCAAAAGGTAATTTCTGAGTAACATAGAAGTAATCTGGTTACTCTTTCTTGAAGTGATTTTTCAGGATCGGCAAAGCCTTTAAAATCAAGCACTTAGCAAAAAATTACTTTTTCAGTTACTCCAGTATTACTTCCCTTTGTAATCTCCAAAGCCCGAACGACGCGGCTTCCAGCTATGGTCTGATCGCAGATCACCGAAATTACTCTTTTCGAAATACCCCCCCTATCCCGTATTCCGCTGTGCAGCCACCAAGCCCCAGGAAAGCCCCTCCCTACAGGGTTTCGCAGGGTTTCGAGTAACGCCCTACCCGTCGGGAAGCGCAGCGCCTGGGCGGCTCTGAGGGGGTCGCAGGGGTGAAGAAAAACGCCCCATTTAGCCCGCCGGCGTGGCGGGGGGACGACGGCGCGCGCCAGGAACAAATTGCCATTGGAGAGGCTAGTACCGCATTAGGCACTAGCCTGACGAACGGCCACGCGGCAAGATGCCGACAGGTCCGAACGGAGCGGGGATTTATGGGAAGGAAGAAGCCAGCCGAGTCATGGGTGATGCGTAACTGGTGGTGGATCGCAGTCGTGGGAGGCGCCGTTTGGCTCGTCGGCAAGGAGGGCAAAGAATTTCTATCGAACGCCTCTGATCTTCCAGCGGCGGTAGAGACGACCATTAATCGATTCAGCAGTTGGTATCACAACGACGAAGCCTGGACTGGCGTTTGGTCGGCGCAGACAGAAGGCTATGTCGACGCCTCTGAACTTCAGCTGTCAGATATCGATGTCCGAGTGGAGATTGATGTTAAGCAGGGTGTAATCGACGGCACTATCGCTACCAAAGCGTTGTGCTCGAGCTTCCCTATATGGGACTTCGTACTCTTGGAAGGGAAAGTCAAAGGCAGTTCGAACATCTTCGAGGGCATTGCCTACGACTTCATCGGAGGTCAGCGACAGAATCTCGCTATGTTGCGCTTCGAGCGAGAGGGGCACCTCATGACCGTGACGCCACTTGAAGGCGCGGTCGGCCTGTTCCCAGAAAAAGCCAGAATTGCTAAGCACCCTGATGAGGTGCCAATGCAGGTCAATGCAGAGACGCCCGGCTATTGCTACGAAGAGAAGATGCAGTTCCTGCAGCTCTTGCAGGAGCAGGCGGCCCAGGAAAAGTCGGCCCCAGAGGGCATACCCTCAACCCCCAGGTAGCTCATACGGCAGGAACCGCACCACCTCCTCCCCCAGCCAGTCGTTGATCTGCCGCAACCGGGCCTGCTCAGGCTCCAGCTCGTTGACCGCCCACACCTGGGCCGCCTCGCGGATCGAACCGACCCCCCCGCGTTCTGCGGTACCACGCCCATCAGCTGGGGCGGGATGCGCAACATCGCCAGCTGGTCGTCGCGGCTGATGTTCTTGATCGCGCCGAAGTCGTCCTTAGCCGCCACCTCGCTGATCGGGATCAGCTGCAGGCCGTCCTTCTTGCCGTTGGGCGCGTACATGAACAAGTTGCGGAAGTTGCCCGGCCCCTTGCTGTTCTTCAACGCGTTGCGCTGGTCGGTGACGAAGTCCTCGTTCTGCGCGGCGTCGGTCATGTACAGGATGAAGCCGGCATGGCTGCCGTTCTGGTAATACTTGCGGCGGAACAGCGTGGCGCTCTCGTTGAGCAGCGCACTCTGCAGGGCAGGCAGCCACTCCGGCAGCCCGTAGACCTCCTGATTGATGTCAGCCACCCGCAGATGGATCAGCGCCGCCCTAGGCGCCATCGAGTTGCTGCACCTGGACCAGGCCAACGAGTCCGACGCCAACCTGCTAGCCCGCCTCGGCAGCGAGCACGACGCCATCGCGACGGTGAAGGCCGGCCGGCTGCTGTTCATGCCCACCGGCAAGAGCACCTCCGCCAGCGGCCTGGCCCTGCCGCATGTGATGCTGACACGCCAGGACGGCGACCAGCACCGCTACCTGGAAGCCGACCGCGACGCCTACACCGGCGTGAAGGCCTACTACTACGAGCTCAACAGCGCCGATAAGAAGGAGGCCATCGCCGGCGGCGGGGAGAACATCAAGGAACTGCGACACACCTACGCCGACCAGCAAAGCGCCGTTCGCGCCGCGCGCGCCGAGTGGAAACGCCTACAGCGCGGCACCGCCACGCTGTCCTATACCCTCGCCAGGGGCCGGCCGGAGTTGCTGCCCGACCAGACCTACACCCTCGCCGGTATCAAGGCGGAAATCGCGGCGATCGTCTGGCTGGGCGGCAACCTGCGGCACTCGTTCACCCCGGAGAGCTTCACCACCAGCCTCGACCTGGAGTCGAAGCTGCCGGATAGCGATGACGTGGCCGACCTGGCTGAGGAGAGCACCAACTACACCGGCATCCTGGCCTGGTACCGCGACGAGAAGACCGGCAAGCAGCACACCATCACTGCCGGCGACCAGACCAGGCCGAGGCGCCTCCACCACCTGTACGCCAGCAAGGCGACAGCGAAACGTGCGGTAGAGCGGGAGTGGAAGCGGCTGCAGAAGACGAGCCAAACCTGAGCAACTATTTATAGCTGCCCAGGGCGCGCTCTTACATCAAGAACTTGAGTTTTAACCGGATCAAAATCACACTCATAAATATGCTTTTGGAACGCACCAAATCCATTTTGAAACTCTATCTTGTCGCCAATATATGTAATAGTACCCTGAGACTTATCCAGCCATTGGAAATGACTAAATTTCCGCTCCAACATACCATCAGTCCAGCGCGCAGTATATTTGGCAAGACGTGTCACTGGCTCCTTGCAGTAGACACCAGCAGCAACACTAAACTTATCCCCCCAGCACTGAAGGTCCTTCTTACAAGTAGCATCGTCTACTTTAGTCTGCTTTCCAGCCTCCGCCTCATCACTCTTGCCACCAGAGCACATAGTAAATGCCACGCCAAATATTACAGCCAGAATCAATATCCCCATCATCTGTTGACCAGCTGTAACGCCTGGATTGGAGACCCCACAGTTGGGACAAGCCTTCGCGGATTTATCAACTTGGTGCTTGCAAGATTTACAGGGTTTCAGTGCCATAATCAGGTTATCTCTTTCCACACTCTAAATATTTCATCTACGGAACGGCAGAAAAATCACTTCAATGACATTCCACAGCATCTAATCAGAAAACGTTAATAATTTCAGTTAAACCAGCTTCCGCAGCCAAGATGCTGCACTTTACTCAAGTCTTTTCTTATATGCTTCGGTTAGTTTACTCCTCCTAGCGTCGTCTGCTGCTTCAGAGTGCTCCCTCAGGGTTTTCTTGCCTATATACACGAGCACATTGCCAAAAAAGAACCCCAAAAAAGCAACCAACCAGTCGAGAGTAAAAATACTAGAAGGGTTATCAAAACTAGGAACATACTCCCAAATCGAGCTAATCACAGGATATTGGATCAAAGACTCTATCGCCTCCCTGATGTTCACAAGCAATTCATAGTCGAACCCCCTGAGTCCCATATAAATACTTTTCAGAAATGAAACAAGAAAAACAATAATAAAAAATATTGTAATCACCCACCCGCACAAAACCAGCTTTCTAGCTCTAGACTTCTCTCTTTCTAAATCCATACTTCCTCCCACGAAGAACAAATACCACCTCAACCGCAAAACTGGTCAATTAGCAAGGTACTTCTCCAGTTCCACATAGATGAAAGAACTGCTCCTCTGTCAGGACAAACGCACCATATCCTTGGGCAGATTCAACTTTTGTAGGACCGGCGTTTTTACCAATACAAATTATCGACAGAGCCTTTCCAACGGTTTTCATAACTCGAAAACCTTGTTCGCTAGCCACTGCCCCTAGTCGATCTTTATCTGCCGCTTTGAAGCCAGTGAAAAGAATCTGCGGCCGCATATCTGGCATGGACTTTGGTGCAGGCCCTGGAGATGGTGGGGCATCTGCGCCTAAAAGCAGACGGACGCCCTCAAGAAATTGGAGGATACGGTCCTTCCGATAGGTTTTCGGCAAACTCTCAGTGGCGGAACGCCCCTGAATGTAGCGAGAGGTTTCACGCCAGGTTACGAGGCTACGAGTAGTTTCAACGCCTGTTACATCGCGGTAGAGAAAGGTCAGTACTGACATAACGACAGTCCATGTCATGTTCTCGATGGGAACAGACTATGCCAGCCTTTTGGCATCAGCGACAACGGCCTCCAGCTCCGCAAGGCGCTGTTCCAGAATTTTCAGACGTTTCTTTTCTTCAGCAGCAAGCTGTATTTCTCGCTGCTCGCCCTCGTCCAGTTCACGCCAGAGTGCCAGCAAGGCCAGCTCACGGGGATCGGTAGGCGTTGGCTCAACCTTCTGCGAGTCGGCCCCCCTCCACATCGGCCCCTCACCAGTGAGCAACCAGTCCAGGCTGACGCCTTTCTCCTCCGCCGCGCTTACGCAAATTGTGTAAGGGACCGAGTCACGCGAGCGCCAGTTACCAAGCGTTGATCGCTTGATCTGCAGAATCTCGCTCAGCTGATTGTCGTTTCTGACCCCGTATACGCTCAGGAGGCGGTCCACAACGGCACTAGCACTCTTTTTTCCCAAAATAGGAAATTCCTGTTGAATTACTCAAAATGAGACAATAATCTTACTCACAACGAGAACATCTTATCCGTATGGGAACACCCAGGCCATGACCCCTAATCAGATCCGTGCACGCCTCGTCGAAAAGGGCAGCAGCTACCGAAAGTTCGCCCTGGCTCGCGGCTACGAGCCACGCAATGTCACCCAGGTAGTGGCTCGCTGGGCTGGTGCAGAGCGTTTGCCCAACGGTCGTCTCGCCTACGCGATTCTGAAGGACCTATCCGAAGTGGACTACCCCCGCTCCGGTAGACATTTCCCAGCCTCATAACGAGGCGCTTTCAAAGGCCTCGGGACTGACGCCACCCAGATGACTGTGGCGCCGGGTTCGGTTGTAGAAGACCTCGATGTAGTCAAAAATATCGGCCCGGGCCATGTCTCGGGTTTTGTAGATGCGTTTGCGGATACGTTCTTTCTTCAAACTACTGAAGAAAGATTCCACCACGGCATTATCCCAACAATTGCCGCGCCGGCTCATGCTGGGCTCCAGGTTGTTGGCAGCACAGAAGCGCTTCCAGTCGTCACTACCGTATTGACTGCCCTGATCGGAATGCACGATGACGCGTGCCTTTGGTTTGCGCCGCCAGAGCGCCATAAGCAGAGCATCCAGAGCCAGCTCACGGGCCAACGTTGGTTTCATCGACCAGCCAACCACCTTGCGTGCGTACAGGTCTACCACCACCGCCAGATACAACCAGCCCTGCCAGGTGCGAATGTAGGTAATGTCGGTCACCCAAGCTTTGTTGGGAGCATCGACGGTGAACTCTCGAGTGAGATGATTGGGGGCAATAATCGAAGGCCGACCGGCAATTGGGCGCGGTGCCTTGTAACCCCGCAATGCCTTGATCTTGTGTGCCCGCATCAAACGGGCAACACGATGTTTGCCACAGCTCTCACCAGCCTCCCGCAGGTCGCCAAAGACTCGGCGCGCACCATAAACACCACGACTGGCCGCGTAGGAGTCGCGGATCAGTTGCAGCAACCGGTTATTTTCCCGCTCGCGATCAGAAACGGGCTTGTGCAGCCATTGATAGAACCCGGCACGAGCAATTCGCAGCACCTGACACATCTTGGTAATTGCGTGCTGGTGGCGATGCTCGTTCACGAAGCGGTACTTCACTCGGGCTCCCTGGCAAAGTACCGCGCGGCTTTTTTTAGGATGTCCCGCTCTTCTTCCAGACGCCGCATCTGGGCTCGCAGCCGCAAGATTTCACTCTTGGCTTCGAGTAATTCGCTGGCCTGTTTCTCCGACTTATCGGGGGTGACGGCTTTTACCCATTTGTAGAGGCTGTGAGTAGAGACACCGAGGCGCGCGGCGATTTCCGCGACTGTGTATCCGCGCTCGATGACCTGCCTGACGGCTTCGGCCTTGAATTCCGGGGTGAATCGCTGGGTGCTCATGGACTTCCTCCTATGCTCAAAGCGTAGGCCGGGAATGTCTATCGTACCGGGGGTAGTCCACACACGATCGTAGTGACCGGCAAAGGCGGTTTAGCCAGAGAGGTAAGCATCCCGAATGAGTTGGCCACACGGCTAGAGGCGGTGCGACTTAATGAACCACGTACAGTCCGAGATCGAGGCGTTCTCTATCGACAGCACTACGCAGTCGGTGGTGGCCAGGCGCTCAGCCAGGCATTTAGCGCAGCCAGCAAGGCTGTCCTTGGCTACTCAACCGGGATCCATGGCGTTCGCCACAGCTACGCCCAGCAGCGTCACTATGAGCTCCAGCGGCTAACTGGTGACCCCGAGCGTGCCTTGCGGATCGTTTCACAGGAATTAGGGCATTTCCGGCCCGAAATCACTCAGGTATATCTACGCTAGCTCCGCCCGCGAAACAGAAAGCTTATCCCTCCGAAAGCAATCTGCTTGCACTCATACCTACCCGTTGCTAGATTAATTGTGCGCTGGGTAGGCGCAACTCACCCGTCAGTGGCAGCTGGAAACGGCACTACCTGTATACCATCAAGCTCAAGGCCATGATTTTTTCGAGGCCCCGTAGCAGCGTAGGCGGGTGACGTTTGCAGCAAGGGGCGGAGAAGAACACATGCGCCATTCCCCTAGTTCCACCCTTCCCAGCACTCTTTCCGGCATCAAGCGATTGGCTAAGTCGATCAGCCGGCAAGATCAAATCCCACATTTCCAAGCACTTGATGTTGTGGCCCAGCGCTGCGGCTATGAGAACTATCATCACGCACGCCGCACGCTAGAACGTGCAGATACTGTTTATCACTTCAAACAGCTCCACAGTATTTTCCTTTCTGCCTATTGGCGCGACTCCTCTAAAAAGCCCGTGGAGGCTGGTCTTGAAATACTCAAAATTGAGTTGCCGAGGCCGCTGCTTTCCTTCCTTCTGAAGCATCAGTGCAGCAACGCCCGTAATCTCAATGGTTTCTTTATCGAATATGAAGACCATATCGAGATGCGCTCGAACGCTGATTCACAAGCACGTGCTAGAGAGCTTCTTTACCGAGCAGCCCTGACTTTGCAATTCATCGAGGCAAGTGGGCTCCGTCCCGCCACGACCAAACCACAGCGGCAAAGCATGCGACTCGTAGACGAGCTTCCCCGCAGGGATCACCTGTCTCGCTGGGTAGCACCTTCCGGGCAGTGGATTGTCCTGGACGAGCCCTATGACCACGTTATCGAACAACCAGACCTGGGTAAGCGGGAGTCTTGGGTGTTAGAAAACAACTTGTATTGGGCTAGGCCTGCTTGGAAGGGGCTCTATTACCCTGGTGACGCTATCCCGCATCTGATTACCGCCGACAAGGCTTTACTCGAGCAGGTGGTTCAAGTGGTCGAGTCTCTGCCGCCTGTAATCTCGGAAGACATGGCTGAGTGGCCTGGAAATACAGAAACGTATTGGTCTCAATTTGTCAGTCCGGCTAGGCAAGTAGCCGGCAAGAAGCGTAAACCCCGCCCCGGAACGACCTACGGAACCAGTAAAAACACAATCGAATACCAAAGCCACCCAGGGCACCGTCCGCTACGGCGACCGGATCAGTCCATGAGCCTGGCTAACCATGTCTCGGTCGGCGGAGAGCTCAAACGACTCTACCTCTCCGGAACCCCATTTGCGGTGCATCACAGGCTGAGTGTTATTCAGTCAGAGCTCGAAAATTGGATGTACTCAGAAAATCGCTGGGAACATCGCGAGGATAGGGATGTAGTGGTCAACCCATCCCGGACAGTG